>OJHK01000009.1_pt1 | contig 257900 bp, 194 predicted proteins | sample 1595161 | NCBI WGS metagenome assembly OJHK01 (sample SAMN05416842, study PRJEB24817) | seawater metagenome | isolation source: Sea water | place: Canada:Atlantic | collected 2013-07 | reverse complement strand
AGTGGCTTTTTTTGTGGAGGAATTTTAATACTGTTTTCTGAACAAAACCAAATTGACCCAGCTATCTGTCATCAGGACGAATATATTACTAACTATTGATCTGAATTCCATCTACTGTCATACTAAAGTAATCAAGGCCGCAATATTTCCATAAAGAGTAAGTTTTTCAAAATAAACCAAAGAAACTATTTAAAATTTTTATACTCAGTTTTACCAAAAGAAGATAATAATTAGCATCTTATCTCTATGAGATTACCTGCCTTCCTGGTTATTGTATGTTTTAGCAGCCTTTTTCTAACCGCTGGGTGTGATTCCCCAGTTGCTGAAGAAGGGTCGGACTATCCTCAATTCCCTCTTCCTGTTAACGAAAAAATACGCGAACTACGTAATTGTTGTGATAATCTTTTCAATGAAGGACCTCCTGAGTTCGGAATTGGTTCTTTTTTTTTAAACGAGTGGCAGCCGGGAGAAATTTTTACCATTCTTGAGCTTCGACGTCTGGATGTAACATTGTATGGGACGGCGGTATATACCGAGAGAGAAAAATTTTATGATATTGACCCTGACGGTGCACGGCCTGCTACTTTTTTATCTAAAAGCCCCAAAGAAAATTTATTATATATAGTTATTACAAATGAATACTCTCGATCCATTGGCGAATTACGAGCACTCGATCTAAGCACGCCACATACTCCCAAAGAGTTGCCTCCACTGGTCCGCGACAGCACCTACAACATTTCTTCGATTCGGATCAGAGAGCTTTCCGACGGCTCGCTGCTGAAAGTGTATTACAGCTACGGCAATGAAGACACTGGATTAGAGCCCGGCTACTACCGCCTGAGCGAGACCGGCCCGCCCGATGAATTGCTGCTAGCCCATTCCAATCCCGATGGTCCGAGCGAAGCCATCAACGGGTTTGATTTATCTCCCGATGGTTCCACCTTATTGTATCCCATTCATCCTGATCTGGTGCCCGGCCCGGCCGCCTACGGAGGACCGCGCCCTGAACTGGCCACGTTACACCTGGAAACCGGTACCCGGGAAACCCTGCCAGTCCAATTTAATGTGCAGCAGTTTCTGTGGGCACGCTACCATCCGGGTGGAGAACAAATTGTCGTCAGCAATTACCCCCGTAACATCTTAGGGTTTACCTCCGTGGATATCGATTCGATGTACATCGTGGATTTAAACACCTACCGCCGCCGCCCGCTGGACACACGAACGTGGAGATTATATTACACCGCCGATGTGTTCCCCAGCTGGAGTCCTGATGGGAACTTGCTCATTTACGGCAGCGCCAAAGTGTTCCCATCGGATTTTTCCTTAGGCAGGTATTCGGTATTTACCCTAGACTTGACGGAGCAAGAAAAATAATACATACGGGTGTTTCAGGGGAAGAATTATCAAATATATACTATTAATTACTACGGAGATTCCATGAAGAATATGCTACTATTAATAACAAGCAGCTTGGCATTATTGCTGTTAAGCACCCTGTCGCACCCAACAACCGCCCAACATAATGGAGAAATAAATTACTTATGTCTATTTTATTTAAGTAATAACTCCTTCTCATGAAAAACTCCTTTCGTTATATTACTTTTTACAGCATTTTTTTATTTGCTACCGCCTGTGATACAACCGGAACCAAAGATGAGCCGGAATTTCCTGAGTTTCCACTTCCTGTAAACGAAAAAATACGCGAACTACGCAATTGCTGTGATAATCCTTTCAATGAAGGGCCACCTGCTTATGGTCAAGGTTATTTTTATTTAAGCGAATGGCACCCGGGTGTTATATACACATTTGTTCGGTTACGCCAATTAAATATAGAGTTGTTTGATAGTGCAGTATATTTAGCAAGTGAGCAATTCTATGAGATCGATCCTTCAGGTGGGGATGGAAGACCCATTTCGTTTTTTACCAAGGATCCCATCAATAATGTGGTATTCTTTGTAAAATCGAATATTCAATTTAGCTTAGAAGGATTTAGGTCAGAGGGACAACTTCGGATGTATGATCTACAAGCTGATACCGGATCGGTCATAGTCCGTGACAGCACTTACAACATTTCTTCCCTTCGCATACGAGAGCTTTCCGATGGCTCGCTACTGAAAGTCTATTACAGTTATGGTAATGAAAATAAAGGCTTAGAAGCCGGTTATTATCGCTTAAGCGAGACCGGACCACCCGATGAATTGCTCTTAGCGCATTCCAATCCTGATGGTTCTAAGGAAATTATCAATGGCTTTGATCTGTCTCCCGATGGTTCTACGTTGCTGTACCCTATCCATCCTGATCTGGTACCCGGGCCGGCGCTCTACGGCGGTCCTCGTCCGGAACTAGTGCGGATGAACTTAGAAACCGGAGCTCAGGACACTTTGCCGGTAAAATTTAATGTGCAACAATTCTTGTGGGCGCGCTACCATCCAAGCGGTGAGAAGATCGTGGTAAGCAATTACCCCCGTGAAATCATAGGGTTTAACTCCGTGGATAAAGACTCGATGTATATCGTGGACTTGAACACCTACCACCGCCGCCCATTGGATACTCGCACACGGACTCATTTCTATACCGCTGATGTATTTCCCAGCTGGAGTCCTGATGGGAACTTGCTGCTTTATAGTAGTGCTCCAGTTGGAAGATCGGATTTTAGTATCGGTAAATATTCGGTGTTTACCATGGATTTGACGGAGGATTGACTTTTTTTACTGGTCTTTATTCTTAACGAAATACCAGATTCCCCAACCAATACCGAAAATAGCTAAAGCAATTCCAAATCCGCCTAAGAAGGCATAAAGTAAGTAGGGGATGATAATGCTAACTACGATACCGGTAATAGCTTTTATGGGCGAAGCAGCAACTCCTGCTGCTCCAAGAAATGATTTTAATACACGTGCTAATCTTGCCAACATGATGTCTCCTTGTTTATAGACTTTGAGAGACTACGATGTAAATTTAAAAAAGATTCGCTTAGTAGTAGCCACTAAATCACAAAGACACAAAAAAAGAAAAGGCTAGGTGTTTCGCACCCTTCCATTGGTCTGACCAATTTTTCTTAACCACCCTAAAAGTTCCGTAAGGGCGAATGGCCATTCGCCCTTACGGAAAGTTAAAGTGTAGCCTTTAAAATATAATTGGGTATCATTCTGTTTGGGGGAGTGCTTACTCCATACAACATATAGGAGTTGTAATTTCCACCGGTAAATACTGTGACCATATCCAATTCCGGCCAGATATTGATCTTCTGTCCACCATTGCCTGAAGCCATATAAGAATCAAATCTTTTACCATCCACCGTTATATATTTGTGTTCCCATAGATAGCCGAATTCACCGATTCCATAAGTTGCGAACGATTTGTCTACCCAATCAGATGAAATAATTTGTTCTCCGTTCCATATGCCTTTATTCTTATATAAAAGGGCCCATTTTAACATTTCTCTTGGAGTAAGGGACTTTTGACTAAATGTTGTCCGACTTGAATAGTCGGGTGCAAATCGCCACTGATAGTTCTTAATACCGAGTTTATCGAAAAGGTTTTCTTTCGCAAATGATTCTAAATCTTCACCGGAAACCATCTCAATGAGTTTGCCGATAGTTAATGCAATCCCTGTGCAATATGAAGAAGTTTTACCGGGCTCACTTACCATTGGTAAATCAAGGGTGTATTTAACCCAATCATCACTTTGCATCATAGCTATTTCATTACCCTTACTTCTTGGATTATTATTTTCACAATCCATTCCATGCTGATAGGTAAGGAAATCTTTGATCGTTATTTTTCTTTTTCGTTCATCAAGATTTTCTACTGATTCATATTCATCATTGAAAAAAGGCAGTAAAAGCTCATTTTCATTTTTGATAAGTCCTTTGTCGATTACGATACCAAGCAATGTACCATACAACACTTTTGTAGCAGATCTTAACTGATGAGGAGCGGTGATATCATATCCATAGAAATATTCTTCCAAAACAAGTGCACCATTTTTATAGATCAATGTGCTGTGAACATCCGGAAAATCTCCTTCAATAGTTTTTCGAACCATATCCAGAATCAAATCAGGATTTTCAAGTTCGGTGATACTTCCTGTTTTCAATCCGTCATTTATTTTTTTTGGAGTTTCATATACATATCTGTCTCCATCATTATTCAAATCAGCTCTTGGTTCCATGTCAAGAGCATCAAAATCTTTTGATAGTAGTTGAAACGAGTTTCCATCTACAGAATAGCTAATGACTTCGTTTTGAGAATTTCTTTGGAAAGTGACTACATCTCCCTGATTATTTCTAAATGAGTCTACAGAATCATAATAAAGCGGATACTTTGCATAGTCTATTACAGCATATAAAGTTGTATCCATTTTGGAAGCCTGAAGAGTAAGCGTGGTTTCACCTTGATTTTCATAAAGCCCTTCATATTCTTTTAATTTTTCAAGTGGATCATTTTGTGATGAAGATGTGCAGGAAATCAGAAGAAATGCACAAAATATAGCTCTGAACATTAAAGAAAGAAATTGATTTAATTAGAGTTGTCAATTATTACACTTGATGAAAATAAAAAGGTTACGAAATGGTTTCGAAAAACTTTTACCACTAAAAAATTTGAAGAACGAAAGAGAATTAAAATCTAGTGTTTCCGTGCTTTTGTGGCACATTACACTATCAAGCTAATGCAAAAGTATCTTCTTCTTTAAAGTTGAGAAGGATCTCGAGGATTGGATCCATCGTGTCGTGTTTCATGAGTTCCATACGGAGTTTTTTTCCGTTATAAATGCCTTTCAGATATTGACCGTAATGTTTTTTCATGATCACAACACCGTACTTTTCTCCCTGATGAACTACTGATTTACGTAGTTGTTCTGCGCAAACATTGAGCTTTTCTTCTAAAGTTGGTTCCGGTAATAGCTCTCCGGTTTCCAGGTAATGTCTGGATTGTTCAAAGATCCAGGGATTCCCGATTGCACCTCTGCCTATCATAACTCCGTCAACACCGGTTTCATCAAACATCTTTTTTGCGAGTTCAGGAGAAGTCACATCTCCGTTTCCAATAATGGGGATTTCAAGTCCGGGAGTGTTTTTAAGTTTTTTTAGCCATTCCCAGCGTGCATCTCCTTTATATTTTTGACAACGTGTTCGGGCATGAACTGTTAATGCTTTTACTCCCAGCTTTTGAAGCATCAATGCAACTTCCTGAATTTTGATGGTGTCATCATCCCAACCAAGTCTGGTTTTTACGGTAACAGGTCTGTCTGTTACAGCATCTACAACAGTTCCCGCCATTCGCTCCATCATGTCAAGATCTTTGAGGCAAGCGGCTCCTGCTCCTTTATTCACTACTTTATATACCGGACACCCAAAGTTTATATCAACTACATCGGGATTATTATTAAGCGCTACTTTTGCAGCACCGTGCATAGCTTCTTCACGTCCGCCAAATATCTGGACCCCGAATGGTCGTTCACTCTCATCAAAGCTCATTTTATGAAGTGCAATTTCAGAGTCACGTATAAGTGCTTCAGAACTGATAAATTCAGTAAATACAATATCGGCACCCTTTTCTCTGCAAATTTGTCTGAAAGGCGAATCTGTTACGTCTTCCATCGGCGCTAAGAAAAGCGGTTTTTTTGGTAAAGTGATGTCATCAATATTCATAACTCAAAGTTAAGGAATGTGCGACAATATTTTCAGTATCGATTTTGACAGTCCGTGTTAGTCATTTCGTAGATTAACTGCTATATTTTAGCCTTTAAAATTAATATCAAATTTATTGTAACTATGTCACTTGGAACAAAGAGTATTGAAGAACTTTTAGGGGATGAAGCATCTTTCTTACTAAATCATACCAGCCAAACTATTAAAAAAGAACGTTTGATAAGGCCATCAGGTAATTACGTTGATGAAGTTTGGTATCATTCTGACAGAAATAACAGAGTGTTAGGTAACTTGCAATGGTTGCTGGATCATGGCAGACTTGGTGGGACAGGATACGTTTCCATTCTTCCTGTGGACCAGGGAATTGAGCATTCAGGTGGCGCGTCATTTGCAAAAAATCCGGATTACTTCGATCCTGAGAATATTATCAAGCTTGCAATTGAGGCCGGATGTAATGGCGTAGCTTCAACTTTTGGTGTTCTGGCTTCTATGTCCAGAAAATATGCCCACAAAATTCCATTCATTGTTAAGATCAATCACAATGAATTACTGACTTATCCGAACACTTTTGATCAGATCATGTTCGGTAATATTGAGCAGGCGTACAATATGGGAGCTGCCGCTGTAGGTGCAACTATCTATTTCGGTTCTGAAGAATCAGGCCGACAAATTCAGGAAGTTTCTGAGGCATTTGCTTATGCTCATGAACTTGGAATGGCTACTATTCTTTGGTGCTACACCAGAAATAATGCTTTTAAGGTGGATGGCAAGGATTATCATGCTTCTGCGGATCTTACCGGTCAGGCAAATCATATTGGTACAACTTTAGGTGCAGATATCATTAAGCAAAAACTTCCAACCAATAACGGCGGTTACAAAGCTTTAAATTCAGGCGATTCAAGTTATGGAAAACTGGATGAGCGTATTTATACTGAGCTCACTTCAGATCACCCAATTGACTTAGCCAGATATCAGGTAATAAACTGTTTTGCAGGTCGCGCCGGGTTGATTAACTCAGGTGGAGCTTCCGGAGATAATGATTTTGCTGATGCGGTTAAAACTGCAGTTGTGAACAAAAGAGCAGGTGGAATGGGTTTAATAAGTGGACGTAAAGCATTTCAAAGACCGATCAAAGAAGGAGTTAAGCTATTGAATATGATTCAGGATGTATATCTTGATGAGGATATAACTTTAGCTTAATAAGTACGTATTCTTTTTTGCCTTGCCAGTTAATGTGGCAGGGCATTTTTTTATTTTTTTCAGTTAAGCAATAAACTATTTGAGTTCAGGAATAATCAATACAACCGAACCGCAAAATTTCATATCCAAGAAATATCTATTTCTTTCAATAGGATTGAGTATAGCCACGATGGCCGGCGTAATTTGGTATACATATACTCCCGGAGTTTTGGATCATCTTGCTCCAAAAAGGTTGCCGGGGCTCGCCATTGCTGTCATTGTTTCTTTTTTGAGAATATGGTTTTCAGCTTCTAAAATCAGGTTTTTATCTGAGAAGCAGATTGGTTGGTTAGCATCATTCAGAGTTGTCTTGGCGTGGGATTTTACTTCTGCAGTGTCACCTTCTACAATTGGAGGAGCGCCAATGGCTACATATGCCATGAACAAAGAGGGAATGAAATTAGGCTCGGCAACAGCGATCGTTCTCTATGGTGTATTACTGGATCAGATATGGTTCGCATTAGCTATTCCGATTTTGTTAATAGCAGGTATTTTTTATGAAGTTGTTCCACCCGAAATTGGCTTGGTTGGAGAGGCTTCAATGTTACTGTTATATGCGGGTTTACTGAGTTATGCAGGGGTTTTGGCATATGGAGTTTTGATAAATCCTGCTGCGATCAAAAAAGTGGTTCTTTTCGTTTTTAAGCTGCCCTTTCTTAGAAAATACAGAGATAAGATCGGAGAAGAAGCTGAGAATCTTGAAGAATATGCTCACCAAATGAGGAAGAAGCCGGCCAGTTTTTTATTTAAAGCTTTTTTCCTTTCAACAATGTCCTGGATTTGCCGAATAGCTTTGGCTACAATTGTAGTTTTAAGTTTATTACCTGCCGATGAGATATTGTCATTACTTAGAAGCTTGTCTATGAATCTGGCATTTTTAGTTGTGCCAACTCCGGGAGGCAGTGGTGGAGTGGAAGGACTATTTGTTTTATTTCAGGGGCCGCTTATTGAAAGAAAATCATTTATCGGTTTAGCAGTTTTCTTATGGAGAATCATTAGTTACTACATAAGCATTGCCTTAGGAATGATGGCTACCACCTGGTATATCAACCGATCTGTTGTTGAAAGTAAAATCAAAGACTGATTTTGGCTAAACAGAAAACACAATTTGTATGCAGCAATTGCAATCATAATTCAGCTAAATGGCTGGGAAGTTGCCCCAGTTGTGGAAAATGGAATACATTTCAGGAGTCAAGGGTTGATAGTAGTAAGGCAGTAAATCACAAAGCAAAAGTTGAAGGCTTAGAAAGCATTGAGAGGCCTCAGAATTTAAATGAAGTAGAAACTTCTGAGAAGTCAAGATTTTTAAGCAATATCAATGAGTTCGATCGCGTGCTTGGAGGTGGGTTTCTGAATGGCGCATATATTTTGATTGGAGGAGAACCGGGAGTTGGTAAAAGCACACTTACCCTTCAAATTGCGAAATCCAATCCTGATTTAAAGATCCTATACTGTGCCGGAGAAGAGTCTGCAGGACAGATCAAACAGAGAGCGAAAAGACTCGGAGTAAGTTCCAATAATCTTCTGATCTATAATGAAACACAGATTAATAAGATCATCGAAGAAGTTCAGAAAATTCAACCTGATCTTTTGATCGTGGATTCCATTCAAACGGTATACAGAACCGAACTCCAAAGTATGCCGGGAAGTATTCAACAGGTAAAGGAATGTGCTGCTTTATTTCAGCAGTTAGCCAAAAAGAAAAATATTACCACTATTGTGATCGGTCATGTAACCAAAGAAGGTGATATTGCCGGGCCCCGAGTTCTTGAACATATGGTTGATACTGTACTTCAGTTTGAAGGGGATAAAAATTATACCTACCGACTACTTCGTAGTTTAAAAAACCGATTTGGTCCCGCGCAGGAAGTTGGGGTTTTTGAGATGAAAGAGGATGGGTTGATAGAAGTATCAAATCCTTCCGAATTATTCATTTCTGATAAAACTGAAGGAGTTAGTGGAAATGCTATTGTTTGTACAATGGAAGGTTCACGTCCTCTGTTGATAGAAGTACAAGCGTTGGTTACAGCTTCTGCTTATGGAACACCTCAGCGAACGTCTAATGGATTTGACAGAAACAGATTGGCTCTTTTATTAGCAGTTCTGGAAAAAAGAGCCGGTTACAGTTTCTCAAATCATGATGTGTATTTAAATATAGCAGGAGGGTTCAGGTTGAATGATCCGGCCGGTGATCTTGGGGTGTGTTGTGCATTGGTTTCCAGTTTAGTTGACAGAGCTATTAATCAAAGAACGGCATTTATCGGAGAAGTTGGTTTAGGTGGAGAAGTTCGAACAGTTCCTCACATCGAACAAAGAAAAAAAGAAGCAGCAAAATTGGGATTCCAAAACTCGGTTGTTCCTCAAGGAAAAGGCTCAGAAGGAATCAGGTACGTAAAGGAAGCTATAAAAAAAGCCCTTGAATAAATTCAAAGGCTTAGTTAAAGTTCTGATAAATAACGATTAATTATCTATTTCAGTAGCTATAAAAGTACCGGTGAACGTAGCTGTTCTGATACTATCTGATGAATAAGTATTTTGAGAACATCCATATGTTGGTGATGGTCGGTAACCATTTAATTCTTCTACTCCCAAATCAAATGTTCCATTAAGCGTCCCGTCACTGTCTTTTGTGATCTCTAATGTGCCGGAATCTCCGGAAAAAGGTACTGAACATCTGCCATCTGCAAAAAGATTTACATTAGAAGCACTCAAAGAGTCGAGATCAAAATTCTTAATAAACACCGAGTTTGTGTCGAAGTCATGAGATATAAAGAAATCGGCAGTCGGACAATTACTTCCATTGCAATTGGTACTCAAATAAAACTGAAAGTAATTGGTACTAACCAGATCATAAGAGATGGATCCGTTTAAGTTTGAACTACTTCCTTCCAGAACAAATTCTGATTCGAAAGGATTGACGACGTCAGATTCATTATCCGAACTACATGCTAAGAGAAGAACTAAAGTAAGAGGGATTAATTTGATAGTATTCATAATAGATTATTTATTTAAGACCCAATTTATGGTTTTAAAAGTATAAGTACATAAAAAAAAGCCCTTAGATAAAATCCAAGGGCTTAAATTTGTGATGACAACGGGAATCTAATAATTCTCTCGTTGACGGCGACGTTGCTCGCGCACAGCTTTTTTCATAGCTTCGCGACGCTCCATAGAAGGCTTAGTAAACTGTTGTCTGTCCTTATATTCATTAAGAATACGAGAACGAGTAATTAGTTTTTTAAACCTGTTAATCGCGCGTTCAACACTTTCGTTGTCTTTAACTTCAACACCTAGCATTGAGTCTCACTTCCTTTCGTTTGTTTTTTTATCCCATAATTGGGGTTGCAAATATACAAAAAATGTGGCAAAATCTGGAATTCTAAATTTACTTTAACCAATTGCCGATTTAATGGACGAAGAAAAGTCAACGCCACCGCAGCAAACACAGCATAAAGGCTTTCTGGAAGAGCTTATGGGTGATGTATTCAACTTGGACCGGGGATTGCCCGGGACAATTTGGGGAATGATCAAAACTCCGGGAGAGGTGATAGATGCTTATTTTACTGATCGGGGTAAATATGTGACTCCGCTTCGTTATTGTATTTTTATTCTTGCAGTAACCACATTTATTACGGTCCGCTTTGTAGATTATGACGCCATGATGAAAAATGCAATGGAGTTAGGGGCCGGAGATAGTCTTGAAGATATGGTTTCACAGCTGAATGAGTTGGTTCCTTCATTTGACTGGTCAGCCTATTTTCAAAATATTAATGAGATTACAGTTAGTTTAGTACAAAAGTTCAATCAGGTTTTATACTTGGTTTTACTTGCTCCAATATTTGCGATGTTTACAAGACTATTTTTTAAGAAAAAGAAAAGTCGTTTTGTGGAGCATTATGTGTTAATGGTTTATTCGTTGACAACTTTTTCAATTTTTTCATTATTGATGTTACCCGCAATGAAGATGATGGAGAATACGAACACTCCGCTAATTTTCTTTTTAGGAATTCCTTTAATGCTCGCATTTCTATTATGGCCAACTATAAAATATTTGGGTTTAAAAGGTTTTTCAGAATATCTGCAAGCTGTGATCGCTTTAGTTCTGGGATATTTTTTATACGCTATTGCTCAAACAATTCTTATTTATGTTGGAGCTTACTTGATGGTAATTTTATAGCAAATATTTAGCCGCTGATTCCAAGTCCAAACAAAGCAAAGTCATATTTAGCAGGATCTTGAGGATCTAAGAATTGAAGTTTTTGAGTTAGCTCCTGAACTGCTTTCCAGTCGTTTTGTTTGCGTTCCAATAGACCTAAAGCTCGAGCTTGTCTGGCTACATGAACATCAAGAGGAATCATTAGTTCAGAGGCCGGCATAAAGCTCATAGTATTCAAATCAACAGAGCCACTGCGGATACACCATCTTAAGTACATATTCAAACGTTTAGCAGAGCTGTTTTTCTCTGGATTTGAAATATGTTTTCTGGTTCTCGGAGGAACTTCAGGATGGAAGGCAAAGAACTCTTCATAGAAAATGGCGATCAATTCCCGGTCTTGTTCGTTAGATATTTGATAACATCTTTTCCAGAATCCTTCAAAAGTCTGATATTCTTTTAAAATACTTTGTAGCGTTTTAATGAGCCAGTAAATATCGATCGGCTTAAAAGTCCGGTGTTTAAAACCGTCTAGTTTTTCCGCATCTGATTCACTGAAGTTCAAAATGAAATCAGCAGGCTTGTAATCCATTCGTTTAAGCAGATCATTTACTTTATTGATCACAATATCTCTTCGACCCCAGGCCATGATGGCTGCAAAAAATCCTGCAAGCTCTTTATCGTTCTTTTCCTCAAAAGCATACATGAATTGGATAGGGTCGTTATCGATGAAACCAGGTTGTTCGATATTTTTTACCAATGCATCCAGCTTGGGTTTGAGTTGAAGAAGTTTGTTTTGTCGTTTTCCCATAAAGAAAGCAAGGGGTTTAATATTGATGAACTAATTTAGAAATATGTTAGATTTCTCGGTCGCTTTGACCCTGTCGTCGCTCAACTCGAAATGACAAATTTTAAAATAAGCCCTAATAAATGAATACATCTGAAAGTAGATAATTTATCTTTCAGTATTCACTTCATCACCAATCAACTTCTCCGTCAATACTTTATTGGCTTTAGGAAATGGATATTCTTCAAGTTCAGACTTATCTACCCAGCGAATTTTCTGGCTGCTTTTTGCTTGAGGCGTTCCTGAGATCAAAGTACAAAACCAGGCGTGCATCGTAATTGAAAAGTGAGAATACGTATGCTTCAAACTCATGAATTCTTTATATGCATGAACTTTAACTCCCAGCTCTTCCCGGAGTTCTCGTTCCACCGTTTGCTGAATGGTTTCTCCTTTTTCCTGTTTACCGCCGGGAAACTCCCATAACCCGCCTAGCATAACGTCTTCAGGTCTGAGGGCAATTAAAAGCTTCCCATCTTCACGTTCAATTATTCCAACACCGATCACTTTATGAGGTTTTTTCTTTGCTTTTGATTTATATGGGATGGAATCTGTCTTTGCAATTTTTGTAGCAATACAACCAGTCTGGATAGGGCAATTTAAACAATCAGGATTATTCGGAGAACAAACAGTAGCGCCTAATTCCATCATTCCTTGATTGAAATCGGCCGGTTTTTTATGACTTATGAGCTCGTTTACAAGAGACTGTACCTCTTTTACTGTTCCTGATTTTCGAACATCATCTTCAATTCCAAAGTATCTGGTGATAACCCGAATAACATTTCCATCAACGACAGCATTAGGCAAACCAAAAGCAATACTTGTAATAGCTGCAGCAGTGTAAGGTCCGATCCCTTTCAGCTTAATGATCTCATCATAAGTCTCAGGAAGTTTTCCATTATAATCCTCTACAATCATTTTTGAAGCCGCATGTAGATTCCGTGCTCTGCTGTAGTAACCCAAACCTTCCCAAGCTTTTAAAACCTTTTGTTGGTCTGCTTTAGCTAAATCAAAAACCGTTGGAAAAGTTTTCATAAATCTTTCAAAGTAAGGCCAGGCCTGATCAACTCTTGTTTGTTGAAGCATGATCTCAGAGATCCAGATCTTATACGGATCTTTTTCACCACGCCAAGGCATTTCCCGCTTATGCTCTTTATACCAGGCTAAAAGATTTTCAGTAAATTCTGAATTTGAAAGTTCAGCCAAACTTAATTCCCGTCTCCTCTGGTGATATCCAAAACTGTCAGGGTAACATCTTGTGAAGATGCAGCTCCAAGTTGGTCTGAAGCAATAACCCTAAAAGTAAAATCACCAACCTGTCGAGCATTCGGTGTCCAGGTAAACATACCCGTTTCTTCATTTAAGGTAGCGCCTTCCGGCAGATCCACTCCTATATAGCGAATTAGTGAACTTGAAGGTTCTTCGGGATCGATAGCTTGGATCTGTAAAGAGAATGATTCATTTACGGCTATATTTGAAACTCTTACAGGGCTAAATCTGGGTGGAGTGTTGAAAGAGCGGACATCGACAGTAAAACTAGTGCTGTCTGATTCGCCTTTGGAATTGGTGCCCACAATGGTAAACCAGTTCATCCCGATTTGTGAAGGACCGGGTTGCCAGTAAAAACCCTGCTTTTTAATTACAGCATTTATTGATCTGGAGCGAATCGAAAATTCAACGTCGTTTGCAGAATGTCCGTTTTCTACTTCTAATCCAAGTAACAATGAATTCGGGTAAGTTAGAATTTGATTGGGGATGTCTTTTAAAGAGAAAGGTCCAACCGGTTCAGATTCAATATTCTGATCAATAGTTGAAATTGCGAGACGAGTTACTTTATTATTTTCCACAAGCCATAATTTATCACCGCTTTTAGCAATATAATTCCCGGCTTTTGTATCTGTTTTCCATGCAATCAGGGCTTCACGATTTCTGGAGTACCACAATTTACCGGTTACTGAGCGTATAAATGTAAAGCCATTCCAGTATTTTACGGTTTCCACTTTTTCATTGATGGAGCCAACTTTCCTTCCCAATCCATTACCTGTAATCTCAAAAACGTCACCACGATCAGTAGATCCCCAAAGTTTGTCTCCATCAATAAAGAGATCAGACAAACGCTGAGAAATATTTTTGCTTTCACTGAATGAAAGTTGATCATCTTCAGATTTGAAGACGTCCAGTTTAGAATTTCCGGTTAGTACAAACAATTGATTGGTTACAGGAGAAGAAACCAAATCAATAACAGATATATTATCACCAACATCAGGTATCATTGAAATTTCTGAATCTACACTTTCAGGGGTGTCCAGAGAAAGGGAGCCCAAACCTGTTTCTCCCAAGGCTACATAAAGCTTGTTCTGTAAGCGAACCGCTGCTAAGGGTTTTTGTGGAAGCAGGGTTGCTGAGTATACACCAAGTACGGAGGTCGGCTCTAAAATTGTTAATCTTCTATTTTCTCCAAACATATAGGCAAAGCGTACATCAGCGGAAAGGTTATAGCCACGGCGTTGCATTCCTGAAGAAGTGTAAAGCCACTGTAACTGATCAGGATTTATCCTGAAGACCGCCATTCCATCAGTATCAGAAAGTATATAGAGATGTGTTTCCGAGGCTTCAATAGCTTTTACATTCGGGATATTCATCAATTGCGAATAATCCTGTACAAGAGTTTGTTCCTGAGCTTGAATTGATAAAGTTGTTATTAAAACAAACAGAAAACCTGTAACAAATTTAAATCTCTTCATAAACTTATAGCCAATTATGTTTTTTATACCAATGTATAGTTCTTGAAATGCCTTCTTCTAAGGAAACGTGTGGTTCGTAGCCTAATTCTTTTTCCGCTTTACTTGAAGAACAAGTCCACTCTAAAACCAGTTCATTGGTTTTTTCTTTATTTACAACGGGATATTTCCCTATTAATGATGCAGCATTTTCAATTATACTGCCAATCTTTTTTACCAAAGCTGGTTTTAATTTCAGTTTAAAGGCTTTTTTGCCCATTACAGTTTGAGTAACGGAATGAATTTGATTCCAATTGTAAGTTTCGGCTGCCGTAATAAAATATGTATGAACTCCTGAATCCACTTTTTGAGAAGCTTTTATAATTCCATTGATCAAATCATCTACATACACCATAGAAAGGCGGGGATGGTTCCCGTCTCCAACAATTGTACTCAAACCTTTATTGAAAGTACTGAAATAAGTAAAAATCTGATCTTCTCTTGGGCCATAAACAGCCGGGGGACGAATGATCTTTATAGAATCATTTTTTCCGGCCAACTGATGGACTGATGTTTCCATATCTCGCTTGGATCGTCCGTACATACTAATTGGAGTTAATATTTTGTTCTCATCTACAGGAGTTCCTTTACTTGGACCGGTCGCCGCTAGTGAAGAAAGTATTACCAGATTCTTAACACCATTTTTTTGTGCAATCCTGATTATATCTTCCGTAGGCGAAACGTTAGCCATATTAAACTCTTTCTGGCTGGAAGCTTTTACAATAGCGGCTAAATGGAAAACAACATCCGCACCTTTAATTCCTTTAGCAAGAGCATTAAAATCGTTCAGATCTCCTTTAACTCTTATGAAATCTTTTCCTTCAAGCCATTTATCTGTTGAACGAACCAAACAGCGTACTTCAGTAAACTTCTCATCCGCGATGAGACGATCTGCCAAGTGACTTCCAATAAAACCTGTCGCTCCGGTTATAAAGGCTTTCATTTATTGCTTATATTCCTCGATTGTTTTTGCAGAAATTTTTAATTGGATGTGCTTAAGATACGCATCTGTTATTTGGTTTTAAACTTTTATGGAAGATCTTCGGGTTGCTCTTTTTACGGGCAATTATAATTATATGAGAGATGGTGCTTCACTAACATTGAACCGTCTTGTAAAATACTTGGAATCTCAAAATATTCCTGTACTTGTTTTTGCACCTCATGTGGATGAACCTGCGTTCGAACACAACGGAACCATGATCGGGACTCCATCAATACCTATGTTGGTTCCGGGTAGAGATGAGTATAGAATAGCATATAGTTTTCCAAAATCAGCAAGAAAAAAGCTAGAAGAGTTTAAGCCGACAATAGTTCATGTGGCTACACCGGATGGTCTAGGGACAGGTGCACTAAAATGGGCAAGAAAAAATAAGATTGCAGCGGTAACATCATATCATACACACTTTTTAAGCTATGCAAGTTATTACAGGTTGCTCCAAGGCCCTGTTACATTGTTCACAAAGGTATTTATGAAATGGTTTTATAAAAAGTTCATACATACTTATGTGCCGAGTCAATCTATGATCAATGAATTAAATGATTTTGGATTAAAAGGCGAAAAAAAGATCTGGGCAAGAGGAATTAATTTAGATCTGTTTAATCCATCCAAGAGAGATATGGAATGGAGAAGGTCGGTAGGTTTTAAAGATGATGATATTGTTGTCACTTTTGTTTCAAGGTTGGTATGGGAAAAAGAACTCAATACTTATATAGAGAGTGTAAAGAGAGTTCAGAAAACAAATCAAAAAGTACGTGCATTAGTAGTGGGTGATGGACCTGCTCAGAAAGAAGTAGAAGAAAAACTTCCTGAGGCACATTTCACAGGTTTTGTAACTGGTGAAGAACTTGCTAAAGCATACGCAAGTAGTGATGTATTTCTATTTCCCTCACATACTGAAACTTTTGGTAATGTAACTCTAGAAGCAATGGCAAGTGGATTGCCATGTTTAGTAGCCGACGCAATTGGAAGTAAATCTTTAGTAGAAGACGGCTTAAATGGTAAATGGGCAGAGAAAAAAAACATAAAGGATTTTTCTGAAAAATTGGAATGGATAATCAGTGACGAAAAAAGGATGAAAGAGATGGGAATAAAATCCCGGGAAATGGCTACCGAATATGATTGGGATAAAATTAATTCAGGTTTGGTAAATAATTATCGAGAAGCTATAAAATTTCAAAAATTGAAAAATTAAGGTCATAAAATTACTGTGCGCATTCTTTACGTTTCACATCTCCATCCGCCTGAAAATGCACCCCTAGATAATATGGGAGGGATGCAACGGGTTAGTATGCAGCTTATTGATGAGTTAAACACCAGGGAAGACATTGAAATAAAGACAATTATTCAACACGCTCCTTGGAAAGGGATAGAAATAAAAACTGCTTTTTTTCTGACTAAACTTGTTTTTAAGCTCCCCAAAATAGTAAAAGAGTTTAAGCCGGATATTATCCTGTTTTCGTCGATGGTAACAGCATCTTTGGCAAAATTTTGCAGAAACAAGATTGATGTGCCTATGGTCACTATTAATCATGGACAAGACGTAAAAATGCCAATAGGCATCTATCAGAATTTTGTTCCCAAGGTATTCGAAGCATTGGATGGAGTAATCTCTGTGTCGGAAGCAACAAGGCAAGAATGTATCAAAAGGGGGATGTCTCCTGAAAAAGGAGTGGCTTTACCAAATGGATTTGATATGTCTGATTTTAAAGATGTGCCGGACAAATCTGTAGGAAGACAAGAAATTGAGAAAGCGTTTTCTGTTGATCTCAGTAAAAAAACATTGCTGCTCACAGTTGGCAGACAGGTAAAACGAAAAGGTCATGAATGGTTTATTACGGAAGTGCTCCCACAAATAAAATCGGAAATTATCTATTTAGTAATCGGAGCCGGTCCTGAACATGAGCGACTTAAAGAACTTGTAAAGGACTCCAATCTGCAAGAAAAAGTATTGATGGCAGGGAAACAACCGGATGAGGTGCTGAAGAATGCATATGCAGGATCTGATATCTTCATTATGCCAAATATACCCATTTCCGGAGATATGGAAGGTTTTGGAATTGTATTATTGGAAGCAAACCTGGCAGGAACTCCGGCTGTTGCGGCAGATCTTGAGGGAATAAAGGATGTAATAGAGAATGGAAAAAACGGGTATAAAATTAAAGTAAAAGACAGCAAAAGCTTTTCTGAACAGATTGATTCTTTGATAGAAAACAACTTAGAAGAAATGAGCAGTTCTTCCAGAAAATTTGTACTCGAAAACTTTACTTGGAATAAAGTAGCACAGCAATATATTTCTTATCTTAAAGAAATTGTTGAGAATAAGAAAATTTGAAATTACCTCATACGTATTTAATCAAAATTTGATAGAATATTAATACTAGGTATATTTCGATGTTATAAAAGAATTTTTTGAGGATAACCTGCATGGCAGATACGAAAACTGAAGTAGCCAAGAACGATATTTTTGCAAAAGCATATAACTTCACAAAAGCAGATGAAGTTAAAGAGCAGGGGCTATATCCGTATTTTAAGCCTTTGGAAGCTACAGATGGTACAATTGTTGAAATTGAAGGCCACGAAGTTATTATGGCGGGCTCCAATAATTATCTTGGTTTAACAAACGATATAAGAACTATTGAAGCGGCACAACAAGCACTCACTAAATACGGAACCGGTTGTACAGGCTCTCGTTATTTAAATGGTACTCTTGATATCCATTTGGAACTTGAAGAAAAACTTGCTGCTTTTATGGGGAAAGAGAATTGTGTTCTGTTCAGCACCGGATATCAAACCAATGAAGGAACCATTCAAACTATTGCTCAACGCAATGATATAATTTTCTCTGATCGTGATAATCATGCTTGTATTGTGGTTGGAACTCTTTGTTCTAATGCAAAAACGATGCGTTATCAGCACAATGATATGGGGCAACTTAGAAAACTGCTTGAAAAAGCAGACCCTGATGCCGGAAAAATTATTATTACAGATGGTGTTTTTTCTATGTCAGGAACGCTTGCAAAAGTTCCTGAACTTGTAAAACTTGCTAAAGAATTTAATGCCCGTCTTTATTTAGATGATGCCCACGCAGTTGGGGTGATTGGTGAAGGGGGAAGAGGCTCAGCTTCTGTATTTGGTCTTACAGATGAAGTAGATCTTATTAGTGGTACATTTTCAAAATCGTTTGCTTCATTAGGTGGATTCATTGTCGGAAACAAGCAAGTAATTGAATACATAAGGCATACATCTCCGGCTCATATTTTCAGTGCATCCATGCCTCCTGCAAATGTTGCTACTGTGTTAAAAGCTCTTGAAATTCTACAGGAAGAGCCATGGAGAATTGAACGATTGGAAGAGATCTCAATTTATATGCGTACCGAATTAAAAAACCTTGGTTTCAATGTATGGTCTAGTGAGTCTCCGATTGTACCGGTTGTAATTGGCGATATGATGGACTGCTTCAAATTCTGGAAAGATCTTTTTGAAGAAGGAGTTTATGCAAATGCTGTAGTTCCTCCTGCTGTTCCTAAAGGCCAGTCTCTGTTAAGAACCAGTTATATGGCCAGTCACACAAATGAGCATTTAGACAGAATTCTTGAAGCGTTCCGTAAAGTTGGACTAAAACACGGGATTATTGATCAGAACGGAAATTCCGGCACCTAAATTTTTTGATGTATGAATACGAATGGGGTTACCATCGTAACTACAGACGATGAGCGGAAAAAGTTCATTGAATTTCCATATCAACATTATGCTGATAATGATGTCTGGGTTCCGCCACTTCGAATGGATCAGAAAAAGCTGATCAATACCGAAAAAAACCCATTTTTTGATAATGCCGAGATGGCACTTTTTATTGCCGAGCATAATGGTGAGATAGCGGGTAGAATTTCAGCGGTTGTGGATCACAGATATAATGAACATCATGGTACGAAAACCGGCCATTTTGGATTTTTTGAGTGCATTGATAACCAACAGACGGCAAACTTGCTATTTCGAGTGGCTTCTGATTGGCTGAGAGAGAAGGGCATGAAAGATGTACTCGGACCGGCGAGTCCCGGAATGATGGATACCATCGGCCTTTTGGTTGACAACTTTGATAAGCAGCCTTATCTGCTGATGCCTTACAACAAGCCTTATTATGAAAAACTGATCAATAATGCAGGCTTCGAAGAGGAAATGGATCTTCTGGCGTTTTATGTAAACAGAGAAGATATTGATCTTACCCGTTTTGAAAGAGCACTGGATATTGTTTACAAGAGAAATCCGGGGTTAAAAATTCGTGAGGTAAATATGAAAAAACTGAACGAAGAAGTAGAGATTGTGCGAAATATTTACAATCAGGCTTGGAAAGATAATTGGGGTTTTCTCCCTTTAACATATGATGAACTTCAGCATACAGCTAAGGATTTTAAAATGATCCTGGATACCGACTTTGCTCATATTGCAGAGATAGATGGAAAACCTGTAGCTTTTTCTATTGCATTACTCGATTATAACCAGTTATTCAAAGAAATGAATGGAAATTTATTTCCGTTTGGTATCTTTAAATTCTTGTTTGGGAAAAAGAAAATTGACCGTCTCAGAACAGCACTACTTGGAGTTATTCCTGAATACAGAGGAAAGGGGATTGATGCATTATTAACCCAAAAAGCCATTGAAAAAGGATTGCCACGCGGCCTCACACAATCTGAAATTAGCTGGGTGTTGGGAAATAATACCGAGATGATCCGTTTGGCTGAACGTATTGGTGGCTCGCTGGATAAAACCTATAAAATGTATAGGAAAGAACTTTAGAGGTCACAGAAGTATAAAATTTCTTATTTCTGGTATAGAATTTTCAAAACACTACATAAATAAAATTCTTTTTAGTATAATTGAAGAGTGAAAATTTCATCATCATATAAATTTATTTCAACTCTGTTGAGTTTAAGTATAATCTTAAGCTTTACGGTTTCTCTTTGCTCTATGAGCACTATGGAAGAAATGTGTGAGCAGATGATGATGGATCACAGTTCTATGGGAATGGTTGAAATGGGGCATGAAACAGAGCATCATGATATGGATATGATGCATGAAAAGGAGACTTCAACTTCTTCAGATTGCGAAATGACCGTTGATTGTGATTGTAACACTGATAAAGATCTGATTGCTACCATCGCTCCTACTGTAGTTTTAAAGATCAGTACACCAACCTTTCAATTTACTTTTCAGGAAACTTCTTCTGTTAAAAGCGATTATATACCAACAAATTCAGACCTTACCTTAACAAATTCTTATTCGCCACCACCTCTCTTTCTGGCGAATGAATCTTTCCTGATCTAGGGATAACTACGTCCATTATTTATCATTTCTGTATTACTGACTGCTAAAAATCAGTTCAGAAATCAGAGTGTATAAATAGATATGTCATTTTAGACAGATCCGGATCTCGGGCATTTGCTACGAGATGACTTATAAAATTCAGTCACAGTTATTCTTAAATCATACCAATGTTAAATAAAACCATACGCTTTTTTCTGGAAAATAAATTAGTGGCAGTATTACTGCTTCTGATTTTAGTAGGATGGGGATTGGTTACCACTCCATTTTCATGGAATCTGGATTTTCTTCCGAAAGACCCGGTTCCAGTTGATGCTATTCCGGACTTAGGTGAGAATCAGCAAATTGTTTATACGGAATGGTCGGGACAATCCCCACAAGATGTGGAAGACCAAATCACGTATCCATTAACTACACAACTACTAACCGTTCCGGGAGTAAAAACAATTCGAAGTACATCCATGATCGGAATTTCGAGCATTTATGTGATCTTTGAAGAAGGAGTAGAATTTTATTGGAGCCGATCCCGAATACTGGAAAAGTTAAATTCACTGGCTTCGGGAACACTTCCGAAGGACGTTCAACCGGCTTTAGGACCGGATGCTACTGCTTTAGGGCAAGTTTATTGGTACACATTGGAAGGAAGGGATAAAGAAGGAAATCCTGCGGGGGGATGGGATCCTCAGGAACTGCGTAGCATTCAGGATTTTTATATCGGATATGCACTATCAGGAGCGCAAGGAGTTGCGGAAGTTTCACCGATCGGAGGTTTCGTAAAAGAATATCAGATCGATGTGAATCAGAATGCTCTTTTGAATTACAATATTTCTCTCACTCAGGTTTTTGACGCGGTTCGAAAAACAAACGCTGATGTAGGTGCGCAAACTATTGAGATCAACAATGCTGAATATTTGGTGCGTGGATTGGGATATGTCGAGAACATCGAAGACATAGAAGAAACGGTAGTTAAAGTTATAGATAATGTACCGGTTCGTATTAAAGATATCGCATTTGTAACTACAGGACCAGCTCAACGCCGGGGAGCTTTAGATAAAGCAGGTGCAGATGCAGTTGGTGCTGTTGTGGTTGCGAGACAAGGAGCAAATCCTCAACAAGTGATCGATAATATTAAAAATAAGATCGTGGAACTCTCTCCGGGACTTCCTTCAAAAACATTAGATGATGGTACGATTTCTAAAGTTACGATTGTTCCGTTTTATGATCGTTCAGAATTGATAGGGGAAACGTTAGGAACTCTTGAAGAAGCTTTATCTCTCGAAATTCTGATCACCATTATTGTAATTGTGGTGATGGTAATGAACTTAAGGACTTCATTTCTGATCTCAGCTATGTTGCCTGTAGCAGTCCTCATGACATTCATTGCCATGAAATATGCGAATGTAGATGCAAACATAGTGGCGCTTTCAGGAATAGCTATTGCCATCGGGACGATCGTGGATATGGGTGTGATACTTTCGGAAAACATGCTCCGGCATATGGAGAATATGAAAGAAGAGGATTCACTTCTTGAGGTAATTTACACCGCCACAGTTGAGGTCGCTTCAGCAGTAATAACAGCGGTTTCAACAACTATCGTAAGTTTTCTCCCGGTTTTCACCATGATCGCTGCGGAAGGAAAATTGTTTAAACCGTTGGCATACACCAAAACATTTGCGCTGATCGCTTCCATCATTATTGCCATTACCTTGATTCCACCTTTTGCTCACTGGTTATTTTCAATCAGGATCAGCAACAGGAAAATAAAGCTAGTTTGGAATAGCATATTAGCCATTTCAGGACTGGTGATTCTATTTACAGGTCCGGTTTGGGCGGCACTTGCATTGATCGGCTTTGGGCTTATAAATGGAGCTGTTCTCTTTATGGATGAGAATTATGCTGCCAAAGTACCCATATTCAATAATGTTCTGAGTGTGGTTATTGTGACCTGGCTGTTAGCGAAATATTGGTTGCCATTCGGACCTTCAGTGGCATTGATATGGAATCTGTTATTTGTTGTTCTGTTAATTGGCGTTATCCTATTTTCATTCTGGTTAGTGATCAAATATTATGACAAGCTTATTGCCTGGTGTTTGGATCATAAATTGGCCTTTCTTTCTATACCGACCTTCTTCATTGTTCTGAGTATGATCATCTGGCTTGGATTTTCGAGTGTGTTCGGATTTGTGGACAAGGGTTTTGATGCAATTGGAGTTGATGTCAAAGAAACGAAAGTTTGGACTGCAGCTTCACGGACATTTCCTGGATTAGGTAAAGAATTTATGCCGGCTTTGGATGAAGGTGCTTTTCTTCTAATGCCAACTACTTTACCTCATGCCGGAATCGAAGAATCGAAAGATGTAGTGCGTAAAATTGATATGGCGGTTTCATCAATTCCTGAAATCGAAAAAGTAGTTGGTAAACTTGGAAGAACAAATTCAGCCTTGGATCCGGCGCCTATTTCTATGTACGAAAACCTGATCCAGTACAAATCAGAATATAAAACAGATGATGACGGGAGGAGAATTCGTTTTCAAGTGAATGATGACGGAGTTTTTGGTGAAGATGAAAATGGAGAATTAATTCCTGATGAAGATGGAAAATATTTTCGTCAATGGAGAGATCATATTGAATCTCCTGACGATATTTGGGACGAAATTGTAACAGCCACAAGGATTCCTGGAACAACTTCAGCTCCAAAACTTCAACCGATTCAAACCCGGTTGATCATGCTTCAATCAGGAATGAGAGCACCAATGGGGATTAAAGTAAAGGGTTCAGATCTTGACATTATTGAAGACTTTGGGCTTGCTTTGGAGGATGTTCTCAGATCAGTTCCAGGAGTGAAACCTCAATCTGTTTTTGCAGATCGTATTGTTGGTAAACCTTATTTGGAAATAGATTGGGATCGAAAACAATTAGCTCGATACGGTCTTTCTATTCAGGACGTTCAAAACTTTGTCAAAGTAGGAATCGGAGGAATGCAGGTTTCTACTTCAGTGGAAGGCAGAGAGCGTTACCCGATCAGAGTGCGATACGCCAGAGAATTACGAAATGATCCACAAGCGATCTCAAATATGCTGGTTCCAACCAAGTCCGGAGCACAGATACCATTAGAGCAACTGGCAACAATTGAATATCGACAAGGGCCACAAGCTATTAAAAGCGAAGATACTTTTTTAATTGGCTATGTGATCTTCGATAAACTGGACGGTATTGCAGAAGTGGATGTAGTTCGAAATGCTCAACAATTGATTTCAGAACGGATTGAAACCGGTTCACTGAAAGTGCCTGCAGGCATTAGTTTTGAATTTGCCGGAAACTATGAAAATCAGGTTCGGGCAGAGAAACGATTAGGTATCATTTTACCGATTGCTCTCTTCGCAATTTTTCTGATCATGTATTTCCAGTTTAGATCTGCAGCAACTACCGGAATGATCTTTTCCAGTATTTTTGTGGCATGGGCAGGAGGATTTTTGATGATCTGGTTGTACGGACAAGGCTGGTTCCTGAACTTCGACTTATTTGGACAAAACCTGAGAGATCTATTCCAGATGGGTACAGTAAATTTAAGTGTGGCTGTCTGGGTTGGCTTTATTGCCCTATTTGGAATTGCAGCTGATGGCGGGGTTGTAATGGCAACATACCTGGATCAGCTTTTCGAAAAAAGAAAACCGGTTAATAGAGAAGAGATAAGATCAGTTGTGATTGAGGCAAGTTCGCGAAGAATCCGCCCAACACTGATGACCACAGCCACTACCATTTTAGCTTTGCTTCCAATTTTAACTTCAACAGGTCGTGGAGCTGATATTATGGTTCCAATGGCTATACCAAGTGTTGGAGGCATGTTTCTTCAGGTAATCACGCTATTTGTAGTTCCTGTGCTGTATGCTATTTGGAAAGAATTTCAATTAAAAAGGAGTTTGAAATGAGACGATTATTTCAAAATATAGATTCGGACACCCCTCGGATCAAATCGGGAACCGCCGATTCGATCATCTTCCCTCAAGGGGAGAATTACGAACAGGTTAAGAAAGCAAGTCTCCCTTCGAAGGGAAAAAAGAAAAAGTCCCCTATGGAGAGGGGATTCAGGGGTGTGTTTTATATTATCATAATCCTGTTATTTTCTTCAACCCTTAACGCCCAATCCCTCCAAAATTATCAGCAGGAAGCAGCACAGAATAATCCCGAGCTTAAAGCATCTTTCAACAGATATTTATCTGAGTTGGAGAGCAGGCCTCAGGTTGGATCTTTACCTGATCCAGAAGTGGCATTCGCGTATTTCATCAGCCCCATTGAAACAAGAGTAGGTCCGCAACGAGCCCGTATTTCGGTAACTCAAATGTTTCCGTGGTTTGGAAGCTTGTCTGAAAAGAGATCTGTATCAGAAGCGAATGCAAAAGCACAATTTGAACAGTTTCAGGAGCAAAGGAACCGAATTTTCTATCAAATGGAAATGATATGGAGCGATCTGTATGAGTTGGATGAAAACATCAGAATTGCTCAAGAAAACCTGAATATTATCAATACACTTCTGGAAGTAAGTTTAAGCAGATATGAAAATGGGTTGACATCACAGGTTGATGTACTTCGGGCTCAGATAGAACAGGAAGATCTTAAAACTCAAATTGAGCTACTAAAGGATAATCGTGATCTGATGGTCGAACGATTTAATGAACTCAGAAATGTGGATGAAAGCTCGGAAGTTATTATTCCGGATAACCTGTCGGGATCAATGGCACCAAAAAACAAGGATGAACTAAGGTTAATAATCAGAGAGCAAAATCCGAACTTAAACAAACTTAGATACAGAGAAGTAGCTTCAAAGGAAATGGTGTCTTTAGCTGATAGAGATGGTAAACCTTCTTTCGGAATAGGTTTCGACTATATAGCTACCGGAGAAAGAACTGATGTTGTAAATCTTCCTGATAATGGAAAAGACGCTTTTGTTGCACGGGCCAGCTTTAAGATTCCACTTTTCAGAAATAAGTACAACGCCAAAGTTCAGCAGGCAGAATTAAATCTGAATTCGGTTCAGCAGGATATAATCTCATTAGAAAATAAGTTAGAGACAGATCTTTTAACTGCACTAAGAGACCTGAATGATGCCCAAAGAAGATTCAATTTATACGATACCAAGCAAATTCAACGAGTTGAACAAGCCATCAATATTATGATGGAATCCTATTCTTCTGATGCATCTGATTTTGAAGAAATACTGAGGCTGCAAAGAAAATTACTGGAATATCAGTTAAAAAGAATTCAGGCTAAAGCCGATCTGTACATGGCAAACAGCTATATCAATTATCTCTCTGGTGTGAATAACATCTCTGAAAACGAAATTAATTATTAAAACGAACTATCATGAATAATCTAAAAAAATACGGTCTTTATATAACAATCGGAGTTGTCGGAATCATTCTTGGCGGGCTTCTTTTTGGGGGGCATGGAACAGAGACTCATACGATGGAACAGTCAGATCAGATGAGTGAAACGGATCAGCATGTGGCTGAAAACCATACTGATGACGAAGGTAATGTAATTTACTCATGCAGTATGCACCCGAGTGTTAGACAAAACGAACCCGGTGATTGTCCGATCTGTGGTATGGAACTCATCGAAGTGCAAGACAATTCTACAGCGAGTGGAAACCCTAATGAGTTAACGATGTCGCTTGCAGCAATGAAATTAGCAGAAATCGAAACTTCTGTAGTCCGCTCAGGAAATCCGGTATCAACGATTTATTTACCCGGAAAAGTAATGCCTGATCAGAATAAGGTATCCAGTGTTACTGCTTTATTTGGTGGAAGAATAGTAAAGCTTTATGTGGATTACGAAGGAGCATTTGTTAGAAAAGGACAAAAAATTGCTTCTATATACTCCCCTGAGCTCATTTCCGCTCAACAAGAGCTGTTGCAAGCGGCTAAATTCAAAGAGCAAAATCCCGTGCTGTATAAATCAGCTAAACGAAAGTTAACTTTATGGGAATTGCCTGCTCAAACTATAGAGAATATCGAGTCAACCGGTGAGATTGAAACCGAAATTGACATCGTATCTCCTACTACCGGTTATGTTACCAAGCTAAATGTTTCTCGTGAAGACTACGTAAATCGTGGAAGTATGATGTATATGGTTGCAGATCTTTCCAGTGTATGGGTGATGTTTGATGCTTATGAATCCGATCTATCCTTAATCGAAGAAGGGCAAAATATTATGTTTACTACGGCAACGTATCCCGGAGAGAAATTTGAAGGAACGGTGAGCTTTGTAGACCCTTCTGTAGATAACATGACAAGAACTGCAGATGTGAGGGTAAAAGCGAACAATTCGAATAAAAAATTAAAACCAAACATGTTAGCGGAAGGAATCCTGACAGCCAAAATCTCAGATCAGAGGTCTTTACTGATTCCTAAATCAGCTGTGCTTTGGACAGGTCCCAGATCTATTGTGTTTGTTCAAGTTCCTGATACAGATAAACCCACTTTTATCGCAAGGGAAGTGACTTTAGGGAAACGTGTCGGAAACCAATACATCATCCTGGAAGGACTTGAAGCCGGAGAAGAAGTGGTTACACATGGCAACTTCAAGTTGGACGGAGCTGCTCAACTTGCAGATAAGTTAAGTATGATGAACAGGAACCCGGGAACGGGAGCCAATCGAACAGGTCATGAAGGTCATAACATGGGAGCAGAAAGTACCGACGAGATGCAAATGGAGATGAATTCTGAATCTGTAAATTCCAATATGAATGATCATTCCGGGCACCAAAACATGCAAATGGAAAACCAGGACCATACTGATCATGAAATGGATGTGAAACCGGTTTCTACTGAATTCAAATCACAATTAAACGCTGTTCTGGTAAAATATTTAGCACTTAAAGATGCTTTAGTAGAATCGGATAATTCTGAGGTTTCATCAGCTGCAAAAGAAATCCAATTACAGTTAGAAAAAGTGGATATGTCACTGGTAAAAGGTGACATGCATTTAATGTGGATGGATCATCTGGCACAGCTTTCTAAGTCAGCTAATGAATTAGCTGAAACAAATGACCTAAAAGTTCAAAGGTCAGAGTTTTTGAAGCTTTCAGAAACGCTGATTGTGAGTGTAAAAACATTCGGCGTTACGGGTGTGGTGTATCAACAGTTTTGCCCAATGACAGATGGCGGAAAAGGTGGTTACTGGCTCAGTGAATCAGAAGAAATTAAAAATCCATATTTCGGTGAACAAATGCTGAAATGTGGTGAAACTATTCAAAAAATCGAATCTTAATATAAAATCAAAAACACAATGAAAACTTACATAATTACACTCCTGGCATTATTTCTAAGCTTGGCAAATATTCAGGCTCAGGAAGAAAAAGAGCACAGCCATGATGATCATTTATCAACATTAATAAGCGAATACATGGATTTCAAAAATGCTCTGGTAGCAGATGACTTTGAGAAAGCTCAGAAACATATTTCAAATTTTTCTAAGGAAGTAAAATCCAATAATGAAATGAATGAGCACAAAGAGAATCAAAAAAAGCATGAAACGCACCATGCTAAAATGCTCGCTGCTGTAGAAACTGCAACAGCATCAAAAAATATAGAAGAACTTAGAAATTCATTAGAAGGAATCACTCTTGAGCTGGTTAAAGCAGTCGAAAATCAAGGCTATGATAAAAGCGCGCTTTATGTACAATTCTGCCCTATGGCGAATGATGGTGAAGGAGCGAAGTGGTTGAGTGAAAGTGAGAAAATAGCTAACCCATATTTTGGTCAGAAAATGCAAAAATGTGGATCTACAGTTAAACCTATAAACTGATTGAATTATGGAACACGAACATCATCACGATCAAAACCAAAAAAGTGATCCCCAAGGACATAGTAAAAAGGAAGGGGATCATAGTAATCATCATGCACATATGGCACAGGATTTCTTAAAACGTTTTTGGATATCCACTGCTTTAAGTTTACCGATTATTGCGCTTTCTCCAATGATACAAGGGTTACTTGGATTAAGGGAAAGCTTATCTTTTCAGGGTGATGTCTATGTTTCGGCACTTCTTTCAAGTATAGTATTCTTTTACGGAGGCTGGCCTTTTTTAAAAGGGTTGGTAAACGAATTAAGGAACAAGAAACCGGGCATGATGACCCTTATTGCTATTGCCATAACTACAGCCTATGCATATAGCATGTTGGTTGTTTTTGCAGTGGAAGGGAAAATATTCTTCTGGGAGTTGGTTACGTTAGTCGACATTATGCTTATAGGGCATTATATCGAAATGAAATCGGTGATGAGTGCATCCAAAGCATTGGAAGAACTGGCGAAGTTGATGCCATCTGAAGCCCATTTGATTCAAGAAGATGGTTCAACCAGAGACATAGCTCTTGAAGAATTAAAGAAAGGTGATCGAGTTCTCATAAAACCAGGCGAGAAAATTCCTGCCGATGGCTTCGTAGTAAAAGGAAAGAGTTCTGTCGACGAGTCATTAATGACCGGTGAATCAAAACCGGTAAACAAAAGCGAAGAAGATGAAGTAATCGGTGGATCTATAAATGGAGAAGGTTCTCTCACCATTGAGATTAACAAAACCGGAGAGGATTCATTTTTATCTCAGGTCATTGATCTGGTAAAACAAGCTCAGGATAGTAAATCGAGAACACAGGATCTTGCAAACAGAGCTGCATTTTGGTTGACTATAATTGCACTTGGGGCGGGAGCAATTACTTTCTTTGTTTGGACATTTCTCACTTCTCAGGATTTTGTTTTTGCCCTTGAACGTACGGTAACAGTAATGGTTATTGCTTGTCCTCACGCACTTGGACTAGCTGTTCCATTAGTAGTGGCTGTATCAACAAATTTGGCAGCGAAAAATGGATTCCTGATTAGAAATAGAACCGCATTTGAAGATTCAAGAAATCTTGGAGCCGTAATTTTTGATAAAACAGGCACTCTTACAAAAGGTGTTTTTGAAGTAACTGAAATTCTGAACTTTACCGATGAATACGACAAAGAGCGGTTATTAAAAATAACTGCTTCATTGGAACAAAACTCCGAGCATCCTATTGCTCAGGGAATTGTTAATTCAGTCGATTCATTTTTTGAAGTAAATGACTTCAATTCTATAGCAGGAAAGGGAATCGAAGGAACAATAGACGGACTTTCTGTGAAGGTAGTAAGTCCGGGTTATCTGAGAGAAAATGATATTGAATTACCTGATGATCAATATCAGCAACTTTCGGAGCAGGGAAAGACAATTGTGTTTGTCATAATAGAAGACAAACTGCATGGAGCCATTGCTTTGGGCGATACAATCAGGGAGGACTCCAAAGTGGCTATAAAACAGCTCCATGAAATGGGTATTGAGTGTATCATGCTCACCGGAGATAATAAACAAACGGCTGCTTATGTAGCTAAAGAGCTAGGCTTAGATGACTTTTTTGCTGAAGTACTTCCCAACGAAAAAGCTGACAAAGTTAAAGAAGTTCAACAGCGTGGACTAAAAGTAGCAATGACAGGAGACGGGGTCAACGATGCTCCGGCTTTAGCTCAAGCTGATGTTGGAATTGCTATTGGAACAGGTTCTGATGTAGCAGTAGAAACAGGGGATATCATTCTTACACAAAGTAATCCCAAAGATGTAGCCGCAGTAATAGCACTTGCCAAATCAACCTATAAAAAAATGGTACAAAACCTGTTTTGGGCAACTGGTTATAATGCAGCAGCTATTCCATTGGCGGCAGGAGTGTTATTCTCATACGGAATCATTCTGAACCCAGCTTTGGGTGCTGGATTGATGTCAATAAGTACCGTAGTGGTAGCCATAAATGCACGTTTACTTAAAATTGATCGATGAAATTTTTAAATCAAAACAAGAGACTCATGAAAAAAGAAGAAAACAAGACCACCAACAATATTAGTAGAAGAACATTTTTCCGTTACACAGCTTCTATTGGGGCTGTTGCGGGAATGTCAACTATTTTGCCGGCATACGCTTTTGCAGGATTTGGGGAAAGAGATGTGTTGGAACCCAAAGGTGCAGACAATATTTTAGATCTAACCATAAGTGAAATTCCTATCAACATTGACGGCAAAACAAGTACTGCAATTGGAATAAATGGAAGTGTTCCCGGACCGCTTATCCGTTTAAAAGAAGGCGAAGATGTTTTACTTAGAGTTAAAAATGAGCTTAAAGAAGATACATCTATTCACTGGCACGGCATTATTCTTCCGTTTCAAATGGATGGAGTTCCGGGAGTAAGTTTCGATGGTATTAAACCGGGAGAAACTTTTGAATACCGTTTTCCGGTAACTCAAAATGGTACATACTGGTATCACAGCCATTCAAAATTACAGGAACAGTTGGGACATTATGGACCAATGATTATTGAACCAAAAGATAATGATCCTGTTGAATATGACAGAGAGTATCCTGTGTTACTATCTGACTGGACATTTGAGAGTCCATATGATGTAATGAACAATATGAAAAAAATGGATGGTTACTATAATTTTCAGAAACGAACGTTTGGCGAGTTCTTTAAAGATGTTTCGGAAGACGGCTTTGTAAGTGCATTTAAAAATTATACATCATTTGGAAGAATGCGTATGAGTGCAACAGATCTTGCAGATGTTACGGGAGCCACCTACACCTACTTAATGAATGGTCGTGGTCCGGAATCGAATTGGAATGCTTTTTTTAAAAAAGGAGAAAAAATACGGCTTCGATTCATCAATGGTTCTGCTGGATCTACTTTTGATGTTCGTATTCCCGGATTGAAAATGACGGTAGTTCAGGCAGATGGACAGAATATAGAGCCGGTTTCTATTGAAGAGTTCAGAATTGGTATCGCCGAAACGTATGATGTAATCGTTGAACCAAAAGAAGAAAAAGCATTTACAATTTTTGCTGAATCACTTGATCGTAGCGGATTTGCGCGTGGCACGTTAGCTCCTAATGAAGAAATGGTTGCGGCAGTTCCTGTTCTTCGTCCAAGACCAACTCGAACTATGAAAGATATGGGGATGAATATGAGCGATATGAAGATGGACGGCATGAAGATGGATAACATGGAAAAGAAAGACAACACCATGGAAGGAATGGATAATGGAAACATGGACCATAATATGATGGGTATGTCAGGTATGAATTCAGATCCTGTAAAGCACGGCCTTGATCGACATGGACTTGGCGCAGCAGCGATAGCAGATAATCAATACAATCGCTTAAATGAGCCGGGAATAGGATTAGGAAAAGACGGGCGTAAAGTTCTTGTGTACAATGATTTGAAAAGTCTTGAGCCAAACATTGATGAGAGAAAACCGGAAAGAGAAGTTGAGTTACATCTTACCGGTAATATGGAACGCTATATGTGGTCTTTTGATGGTAAAGAATTCAATGAGGTAAAAGGACCTATTGAATTTACTCAGGATGAACGACTACGCTTGATTCTTGTAAACGATACGATGATGGAACATCCTATACATTTACACGGAATGTGGATGGAATTAGAGAACGAAAACGGGATCTATAACCCTCGTAAGCATACTCTTTTAGTACAACCGGCACAGCGCATATCTGCACTAGTCACACCAAGAGATAAAGGACGATGGGCTTTTCATTGCCACATTCTATATCACATGGAAATGGGGATGTTTCGAGTTGTACAGGTTAGCGATAAAAATGGAGGGATCTACTAATGAAACAAGTAAATGTCATTCTTAAGCGAACCCCAAATATTTTCAGTAACAATATTATGTTAAAGATAAATTTTCAAAAAATAGCACTCATTTTGTTACCCATATTAATTTTAACCGGTAACTCAGTGAAAGCTCAAAAGGCTCCGGAGTTTAGCAATAAGATTCTTCCCGATAACAAAACCTATTTCTATTTTGTAGCAGACAGGTTTGAATATTACTCCATAGAAGGCGTAAATCCCTTGGTTTGGGATGTTCAGGGTTATTATGGAAAGGATTACAATAAATTTTGGTTTAAAGCAGAAGGGGAAGCCCTTACTTCAGAAAAAGAAGGAGAAATGGAATTTCAAGGGTTATACAGTCGCCCGGTAACTTCCTATTTCGATATTCAAGCAGGTCTAAGATACGATGTTGCCTATAACAGCATTACCAGTAATTCAAGAGGTTTTGCAGTTTTAGGTTTGCAAGGTTTAGCACCCTATTTATTTGAAGTGGATGGAAGTATCGCGGTAAGTGAAGATGGAGATTTGTCCGGTAGTTTTGAAGGTGAGTTAGACTTGTTAGTTACTCAAAGGCTTGTTATTCAACCTCGGCTTGCGACAAGCGTTGCGGTGCAAAAAGTAGAAGAATTCGGAGTGGGTTCCGGCCTCAATAATATACAACTCGGCTTAAGACTTAGATATGAGATTAAGCGACAATTCGCTCCTTATTTGGGAATTTCCTGGAATAGGAAATTGAGCGAAACAGCAGATCTGGCAAAACTTGAAGGTGCAGATATAAGTGTATTTGGAGTAGTTGCTGGGGTAAGACTTTGGTATTAAATACCAATGGCATGAAGTTGTATAAATAATAGCAATGATTAGAAAGAGGTTTTATGAAATTAATAAAAGCTTATATACGTCCAATATTATTGGAGGATGTTTACAAATTACTCAGAGAAAGGGGGCATAATAACATTACCGTATTCAAAGGTGAAGGAGCTGGTAATTATTCTGACCCAAACCATGTGCATGGATCATTGAATTTTCCAGCAATGCATTCTCATGTTGTAAAAATAGAAATTGCAGCTCAGGATACAGATGTAAATTCTATAATTGAAACCATTATAGAAAGAGCTTCTAGTAATTCTATAGGAGATGGAATTATTTTTGTTTCTCCTATCGAATATGCTGTACGGATAAGAGATGGAAATGAAGGAGCTGACATTCTTGTGTAAACAATACCAGATAGTTATAGTCTGATATGAGATTGAGTAACTATCTGAATTTTATTCTTTTGAGCTTTGTTATTTGTAAAGGAAAGAGAAAGCAAAATTAACTGACAGGAGAAATTATGAATTACCACATTTCAAAAATAGTAGACTACAAATTTGATGAAGCTATAACCAGAGCTACAGAAGAACTAAAAGAGAAAGGTTTTGGTGTATTAACAGAGATTGACATCAAAAAGACATTAAAGAAAAAGCTGGATGTAGATTTTAAGAAATACAAAATTCTGGGTGCCTGTAACGCCAACTTTGCACATAAAGCTCTGTTGGCAGAAGACAAAATTGGAACCATGCTTCCCTGCAATGTAATTGTGGAAGAGCATGAAGATGGTAGCGTTGAAGTATCAGCAGTAAATCCTATGGCATCTATGCAAGCAGTAAAGAATGAAAAATTAGGACCTATTGCAGAAGAGGTTCAATCCAGTTTAGCTCAAGTAATCACTAACATATAATAATATAGCAGAATGAATAGGAAAAAATTTATACGGAATATAGGTTTAGGAGCTGGTGTATTAGCTTTTTCTCCAATCATTTCAGCGTGTTCAAAAGAAGAATTTATTACCAATGAAGATTTCCTGATTTCTTTACCCATTCCGGACGAAATTAATGCGGCTTCTTTTTCATTATCAGCTGCAAAAACAACTACAGATATTTCAAAAGATATCCGTTTGTCAGGTTTTCAAATTAACGAAAGCTTTCCAAGTCCAACCATTCGGAAATCTAAAGGTGACCCAGTAAATATTTCTTTTAAAAATGAAATTGGACAAGAAAGTATTATTCACTGGCACGGATTTATTATTCCACCTGATATGGACGGACATCCTCGGGATGCAGTTTCTTCAGGTCAAAATTATGAATACAAATTTACCGTGAACCAGCGAGCAGGAACTTACTGGTATCATCCTCACCCGGATAAACTTACCGGAGAACAGGTGTACAAAGGAATGGCTGGGTTCTATATTATTGAAGATGAAGAAGAAAAAGCTCTTAATTTACCTTCAGGAAAATTTGAAATACCGTTATTAATTCAAGACAGAAAAGTGAATGGTTCCGGAGAGATTGTATATAATCCCTCCAGACCGGAAAAAATGATGACGGGCATTCTTGGAGATCAGATATTAATAAACGGAGGACCAACTCCATATCATGAAGTTGAATCGTCGGTTTATAGGTTAAGGTTATTAAATGGCTCGAACGCCAGAATTTATAACATAGCGTTTAAAGACAATACACCATACACCGTTATTGGTGCAGATGGCGGATTACTTCCATCACCTGTCGATACATCAGAGCTGCTACTTGCACCGGGTGAACGTGCTGATATCTTGGTTGATTTTTCAAAGTTTGCAAATAACAATGTAAAACTTATTAGCAAGATTTTTGAGATACCATCTTCTGGTGGAATGATGGGTAACATGATGGGATCAGGCGGTTCGGAGCAGGGAACAGGTTTTTCGCTCATGGAATTTAGAATTGATAAATCTATAACTGGAGCTGAATTTTCAATTCCTGAACAACTTTCAGAGTCGAATTTCCCCTTAAGGTCGGAATCTTCAAAAACTCGCCAAATACGTCTTTCAATGCAAATGATGCAAGGTCACACTATTAATGGAAAACGGTTTAGCATGAACAGAGTGGATGAGCAGGTGAAACAAGGAGACACTGAGATTTGGGAGTTTATTAATGAAACAAATGAGCCTCACCCAATGCATGTGCATGCAGTTCAATTTAAGGTACTTGAACGTTCTGGTAACCGAGGACTAATACCGACCGAGAAAGGATGGAAAGATACCGTTTTAGTTATGCCTGATGAAAGAGTACAAGTAATTATGAAATTTACTTCTGAAAAAGGACTATATGTTTTTCATTGCCACAATTTGGAACATGAAGACAGTGGTATGATGGCTAACTTTGAAGTTATTTGAATTTGCAGATCGTTAAATCGAAGTTTAAAAAAGAAATCGTATAAAATTTCAACTCCGAAATTCTATAAGCAGGACAAATAAATAAACAAAAAATAAAATAACTACTATGGAAACTTCAAAACATGAGAAGGGAAATTATCTCAAATTTGTCCTAATGATTGGCACCTCCATGATTGCAATGTTTTTCTTGATGTACTTGCATTCCTATGAAATTTTAAATCATGCCTGGTTTAGTGAAACGCGTTTATTTATGACTATGATTATGGGTGGCGCTATGATTATCATCATGCTCGCATTTATGCTGAATATGTATAAAAGTAAAAAAGCAAATATCAGTATCTTGGCAGGTGGTCTGCTACTTATTATCGCATCAATTTGGTTGGTTCGCAGCCAAACCACTGTTAGCGGAACTGACTATATGGAAGGAATGATTCCACATCACTCAATTGCTATTCTGACTAGTGAAAGGGCGAATATAGAGGATAAAAGAGTTCGTAAACTGGCTGATGAAATTATTGCAGCTCAACTCCGTGAGATCAAAGAAATGGAATGGTTAATTGAAGACATAAGAAAAAATGGGATTGCAGATACTGAAGAAGAAGCAAACTCAAGACCAGTACCTGATTTTGGGAGTTCTTCGGAATAAAGTGAAATAAAATTTATAGAAGAAGGGATTAAAAATCATGGAAAATTTTTTAGAACTATACGGGGAGTCAACAAAAACGGCGCTGGGTTTCTTTTGGAAGTCAGGTTGGGCATTTATTCTGGGATACTTTGTATCGGGAATGATTCAGGCATTTGTGCCTAAAGGAAAAATGACGAAATATATGGGTGATGCTGACTTCAAAAGTATTTCACTTTCTACTTTATTTGGTTCAGCATCATCATCTTGTTCCTTTGCCGCATTAGCGGCAGCTCGGTCATTAGTGAAAAAGGGAGCACATTTTGTAGCTGCGGTTGCATTTATGTTTGCTTCTACCAATCTGGTGATCGAACTGGGAATTTTGATCATGATCTTTTTGGGATGGCAATTTCTTGCCGCAGAAATTATTGGGGGTCTGATTCTTATAGCGATCAGTAGTGTTCTGATAAAGCTCACTTACCCCAAGAAGTGGATAAAACAAACACGAGAAAAGTTAGAAAAGGATGATGGTGAAGAAGAAGACTTTAACTGGAAAGAGCGTATTACCAGTAAAAAAGGATGGCATCTGGTTGGTCAGAAGTTTGTAAACGACTGGAAGATGGCGTGGGAAGACATTCTTATTGGTTTTACCATTGCAGGATTTGTTGCGGTAATGGTTCCTGCAGATTTCTGGTCCGCTCTTTTCTTAGCAGATGCTACAAATATACCGAGTTGGTTAGTAACCCTTGAAAATGCAGTTATTGCTCCTTTCGTTGCCGGAGCAACTTTTATTGGCTCGATGGGAAATATTCCTTTGGCAACAGTATTGAATGAGAACGGAGTTATGTTCGCCGGAATTATGGGCTTCATTTACTCAGATCTGATGGTCCCACCGTTGGTTCATATCAATGCTAAATATTATGGATGGAAGGTTGCTCTGTATATCGCAGGTATAATGTTTGTGAGTATTGTGGCTACTGCATTAATTCTGAACAGTGCATTTTCATTTTTTGGGATCATCCCTGAGTCAGCAAAAGTGGTTCAAGAAGTCACTCAATTCAAGATTGATTATACCTTTTGGATGAACATTGCCTTTACAATGGTAACAGGATGGCTGATCTATCTGTATCGACAGCACAAAAAAGAACACGGTACAGATATGGATATGGAAATGGAAGGTGGCGGGAAAATCAAAAAAACTGCGGTTACCGTTTTTATTCTTATAAACGTTGTTGGTATTTTCTTATTTACTTAAGAGTAGAAGTTCGTGTTATTCATAAATTTTTTTCAAAATCTAGTTTCAATTTAAGCTTGCTTTAAGTGTAGTTGTGGTATTCTGTTGCTTAAAGACACGGTGTAATCCGAATCAAATAAAAAACTAGTTAACTCATCCTATAAATGTTAAACGTACAAAATAGTAAAGAAAAACTATCTCTGATTGGTTCAGTTTCACTTGGAACGGGCGTAATGATAGGAGCCGGAATCTTTGTTCTTATGGGACAAATAGCTGAACTAGTGGGTGATTTATTCCCCATAGCATTCATAGCAGGAGCAGTTGTAGTTGGCTTTAGTGCGTATTCCTATGTTAAATTTTCAAATGCTTATCCTTCTTCCGGTGGAGTAGCAAAGTTCTTAACAAAATCGTACGGTCCGGGTACCGCAGCAGGATTATTTTCATTACTAATGTATGTATCCATGGTGGTGTCAGAAAGTTTGGTTGCCGGAACTTTTGGTGCATATACACTTCGATTATTTCCAGAACAATATGCAGGCTACGCTCTGGTACTGGCTGTAGGGCTTATCACCATTGCTTACATTGTAAATATATTGGGAAATAAAGTGATTGGAAGTACAGCAACAATTACTGCAGTAATTAAAGTGCTTGGGATTTCATTGTTAGCAATATCGGGGCTTGCTGCTTCAGGGTTTGCAGATATTTCCGGAAATTATGTACCTGAAAGCGGACAAAGTTTACCCAAAGGCCTTGGCTTTATCGGAGCTCTTGCTTTAGCAATTCTGGCTTATAAAGGTTTTACTACAATCACCAATCAAGGGGATGATATTGAAAATCCACATAAGAATGTCGGACGGTCAATCATTATTTCGGTCGTTATTTGCACACTTATTTATGTGGCTCTTGCTTTATCAGTAGCCGGAGGCTTGAGTATTCCGGAGATTATTAAAGCAAAGGATTATGCATTAGCTGCTGCCGCAAAGCCTGTGTTTGGTGAGTGGGGAACATGGATTACTATCGGAATTGCTATAATTGCGACGGTTTCAGGAGTAATAGCAAGCGTATTTTCAGCTTCCAGGCTATTGGCGATGTTGAGTAATATGAAACAAGTTCCAAATCTGAATGTAATTGAAAAACTAAAAAACCCTGCGTTACTGTTAACGGTTTCTTTGGCCATCTTACTCACCATATTCTTCAACCTAACCAGAATAGCTTCTATTGGTGCAATTTTTTATCTGATAATGGATATCGCTATTCACTGGGGACTTTTCCGTTATCTTAGAGAAGAAGTAGAATTCAAACCCATTATTCCATTAATTGCGATGATTTTAGACATTGCTATACTATCTGCTTTTATTTACATCAGATATTTAGACGATCCTTTTGTATTGATTGTAGCGTTTGCAACTATAGTTCTTGTAATAATTGCTGAACGTATTTTTATGTTATCGCATACTGATAGTGATGGCAATATGCATATGGGAATGAACGATGATGTAAATGGGATGATGTAATTTTTCGGTAATTATAAATGGAAGTTAAATAGGTCTATGATCGTTAACTTTTCAAAGGAAACTGGACCGTAACAGTACTACCCTTGCTAATTCCTTTACTTGTTGCTTTAATAGTTCCTTCAAATAATTCTACAATAGCTTTCACTAAAGCAAGTCCAAGGCCACTTCCTGCTTCTTGCTGAACAGAAGGTTGATCAGATCTGTAAAACCTATCAAATAGACGTTTCTTTGTTTCACTATCAAAACCGTAGCCTTCATCTTTAATGGTAAATTGAACTGCATTGTTCTTCTTTTTAAGTGTAATACTGATCGTTTTTCCGGGATCACTATATTTTACCGCATTAGAAATAAGATTTCCGAATACTTCTTCTAAGTACTCTTTTTTGCCTTTGATTTTTACACTTGAATCGATATTTGCAACAAGATCAAGATCCTTTTTTGCAATGCGGACCGTAAATCTGGAAATCGTTTCTGTTAAGACATCATTTATGTTTATGAGTTCAAAATCAAGTTTTTCATTAGCTTCAACGGTTGAAAGTTGTAGTAATGATTCAATAATTGACGACATTCGGATTGTTTCTTGATGTACATTACCCAAGGTGGCTTCATATTCTTCATTTTCTCTGGGCTTTCGGAGCGTTACTTCAACTTCATTTCTTATTGACGCCAGAGGATTTGATAACTCATGAGCGGCATCAGCAGTAAATCTTTTTTCTCGTTCAAAAGCTTTTTGCAAGCGACTTAACATCATATTAAATGTATGAGAAAGTTCTGTAAGCTCGTCTTCAACTTCGGGATTTGCAGGTATTCTTTTTTGAAGTTCAGATGCTTTAATAGAATTTACAGAAGAAGTAATTGAGCTAATTGGGGAAAGAGCCTTTTTAGACAGCCAGTACCCACCTAGGATAGAAAATACAACGCTTATTGTAACCAACAAGATCAGATACTTTCTAAGGCGGACTAACTCTTCATGCAATGTCCACTCAAACCCCGAAACTTCGAGCCATCCTACAAGTTTATTGTCATAATTTATTATCGGATGGTAATAAGTTCTTAAAGGAAGATCTTGCCATGTAGTACTTAAAGATACTTGGGACGAAATTGAAGGTATTTTTACAGGAAGTTTTGAATGTTTATTAAAATTAGGGCTTTGATAGAGTAAATTTTTTTGAGCATCAAACAAGCGAACATAAGTACCGAAGTTTTTTTCCTCCATGAGTGCTTCATTACGGCTGTATAAAGTAAGATCTATTCCTAAGCTGACAGTTGATGTTTTTAAAAAAGGAATAATTTGTTCTGTTTCATATCTGAGATGCCGATCATAGTTATGGTGGATAGAAGAATGAAATGTCTGATACAAAAAATAAGCGAATACACTTAAAAGAATAAAAAGACTTAAGCCGTACCAAAGCGATAATTTTTTAGAAATGGACAGCCGTTGAAAAGCAGTAAAAGATGAATTGTTCATTAGTTTAACTCAAGCTCTTAAGTATTTTTGTATTCAGTCTATATCCTGCACCACGTACTGTTTCAATGAGATAAGTGTCATCATTAAATTTAATTCCTTTATTCTCATAAGCTTTGGCCAGACTGTTTCTTAACATAGATATAGTTGCTTCAATAGTGTTATCACTAACTGTGTCCGATCCCCACACACGTTCAGCAAGTTCGTGTTTTGAAAAAACTCCGCCATCAATGCTCAGCAAAAGTTGAAGAATCAGAAACTCTTTTGCTCTTAAAGAAATAGAATTTCCGAAAATACTTACTGTACGTTTTCTTTTATTGAAATGAAGCGCTCCAATATTAATATCATCAGTATTTGAATACTGTGGTTTTCGTCTTAAAAGAGCTCTTACCCGCGCTAATAGTTCATCAAAAGAAAATGGTTTATTCATATAATCATCGGCACCAGAGTCTAAGCCAATGATTTTGTGTTCAGTATCGCCCAAAGCAGTTAGCATTAAAACAGGGAAGTCAACGCCATGTGACCGCCATGCTTTAAGCACCGCTTGTCCATCCTTCTTTGGGAGTCTCCAGTCCAGTATTGAGAGGTCGTAGGAGTTAGATTTTCCAAGTAATTCTGCTTCTTCGCCATTTCTGGAAATTTTAACTACAAATCCTTCTTCTTCTAGTCCTTTCTTTAAAGACTTGGAGAGGGAAATTTCATCTTCAACTAATAAAATCCACATAAATCAACCAATTCGATTTTAGATTTCATATAAATATAAATTATTTGCTACTACTTTAAGGTAGTTTTAAGGTTCGGTGTTGTATAATGTTCTTAAAATAGAAATAGATTGATTCAAAATTAACTTAAAAACAAACAATATCATGGAACTTATACCGGAATGGGCACCGAACATACACCCAATGATCGTTCACTTCCCGATCGCATTATTTATAATGGCAATAATTATGGATGTTGCCGGGTATTTTCTGCCGGAAAGCTGGTGGGATGAGAAAAAAAACTTGATCTTATACAGTCTCTCCGGAATTGCAGGGATTGGGACTTATTTCTCAGGAAAGGAAGCTGCAGATAGTGTGTTTATTGAAGCTGAAACTCAGAATTTATTGACTGCACATGCTGATTGGGCTGAGTATACAGTTTGGTTTATGGGATTATACGCACTCTTGAGAATTGGTGTATATTTTTGGGGTAAATCCGAGATAAAACCATTGCGAATAGGTTTGACCTTACTTTCATTTGTTGGAGCATTTTTACTATATCAAGCAGGAGATAGAGGAGCTCAGATGGTTTATCAGTATGGAGTGGGTGTACAAGCTGTTGATATCGAAAATCCGGAGCAACACGATCATGAAACCGATCATGATGAAGGCATGTCAGAGCATTCGGAAACTTCCCAAGAAAGTCATGATGATAGTTCAATGGGAAACTCTACTGCTTTTAAAGCCACAGAAAATGGAAACTGGGAATGGAATATCGACAAAAATGCCATAGCTGATTTGAAAAATAATTTTCATTGGTTAACAGGAAGTTTAGAAGAGGTAAATGCTGAGGCTGTACAAACTACCAATGGTAGCTACGCTCTTTCGTTCAGTGGAAATAATCTAAATGGCTTTTTTGTTGGGCACGAATCCTACGAAACAACACAAGTAGACTATTATTTAGACATATCAGCACTTGAAGGAATGGTAATGTTAACAAATAATGTGCAAGACGAGTCTAATTTTGATTTTGTATCTGTTGCTTCAGATGGTACTGTTAAACAAGGTCGAATGGTTAACGGAAAAGAAGAGCTGTTTGAAGAAGGAACGACGGATGTTTCAAAATCTATGTTTGTACGAGTTGTTGGGAACGGCACACATTTTCGTGGATATGTAGATAAAGAAATGGTTGTCCATGGTCATGGTGACGCACCAAAAGCAGGTGGTGTTGGTATCAAAATTATGGGAGATGGTACTGTTGTACTTGAAAAAATGAGCTTAATCAAATTATAATTCACTCAATAATGCCTGTCCTATTTAAAAATAACGGGTATTAAGTGATACTAATGAAAGACGTATGATTTTTAACATCTAGTTTTATAAGCTTTACAGGATATTTTAGTCTACGAAGCTATTCTTGTATTCATTAAATCTAACTTTGCTCTGGTTATAAGTATAGATGAAATTTTTTAAATATTGTTCAATTTGTTTATAGGAGAAGAGAAAATGACCAAATTTATGAATGCACCGGATGCTAAGGTATTACTCGATATCTTCGATGAGCTGGGTAGATATGTCTTAAAGATTAGTTCTTTAAGGATTACCAAGAATCAATATTGTATGATAGGGGAGTATTATGCATGATAGATGAGTAAAACCTATTCTGAGTGCCACGTGTTCCCCTTTTTGCGAAGAACTTTATTATTTGAACTGAGGAAATCCTATTATTATGAAGACATCGGATAATATTATTATTAATAAGATCCAGGAAGGAGATATTTCTGCATTTGAAAGACTATTTAAAAGCTATTACTCACCATTATGTGACTATGCATATAAGTATGTAAAAAATCCTCATGTGGCAGAAGATCAAGTACAGGATATCTTTACCAATATCTGGGAAAAAAAAAAGACTGGAATCCTAAGGGAGGCATCAAATCTTACTTATATAGGGCTACCCGTAATCAATCTTTAAATTATTTAAAGCATCAGAAAATAGTACAGGAATGGGAAGATGAAAAAAAAGCAACCAAGCCAACTTATACCGATAACGTCTCAAAAGAAATAAACAGTTCTGAACAACTAAGAAGATGGATAGAAGAAGCCATTCACCAGCTCCCCCAAAAAAGACGCACTATTTATGAATTTAGCCGAAATCATGGCCTCACCTATCAGGAAATAGCCGAAGTACTAAATATCTCCATTAAAACTGTAGAGACTCAAATGAGAAGAGCTCTTAAATATCTTAGAAGCCACCTTAAAAGAAATTTTGAATAGATTTCATCTTTTTTGTCAATTTTTCTTTCATTAAGTAATTTTGGTAAAGCTTTCTTTACTGTCGAGCATACTCTTCTATACATTTCAAATACACTTTATACCCTTTTGTAAAAAAAAGCAGGTTACTGTAAGGGTAATACATTTCTCAGTTGTATTGGTAGTACAACGTTAAAGTATAACGAACTTTATACATGAGAAAAAATAGGCGGTGGACTATAATAGCCAAGTATGTTTCCGGCAACTGCAGCTCCTTTGAAAAAAAGATTATAAAAAAGAAGATAGAATTTGATGAAAATTTCAAAAAGCAAGTTGAAGAAGCTCGTTTGGTCTGGAATTTATCGAATAAAGAAGGTAATAAATGGGATCATAATAAAGCTTGGTTTAAGATTAAGAAACGTCTGGATTTCGAAAAAAAAGAAAATGCAAAAGATCTTTCTTTTGATTATAGAAAAGAAAGATCTTCACGCTTTACTTTAGCTAAAATAGTTCATATTGCAGCTCTCTTTTTAATCGCCACATTAACAAGCGTTATCTATTCTCATATCGAGAAAGAGGATACTGTAAACCAGATTCAGGAAATTCAGTATCAAGAACTAATTACTAAAAAAGGCGAGCAAAAGCGTTTCATATTGAGTGATGGGTCTAAAGTCACGTTAGCTCCAGATAGTAAGCTACGCCTTTCAGAAAATTATACTACTGGAAACAGAGATGTTTTCTTAACTGGAGAAGCTTTTTTTAATGTTATATCTGACCCTGAAAGACCTTTCAAAGTACATATTAATGGAACAATTACAAAGGTGCTCGGAACTCAATTTAACGTTATTTCATACCCACCTGATTTATCCGTAGAAATGGCTGTTTTGGAAGGAAGTGTTAGTGTACTTGCTGTAAAAGAGAATGAACGAGTTTTCTTGAAACCAGGAGAACTAGGGAGTTATACTCCCAGTAAAAAAATAACTGTTAGGAACATAGATGTTAATAAATACTTAGGCTGGATGGAGGGAAAATTGATTTTTGAAAACCAACCCTTGAGTCAAATAACAGATCGATTAGAGCGCTGGTATAACATTCCCTTTGAAATTAAAGATAAGGAAATAAAAGAATTAACTATTACTGCAACCTTTAACCGAAAGCAACCTCTAGAAGAAGTTCTTGATGCGTTGGCTTTATCTCTAGATATAGCGTATTCAAAAAATAACAAGTCCATCACTTTTAAAAGAAACCATAACTAATCAGCAACGTAACAATGAAAAATAATAAGCTACTTACTTTATTACTTCATACTTGTGTGGTATTAATATTATTGATGCCTAATGTTCATGCACAAAATGAAAGCAATCAATTTGTTCTACTTGAATGGTACGATCAGGATTATCAAGCTAAATCACTTTATGAAAAAATTGTGTCTCTAACTTTGGATGATGTTTCATTGGAAGAGGCTTTAAAAGAAATTGCTGAACAGGGAAAGCTTCAGCTATCCTACAATAAACAACTTATTCCAGATCAGAAAATAACTCTGAATTTAGAAAAAATTAAAGTTAAAGAAGCGTTGGAAAAGGTATTGGAAAATACGAATCTAGAGCTATTAGCTTCTCCTCGAGGTCAAGTAGTAATCAAAAGAAAAATTTCTACTACCGTTATTGATGGTACTTTGACTGGTACTGTTATAGATGGTAAAACAGGCGAACCTATGGTTGGGGTTACTATTATTGTAAAGGGTACTACCAAAGGCGCTTCTACTGATTTGAAGGGTAATTATACAATAAATAATGTTCCTCTTGGTTCACAGATTATTACAGCTGCTTTTATCAGTTTTAACCCAGTAAGTAAACCTATCGAGGTTTCAGATGGCATAAATACTCTGAATTTTGAACTAATGCCTGATATATTAAGTATGAATGAACTTGTGGTTACTGCAACCGGAGTTCGACGAAAAGTTGAGATTGGTAACTCTATAGCAAGAATAGATGCAATTAAAGATGTTAAAACACGACCTATTAGTGATGTTTCCGGGTTGCTTCAAGGACAGGCAGCAGGGGTACAAATTGTAAATAGTGGCGGAGCTACTGGAATGGGAACCCGGATCAGAATTCGTGGCTCGAATAGTGCCTCACTATCTAACGAACCAGTAATTTATGTTGATGGTGTCAGAATTAATAACGACCCTAATTCTATCTCTTTTGAAACCGGAGGGCAGGCACCGTCTCGGTTAGGCGATCTCAATCCGGAAAATATTGAATCTATCGAAGTTATTAAGGGACCCTCAGCAGCAACCCTATATGGTTCGGTAGCTGCCAATGGGGTTATTCGTATTACAACAAAAAAAGGCAAATCTGGTGAGCCAAGATGGGTGGCCTTTACAGAAACCGGAATCGTAAATAATGTGACTACATACCCTGATAACTTCCGTGCAGTTAATGCATCAGGGAATCCTTGTTTTACTTTCGAAGCGGCGGAAGGTACTTGTACTCAGAGCAGTATTAGTTCCTATCAGCCACTTAACGAATCTGTAAGTTCCCCTTACCGTACAGGAAATACTTATGGATTAGGTTTAAGTGTATCTGGAGGAAGCGAAACACTGACCTACTTTATATCTGGGAACTATGCCGATAATCAAGGAACTCTTCCAGTTAACAATCTTAAAAAAGCAAGTTTAAGAGGTAACTTTCAATCTTATATTAACGAAGATCTGAAGGTTACTCTGAATACAGGATATACAAATAGTAATTTGGAACTCCCCATGAATGGTACTTTTTCTATAGGCCTTTTGGGGCAAGGTCTTAACGGGCAAGCCACACCAGATGTCAATAACGGATGGGGCGAGTTTACTCCTGCCGAATTGTTCACTGTTGATTCACGCCAGCAGATTAACCGTTTTACCACTGGGCTTGAAACAGAGTGGATCCCTTCCCAAAACCTGAATTTCCGGTTGTCGGGTGGGCTGGATTATACATCCCGCTGGGACAATCAATTTTTTCCGACAGGAACAGCCCCGGATTTTCTTGATTTTAAAGATGGAGTTCGTATATCGAATCGATTCGATGTGTTCAACTACACTCTGGATGTAAATGGAACATATAGTAAGGCAGTATCTGAGAATTTATCTTCCCGTACTTCTGTAGGATTTCAGTATCTACGGGATTTGACTCTAGGAACACTCGCAACAGGTCGTCAGTTAGTAGCAGGGACTGGATCAATTGCAGGTGCAGCAAATACTACCAGTACTGAGCAAACTACCGAACAGCGTACTGTTGGTATGTTTTTAGAAGAAAGGCTTAACTTTCAAGATAAACTGTTTGTAACCGGTGCTGTCCGGGCTGACCGTGGAAGCGCTTTTGGTGCCCAATTTAATGCGGTAGTCTATCCCAAAGTTAGTGCTTCCTGGCTAATTTCGGAAGAGTCATTTTTTAGTACAAGTCGCTGGTTATCTTCGCTTCGCCTTCGAAGTGCTTGGGGCGACTCAGGAGTACAGCCAGGCACAAACGATGCCTTGAGGTTTTTTATACCTATTGCATCCACAGTTAATGGAGAAAGTGTAACAGGGGTAACTTTTGGGGGGGTCGGTAATTCTGATCTTAAACCAGAACGTTCAAGGGAATTTGAAATCGGTATGGATGCAACCATACTGTCAGATCGTGTTGCTCTTGAAGTCACATATTTTAACAAGCAAACCCAGGACGCCCTTATATTCAGGCAGCTTCCTCCTTCGCTTGGTGCTGGAGGTGGCCGATTCGAAAATCTGGGCTCTGTAGCCAATACCGGCTTTGAGCTCTCTTTAAGTACCACCGTATTTCAAAACGAAACTGCTTATTTTGACTTCAATATAGTAGGATCATTGATAAACAACGAACTCAAGGAGCTAGGAAATGGAATTGAGCCTATTCTCATTAGCAGTGTTCAGCGCCACGTTGAAGGCTACCCCTTGGGTGGATACTGGGATGAAAAATATACCTTCAGTGATGCTAACGGTGATGGTCTGATAGGCAGAAATGAGGTTACTGTAGGTGATGAAGCTGTTTATCTCGGCTCCCCTTTTGGAGATACCGATGTTACCTTTACAGGCACAACCGGTTTATTTGGAGACCGGATTGTAGTTAGTGCACTCCTGAACTATAGAGGAGGACGAAAACTGTATAACAATACAAACGCATGGCGGAATGGAAACAATAATACAGAGGCTCTAAATGACCCAAATGCCTCACTGAAGAATCAGGCCAGGGCAGTAGCTTCTAAATTCTTTAGTACTGAAGCCGGATATATTGAAGATGCCTCATTTTGGCGGTTGCGTGAAGTATCGCTAACCTACAATGCCCCTCTGAGTTGGCTTGATGCACTTGGAGTTTCCGATCTAAGTCTCACGCTTTCAGGAGCAAATCTTGGTTTATGGACCAATTATACTGGGCTAGACCCCGAAATTAGCTCAAGAGGCCAAGGCAATTTCATTATCGATGATTTTATGACACAGCCTCCGGTTCGTACATGGAAAGCACGTCTTAACATATCATTTTAACAGCTAAAATTTTTTAATTGGAGAAATTATTATGAGTACACTACTAAAAAATAACAATCGAATTTGGAGACAACTTGTTATTGCAGGTATAACAGCCATAGTTGCGTTTGGCACTTACTCTTGTGATGATATGGTTAACGTTACAGATCCTGATATCGTTACCCCTGAATCGTTGAGCGGACAGGAAGGTCTTGAAACACTTCGGGCGGGTTCGCTCGGAGATTTGGCTGTTGCCATGAGCGGGTCGGCAGCAGGTCATGGCGCAACGCCTGGTCTTGTCACAATGAGTGCACTTATGGCTGATGAATACATTTACACGGGTACATTTCCTACAAGGCGTGAAGCAGATACCCGAAACGTACAAAATACAAATGGAACAATGGACGGAATCTATGGAAACATGCACAGGGCCCGTGCTGCAGCTGAGAGAGCGGCCGAACTGGCAGCGGAAATTGGCGGCTTAACTGCCATAGAAAGCGAAATGCAGAATGTTGCGGGCTACTCCTATGTAATGTTTGCAGAAACCTATTGTCCGGGAGTACCTTTCAGTAAGGCTCCGGCGGATGGTGGAGATTTAGAGTTTGGGGAGCCGCTGACAACTGAGCAGATGTTTACCCGTGCAGCAGATTGGTTCGACGAGGCACTGAATAGTGCAGGAACGGCAAATACACAGATGGCGAACCTTGCACGTATTGGTAAAGCCCGCGCTCTTTTGGGGCTAGGCCAAATCAGTGATGCAGCCAACATTGTTCAATCAGTTCCCACCGACTTCGTTTATAACATCGAACATTCCGATAATAGCAGGCGGCAAGAGAATGGAATCTATATTATGAGTACCGTGCGTCAGCAATGGTCAATTGCTGAGGGTAAAGGTGGAAATGGGCTAATGTTCCGCTCTGCAAATGATCCACGTACTCCTTGGGAAGACAATGACGAAATAGGACAAGATGACATAACCAAATACTACAATCAGCTTAAATACCCTTCATCGAGTGCACCTGTTGTGCTGGCTTCCGGTATTGAGGCGCGGCTAATTGAAGCTGAAGCAGCTGTGCAAGCAACGGATAACCAGGCTGTTGAAGACATTCATAATAACCTCAGAGCTCTGGAAGGATTACCTGCAGATGACTTGTCAGGAATGGATCAGGATGAGCTTAGTGAGTACCATTTCAAAGAAAGAGCTTTCTGGTTGTTTAGTACGGGCCACCGCCAGGGAGATCTGCGCAGATTGGTACGTGTATATGGTAAAGATGCAGCAAATGTGTTCCCCTGGGGTACATATTTTAAAGGAGGGCAATATGAACCTGTACTTTCGTTTCCAGTACCTCAGTCTGAGGAGAACAATCCAAACTTCCAAGGATGTCTGGATGAACAAGATACTTAAACAGAAAACCTAGTTTAAAAAATATAAAAAGGGGGCTTGAACAGCCCTTTTTTATTTCTAAGCTAAGTACTTTATCGAATATAAGCCTGACCATAGTGCCAACCCATACCAAACAGCTTCTCATTATTAAATCCCACGGTTCAAAACATATATTTATTTTGGCGGGTTTATTTTTTCTCTCAGGCACTGCCGGCTTAATCTTACAAGTTGTCTGGATGTATCGCCTTGGTTTAGTTTTTGGAAATGCTGCCTATGCGACAGCAGCAACACTGTCTGCTTTCTTCCTGGGAATGGCATTGGGAGGATGGTTTTGGGGTAAAGCTGCTACACGGTTACGCAATGCCTTATCCATTTACGGCCTCATGGAGTTAGGTATCGCTCTTTCTGCATTGCTTTGGATTCCGGGAATAGGTTTATATGAGTCGAACTATCCAATTATTGTAGACATTCTTGGCAATAATGCAGGGATGCTGACTTTTGGGAAGTTTATTTTCAGCATTTCTCTATTACTCTTACCAACCCTGTTTATGGGAGGAACTTTTCCGGTTCTTTCCCAGTATGTTGCTGAAAACCGGGATCAACTTGCCATCCGAGGAACATTCTTGTATGCAGTAAATACCATAGGTGCATCAATCGGTGCTTTTATAGCAGGGTTCTTTCTTCTTTCGGAATATGGTGTCAGTTCTACTTATTATTTTGCAATAGCCTTAGCTGCAGGAACAGGAATTATAGCTATCGTTCTTGATCGGTTAACTATTTATGATTCTAAGGCTGGTTTTGCTAAGAATAAATCTGAAGTTATATCTAACAAAAAACTCTTACCCTCTAATTCTCTCAGTTACTCTCTGATAATTGTGTTAGCATTTAGCTCAGGTTTATTAGCTCTGTCTGCAGAAACAATATGGATAAAAATGTTTGCTCAGGTTTTGCAAAATTCTGTGTATTCTTTCTCTGCTATTTTGGTTGTATTTCTAATTGCTTTAGGTTGTGGCGGAATGCTGTCTCATTTACTTGTACGAATTTCCGTACCCGTAATCCCTACCATAGTGATTCTATTATCGGTTGGTGCTATCATGATTGGAGTCTCGCCATTGATTTTTAATATGGCTACCAATGGTCTTCAATATATTTCTGCAAGTGCTTCATGGACTGATTATCTACAATCAATTTTCAGACTTAGTTTTTTAATAGTTTTTCCTCCAACGTTAGTTATTGGTTCAGTTTTCCCATATTTGCTAAAGGCTTCTCCTAAAATTAATCGTAAATCGGGTTCATTTGTTGGTCTTCTGGTTTTTTTTAACTCTATTGGCAGCGCGGTTGGCCCTCTACTTATAGGATTCTTCTTTCTCGACTACATCGGATTGTGGAATAGTGTAAAGGTAATTGCAATTATATATGTTGCTTTAGCTCTTTTAATTACCTTTTATTTTAAAAAAAGGACAAGGTGGACGACGCTTACTGGACTCACAGTGATATTATTAATTTTAATCCCAAATCCACCTTTAGTTCATTTGGAAGCTAATGAATCTATTTTAGATATCTGGCAATCTAGTGATGGTGTTGTTTCAATTGTAGAATCAGATAATAATATTCAAATGAGACTGGATAATTTTTATGTACTTGGAGACACCCGGTCAGTACTGGTTGAAAAAATGCAGGCTCATATTCCTCTTCTACTTCACCCTGAACCAAAAAGTGTACTATTTTTAGGGATGGGGACTGGAATTACTGCAGGGGCTTCCTTAGATCATAACGTTGATCATATCGTTACTGTTGAATTAGTACCTAACGTAATTCGCGCTGCTAAGCGTCATTTTACTCCCTGGGTGAATGAGCTTTTTACTCGTCCAAACGTTGAAATCGTTCCAGATGATGCCCGAAATTTTCTTTTAGGTACATCCCAAAACTTTGATGTTATTATTGGCGATCTTTTCACTCCCTGGCACCAGGGAACCGGTACACTTTATACTGTAGAACAGTTTAAGCTGGCAAAAAAACATTTAACTTCAAACGGAATATTTGCGCAATGGCTTCCCCTTTATCAATTGACCCCTGAAAGTTTTAAAACCATTTCTGCTACCTTTGCTTCCGTATTCCCTCAGGTTACGCTTTGGCGGGCTGATTTCTCAACATCCAGAGCAAGTATTGTGCTCATCGGTCAAGCATCTGGAACTTCTCTTGATCAAAGAGTTCTTGAAAAAAATATTACTAATATAATTGAAACATCAGCGGAAAAAGCTGATTCTTCAAAACCACATATGGCAGGTCTTTTTTATCTTGGAAATTTACAAGCGATAAAAGATAGCTTATCAGGAATTCCAATAAATACAGATGACAAACGAACCATAGAATTTAATGCACCTGTTTTATCTCAAAAAGCTAATTCCGGAAAAGCCTCATATATAGTGGGTAAAGAGTTTGAAAAACTGATAACTGCGTTAGCTAGAGGTCTTCCTCCTCAGGAAGATCCTTATTTGTCTTTGCTTCCAGAAAACGAAATTAAATATGTAGAAGTTGGATTGCAATATTACAAGTACTTGCAGTTAAAAGCTGAAAATAAAAACAATGAAGCTGACAGCGTACGTACTGAAATTCAAACTTTAGCGCCCGGCTTTTTAACAGACACTGTTAAAAATTAATCTTAGAATACTTTATACTATGGATCCAACTAAAAATTTGGACCCGTAAGAAAATAAACCTTAAAACAAACCAAACACTCTTATGAAAAAAATTATACTAACACTCTTATTATTATCTACTTCCGGATTGATTTTTGCTCAAAATATGGATCATGAGAATCATAAGAATATGGCAAGTTCCGAGGAAGTGGAAGCTGTAAAAAAAGTACTGAAAGCGTATAAAAACGCACTCGAGGCTTTAGATGTAACCGGAACACAAAAACTATTTACAGATGATGCAGATGTTTTTGAAAACGGAAAATATGAAGGAAGCTATCAGGATTATTTAGATCATCATATTGGACCTGAATTGGGTCATTTTAAAGAATTTTCGTTCATCGATTATAAAGTGGATGTACAAATTGAAGGAAAGATTGCAGTAGCCTTTGAGACGTACAACTATAAGATCGTGACCGGAGGGGAAGACAGCAGAACTATAGAAAGACAAGCCGTAGCTACTTCAGTTCTTAAGAAAACAGAATCGGGATGGAAGATCATGCAGAATCATGGTTCATCCAGAGCCGTACGAAATTAACATTCTGTATTTAAAATTCTACAATGACACTCAAGGTTAAAGTTAAAGGTCTTCTCATTTTTGTTTTCACTTCAGTCTCCATCTTTATGGTTGGATGTGGAGAAAAACAAAAAGAAACAAAGGCTGTTGATGGATCGATTACTTTTAAAGAAAGTCGTTGGTACACCCAACAACAATTTGAACTGGGAAAGCAAGTGTTTACCGCCAATTGTGCTCAATGTCATGGGGGTAAAGGTCAGGGGTTGGTAGAAGATTGGAAAACACCGAATCCTAACGGGCAGTTTCCGGCACCACCACTTAACGGAACTGCCCATACATGGCATCATTCTACCGAAGTGCTGATGGAAACCATAAATAAAGGAGGAATTCCTTTAGGAGGAAGCATGCCTGCATTTAAAGAAGTGCTTTCTGAAGAAGAAAAGCTGGCTGTAATTGCTTTTGTTCAAAACTTGTGGGACGATGAAACCTATAAAAAATGGCTTAAAATTAATAACTCAAACTAACTTATAAGGAAAATCACTATGAGAAAATTTACATATACACTACTAATGCTATTCATTTCAAGTATAGCATTAGTAGCTCAAGAAACTAACGACAAAGAAATGATCGCGAAAACATTGAACGATCTTGAAACGGCAATTGTAGAGAATGATTCTGAAAAAGCAGGAGAGATTCTGCATGATGATGTCACAATTCTTGAAGGTGGCGGCATGGAAACTAAAAGTCAGTATTTATCTCATCATTTTCATTCAGATGGAAAGTTTTTATCTGCAATGAACAGGGAAGAAGTATCTCAGGAAATTAGTGTTGAAGGCAATATGGCGTGGGTGACTTCAAAAACAAAAATGACAGGAACTTATTCAGGAAGAGATATTGATTTGAGCAGCTTAGAACTTGCCGTACTCAAAAAAGAGAATGGGATGTGGAGAGTAATAGCGCTGCATTGGTCTTCGAGATAATACACTAACGATTTCAACAGCAATCTCTGCCTTTCTGAATGGGAGGGCAGGGAACATCTCCATAAGAACAAAATACACAGCAGTCTCCCTGTTTGGGTTTCAGCACTTCTTTACATTCAGGGCATTCCCAAAAAAACTGGCAGGAATCTGTGGGCATGGTTTCTGCAGATTGATTTCCGCAGTTAGGGCAAGTTATGGTTGATTTGAGTTTGGGATCGCTCATTTTTTTTAATTCCTTAGATTTCTACCGGTTTTATTCTCACCTTCTAAAGCTTCCAGAATTGGACAATCTCCTTTAGGGCCGCTACCGGAACAGGAATCAATCAATTCAACCAGAGTTTTTTTGATTCTTTGCAAATCTTCGATTTTCTCAACAACATCTTTATACTTTTCTTCAGCTTCGGTTCTAACTTCCGAGCAAGTAGTATTTTCATCAGTTCTGAGCTCCAGTAATTCTTTGATCTCACTGAGAGTAAACCCGAGTTCTTGTGCTCTTTTTATAAATTTTACCTGATCAATATGGTGTTGAGTAAATATGCGGTACCCTGATCTGCGACGATCCGGTTTAGTGATGAGTTTCCGCTTTTCGTAATAGCGAAGGGTTTCTTTATTCACTCCGGCTTTGCGAGCTACTTCACCGACTTTAAAGGTTAAAATGTCTCTGTATTTTTCTTCTAAATTTTGTCTCATCTAAACTATAGTAATCTGAAAGAATTTTATTTGGGAGATTTATTTATATCGATTAAAATAAGCTTGATTCCAACTTCTTCACTTATTTCTGTTTTTCCCGATACCAAAATAGTTTCGTTGTTTTTAAAATTCATGAGTTTATGATTTTTTTCTTCATCAACTAAGAAGAATTCTTCTCTTGAATTTGTTTTTAGAATAAATGTACTGTTATCCGGTTTGAATAACTTTCCTCTAACCTTTATTGTAGCACTTTTAGGATCAAAGCCACTATTTTTAATTGCACTTCTAATTTCTTTTAAGGTTAAGGTATTATCATCTGTAAATGATGCTGTTAGTTGACCATCGTTGAGGCTGACTGAAGCAGATTTCACCCCATCCATTTTTTTTATTCTTTTCTCCAACCCATGAGCACATGGAGAGCAATCCATGCCAAAAACAGTCTGTTTTACTTCTGTTATTTGAGCTGAGGCGTTTGTTACTGGAAATAGTAAAAAGCTGACTATAATTAATAAAAATTGAGTTTTCATGGTATTGTGTATTAATTTAAAATTGGTGTTAAAACCAGTATGAGAGTACAAAGCTTGAACGAAATAATTCTAGTTCGTCAGTTTTAGTAGTAGTTAAATCTAAGGGAAATAAAATACCTGCAGATAAACCCCACTTACCGTATAAGCCTAAAACACTTGGACCTAACAAAGTCCGTACTAGATCTGTATTTTTATTTTCTATGTTATCAACGGTATTATTTCCAACCCACTCGGTGACACTTTCTAAAAAAATACGCCAATCGGGTTTTGGATAATCATGTTGAAAGAAGGCGGGTCTGTATCCAACTACACCTGTTATATAGAAAATATTGCCAAGCTGGTCGTTGTTTTTCTTAAAATAGTGTTGATAACCAGTACCCGCCCATGCGTAAAAACTTCTGGAAGCATAACCGGTTACGGTTGCAGCGTGAATACTAGGACCTACTGTAATTCCACCACGCTTACTTTCTGTAGGTACAGATGTACCAAGAAGCAATGTAGATTCAAAACGTTGCCCTATAGCAGGATAGGTTTTAAAAACACGGAAAAGACCTGATATTTCCAAATCGCCATAACTACCCATCATAGTTCCAAGACGCCCCTGTGGAGGATTAGCAATTCTTTTTAACGTAGTAGGTACTGAAAAATTAAGTTGAATGTCTTCAGTTAATCCATAATGCCAATTTTGTCTTAGCATCCAAGCAGACTCGTTTTGTTTAGTTGTCATTACCATGGCATCGAAGCTTAGCTCTCCTTGTCCTAAAGTAGGTGTAGCTAAAGTAAATACCGGACCGTGACCTCCCTGACCATTTGCGTTTATCATGTACAAAAAGGGTACTAATATTAGAATGTATTTTATATGCTTAGTTATGGAAAAAAATAAATTCATAAAAAGTGTTGATGAAAGATTAAAAACCTAAAACTTGTATAATGGGATAAAACAGATAGGCAAAAAAAGCACCTATACTAAAAATAGAGATCGATAACCAAAACATAGTTTTGGTGAATGTCCCCGCTATCTCGCAACCATTTCCACCTGTAACACTACAAGCTATTTTCCCTTTGGGTCTATAAACTAAAACCCCACTTAGAATCAACATGATTCCAGAACCTAAAAAGATCCATCCTTTATTAGCTGAAAGTGGAACCAACCAAGGAAAGTTGGTAATCATTGATGTTACAGCTGCCCCACCGGCAAATGTTGCTATCAAAGCAGGAAGAGCACAACAAATCAAAGTACCTGTTGAAGTAAACAGAGATAAAAAACTAGATATTTTTTGCTGCCAATTTTGAGAAATCATTATTTTTTTGCGGTGTTTTCAGGATGTTTGATAAAGACTTCGGTCTCATAACCAGCTTCAGATATTATCTCTGAAATCTTTTTTCTAGTTAACATCATATCTTTTTTAAGTTTAATTCTAACCCTTTTTTCAGAAGCAGAAGCTAAAACAGAATCTACTTCATTTAATTCTGAAACGTAGCGCTCAACATTTTTTGAACAAAGGCTACAATACATTCCGTTAACTTTAACAACTATTGGAAACTGACTGTCAGTATATTCCGTTGACATAGTTTTTGTTTTCGCATCGCTACAGTTGGTTAAAAATCCAACGAATAGGATAGAGGTTAGAAAAAGAGCTAAATATGAATTTTTTTGTTTGATCTTCATAATATTGGTAATTAAAAATGCACCGACATTTAGCCGGTGCTATTTAGTTTTAGTCTTTTTTTACCATTGTTTTTCCGCAACAGCAGGTTGGATTTTGAGTTCCACCACAACTTGGTGGTGCACTCTTAGTTACGGTTACTTCGCATCCACAACCTGAGTCGGGACATTGATAAACTTCTCCTTTCTTAAACGGCATAATTGTTCTCCTGTTTATTCATATTTCTATTCCGGAGGCAATATAAGCCCTGTACCTTGGTACGGAGTCAAGTGGTATTATGTAAATAAAAATTAAGCTCTTTGTTTGGTTGAAAACCAGCCTAAAAAACTTCCCCATATTACACAGTTAAAAAGTATTGGAAGTAAAATTCCTTTTGTAGCAAACCCATTAAAGAATTCTCCACCCATCATAGGAACTACAACAACCCATAGCCAAAGTGATGGAAGCAATCCAAAGAGTGTTCCTTTCCAGATAGTGGGGTCAGGAACAAATTTAAAAATGACTCCCCAAATGCCACCGCTGACGGCAAATAATAAAGAAGCTAAAAGATGTGTTAGAAAACCATTATCGCTGCCAAAGCTGTTCTTGTAAATAGAAACAAATCCCGGATCGCCGGCCAGGTCAATAAACTTCAACATATACATTATTACGATCAATATTAAAGCTCCGTAAAAGCCGCCATTGAAATATTTGCTAGTGTTTTTAAATGTGCTCATAATGAATCAATTAGATTATTTGTAAAATTATTATTCTTTTTCAGCTATTTCAAAGGCCGGTTTAATTTCTCGTCCGGTTACTTTTCTGTAGGTAAACTCAATGGCGAACGACAATGCCAGCATTACCACCAAGACCCATAAGGTCTGAGGATTTTGTCTCCATGTATACACAATAAGTGTAATTAATGAACCGATACAAACTATAATTCCAACAACAGGCAAAAATTTACGACTGTTTGTTTTATGAGCCAGTCTGAAATTAGCCCAGTTTACAGCTGCAAAAATGATCAGAAATCCGGTACTTCCCATTGTAGAAATACTTGAAATATTAAATCCATTTGCAATAATGATGGTAAGTACTGCGGAAATCAGCAATCCTTCAATGGGACGATTCCATATATTTTTCTCAAGCTGAGCAGGAAGCTCCCCGTCTTTGGCAATGATATAACTTACTTTTGTAGCCCCATATAAAGTAGCATTAATTGCAGAACCGGTAGAAAGTAATGCGGCAATAGCAATAATTGTATATCCGGCTTGTCCCATGAATGGCTCTGCCGCAGCTGCTAAAGCATAATCTTTTGCTTCAATTATTTTTGAAACAGGCAAATTCCCGACAGCAACAATAGCGATCAAAATATAGAGCAGAATTACGAAAGCTACCGATCCATAGAAAGAACGTGGTAGGTTTTTTGTTGGGTTTTTAATGGTGTCGCTGGTATTGGCAATAAGTTCAAATCCTTCGTAGGCAAGAAAAATGATCATACCACCAGCAACCAATTGCAGAGGACTGCTCCAGGTTGAAGGAGCAAGTGCGGTGGTGTCGACAGTAGAAAGGCCCAGTCCTATAAAAGTGAGCAGAATGAGCAGCTTTACAGCCACAATATATTCCTCTGATTTTCCCACTAGACTGGAACCAAAAATATTCAGTAGTGTGAAAAGGACAATACTTAATGTGATAAAACCATGTTTCCAGAATAACTGTGTACTTTCGGGGAAGAAGCTGGATCCATAACTTCCAAAGGCGTACGCATATAAAGACAACATCACGATATAGCTGATCCAAAGTAGAACATTAAGACTACCGGAAAATATTCCTGTTCCAAAGCCCTGATTCAGATATTCTACGGTTCCACCCCGGTTAGGAAAAGTGATAGAGAGTTTACTGTATGAGTAAGCAGTGATAAGAGCTATTAATCCTGCCAAAGCAAACGAGATCATAGTGCCACCTTTAGAAAGCTGCACAGCAAGACCAAGAACGGCAAATATTCCACCCCCAACCATTCCGCCTATGCCGATAGCAATAGCACTGAGTAAACCTATTTGTTCTTTATCGGAGGAATTTTCCATATCAGTAGCTTTATATTATGAATAGAATTCTTAAAAATGCTGAAATGTATAGAATTGAATATGAATTTTATCCATAATTTTTTATTGAGCCCCAGTTTTCCAATAAAGAATATTTACAACATCAGTGACAAAGCAGTATAAAATGCATTCTTTAATGATTATCGGTTTTTATAATCATCGTTCTTCCCTGATTTCGTTCATCAACTCCATTTGTATCTCTTGTATCTCAGCAAGTCTTTCCCATTGATGAGATATCAAATGATCCATTTTCTGATGTAGTTGACGAATCTCTAACTCTGCTTTCAGATTTACCTGATAGTCATTGATATTGCGGTCACGATCACGGTTTTCTTGACGGTTTTGGCTCATCATTATAATAGGTGCTTGAATGGCAGCCAAACAAGAAAGGATCAAATTAAGCAGTATAAAAGGAAAGGGATCATAAGGATTTGTTGCAAGCAATAATGTATTTACAAGCATCCATGCTATGAGTATTACAAAAAAGGTGATAATGAAAGTCCAGCTTCCTCCAAAGCTTGCAATTTTATCAGATAGACGTTCTCCAAATGAAAGAGTTTTTTCGAAAGTCTTTTCAATATTTGCACTTAATGTTTCATGAGCGTGTAAGCTTTGAATTACATTTTCATCCAATTCCTGCAGTTCACCCCTCTCTTTTTTAAGAAGTGAACGAATATATTCAGAACGAAAATTATTCAAATGTTCGGAACATATAGAAAATTCTTTGCTCCATGTGGGATACTCTTTTATAATCTCATCCAGCACTCCCACGCGTATTGCCTTTGTAGAAATTAGTTCTATTTCGGGGGCTTTTCTTCCGCAAATATGACATTTTGGTTCTTTCTTTTCCATAATGGGTTACTTTTAAATTTTGTCTTCTCTTTCTAAATCATATTCTCTTACTCCAGCCAGAATTAAAGGCACTTTTTCGACATCTGTGATACTTGTATCAAGCTCAAATATTTTCTCTGTTGATAGGCTTAAGCGACCAAAGAAATTGTATAATCCAAGTATTAATTGATCACTCGCCGGTAGGTCATAATCATAAGTAAGTATTTTGTCAATAATGACAAATCTGAAATCTCCTGAGATATTGAATTTTTTCAGAGAAGGATATCGACTTTCTATATCAACTTGTTCTTCGAAATCCATTTCTTGAACAACTTTTCGAAAAAGGAGATTTATACGTGGTTCAATTCTAAAACCAAGTTTGAATTCTATTCTGAATACCTTCCCCGGAATAAGTTCATGAACCGTGTATGTTTTGGTATATGGGTCATCCACATCTGTAACATGAACGAACCAGTACACATCAGCTCTTTTAGGTCTTTTTTCAAAAATAGAATAGAATACTTTACGCTCCATTTTATGTTCTTGATCTGATTCAGTAAGATAAACCAGATGTGTAGCAAATTTGGGAACTTTTTCATCTTTACTAAGAGATTCCAACATTGGGAGGTACTCTTCGATAGGTTCAAGCTTGGTGTATCTGTTTCTTATGTTTGCACCTCTGTACCAAGTGACCATTACAAGAGAAAGTGCTGATCCTATTACCAGAGTTATCCAGCCACCTGCAACAATTTTACTTGAATTGGCAATAAGAAAAGAGAATTCAACAGTTAAAAATACGATCAAAGAACCGAATACAAAGATCTTAGAGTAATTCTTTTTTAGCAGATAGAAAGTGAGCAAAATAGTTGTCATGATCATTGTAATCGTGATGGTCAATCCGTAAGCTCCTTCCATATTTTCAGATTTTTGAAAAAAGAGTACAATTAGTAAACATCCCGCATAAAGTATCCAATTGGTGCTGGGAATATAAAGCTGTCCTTTTAGGATAGAAGGGTAAATGACTCGTACTTTTGGCCATAAGTTCAAACCGATGGCTTCTTTAATGAGCGTATATGATCCACTAATTAAAGCCTGACTTGCAATAATAGTCGCTAAAGTTGCGATGGAAATCCCAGGAATGATAAACCACTCCGGCATTAATTGATAGAATGGATTTTGACCGTCTAAGAGTTTTCCTGTATGTGATAACAACCAGGCACCCTGCCCAAAATAATTGAGTAACAACGCTGTTTTTACAAATGCCCAGCTAACTCTAATATTCTTTTTCCCACAATGACCCAGATCAGAATACAACGCTTCCGCACCTGTTGTACAAAGAAAAACAGCTCCAAGGAGCCAAAATCCTTGGGGGTATTTCACTAAAAGTTCTAAGGCATAATATGGATTGATAGCCTTCAGAACGCTTAAATTAGGTAGCAACCATATTATTCCAAAAGTGGCTAGCATTCCAAACCAAACCAACATAATAGGACCAAAGGCTTTACCAATTACACTTGTTCCAAACTGTTGAAAAAAGAAAAGACCTGTCAAAATTGTAATTACAATAGGTACAACTGGAATATCCGGTCTTATGATCTCAATTCCTTCAATAGCGGCGGTAACAGAAATAGGAGGAGTAATTAAACCATCTGCAAGCAATGCACAAGTTCCTACTATGGCCGGAATTACTAACCAGTTTTTCTCCCTTCGAACCAACGCATATAAAGCGAGTATTCCACCTTCCCCTTTATTATCTGCTTGTAATGTAAGCAGTACATATTTTACTGTGGTTTGGATAGTAAGTGTCCAGAAAACGCAAGAAAGACCACCCAGAATAAGATCAGTTTGAATTACACTTTCCCCGATAATAGCTTTCATTACATACAGCGGAGAAGTCCCAATATCTCCGAAAACAATTCCTAATGAAATCAGCAATCCTGCTGCTGAAAACCGATCTAAATGATTTGTTTCTGCGCTATTAAGATCTTGATTCATTAGGTATAAAATAATTTGGTCGAGCTTATCGACAGAGTGCGAACCTAATGTATGTAAATTATTTCTTCTTGTTTACAAATATATTACGATTTAGCCGAGATTCACACTTCTCAACCTCAACGCATTTCCAATCACTGAAACCGAACTGAAACTCATGGCCAGTGCTGCGATCATAGGTGAAAGAAGAATACCGAAAACCGGGAATAAAACTCCGGCGGCGATCGGCACGCCTACTGAATTATAGATCATAGCAAAGAACAGGTTTTGTTTGATATTCTTGACAACTTCTGTACTCAGATTTTTGGCTTTAACAATTCCATTCAGATCTCCTTTTACTAAAGTGATCATGGCACTTTCCATAGCCACATCGGTTCCGGTTCCCATGGCAATTCCAATATCAGACTGTGCTAATGCAGGCGCATCATTGGTTCCGTCGCCTGCCATGGCTACTTTCTTTCCCTCGTCCTGAAGACGCTCGATTTCTTCCAGTTTATCCTGAGGCAGACATTCCGCTTTGTAGGAAGATAAGTTCATTTCCTCAGCTACTGCTTTTGCGGTTTGTGGATTATCACCTGTAAGCATAATTACTTCTATACCTTTATCCTGAAGAGCTTTTATAGCGCTTTTGCTACTTTCCTTGATTGCGTCAGCGATGACTACATATCCAGCAATAGTTTCATCAACTGATAACCAGGAAATAGTCTTTGGGTCGCTGATTTCACTGAGGGATTTCTCAATTTTGTCTTGTTCTGATGTATCTGAATCACTGAACATTTTTCTGTTTCCGAGTTTGATGTTTTTTCCATCGATGGTTCCCTGAACTCCTTGTCCGGTTATAGATTCAAAATCAGATACTTTTAGAAACTCGATCTCTTTAGACTTTCCGTATTTAACGGTGGCTTCAGCAAGTGGGTGTTCGCTTTCGTTGTTTAATGAGCTTACAAATTGGATGATCTGTTCTTCGGAATAATCATCATCCACAGAAACCATTTTCTCAACGGATGGTTTACCTTCAGTAATGGTTCCGGTTTTGTCGATGATAAGCACGTCCATCTCGTTCATTCGTTCAAGTGCCTCTGCATTTTTGATAAGTACTCCGTTTTGAGCGCCTTTACCAACACCAACCATTACAGACATTGGTGTAGCCAATCCCAGAGCGCACGGACAAGCAATGATCAGCACAGCAATAGCATTGATCAGAGCGTACACATGCGCGGGCTCAGGACCGAATAAAGCCCAAACTCCATACGTGATTATTGCAATTACAACGACAGCAGGTACAAACCAAGCCGAGATCTTATCCGCAAGATTTTGAATAGGCGCCTTACTTCGGCTGGCTTTGTTAACCATATCCACGATTTGAGAAAGCAAGGTTTCATCACCCACTTTCTCTGCTTTCATGATGAAGGAGCTGTTTCCGTTGATGGTACCTGAACTCACTGAATCGTCTGTCGATTTTTCTACAGGAACAGGCTCCCCTGTGATCATAGATTCATCGATAGAAGTTTGTCCTTCAATGATGGTTCCATCAACCGGAATCTTTTCTCCCGGTTTTACTTTCAGATGGTCTCCGACTTCTATCTCATCAATATGTATTTCTTCTTCTTCACCGTCTTTGACCCTGATAGCCGTGTTTGGGGCCAGTTTCATCAACTCTTTTACGGCGTTATTGGTTTGAGAGTGAGCCCGAGCTTCTAATACTTGTCCGAGTAAAACCAGTGTTAGAATTACGGTCGCTGATTCAAAATAGAGATGAACAGTTCCGGCATCGGTCTTAAACTGCTCAGGAAAGAAATCTGGAAATATCAAAGCAAACACACTGAACAGCCATGCGATTCCTGCACCGATTCCGATCAGTGTAAACATATTCAAATTCCATGTTATTATGGAGCGCCATGCTCTTTCAAAGAACATCCATGTGGCATAAAAAACCACAGGAAGGGAAAGTCCGAATTGAATCCAGTTCCAGATCTGTACATCCATCATTTCATACAGTGGATTTTCAGAGATCATTTCTGACATCGCAATGATGAAAATAGGAAGAGTGAAAGCGACTGCTATCCAGAATTTCTTAAGAAGGGCTTTATACTTTTTTTGTTCAGCTGATTCATCCGCTTCTTTAGGAACCAGGTCCATACCACATTTTGGACAAGAACCGGGACCTTTTTGTTCAACTTCGGGATGCATCGGACAAGTATAAATATCAGAAGAAGAACCTGAACTCATGTTTTGTTCTTCTACCAGATCCATACCACAAACCGGACAATCTCCGGGCTCATCGTAGGTTTTGTCACCTTCACAATGCATGGGGCAGTAAAATACACCGTTTCCGTTCTGCTCCTTTTTCTTTTCTTTCTTAGGATGCTCATGATGAGAATGATCGCCGGGTAGTTGGATCGAATAATTTCCTGAAAGCTGGTTTAAAGCTTCCTGAAGTGTTTCCAATTCTACATGTTCAGACATCTGAATTTCTGCAGTTTCTTCTTCAAGTGATACTGCAACGTCCTGAATATGTTCAATTTCAGAAAGTGCTTCGGTTACATGGCTTTTACAACCATTGCAACTCATTCCAGTAATTTGATAAGTGTGTTTCATTGTTAAAGCTATTTGGTTACAAATCAATATCCGATAAAACAGGAATAACTTACTTACAGAATTTAGGATAAGATGTGTAAGATTCTACCGGTAGCGGGTTTTTAAACTATACTCATTTCTATGGTCAATCTTCCTTATCTTTGGATGCTTGAAACCATTGTATGAAAAGGTTGGTTTTATAGTAACAGAATAAATACGAGCTATAGAAATTATGAGTGAAAAAGTAAGATCCATGTTCGCGGATATAGCCAGTGATTACGATCGGGTAAATACTGTCTTGTCATTTGGGGTGCATCATGCATGGAGAAAAAAAGCGATATTGGAAAGTGAGGCCAAAGAAGGTGATCATGTGCTGGATTGTGCTACCGGAACGGGTGATCTTGCGATCGAATTTAAAAAAACCGTTGGTGATGCAGGGTATGTGATGGGAACAGATTTTTGTGCACCTATGATAGAGCCGGCTCCTGCAAAAGCAAAAGAAAAAGGTCTGAAGATAGATTTTGAAGTAGCTGATGCTATGGATCTGCCTTATGAAGACAGTAGATTTGATATTTCAAGCATTGCATTTGGTATCAGAAATGTGGATGACCCGGTGGTTGCATTAAAAGAGCTTGCCCGGGTAGTAAAGCCGGGTGGGAGAGTTGTTGTACTGGAATTCGGGCAACCAAAAGGAATTATAAAGTTTCCATATAATTTATACAGCCAGCATATTATGCCTGCAGTGGGAGGCTGGTTAAGCGGAAACAGAGATGCTTATACTTACTTGCCCAGAACAAGCGCTACCTTTCCGGCCGGAAAAAAGTTTTTAAAACTGATGAAAAACTCGAAATCATTTTCAGATACAAAAGCGGTAAAATTAACGGGTGGAATCGCTTACGTTTATGTAGGAGTTGTACAATAATTGTATATTCACACACTTAAAAATTAAAGAAAACACATGCATATAGAAGACATTAAGAAAATTCTCCCACATCGCTACCCATTCTTATTGGTAGATCGTGTGTTAGAAACCACTGATGAAAAAATTACGGCTCTGAAAAATGTGACTGCAAACGAAGAGTTTTTTAACGGACATTTCCCGGGACAGCCAATCATGCCGGGCGTTCTTCAGGTAGAAGCACTTGCCCAAGCCGGAGCTATTCTTTTGATGACCGAAAAAGTAGAAGATCCAGAAAATTCGATCATGGTATTTACAGGAATCAAGAATGCAAAATTTAGAAAACAAGTAGTTCCGGGCGACCAATTAAAGCTGGAAGTTACTTTGGGACAAATGAGAAGAAATTTTGTTGTGATGACCGGAGTTGCTACCGTGGACGGCGAAGTAGCTTGTGAAATAGAAGCATCAGCAGCAGTAGTTCCAAAAAACCAATAATTATGAGTACTAATACTTCTGATCGCCCTGCAAAAATAACCACACAAACTGTTGTGGAAATGAAACAACAAGGAGAGAAGATCTCAATGTTGACTGCCTATGATTTTACAATGGCTCAAATTATTGACCAGGCAGGAATTGAGATCATTTTAGTGGGCGATTCAGCAAGTAATGTAATGGCTGGTTTTGAAACTACTGTGCCAATGACTCTGGATCATATGATCTATCACACTTCCTGTGTAGTTCGTGGTGTTGACAGAGCGCTGGTGATCGCGGATATGCCTTTTATGAGTTATCAGGTTACTGCAAAAGAAGCACTGATTAATGCCGGACGTATGATGAAGGAAGCGGGCGCTCATGCAGTGAAAATGGAAGGTGGTAAGCCAATCATTGCGACGGTAAAAAAGATCGTGGACGCCGGAATACCGGTAATGGGTCATTTGGGATTGACTCCACAGAGTATTTATAAATTCGGAACTTACAAAGTACGGGCAACGGATGAGGAAGAAGCTCAGGATCTGATCAACGATGCTAAACTTTTGCAAGAGGCGGGATGTTTTTCGATAGTGCTTGAAAAGATACCTGCAAAGTTAGCGGAACGAGTTTCCAAAGAACTGGATATCCCAACAATAGGTATTGGAGCCGGAGCCGGATGTGACGGACAGGTTCTCGTTCTTCATGATATGCTGGGTTTAAATAAAGGATTCAATCCTCGTTTCTTGAGACGCTATGCTGATCTGCATTCTAATATGACAGACGCTGTTCAGCAATACATTTCTGATGTAAAATCTAAAGACTTTCCTAATGATGACGAGCAATACGGAGGCTCATGAGTAATTCCAAACCATTGATCTTAGTTTGTAATGATGACGGAATTTTTTCTCCTGGAATAAAAGCACTTGCAGAAGTAGCTTCAGAATTTGGGGAGGTTGTGGTTGTAGCGCCTGATAGACAGCAAAGCGCTGTAGGACATGCTATTACTATGTCAGTACCGCTACGGGCTAATGAAATGACCGTAGCGAAGAAATACAAAGGCTTTGCTGTTAACGGAACGCCTGCAGATTGTGTAAAACTTGCTCACGGTAATTTACTGGAAAGAAAACCTGATCTGGTTTTGAGCGGAATCAATCATGGCAGTAATGCGGGTATTAATATTTTATACTCAGGTACGGTTAGTGCTGCAACAGAAGGAACTATTCTGGGATATCCGTCTATTGCCGTAAGTTGTACAGCTTATCCGGAACAAGCTGATCTGAAAGGTGCACAGGAAGCAGCGCGCAGAGTAGTGAAGTTTGTGCTCGATAAAGGCCTTCCAAAAGGAGTGACTTTGAACGTAAATGCTCCTGAAGGAGAATTCAAAGGAATTCAATGGAGCAGAATGGCAGACAGCCGTTATGTGGAAGAATACGAAGACAGAGTAGATCCTTTTAATCGCGCTTACTATTGGTTAACAGGGCAGTTTGAGTTGCTGGATGAAGGCAATGATTCTGATATCCATATTTTGAACGAAGGAAATGCTACCGTTACTCCGATCCAGTATGATCTTACTGATTATAATTTGTTGAAGGAGTTTGGGGAAGAGGATCTCTGATCACTGATTGTCTTGTTATTTCGAAGGAGCTTGTCGACTGAGAAATCTAAAGGTCGTTTTTAAGGCAAATTCTTAGATTTCTCACATCCGTTCGAAATGACAGTATCTAAAACATTCTCCTTCTTAAAAAAATCTCAAGAGGGAAGATTTAAAAGAGGAAGCAGGAGCTTCCGAATTGCATTCCAAACGAGACGTTCGGAACGAGGTTTAAAGCTTTTGAATGAGGTTAAGAATTAATTCACCATTCATCATTGAATATTCATTATTCAATATTCACTAAAACCCTTTCTCTCTCAACATCTTCAGTACTTCTACCCAAAAATCATTATAAATGGGTTTGAATTCTTTGCTGACCTGGACATTGATCTGGTGCATATGAGACAGTGGAACTGTTCCGAGATGTTCTCCCCATTGGGCACTTTTTACAGATACAAAAGAATCATTTACCTCTTCTTTTGCAAAGATCTGAGTGTTCTGGAACATGAATACCGGATTGAGTGAGAAGTCTGTTCCTTTACCCACAGCGGCGCTGTATGAGAAATAGGGAAATCCTTCCACATCTTGAGTGTTCGGATTGAATTTTTCCTGAATGTAAGAGCGACACAATTGTTCAACAGAACTAAGCACCTGACTTTTCTCACTCGGATACACACTGTCACCAAACCAATCTACTAAACCGCTTAGTTTTTCCGTGATGATTTCGGGTGTCTTCAGAATCAGGTCTGCGAGAAAAGTACCACGATGAGGAGTTGCCAAAGTTGTTAAAGAAGCAACTTTATCAGTAATTCCGAGGTGAGTCAAAGCATAACGCATATCTAGTCCGCCCATGCTGTGTGCCAAAACGTTTACTTTTTCAAATCCATGATCATCACACACTTTGTTGATCAATCGCACCCAATTTTTGGCTCTGGTTTCAATGGAAGCATACGGAACTACATTTGGTGCAAAGGCGATCACTCCATGCTCTCTCATCAACATAGCAGGATCATGAAGGGGAGAGGGTTTCATCAAAGATCCCAAAGCTCCGAAACCGTGACACAAAAACATAGGATATTTTGTCTGAATGATATCAGGTTGTGTAAATTCCTTTAGCTGGAGTCTTTTTATCAATGCAGGAGGATTACTCTTTCCCATTACTCACTTTCTTGTTTTGGTTCTGTAGTGATCAATCTGATCGTGCTTCTTATCGTCCCGTTATCGTAAATATAAATATTCATATCCCTTTCAGGAAAAAGGACTTTAGCCGGTGATTCGATCTTAAGCTTTGAAAGCGTTTGATGCAAAGAATAATGAAACATCGTTTTTGAAAAAGTAGGATGAACCGGAACTCTGTATACGGTTCGGGTAAAATTGGAGTCCACTTCAATATCATATCTTCTGAAGTTTGCGCCAATGGAAGGTTCCTGACTGAGAGCTGAAGCGATCAATGAATCCAGATTTTCAGCAGCACTGTAATCTATAGCTTTATGCGAAGGAGTAGCCACTAACATCACAGCACTTACTATACAGGACAGTGCGAGAAGAATGGTAATTAATGGACGTCGTTTCAAAGCTGAGATGATTTGTTGTGTAGAAGCTAAGGAAGTTTAGGTGAAATAGGAATCACTGATTGCGCTGATTTTAGTAACTGACGATGTCAGTTTGTTGATTTACGCTGATGGAGATCTATTCAGGGTAAATCAATCAAATCATAAAATCAGCCAGAAGTGTAATGATTGCTCCTTCGGAGCCGTCGATTTCATTACGTTCTTGCTCCGCCAATAATTCTAAAGGTCGGTGTAGTTGGAAGCTTTTTCTGGGATTACAATAAAATCTACTAACAATAAAAAAGCCCGACTCAACTTAATGAACCGGGCTTTGAGAAAAAGAATAATTATTCTTTAAAAAGATGGTACTACATCATTTCGATAAAGTGTATCAAGTAGTGTAACGGCTACCATCAGAATAAAGAATGCAAACGCTCCAATAAGAAGCATGGAGTTAAATTTAGTGTCCCAGTACAGGTTCATGAAGAAAGCACAAACTAAGAATGCTTTTCCGAATGCAACTGTAAGTGCTACAACAACATCAAAAGGAGCCGGAATTTCTACATAAGAAAGTCCAACTGTTAAGATGGTGAGGAGAGTTAATGCAATACCAATCGCCCAAAGTTGGCCGGCAGATGAAACGTGATGTTCGTGATGATTATGTTCGCTCATTTTTTTGTCCTCAGATAATATCATTCAATTAAGTAAAGTAGCGGGAATAGGAAGATCCAGATCACATCAACCAAATGCCAATACAGACCAACCATTTCAACCGGAGTGTAATACTCGCTGCCAAATTCATTTTTCTTCGCGCGGATGTATATCCAGATCATCAAGCCAATACCAACAATAATGTGAATGGCGTGAATTCCTGTCATTACATAGTAAATGCTAAAGAATACGTGAGCTAATGGGTGGTCGATTCCTTCGTATGTATAAAGTTCTGCACCCGGCCAGATCCCAATATGTAATTTGTGAGAGTACTCGAAATACTTAATCAGCAAGAAAACACAAGCTAAGGCAATAGTGATCAAAAGATTGATCTGTAATCCTTTGATTTGATTTTTTTGAGCAGACCGAATAGCCATCGCAACTGTTAAACTACTACCAATAAGAACCAGTGTGTTAACAGCTCCCCAAACAGTGTTTAATTCTGTTGCAGCTTGTGTAAATAGATCCGGGTACCAAGCTCTGAATACGATGTAAGCACAAAATAAACCGCCAAAGAATAAGATCTCATTAACGATAAATACCCACATCCCCATTTTTGCTGCATCAAACTGCTGATCAGAGTCCACAAAGTGGTGCTGAAGATGAGCAGGATGTGCCTGTGAATGATTTGACATTTAGATTTCCGTGTGTGTTTTATTAGTTAATTTCTTTTTAGCCTAAACTGTAGTTTTTCCATTGATCGCGTTCCTTATCAACAACTTCTTTAGCTGTTCCGGAATCATGACCATTGGTGTCTACCGCTAATCCTAATTGGAATTCTTCCATTGGTTGGTGGTAGTCGTAAGGACCATGAATTACTACCGGAGTGTGATCAAAGTTGTGGAAGTCAGGTGGTGATGTTGCCTGCCATTCCAATCCACGGCTTCCCCAAGGGTTTGCCGGAGATTTTGCTCCTTTGAATAAAGAATGCATCAGGTAATAAAGGATGATCAGGAATCCAACGCCCAACAAGTAAGAACCAATTGTTGAAGTTTGGTGGAAAGCGGTGAACTGATCTACATAGTTGTAATATCTTCTCGGCATTCCTTGAGCTCCCATCACAAACTGAGGAAGGAAAGTCACGTTGAAGCCAACAAAAATGAATACTGAAGCGATTTTAGCAAGCTTTTCATTGTACAATTTTCCGGTCATTTTTGGCCACCAGAAATGCAATCCTGCAAGCAGTGCGATCAGTGTTCCACCCATCATAACATAGTGGAAGTGAGCAACTACGTAGTATGTATCATGCAAGTGAATATCTACTGAAAGAGCACCAAGCATAATTCCTGTAAATCCACCAATGGAGAATAAGAACAGGAATATAAATACATAGATCATAGGCGTATCCATTTTAATGGAGCCTTTATATAAGGTCGCGATCCAGTTAAAGATCTTAATACCAGTTGGAATACCTACCAAGAAAGTCAGGAATGAGAAAACTGTAGTAGCTACTGCAGATTGCCCTGAAGTAAACATGTGGTGTCCCCATACAAGGAAACCGATGAATGCAATTGCTAAAGAAGAAAGTGCAATTGCCCAGTAACCGAATACTGTTTTCTTAGAAAAAGTTGAGATCACTTCTGAAATAATTCCGAATCCCGGCACGATCATGATGTATACAGCAGGGTGGGAGTAGAACCAGAAGAAATGCTGGAACAGAACCGGATCACCACCAAGAGCTGGATCAAAGATTCCAAAACCTAACCATCTTTCCATTGTTAAAAGAAGAACGGTGATCGCAAGTACCGGAGTTGCCAATACCTGAATGATCGAAGTAGCATACAGTGCCCAAACATTCAAAGGAAGTTTTCCCCAGGTAATTCCCGGAGCTCTCATTTTATGGATGGTAGTAATAAAGTTAGTTCCCGTCAGGATAGAGGAGAAACCAAGTATAAACACCCCCATGGTTACCCAGATCACACTACTGGAAGATTCTGTACTATATGGAGTGTAGAATGTCCAACCCGTGTCTAAACCATGTTGAGCTAAAGCAATAAAAGTAAAAATTGCACCGGCTACATAGATGTAAAAACTGGCAAGGTTCAGTTTCGGGAAGGCTACGTCCTTTGCTCCGAGTTGCATTGGCATAATAAAGTTACCTAATGCCGCAGGAATAGAAGGAACCAACACGAAGAATACCATGATGGCTCCGTGCAGGGTAAATAACTGATTGTAAGTGTCTGCCTCAATAAAGGTTTTAGCAGGCGTCAGCAATTCAGTTCTGAGTAACAGCGCTAATGCTCCACCAACTGCAAAGAAAATAGCAACGGAAACCAAATACATGATCCCGATCTTCTTATGATCTACAGTTGTCATCCATGCCCAAACACCTTTTTCATCTGTCAGATAGGTGTTAGAAGGATTATCAGATGGTTTAAAGCGCTGAACTTTTAGAGTTTTTTTATTTGATACTTCAGCAGTTGCCATATCACTTAAGCGTTTTTAGATATTCGATGATATTGGTGATTTCTTCGTCAGAGATTCTTCCTTCATAAGGAGTCATCACGTTATCGTAGCTTTCTACGATCTTAGCACCGGGATTTAAAATTGATTCGCGCAGATAGTTTTCATCCACGGTTACTGTAGAACCATCTGAAAGAGTTTCCTCGCTTTCCCAAAGTCCTTTGAAAGAAGGTCCGATCAGCCTTGAACCGTCGTCAGAGTGGCATGTAGTACAACCCTGAAGCTGAACCAATTGCTCTCCTTGTTCAACTGGCGTTCCTGAAACTCCTCCGCCATTCTTTTCAAGCCAGGTTTGGAAATCTTCTTCGGTATGTACGATTACTTTTGCAAGCATATCAGAGTGTCCTGTTCCGCAATATTCTGTACAAAAAACCTGTGATTCACCTACTTCTTCAGCTTCAAACCAAACGTAGGTATAGCGTCCGGGAACAACATCATGCTTTACACGATAATCAGGTACAAAGAAAGAGTGTAGTACATCTGAAGATTGAAGAACGATCTTTACCGGTCTGCCTTCAGGAACATGAATTTCATTAAGGGTTTGAGCACCATTGTCATATTTTACATTCCAGCCCCATTTAAAACCGCTCACCTGAATTTCATATGCATTATCAGGAACAGATTTTAGGTTTAACCAGCCGGTGTATCCCCATCCAAAGATCACAAAAGTGATAAGTAACGGAACTACGGACCATGTAATTTCGAGTGTATTGTTATGAGTGATAACCGGGGTTTCATCATCCTCAGATCTTCTGCGATATTTGATTGCAAAATAAATGAGAGCGAAAGTGATCCCGATCAGGAAGATGAGACTCACTTCATTGATAAAATGAAACAAGGCATCGGTGCTGTCGGCTGTAGGCGATTTCGCCTCAGGAAGCATGAATTCGAACAGTCTGTCCATTAGTTATAGTCGAAGTTTTGTGATTGTTTTTTACGTCTTTCCCGTACCCAAAAAAGGGTGAGAAATATACCGAGAATTATTAGAGTAGCCAAGCCCCCAATCTTCATAATATTCATGGCAACCGGCACATAGCTGTTAGAATCAGGATCGTATTGATAGCAGTACATTAGAATTTTTTCAACAGCACTACCGATTTTTCCATCGGCTGATTCGAACAAAGCATTTCGTGTATCAAATTCATTGTATTTAATGCCGTAAAGATAGCGAGTGATCTTTCCATCAGGGCTCAGCATAATAATAGCTGCACTATGCGCATATTCTCCTGTTCTCTGAACTTCGTTGTATTTGAAGCCTACAGCATCAATTACTTTGTCGATCTGAGGTTGTTTACCGGTTAAAAAGTACCAGCCTTCTTCAGCATTTGTATTAGTAAGTTTGTTGATATACTTACTACGATATTCTTTCGCCATGTTGTGATCTTCCAATGGGTCAATACTGAAGGATATAACCAGATAATCTTTTCCGGGCTTCCAGGCCAGTTCATCGACTACATCAATTACACCATCAACAACTAAACCACAAAGCATCGGGCATTCATAATAAAGAGGATTCAGAATTACAGGTTTACCTTCTTCGAGTAAATCGCCTAAACGGATGCTGTCACCTTCAACGGTGGAAAATTTTGCATCAAGAGGAATAATATCTCCGAGTTTTTCCTCGATGCCTACGTCTTGCAGCGCTTGCGAAGTACCCGTATTACTACTTTGGGCAAAACTTCGAAATGGAAGTTGAAGCACTGCAAACAAAATAAATGCTAACAGTGCAAAGCGTCTCATAAAATTAATTTTCAGCTATCTTATTAATAGCCTGATCAATTGGTATTCTGTATGTTCCGTTTTCCAGATCAACAACACCATAGCTATTCAGCGTTTCCGCATCCTTAGCTTTCAATTCTTTTATTTCGGAATACTGACTATTTACAGAAGCTTCGTTTTGGGCATCAAACCAGCTGGCCTGAGCAAACTGTATCAATCCGTAAATAATTACAATTACCAGACCGGTTCCAAAAGTGGTCCAGAAGAAAAGCTTATTATAATTCAGGTTATCATCGTTAACTCCGTGAGAAACCGCAGCAATAAGGAGCTCATCTTCTGTTTCAAGATTTACATTTTCTCCGGATGCGTGATGGTGACCACCGTGAGCCTCTGATCCTTCAGCGAAAAGAGAAGCTGAGTTCTTTTTAAGAGCAGCTACCCATTCAATAACTTCATCTTTTGAAACGCCTTTCTTTTTTGCGAAAGCGTCCAGTTCGCCTACAGGAAGTGAGATCGCTTCCAGAGCTGTTTGTGCTTTAAATTCTGCGCTGTGCTTAGTCGACATAGATCAGCAATTAATGATGATAAGATTTTGATAAACATTCGTCCATTTTAGGATCGTTTTGAGGGATCATGCTCTCTTTTTTGAACTTGTTGAAGAACAAACCAAAGAACATTCCACCTAAACCTAAAAAGGTAGCGATATCAATCCAGCTGAAATGAAGACCATGAGCATCTCCTGCATGGTTAGCCGGCATTGAGATCCAGTAAATTTCTAAAAAGTGCATAACCAGAACAATTACGGATACTAATCCTAACATGAAACGGCTGCGCTTGGCTTCTCTGTTGATGAGAAGTAAAAATGGTAGTGCAAAACGGAATATCAATAATCCGTAAGCGATGTATTCAAATCCGCCTTCCAGTCTGTTGTAAAACCAAAGAGTTTCTTCCGGAAGGTTAGCATAATAGATCAATAGGAACTGACTGAAAGCGATGTATGCATAAAATACAGTGAAAGCAAAGAACCATGCACCAAGATCGTAGATATGTACTTGCTTGATAGTGTCTTTCAAAATTCCTTGTCTCTGAAGGAAGAAAACCAACAAGATCATTACCGGCCAGAAAGCCTGGAAGTTGATCGCAAAGAAATACACGCCAAACATCGTTGAGAACCAGTGTGGATCAAGCGACATCAACCAATCGAAGCTTGCAAATGCAACAGAAAGAGCAAATATTGGAATTCCGGGAGCACTGATCTTTCTCATTAAGCTGGTAATGCCCCAATCGCTGGTTTTATCCATCTCAACTGAAGCTTTGTATAATTTATGACCTAACCATCCCCATATCGCAAAGTAGATAACCTGACGAACGATGAAGAAAGTCTGATTTAAATAAGCTGATTTACCGTAGACTATTTTATCGAACTCCGCACTTGCTTTGTCAAAAAGTGCAGGATCTGTCCAGTGATAAAGAGTCTGCATTCCTAAAAGAACAGGAATAAAGAAAATAGCCCAAACCCAGATATTGGAAGAAAATACTTCAAAAAAGCGTTTAAATACGGTTCCCCAACTGGCTTTTGTAATATGATGCAGCATCACAGTGATCAATGCTGAAAGGGAAATGCCTGCAAAAAAGGTAAAGCTTACGATATAAGAAAAGAAAAACTGATCGGGTTGTAAGAAATAACCGATAAAACTGGCGATCAATCCTGCAAATCCAAGTCCAAAAGCAGCACGAGGTATCATGCTGTTTTGCGGGAATTCGAGAGAATCTGTAATAGTTGGCTTATGACTCATTGTAATGTATTAAGCTATTTTCTTAGTTATCACTCAGTGATTTTATGTATAGAACCAGTGACTCAATTTCTGTGTCGGACAAGTAATCGTAAGGCTGCATAACGCCTGTTTCGTATCCTTGTGTCTTTTTTGCTCCGGGAGCAACAATGGACTCACGTATGTACGTCTCATCTTTTGTAATAGAGATCGTATTTCCATCTGCATCAATACCCTGAGCTGTACTTCCAAATAATCCTTTCCAGGTTGGGCCGATTCCGCCATCAGAACCATCTTCATTATGGCAGGTTCCACATGCATATTGTCCAACTAATTGCTCACCCATTTGAACAGAAGCTTCAGCTTCTTTTTCAGGTTTGCGAGCTTCGGCAAGAGCAGCTAAACGCTCTTGTTCAGCTTTATATTCGCTTTGTAGTTCGTTTACATCAACATCATATTGGTTGATCTCGTCTTCGCTAACATTTTGACTAGCCTGAAGCGCTCTTATGTAAGCTACAATTGCCCATCGGTCTTCAACTTTAATTTGAGTTGCGTAAGAAGGCATCGTTCTAACACCATTATAGATAGCAGAATAGATTTCTCCATCCGGAGCTTCTCTTAAACGATCTTGATGGTAAGTAGGAGCCGGAACATAACCGTAATTTCCGGTCATGATAATTCCATCACCTGCACCGGTTCCACCGTGACAAACTGAACAGTATACATCGTAACGCTCTTGACCTCTGTAAAGCAATTCTGTAGTAACTTCAACAGGGATGTCGGCGATCCATTCTCCGTTTGCATCTGTACCTTCGTAGTAGGCAACATCAGATTTTAACAATCCACGAGCTATGGTTCCTTCCACAGGTTGACGCATAGAGCGGTTGTCTTCAAAAAACTTGTTTACTTCCTGAGCTTCCATTCTGGGTTGCTGATCCATGTTCATGTTAGGATGGATCGGAGGTTTTTCAGAAATCTGTCCCCGGCATGAAGCGAAAACCAAAGCAGCTCCACTTAAACAAGCCATTTTAAGGATATTCTTAGCGGTCATTAAAGAAGTTATTTCATTCTTGTTAGTCATATACTTCCTCTATATGTGTTGCTCCGGCTTCTTTAAGCAATGCTTTCACTTTTTCAGTTTCGAAAAGAGAATCTTCAGCTTCAATACAAATGAAGAAGCCGTCGTCAGTAGCTTTTTTAAATCGGTCAACGTTAAAAAGAGGGTTATTCAATTTTGGAAGTCCGTTTAGGAAGAACATTCCAAATACAGTTCCAAATGCAGAAAGCAATACCGTTAATTCAAATGTAATAGGAACCCAAGCAGGTGCATTAAAAAATGGCTTTCCACTGATATTGATCGGGTAATCCATTACTGACATGAAATACATCATACTCAGTGCTCCACAGAAACCAAGTAAACCATGACCAATTACGATCCAGCCCAGTTTAGATTTCTTAAGGTTCATTGCCTTATCAATTCCGTGAATAGGAAAAGGGCTGTAAGTATCGAATTTATTGTAACCTGATTTCACTGTTAAAGCAGCTACATCATATAGAGCTTTCGGATTCCGGAACTCGCCCAGAATGCCATGCAACTTTGGTTGCTCTTCGATTTTCTTTTTAGCTGGTGCACTCATTATTTATGCCTCCACAGCTTTAGGAGTTGGAATTTCAACTTTAGGAGCTTGATAGTCATGATTTTCATCATAATTGTGCGGATCGGCCTGCGGAATTATCATCTTAACTTCTGCAAGTGCGATCATCGGTAAAAATCTTAGGAACAACAGGAACATCGTAAAGAATAATCCAAAGGTTCCTACATAAGTGAGAATATCCCAAATGGTAGGGGAGTAATAATCCCAGGAAGAAGGCAGATAATCATTTGCGAGTGAAGTAACCGTAATTACAAATCGCTCGAACCACATACCGATGTTTACTACAATCGAGATGAAGAATGTAAATCCAACGCTTCTTCTTAGTTTTTTGAACCAGAAGAATTGAGGAGATAACACATTACAAGTCATCATTGCCCAGTATGCCCATGCATAAGGACCGGTTGCTCTCAATAAGAAAATTGCTTTTTCGTACTCAACGCCACTATACCATGCGACAAAGAACTCCATCATGTAAGCAAAACCAACCATCGAACCTGTAACCATAATTACAATGTTCATCTTCTCCATGTGGTCGTCTGTCATGATGTCTTTCATGCCGTAGATCTTTCTGGCAACGATCATCAGTGTTAGTACCATTGCGAAACCGGAGAAAATTGCACCGGCAACGAAGTAAGGAGGGAAAATAGTGGTGTGCCATCCCGGAATAAGTGAAACGGCGAAGTCAAAGGATACAATAGTGTGTACAGAAAGTACAAGAGGCGTTGCTAATCCGGCCAGGATCATATACGCTTTTTCATAATTCCACCAGTGACGGTTACTTCCTGTCCAACCCAAAGAAAAGATTCCGTAAGCGTATTTTCTGATCTTATCAGTAGCTCTGTCTCTGATCGTAGCCAGATCAGGTACTAAACCAACATACCAGAATAAAAAGGAAACTGTGAAATAAGTAGAAACAGCAAACACATCCCAAAGAAGGGGAGAGTTAAAGTTTGGCCACATTGCCATTTGGTTAGGAACCGGGAATACCCAGTAAATAACCCAAATACGCCCAACGTGAATGGCAGGAAAAACCCCGGCACACATTACGGCGAAAATAGTCATTGCTTCAGAGAAACGGTTAATGGCAGTACGCCAATCCTGTCTGAAAAGGAATAATACAGCAGAAATCAAGGTTCCTGCGTGACCGATACCAACCCACCAAACAAAGTTGATGATTGCCCAACCCCAACCTACAGGATTGTTTAGTCCCCAGACTCCGGTTCCTTCCCAGATTAGATATCCTACAGCAATTCCAAGTACGGCGAGCAAAGCATTTGCTCCAATCATTGCCAGATACCAACCTTTTGGAGTTGGTCTTAAGTTTATATCAGTAACCAATCGTGTGAGGCTGGCAAAATCATGATCGCCTTTCACAAGAGCGGGTTCCGGTACGTAATCGTATTTACTCATGTTTGGAATTATTCCTGATTAAATTCTTATGCCAAAACTGGGTTTGGGTTTCTTAATTTAGCTATGTACGAAGTTCTTGGGCGCGTATTCAGTTCTTCAAGCATCTGATAATTACGCTCATTTCTCTTCATTTTAGCGACTTCACTATTTTCGTTGGTCAAATCACCAAAGTAGATCGCATCTGCAGGACAAGCTTGCTGACAAGCCGTTTTAACAGCACCTTCAGCAGGTTTTGGAGAACCTGTTTCGATCTTAGCGTCTATTTTAGCTCTGTTAACTCTTTGAACACAGTATGTACATTTCTCCATAACTCCACGGAAACGTACAGTTACTTCCGGATTCATCGCCATTTGGATAATATCAGGCTCTGCTCCGGTTGTTAAAAACTCTTTAGGGAAGTTGAAGAAGTTGAATCTACGAACTTTGTAAGGACAGTTATTTGCACAATAACGAGTACCAATACAACGGTTGTAGGTCATCTGATTCATTCCGTCTTCACTGTGTGTGGTTGCCGCAACAGGACAAACCTGCTCACAAGGAGCCATTTCGCAATGCATACACGGAACCGGCTGATGAGCTGTCATTGGAGCATCAGCATCTTCGCCTACATAATATCTGTCGGTACGAATCCAGTGCATCTCGCGACCGCGATTCACTTCTTTTTTCCCGATTACAGGGATATTGTTTTCAGATTGGCAAGCAATCACACAAACACCACAACCAAAACAGGAGTTAAGGTCAATGGCCATTCCCCATTGTGGTTCAGAATCCGGATATGTTTGCTCATCAAACAGTGAAATTGGCACATCTTCGCCTTTTTCAGCAGCTTCTTTCATACCGGGTACTTCATAAGTATGGTAGCTTTTGAAAGAAGCGTAGTCAGGGTTCGATTTATATTCTTCTAAAGTAGCCATTCTGTAAAGATCACGACCTTCAAGGCTATGGTGATCCTGAACACAAGCAATTTCATAAGTATCGCTTGTTTTACTAACAGAACCTTCAGATACAAAATGATTTCCAACTAAAGGATAAGTGTCAACTCCACCGGTTGTATAGTCGATGTAACGATTGGCAACACGGCCAATTCCGTCACGTCCATAACCAACGGTTAATGAAATACTGTTATCAGCATGACCGGGTTGGATCCAGGCTGCGATCTTAATAGTCTGTCCGTTTGATGTGATCTCTACCACATCTTCATTTTCCACATCTAATTGCTTAGCTGTAGCAGGGCTCATCGCAGCTACGTTATCCCAAGTGATCTTAGTCATTGGGTCCGGTAATTCCTGCAACCATGCGATGTTTGCAAAACGACCATCATATAAAGTAGAATCAGCTCTTACAGTGATCTCAATTCCTGAGACCGCAGTGTCTTTGCCGGTATCAGGTCTGAAGCTGCTTGAAATTCGAACGTTAGCTTTGGTAAATCCTGAATTAGTATCAACGCCATCATGCAGGAGTTGAGCCCATTTAGATTTAAAACCTGAGCTGTAAATATTTTTCCAAGTATTTTGAACAAGATCGTATCCGGATGTCATTTCTCCGTTCACAATGATGTTCAAAGTCTCAATGTCACTTAGTCCATTATATAAAGGCTGGATCTGAGGCTGAATTACTGAGCGAACACCGCCATAAGAATGACCGTCGCTCCATGATTCCAGATAAAAAGCCTTGTTAATATGCCACGAAGCCTTTTTCGAAGTTTCATCTACATAATCAGAAAGATGAATCACTTCCTCAACGTTGCTTAGTGCATTTTCAAAGTCATTACTCTGAGCTGATAATACCGGATTAGTTCCAAGCATCACAACAGTGTCATATCCACCGTTTTTCATTTTCTCAATAGCAGAGTTGAAAGCTGAAGTCGACTCTTCTTCTAAATGAGGAACTTCAAGGTAGTTTACAGTATTTCCGTCGTTACCTAATGCTTTATTGATTGCAGCTACAACTGCATGTGCATTAGCAGAGTAATTGTTTCCAACAGAAACAACAGATTCGCCACGGTTAGCAACCAATTCATCAGCAAGAGCAGAGATCCACTCATGATCACTGAATTGATTTGAGTAACCACTAAAAGCATTCAATCCTGATACTCTGCCTGAAAGCGCTGCTGCAAGTGCATGAGCAAAAGCGTCAATTTCACTGGCTTTTAGTCTCAGGCGGTGATCCGCATAAGAACCGGTTAAAGAATATCCATTCTCAACAGCGTAGATTCTACTCATGGAATCATTAGTGCTGGTAACTTTACGAGCAGCACTGATCTGTTTTCCGTATTCCACACTATTTGGATGTGTACCATTTAGTACATCATCATCAAGAGAAACAAAAACGTTTGTTTTAGAGAAATCGTAATGAGCACGAAGTCTTCTGCCAAATGCCTTTTGAGTTCCTTCCAGAGCATTTGATTCGCCGAATGGTTCATAAGTAACCCAATCAGCGTTATTAAATTTACTTAAAGCCTGAGCTTTCAATCCCAATAAAGTAGGAGAGGAGCTAGCTTCTGAAATAAAGGCGATATTCTTACTTGAATCTGCGAAGTGCTTCTTAGCAAAATCAACAAAATCGTTTACAGTAGAATCAGTGCCTTTTCTTAAAACTTTCTTTGATCTGTCCGGATCATACATTCCCAAAACAGAAGCCTGATGAAAGATACTTGTTCCTCCACGGCTGCCGGGATGCATGTCATTTCCTTCAACTTTTGTAGGACGACCTTCATGGTTCTCAACTACAAGTCCGGTTAAACTTCCCTGAAATGGCATTGCGGAAGCATAAAACAAAGGTACGCCCGGTACAATGTCTTCCGGTTGTTTAGAATACGGTAATATTTTTTGAACAGGACGGCGAGCAAAATCACAGCTTGCCAGTAATACAGCAGAACCCATAATTGCAAGGAATCCACGACGTGAAAATCCATCTGACAACTCTGAAGCATTTTCAGGGAACTCACGTTCAACAAATTTTTGATATTCCTGGTTCTTAGCTAATTCGTTTAAGCTTTTCCAGTAAGTGTTTTGTTTAACTTCGCTCATTAGATGATGTATAAAGTTCTAAAATCCGTAATTAGTAGTGGCAGCCCTGACAATATTGAGGAGGACTTACGTTATTTTTCTTCACCAACTCTGCGCCTAGTTCAGCTTGGTTCTCAGCTTTGTAACCCATAGTAGTTACTTCTTCTACAGGTCTTAATACTTTTTCAGGTTCACGGTGGCAATCTAAACACCATCCCATGCTTAAAGGCTCTGCCTGATATACAACTTCCATTTTATCAACTCGTCCGTGGCAGTTTTCACATCCAACACCCACTGTTACGTGTGCGGCGTGATTGAAATAGGCGTAATCCGCTAAGTTATGAACACGAACCCATTCAACAGGCTGACCGGTTTCCCAGCTTTCTCTGATGGGAGCGAGTTTTTCGCTGTCGGTTTTAACCTGATTGTGGCAATTCATACAAGTTTGAGTTGCCGGAATATTTGCCTGTTTGGAATCAAATACATTGGTATGGCAGTATTGGCAATCCAATCCAAGTTTATCAACATGCAATTTGTGACTATAAGGAACCGGCTGCTCAGGAGCGTATCCTACATCGGTGTAGCTTGGAGAGAAAAAGTACCATACTGAAAAGATCAGAGCGTTTGCAACAACGATAAGACCGATCAAAATTTTTCGAGGAACTTGATTTGTCCACTTGGGGAAAATCTGCGCCATAAAGATTGCTTAATTTAGTTAGCGGAACATTGCTTAATTACCTTTAATTGAAGCGGGGCAAATCTACCGATATTTTCCATCTATATGAAGTCAGGAATGGATAGAACCTTCTATTTAAAACTGTTCTAAATAAAAAGAGCGCCGATTCAAACCGTAGCTTTATCAAAGCATCAAAAGATACTACAGATTTGGTAAAGTTTCTCAATCAAAAACGAAAAACTTCAAACATTTATTAAGCTTTATGTAACTTAGGCTATTCAAAAAAAATAGTACCCAATTTTATTTATTTAATGTCTGAAGAAATTAATATTCCTGAACAATCTAAGATCCTGCAACAAGTAAGCGCTAAAACTGCTTTCCGAATTATTATGGGAGTGAGCTTGGCAGCGCTGCTGTTTTTGGTGTGGCTGATCTATTGGAAAGATGGAGCTGAAACTTCCTATTCATGGGTTTCATATTTGCCTGCACTGAATGCAGCATTCAATTCGTTGAGTACTGTATTCCTGTTGTTTGGGCTGAACGAGATCCGTAAGCGGAATTTCAACAGACATATGAAATTCATGACCGCAGCTTTTATTGCGTCTGCTATGTTCTTAACCAGTTATGTGATCTATCATCATTTTCAGGGAGACACAAAGTTCATGACCGAAGGTTTTATCAGTTATGTGTACTTCACTATTCTGATCACACATATAGCCCTTTCTGCTTTCGTAGTTCCGTTGGTTCTCTCTAGTTTCTATTTGGCACTCACCGGAAAATTTCAAAAACATCGCAAAGTCTCCAAGTGGACGTTTCCTATCTGGCTCTACGTATCCGTTACCGGCGTAGTGATTTTCTTTATGCTGAAGTTTATTGGATAGAAGTTATTACAAACTTTACTCCCTCCTAAATTTCGTGATCTGATGATTAACCGGAACTTGTGTTTTCAGAAAGGCATAAATAGCACTTAATTCTTCTTCGCTCATATTGCTGTAAAACCGCCAAGGCATTTCGGTGTTGAACTCACCGGGTTTTACTACATTTTTGTTGATTACATTGGTTGTATCCTGAAAACTTTTAAAACGAGCTATAAAGGCTTCTTCCGTCCAGCTGCCAATTCCGGTATTGATATCAGGGGTAATATTAGCTGATGTAACGATTCCTCCCGGTTGTAATGGAAATTCCATTCCGCCAGCGAAATTCATTCCTTCAATAGGATTTCCTTGCTCCATCGGTGTGTGACAATCGGCACAACTTGCAGCGGTAACCAGATATTTTCCATAAGCTATTTTGTCGGAAGGGGCAGGCTTTTCCGTAAAATCCGGTTCACCGGGAATAGTGTTTATGATAAAGTTCATCGGGAAATCAGATGAAGATTCCGGAACATCGTATTCGATGGGTTCCAGAGTCCGCAGGTATGCAATGATATCATAAATGTCTTCCGGATCAACTCTTCTGTAATTGGTATACGGCATGATTGGAAACAACGCATTGCCCTCCTTATCTACTCCGCCGGTAATCGCTCTGAAAATTTCACCATCAGTCCAGTTACCCAAATGATATGGAGTCAGATTCTTTGCATAATAATCACCAGGGAGACCCATTTTTGAACCAAACAAACCACCGCCTTTACCCTTTGTGCCTTCTACAATGGTTAATCCGAATTTGGTGTAATCTTTATCAGAATGGCAATCGATACATGCAAATACAGTATTAGCTAGATATTCACCACGCTGTATACGATCATCTGTGAGTTCTATTTTCAGGTCAGGAGCAGGATCAACATTTGGTAGTGCAGTGCTCACGTAAATGAGTAGCCCACATATCCCAATTACAACAACACCTAATAATCCCCCGAGTACTTTCAGTAGCTTTTTCATAATCCCCAAATTTTAGTTAAGAGGTATTTTCCTCTCTGCAATCCCCAATACCTCAGAAATGACTGACGATAATTTGTTTAATAAAAATGAAAAAGTCTATACCGATACAAAATATTGTTTAACAGGGTTTTCGGTCGCACACTTTACACTGTAGAAAACGCCCGATTTTACTTTCTCTGCCTGTCTTTGTAGTTACCCATTCCCGAATTTGCCAGGGCGGGTTGTGACGAACGTGCTGCTGATGACCGCATTCCAGATCTGCTACCCAATCATCTTTTTCATCTTTATGAAAACCGACAATAGCTCGCTTCATTTATCTTTTTTAGCTGCAAGTACTTTACTGAGGTCCAGATTCTGAATGGAACTAATAGCAGCTTCAACGGCTCCTTCATTACATAAACCACTTATGGAAGCATCCATAAATCCTTCTTTGGCAGCATTTATACAGGCTTCGCGGATTATTTCGGCTTCCGTTTTACTATTGAGAGGAGGTTGTTTGTCATTCGAAGACATAGCTTAACTATTAATGGAATTTCTGATTTTGATAGGTATTAAATATTGGTGAGATAATCCAATAACAAGTGCGTTTATTTTAAAGCCCTGTGTAATATTAATAGTGGAATTACAAGCAATAAAAAAAGCCCTGCTGTTTGGCAGGGCTTTTAACTTCAGAATAAGAGTGATTTATTTAATCAATGTCATTCGTTTCGTTTGTACGTTATTTCCAGCCATTATTCTGTAGATGTAAACACCACTGGCCAGATTACTTCCGTCGAATGTAACGGAATGTTCACCTGAACCCATTCTGCTGTTAACCAAAGTTGTCACCAATTGGCCCGTAATCGTAAATACATCAAGTCTTACATCTCCTGATTGAGGAAGTGTAAATTGTATTGTTGATGTTGGATTAAAAGGGTTAGGGTAATTTTGGTTTAGCTTGAATGTTAACGGTAGTTCTTCCGGCTCGTTAGATACACCAATCATTGTGGTGAACGAGATATTGAAGGCATTTTCTGCCATTCTGATTGAGTCAGAAGCTACTGCCATTACCGTCCATTTCAGATCTACGTTTTCACCATCAAGTGCACCCAGATCTTTCAGAGTTGAATCGATAGCAGCGTATGTTCCTATTAAGGAAGTCGCTGAACCTTCATCGTCAGATTCGGTTACAAATAACGGATTTGAGAAATCTCCGTCAACTGAATCAAGCATGAATACATAACTAACTTCAGCATTCGAAGTTGCTTCTTCCCAGGTGAAAGTTACCTCTGTTTCTGCACCTGTTCCTAAGTCAAAGCTGGAATCATCTGCAGGAGCAAGTACACTGAAGGCATCAATTGTAATGTCTGTATCAGCCATTAATTCAACATCACCTTCAAAAGCACCTTTGTAAGGAGCAACTGAGCTTCTGGTGGTTCCGTCAATATCAATCAGTATTGATGTAGGAGCACCTGCCAGATTATTATCTCCAACGGAACTTCCTGTCAAGCGTAGATCAGTTGTAGAAATAAACTCTACAGCAACTTCGCTTGAGTTTGCATCATTACCCGATGCTGTTTGCCAGTCAGCTAGTGTAGCAGCATCTGTTGTATTGAATAAACCCAAATTAGCTGAAGCTCCACTCACATAGTAGTTGTTGAAGTCTGCATCTAGTTGAGCATTGCTCGTGATAGGCCAGTAAATTGCATTTGCATTAGATGCGTCCTGATCAGACACAAAGATGTTATTTCTTAAGGTCCATGATTGAGCAGTACTGGTTTCTTGATGCGCACCAAATCCTGCATGGACACCTGTTTCATCACTCGAGCTAATACGAACCGAATTATGATAAATAGCATTGATAGAATTACCGGCGGCATTATCGAAAGAAATACCATATACATCATTTCCGGTAGCTGCTCCAATGTTTGCGAAGTTATCTATAGCAATCATGTTGTTAGCAACAAGAACAGTGTCTAATGAAGCATTAAACAAAATACCAGCTGCAAAACCCGGTGTTGTTGTACGGTTAATCTGTAGCCCTACGATCTCATTACCCGTTACACTGGTTTGGCCTCCATTTAAAGCAAGATAAATTCCTGCATATCTGGATCTGTCAGCTCTCGGACTGTCAATAGAGATAGTGTTATTCATAATGGTGTTATTTAAACTCCACCATGTTGTAACACCTCTGTAGGTAGCATGAATTCTGTTACCGGTCACGGTTGAACCATCAGCCATTACAGAGCTTGTTCCCCAAAGACCTACACCATTTTGGAAGTCACCGTCTACTGAACCAATTAGGTTATTGATAACAGCGAGACCAATGGTGCCATTAGGGCCGGATTCGTTTGTAACGATACCAGACGCAGTAACATCACCACCTGTATAAGTCAGATTGCTATTAGCAATAACTGTATTTGTGGTTCCATAAGTATAAATAAGTGCTGCAAAGGTTGTATCAGCACTGGTTATAGTAAGGTCACGAGTATCGCCACCAGGAGAGTTAGAACCGTCGATGGTAACATAATCTGCATTGTTGATCCAGATACCATCTCCACCGGAACCACCCCAAACTTCAATAGTTGGTGTTTCTCCCGAAACAGGTTTAATAGTAAGACCTGTGAATTCAGTTAGATCATCACGATCAATTTTAAGTTCATTAGAAGTTTCATCTAAATCCCCTGTGATATACAGATTGGTAGCTGAAGATAAACCATCAGTATTTACATAATGAATTGCCTGATGGAGAGAAATAAATCCTTCTGCATCAGTAGTACGCTGAGGAACGAAATAGTCTCCGGCTAATGCTGCTTGAGCTTCTGCAGCTATACCAAGGTTAGTGAATATGTTCGTATTTTTAACGATCCACTCACTGTCATCAAAATTAGTACCGAAAGAACCTAATGCAGTTGTATTACCGGTAGTAACACTTGCCTTACGTACTAATGTAAAGTTCTGAGTTCCTTTTTCAACACCAGCAACTTCCCAACCGGAACCTGGATCGTTGTCCGGATCACCAAATACATCAACCCATGTAGTGTCGCCACTTTGAGAATCGATATGGATAATTCCTCGAGCATCATCACCGTTGTGGTGAACTGTGCTTGGAAATCCAAGTACTTCATCAGCATTTTCTGCAGCAAAGAAAGTAGCGTCTACAGCATCGTTTAGCAATACATATTGTGCGCCTGCTGCGATACTTGCTTCTTCAGTAAATGTATGATAGAATTCCCAACCGCCACCATTTACAGATTGTGCGATTCTGTAATTTTGAAGACTAACAGTTGAATCTGAAAGATTCGTGATCTCCAAAGCTTTATTGTTACTGGAGCCTTCGATATACTCAGAAAAAATTAAGTTAGAAGGGTCGTCTACAACCGGTAGTATAGCATTTGTGAAAGCTGCAAAACCATTTACACCTTCCAAAGCATACACATTATAAGTGCCATCCTCGTTTAATGAAACTCTGGCTTCCCCGTAAATAGAACTAAAAGTATCTGTATCATCACCCATTAAAGGAGATTCAGCAACTATTGTAGGAGCGGAAGCATCAGAAACATCGTAGATATAAACTTTCCCGGTTTTGTTTCCACCACCTGATCCATCGGCTCTGTAGGAATAAACAGCTATATGATCTTTGCTGTCATAAGTAAATGTTTGCATTCCATTTCTTGAAGCAGAAGCTAGTGCGCTATTATCAACATAAGCTCCTGTACTACTGTATCTTGCAGGTGCAGAACTGTTTCCGCCAATATAGAAATCGGAGGTTCTTCCTACTCCTAAAGGAACAACATCAGCATTGCTTCCAACTACCACATTTGTTCCTGATAAGGTAATTGTTTCTGTATTCCAGGTTGCTCCCTGATCCGCAGTTGTTAATACATAAATAATACCAGGATCACTACTTGCAGCCGGTATCCATACTTCAACTGTGTTATCGGTTACAGAACCTACAACAGTAAATTTATCTCCCAATCTTTGAGCAGTTGAAGTGGTTATAACTAATGAATCGCTATATGTTCCGCCTTCACCTGTCCACCAATATAAATGGAATGGATTTGTTGAAGCATTTGTAGTCAGGTTTCCTAAGAATGCAACTCCATCGTCTGAGAAAGCAAGATCGTTCATTGCATATGTTCCGCCGGCTACGCCTGTTAAATCGTATGGAGTCGTTAAAGTAACATCAGCTCCTGTAGTAGCATTTAATACTCTGATCTGACTATTGGCACGGTCTGCTGCATAAAGGTTTTCTCCGTGAAGGTCCATGCCTCTTACCCATCCAACTGTAAACCATGATGGTAGCGGTTCCGGTGCACCGGTGCGCGAAGTTCGTTCCCAGACGGTATTAAGCTCCTGTGCTTGTACCGAAAAAGTAATCCCCGTAATTAGTAATAAAACTGCTGAAGTTGTCAACAGTAAGTTTTGTAAATGTTTTTTCATTCAATTAAATATTTAGTTAATAGAAAAGATATCGATGAAAGAAAGGTATATATTATGAAATAAGATAATTATGCATGTTATGTACATTGAAATAGCCTTTACTTGATACTCAAACTGAGTAAAAAACATAGTTAAACTTTAGTGTATAATGTTAGACTACATTTTCTTTGACATTATTTAAGAGATTTTAAAATGAAAAAAATATTTGTCCTCCTAGTATTAATATTATCTGCGGGAGACTACGTCTCGGCCCAACTTTTCGGACGTCAACCTGAATTCACTCGTCAGGATACTTTGCGTGGAACCATTACTGCTGAACGTTCATGGTGGGATGTGACCTACTATCATTTGGATATGAAAGTGGATACGGAAGACAGCACTTTTACCGGAACTAACACCATTCAATACAGAGTAGATTCTCTTACAACTCCAATGATGCAGATAGATCTGCAGCAACCATTGGAGATTTCTAAAATCACTCAGGATGGGAAAGCGCTTTCATTTGAAAGAGAAGGGAATGTTTTTTTTGCAGAGACTTCATCAAACCAAAAGATAGGAGAGGTTAATGAAGTAGTTGTCCATTTTTCAGGGAAGCCAAAGAAAGCAGTCAGAGCGCCATGGGATGGAGGAATTTCATGGACCAGAGATAAAAATGGAAATCCATTTGTAGCTTCATCCAATCAGGGAATTGGAGCGAGTATCTGGTGGCCCAATAAAGATCATGCCTATGACGAACCGGATAGTATGTTGATGAGTATCACTGTTAGGGATGATCTGATGAATGTGTCTAATGGAAGACTGCGAAAAGAAACAGATAATAATGACGGCACTAAAACATGGCAATGGTTCGTAAGTAATCCCATCAATAATTACGGGGTGAATATTAACATAGGTGATTACGTTCATTTTGAGCAAATCTTTGATGGTGAAAAAGGAGAGCTTGATATGGATTTCTATGTACTCAGCTATAATCTTGAAAAGGCTGTTAAACAATTTGCAGATGCACCCCGAACCATAGAAGCTTTTGAACATTGGTTTGGTCCATATCCTTTCTATGAAGACAGTTACAAACTTGTAGAAGCTCCGTATCTGGGAATGGAACATCAAAGCTCGGTTACCTACGGTAATGGTTATGAGAATGGTTACCTGGGAAGAGATCTGAGTAGCTCGGGCTGGGGACTGAAATTCGATTTCATTATTGTTCATGAAACCGGTCACGAGTGGTTTGCAAATAACATCACTTATAAAGATGTAGCTGATATGTGGATCCATGAAAGTTTTACTCACTATTCAGAATACCTGTTTCTGGAATATCATTTCGGAAAACAAGCCGCAAGAGAGTATGCACGTGGTGTACGGTTATCCGTTCAAAACGACCGACCGATAATAGGAATCTATAATGTGAATTATGAGGGTTCCTCTGATATGTATTATAAAGGAGGAAATATGCTTCATACTATCCGCCAGGTGATCGGTGATGATGAATTGTGGAGAGAAATACTTCGGGGATTGAACAAAGAATTCTATCATCAAACTGTTACGACTGAAGAAATTGAGAATTATATAATTGAGAAATCAGGTAAAGACCTTAAATCAGTTTTCGATCAGTATCTCCGGGATTACAGAGTGCCGATACTTGAGTATTTTTTCAGAGATAACAATGTTGTTTACAGATGGAATAATGCCGTTTCCAATTTCAATATGCCTGTAAAAGTTTATATCGATGGAAAAGAGATGATGCTACAACCAACAACTAATTGGAAAGTCTCTCCAAGTTCAGGCAAAGAGCTACAGGTTGATATCGATTATTATGTAGGTTCATTTAAGGTACAGAATTGATCGTTGATGTCAGTGATTCAATTTCTGATTTAAGATGATTAATTTTTAGTCTGGGACTTTAGTCTTTTTTGCTAAGGGTATACATCAAAACCGTTCGGAATAAATTCTTCTCTGGTGAACATGACCAGATCTTAAATAATGTTGCAAATTTAGTCAGGTAAACAAGCCAGGACTTTAGTCCGCTGTAAAAGCAATCTACGTCGGACCTGAAGGTCCTCCTAGTTTAAATTCATAATCTCCAATTTTTCATTCCTAATTCTTTTAAAATCGTCGTACCTTTAGTCTTCTGTTGAATTGCAGAAATTTTCTCAAATTCAAACTCCCAAGCTAACTACATTCATGGCTGACGCTACTGTAAAAGAACCGGAAGTAAATCTTGAACTTGCCCTCGAACACGGATTAAACGAAGAAGAATTTGAAATGATTAAAACCCGCTTAGGTCGGGTTCCTACATTTACAGAATTGGGAGTGTATTCTGTGATGTGGAGTGAGCATTGTTCATATAAGAATTCGATCGTTGAACTTAAAAAACTTCCACGTGAAGGTGAACACATGCTGGTTGGAGCCGGAGAAGAAAATGCCGGTCTGGTTGACATCGGTGACGGACTCGGATGTGCTTTTAAGATCGAAAGTCATAATCACCCATCAGCAATTGAGCCATATCAGGGAGCTGCAACCGGAGTTGGAGGCATTCACAGAGATATTTTCACAATGGGAGCTCGTCCTGTTGCAAGTCTGAATTCATTGCGATTCGGAAGTTTGGAAAACCCAAGAGTTCGTTATTTGCTGGATGGAGTAGTTCGCGGAATTGGTGATTACGGAAATTCATTTGGTATTCCTGTGATTGGCGGAGAAGTGTATTTCGATGAGAGTTACGAAGGAAATCCACTTGTTAATGCTATGAGTATTGGATTAGTAGAAGCAGGAAAAACAGTTTCGGCAATTTCTGAGGGAATCGGGAATCCGGTGATCATAGTTGGAGCAAGTACAGGTCGTGATGGAATTCACGGAGCAACTTTTGCTTCTGAAGAGATCAGCGAAGAAAGCGAAGCTAAAAGACCAAGCGTTCAGGTTGGTGATCCGTTTACAGAGAAATTATTACTGGAAGCCAGCCTTGAAGTTTTGAAAACCGGCGCAGTAGTTGGAATGCAGGATATGGGAGCGGCAGGAATTGCTTGTTCCACTTCTGAAATGACTGCAAAAGGTGGTCAGGGAATGTTGATCGATCTGGATAAAGTTCCTGCAAGAGAAGAAGGGATGACAGCTTACGAATTGTTGCTTTCTGAAAGTCAGGAAAGGATGTTGATCGTTGCAGAAAAAGGACGTGAGCAGGAAGTTATTGATGTATATGAAAAATGGGATCTTCATGGAGTGGTAATCGGAGAAGTAGTAGATACCGATAAAGTCACCTACATGAAAGGTGGTGAGGTAAAAGGCGATATGTTTGCTGAGCATTTGGTACTTGGCGGCGGAGCTCCTCAATATATAAGAGAAACTAAAAAGCCAACCTATCTGGAAGGAGTTCAAAGTTTTGACATTGATAGTTTAGATCATCCGGCTGATCATGAAACCACCATTAAAACATTATTGAGCTCTGTAAATGTTGCTTCAAAGAAATGGGTTCATGAACAATATGATACAACTGTAAGAACAAATACGGTTACAGCTCCCGGAGCATCAGATTCAGGGGTGATTCGTGTAAAAGGAACAAACAGAGGCTTGGTAGCAAAAACTGATTGCAACGGCAGATATGTGTATTTGAATCCGCGTCGAGGTGGACAAATTGCTGTAGTTGAATCGGCGCGTAATGTGGTTTGTTCAGGAGGAAAGCCATTGGCTATTACAAATTGTCTGAATTTTGGAAATCCTTACAAGCCTGAAGTGTACTGGACATTCAAAGAAGCGCTAGGCGGAATGGGCGATGCTTGCAAAGCGCTCAACACTCCGGTTACAGGAGGAAATGTTAGTTTCTACAATGAAAATCCGAATAGTGCCATTTTCCCATCTCCAATTATCGGGATGCTTGGTTTGATAGAAGATGTTGAAAATCATACTACAACCCCCGGATTTAAAAATGACGGCGATGTGGTGATGTATATAGGTGCACAACGAAAAGGATTAGGTGGGACAGAATATCTCAAAAAGATACATGGCCTAACAACCGGTGATGCTCCTGAATTGGATATTCCTTTCGAAGTAAAACTTCAGGAATCATTACTGGATGCTATCAAGAAAGGATGGATCAAATCTGCACACGATATTTCTGATGGTGGACTTGCGATTGCACTTGCCGAGAAAGCGATCTTTTCTAAAAAAGGTGTGAAGGTATCGGTTAAAGATCTTGCCGGAACAGACCATGAAGTACTATTCAGTGAAGCACAATCCGGAGTTCTTATAACTTTGAAACCCGATGACTTACCAACAGTTATTTCTCATTTTGGACAGCATGAAGTTCCTACTCATGTACTTGGTACCGTTACAGGTGACAAGAAAATGGTGATTGAAGAAGTGGGAAGTTTAGATGTTGAAGAAATGTCCGAGATCTTTGAAGGTGTACTTCCGGGAATTATGGGTTAATAGAGGTGTAGATTTAAGACTTAAGATCTAGGACGTAAGATTTAAGATAGAGGTAGAGTCATCCTGAACTTGTTTCAGAATCTTACGGTAAGGCTCCCAACTAACGCAAGCGTCTCGCTTGTGCATTTCTTACAAAACATTCGTCCAAGCGCGACGCTTGAACTAGAAAGGAGTAAATCAACCTTCAGGATCTGTTATGAATGAGGTAGTTATACAGCCCGAAAGTCATCAGTTAGTCTAGAAAAAATTTAAATGAATAGTATGGACATGAATACCATGCCCATACTAATAAAGAAACTAGCCAGCTACCGGACACTTATCCAAAGAAGACTTATAAGCCTTTTCCAAAATGTCTAACCCTTCGTCAATTTGTTCAGAAGTGATTGTCAATGGTGGGCGAAAACGTACCGTATTCGTTCCACAAGCTAATATCATCAAACCATTTTCAATACACTGGCTGATAACAGCATCTCTTGAATGAGAATCAGGAAGGTCGATAGCAGCGAACAAACCTTTTCCTCTTGGATTGGAAAGGTGCTCATGATCATCAGCCATTTTCTGAAGCTTGGTCAGTAGGTGATCACCAACCTTAGCTGCATTTGTTACAAGATTATCTTCTTCGATAATATCCAGAATTCTACCAAAGCGAACCATGTCTACCAGATTTCCACCCCAAGTGGAGTTGATTCTGGAAGAAACCTGAAAGCAATTTGTTTCTACTTCGTCAACACGAGGTCCTGCTAAGATCCCGCAAACCTGTGCTTTCTTTCCGAAAGAAAGAATATCAGGCTTAACATAATGTTCGTGGGCCCAGAATTTTCCGGTCATTCCAACTCCGGTTTGAACTTCATCATATATAAGGAGAGCTTCATGCTTGTCAGCCAGTTCTCTAAGCGCCTGGTGGAATTCAACTCTGAAATGACGATCACCACCTTCACCCTGAATTGGCTCTATCAAAATACAAGCAATGTCATCTTTGTGAATTTCAAAAAATCTCTCTGCCTGCGCGATAGCTAATTTTTCTTCTGCTATAACAGATTTCAAAGATTCCGGTGTTTCCGGGAAACTGGTAGCGGGACTGATAACGCGTGGCCAGTCAAACTTAGGAAAGTACTTTACTTTATTCGGTACGGTATTGGTAACAGAAAGGGTATAACCCGAACGACCATGAAAAGCTTTTTCAAAATGAAGAACCTTATGCCCAATTTCATGGCGATAACCTTTTTGGAAATTTTTCTGAACTTTCCAGTCAAAAGCTACTTTCATTGCATTTTCAACTGCTAATGCTCCACCTGATATAAAGAAAGAGTGGGGGAGATGTTCCGGCACAGCAACTCTGCTGAACGAACTCATAAAACCGGCAAGTTCTTCTGTGTATACATCAGAGTTTGATGGTTTGTTGATTGCAGTCTTACCCAACATTGAAACAAAGTCGGCATCTCCTGCAATTTTGGGATGATTCATTCCCAAAGGATTAGATGCGAAAAAAGTAAAGAAGTCCAGATATTTTTTTCCGGATTTTGAGTCATGAAGATAAGCCCCTTTACTTTCTTCAAGATCAAGCACCATATCGAAACCGTCGGTGAGTAGATGTTTCCCCAAAACCTCTCGTACCTGAGCAGGTTGAATAGTTTTCATTTTAGCCATTTAAAGTATTTTTGATGTAAGCAGTTTAATTTTCGCTGATAAGCTATCAAATCAGGAAAAAAACGCCAATAGGTTTAAACGGTTTAAACCTTTATTTGGAAAAATTCTCAAGGGTTTTGCGAATAATCTCTACACAATCCATAAGTTGGGATTCAGTCATGACTAATGGCGGTGCAAACCTTATTATATTTCCATGAGTAGGTTTTGCTAGCAATCCGTTTTCTTTTAATGCTAAACAGAATCTCCAGGCAGTGTCGCTTTCAGGAGTGTCATTTATAATAACAGCATTCAACAAGCCTTTTCCTCGTACTTTTACAAAAAGATCGGATGAGTCCACGAGTTTCTTCATTTCTGATCGGAACAGATTTCCTAAAGTTTGCGCATTTTCAGCTAGCTTTTCTTCTTCAACAACTTGCAGAGCAGTCATAGCTACTTTACAACCAAGAGGATTTCCGCCGTATGTAGATCCGTGCTGTCCCGGTTTTATGACTTCCATAACATTATCATCAGCGAGGATTGCTGAAACCGGGTATGCTCCACCGGATAAAGCTTTACCTAAAATGAGAATGTCAGGTTTTATATTATCATAATCACAGGCTAAGAGTTTGCCTGTACGAGCAATTCCGGTTTGAACTTCATCGGCTATAAATAATGCATTAGCCTTTTTGCATAACTCGGCAGAAGCAGATAGATATCCTTCATCAGGAACTACAACGCCGGCTTCTCCCTGAATGGGTTCAACCATAAATCCTGCAACATTTGGTTGCTTTAAAGCTTCTTCAAGAGCTTCTAAATCATTATAAGGTATTTTTATAAATCCGGGTGTATAAGGACCGAAATTCTTTTTTGCATCAGGATCGTTGGAAAAGGAGATTACAGTAGTGGTTCTTCCATGAAAATTATTTTCACAAACTATGATCTGAGCTTCATTCTCGGAAATCCCTTTTTTCTCATAGGCCCATTTCCTGCACACTTTGATAGCTGTTTCAACTCCTTCAGCTCCGGTATTCATAGGGAGTACTTTATCGAACCCAAAATATTCACTCATGTACTTTTCATACTCTCCTAATACATTATTATAGAAAGCTCGTGAAGTCAAAGTGAGTGTGTGAGCCTGATCAACTAAAGCCTTTGTAATTTTAGGATGACAATGTCCCTGGTTTACTGCCGAATAAGCAGATAAGAAATCGAAATACTTATTTCCTTCAGGATCCCAAACATAAACTCCTTTTCCTTTTTCTAGTACTACCGGCAGGGGATGATAGTTGTGTGCTCCGTATTGATCTTCTAATTGTATTGCGTCTTTTGATGATATCATTAACTCTGTATTTAATTTTTACTAAAGATAAAGAATAGAGAGACAAACCTTAATAAAAAAAGCGAAATAAAGGTTGATAGTAACCGGTAATTAATCGTATCTTTAAAGCTCAACATCGCGGGGTGGAGCAGCTGGTAGCTCGTCGGGCTCATAACCCGAAGGTCGCAGGTTCGAATCCTGTCCCCGCCACAAAAAACTAAAGCCTTATCATTAATTTGATAAGGCTTTTTTTATTTAAAGACACTATATATAAGAATCAGAGGATGTATACTATTCAACAGACTCAATTTCTAACCTTCCTCAACGACAGCATTACTTTTTACCGGCCTGTAAAAAACTAAAATTTAAAGTTAATGGTAAACAGGTTCATCATTAACTTTAACAGCTACAGACGGTAAAATATTAACGAAGCTTTTGAATGTCATGACTTTAATCTGAAATTAATTTAGAGGAAGGTCATCTTTAACTACACTTTGAAGATTTTTTTTAAAAACAATTGATCCGGGAGTAGTGAATTATTGTGATTTTTTGCTTTTATTATGACATGATTATGTTTAGATTAACATGTCATACTCGATAAACAGCCCTATAAAGTATTTATCGAGTGAATAAATAATTAATTAAAACTCTCAATAAATGAGGTTATCTATGTTTAAAAAGCTACAAACAATGGCGCTATTAGTCATTTTAGCTTCTACTGCTGCTTTCGCGCAAAGCGGTTCTGTTACTGGAGTAATCACCGACGATGGTACAGGTGAAACACTTCCAGGTGTGAACATAATACTAGTAGAACTAAATCGAGGAAATAGTGCAAACGCAGATGGTGAATATACTATCTCAAATGTACCCGCTGGAACTTACAATGTAAGAGCTACTTTTATCGGTTACGCCGATTATCGTGGAACTGTTACAGTTGGTAGTTCAGAAGTAGAACTTAATATTGCACTTAAATCAGACGTTTTCGGTCTTGATGAAGTAGTAGTTACTGGTGTAATTGAAGGAACACCTAGAAAGAAACTTGCATTCACAGTAGACAACGTGAGTGGAGAGCAATTAGAAAAAGTTCCTGCTCAGGATGCTGGTTCTGCATTGCAAGGTAAAGTAGCTGGTGTAAAAGTTGTTAGTGCAACTGGTGCTCCGGGATCTGCTCCTTCAATCCGTTTAAGAGGATCTACAAGTATTGGTGGTGGAAATGGTGGAGACCAAGAGCCGCTTTATATTGTTGATGGTGTTATTCTTAGTGGTTCACTAGCTGATATACCAAGTAACGATATCGAATCTATCGAGCTTGTTAAAGGTGCTGCTGCAGCTTCTTTATATGGTTCAAGAGCTGCAAATGGTGTAGTTCAGATTTTTACTAAGAGAGGAAAAAATATCGAATCCGGAAAAACTATCATTACTGTGCGTAATGAGTTCGGACGTTCTTTCCTTCCTGAGCAAATTGACTTATCAGACAATCACGTTTTTGCTAACACTGCTCAGCAATTAACTGATGCAGGTGCAAATCCGGCAGATTACGAAATGGACGACACTGGTAGTTATTTTGTTAATAGTACTGACGGTTCTAGAGTATTAAGAGCTGACAACTATGTTCAGAATGACTATGGAACTACTTTTGACCTTCAAGAGCAAGTTTTTGATCCTGGTTATACTCTAAATAACTATGTTTCTGTTGCTAGAAATTTTGGTAATTCTAACTTGGCATTATCATTCACAAATAACATCGAATCAGGTGTTGTTGAATTAAGAGATGGTTACAACCGTCAAAATGCAAGAGTAAACTTAGATCAGTATATCTCTGATCAAATTACTGTTGGTGGTAGTTTATCTTATACTCAGTCTAATAACGATGCAGTAGGGCAAGGTCCGGGATCTCCGTTTTGGGGCGTTCTTTTCCTACAGCCTAACACTGATTTGTTTGCACTTAATGAGGAAGATGGATCTCAGTATAATATTGATGCTGATCCGTTTGTAATAGAAGACAACCCATTATATCAGTTAAATACTTCTACTGATGACAGAGAAAGAACAAGAACACTTGGTAACCTGAATTTCAGATACCGTCCGGTTTCTCAGTTCTTGCTAGAAGGTCAGTACAGTATTGACAGAACTAATCAGATTCGTACAAGATTTACTCCACAAGGCGTACTAAACAGAGGAACTGTTGTTACCCCGGGTGAAGGTTCTCTTGCTTATGACACATTTGATGATGTTGCTCAGAACATGAGTATTACTGCTAGTTATAATGAAAGATTTGGCGACCTGTCTCTAAGAGCTAAAACAAGTTACTTGTATGAGAATTCTCAGTATGAGTCATTTGGAGCAACAGCTCAATCTTTTGTTGTATCAAATGTTCGCAACTGGAATGCTACTGATCCTGATGGAACAAGATCATTACGTAACTTCAGATCTGAAGTGATTTCTGAGAATGTTTTTGGTATTATCGCTTTCGATTACAAAGACAGATACATTGTTGACTTCCTTCTTCGTCGTGATGGTTCTTCTCTATTCGGTGAAGATGAGAGATATCAAACTTACTTCCGTGTAGCTGGTGCTTACCGTATAAGTGAGGACTTTGATATTGATGGAATCAATGAATTCAAAATCAGAGCTTCTTACGGAACTGCTGGTCTTAGACCAAGTTTCTCTGCTCAGTATTTGACTTACAATATAAGTGGTGGTTCAATCAGTAAAAGTAGACTTGGTAACCCAAATCTGAAACCAGCGAAAGCAGGCGAATTAGAAATGGGTGTTAACGTAGATTTCCTTGATAGATTTTCTTTTGAAGGAACCTATTCTACTACTACTGTAGAAGATCAGATTCTTGATGTGCCTTTATCAGCTGCTGCTGGTGGTTTCAACTCTCAGTTCCAAAATGCTGGTGCACTTGAAACTAATACTTTTGAAGCATCTTTCAGTGCTGTAGCAATACAGGAAAGAGATATGAATCTTACTTTCGGTCTAACTTTTGACAGAACAAGACAAGAAGTTACCGAACTGAATGTGCCTCCATTCTTCCAGGGATCATCTACTCAAGGTGCGAATGTATTCTTCGTAGCTCCTGGTGAAACTTTCGGAGTTATTTACGGACGTAAGTTTGTAACAAGCCTAGATCAACTAAGCTCTACACAAACTGGTTCCGGTGCAACTTATGAAGTGAACAATGAAGGTTATGTAGTAACCGGACTTGGAACTGCTGCTGAATCTCCTGTTATTTTCGAAGAAGAAAACGGAAACCAGATCGTAAAAATTGGTGATATTAATCCTGATTTCAATGTTGGTTTTAATACTAACTTTACGTTCAAAGGTTTAAACCTTTACATGCTTTGGGATGCTAAAATAGGTGGAGATATCTATAATCAAACTAAGCAGTGGTTATACAGAGAAAATAGACATGGCGATTTTGATCAGTCAGGAAAAGCAGATGCAGATAAAAAACCAGTTAATTACTATCAAGGTTTTTATAACGCGAATAACGTATCAAACTACTTTATTGAAGATGGTACTTATCTAAAATTACGTGAATTCTCTGCTGGATATAACTTCACAAAAGACCAATTAGGTTCTTTAGGGGAATTATTTGAAAGCGTACGCGTTAGTGTAGTAGGTAGAAACCTATTAACTATCACTGATTACTCTGGTTACGATCCGGAAGTAGGTGGTATTAATGGTGATCAATCTAACTTTGCATTTGATGGATTTTCTTATCCTAACTTCAGATCAATTTCAGGCTCTCTAGAACTACGCTTCTAGTAGCAATTTTTAATAATTAAATACTTTATAACTATGAAAGTTTATAATAAAAACACTTTTAAATATCTCGGCATCTTTGCCCTGGCGATGTTTTTGTACGTTGGCTGTGCAGAGTTAGCTGTCGAGAATGAGAACTCCCCTCTTACTGAGGATGTTCTAAGTAGCCCAACTGATATTGAGGCGCTTTTACCGACAGGGTTTGTTCTCTGGTGGCAAAATACCAATGGTTTTTACCTTCTTGGTACTGGTGTAGGTACTGATACCTATACTTGTTCTTGGGGTAATACTGATATGAGAAATCGTGGCGAAGAGCCAAGAATTTCATATGATAACTCTCCTACAGCAAGTGGGGGTACTAGAGGATTAACAGAAGATCCATGGTATGGAATGTATGGTGCTATTAGCCAGGCGAATGATGTACTTAACGGTTTAACCGGTGATGATGCATTATTTACTGAAGTACCGTCTTCTCAAGCAGGAGTTTCTGACGAAGACTATACTGATATGGTAATAGCTTCTGCTAAATTCCTTCAAGGTATTTCATTAGGATACATTGGCCTTTATTTCGATCAAGGTTATGTATTAGATGAAAATACAGATACTGATGGAATTCAACTTCAACCTTACGCTGACGTACTAGCAGCTGCTGATCAAAAATTAGCAGAAGCTGCAACTTTAGCTAGTGGTTTAAATGGTGTGACTTTAGGAGCTGGCTATATCAGTGGTTTCGATGCTATGACTATGGCTGAGTTTGTTGAATTAATCAACACTTGGAGAGCACGTCTAATGGTACTTGAGCCAAGAGATCCTGCCGGAGTTGCTAACACTGATTGGGATCAGGTTAAATCATTAACTGCTTCTGGATTGTCTTATGACTTTTCACCGGAAGGAGATGATACTTTCTGGTTCTCTTATCCTTTACTTTACGGTAACTTAGGAAACTGGATCAGAGTTGATCAAAGATTAATCGCAGTAATGGATCCTAGCCAACCTTCAGGTTATCCTGTAGACGGTACTAACCCTGGTGAAGCTACTTCAGATGATGATCGACTAGCTAGTGATTTTATATTCTCTTCACCTGCTCCGTTCAGACCGGAAAGAGGGTATTGGTTCTTCTCTAATTACTATAGTGGACGCTATGATTACCATAGTTTCTTTACTACAGCTGAAGGTCCTATGCCGTATATCTTACAGGCTGAAAATGATCTAATGTATGCTGAAGCTGTGATAAGAACTACTGATGCAGCTAACAGAACTGCTGCTGTTGATGCAATCAATAACACCAGAGTTGGTAGAGGAGATTTAACTCCTTTAACTGCAGCTGATAGTGATGCTGCTATTTTAGCGGCAATTCAATATGAAAGAAATATTGAAATGTTCCATACAGCTGTTATAACAGCTATGGGAGATGCCAGAAGATATAATACTTATCAGCCGGGTTCATTACCGCATTATCCGGTACCTGCTGCCGAGTTATTAATTCTTCTTGAAGACTTATATACTTTCGGTGGGGCAAAATCTAACCCAGATAGCCCTTACAATGTAAAACCAGCTAAACTTGACAGATCTATTATTGATCAACAATAAAAGCTGAATAACTTTAAAGGTGTACAGTTTTGCTGTACACCTTTTTTTTTGATTATGAAAAAGACACAATTTTTACTGATTCTATCACTTATTCTTTTCACAGGCTGTAAATCCATTTCAGGTGGTAAAGGCTCTATTGATAATTCCTATAAAATGGAATTGGGAATAATTGCTGAAGATAAAGTGGACAACTTTATAAATGAGTTTACTTATAGATACTCTTTTGAAATAGCCAGAGATGATAATATTTCTAATATTAGTGGCTTCTATAAAGACACCTATTGGAGAACTAGGTTGCCGTTTGATGATGAAGCATCATTAGGTTTTGAAGATATTTATAACAAGGTGATCATAAAGGGTTCTGTGATAAGAAATCGTACAAGTACCTTATCTTTGAATCAAGTCTATTATGAAATAGATATAGAAATTTTACAAGAAGGTAAAAGAAGGTTTACAGGAGAAGTTATTCCTTTTGACTTTACAGAAGAAGGGAAAGAGTTTACTGTAAATTTAGCAAGAAACCTCAGAGACATAATTGAAGCTAAAATAATTCAATAAATTATATATGAAAATTTTTACAAAAATTACTCAAGTAACACTTTTAATTTTTTTACTGGTAGGTTGTTCGTCTACAAAAAACTCATCCAGTGATGTTAAAAATAGTTATTCATTGGAGTTAGGTGATATAGCTGAAGATAAAGTTGAAAACTTATTTAACTACCTGACACAACGCTACAATTTCGAAATTTCAAGGAAAGATAATTATTCCAGTACCACTGGTTTTTATGCTGAAACCTTTTGGAAAGAAAGAGAACCATTTGATGATGAGAAAGAACTTGGCATTAGTAAAGTTCAGGTTAAAGTAATATTAACAAGCAAAGTAGCTAGAGGCAAAACCGGTGAGTTTAGCGCTTCTGCCGTTTCCTATGAGGTTGACTCGGAAGTGATTCAACAGGTATTAAAAGTAGGATCAAGTGATTTCGTACCCTTTACTTATACCGATAAAGGTAAAGATTATGTTAAAAACCTGAGCTACGAGTTAAGAGATTATGTTCGAGGTACTCTACTTAGATAGAACTGTCATTATTTAGTTTTCAAAGTTAAGTTAGTGGCAATATTTTGGCCAATTGCTTTACCTTGATCGAGGCCATTATATATAGCCATTGGATAATGAATTCCTCCATACAATCTTGAAATAGCCGCTTCGTCCGCCGCTTCGTAAAAGCTGGAATATGTTCTGGCTTTAAAGCCGTATTGATGTTCATGAGTGCGGTCCGTGAACGAAACGTTATCTCCCAGTACGAAGGTAAGGATTTCTGCTGCAGCTCCTGAACACACAGAATGTCCGGATGTGTATTCGGGAAAGGGAGGAGTTACAATTATATTTCTCCAGTTTTCATCAATTACTCTTTGTATGTAAGTTTCGGGTCTTATAACCATACTTTCATATTTTTCTCTCCAACAAGATATGAATGCATCTGCCATGCTTATATTTGTAAGCACATACATTTCTAAAGCCTTAGATAACTTCAATTCCTTTTGATCAATTAATTGGCTCATTATACTAAACCAATGACCCGGTGGTGTACCGGTTTGTCCGGGATTATCAGCCCAAAAGTGAGCAGTCTCTTTCTCCCAATCTGTCAAATCCTTTGTAGAGTTATAAACTACTAGAGCTTCTTTATAGAAGTCGCTGGATTTATTTTCTGAGTACTCAAAAGGTTTAACGGGATCAAAACTTGAAAGTGAATCCAGAGCAAAAGTTCGTAACTCACCCCAGAAAGGCTCCATTGCAACTCTTTCATTTGTTATTTGTTGAGGACGGTTAGTAGTTAGCATTCTGTCACTATAAAGTCCGGCATCTTTTGAGACACTATTCTTACCGGTAGAATCATACTTAGTTACGATATTCAGAACAGGATTTAAACTAAGAGAAGCACTACTGATATTTGCTGTGGGTATCCATTGAGAGTATTGAGGTTCAAAGAGATACTCTTTGTTTCTTGTCTCTGCATAACCGTCTGTTTGTGCCCAAAGTACCAATTCTTTACCAAGTGTTTCCCCATACTCAACAGATCTTTCTATAATAGATGACCTAGAAATATTTTCTTCGCTTTGCAATTGAAGCGTATACAATTCTTCAATCTGTTGCAAAGATGCAGGAGATGTATCTTTATAGAGATAATTAAGCATCTCTTTTTGGCTTGTAATACCAACCACATACCAGTTATAGTTTTTAGTAGCATCGAATTCTTCCGAAAGGTCTAGTTCGTTTAATTGATTCGAAAGCGACTCATAACCGTCAAGTCCATTATAAAGGCCTTGATACAAAGCTACAGAGCTGTAAGCGAGTACTCTTGAAGCTTTAGGTGGACTAATTCTTTCATAAGTAATGAGACCTATATTCAAGTCTATCCAATCGCTGATCTTTGTTGCGTATTCATTCGTGTCCAAATTTCGTGTATCATTGGGACTAGAGCAAGATAGTATGAATAAGACTAGTACTACTTGTGTTAAATATTTAATGCTTTGCATTAGTTCACTAATAATTTAATTCTGATTTTGGTTCTTGTATAGAACAGTTTCAAAAGAGTTTTGTGTAACGATAAGATCATCTAACCCGTCTTTGTTATAGTCAAATACGAGTGTTGCTTTTTGATCTCCATATAAATTAATACCACTTTTTGATGCTGAAACTAATTCAAAGTTTCCGCCTCCGGTATTTTTAAGAAGAACACCTCTTCCACCATCCAGTCGTGGTATTTCAAGGCGAAAAGAAAAATCATTTTGGCTTATAAAAATATCCGATAAACCATCATTGTTATAATCTATAACATTCGCACTATTGTTTTGTGTAAAGTTAAGTTCAGAAGGTAACGGCATTAATTTATACTCGAGTTCATTCCCTGTGCTAATTAATAGCATATTTTTAAAGTAATTGACAGCTAAATGCTCAACTTCGACTCCAAAATCACTTTCAACGCAAGCTTTTGAAAATTGACTATAGCTTCTAAATGCTAACGACAATCTTGGGAAGGCATTTCTCAACACTGAATACTTACGGATTGGGGACCAGCATTGTTTATTCTCATCATAATAAGACTCTATTATTCTCATTGGCAGATCACTGTTGATATCAGCTATCGGATAATAAAAACGTAATTCATCACTTGTTAATCTGAAATCCTGATAAAGTGTGTTTTCACCTATATTTGAAAAGAATAAGTCTTGAATACCATCATTGTTAAAATCTCCGATAGTCACGTTTTGCCAAAAACCCGGCTTATCTGAGATTGGTAGATCATTACTTATATCTGTAAGGGTCCCTTTTTGATTCTTGTACACTTTATTTGAGTTTAACTCCCGTGAAATTACTAATTCAGGGTAGTCATCATTATCAAGATCCTTGAATCGGGCTCCTGTTACTAATCCCAAATTCTCAAAAACAGAGCGATGTGTTTCACTAAGTGCAAATTCTCCATTATTATTTTCATAAAGTGCTGAATTTGCCGCTATGGGGTATTTATTAGGAACTGATCTTCCTGAAACAAAGAAGTCAGAGTCTCCATCAAAATCATAATCAGCAATTGTTATGCTTCCCGGATTGGTAACGTCATCAAGTCCTAAATCATTAAAAACAGGTTCTCCGTTATTAAATTCAAGATGCAGAATAGTTCCTGGCTTGGAAGATTCTCCTTCATAATAACTTACAGCTATAATTGCCTGAGGAGTGTTATTATCCGAAAAGGACTTTATACCAGTGATCTCACCCTCTTTAAAAGAAGGATGATTAAGTGAAATTTCTTCGAAGCTTGTTCCTTCAATATTCTTGTATAATTTTAATGGATATCCTTTTCCATTTCCAATTAAAACATCCGTAAATGAGTCAGAGTTAAAATCAATACTATCAGCCCATGGTCCTTCTTGACTTAGCCTGTAAGGAAGCAAGGGTTGTTTTTTTATCAGGTCGTTATAAAATTTTTCCTGATGCGTGTGAGACAGCGCTTCTTTTTCATTTGCAAATACCGGCTTGATTGATTCTGTTTCAGGTTTCGGATTTACTGAATCCTCAGATATAGTAAATTTATAAGACTTATTGATACCCATATCTTCAAAGATAGAATACGATCCGTTATACCAAAATATTTCAATATTAACTTTTTCAGCATTAGGTATTCCAAAAGAAGCAATTTTTTGGGAGCCGGAACCATAACTTCCCCCTGCTAAAATATTTCGATTTTGCACCTTGGTGTTATCCTTGTAAGATGAGGTTACACGGATGGTACTTCCAACTGCTTCTTTATTGCCTTTGTATCCGGAAAGATGAACTGAGATCCTGTTGTTGGAACTTATATTTTCATAAACACCAGCTGTAGATTCTAAATTATTGGTTATAACATCTAAATCACCGTCATTATCTAAATCTGCTGTAGACATACCATGTGAAATATCTTCAGTTAGAAAGCCCCATTCTTCGCTTACGTCTTCAAAATTATATTCTCCATTGATATTCCTGAAGATCTTGTTCGGTCTCTTTAAAGGTTTGTATTCAAACATCACATCTCTGGCAGGTAACCTACCTGAAGACAACTTAAGCTGTAATTGTTGATTCGCATCAGCATTTTGAGTGTCAAAATAATTCCCAGTTGAAATAACTAAATCTTCATTGCCATCTAGATCGACATCCAAAAACTCAGATGCCCAACTCCATTCTGAGGCTCTCAAGGTGCTATAATCACTAATATTTACGAATTCGCCGTTATCCTGAGAAACTAAAAATGTATTACCTAAATACTGAGGTCTGTTATCAACAACTCCTATTGGAAGCGGTAACGGGATCATTGTACCTATTTGTTGATTTCTTAGTGACAGATCCCGGCTAAGCATCTCTGCTACAAAAATATCTGATTTATTATCAGCGTTAATGTCAGTAAAAGCAACTGACATAGAAGACAAGCTTGTATTTCTAATCGAGAGTTCGTCAATTTCTTTAAAAGTACCGTCTTTTTGATTGATCCAGATTCTATCGGGACTCTCAAAATCGTTGCAAACATAAAGGTCCGGATACATGTCGTTGTTGTAGTCAAAGAACCTCGCATGAAGTCCCCAATCAAGTACTTCATCTTCTTCGGAATTAGTTTTAAAGATAGATTGGTCTGTTGTAGTGGTATTACTAAATGTACCGTTACCATTATTGAGAAAAAGGACATCTTCTTCTCCGTATTCATACCATAAAATTACACTATCACGCTCAATTAATTTATAATGTTCAGAAAACTTCTCATTAATGAAGTAGTTATCACCCTCTTGTCCTACAATGTGCCTGAAAGCTCTTTCAAACGGAAAAATATCCTTTGCAGATCTCTTCTTATAGTTTGTTAAGTAAATATCAAGATCTCCATCATTTTCTATATCTGCGATAGCTATTGATGATGTCCCATATATTTTATTATCTACTTTTAGAGAGGTACTATCAATATTAAAAGTGCCATCGCCATTATTTATCAATAATTTAGTTCCCGAGTCTAATGAACCAACTATTAAATCAAGAAAATCATCTCCGTTGATATCTTCGAATACCACGCCTGTAGAATATTGATCGGATAAGGAAACGCCGGCTTGCTCAGTAACATTTTTGAACTTTAAATCACCTAGATTTACATAAAGCTCATTAGGACCTTCCAGCTTTGAAAAATAAATATCGATAAGGCCATCATTATTATAATCACCAGAAGCTACACCTGAGCCGTTAGTTAAAATTCGATTTCTTTTTATCGCTTCTTCAGAGATGAAATTTGAAAAAGTAATTCCGGTTTTTTCTGAATTGAGTTTTTGAAAACCTATGTTATCTTGAAACCAGGAAGATTTCGGACTCAATTCTTGATATGAGTAATCAGCGTTATTTATCCAGGTATGGTTTTGTCTTTCTGTACATGAAAGAATGAATACAAAAAATAGTAATAGGTAATGTTTCATTAAATAAAGTAGAATTATTTTAAAAAGGCGTTAAGACTTTTAATCTATAAAAAATGCAAAAACTAAGCACAATTAATGGTTATTTAACAGTAAAAGTAATAATAAAGCGTTCAAAAAGTTAATATTATAATGATTAAAGATTTTTACATGCCTAAATTTTATCAAGGAGTTTTTTGTGGACTGATTATGTTCCTGTTTTTATTATCTTGTTCGAATACTTTAGTTGAGAATGTTGATAGAAACAACAGCTACAAATATCAGCCTGGGCACCCGGAATTAAGGGTCGTAACCTCTAGTTTTATAGATCAAAGTGATAGTACTTTTCTAAATATTGCAAGTGAGGTTATTTACAGAAGCTTGAGCTTTAAAAAAAGAGAGAACGTTTTTGTTGCGAAAGGTAGTATTGATATCGAAATAGAAGATATTGAAGATGAATATGATCGAAGAAAAGTTTATCAATTTCCTGTAGAGATAAAAGATCAAGACTTTGATTTAGTTCGGAGTCAGGAAAGTTATTTTTTTCAATCGCGATTCAATATTGAGCCGGGCAAATACCTTGTTACAGTAACCTATACTGATCAGGAAACCTTGAAATCTACCTCCAGGGTTGATGAAATTAATGTACCGGATCCACAGGTAAAAACTTCAAACACAAATGTTCCTGACATAAGGGTATTAGTTAAAGAAAGCAGACAAAGTGAGTTCAAGCCGGTAACTACATACGACATTCCCAATAATATAGATTCTGTAAAATTTGTATTTCAGGTTACCAGTACAAATCTAAATAAACCACTTATAGTAAGATCGAGATTAGTAAAGTTTGAATCTGATACCACTGAAGCTAGACTGATGCACTATAATGACTATAGTACAGGAAGCCTGTCTTATAAAGGAATAGATTATGGCGAAAGGGAAATTATTTCATCGTCAAGAAGAGCATTGACTAATACGGGTACAGTTTTAATTGAGTTTGTTTTCGGACAGCTAAATAGAGGTAATTATCGCATAGAAATTTACTCTGAAGAAGAAGACGGTTTTTATAAAGCTCATGACTTTGGTATAAAAAGTCCAAATTATCCTACTCTAAAAACACCAAGAGAATTAGCCGCACCCCTGGTTTATTTAATGAGAAAGAAAGACCATGAAGCGCTTATGAATATTCAGGATGAAGATTCTATGAAAAAAGAAATTGATCGGTTCTGGTTGACAAATGTTAAAAATAAAAATTTAGCAAGAAGTACATTAGAACTTTACTATTCCAGAGTTGAAGAAGCGAATAAACAGTTTTCTAACTTTAAAGAGGGATGGAAAACAGACTACGGTATGATATATATATTCTTTGGAAGCCCATGGAATGTAGAATATTATCTTGATGAGGTTAGATGGGGGTATTCATACAATTCAAACGATCAAGAGAAAAACTTTTACTTCACGCGTACAAAAATTAAGAATGACTATTTTCCATTCGATAATTATGTGTTGATGAGATCAAATTTCTATTACAATATTCAGTATGAGCGAATTCAATTATGGCTTAACGGAACAATCTTGAAAAGTAATATTTAGTTGGTATTTAATTGGTAAATTAAGGGTTCTATAAATCGAAAGAATCTACCAATTTGAATTCAGAATGATATCTACAAGACGCAGAACTAAGATTGTGTGCACAATTGGACCTAGTTGCGATACCGAAAAGGGAATCGAGAATTTGTTATTACACGGAATGAATGTTGCTCGCCTTAATTTTTCCCACGGAACCCATGAAGATCACGCACAAGTTATTAAACATATCAGAAAAGTTGCGAAGGCAAATAAATACAGCATTCCTGTTTTAATGGATTTGCAAGGTCCCAAAATCAGAGTTGGCACCATGAAGAATGGAGGACAGGTGCTAAAAACCGGCAGTATTATTACCATTACCGGTGAGTCATTAGAAGGTACTTCAAAGATAATACCGATAGACTATTCAAACCTGGTTAAGGAAGCTGAAGTTGGAAATAAAATACTTTTAGATGATGGGTTGTTAGAATTTAAAATTACCGCAAAATCAGAAAAGGAATTAAAAGCAGAAGTTGTTGTAGGAGGATTACTCAAATCCAGAAAAGGTGTGAATCTTCCTAATGTGAAAATTTCAATTCCGGCGTTAACTGAAAAAGACTTAAAGGATCTGGAATTCGGCATCAAACAAGATGTAGATATAATTGCACTTTCGTTTGTCAGGTCTGCTAAGGATATCAGAGATATAGTTTCCAGAGTAAGGGCAGCGGGAAGCCATGCTTCTATTATCGCAAAAATTGAAAAACCGGAAGCGCTGGAAGTTATAGATGAAATTATTGAAGAATGTGATGGAATTATGGTTGCAAGGGGTGATCTTGGAATTGAGATTCCTACTGAGGAAGTGCCTATGGTTCAAAAAACTCTCATCGAAAAGTGTAGAATGGCCGGAAAACCCGTGATTACAGCAACACAAATGCTGGATTCTATGATAAACAACCCCAGACCAACCAGAGCGGAAAGTTCAGATGTCGCAAATGCAGTGATTGACGGAACCGATGCTGTAATGCTTTCTGGAGAAACCGCTGCTGGAAAGTATCCGATGGAAGCTGTAAATGTGATGGATAAAATTTGCAGAAGGGTTGAAGAACATCGTACAAAATTATATAACAGTCTGGCTTTCGATAAACCAGAATGGAAAGAAAAGCAAGTTGTGGAAAGTCTTTCATACTCATGTGTGAGTATAGCAGAAAATGTAGAAGCAAAAGTAATAGGTACTCTTACAAACTCAGGAAGTACAGCAAGAAGAATTGCAAAGTTCCGACCCAACGCCCCTATTATAGCCTTTACAGAAAGTCAAAAGGTCAGACGTCAGTTGAATCTGGTTTGGGGTGTGTATTCAGTTAGAGTTGAAAAGATATTTGACACTGATATGGGAGTAAAGTTAATGGAAGAGTTTTTAGAAGAAAATGGTTTTGTCAAAAAAGGAGACCGGGCAATTCTCACTACAGGAATTCCAATTGCAAAAAGAGGAAGTACTAATATGATTAAGGTTAGCACAATAGAATAAAAACCATAATTTTGAGTTTGATTGTATAAATTCTGACATGCAAAAAAAGGTATTACTTTTATTGATAGGGACAGTTTTTCTTGGATGTAATTCAGGGTTGAAGTCAAGTTGGGGGAACTTTACCGCTTACTACAATACATACTATAATGCCAAGAAGAGTTACAATGCCGGATTGCAAAAAGTTCTGGATTCTAAAGTAGTGTATAACGCTCAGCAGCCAATTCGCATTCATGAAGCTCCTATTAATGCAGGAGTTCAGGATTTTGATAAGGCAATAGAAAAGGGTGCAGAGATTTTAAGAAAACATGAGGATTCAAAATGGGTTGATAATTCTTTAAACCTTATTGGAAAATCGTATTATTTCAAGAAAGAATATTTTTCTGCAGATCAAAAATTTCAGGAAATAGCCCTTACCGCTGATGATCAAGCCCTTATTCAGGAGTCTGTTTTGTGGAGAGCTAGAGTACTTCTGGAAATGGAGTTGTACGGTCAGGGAATACAATACATAAATGAGCAACTCAATCTCAAAGACAGAAAATGGAATACTAATAAGAGAGCAGAGCTTAAATCAATTCTGGCTCAATATTTTGTAGCACAGGAAAACTGGACTGATGCGATTTCTGAACTTAATTCATCTCTTGAGAATATGAATGATAAAAAGTATAAAGAGAGAGGATATTTTTTACTGGGGCAGTTGTATGAAAGAACCGGAAACTACAGAGAAGCTTACAATGCCTATAAGACCGTTGAAAATTTTTACTTTGATTATGATCTTCAGTATCTGGCTCTCCGAAAAAGAGCAGAAACAGCTCGGGTTTTAGGTGATAACAGATCGGCTCTGAATACCTTTAACAGAATGGTCAAAGATGATAAAAACACAGAGTTTAAAACAGAAATAGATTATGAAATAGCAAAAACCTATCAGGAACAAGGAGAGTTCGAGGATGCAGAATTTATATATAAAAACTTACTGAAAAATACCTTAGACAGACCAAGTCCTGAAACGAAAGCACTTACCTACTATGGTCTGGCCGAGATCTATCAATACGGATATAATGATTTTGAAATGGCCGCTGCGTATTATGATACATCTGCTAGGCAGAACGCGGCTCTTCAAAAACTTCCGGAAAGCTACAATGCAGGAGAGTTAGCAGCTTCATTTGGAGAATACTCCCGGATCAAAAATGAATTGAGATACCGAGATAGTTTACTTTGGGTTTCCAATCTGTCTCAACCAAGACTGGACTCTTTGGTTGCCGAGATTAAAAAGAAAAAATTAAATGAACTCGAGCAAGCCAGAAAAAATCAGGAAAAGCAGCAAAATACACTTGTCAATGTTTCAAGTACTCAGGAAGCAACTTCTACTGCCGGAGGAAATGGTTTCTTAAATGTAAATAGCGCCACACTTCAGGAAAATGCAAGAACACAGTTTATTGCCATTTGGGGAGATAGACCACTAGTCGATAATTGGAGAGCTCGGGAGCTGATTACTGCTTCGAGTACAGCTCAATCTAATCCGGATAGTGCAAACCAGATAACCCGACGATCCAGAACACTATCTTCGATTCAAACAACAGTTGATCTATCTGAAGTCCCTTTTCAACCGTCTGAAAAAGCAGAGGCGAAAAAAGAGATCGCACGTCTTAAGTATCAGTTGGGAAATTTATTTTTCATTTCGTTAGAGATGCCTGACAGTGCAGCTGTTTACTTTGAGGACGTGATCCAAAGCCATCCCTCTAGTGATGAAGTTCCTGTTTCGTATTACTCTCTTTCTGAAATTCAAAGTTCATTGGGATTTGAAAACGAAGCTTTTGAAAGTGCCAATACTTTGGTTGAGAAATATCCTGGGTCGCGATACGCGAAAAGGTTGGCAGAGAAATATGGACTGGAGACGCAGAATGAATTAGTTGATGACGAGTTCAGTTTACACGATCAGTTTCAAAATTTAAAAGCTGATACTTCACTTTCGAAATCAGAACTGGCAGACAAAAGCACTAAACTGGCTTTAGAAAATCCGAAGAATATTGAATCTGCGGGGATATTATTTGAAGCAATTCAGATGTATGTTAAGCTTGCAAAGCAACAGGAAGTATTTGTCAATAACTATGAGAGTTGGATAAATAAACACAACGAATGGAATCAAAACCTGAAGGATTTTCAAAAAGAACAGGATTCTGCTAAAATTGCTGTCAAAGATACTTCGTTGACAAATTTAGAAAGAACAAATCTACAACAGATTATAGATTCGACACTCTCTAAACCTGATTTCACTGATTCTTTTCCATACCACGGAGTATATTGGGATAAAGCCAGAATCAACATAGACCTGTTTATATCAAGTTTTAAAAATTCGAAATTACTTCCTTCAGTGAGGGTGCTGAAAAAAGAACTTGAAAAGCCTGTTATTGAGAAATCAGAAACATCCGGAAATCCCGAAGTGGAGGAAAGAGGGCAAAGGTCATCGCTTTTATGTAGCGAGTTAGAGTCTCCTCCTCAAATAAGAGGTGGTTTAGATGTCTTTTTAGAAAATGTTGGAACTTATAATTCTGATACGAAAGAAATTGCATATTCACTTTCCATCAATCAAAGAGGAATTGTTGAAGAATTTGAAATGGTATCACAAGTTGAAATTGAAAGAGATATCAGAGAGGATTATGCTAATGCAATCGAAAGTGAACTTATCTTTGATCCGGTATTAGTAGAAGGAGAGGCTGTTAGAATACAGTGTACATTTAAATTTCCGGTCAGGTAGAGTTATCTGAAATCCGTCTCATTTTTTATTTTTTTGATCAATCCGGGACCTTCATAAACCAGACCCGTGTAAATTTGAAGTAAATTTGCACCGGCATCAACTTTTCGTTGTGCTGATTCCACGCTGTCTATTCCTCCCACACCAATAATTGGTTTTGATCCCTGAAGTATTTCGTAAAGAGTTGAGATAACAGTATCACTTTTATTAGCGATCGCTGCTCCACTTAAACCACCGTTACCAATGGCTCTCAATGCAGACTTTTTGGTATTAAGATTATCCCGGTTTGAAGATGTGTTTGTAGCCACGTATCCATCGATACTGTACCTTTCACAGATCTCTACAAGCTTTCGCAGAATTTCTTTTTCAGTATCAACGGAGAACTTAACTAAGGTAGGTATTTCGTTGGTGGAAGGGTTCAGGCCTTTAAGCAAGGAAGTCAAGGCTTCCGGATCTTCAAAAGTTTTTCCCTCACCTGTATTTGGACATGATATGTTTACCGTAATGTAATCGGCCACTGAAACAGCTTTTTCATAACTATATGCATAGTCAGAAATAGCATCTTTTCCATGTATAGAAGCATCATTAGTTTTTGCAATATTAACTCCAAGCGGAATCGACAGATTATGGTTTTTAAGGCGATCAGTAATTACATCAGAACCATCATTATTTAATCCCATTCGGTTTATCAGGGAATTGTCATCCGGTAAACGGAAAGCTCTTGGTTTTGGGTTTCCTTGAGAAGATTTAGCTGTAACACTACCAATCTCAATAAAGCCAAAACCTAAAGCCTCCATTGCCTTAGGAGTTGTTCCATTTTTATCAAACCCGGCAGCCAAACCAACCGGATTTTTGAACTTTAATCCCCAGTATTCTTTTTCCTGGTTTTTGCCTCCCCCATATATAATTGAGGCTAGAGTTTGAAGGAAAGCAGAATGATTTGCCTCAGAGGATATTCTTAAGGCAAGATCGTGAGCTTCTTCCGCATCTTTTTTGAAAATAACAGGTTTTAAAAGGCTTTTATAGAGCATATATTTTTTGTGTGCCCTATGATAAGAAAACACTGAAATAAATGATGGATTACTCTTATAATTGATCGCAATAATATTTATGAAAAATACAGATCAATTAATAGCATCAATTCATCGACATTATTCTAAGAAAGAAGATTTCTTTCTGTTGGAATCTCAAATGAATGAGCATCCGGCAAGCTCCAATTCTTTTATAGCTGTTGGTTCACTAGCTTCTGTAAAAGCATTTGGTGACAGAATACATCTTAATGAAAATGATAAAGAAATAATTATCAAGAAAAACCCGTGGATTGCATTGCAGGAATTCAAAAACCGCTATAAAGATGAATGGGTTTTTGGGTTCTTAAGCTATGATCTGAAGAACTTCGTTGAAGACCTCAACTCCCGGAACAAATCTTTAACGGAAAGCCCGGATCTTTACTTTTTTGTTCCGGAATTATTGATCCGAATAGGAAAAGATAATGAGATAGAAGTACTCAAAGGAGAGCTGAGTCAGGATCTTCCGATTACTGAAATACAGAGAGATGTTATAATTAGCCCAGTTCATCAGATCACTAAAGAAAGGTATTCTGAAAAGATAATAACTGCTCAAAGATCAATTCGTGAAGGTGATTTTTACGAAATAAATATATCCCATCCAATAGAATTTGCGCTGGAAGGCAGAGCCTGGGACCTCTACCAAAAAATGAAATTGGTAGGACCGGTTCCGTTCGGAAGTTATATAAAGCATTCTAATCTCGAAATTTGTTCGTCTTCACCGGAGAGGTTTTTATCTAAGAAAGGGAATAAAATAACATCTCAACCAATTAAAGGAACGGTTTCCAGATCTGAAAAGGAAGACAGTTTAAAAGTTGAGGAATTAAGTAACTCAGAAAAAGAGAAAGCTGAGAATTTGATGATTGTGGATCTTGTGCGTCATGACCTCAGTAAATTTGCCAAGAAGGGCTCTGTTAAAGTTACTAAGCTTTTTGAAATTCAAAGCTTTGAAACTGTGCATCAAATGGTTTCAACAATAGAAGCTGAAGCAGAAGACGGCACGAGTTCCATTGATATTATTAAAGCGTGCTTTCCAATGGGGTCTATGACGGGAGCTCCCAAGATTGCAGCAATGAAAGCCATTGAAGAACTTGAAGATTACAAACGAGGAATCTACTCCGGGGCTATAGGGTATTTTACCCCTGAAGATGATTTTGATTTCAGTGTAGTTATAAGAACGGCAATCGTTAAAGGGAAGAGACTCGTTTTTCCTGTAGGTGGAGCAATTACTTCAGATTCTGATCCGGATAAGGAGTGGGAAGAAACCATAGTTAAAGCAAGAGCACTCACTAATATATCAGATTAATTTAGATTAAGGTGAATGAAGACTTTGTGATCACGGTTAATTGAGTAAACAGGATATTTATGAATGATTTACACAACAAAATTTCCACGCTAAAGGAGCTCAAAGACAGTGGATGGGAGTCTCTTTCAGTAAAAGATGAGCTGAGAAAAAACATGATTGCCGGAGTTAAAAAAGGCGGTGAGCTTTTCCCTGGCATTTTGGGTTATGAAAAAACGGTTCTTCCTCAAATTCAGCATGCAATAATGTCGAAGCATGATATGATCTTGTTGGGACTTAGAGGCCAGGCAAAAACTCGTATACTGAGATCTATGGTCAACTTTCTGGACGAATATATACCATTTGTAAAAGGTTCTGTAATCACTGACGATCCTTTTAATCCGATTTCGAAATTTGCAAGAAATGTTATTGAAGAGCATGGCGATGATACTGAAATTTCCTGGCTTCACAGATCATATCGCTATGGCGAAAAATTAGCCACTCCTGATACAACAGTAGCTGATCTTATTGGTGATATCGATCCCATCAAAGCTGCAACAAAAAAATTAGATCTGGCCGATGAGAATGTGATCAATTACGGATTAATACCCAGAACAAACCGTGGGATCTTTGTCATCAATGAGCTACCTGATCTGCAACCCAGAATTCAGGTCGCTTTACTGAATATTATGCAGGAAAGAGATATTCAGATCAGAGGATTTAATATTCGAATGCCGATCGATGTATCCATGGCTTTTTCTGCTAATCCTGAAGATTATACCAACCGTGGAAATATTATAACCCCGTTAAAAGATCGCATTGATGCTCAGATCATTACTCACTATCCAAGAGAAATTGAGACTGGTGTAAAAATCACTGAACAAGAAGCATGGCAAAATCGCAATGATGCTATCAAAGTTTCCATATCTGATATTTACAGGGAAATTATAGAACAAACGGCTTTTGTAGCCCGTGACTCAGAATACATTGACCAGAAAAGTGGTGTTTCAACCAGAATGACCATCACAGCGATGGAACAGGTTTTTTCATCTGCTGAACGACGAGCTGTGATCAATGATGAAAAGAATGTTCAGGTTAGAATTGCAGATATTTTTCATATGATTCCCGCTCTCACAGGTAAGCTTGAATTGGTTTATGAAGGTGAGCAGGAGGGAGCCATAAGTGTGGCTAAGCACATTATTGGTAAAGCAATAAATAAAACATTCAAAAAAGTATTTCCTGATCCGCAGAGCAAAGCTGAGGATGTAAAAGAGATGTATAAATCCGTTACCGATTGGTTCGCTCAGGGAAATGAAGTTAATCTGCCGGATATATTATCCACTAAAGAGTATAAGAAAGCTTTGGATGGAGTAGATGGACTCAAAGAACTGGTAAGCAAGCATGTTAAGGACATCGGAAAAGATGAATTCTATACATATATGGATCTGGTATTGGAGGCAATGCACCAAAATTCGCTTCTGAGTAAGCAGGACCTTGATGATGAAGCTTTATATACTGATATGTTAGGTTCTATGTTTTCATCAATTAGCGGCATAAATAACGATGATGATTTTGATATATAAAATGATTGAATTAGCTCAGATATAATCTTATATTTAAAGCCTTTGAAAAATTCGAAACAGCCAGTATTATGAAAAACGGTATTCATCCAGATTACAAAGAAATTACAGTTGTCATGAGTGACGGTACTGAGGTTACAACCAGAAGTACTATGAACACTAAAGACGGTATTTACAAAAGTGAGGTAGATTCTAAGAATCACCCATTTTATACTAAAAACAACAACTTTTCTGCTAAAGCAGGTCGTGTGGATCGCTTTAAGCGCATGTACGACAAGAAAAAGTAAGTTTATTTTTTTGAATTAAAGGATGCACCGTAACTGGTAGCATCCTTTTTTTATATACATTTATGGATATTAAAATTTTTGAAGTTGGACCATTCGCTGAGAACACATATCTGCTCATGGATGGAGAATCCGCAATTCTTATCGATCCTGGTTTCTCAAATGAAACGGAATATCAATCATTCAAAAACACACTCAAAGAAGCAACTCTGGAGGCAATAGTATTAACTCATGCTCATGTAGATCATGTGCTTGGATTACAAAGAGTGCTTAAAGATTTTGATGTTAAGGTGTATGTAAACAATGACGATCTTTTTCTGTGGAACAACTTCGGAAGCCAGGCTACTATGTTTGGACTTAATCAGGTCGCTTTTTCCTTCACCCCTGAAAGCCTACCGAAAGATGAAGAATTTGAAGTCGGAGGATTTAAATTTGAATGTTTATACACTCCAGGCCATTCACCTGATCACACCTCGCTTTACTTCAAAGATGAAGATATAGTAATAGCAGGCGATGCGTTATTTAACGGAAGTATTGGTCGTACTGACTTATATCAGGGAAGTTTTGAAGTGCTGGAACAATCGATCAAAGAAAAACTGTATACTTTGCCTGGAAATACCAAGGTATACCCGGGTCATGGCCCTGCTACCACGATTGAAGCTGAGAAAGCGAATAATCCGTTTGTGAAGGGCTAACTTATTTGTCTATTTTCTCGATCTCAGTCTGATAATGTTCAGCTTTATCGGGGTGAATTTCTTTAAGCTGATTATACATTTCAATAGCTTGCTGTTTCTTTCCCTGAACCACATGAATTTTTGCCAGCGTTTCTGATATAATATCATCTACGGCTTCAGCTTGTTCGGCGAGGTCAGTATCATCAAATGGTTCACCCTCGGCAGGAATTTGAATTCTTTTAGATTCTACTGCTTCAAGCATAGCGATCAGGCTATCCAAATCCAGAATTGGTGATTTTCTGTTAGATTGATTCAGCTTTTTTGAGGAAGTGTAGCTTTTAACCGGAACTGCGGCTTCAAATTTTTCCGGGTGGACAAGAAAATAATGAAGGTGTTCCATTAGCGGGCTGCCAGGCGCATAGGTTTTGGCTTTTAAAGCTTCTTTTATAGCTAATGAATTTTGATCATCCAGATGATAAAACCAAGCCAATAAAAAATGACCAACAGCATCAGGGCCTCTCTTCTTTAGATGTCTGCTTAGCTTGGTGATCCCCGTCTTAGGATTTTTTGCATAGCGTTCATTAAAAGAACGAAGAGATTGTGGTATGTTAAAAGGTAGTTTTGCCATTATTTTGGAATGCAATAATACGCTAACATGGTATTAGATTCAAAAGTATTACCAATTACTTACCGCATCGTTAAACATACTGTTAGCGATTTGTTCCAGCGCTTCATCTGCAGCATTTTGTTCACCGGTGATAGGATCTTCGGTTGGATCAAAGGTAAAGGAACCACTGAAAGATTTATCCCATTCAGGGTCTTCATTATTTGTGTAAATAAAACTTGCGTTTACAGAGATCTGAACCTGATTTTGATTGGTTTGCTCATTTCCTCCTATACTAAATGGACGGTTACTGTAAGTAGAAATAAAGCCATCCAATATCGCATCAGCATCTTCTTCTGAACTAGCTAGTTGTAACTTGCTTTGATTAATAAACCGATCTATTAAAATGCGGTTTAAACGATCGCTCAAGTCACCAAGTCCGCTTCGTGACCGGTCTGCAAAAAACGGGATATAAACGGAGTTAACACCGGGAGGTATAGAAGCGCCCGTAAAACTATATTTCAAACAACCGGAGAAGGAAATAAAAGCTAGTAATGATATAAAAATTAATTTACGCAAGCCCGTATTGATCTAGTTTTCTGTAGAGTGTTCGCTCACTAATCCCTAACGTTTCAGAAGCTTTTCTACGATTTCCATCGTATTTATCTAACGCCTGTTTGATCAAAAATTGTTCAGTAGCTTCAATAGAGGGAATTTCATCACCACCAAAGAAGTTTACCAATACTGATTGTTCGCTTTCCTGAACTTCGTTTTCGTCTTCTGTATCATCTCCGGGCATTTCCTGCATACCTAAGGTAGCATGCTCGTTCAAATTGATTTTCATTTCTGAAACATCAGACTCATCCATATTGCTTTGCAAAGCGGGTGGAAGTGCTTTGATATCTTTGCTGGACATAGCTGAATACATAAAATTAGCCAGCATTTTTTTAACATCAGATATATCTGTTCTCAGTTCAACTAAAGCTCTGTAAACCAATTCGCGGTCTCTGCGTTCAAAATCATTTCCGGAGTCTGATTTTTTTTCTTCATTATTCGGAACCATTGGAAGGTTGTCAGCAGAGCCCTGCCTTTGCCTTCCTTTCAAATATTTTTGAAGTCGTTCTACATCAATAAATTGAGATTTTTCTAAAACCACTAGTTGCTCAGCTACATTTTTAAGCTCTCTGATATTTCCGGGCCAACGATAGGATATCAATAACTCCCTCGCTTCATCAGAAAAACCTTTGAAAACAGAATCGTATTTTGCTGAAAATTCCTGAACAAACTTTCTGAATATGGGAACTACATCTTCTTGTCTTTCCCGGAGTGCGGGTAGATGGATTTGAACAGTATCCAAACGGTAGTAAAGGTCTTCTCTGAATGAACCATCCTGAACAAGCTTCCAGAGATTTAGATTGGTAGCAGCGATCACGCGTACATCAGTAGTTTGAACTTTGCTTGATCCAACCCGGAAGAATTCTCCATTTTCAAGTACACGTAAAAGTTTAACCTGAACATTTTTTGGAGTATCACCAATTTCATCTAAAAAAATGGTACCGCCATTGGCTTTCTCAAAGTAGCCTTCGCGACTTTCATTGGCTCCTGTAAATGCACCTTTTTCATGTCCAAAAAGCTCACTTTCAATAATACCTTCAGGAATTGCTCCACAATTAACAATAATCAGATTATTTCTTTTGCGTTCACTTAAAGAGTGTATAGCACGGGCGGTAACATCTTTCCCTACACCACTTTCACCTTGTAATAATACACTGATGTCAGTTTTTGCAACCTGCATGATCTTATCGATCACATGGCGCATTTCCTGAGAAGTTCCTAATAGCCCAAATTGTTCCTGAAATACTTCGCGATCCATTTATAAATTATTCGTCTGTCATTTTGACGTAAATTTAATGATTAATGAGTTGGTAAGTAAGCTTAATCTTAAGAAAGTTTACGAGAGTTTTTTTAAGCAAACTCTCCTCATTTATCTAATGGTATGAACTCTGTTTTTGCTTTTCCCATCAATGAAAAAACTCAAACAAATTCTTCAGACTCGAATTATTTTATAAGTTCTGTAGCTTGTTCAATAGGCAGCGCTCTGGTTTCCTTAAAACTTGAGAGCACAAGATTTGATCTGGTTTTTTTAACCCCGTTCCAGGATTGTATCCGGGATAAAAGGCGCTCAAATGAAGTTGTATTTTTTGTTCTTACTTTCAGAAAATGAGAGCCATCTCCGGTAATGGAATGACACTCCAGAATTTCCTTTTCCTGTTGGGCTTTTTCCACAAAAACAGGATAATATTCTGAACCATCAACTTCCACAAACATGAAAGCAGTTATATCAAAATGAAAATCTTTAGAACTCAGAATGGCATTATAATCAGTAATTAACCCACGTTCTTCCAGCTTCCGCATTCTTTCAGACACAGATGGAACAGATAACCCGACTAACTCTGCAATTTGATTTCGCTGAGCACGACCATTTTCCTGAAGATGGTTAAGTATGGAAATATCGATATCGTCTAATAGATGGCTCATAATGATGTATTGTCCTAATAATTATTTGTGATATTGATAATATCCTTAAAAAATAAGGTAAGCAATAGCCACAAAGAACTTTAAGTAAGTACAATGAAATTTTAAAAAAGGGTTCAAGAAGAATAGAATAGGTCTTATCTTAGGGCTTAAATTTAAAAGCACGAATCGAATGTTAGACATCAATTTCATTAAAGAAAATAAAGAAGCTGTAAAAGAAGGAATGCTTAATAAGGGAGAGAAATCCAATGCTCTTGTTGATGAGGTAATTGAAAAAGATGAGCAGTGGAGAACCCTTGTCCAAAAAGTTGATGCGATAAGAACAGAAAGCAATACCAAGGCTAAGCAAATCGGAGCCTTGATGGGACAGGGAAAGAAAGAAGATGCGCAGGCTATCATTGCTGAGACATCACAGCTTAAAGAAGATGTAAAAGAACTTGAAGAAGAGTTGAAAATTTTGGCGGAAGAAAGAGAAAATATGCTTCTGAAAATTCCGAATGTGGCACACTCTTCAGTTCCTGTTGGTTCTAATGAAGAGCATAATGAAACATTTGATACTTGGGGAGAGCCTAATAAAGAGGAGTGGCGAAAACCTCATTGGGAAATTACAGAACGCTACGGATGGGTAGATTTCGAAAGAGGAGTAAAAGTAACAGGCGCAGGATTTCCGTTTTATGTTGGTCCGGTTGCTCAGCTTCAACGTGCTTTGATTAACTATTTCATAAATGAAGCAGGAAATGCAGGCTATACTGAAATGCAGGCTCCATATTTTGTAAATGAAGATTCCGCTCGCGGCACAGGACAAATTCCTGATAAGGAAGACATGATGTATGTGATTCCGAGAGATGAGTTCTTCGCCATTCCTACTGCTGAAGTTCCGGTTACTAATTTTCATAGAGACGAGATACTATCTGAAAGTGAATTGCCCGTCAAATACGTTTGCTATACTCCTTGCTGGAGAAGAGAAGCAGGTTCTTACGGGAAGGATGTTCGTGGATTGAATCGTCTTCACCAATTCGATAAAGTTGAACTGGTGAAGATCGTAAAACCCGAAACTTCTTACGAAGAACTGGAGAGTTTAAGAGAGCATTCTGAGAAACTACTTCAAGCTTTGGAACTTCCTTACAGAACTTTATTGATGTGTACAGGAGATATGGGCTTTACACAAAGTAAGAAATATGATCTTGAGGTTTGGAGTCCGGGACAGCAACGATGGCTGGAAGTAAGTTCTTGTTCAAATTTCGAGAGCTTTCAGGCCAGAAGAATGCAGCTTCGTTACAGAAAAGGAGAGAAAAAGATTGAGATGACCCATACACTTAATGGTTCAGCTTTAGCACTTCCAAGAGTGGTTTCGGCAATATTGGAAGCGTATCAGGAAGAGAATGGAAAAGTGAGAGTTCCGGAAGTTCTCAAAGGTTTTATCGGTCGTGACCACCTGTAAATAGATTCAGGGTTTTACAAGGCTTTGCATTGCTTAAGAGTGCTTCTCCGAATAATAGAGTTATCTTTATTTGACTAACAATAAATTGATGACTTAATGAAAAGAGTAGCAAGTATAGTAGGAATAATTATAGTGTTGGGACTTTTAGCTTTTCCAAAAGTTAAGGACTATTTAGAAGCATCTGAGACAGCTTCTCAAAATAATTCCGGTAGTAGCGCCCCTCTGAATGTGGAAGTTTATATAGTAAAACCTGATATCGTTGAGAACAAGATATTTACTACAGGAACACTAACTTCAAACGAAGAAGTGGAATTGGCAAGTGAAAGCTCCGGACTGATTCAGGAAATACATTTGCGTGAAGGAGAAGATGTTAAAAAAGGGGAGTTGCTTGTAAAAATAAATGACAGTGAACTAAAAGCTCAGCTTAAACGTGCTGATTTCAGATTGAATTTGGCTGAAGACAGGGAAAAGCGTCAAAAGCAGTTGCTGGAGAAAGGAGGGATCAGTCAGGAGGAGTATGATGCTACCTTAAATGAAGTAAATGTGCTAAGATCTGAAGTGTCGCTGATTAATGCTCAGATTGAAAAAACAGAGATCAGAGCTCCATTTACAGGAAAATTAGGACTTAAATATGTAAGTGATGGAAGTTACATAACCCCAAATACCAGAATTGCTACTCTACAGGATATCGATCCTATAAAAATTGATTTTTCTATTCCTGAGCGATATGCCGCACAAATCGAAGTGGGTAACAAGGTAAGATTTACAGTTCAGGGAATTGAAGAGCCTTTAGTTGCTCAAGTGTATGCCAAAGAACCAAGAATTGATTCAGAAACCAGAACCTTACAAGTTAGAGCCAGAAGTTCTAATCCTGACGGTAAGCTACTTCCGGGAGCTTTTGCTGATTTGGAGTTGACTCTCCAGACTATTGAAAATGCCAAAATGATCCCTACAATTTCACTGGTACCTGAACTGCAAGGTCAAAAAGTATTTTTGTTGAAGGATGGGGTAGTACATCCACAAAGTGTGGTAACGGGTTTAAGAAATGAGTCTAAAATCCAAATCACAGAAGGTGTTGAGATAGGAGATACTGTTTTAACAACAGGACTGCTTCAGGTAAGACCGGAAATGCAGGTCATAGTTAAGCAAGTAAACGGAGAATAATATGAGTTTATCTTCACTGAGTATAAGAAGACCTGTTTTAGCAACCGTTTTCTCAATTGTAATTGTCTTGTTCGGAATAATCGGGTTCAATTATTTGCCGATCAGAGAATATCCTGCGGTTGACCCACCTATTGTTACAGTCAGTACCAGTTATATCGGCGCAAATGCAGAGGTTATAGAATCTCAAATTACAGAACCTCTTGAAGATCAAATTAACGGAATTGCAGGGATTAAGAACCTGACTTCAGTTAGCAGAGAAGGAAGAAGTACTGTAACTGTAGAATTCGATCTGGATGTGGATCTGGAAACAGCAACTAACGATGTTCGGTCCAGGGTATCCAGAGCGGTTGGGAATATCCCTCCTGATGCAGATCCCCCGATCGTTTCTAAAGCTGATGCAGATGCCAGACCTATTCTGTTCTTCAATATAAAAAGTGATTCCAGAAATTTGTTGCAGCTTTCTGAAGTAGCTGAGAATTATTTTAAAGAACGTGTACAAACCATTCCGGGAGTAAGTAATGTTCAGATTTGGGGAGATAAAACCTATTCGATGAGATTATGGTTGGATCCAATGAAACTGGCAGCATATAACTTAACTCCTATCGATGTCAGAAATGCATTAACGAGTGAGAATGTGGAATTGCCCTCCGGAAGAATTGAAGGAAATCTCACCGAGCTAACTGTCCGGACTATGGGGCGGATTACAAATGTCGACGAATTCAATGATCTGATTGTCAAGAAGACAGCGGGAAGTACGATAAAATTGCGAGACATTGGGTATGCAGAGCTAGGTCCCCAGAATGAACGTACTATCTTGAAAAGAGATGGCGTTCCGATGGTTGGTGTGGTTTTAATTCCTCAGCCCGGTGCCAATCAGATCGATATTGCAGACGAGTTTTACAGAAGAGCTGAAAATATTGAAAAAGACCTTCCCGCTGATATTGAAACAGCAATCGGGTTTGATTCTACAACCTACGTACGGGCTTCTATTGATGAAGTAAAACAAACCATTTTCGTTGCTTTCTTTTTGGTGATAGCGGTTATTTTTCTGTTTCTGAGAGACTGGCGTACTACGATAATTCCTGTATTGGTAATTCCGATCGCTCTTATCGGTTCATTCTTCATTATGTATTTAGCCGGGTTTTCGATCAATGTATTAACATTGTTAGCAATTGTATTAGCCATTGGTTTAGTGGTAGATGATGCAATTGTTGTGCTTGAAAATATTTATTCAAAAATAGAAAGTGGGCAGCAACCCATGATGGCCGGAATACTGGGTTCCAAAGAGATATTTTTTGCCGTAATTGCTACCACTGCGGCCTTGGTATCAGTATTTATGCCGATTCTGTTTTTAGGCGGTATTACCGGTCGTTTGTTCAGGGAATTCGGTGTAGTGATTGCCGGAGCTGTTATGATTTCTTCTTTTGTAGCACTTTCGTTAACTCCTATGCTTTCAACCAAGTTGTTAAAAAAGAGGGAAAAGCAGAACAGATTCTACGCTGCAACTGAGCCGTTCTTTATTAAAATAAATAAAGCTTATAAAAGCTCTCTACAATCTTTTATGAAAAGAAGATGGCTGGCTCCATTAACCATTTTAGCAAGTGGTGGGCTGATCTATTTGTTGATGAGTACGCTTCCTCAGGAAACAGCTCCTTTAGAAGATCGAAGTCGTGTTAGAATGTTTGCTCAGGCTCCCGAAGGAGCATCTTACGAATACATGGATAATTACATGGACCGTTTGGTAAGCTTAGTCCAGGATAGTATTCCGGAAACAAAATCTGTTATTTCAGTAACCTCACCGGGATTCGGAGCTTCAAGTTCTGTAAACTCAGGTTTTGCTTTTTCTATTCTAAAAGATCCGGAACTGAGAGATCGCTCACAAAATGAAGTAGCCGATGATCTTACAGAAAAAGTAAAGCTGTTGAGCGGGGCTCAGACTTTTGTATCTCAGGAGCAAACTATCGGGAGCAGCAGAGGAGGATTACCGGTTCAGTTTGTACTTCAGAACCAGGACTTTGAGCGTCTAAAAAGTGTAATTCCGGATTTTCTGGAAGCAGTGAGAAATGACCCTGCTTTTACGTATCAGGATGTGGATCTTAAATTCAACAAACCCGAGCTTCAGGTAGAAATTGACCGAGAGCGTGCTCAGGATTTAGGAGTTTCTGTTCGTGATATTGCTCAAACATTACAGTTTTCGTTAAGTGGACAGCGTTTTGATTTTTTCATAATGAATGGAAAGCAATATCAGGTAATTGGACAGGTAGAAAGAAAAAACAGAAACGAGCCGGTTGATTTAAAAAGCCTGTATGTGAGAAACAGTTCCGGAAGTTTGATCCAACTGGACAATCTTGTGAAAGTAGCTGAGCAAAGCAGCCCGCCACAACTGTACAGATATAACAGATATGCTTCAGCAACAGTATCAGCGGCGCTTGCTCCCGGCAAAACTATACAGGATGGAATAGACGCAATGGAGATTATTGCTGAAAATGTACTGGACGATACCTTTTCGACCAGTTTATCAGGTCCTTCCAGAGACTTTGTGGAAAGTTCTTCCAGCTTATTATTTATTTTCTTTCTGGCACTACTGTTGGTGTACTTAGTGCTTTCTGCACAGTTCGAAAGTTTCAGAGATCCGTTTACAATTATGCTTACAGTTCCTCTGGCTTTATCCGGAGCCCTGGTAAGTATGTGGTACTTTGGTCAAACCCTGAATATTTTCAGTCAGATCGGGATGATAATGCTTATCGGGTTAGTTACTAAAAACGGAATCCTTATTGTAGAATTTGCAAACCAAAGACAGATACAGGGACTTTCTATAATGGATGCAATTATGGATGCTTCAGCCGCTCGCTTCCGTCCGATTCTAATGACTAGTATTTCAACAGTATTGGGAATCTTGCCTATTGCTTTAGCTCTTGGTGCAGGTGCGGAAAGTAGAACTTCAATGGGAATTGCGGTGATCGGGGGACTGATCATCGGTAGCTTTTTAACACTTTATGTGATTCCTGCAATGTACTCTTATTTGTCACCTGAAAAATCGAAGGATGATATGATCAGCGATGAAATGATAAAAAAAGCAGAAAACGAACTTGAAACTCAAATAGCATGATGAAATTGGTATATAAGAGATCGTATTTAGTACTATTTGGATTGTTGTTTTCATTTGGGTTTTCAAACGTCATGGCACAAGATACTCTGCGGATAGAGGAAGCCATTCAAATGGGACTGGAAAAGAATTTTGCCATCCGAATAGCAACAAATGAAGCCCAAATAGCTAAGAATAACAATTCATTAGGTAATGCAGGGCTTCTTCCGGTAGTGACAGCTGACGGAACCATCTCCAAAAGAATTGAAGATAATGAGACTCAATATTCGGCTAATTCAATACCTGACCGCAATGATAAAGGTGTTGAAACCACTAATTATAATTATGGTATAGATGCAACCTGGACCATTTTTGATGGATTGACAATGTTTGCAACTAAAGACCGGTTGAACCTGGAAGTAGAAATAGGGGAAGAGCAAACTCGTTTGGAGATTGAAAATTTACTTGCTGAACTAATTAATAGTTACTATAAAATAGTTGCAAGGCAAAAAGCACATAAAATACTCGAGAATACTGTACAGGTATCAGAAGAACGCATAAGAATTGCAGAAACGAAAAAGGATTTAGGTTCAGGTTCTGAATATGATCTATTACAGGCACGAGCAGATTTTAATGCTGACAGGGCTGCTTTGATCCGATCAGGAACCACATTAAAACAGGCAAAGATCATCGTAAATCAGATACTATCCAATTCAACTTTTGAAAACTTTGATGTAGAGCCTGCGATCGAAATGGGAGAAATGATGGATCTGGAAGTTCTTACTGAACAGGCATTGGTGGAAAATAAATCATTATCGGTTGCGCGGATGAATGAAATGGCAGCAAGTGAAGAAATCAATGAATTAAAAGGGGACTGGTTTCCTCAAGTTGATGTAAGCGGGGGATATGGATACAGTAAAACCGAGACAAGTGTAGGCTTTGCGGTTTTCTCTAATACGTCCGGTTTTAATTATGGTATTACTGCAAGAATTAATTTATTCGACGGTTTTAATAAAAACAGAAGATCCCAAAACGCTCAAATACGTTTAAAGAATCAACAGCTGCAGCTGGAAGAGTTAAAACTAAGACTACGGTCTGAAATTCAGCAAGTGTATGAGCAGTATATTGATGCTCTTTCTTTGATCGAACTGGAACAGGAGAATCTACAGTTTACAAAACAAAGTCTGGATATTGCTTTGGAAAGATTCAGGTTAGGTACCATTAATTCTGTAGAGCTTCGGGAAGCACAACTTAGTTTGCTAAATGCCGAAAATCGATTGATAATAGCACAAATTGAAGCAAAAAATGCAGAAACCGAGTTGTTAAGGTTGAGCGGAGATTTGTTGAGAAGAGTAAATTAAAATGAATTCAGAACTAAGATTTCAGGTCAAAACTTAATACCAGTCTTCTTCCGTTATCCTGATATTCAACTCCGTCGGCATATTCTCCCATCAGGAAAACGCCACGACCGCTTGTATTCAGAATATTTTCTTTTGCAAGCGGATCAGGAACTTCATTCGGATCAAATCCTGCCCCTTCATCCTGAGTAGTAATTATAAGATTGGAACCATCATGTTCTGCGATGAGGGTTACTTTTTTGGATTCATCCAATTCATTTCCATGAACAACTCCATTGGTAGCAGCTTCACTTACGGTGAGCATTAATCGAGCATAAAACTCATCATCAAAGTTTAAATCTGTCTGTAAGTTGTTCAGAAAACCTTCCAGTTTATCCAGCTCTTCGTAAGTAGATTTCAGAACAAGTTCTTTTCTATAACTCATCAATTATTAAGCATAAATACCACGTAGTTTCAGCGTTGTTGCTACACGATCAATTGCATATACATACGCTGCTTGTCTTAGTGTAATACTATACTTTTCACTCACCATAAACAAGTTGTCAAAAGCTTCTCTCATCATTCTGTTCAAGCGTCGATTAACGCGTTCTTCGGTCCAGAAATATCCATGTCTGTCCTGTACCCACTCAAAGTAAGAAACAGTTACACCACCTGCGTTTGCAAGAATATCAGGAACGACCATTACGCCGTTTTCATCCAGAATTGAATCTGCATTTGCAGTTACAGGACCGTTGGCACCTTCGGCTATAATTTTTGCTTTTATATTTGAAGCGTTGTCTTTATTTATTTGATCTTCTTTGGCCGCCGGAATTAAAACATCACATTCAAGTTCAAGCAGATCCGCATTACTAATAGATTCTGCTCCGTCAAAACCTTCCAGTGAATAATTATTAGTTTGGGAATAGTGGATTGCAGCAGGAATATCTATTCCTTCCTTATTATAGTATCCGCCACTTACATCACTTATAGCGATTACTTTTGCGCCTTGTTCATATATCAGCTGAGCAGAAACAGATCCAACATTACCAAAACCCTGAACTACAATAGTGGCATCGCTTGGAAAAATTTTAAATTTATTCATGGCAGCTAATGCCGTTGTGATTACACCTCGTCCAGTTGCTTCACGTCTCCCTTTTGAACCTCCCAAAATTATTGGCTTACCCGTTACAACTGCAGTTTCATTTCTTTTGCTCTTCATGCTGTACGTATCCATGATCCAGGCCATCGTCTGCTCATTCGTATTCATGTCAGGAGCCGGGATGTCTCTTTCAGGACCAAAGACATCACTCATATTAGAAGTGTAACGTCTGGTCAATCTTTCTAATTCATTTTTTGAAAGAAGCTTGGGATTAACACGAACACCACCCTTAGCTCCACCAAAAGGAACATTAACGCACGCACATTTCCAGGTCATCCACGCAGCAAGAGCTTTAACTTCATCGAGATGTACATCTTCAGCATAACGGATTCCACCTTTAGAAGGCCCCAGAATACTATTATGAATTACACGATAACCTTCAAAAACTTCGATCCTGTCATCATCCATAATTACAGGTATTGCAACCATTACTACCTTTTCAGGAGTAGACAGGTATTTAAACATACCTTCATCCAGATCTAAAATATCAGCGGCAAATCTGAATCTTTCCATCATGGAAGAAAAAGGGGAGTCGTCTTGAGTTAGTGGAGCAGGTTCTTTGTAGTACTCTTTTGTGAGGGCGTCTTTAATCTCGGACATTATGTTGGTTTAATTTCAATTCTGTTAAAAAAGCGCTTCCAAATATAAAAACTAAGTCAGATAATTATTCATTAAAATCATCACATTGTTAAAAAAAAGGTAATACCTGTGTATTTGTTTTTATGAGATAAATATATCATACTAGGGCATTCCATCGTTAGACGGTTAAATTAAATTCATATCTGCATTCTTCATGAAAGAAAAAAGATCCAAACCCCAAATTGAATGCAAATGAATGCAAATGTTTTAGTACTTAATCAAGATTACCAGCCTTTGAGTGTTTGCTCTTTGCAACGTTCTATGAAGCTTATTTTTTTGGAAAAAGCAGAGTTGCTGCATGATGATCCTGAAAAGAAACTGAGAACACCCAGTGACCAATTTGATTTCCCTTCTGTAATCAGATTACGCAGATACATACGCTTACCTTATACAAAAGTGGTTCTGACAAGAAGAAATGTTATGCGCAGAGACGGCTTTAGATGTCAGTATTGCGGGCAGAAATCTAAATTGACCATTGATCACATTCATCCCAAAAGCAGGGGCGGTAAAGACACCTGGGAAAACCTGACTACTGCTTGCGATAAATGTAACGTAAAGAAAGGGAACAGAACTCCAAAAGAGGCAAATATGGAGCTCAAAAATAAACCCTATCGCCCGATTCCGATCACTTTTTTCAGAGATATAAATGGTGGGGTTCAGGAGCCATGGAAGCCATATTTGTACATGACTTAGGGGATATTGAATATTCAACATTCAATAAGGAATATCCAATATTGATTGGGCAAAACTCTATTTCATATTAGTTACAGAATTCTATAGCAATGGTTGTTAGAGAATAAAATTAAACTTGTTTTTAGAACTTTATCCAAGTCATCGATAAACACTATCAGAGATATTTAAACGAATATCGCAATCAGTGAACAAAAGCCTTATCTTTAGCTGTAATTAAATTCAAAGAGAAACTCACATCTTGAAATGAGTAAGAAAGGCAGAGTTCTTGTAGCAATGAGTGGCGGTGTAGATTCATCTGTAGCTGCTGTAATGCTTAGAGAACAAGGATACGAAGTAATCGGAATTACCATGAAAACCTGGGATTATCACCGAAGCGGTGGTGATAACGGGAAAGAAACGGGTTGTTGTACGGTAGAGTCTATGAATGATGCTCGCCACATCGCTGTAAATCATGGTTTTAAGCACTTCATCGTAGATATAAGGGAAGAGTTTGGTGATTGGGTAATTGACCGGTTTGTGGGCGATTACATGGATGGGAGAACTCCAAACCCGTGTGTGCTTTGCAATACTCATATTAAATGGGCTGCTTTGTTAAAGAGAGCAGATAACCTTGGGTGTGATTTCATTGCAACAGGGCATTATGCAAGAGTAAGAGAGGAAAACGGACGTCACATCATTTCCAGAGGATTAGATCCAAAGAAAGATCAATCGTACGCATTATGGGGTGTTGCACAAAAACATCTTGAGAGGACTATTTTTCCTTTGGGTGGATACTCAAAACCTGAAATTCGCCAAATTGCAGAAGATCACGGATTATTAAACGTAGCCAACAAGCCTGACTCTTATGAAATCTGCTTTGTACCGGATGATGATTATCGTAGATTTCTAAAAGACAAAGTTCCGGGTCTGGAAGAGAAAATGAAAGGAGGCAAGTTCGTGGATAAAGACGGAAATATTTTAGGCGAACATGAAGGCTATCCATTTTATACAATTGGTCAACGACGTGGGTTAAACTTGCCCATGGGTAAGCCTGTTTACGTAACAAATATAAATGCGATAACAAACACGATCACTATCGGAGAGAAGGAAGATCTTATCAGTTCTACGCTGACAGCTAAAGAAATAAATTTAGTGAAGTATGACAAAATTCCGGAAACCGAAATGGAGATCACCGGCGCAATTCGATATAACGATGATGGGGCAATGGGACATTTGACTCAACTGGGTGAAGATGAGATCAAAGTTCATTTTCCAACCGGAAGAGAAGCCATAACTCCCGGGCAGGCTATAGTTTGTTATGAAGGTGATGACGTTGTAGCCGGCGGTTGGATCAAAAAAGTGAATGTAGGAATGGAAGACTTAATTTCTGCGTAACATCCAACTATGTAGTTCGTTAAACTCCACAATCTAATAACATCCAGAGATAATTATGAGAACCAAAATATATTTAAGTACACTGTTTTTTTTATGTACCATTGCTTTTTCGAATCCTCTTCAGGCACAGTTTGAAGGTCACATATCCATGAACCTTTATGGTGATAATGAAAGTGGTAAGACTTCAGTTAATCAACTTAATATGTATGTAACTGCAGATCGGATCTTTTTAAAAGGAGAAGATGAGATGAATTTTGGTCAGTCATTTAATTCCGGAGGAATGTTGATTCGGAATGATAAAAAAGATTTTGTGGTGTTAATGGAAAATAATGATGCACTACAGGTCACTAAATCAGAAGTGGAAGGGTTATTTAAAATGTTTCTTTCATGGGGTAATAGTTCTTCGCCAAAGAGTTCTGGTAATGACGAAATGAATTTTGAATATACCGACCGTGAAAGAACCATAAATGGATATAAAACTTACGAACTGGTTATCTCGGGTAGAGAAAATGATACAAAAATGTCAGTTTGGCTTACTCCGAATATTGATATCAACTGGGGAATGCTGGCTGAGCCATGGAAAAACCTTCCGGCTGAAGCAGATAGAGCAGTTAATCAATCAAGAGATGCGGTTTTTGCAGGGAAAAACTTTCCAATGCTTGTTGAAGTAACCGGGAAAAAAGGGACTGAAACCGTAATGGAAGTTACCAATATCAATAAGTCCAGTATAGCAAAAGCGATGGTTCAAATACCAACAGGAGTTAACCTGATCAGCGTAACAGATCTGATGTTTAAGATGATGTCAGGGAACTGATTTCAGGACATTAAGAAAATAGAGATATAAAAAAAGGGAGTTTGGATTACCAAACTCCCTTTTAGTTTGTACTAATTAAAATTCTATTTAATCAGTGTCATTCTCTTAGTTAAGCTTTGATTCGCTGATTGCAATCTATAGATATAAATACCTGAAGATAAGTTGTCAGCTTTAAAATTGAAGGTGTGGTTACCTGCACTTAATCTTTCATTAACCAAAGTAGCAACTTTTTGTCCAAGCATGTTGTAAACAACCAATTGAGTTGGCGCTGCTTCTTCTAAAGAAAAGCTTATTTTTGTACTTGGGTTAAAAGGATTTGGGTAATTTTGATCTAATGCGAACCTGTTTGGAGTATCTATTCCATCGTTTTCATTAGATGTTAATGTACCTCTTTCAAAAGTTGCTGATCTTGTATCACTTGATGCTTCATCGCTACCATCAGAAGCTATTACTCTGTGGTAAATTGTTGCACTGGCACCTGATTCAACTCCAAGATCCACTAAAATTGTATCCAGATCACCAAAGGCTATGTTATAGTTCAGGTTTGAACCAACATTAGCGTTAATGACGGTATTGGTAAATAGTGAGTCAGTAGCTGCTTGCCAAGTATACGTAAGACTGTCACCTTCAACATCTGAACTCGTTGTCCATGTAGCTTGGAAGCTGGTAGAAACATCTCCGGAAACACTAATCATTGCATCATCAGCAGGGGTTAGCAACGTACTTTTTGAAGGAAATAAATTATCACCAAAAAGAAGCTGTCCTCTTAATTCGCCTGCCGCTTCAGCTTGGGAATGTACATTTACATACAAACCTTGGCTATTCATGGCTTCAAGTTGCGCTTCTGTTAACTCATATGTGTTATCTGAAACATTATATACACCACTTGTGTCACTAGACACTGTAGCATTTAATGTTACTTCAACTCCACCGCTTCCGGTTACACTTTCTGAGTGTAGATGGGATGCCGTGTAAGCACTTGAAAGCGCTTCAAAACCACCGGTAACAATAGCTCTGTCACCTGTTATCTCTACATTTACTGCACCAAAAGCTTCGGTAATTACAGGAGTAGGTTGTTCGTGTAAACCGCTTAAATTCGTTTTGAAATAAGCTGAGGCATCACCTAATACTTGCCCACGAAGTTCGCCGGCTCCAAACGTAGTAGTATGTATGTTTACATAGTAACCTCTGTTAAGTAGCGTCTCAATTTGAGAAGCATCAACAGCAAATTTATTGTCTTTTGCTAAATAAGCACCTGCTTTAAAATTAGCCTCTACTTCTGCATTAATTAATATGTCAACCATTCCGTTAGTTCCGGAATGCCCTGCGTGCAGATGAGATCCACCGGCAACACTAGCGTCAAAATCGCCTTGTAATTCTGCGAATGTACCAGTTACCACTAATGAGTCATCTGTAGTTAGTTCAACTACAACTGCACCACCGGCATTTGTATTCGCAGAAGGAATTTCAGCACTTCCTGATAAACTGGCAAAGAAAGAAGCTGTAACCGGAGGAGTAACTTGACCTCTTAGCTCTCCGGAAGCAAAATTCTCAGAGTGGATATTTACATAAACGCCTCTATCCATAAGTGCCGCTTTTTGATCTGTGGTAAGTTCAAAGCTATTATCAGCGGCTAAATAAACTCCAGATTTATTGTCAGCTGCAACAGTGGCATTTAAAGTTACTGCTACACCACCGGCACTTCCTGCCATTGCAGTATGCAAATGAGAAGCAGCATAGTTGCTTGAAAGTCCATTAAATGACCCTGATACAAATAGTGAATCACCATTTAATTCGAGGATCAGAGCGCCGCTTGCCATAGTCTTAGCTACCGGTACTTCCTGTGCACCAGAAACATTAGTTCTGAATACAACATCAGCTTGAGGAGCTAATTGACCTCTAAGCTCTCCGGCACCATAGGTTTCGGAATGTATATTTACATAAATTCCGCGTGCTTTTAATGTATCTACCTGACCGCCGGATAAAGTAAAAGTGTTATTTGCGGTAGTGTATGTTCCGCCCATTCCATCAGTGTCTACTGTAGCGTTTAAAGCGAAAAGAACTCCACCTGCTTCACCAGCCATGCCTGCGTGCAAATGAGAGGCAGCATAAGTACTGCTAAGTCCTTCAAAAGAACCTTCAACAGTTAGTTCGTTTCCGTTAAGAGTAGCGGTTATATTTCCGTTTGCGGAAGTTGTTACAGTGGGTACTTCATTACTCCCACTAAGCGTAGTTTCAAAAACTGTTTGTGCATTAGTTATTTGAGTTGTACCAAACAACAGTAAACAAAAAACAGTCACCAAAAATGGTATCTTTTGTATATTCATTTTTCTCGTAAGTTAAGTTATTATTATACTTACCTAACATTACGAAAGAAATTTACGTTCAGATTGGATTTGGAATTGAAATATAAAAAAGGAGTTGCGCTTTCAAGCTACAACTCCTTATCTCTATCGCTAAATATAAATTCTGTAGTGATAAGTACGAATGGTTTTGAGAGACGGATTGGTTTTTATTTAAAAAAAGACATAAAAAAAACTCCAACCAATATGGAAGGAGTTTTCAAAGTCTTCGTAAATAAATACTATATAATATCTACATAGAACCCAGCATATACATAGCACCGGTAGGTTGAGGAGAACCACCCTCGGGCTCAAGTGTGATTGCAAAAGCACCTTGGTTTGCAGATTGATTCAGTTCCTGAATTTTGAAGAAATTATCTCTTTCAGGATTATTTACAGCAAATACTCCGGCGCTTAAAGGTTGACCATTGATTAAAATCCATAGCTGATATTCTTTTGCAGTAGGCACGGCAGGCATATTTGCTACTTGAAGCAAAGCTTGTCCATTATCCTTATCCCATACCACCTTGCCAAATCCATTTGGGTTTACATCTTGTCCGTCCATTAAAACAAGATCCACATCTCTTGCTTCTAAAATTGCTAATAATTCAGATTTTTGTTCGACTTCTGTCTCTAATAAACGGATGGCTCTTTCTTTTTGAACTACTAATTCCTTTTGTGTTTCCAGATCAGTTTCTAAGTTTTGATTGAAGAAAAACAAACCTAATGAGCTTACAAGAAACAAGACTGCTGCAGCTGCTGCAATTCTATATCTGGAAAGATAGTGAACAGTAGCACCTCCACCTCTTGCATGAACAGAGGCCCAAGCCATTTCTAATAATTGTTCTTTAACGTTTTCGGATGGTTTTTGATCGTATGCAAGTAAAGCCATTTCTGATGCTATACTTTTCATATCCTGATAAAGCTGTTCCTGTTCTGCAGTTGCTCCATCTAGTAAAGATTTAAATTCTTTTTCTTCTTCCTTTGTTATGGAGCTTAGTACAAAACCGACGCAAAGCTCTTCAAATTTTGTATTGTCTGTAGTGCTCATTGTACCTCTCCCGATAAAATTTCTCTTAGTTTCATCATTCCGTCTCGCATTCTAGTTTTTACAGTCCCTAATGGGATATCATATTCATCAGAAATCTCTGATTGACTCAATCCATCGAAATATGAGATTTGTATTACTTTTCTTTGTTTCTCAGAAATTTTTTGTAATGCGTTTCTCAACATTTCTGCTCTGTCCGATAAAATTGTATCCTCCAATGGATTGTTCTCACTTGAAAATAATGGGTGGTATACATTGTCATCATCCAGACTTGTCGACTGCTTTTTTTGTTCTTTATAAACTTTAGAACGCAATCTATCAATTCCTTTATTTCTTGTTAATGAAACAATCCAGGTATAGCCGGTTCCCCTATCCGGGTCGTATTGATCTGCTTTTTCCCAGATATTGCTGAATACTTCCTGCAATAAATCTTCTGCTTCCGTTTTCTTTTTTAGAATGGATAACAGCAAACCAAATAAAAGCCGATTATACTGATCATATAAAAGTGAAAGTGCAACAGGATCTTTCCGTGCAATTCGCTTTAGTAAATCTTTATCTCTGGCATTATCCTGATTTAAAAATTTACCTATGGCAGATATAAGAAAAAACAACATACCTATTGTTCCTGATTAAGATTACGAGTTAAGTCTCATACTGGATTGAAACTGTTAAATAAATTAAGCTAAAGAATTCGATTTCAAAAGGTCTTCTGCATGCAAAATATCATTAAATGGTTTTTCACAAACAAAATTTGAACAATAGTAAAAAGTAATGCTATCGTTGATTCGTTCCATTTTCTCTGTATAGCCGGAAAACTTACCAATATCATTTAATTCGGAATCTTTATACAAGGAGACTTTGAAAGGAGAAAATACAGACCTGATTCCCGAAAGATCTTCTTTATTTGGTGGGGTGTTATCAACGATAACAAGTTCTATCGGATTATTATTTAGAAATTGTATTGCTTGTAGGCCTTGGGTTATACTTGATCCTGATCTTATTAAATCTGCAGAAAAGAACTCACCAATTGAATTTGCATAGTTTTCAAACTCCGGTTCTCCTGTTAGTCGGCTCAACTTGATGAGACTTACCATTGCAACGGAGTTTGAGGAAGGAGTTGCTCCGTCGTAAATCTGTTTTTGTCTGCCAAGTAACTCTTCAGAGTCATGGCTAGTAAAAAAGAATCCACTGCTTTCTTTGTCCCAAAATTTCTCAATAAATACTCTTGAAAACTTAATTGCCTGATCTAGATATTCCGGATTATATGTTGTTTCGTATAATTCAAGAGTTGCCCAAATCAAAAAAGAGTAATCATCCGCAAAGGCAGAAATTTTACTTTCACCATCTTTGAAACGATGTAAGAGGTTTTCGTTCTGAAAAAGATTCTCTTTAATGAAAGAGAATGCATCTTCAGCCTTGGTGAGAAATCTCTCCTCATCAAATACGCTACTAGCTTTTGCCAAAGCAGTTATCATAAGAGCGTTCCAGTCAGTAAGAACTTTGTCATCAAGAAGAGGGCGGGACCGGTTGGTTCTGGCGGAAAGAAGCTTCTTTCTGATATTATTAAAATTCTCGGAATCAGCTTTAGATAAAGATTTTTCCAGGTGTGGGATGTTTTTGCCGGTTAATTGTTTAGTAGCTTCATCCTCATAATTACCCTCTATCGATAGGTTAAAAGTATTCAGAAAAAACTCTGTTTCATCTTTTGATAAAATTTTTTGAATTTCATCAACTTCCCAAATATAAAATTTACCTTCCTCTCCATCGGAGTCAGCATCTTCAGCAGAAAAGAAACCTCCGTCGGGGTGAACGAGATTGTCTGAAATATAATCGAATATCTCATAAACAGTTTCTTTAAATAACGGATTTCCGGTTACCTGCCAACCCTCTGTGTATGCGATCATTAAAAGAGCCTGATCATATAACATTTTTTCAAAGTGAGGAAGCAACCATTTTTCGTCTGTGGAATATCTGTGAAACCCATATCCTATATGATCCCAAATTCCTCCAAGGCGCATTTCTGTTAATGTATGTTCAACCGAATGCTTGAAACGATCTTCTCCTGTAGCGTACCACTGACGGAGCAGGAAACTTAAGTTATGTGGAGAGGGAAATTTAGGAGCTGAACCGAACCCACCGTGATCATCATCGTAGCGTTGTGATAGCTGCTCAGCGGCATATTCTACAGCTTCCAGCCCGGGGAAAGTTCCTTTCTCAAAATGCAACGACTTATCAAATCCATCCTGAATACTTTCTGTAGCTTTTTTAATTTTTTCAGGCTCATATTTCCACATTCCGGCTATTCCGGGTATCAGTTGTTTTAATCCAATTCGCTGAAATCGAGCTTCTTTGGGAATGTAGGTTCCTGCAAAAAAAGGTTTTTTATCTGGAGTCATAATTATGGTTAGGGGCCATCCTCCATGACCCGTCACCATTTGGCACACCGTCATATAAGTACTATCTATATCAGGGCGCTCTTCTCTATCAACTTTGATATTGATAAACGTATCGTTCAATAAGTTTGCGATCTCTTCATCTTCAAAACTCTCATGTTCCATAACATGACACCAATGGCACGTAGCATATCCAATGGATAAAAAAATGGGTTTGTTTTCTGATGCCGCTTTTTCAAAAGCTTCATCACACCATGGATACCAGTCTACCGGATTATTCTTATGTTGAAGTAAATAGGGGCTTTTTTCGAATTGAAGTCTGTTTAGCGACATGAGTAAAATTTGATTCTACTATTAATTGAGTAATGTTAAAATAAGCAGTTCTACAGCTAATTTATATTTCAATAGTAATAAATCGGAATCAGAATTTTAATCGTCTAAATCTTTCTTAAATCTTTGGCTGTAATCCACAATAAACCGCTCATAGTTGGAATTCATAAGTGGGGATGTTATCAGAAAATCAGCCGAAGATCTGTTACAAGCCAAAGGAATGTTATAAACGATAGCTATTCGCTGTAATGCTTTAACATCAACATCGTGAGGTTGAGCCTGAAGGGGATCCCAGAAGAAGATCATCATATCAATTTCATTATCCACAATGGCTGTTCCAATTTGGAGATCACCACCTAAGGGACCGCTTTTAAAAGTATAAACCGGAAGATTTAATTTTTGTGCAACTAAAGATCCGGTAGTACCTGTTCCGAACAAATTGTGATTTTTGAGAAACTCGCTATTGAATTCTGCCCAGTCTAATAAATCCATTTTTCTGTGGTCGTGGGCAATCAAAGCTATATTTTTCTTTGCTTTCATATGCAAAGTAGAGTCCTTGATAGAAGGGTGATGTTTTTTAACAGGCATTTTTATTTTAATATAAAACAATGCCCATAAACTAGCATGGAACCAAAGGGTTTAAATGACAAGTCGTAATGAAGTTCTTTCCATGCTAATCTGTTTTACCTTGAAAGTTTCTTTGGAAAATCCTTTTAATTCCTTTTCACCTGTTTTAATAAATAAGCTTTTTCGATTGTTTTGTAAATATAAGTCAGCATCTCCAAAATTATAGAAGGGCTCGGATACTACTATCTCTTTTTCTTCTGCTACATCTACAAGTCGAGAGGCAATATTTACTGTCGTGCCAAAATAATCTATTCGATCATTTAAATTAACAGCGGTACAATTTCCTAAATGAATCCCGGCTTTAAGTTTAAACGATTCTCCCATAGCAGTAGAAGAAGAAAATATCTGCTGGATTCTTTCTACCGCTTTTAATGCTGATACAGGTTCTTTAAATACAGCCATTACAGAATCTCCAATGGTTTTTACGATTCCTCCCCGTTCCTCAGCTACAATCTGTTGTATAATTTTAAAGTGACTCATCAACTGTCCGATTGCAAATTCGTCGCCTTCCTGTAGATAAAGATCAGTCGAGTTCATTAAGTCTGTAAACAAAATAGTTACGTTGGATGCAGTAACTTTTTCTCCATCCTTTAATGTTTCCTGAGCAAATAAAGTTCTGAAATCGTGAGAGGATGTTACCTCTGTGGCATAAATCGCTTCTTGTCGCCAATTTTCCTTCTCAATATAGCAAATCAGATCTTGTTCGGAATCGTTTACTATAGTAAGGTTGGGGTTGATCGAGACGGTAGCGTCCTGTCCATCAAAGTTTTCATCTGTAATAAAGATAGTAGCAGCGTCATCGATATCTTTTCTTAGATGGAGTTTCAGAAATCCTTCATTTACAGAGGTTTTAAAAAGGTAAGTACCTTCTTCGAGGCTGATATTCAAGTATTTTCGTTCACCTGGTTTTAAAAAATGTTGAGTGACTCGTTGAGGTGTATTTTGGGGGCCTCCGTAGCAGTACGTGTTGTTTGATATTTTACGGATAAGAGGATTTGGATTAAAAACCAGATGAAGATTTTCGTTGAAATCAATGGAATAACTACAATCGCAAGCATCACAATGAAGATCGGAATGTATCTCTCTCATTCTTCGGAAACTTTGTTTTGTGTTTTTGCAATTTGGACAAAACACATCCCATCTGAAGTCTAATAACCTGAGCTTGGCTGCATTTAAGAATACATTCAGAACAGAGTATTTTTTCTCCCCCCAATATTCTGCAAGTCTGTAGGGGTGTATTGTTTTCAAATCTTCATCCTGAGCCTGCAGAATATATTCCAAAAGATGATTTATTATTCGTTGGCGGCGAGTCTTTTCTAATAAATCAGCTTCAATTTCATTAATTTTAGTTTTTGCTCTTCTTGTAAGTCTTGTTTTCTTTGAATGCTCATATGGAAGAGTATTGGTAAAAGCTGATTGATCGCAATCATATACATACTTTTGAACTTTTCTTTTAACTATTCTTTCAATGTACTGATCTAAAAAATACCTTATAAATTTTCTGGAAGTAGTGATCTTTAAATCAATGATGAGTTTTGTTCCAGATCTTTCAGGTATTAGGTTTACATTAAAAGATAGGGACTGGATGAGGCTTGCTTTATATTTTCTTGAGGTACCAAATCTAAAAGGTTTTTCCCAGGCATAAGGCTCCTCAACCCAGGCATATCCGGTATTAATTTTTGTTGAGGTTAACTCAAGAAATCCTTTTCTGTTTTCCCTCAAAAAAGATTCTTTTCGAACAGAAAACTGTCCGGCGGATTTTAAAAATTTATTTGTATCAGAAATATAGGGCCATAGTTGGGTTGGATTAGCTTTTAAAATAAAGCTCCAATTAAAACTATGTTCAAAGGTGTTCTGCATAATCAGTTGAGTTACCTGCCCCTTTTTTTGATTCGTTAATTAATGTCCTAAATCTTATCTTTAAATACCATTTTGAAGAGAGTTTTTCAAAAGGGTTGTTACAAAAAAATTAATTTTATAAATAATATAATGGCATTAGAAAGAACGTTGACGATTTTGAAACCTGATTGTGTTCGTAAAGAACTTATCGGTGAAGTTACCCAAAAAATTCAGGAAGCAGGATTCAAGATTTTAGCAATGAAGATGACAAGATTAACAGCGGATACTGCAGGAGGATTTTATGCAGTTCATAAAGAGCGACCTTTTTATGGAGAGCTTTGTGAGTTCATGAGCAGTGGAGCTTGTGTTCCAATGATATTGGAAAAAGAAAATGCAGTAGCTGATTTCAGAACTCTAATTGGAGCAACTAATCCTGAAGAAGCTGAAAAAGGAACAATTAGAGAGCAATTTGCTGACAGTCTAGGTGAAAATATTATACATGGATCAGATTCAGTTGAAAATGGAAAAATAGAAGCAGCTTACTTTTTTTCAGAATATGAAGTAGTAGCAAATAACAGCTAAAAATTTCTTAGCGAAGGTAAAAAAACAGACTAAAGGTAATTCAGTCTGTTTTTTTTATGACCTTTTCCTTGCCCACTCATAACAAATAAGTGCAGCAGAAACAGAAGCATTAAGCGATTCTACATTATTTACCATAGGAATCCGTAAAGTTTTAGAAGCTTTTTTAATTACATTTTTATCTAATCCTTCTCCTTCATTTCCAATTAAGAAAGCCGTGGGATTATCGAATTCGGCATCCCAACAGGAAGCTTCTGAGTTGCCGTCTAAGGCATAAACTTCAAACCCTGCTAATTCAAGGTCTTTTAGTCCTTGGTTTACATTATGTACTCTAATGATTGGAATTCTCCCTGCAGTACCAGAAGAAGTTTTAAAAACAGTAGCGTTAACAGGCGCTTGTTTTTGAGTAGGTACGATTACAGCAGAAATTCCTGCTGCAACAGCACTTCTCAATATTGCTCCAAAGTTATATGGATCCTCTATTCCATCAAGAAAAATTACTGCGGGATTTGAATTTAAGTCAAGTTCAGATACCCAATCAAAGAAGTTGGTGTAGGATATTTGACTTAATAATGCAACAATTCCCTGATCATTTACTCTTCCTACTAGATTCTGGATTTTAATTTGGGGAACCTTAGATACCGGAATTGAGTTTTTTGAAATTAAATCAGCTAAGCCATCAATAGAACTAAGTTGAATAGAGTTTTTTACAAAAACTTTTTCAACCTCGTTGGGGCGATTTATTAACGCTTCAATTATTGGGTTGCGACCGTAGATGTAAATATTATCAATTTTACTCATTTTTATTTTTTTGTTAGCGCTGATTTATTAGATTGTAATAATATAAGTGGTTAGTAAAAGGTAAGGACATGAACAATGAAGAAAAAGAGATGAATTCTTTACTGGGAAAGAGTTCTGACAATGCGATAGAATTAAAACTAAATAAGCAGTTTAGGTCGTTTTCAGATCAAAATGATGCTCCTCCGGTGAATGCTTTTCAATTTTTATCAGCATTTATTCAGATTTTATTGGGAACAACTGTAGTAACTGTTTCAATTCTTGGGTTGATACAACCGATATGGCTTGCAACGGCTTTGAGTTTACTTGGCTGTCTATCAATTATATCGGGATTAGTTTTTTCATACTCTGTATTGTCAAACACTAACAGTTTTAATTCGTTGATTAACAAAGCAATTAAGAGAGTAATAACGTTTCAGAATTAAATTTTTTGGATGAAAGTTATTGCTCAATATATAGTTCTATATCTATAGAACTATATTAGCTATTCTAAATTAATTTAGAAATCTTCAACTGTATCTGAGACTAATAAACCGGAGTGACTTTTCTGTTATTACTCATTTTATTTTGATTTCAATAGAAAGTTAGAGGCTAAGATTCTAAAGCTTTTTATTCATGAATCTCATGCAGGTACTTAAAATATGAACCTTTCTCAGAAAAAGCTTTTCGTGATAGCACACAGAGGAGCCAGCGCTTATTTTCCGGAAAACACAATGTCCGCTTTCAAGGCCGCTGTAGATATGAAGGTAGATATGATCGAATTGGATGTATTGCTGTCAAAAGATAATATACCGGTAGTATTTCATGATGAAAAGTTAGACTATAAAACCAATGGATCCGGTTTAGTCTTGGATTATACTATTTCCGAACTGAAAAAACTGGACGCAGGTTCTTGGTTTCATCCAAAATTCAAAAATGAAAGAATTGCTACTTTAAGAGAGATTCTTGAGTACTCAAAAGCAAAGATACTTGTAAATATAGAAATAAAACCTGAAGCGGTTACTGATAATGAAGAGTCAGGAGTTGTTGAACTGGTTTTGAATTTAGTTAATGAATTGGAAATGGAAGACCAAGTACTGATTTCCAGTTTTGATTATAGAGTGTTGGAAAGAGTAAAGAAAAGTAGACATCCGGTGAAAATGGCAATGTTATATGAACAAAAGCAATCGAACGGTAGAGCACCTGTGAAACTTGCCAAAGATTATAATATTGATGCTTTTAATCTGAACAAGAAAGAATTAACTGAAAACTGGGTTAAGCAACTGAATGACCGTAAAATTCCATTCCTGGTATATACTGTAAATGATAAAAAACTCATGGAATCAATTATCGAATCAGGAGCAAAAGGAATTTTTACAGATAAACCGGATGTATTGATTGGTGTAGTAGAGGAATTGTTCAAAAAAAATTGATGATAAATTAAATAACTTTCAAAGTTGCATTGAATAGGGTGTGTTAGAATACTATCTTTTCCATCCATCAACTTCACTCAAACTTCGCATGTCTACTAAGTATATTTTTGTAACCGGAGGGGTCGCTTCATCTCTTGGGAAAGGAATAATTTGTGCTTCACTAGGTCGGTTATTAGTTGCACAAGGTCTAAAAGTAACTGTTCAAAAATTGGATCCTTATATAAATGTGGACCCAGGAACAATGAATCCATATGAGCATGGTGAAGTTTACGTTACTGATGACGGCGCCGAAACAGATCTGGATTTAGGGCATTACGAAAGATTTTTAGATATACAGACTTCACAATCCAATAATGTTACTACAGGACGTATTTATAATGATGTAATTACCAAAGAAAGACAAGGCGCTTATCTTGGTAAAACTGTACAGGTAATTCCTCATATAACTGATGAAATCCAATCTCATGTTCTAGAGTTAGGAAAGTCAGGAAAGTATGATGTTGTGATTGTAGAGATTGGTGGGACAGTAGGTGATATTGAAAGCTTACCATATATAGAAGCAGTAAGACAGCTTAAGTACAATGTAGGAAGAAAGAACACATTGTCAATCCATTTAACTCTGGTTCCATATCTGGCAGCTGCGGGTGAGTTAAAAACAAAGCCAACTCAGCATTCCGTTAAGACTCTTTCTGAAAGTGGTTTACAACCTGATATTATAGTCTGCAGATCAGAACATGAGTTGGATTCTTCGATCAGGAGTAAAGTGGCTCGGTTCTGTAATGTGGATCTGGAGGATGTAATAGCATCTCTGGATGCAAAAAGTATCTATGAAGTTCCGTTGTTAATGAAAAAGGAAGGTCTGGATAAGCGTGTAATCGAAAAGCTTCAACTGGAAACTAAAGAATATAACCTTGATAATTGGATTGGGTTTGTTGAGGCTGTTTGCGATCCCTCTGGAGCTATTGAAATAGCATTAGTCGGTAAATATGTTGAGCATCATGATTCATACAAATCAATAGTTGAAGCTTTTATTCACGGTGGAGCAGTAAATGATTGCAAAGTTAATGTTCGATGGGTACAGTCTGATGACCTCACTAAAGACAATGTTTCTAAAAAACTGGAAGGAATTTCAGGCGTCTTAGTAGCTCCGGGATTTGGCGGACGTGGAATAAGTGGTAAGCTGGCAGCAGTTGAATATGCTCGGGTGAATAAAATTCCATTTTTCGGAATTTGTTTAGGAATGCAATGTGCTGTGATAGAATACGCACAAAATGTATGCGGTTGGGAAGATGCAAACAGTACTGAATTTGAAGATGATTGTGAATACCCCATAATTGATATCATGCACGATCAAAAAGACATCGAGAATATGGGGGGTACAATGCGACTGGGTAAATATGCTTGTAAACTTGATAAAGACTCGAATTCCTATAAAGCTTATGGAGAAGAACTGGTTTTTGAGCGTCATCGTCATCGTTATGAGGTGAACAATAACTTAAGATATAAGTTGGTTGAAGGAGGTTTGGCTTTAGTGGGAATGAATCCGGAAAGGGACTTGGTTGAAATTGTAGAAATTCCCAATCACCCCTGGTTTGTTGGGGTTCAATTTCACCCGGAATTAAAAAGTACTGTAAATAATCCTCAGCCTCTTTTCGTTGATTTTGTTAAGGCGAGTTTAAAACATGCCAAAGCAAATGAACAATACAGCGTTTTAAAAAAGTCAAAGAAAAAAGTAATAAAATAGCTTGTCAGGTTACAAGGATAAGACCAGAGTACGCAGTTGTGGAATACTCATTAAAAATGAGTGCATACTGTTAGCTCAATTGTTGTCTCCAATATCGAATGAGCTTATCTGGACGCCTCCGGGAGGCGGAGTTAAATTTGGAGAGACTTTGGAAGAAGCACTTAAAAGAGAGTTTCTTGAGGAAACAGGGCTAACTATCTCTGTAAATAAGCTGGTTCATATTAATGAAATTATCCAAGACAGGTTTCATGCTATCGAGTTTTTCTTTTTGGTTAATTATGAATCCGGAAATTTAAAACTAGGTAGTGACCCTGAACACAATGAGAACGATCAAATATTAAAGGCGTTGTCATTTAAAAGTAAAGAAGAGATTGCTGGTTCGAATGTAAAACCAGAATACTTAAAAAAAGAATTTTGGACGGCTTAGCTGTCATTTCTGGAATCATAGATGGGAAGTTTAAAATAAAAAGTAGTGCCCTCAGAGAATTTACTTTCAACCCAAATTTTACCACCATTCTTTTCTATAAACTCTTTACAAAGCATTAATCCTAAACCTGTTCCTGCTTCATTTCGTGTTCCTGCAGTAGAGTAAAATGAACTGGTGAATAAAAGTCGGATCTTATCTTTAGGAATTCCCATGCCTGTATCTTTTATAGAAATAATTAAAAAACCCGATTCTGATAGGGTATTAACAGAAACTGTATCTCCTTTGTCACAGTACTTTAGCGCATTTGATAAAATGTTGAGAACTACTACATCCATCATGTTTTTGTCGGCAAACACATCTTCTCCACTACCAGAGCCCAGATCGATTATAATTTCTTTCTCGTCAAATCTATTAGAGAGTAGCTCAACATTCTTGATAAAAACATCATAGATATCAAACTTTATCGGGGTTACTTTGTAGCCCTGCATTTGACTTTTAGACCAGTTTAAAAGATTATTTAAGAGAGTGGAGGTATGTTTAAATTGAGAAACCAACTCAGGAATCAATTTATCGAGTTCATCTTTATCAGCAGCTTTCATTTCCAGTAATGTCACTAAACCATAAAGTGAACTTAACGGATTTCTTAAATCATGAGCTATGATAGAGAAAAGTTGGTTTTTGATTTTGTTCGTTTCTTCCAGATCAAGATTCAGTCTCTCAAGTCTCCGATTAGCTTTTTCTTTATTTTTTTTACTCCTGTAAAACACAAATATGAAAATAAGACTGACAAAAAGAAATGAACTAACTCCTCCAAGAATCAATTTTTGATTTCTGAATTTAATATTCTGAGCAAGCTTTAGTTCTTCTTCTCTGCGTTCAAAATTATATTCAGCTTCCAAAACCTGAACTTCCTGATTTCTTTGGCTAATATTCAAACTGTCACTTAGAGCAAGGTTTTTGACAGAATACTCATATGCTTTCTTATAATTGCCCTGCGCTTTGTAGATTTCTGCTAAAAGACTCACAACGGAGTTTAATTCAGAAAGTGTCTGAGTTTTTTCCCCAATTTCTTCAGACCGTAATGCTACCGTTAGAGCTGAAGCTAAATCTCCCGATATAAAATGAACTTTTGCAATTCCGTTAAGCGGATTCATAGTTTGGGCTTCATTTTCAAGAAGAGAGAAAAACTCTATAGATCTATTGAAATGGTATAACGCTTTTTTATAGTTTTTTTCCTGAGTATAAAGGTCTCCGAGTTTAAAACTGGAAATAGCTTTAGCTCGTACTTCAATAGCGTCATCCCCGAAATCAAGTACATCAAGGAAATGACTTTCAGCTTTCTTAAAATCTTTCAGCCCCAAATAAATGAAGCCAAAGTTTACTTTAGAAGTAACTTTAAGTGCTCTGTTCCCGGCTGAGATATTCATATTATTGAAGACTTCAAGGGCAGATTCAAAGTTTTCCAAACGTATATATAGTGCACCCAGATTGTTAGAGATTTTATTCAGTTTATCCTCTTCTTCCAACTCGCTGAAAATTTTTCGGGCTTTTAAATAGTATTCTACCCCGGTTTTATAAAGCCCAAGCGAGCCATAACAGTTTCCTGTAACCAAATACAGATTGGCATGGTGGTAGCCTTCATTGTCAAATTGTTGGTTTAGAAAAGGAATCGCTCTTTGAATTCCTTCAAAATAGGCTCCTTTGATGAAATCGGCGTTGACCAAACTTGTATTTCCGGCAAGGATACCATCCTCATATTTAAGTGAGTCGGATAATTCTAAAAGTCTGTTAGCATACAACACAGAGCTGTCTACATCAATATTTTGATAGTATTCAAGAATTTGAATGATTGTTTCAGCTTGCTTCGACGGGTTTTGTTTTTTGTACTCTGCTTTTAAACTGTCAACATTATCTACAGAACGTGACTGACCGTAAGATTTTATCGTAAATAAACTAAGTATGAAATAAAGAAGAAAAAGAAAGGATCTTGTACAGATAAAATTCATGCAACGTAAATTTAAGCACCTGTAGTGCTATTGTAAAAGCTTTAAATTTGATTTAAGTAAACGATTGTCAATACCTATATTACGATAAATATTTTAATAAAAACTCATATGAAGTATACACAAATACTATTGATAACTATAGCTGCATTAATACTTGCTTGCAGCCCGTCAGAAGATATAACACTAATCGAAAACGTTAATGGTTATACCATTATCGGTGAAGATCTGGTCGAATTTAAATCCGTTGCCATAAAAAACGGTAAGTTTTTGGAAATCAGTAGCGTTTCACTTGCGGAAAACTATCCCAATTCTGAAATTATTGATGGTGAAGGAAAAAATCTGCTACCTGGTTTGATTGATGCTCACGGACATGTAATGGGATTGGGCTTCCAGCAACTCAATGTAAACCTTATGGGTATTAACTCCCTAGAAGCTACCCTTGACACACTCAAAAATTATGCGGAAGCAAATCCCGATCTGGAATGGATACAAGGAAGGGGTTGGAATCAAACCTTATGGGAAGAAAATGAATTTCCAACAGCCGAAGATATTGATAAGGTCATTTCTGATCGCCCGGTTTGGTTAAGCAGAGTTGATGGCCATGCGGGCTGGGGAAATAGTTTGGCATTAAGAATGGCAGGCATCAGTAAAGACACTCCCGATCCGCAGGGCGGAAAAGTTATAAGAGATGGGAGTGGGAAAGCTACAGGTGTATTCATAGATGCTGCACAAGGTTTTGTAGAATCCGAAATTCCAGCTCCAACTGAAAAAGAACAAAAACTGGCATTAGAAAAAGCGTATGCCCAAATGGCAAAAATGGGAATAACATCAGTTCATGATGCAGGAGTAGGAGTTAAAGCATGGAATTTATATAAAGAGTTCGCCGATCAGGGAAAGGCAAAAACCAGGATCTATGGAATGATATCAGGTTCAGGAAATACTTTCGATGAGCTTTCTAAAAACGGGCCGGTTGACTCATACTCAGATGATATGCTTGCTCTGAGAAGTGTTAAATTATATTCCGATGGCGCTTTGGGGAGTAGAGGAGCTGCTATGTTACAGCCATATTCTGATGATCCGGGGAACGTTGGTTTGTTGTTCATGGAGCAGGAAGAAATGGATGCCGCTGTATCAAAAGTAGTTGGCAAAGGATTTCAGGCAAATATACATGCTATCGGTGATGCAGGAAACAGACAGGTTCTAGATGCTCTTGAAAAAGCTCAAAATGAACATGGAGATCAGGGATTAAGAAACAGAGTAGAGCACGCTCAAATAGTTGCTTTAGAAGACATTCCAAGATTTAAAGAGCTCGATATTATTGCTTCCATGCAACCAACACATGCAACCAGCGATAAAAATATGGCTGAAGACAGAGTGGGACCACAGAGAATTAAAGGTGGCTATGCCTGGAAAACATTTTTGGAGCAAGGAACCGTAGTAGCAGCCGGTTCTGATTTTCCGGTTGAACATTCCAATCCATTTTTTGGATTGTACTCTGCAGTTACAAGAATGGATCATAGTGGAAATCCTGAAGGCGGTTGGTATCCAAACGAATCATTAACAAGAAAAGAAGCACTTCGCGCATTTACAGTGGATGCCGCTTATGCAGGTCATCAGGAAAATATTCTGGGATCAATTGAAAAAGGAAAGTGGGCAGATTTTATTCTGATCGACCGGGATTATTTTTCAGTTCCGGCAAGCGAAATTTGGAATATAGATGTCTTGGAAACCTGGGTTGCCGGTAAAAAAGTATACTCTGCAGATAAATAGAATTTGGAACAAATATCAGGTCTTAAGATTTAAGTAAGAAACTTGAACAAAAAGACCTGAAATGAATTTTCAAAACCTTAAATCTTTAACAGCTATAATACTGATTATGGCTGTTTTTATATCATGCAGTGATTCTGATAATAAACCGGAAATCACACCTGAGATTCCATCTGCACAAACAATGGCTATTGATCTGTCGGATTTTAATAGTAATAGTAACTCTAAGTTAAAGGCCGGTTCTAATTTTAATGCCGCTCTTTTCAGAGCAGGAGTTGCAAAGTTAATCGTTGATGCAAACCTGATCATACCCAAGGTTTTGATTTCAGCTGCTCAAAACCAAGATCCTGAAGTTGTAGCAGAAGGAGAATATCAATGGATGTATACCGCTCAAAATGAAGACAATGAATTTTCAGTTTTGCTAACTGCCGAAGTAGATTCTGAAGATAATGTTGAGTGGAACTTTTTCGTAACTACATCAGCTACCGATCCTCCTCTGAATAATTTTCTATTGTTTTCAGGTGAAGCAGAATATGACGGAACAGAAGGTGAATGGACTTATTATGATGCTCAGGAAGATGAGCCTGTTTCAGAAATTGAATGGGATATTGATAATGACGGAAGTATTGATCTGGATTTTTCAGTACTGAGCGACAGAAATGGAAATGAAGGTTCAGAAATAGATTATGACTTTGATGGTACCTTGAAAACAATTGTTTATGTGGATGGTTCAAATGGAAACGTCACAACAATAGAATTTGATACTGAAACAAAAGTCGGATTTATTATATCTCCAAACTATAATGAAGGGATAAAGTCTTGCTGGGATGAAAATCTTGAAGACACTCCTTGCGCTGACTAAACAGTAAAAAAAGAAACAATTTTAAAAGCTCCTGTAACCCGGGGGCTTTTTTTTTGTAGTTATTCGTTAAACATATATATTATATGTACAAAATATGTGTATAAATGGATAAGCTACATCAGAAAATAAAGGGAAGAGGTTCTTCAGATAATCCGATCAACAGATTTGAAGGAAACTATATTGATTATAACCTGGATGAAGAAACAGGAGAAAAACCAAATCCTAAAACTAAACTCTTTAAAGATCATACAAAGGAGATCATTTCTTATAACAAAAGTCCGGATATACCTTTCAATGCCGGATTAAATGTTTACAGAGGATGTGAGCACGGCTGTATTTATTGTTACGCACGGCCCTTTCATGAGTACTTAGGTTTTTCTGCTGGGCTGGATTTCGAAACCAAAATAATGGTTAAATACAAAGCTCCTGAGCTTTTGAAGAAAACATTTCAATCACCAAAATGGAAGCCTCAGGTCATAGCAATGAGTGGTATAACTGATTGTTACCAGCCAATTGAGCGCAAACTTTTACTCACCAGAAAATGCCTTGAAGTACTGGCAGAGTTCAGAAATCCTGTAGGTATCATAACCAAGAACCACCTTATAACCAGAGATATAGATCTATTAAAAGAGCTGAATGAATACAATTGTGTAAGTACTACTATATCAGTGACTTCTTTAGACAATAAAATTACAGAAGTAATGGAACCAAGAACGTCTCGACCTTACAGAAGACTGAAAGCAATTGAAAAGCTAGCCAACGCAGGAATTCCGGTAGGCGTGAATGTTGCTCCAATAATTCCGGGATTAACAGATCATGAATGTGCTGATATTTTAAAGTCCGCAGCTGATGCAGGTGCTACAAGAGCTAGTTTTATAATTTTAAGATTGCCTTTTAAAGTGAAGGATCTATTTCAGGATTGGTTGGTACAGAATTTTCCTGAAAGAAAGAATAAGGTTTTAAATAGAATTCGGGATATGAGAGGAGGAAAACTTTACGAAGCTGAATTTGGAAAAAGAATGAGAGGTGAAGGAAACTTCGCTGAACAAATAAAAGATCTTTTTAAAGTACAGAGTAGAAAGTTAGGCCTTAATCAGGATATTAATAAGCTAACTACAGACCATTTTAAAAGATCTTGTGGTGAGCAATTGCAACTATTTACATAATTACTATTAAATTTCTATAGAATTAGAAACTTTAGTGTTTTTGTGTCGTCTAATTAAATGTAGCTTCCCGGTATCCTTACTACAGAGAGTAGCTTTTTAAACATAGTAGCCATCTTTTCAAAAAGATTAAGGATATCGGGTTTTTTTATGTCTATAGTTTTTTCAACTCAAGCAAATTCTGATTGGAATAATAAATTAGCTCAGAATCTGCACCTTCGTCTTCATCAAAGAATGAAATTTTAGTCTCTTTCATTAACTCGATATCATCAATTTCTGAGGGCTTAATTTGAAGAGGTTGATAGGTTTTTTCGTCAGATGAAAGCATGGTTTTTAATTCCTGATTCAGGAAATCCATGTATTCAATTTTCAGAGATCCGGTTTTGGCGTAGGTTATAACCAGAGAGTAAGCAACAGAACCTGTATAGTGTAATCTTTCAAAAACATCCTTTGATAGTCGTTTGGAATCAACCTGTCGGGCAAAAAAATAAAATTTGAGTGCTTTCTCAAACAAAATTTTGTCTCTATCATTTAATATCTTAGTAGTAGGATTCATCGTAGTCTATAATTTTAACAAAGGTACTTAAGGATTTAATAACATGTCAGCTACTTTGTCAACAATGTTGGAAATTGGAACTAAAGCACCATCTTTTGAACTGCCGGATACTGATGGAAGTAAAGTTTCTTTATATGACCTTAAGTTCGATAAAGGCGTATTAGTGATGTTTATTTGTAATCACTGCCCCTATGTTAAACACTTAAATGAAGGTCTGGTCGAGTTTGCTAACGAGTACAAGCAAAAAGGTATCGAGTGCATCGCGATAAGTTCAAACGATGTTGAGAATTATCCTCAGGATTCACCAGATTTAATGAAAAAACTTTCTGAGAAACACAATTTTCCTTTTCCTTATTTATATGATGAGACTCAGGAAGTGGCTAAAGCTTATAAAGCTGCCTGTACTCCGGATTTCTTTCTGTTTGATAGAAATCTGGAATTATTTTATCGAGGTCAGTTTGATGATAGTAGACCCGGAAACGGAAAGCCTGTAACAGGGAATGACATGAGAGCTGCAACAAGTTCTTTGATAAAAGGAGAGGAAAATTTTGAATCCCAAATACCGAGTATGGGATGTAATATAAAATGGAAAAGCGGTAATGAACCGGAGTACTTTAAATAATGGATAATAAACATATTCGAAAATTGAGGGAAGATTACTCTCTGAGCACATTAGATGAGAATGATGTGTATGCTGATCCGATCCAACAATTTAAACTTTGGTTGGACGAATCATTAAAGGCGATGCTACCGGAGCCAAATGCAATGACGCTTTCTACAGTGGATAGCGAACAAAAACCGCATTCCAGAATTGTACTTTTGAAAGGAATAGAGAAGAATGGCTTTATCTTTTATACTAATTATAAAAGTGACAAGGGGAGAGATATAGAAAGTAATCCCAATGTGTCTATATGCTTTTTGTGGAAAGAACTGGAACGTCAGGTTCGTATCGAAGGTATTGCAAAAAAAACCAGCTCAGAGAGTAGTGAAGAATATTTTGTTTCACGTCCGGTTAAAAGCCAGATAGGTGCTTTGGCTTCTGAACAAAGTTCTGTAATTGAGAACAGAGTAATTTTGGAAGAAAAGTTTGAAGCGCTTACTAAATTATATTCGACAGGACATGTACCCATGCCGGATCATTGGGGGGGGTATATTGTAGAGCCAACTTCAATTGAGTTTTGGCAGGGAAGACGCAGTAGACTACATGACAGAATTAAGTATGAGAAGGAAAAGAAGAACTGGATCATTAAAAGATTAGCTCCCTGAAATGCCGAAGATTAAAGAAAAAAGGATGGAGGAAGTTAGGACATTCGAAAATACTTTCGACTGGCATGACTATAACAGCAAGAATCCGTTTCCGAAAGGAAGCTGGAATACTGATATTTTTAAAAATGAAAATCCTATTGTTCTGGAGTTGGCATGTGGAAAGGGAGAATATTCTACGGGTTTGGGAAAACTCTATCCCGATAAAAATTTTGTCGGTTTTGATCTAAAAGGAAATCGTTTGTGGGTTGGAGCCCAACGTGCACTTGATCAGGATTTAGAAAACGTTAGGTTTTTCAGAGCTTACATAGATCATCTGGATCAGTTTTTTGAAAAGGAAGAAGTTTCAGATATATGGATCATATTTCCGGATCCGCAACTAAAGAAGGACAGGAAGAAACTTACATCTCCAAAATTTTTAAAATTGTATAGACCTCTGTTAAAATCCGGAGCAACCATCAACTTGAAAACGGATAGCGTGGAACTTTATGAGTTTACCAAAGAAGTGATCGAAGAACAGAACTTAAAGCTGTTAAGAGATATAAAAGACGTTCATAAAGAATGCCCGGAAGATCCCGAGCTTTCAATTAAAACGTACTACGAAAAGATGCACTTAGAGAAAGGGAAATTAATTAAATTTATTTCGTTCAGGCCTTAACGAGATTCAAAACTATAGATGGTACTTACAGTTCCGTCTGTTGATATTTTTCTAACTCTTGGTATTATGCCCTGATCTTCTTCCCAAAACTTCCACCACTTGCCATCCCCAATAGTGGATTCCAATACATAAACTTCTCCATTATAGATATCTATTCCATGTGGAGACCATGGCTTTTCAGATTTCAAAATTGTTCTAGCAGAACCATCAGGCGAAATCTTTATCACTTCTCTGTTTCCATAGTATGCCAGGTAAACATTTTTAGATTCATCAACTATCATATCGAAAAAAATATTTGCTCCTGAAAATGGAATGTCTTCCGGATTTCGCTTCTTTAAATTTGAAGCTAGTAATTTATAATCCACACCATCATAAATATAAATATCGTCACCGGACATCATGTAAAGTTGTTGGTCAGGCCCCCAAGCCGTGAGATTTATTCGTTCAAAATCAGGTGTATCTATTTTAGTTATTTGATTCAGGCTGTCTCGGAAAAAAATATTAGAGTCTTTGGTAAAGTAGATTTCATGTTCTTCGTTAACCGCAATCGATTGAATATGAAATTGGTTTTGAGCAGTGGTGCTTGGAATCAGGACTTGATTTTTAGGATGATCAATTATCCAAAGTGTATTGTTATGATGTGGGTTTTGACCAGTTCGTTCTGCAGCGAATATTTCTCTGATTGAATTTCTTGAAAGTATAATGTCGCTTGGAGATCTTTGAGCTCTCAGAACATGAATCATTTCATTATTTGGCGTTATTTTCCAAACACAGGCATAATGATTCGCATCATCGTCAATAGGGCAGATAAAAGTAAAATATATATTTCCATCCTGATCAATCACCAAGCCTCCCCAGGGATGGGATTCAAGCAATGGCGGCATGCATAAGGTTAGTAATGCTAATACAAAAAAGGATTTAGCTTTGTAAATCAAGCAGAAATTCATGACATATATTATTTCATATATAATTAAGTGTTTCCTGTAATTAATAGGGGTGAAAAAAAGTAAAACTGAATTTTATTTTCCAATTGCTTGATTTTCGCCTCAGATTAGTTAACTTCGTCTAGTTAACACTGTTAACCAATCTTTAAAATGAGCGAAAAAGAACTCCCTTTAAGAGAAAAAATATTAGATATAAGTCGTCATCTTTTATACAATGACGGACATACTGCACTTTCAATGCGTGGAATAGCAAAAGAAGCAGGTGTATCTGCAACCAGTATTTATCTCTATTTTGATAACAAAGATCACCTTCTGCATACATTGATTGAAGAATCAGTTGAAGCTTTGAGTGTATCAATAGAACAAAAAGTAGATGCCAACTCAGGGGTAATAGCACAGTTTGAATCTGTGATCAGAAGTTATGCAGATTTTGCGTTTGCGCATCCTGAGAAATACCAGATCATATATATGGTAAAGTCAGAATCAATGGCTCGTTACCCGAAAGAAAAATTCAGAAGGGCACGAAGATCATATGAACTTTTAGTAAAAATTATTGAATCGGGAGTTCGTGAAGGATTGATGGAAGAAGAAGACCCGCTAACTGCAGCTTATTCTATTTGGGCTCAACTGCATGGTGTAATATCGGTAGTATTAAATCAAAGATTAGATAACAGGATTAACAGAGAACATTTTATCGAAAAATCTATTCAACATATTATTGAAGGATTCTTGGTGAGAACTAAGGTTTCTTAAAATTTGGAGAGCATTATGGAAGCATTATCAGAATTATTCGGATTTTTTAGCGAAGTACCACTTTGGGCTTCGATCACTGCAACGGTAATAATAGCTATTGGTTTTGCCTATACAGGCGCACCACTTTGGCTATGGGCTATAGCGGGTTATGCGGGATTGATAGGTCTTGACGCTCCGCAATGGTTATATATCGCTTACACAGTGCCTGTCCTAGTTTTTAATATCAAACCGGTAAGAAGGGTATTATTAAGTGGACCAATTATGAAGTTATTGGATGCCCTTAACTTCCTGCCCACAATATCTCAAACTGAGCAAACCGCAATAGAAGCAGGAAATGTTTGGATCGAAGGCGAATTATTTTCAGGAAAACCGAATTTTAAAAGAACTCTCGAGCAACCTTATCCCGATCTGACTAAAGAAGAGCAAGAGTTTTTAGACGGTCCGGTTGAAAAAATCTGCGAGATGGTGAATGATTGGGACGTCTTTGTAAGAAAAGATTTTACTGAAGAAACATGGGACTTTCTTAGGAAAGAAGGTTTTTTCGGATTAATTATCCCCAAAAAGTATGGTGGGCTTGAATTTTCAGCAACAGCGCACTCTGCGATAGTAGCAAAATTATCATCCAGATGCGGTCCGCTCGGAACTACCGTTATGGTACCTAATTCTTTAGGGCCTGCAGAGCTGTTAAATCACTACGGAACTCAAAAGCAGAAAGATTATTATTTACCCAGATTAGCGGCAGGAGTTGAAATGCCTTGTTTTGCACTTACGGAGCCAAACGCAGGTTCTGATGCAGGAGGAATGACTTCAGATGGCGAGGTATTTAAAGGAGAAGATGGAGAACTTTATCTGAGGCTAAACTGGAATAAGAGATATATTACTTTAGCAGCTATTTCAACTGTTTTGGGATTAGCATTTAAACTTCGTGATCCGGAGAATTTGCTTGGCAAAGGTGAAGACTTGGGAATTACTTGTGCATTAATTCCATCAGATACTGAGGGAGTTGTATTGGGAAAGCGTCATGACCCACTTGGGGTTCCGTTTTATAATTGCCCAACTCATGGCCATGATGTAGTTGTGCCTATTGACGCAATAATTGGCGGAAAAGAAGGTGCAGGTAATGGATGGAGAATGCTGATGGAATCTTTAGCGGTTGGTCGAGGTATTTCACTACCCGCATCCAGTTTGGCGGGCGCGAAACTATCCACCCGAGTTGTTGGAGCTTATGCGGCGATCAGAAAACAATTTGGTTTAAATATTGGAAAATTTGAAGGTATTGAAGAGCCAATGGCTCGTATTGGCGGGTACACCTATTTTATGGAAGCTGCCCGAAAATATACTACCGGAGGGCTGGATCAAGGAGAGAAGCCTGCTGTTGTAACAGCGATCGCAAAATACAATTTCACAGAGCATACCCGCGAGATCATAAATGACGCGATGGATATAGTGGGTGGTGCGGGAATTTCCAGAGGGCCACGAAATGTGTTTGCTCATGGATATATTTCTTTGCCGATCGCTATTACAGTGGAAGGCGCAAACATTCTTACAAGAACATTGATGATATTCGGACAGGGAGCTATTCGTTGCCATCCATACGCTCTCAATGAGATAAATGCCTTGATGGATAAGGATGTAAAAGGATTTGACGATAATTTTTGGGCGCATATTGGACATGTTGGAAGAAACAAAGCCCGTTCGTTTATGCTTAGCATTACGCGTGGATATCTGGCCGGGTCTCCTGTAAGTGGTCCTGCTGCAAAGTATTATCGAAAAATGGCTTGGGCTTCAGCGTCGTTTGCATTTTTTGCTGATATAGCTTTAGGTTCTTACGGCGGTGGTTTGAAAATGAAAGAGAAGATCGCTGGACGATATGCTGATATCCTTAGCTTTATGTATCTGGGAACGGCTACACTCAGAAGATTTGAAGCCGAAGGAAGACGTAAAGAAGATCTCGATTATTTCAAATGGTCGATGGATTATGTTTTCTATAGAATTCAGGAAGCTTTTGATGGTATTTTAAGAGAGATCAAAGTTCCGGGACTTAGTTGGGGATTTAGGTTAGTAGGTGTCTGGTCACGTTTAAATCCAATTGGAACATACCCATCTGATGATCTAGGTCACCGAGTAGCTCAGGCTATGCAAGAGCCCGGTCTGGCAAGAGATCGTATGACAGACGGCATGTATATACCTTCTGATCCGACTGAGGCTGTTGGACGCTATGAAAATGCTTTAACTTTGATAACAAACACGAATCCTATATACAAAAAGCTCTATACAGCAATGAAAAAGCGTGAGCTTCCTAAAGATTCGTTTCTGAACTTATTGAAGCCAGCTTTGGAGAAAAATATAATCACAAAAGCAGAAGCTGAAATGGTTGAAAAAGCAGAAGCAGCCAGAAATGATGCCATTCAGGTAGATGAGTTTACTTTAGATGAATATATGGATGCCACTCCAACCTCACCGGCAGGTGAAGGGTTAAAAACCAAAGAAGTGGATAGCTTGGTATAACTGTCTGATTTTTACTCTACATCTAAAGCCCTTCAGGTTAATTCTTGAGGGGCTTTTTTAGTTTAATATTCTGCATAAATTATAAATTTAGAATATTATTCTTCGGATTTCTTAATACATAGCATTATATTTAATGAATAGTAAAATATTAGGTTAATTCAACCAAATAATACCATGAAGCTGGACACAACGGATCTTAAAATAGTGGATATCCTTCAAAAAGAAGGGAGAATAGCTAATAATGAACTTGCTTCCAGAATAGGGTTAACTACTACTCCTACTCTTGAGCGTGTAAAGCGTTTGGAACGAGATGGAGTAATTGAAGGATACTCTGCTAAGATAAATCGTGAAGCGGTTGAAAAAGGACTTACGGTTTTTGTCACAGTTACATTAAGTGCGCACCAGTTAAACCGAATGAAAGAGTTTACTTCAGCAGTTAAAGCAATTCCTGAAATATTAGCTTGCTACAATACAACAGGTGAAGGAGATTTTTTACTTCATGTTGTAGCTAAAGACACCAAAGATTATGAGCAGTTGATGAGAACAAAGCTCACAACATTACCTGATGTGCAAAGGCTTCATACCAATATTGTATTAAATACCATTAAAGACGAAACAGTGATTCCAGTATTATGATAGACACAAAAGCTAAACAACTTTCATTTGAATCAAGTGCAGTACATGCCGGATCCGGAAAAAAGGATCAATATGGTTCGCATACCACACCAATTTATCAGACTTCTACTTTCGTATTTAAGAATGTTGATGAAGGATCAAAAGCTTTCGCCCATGAAGAAGGAGGAGCTTCTCATATTTATTCAAGATTAGGAAATCCAACGGTTGAGCATTTAGAACGTGCTATTTGTGAGCTGGAAACCTATGGAATGGAAAATTCGAAATCTTTTTCGGGTGTAGCTTTCGGAAGTGGTATGGCTGCTATAACTACAGGAATAATCAGTATTGCTAAAGGAAAGCATATTATTGCTCAGGATGCACTTTATGGTTGCACCAGTCAATTCTTAAAAGAAGAAACTGAAATGCTTGGGATGAGCACTTCTTTTATTGATATGACAGATCTATTCCTGTTGGAAATGGAATTGAAGAAAAATCCTGATACCGCACTTATATATTTAGAAAGTATCGCTAACCCAACTATGAAAGTGAGCGATATTGAAGCAATCTCAAAACTGGCTAAAGAACATGGCGCTTTGGTTATGGTTGATAATACTTTTGCTACTCCTTATCATTTGCAGCCGCTGAAATTTGGCGCTGATGTTGTTGTTCACTCCACTACAAAGTATATGGGTGGACATGGAACAATTATTGGCGGAGCATTGGTGGCAAAGAATGAATTATTAGATGAAACCGGTGTCTATCTGTTCAGAAAAAATCTAGGAGGGATCTCTGGTCCTATGGATGCCTGGATAACATTGAATGGAGTTAAAACGCTTGCTTTACGGATGGAAAAGCACTCTTCAAATGCGATGAAAGTCGCTGAATTTTTAGAGTCACATCCAAATGTAGAAACAGTTTGGTATCCCGGTTTGGAATCTCATGCCCAACATTCTCTTGCCAGCTCAATTATGACAAAGGGTTTCGGTGGAGTGATTTCTTTCGAATTGAAAGATGGTTTGGAAGCGGGAAAATCTCTGATGAATAATGTTAAGCTTTGTACTCTGGCTGTAAGCTTAGGAACAGTAGACACCTTAATACAGCATCCTGCTTCAATGACACATTCTGTTGTTGACGAGCAGCTGCGGTGTGACGCGGGTCTCTCGGATGGATTGGTGAGATTGTCAGTCGGAATTGAAAGTGCTGATGATATTATTGCTGATCTGGAGCAAGCACTTTAGAATTAGGAATTAAAAATTCAAAATGGAAAATTAAGAATTAGATTTGTCATTTCGACCGATGGGAGAAATCTAAACATTGCTGAGAGAGACCTTTAATATTCTACAGGCTCTGTTTTAATTCGAAATCACAAAGAATTCTTAATTTTAAATTCTACATTCCTAATTCCAAGCCGAAGGCTTGGCGCTACCAGCCTCCACCGGCACCACCGCCTCCGGAACCGAATCCGCCACCTCCGCTGAAGCCACCGAACCCGCCTCCTCCGGAACCAAAACCGCCTCCGAATGACGAGCCACCACTACCTCTTCGTGGTCCACCACCTAATAAACTTCCCCAAAAGAGAACTTCACCGGCACTTAGTGTTCTTTTTCCTCCACCGTGATTACCGCCTCTTCCTTTTCTTATAAGAACAAAGATGATCACAATTATAAAAATGACTATTTCTACAGGAAATGAACCATCGTTTGAATTAGACTGTAATTCAGGTACACCTTCAAACTCGCCGGCAGCAAGTGCAATGAGTGCATCAATAGCTCTGTCTAAGCCACTGTATACATCTCCATTTCTAAAATTTGGTCGAAGTATGTTTTCATAGACACGATTTGCCATGACGTCGGGGATTGCTCCTTCAAGTCCATAACCAACCTCGATCCAAATTTCCTGATCTGTTTCTGAAATTAGTATTAAAACCCCGTTGTATCGATCCCCTTCCCACATTTTCCATTTCGAAAAAGTTTCAGTTGCAAGAGGTTGTATCGCGTTACCATCAAGCGATTCAATGGTAGCTATAGCGATTACATTCGTTGTGGTGTCTCTATAATTTCGGAGTTTTTGCTCAAGTCTGTTAACCTCAGAACTTGAAAGCATATTGGCATAATCGTTAACCATTCCTTGTGCGCGCTCAGGAAGAATATCCTGACCTAAAGCACTCAATGAGATAAATAAGATCGTTATAACTAAAAATAATTTACGCATCTTTATTATCTCCATAACTTATATCATCCGGCAATTCATTGATGTCATCTTCACCTTGATAGGGAAAAAATTCACTTAATTTGTCACCTATTTTCAGAACAGCTTCTCTTAAACCTGTTTCATAATCATCAGCCATGAAATATTTGGTAAGGAGTTCAAGCTCGTCATCCCAGAAATTCTGTCCAACTTTTGAATGGATTCCTTCATCTCCCCAAATTGCAATTTTATGATCTTCGGAAGCTACATAGATGATGGTCCCGTTTCGCAGTTCTGTTTCATGCATATTGAGTTCTGCAAAAACTTCCTTTGCTCTTTCAATAGGATCTTCTTTACCGCATTTAGCTTCTAAGTGTACACGGATTTCTCCGGAAGAAGATGTTTCGGCCTCCCTGATTGCACGGATTACTGCTTTCTCTTGATCTTCGTTAAGGAATTCTTTCATGGGAATAGTAGTGAGATATTAGACATAAGATGTAAGATTGTTCTGATGTCTTACATCTTACATCTTATGTCTTAGTTCTTGTGTCTTTTCAATTACCAAAATCTACGGTTGGAGCGTTTTCTGCACCCTGATCTGCTTCGAAATAAGCCTTTCTTTCAAATCCACCGATAGAAGCAAAGATACTTGTAGGGAATTTCCTGATAGAACTATTGTAATTCTGAGCTGTATCATTAAATCGTTTACGCTCAGTAGAAATTCTGTTTTCAGTACCTTCTAACTGGCTTTGTAAATCTCTGAAATTAGAATTTGCCTTCAACTCAGGATAGCGCTCAACAGAAACCAATAATCGGGATAATGCTCCGCTTAACTCACCTTGTGCCTGTTGGAACTGTTGAAATTTTGCAGGATCACTAAGATCGCCGGCACTAATATTTACAGAAGTTGCTTTGCTTCTTGCTTCTATAACTGAAGTCAATGTTTCTTGCTCAAAGTTTGCTGCTCCCTTTACTGTATTTACCAAGTTTGGTATCAAGTCTGCTCTTCTTTGATATTGATTTTCAACCTGAGCCCAAGCTCCCTCAACTGCTTCTTCTTTCTCTACCAATCCGTTATTGACGCTTATTCCAAAAAAAACGAGTAAGCCTACAACAACAAGCCCTATAATTAATTTACCTTTCATGATTTTGTATTTAGTTGTTTAACTTAAGCCCGCTTACGAGCCTAAATTTATTTTGGTTCATTCATTATTACATTAATCAAAAATCATTCCATTGTCAGAGCTTAGACCAAAATTTATTTATTTCGACTTAGATGACACTCTTTTAGATCACAAAAAGGCAGAACAAAACGGACTTAAAGATATCCATAGTCATTTTGAAGAATTTAATGACATTTCGCTAGACGAACTTAAATCAACTTATCATAAAATTAATAAGGGGCTTTGGGAAGAATATGGGAGAGGAGAGATCGACAGGCATATTCTCCACCGCAGAAGATTTGAAGAAACCTTCATTGAGCTTGGAATTAATTCTTCGTTGTATGAAGAAGCCGGGAAAGTGTATATGAATTACTACCGAAATCATTGGGAGTGGATCGAAGGTGCGAAAGAAGCATTCGATAGAATCAGATCAAAATATGATGTTGGCATTATCACAAATGGTTTCGCCGAAACACAGTGGATGAAGATCAAGCAATTTGGGTTTGAAGAAATGGTTTCTCAGATAGTTATTTCTGAAGAAGTGGGAGTTATGAAACCCCATCCAAAGATCTTTGATTATAGTACTGAACTTGTAGGACTAGACAGATCAGATATCTTATACGTAGGAGACTCTCTTACTTCAGATGTGCAAGGTGGAAAAGCTGCAGGTTGGAAAGTAGCCTGGTATACTTCAAACCCAGCTAAAGAGAGCGAGAAATTAGCAGATCTGGTCTTTGATGATTTTGAAACTTTGATCGATTGGATAAAAGCCTGACTAAATTTAGAAATTCGCTCGAACTGCTATAAAAAAGTTTCTTCCGGGTGCTGCTATTCCTGATGAATATGGACGATATCTTTGGTCGGTAATGTTATCAACGCCAGCACTTAATTTTACGGTGGAATTTATTTGGTAAGCGGAATTCAGATTTAAAGTATACCAACTTGGTGAGTAGGGGTTTTCATTTTTATCTTTTGCATATAGGTAAGCTTTACCTTTTTCGGATGGTGCGAGTTCTGAGTTAGAAAGTTCACCATTATATTCAGCATATACATCTATTTCTAATTTATCGTAGATATAACTTAGATGAGTTTCTCCAAAAGTAGGAGCAGCATGTCGGAGTGGGGCATATGTGCCATCCTCTTGTTCTTCTTCACCTTCCTGTATATTGATTTGACTGGAAAATCGGAATCCTGACGGGAGCTCTAATTTTAAACCCGCTTGTAAACCATAAACCCGAGCTTGAGCAGAATTCTGAATTGCTTGTACTCTACTTAATCTCCCATCATATTGAATACTGTCCTGACCATTTATCATAAAATCTCTGCGGATAAGAGCATCTTTTAATATCGTATAATAGCCGGTTAAGTTAATCTTTACTATGTCACTAAATACTTTGGTGAATCCAAGATCAGCGTTATAAGCATACTCAGGTTTAAGGTTTGAGTTAGGTACAACTACTGACCCGGGTTCAGAATCAAATACTTTAGCGGCATCATCTATATTTGGTGCCCTGTAGCCCGTCGATAAATTCGCATTTACTTGTAAGCTTTCATCAAATGAATACACCAAGCCTAAGCTACCTGTAAAAGCACCTTCATCTATAGATATATCATTAAATGGAACCGGATAATAAGTTTGATCGAAAGTAGCATCAAGAAAGAAGTGGCTGTAACGGAGACCACTTTGAATGTTTATCTTTTCAGAGAACTTTAATCTATGGCTGATGTAACCGGAAAATGAATTCCAATCTGATCCGTCAGGGTATCGGGTTGAAGTTGGAGTAGTGGTGTTGTTTTCAATATTTTCATTAAATCCGAATGAAGAAATATTATTCAATACAACTTCGCCACCGTAAAAAATTCTGTTTGCTGTGTTTATGTTTTTTTCAAGATCCAAATTCAGTGTAAAAACATCTACATTTTCTTCTCTTGATACCTTTTGGTTAGATTGAAATCGTCGGGTATGTCTGCTTTCTCTGAAATACTGTTGTGAAAGTGTAAGACTAGCCTGATCAAAGAATTTTCCTTCAGATTTTCGAAGAATATTGAGGTTATTCATTTGCCAAATTTGAGGGCCGTAATACCATTCTGCATAACTAGGTTCTCCATTGTCATTAATAAGAGTAAGGCGGTCAAAACGATCCAGATCTGAAGATTCGGAATAGTGAAAGCCAAAATTTATGTCCCAACTTTCGTTAGGGGAATAACGAAGTTTCTGCATCAAATTCAATTGATTGAATCTGGTGGGGGTAAGCACTCTTGGATTAGAATTTGAAATTACAGAATCACCATTTTGATCCTGTGTTACCTCAAAAGTTCTCAGGTATTCATTAGGACCGTTGGCACCAATTTTCAGATCATCAAAATCTGAATAGCTGATACTAGAGAGGGAGGCAAATTTTTCACGGCCTAAATTTACATCAACATGAACAGTTCGCTCATTATTTGCAGATGAAGCTCTGGCAGTACTATTACCTTTAGCGTATAAATCACTATTGGTTGAGAAAACGGGTTTTGAGGTATAAAAACTCATAACACCCCCGATTGCATCACTTCCGTAAATTACTGACCCCGGTCCAAATATGATCTCCGTATTTTGAATCGCAAAGGGATCCAGAGATATAACATTATGAACATTTCCGCTTCTGAATATAGCTGTGTTCATTCGAACTCCGTCTACAGCAATAAGAACCCGATTGGTAGCAAATCCTCTAATCATTGGGCTGCCGCCACCAAGTTGACTTTTTTGAACAAAGACTTCCCCTGAAACTGTTAGTAAATCTGCCGCGGTTTGAGGGTTTTGAAGCTGAATATTTTCAGGACTAATGGATGTTACTTTCAATGGAACTTCTCTGGTTTCCTGTTTCCAGTGAGAAGCAGACACTACAACTTCATTAAGCGCAATATCAGAAGGAGATAGAGTCACCATGAATTTCAGTTCTTCAAGCTCTTTGAATTTGTACATTTTTTCTCTGTATCCGACATAGCGAATAGAAATAATTTCAGAGTCTTTAAACGCTGAAACATCAGCCTGTCCCTGAATATCTGTTATAGCTGATATCTGATTTTTACCATCGTAAATGGTAGCAAATTCAATCGGTAGTCCGGTTGTGTTATCCGTAACCGTAATGGTTTGAGCGTTTGCTATTGATGACAACCCAATAAATATGCTTAGTAGTAGCAGTTCCCTCATATAAAAATGTATGCAGATGAATTAAGCTTAAAGATATATAATTACTCTGAGCTCATAAAATTGTGCAAAATTACGTCTTTTTTAACTTTACACGAGCAAACTTTAGTAAAAGTTGCTCAATTTAATTTCTGCATTGATCGGTTACTCGTAAAAATTGAATAGCAACTGAAATTATTTAACATGTGTATATAGTCAATAAGTTAATAGCTCATTTCAACTATTTTTTTGGCGTCATCAGGTGTTATGTTCTGCTTTTCTCCCAATCCCTTCCAGTTTCTCTCTTCGAAACGTTCTTTAATAATATCAGATGTTTTTTCATATTCAGCAGTGTATTCAGAAAGTTTTGTATCCATTTCTAATGAATGAAAATATTCTTCAGTTTTTCTGATTCCGGCTTCCGCTTTTTCTTCTAAAGAACCTTCTGAAATTCCCCAAACCCTTTCCGCATATTGAGCAAGTTTTTCCTTTTTGTCTTCTAGTTTATACCTCAATTGACTTGGATGAATAATGGCTAATGTCCGTGCATGATCGATTCCATAAAGGGCAGTCAATTCGTGAGCCATCATATGTGTCGACCAATCGTTTGGAGTACCTACTCTTAACAACCCGTTCAAAGCCATAGTACAACTCCACATAAAATCAGAAGCAGAATCATAGTCTGATGGATCTTCCATTACTTTAGGAGCTACTTCAATTAATGTTTGCATAACGCTTTCAGCAATTCTGTCCTGAAGTCTGGCAGCTACCGGGTAAGTCATGTACTGTTCAATTACATGGGAGAAGGAATCCACTAAACCATTAGCTATTTGTCTTTTAGGGATTGAATGAACGACCTGTGGATCAAGAATCGAAAACTGTGGAAATAATCCGGGCCCGCCCATAACTCGTTTTTCTTTGGTTTCTTTCCGCGTGATAACAGATCCGGAATTCATTTCTGAACCTGTTGCCGGGAGAGTTAAAACGGTACCAAATGGCAATCCTTCATAAGTTCTGATTCCTTTTGCAAGAATGTCCCAGGGTTCATCTCCTTCATAAGTTGCTGCGCCTGACAGAAATTTAACTCCATCAATTACGGAACCTCCACCTACAGCAAGTATAAAATCTATGTCTTTAGTTTTGATAATATCTAAAGCTTCTAATAATACCGCGTATTCCGGGTTCGCAGGAACTCCGCCAAATTCTGTAACATCAAATTCTTTTAAAGCTTGGGTTACCTGATCATACACCCCGTTCTTTTTAATGCTTCCGCCTCCATAAACCATCAGCACTTTTGAGTTTTCAGGAATTTCAGAAGAAAGTTTAGAGATCTGATCTTTCCCGAAAATGATTTTGGTTGGATTTTGAAATTCGAAGTTCAGCATAGAATAGATAAATGGTTATAGGTTGTTAATTGAATTTAGTTACTTGGATACCAATCTTTTAAAATCACATTTACTTCAGGGTTGCCAACAGACATTATTTCTTTAAATCTTTCGATGTCTTGCCCACGATGGTGATAAGGGTACATTGTAGTTGGGGAAAATTCGATCACAGCACTTGCAGCTTGGTAAATGTCCATCGTGTAAGGTAAATTCATGCAAACAAAAGCTATGTCAATATTTTCCAGATTCCTCATCTCAGGAATATCTTCGGTATCTCCCGACAGATATACATTCGTTCCTCCAAAATCGATCACATAGCCGTTTCCTCTTCCTTTTTTGTGTCTGGAAGACTCATCATCCGGTAAATTATACATGGCCACACCTGTAATCGGAATTCCCATTTGAGTAGTAGTTTCTTCGTTTCCTATGACTACAATTTGATCCTGTAAATTATCTCCCAATCGATCAGCAACAGCTTGCGGAACTACAAATATTGTGTTTTTAGTATCTAATCCCGTAATAGTTTCTGAATTCAGGTGATCACCATGGATGTCTGTGATCAAAATGAGATCAGGGGCATTAAAATCAGCGAATTTATCTGCCCCACCATATGGATCTACGAAAATTGTTTTACCATCAAAAGTGAAAGCTACAGTTCCGTGATTTACCGGGTGTACAGTTAATTCACCTTTTTCAGTGTCATAAGTGTCAGCCGTACTTGATAGTTGAGCTACAACTGAGATGGTTGCAAACGCAAAAATTATTAGAAGTGATAAGGACTTTTTCATAGTTATCTTTTTTATTGGTTGTATAGTCAACAATGACGAATCTTTTTTAATTCAAACCAGGCCAAAAAATTAGTCCGTTTTTTAAACATATATTTACCAGGCTTTATAGAGGTTTTGTTTTGTCTTTTAATACACTATTGGTTAATCTATACTTTTAGAATTAAGACTATTCACAGGTAAATTTTAAAATTCTATGCCTACGGCAAAAAAGACTTTATTGATTAGTTCATTGGTGTTTTCAACACTGATCTTTAGTGCTTGTTCTTCAAGTAAGAATACAAGTTCACCAAATTCGGAAAGAGTTTCTCAACAAAAAGCTGAACAACCCAGCAAAGCAGAATTAGAAGAAATTTATTGGGCCAGAATTGACAGCTCAAAGATGAATTTCACAAAAGCGGATGTAAAATTCATGACTGGAATGATCGGTCATCATGCTCAGGCATTGATTATGTCGCGATTGGCTCCGGAAAATGGAGCAAGTCCTCAGGTTCGTACATTAGCAGCGCGAATAATTAATGCTCAAAAAGATGAGATTGCTACTATGCAAACGTGGTTGCGCGATAGGGATCAACCAGTACCGGAAGTACACATAGATGGTTTAAATTTAATGATTCATGGTACTGATATGGATCATTCAGATCATATGAATATGGCAGGGATGTTAAGTCAGGAACAACTCGTGGAACTGAGTAATGCAAAAGGAAAGCTATTTGATGAATTGTATCTTAAATATATGATTCAGCATCATCAGGGTGCAGTTACCATGGTGCAAACTTTGATCAATACGGATGGAGCGGCGCAAGACGAGCAAGCATTCAGGTTATCTACGGACATAAATGTAGACCAGATTACAGAAATTGAACGAATGAAACGTATGCTGAGTGAGATTCAATCAGAATCCCAATAAAAGTACGGAACTATTTTTACGCTATCTAAACAAAACATAAACCAGTAATATAAATATGAAAAAGAACAGATTTTTTTCACGCAAACCATTGCAAAGCTTTTGGGTTTTTCTGATTGCAGCAGCTTTGGTTACTTATGCTTGTTCATCCACTGAGCAGATGATGGATGTAGAGTATTCATCACCAAATGTAACTTCACTTTCAAACGTTGAATCTCCTTCACCTGACCCAAGAGTGGGATTAGGGGCCGGACTTTTTGATGCTGAAGAGGCACTTTGGAACCTTAAGAAATTATCCAGCACTCCTCCCCCGAAAGATTTTTTGGGAGTAACTAATTCAGATCTGGCATTTAAAGGAAATTATGCCATTCAGGGAAATTATAATGGAGTAATTGTCTGGGATATTTCGGATCCTTCAAATCCGGTTTTGGTAAAAGATTATTTATGTCCTGCTTCACAAAGTGATGTTTCTGTATACGGCAACTTGATGTTTGTATCAGGTGAAGGCTATAGTGGCAGACTTGATTGCGGTACAGAAGGAGTACAAACTGCAGTAAGTGAAAAAAGACTGAGAGGTATCAGAATTTTTGATATTACTAATATTGAAGAGCCTGAATATTTAGCAAATGTCCAGACTTGTCGTGGTTCACATACACACTCTGTCCTTAAAGATCCGAGTGACGATGATAACGTGTATGTATATGTATCAGGATCAGCTCCTGTTCGTCCTGAGGAAGAATTACCGGGATGTAAAAGTGTATCTCCTGATGAAGATCCTAATTCAGCTTTATTCCGAATTGAAGTAATAAAAGTGCCTCTTTCAAATCCTGAATCCGCAGCTATTGTAAGTTCACCAAGAATTTTTGAAGATCTGGAAGAACCCCCTTCACACGGTTTAGCTCCGGCTGAAAGAGAAGCTCTTGCTGAAGCAAAAGCGAATGGCGCTTTCACTTTCGAATTTAGCGGCTCCGAAAGAGTAATGTCTAACGGTTTAACCCAAAGATTACTGAATGTACTAATTGAAGAAAGGGGAGGAACTGCAGGAGAACCAACAGCTGCTGATAGTGCTGCATTAAGAGAAAGAGGTACTGAACTGGTAAATCAAATGTTTGGTGGTGGCGACGACTCAGGAAGAAAAGGGCCAAATCAATGCCATGATATTACTTTGTATCCTGAAATCGGTTTAGCAGGCGGAGCTTGTGAAGGATATGGTCTTTTGCTGGATATTTCAGATCCTGCAAATCCGACACGAATTGATGCAGTAGCCGATTCAAATTTTTCATACTGGCATTCTGCAACATTCAGCAATGACGGAAAGAAAGTATTATTTACGGATGAGTGGGGTGGCGGTGGCCAACCTAAATGTCGTGAAAGTGATCCAATGGAATGGGGAGCAAATGCGATCTTTACTATTGAAAATGGAAAAATGAAATTCCAGGAATATTATAAGATGCCTGCTCCTCAAACTTCACAGGAAAACTGTGTTGCTCATAATGGTTCATTGATCCCGGTTCCCGGACGTGAAATCATGGTTCAGTCATGGTATCAGGGTGGAATTTCAGTATTTGACTGGACAGATCCTAATAATCCGGTTGAGATCGCATTTCAGGATTACGGGCCTGTTGCTGCAGACCGAATGGCTAGCGGTGGAAGTTGGTCAGTTTATTGGTATAACGGCGCTATAGTAAGTTCAGAGATCGCTCGTGGACTTGACATCTTTGAACTAGAAGCCAATCCATACATCACTCAAAATGAAATTGACGCAGCGAATACAGTTAAGCTTGACTATCTGAATGCTCAAGGTCAGCCTAAGTTTGTTTGGCCGAATACCTTTGCTCTTTCAAAAGCATATTTAGATCAACTTGACAGAGATAAAGAAATGAATACTACTAGAGTTAACAGGTTAAGACAAGTATTAGCCAATGCTGAAGCAGCAAATCCAAAGATGAGAAAGAAAATTCTTACTGAGCTTGCTGATAGAATGGATGGTATGGATTCAAGTAATGAAAAAGTAAAAATGCTTGCAGAATCAGTACGTGGTTTGGCTTCAAATCAATAAGCGATAGCATTTATAATTAGTTATTTTAAACCCTGATGTAGTTTTACTCTGCATCGGGGTTTTTTATTTAAATAAATATTCATTTATGCGGGTCGCCCTTTTAATACTTCTTATTAGCTTATCCTTATTTTTCACAACTTGTGATGGCGAAAAAAATAGAATCCGTCAGGAAAACAAAGAACTCATCGACCACTTAAAAAGTGGTAATTATATTTTGGTAGAAGAAAACGAAATAGACGTAAATGGTAGTTTTGGAAATGATTCTTTGTTAGTTGAATACTTTTCAGTACCACCAGAAGAATATTATGAAGCTTTTGAATCTGTAGGTTATTTGCAGAAACATTTTTCACGAAAAGAAAAGACAAATGAAGGCTTTGGTCAAAATGCCAATCGTAAGAATGACTCGTTAATATTACTTGGTAACTATAAGAACTATATACTCACTGAAAATGTAAGAGATGAATACTTTTACGAGGGTAGAATAGGAAACTTGCACATTATTCAAGCTATGGAATTTGAAGATATAAATACTTATTTCATAAGTTCAAAAAATGGAAAAGCAGTTTATACAAAATGGGGAGCTTCAGTAGCAACTTACCCGGATGAAGAAATAGTATTTTATTCAGATAATTTTTTGAATGAACTAAGGGATTCAACAGAGACTTCTTTGTATCAAATTGAAAATGATAGTTTAATAAACCTAGTTACAATCAAAAGCAAATGGTTTGCTACCTTTGCTTTTTTTAAGCACCCTGATGAGCTTTATTATTTACACAGTTTATATGAGAATAATTCATCATTGAAATCTAGCTATGCAAAGATGAAAATTCTAGAAAAGTAGTTTATGAAAAAAGAATTACAGCTCAGAGTTATACCGGAAGCTGCTGCTCAGCAAGATGAGTTAAAAGCCTATATCTCCAAAACCACAGAAATTGATGCATCAGAAATCAATCATATTGAAATTCTGAAGCGTTCTATTGATGCCCGCCAACGACAGGTAAAGATCAATTTAAAAGTACGAGTTTATATAGGAGAGGCATTTGAGGAAGAGAAAGTAACTCCTCCGAAATTTGACAATGTACACAACAAGGAAGCTGTAATCATTGTTGGGGCAGGACCTGCAGGATTATTTGCTGCTTTGAAATGCATTGAGTTGGGGATGAAGCCCGTAGTTCTGGATAGAGGAAAAGATGTGAAGTCCAGGATCAAGGATCTGAAAAACATCAATGTAAATCACATTGTGAACCCTGATTCAAACTACTGCTTTGGAGAAGGAGGTGCCGGAACGTACTCTGATGGAAAATTATACACACGTTCGAAGAAAAGAGGAGATGTTAATCAAATTCTGGAATTGTTGGTGGCGTTCGGTGCAAAAAAGGATATCCTGGTAGATGCTCATCCACATATTGGGACGAACAAGCTGCCAAGAATCATCGCAAAGATCCGTGAATTCATATTGGAACACGGTGGAGAAATTCATTTCAATTCGAAAGTTACTGATCTGTTGATCGAGAATGATCAGATCATTGGAGTTCAGTTGGCTAATGCTGAAGTTTTTAATGCAAAATTCGTAATTCTTGCAACAGGACATTCAGCCAGAGATATATTCGAATTGCTTCATAAAAAAGAAATTGAAATTGAAGCTAAGCCTATTGCGATCGGGGTTAGAGTAGAACATTCACAATCTTTGATCGACTCAATTCAGTACAATTGTGATGAGCGTGGAGAGTATTTGCCCCCGGCGCCTTATAAGATCGTGAAGCAGGTTAATGAAAGAGGAGTGTATTCCTTTTGTATGTGTCCGGGAGGAGTGGTAGCAGCTTGTGCGACAAAACCCGGTGAAGTGGTCACAAACGGCTGGTCAGGTTCTCAACGATCTCGCCCGACAGCTAATTCCGGAATTGTTGTGGAACTTGAGATGGATGATTTCAAGGAATTTGAAGAACATGGTCCGCTGAAAGTGATGGAGTTCCAAAAAGCCATTGAACAAAAAGCGTGGGAAGTGGCAGGAAAGACTCAGAAAGTCCCGGCTCAAAGATTAGTTGATTTTACCAAAGGAGTTGTATCCAAAGACTTACCGAATACATCGTATACTCCGGGCTTGACATCCGCCAACCTGCAGGAGGTTTTTCCTGATTTTATGTATAGAGCTTTGAAAAACGGGTTTCTTGAGTTTGGTAAAACCATGAAAGGATACTTAACTAATGAAGCAGTAGTTCATGCACCGGAATCCAGAACTTCCAGTCCGGTAAGAATTCCCAGAGATCATAAAACATTAGAACATGTCAGGATAAAAGGTTTATTTCCCTGTGGAGAAGGAGCAGGCTATGCGGGCGGAATTGTGTCTGCAGCTATTGATGGAAGGAAATGTGCGATGGCAATTAAGAATTACTCAATGAAGAATTAAGAATTTCACAATTATGAATTTGAAATTAATTTATATCACAAGATTTTAAATCAACTTTAAACAAGTAAGACCCATCAGGGTCGCAGTACTTATAAAAACCAAAATTATGAAATACGGGCTTTCCGGAAGTTTTACAGCAGTTGAAGGGAAAGGGGATGAGCTGGCTTCGATCTTAGAAGAAGCAGCGAACCTGATGAAATCAGCAAAGGGATGTTTGATCTATATTGTAGGCCAGCAGTCTGATGATAAAGACATCGTGCATGTTTTTGAGGTTTGGGATTCAAAAAAAGACCACGATGATTCACTAAGCATTGACGGAGTGCGAGAATTGATCGAGAAAGCAATGCCTATTATTGATGGAAAACCAAGTGGGACTGAAATCGATATTGCAGGTGAGTGAGAGGTTTTGAATTGGGAATATGAGAATTAGGAATAGGGGAATATGAAGATTGAAAAAGCCACATTATCAGATTTAGAAGAACTCAATGAATTATTTGATGGGTACAGAGTTTTTTATGAAAAGGAATCAGATAAGAAATCAAGTAAAGCGTTTTTGAAAGAACGTATAGAACAAAATGAGTCTGTTATTTTTATTTCCCGAAATAATGACGGCGTTGCTACCGGTTTTGTTCAGTTGTATCCATTGTTTTCGTCAACCAGAATGAAACGATTTTGGTTGTTGAATGATCTTTATGTTGATCAAGCTTATCGAGGTCAAGGATTTTCGAAAGCGCTAATTGAAAGATCTAAAGAGCTTTGTGGTGAAACCGGTGCTTGTGGTATGATGCTGGAAACGGCGAAGGACAATCACGTTGGAAATCAGCTTTATCCGGCTACAGGATGGGCTTTAGATAAAGACCACAATTTTTACACATGGGATGTTGAGAACTAAAACAATGTAGCAGGATTGATCGCCAAAAATTCTTCCCACGGTAACCCGGTTTTGCCAACTAACAGAATTTTATGAGGATTAAATTCTTTCTTAAATGTTTCCATGCCTTTTGCAGTCTGGGTTTTCCCGCTTTTCACTTCGATACCGATTACTTTTTCATTTTTCTCTATAACAAAGTCAATTTCATCATTTCGGTGACGCCAATATTTTAGCGAGAAATCTTCTGATAAGGAAGCATTCAGAAGATGAGCACCAATAGCAGACTCAACCCAACGTCCCCAGATATCAGGTTTAGCAGTAAGCTCATCAAAAGAATAAGATGACAGCGCAGAAATAAATGCCGTATTGTGAACCTGAAATTTTGGGCTTGAAGCTCTTTGTCTGATTAAATTTGGTGAAAATTTTTCAATTCCACCAAGTAGTCCCGCAGTATCTAATAAGTGTAAATAATGAGATAAAGTAGTAGTATTTCCCGCATCCTGAAGTTGACCAAGCATTTTGTTGTAGGATAGTATTTGACCTGAGTATTCACAACCAAGTTCAAAAAGCCTTTTCATTAAAGCAGGTTTTTCTACCCTGTTAAGCATTAGAATATCTTTTGATATGATAGTATCAATCAGAGAGTCACGAATATATTTTTTCCATCTTTCTTCCTGATGGAAAAGTTCGGCTGCTCCGGGATACCCCCCAAACCACACATGCTCACGCTCACTAATTCCAAATGCTTCTTTCATTTCGGAATATGACCAGTGCCCCAAATAAGTATTTTCAAATCTTCCCGCTAAACTCTCTGTTAACCCCTGTTGCAGCATTAGTCTGGAAGAACCAAGCAATATTACTTTTAACGGTATATTGTTTTTGGAATCGGCGTCCCATTCTTTTTTTACAACTTCGCTCCAGTTCTCAATTTTTTGTATTTCATCAAGAATTAATAAACCTTCAGCATTATCAGATCTGTTTAATTTTATCCTAGCTGTTTCCCATTGTTGCTCTATCCAAGTCTGCTGGCCACTTAAAACAGCATCAGCTGAAGCGAAATGAGAAACTATAGATATGTCATTAATTATTTGAGAAACCAAAGTAGTTTTGCCAATTTGTCTCGGGCCATAAACTACTTGTAAAAAAGCTCTTGGCTCATTTAAAATTCTGTTTTGGAGGATATTTTTCTCAGCTCTATAAATCATAATAACGAATTACTCAATGGAATGAGTAAATTTACTCAATTAGTTTAGTAAATGGAAGGAATAAAAATCACACTCCTTGAACCTTTTTTCTCCGGATCTCATAAGCAATGGGCGGAAGGGTTACAGAAACATTCTAAGCACAACATACAAATTCTTAGTTTGCCCGGTAGACACTGGAAGTGGCGAATGCACGGTGGTGCGATTTCTTTAGCAAAAGAATTCAATGAATTAGAAGATTCTCCCGATTTAATTCTCGCTACTTCAATGCTGGACTTGACTACTTTTCTTTCTCTGACCAGAAAGAGATCGGCAAACATTCCGGTAGCCATGTACTTTCATGAAAACCAGTTGACTTATCCATGGTCGCCACAGGACAGAGATGTAAAGAAGAAGCGAAATAACCACTATTCCTTTATCAATTACGCTTCAGCACTTGCTGCTGATAAAGTGTTCTTCAATTCTAAATATCATATGGATTCTTTTTTGGGAGCTTTACCCAAATTCTTAAAACAGTTTCCGGATAAGAGAGAAAGAGATAATATCGAAGTTATCAGAGAGAAAAGTGAAGTACTGCATTTAGGATTAGATCTGAAAAGATTTGAAGATTTCCGTTCATCAGATAGAGAAAAACAATCCGAGGCTACCATTTTATGGAATCACAGATGGGAGTATGACAAAAACCCGGAAGAATTTTTCGAGACCTTATTTGAGTTAAAGGAAAAAGAGGTCGCATTCAAATTGGTTGTGCTGGGAGAACAAAATGATGTAAACCCTCCAATATTTGATGAAGCAAAAGAAAAACTCAAAGATGAGATTTTACATTGGGCTTATGCTGATTCTTTTGAGGAATACGCGAAATGGCTCTGGCGCGCGGATATTCTTCCTGTAACTTCAAATCAGGATTTTTTTGGAGGAAGTGTGATCGAAGCGATGTATTGTGATTGTTTTCCATTGTTGCCTAATCGATTAGCGTATCCTGAACATTTACCGGAAGAGCTGGACAGAGAATTTTTATATGAAGAAGGAGAACTTCCAGCCCGATTAGAAACTGCCATCGAAAGTGTAATGGGAATTCGTCAGGTAGATTACCAAAGCATAGTTAAGAAATACGATTGGGGTGAGTTAGTTGAGAAGTACGACGAAAAAATGGAGAAGCTGTATTGAAAGCAAAAGTGTTTTGGGGGATGTTTGTTTTAGGTCTGCTTCCTTTTCTTTTAGGCTTCTTAGGAAAATATCATTGGGTCTTAGACGGGTTTTCACATTTCAGAGTTTATTACTGCTTCTATTTTATGTTTTTAGGAGTCGGGGCTTTAAGTTTGAAAATGAAAAAGGAAGCAATAGCAGGATTGGTTTTCTTTTTACTTAGCGGAATTGGGTTGGTTAAATATTATGTCCCGATAGATAAAGCCGATTCAGTAACTGATATCAAGATCCTTTCTATAAATCTATTATCATCAAATAACAATTCTGTTGAAGTTTTAGACTTTATCATAAATGAAGACCCCGATTTAATTGTTTTACAAGAAGTAAATCAAAAATGGGAAACTTATCTGTCTTCTTTAGGACCAACGTTCCCATTTAAGCTAACAGAAATAAGAGAAGATAACTTTGGATTAGTAGTGCTGAGTAAGGTAGAGTTAATAGATCCGGAAAAGATAATTCTGTCGAATAGTGGCGTTCCATCATTTTATTTTAGAATAAACAAGAATGGTAAAAAAACACAATTGATCGCTACTCATCCTTTGCCACCAATTGGAACCGATTATTTCGATTACCGGAATGAGCAGTTTACAAACCTAAACGAAATGGTTAAAACTCTAAATGGTAGAACGGTTTTGATAGGAGACCTGAATACAACCAGCTTTTCTCCCAATTTTAGCAGAATTACTGCGGGAACGAGCCTGAGAGATTCAAGACTGGGCTTCGGTTTACAGCCAAGTTGGAACGCACAAATTCCGTTTATTTCTGTAGCTATTGATCATGTACTGGTCAGTAAAGAAATAGAAGTGACAGACAGAAGGGTAGGCGCTGATATCGGTTCAGATCATTTTCCGGTAATTATAAAGATCGCGATCTAATTCCCATAAACATCAACCCATAGTTCTTCAACCTGATCTCTAGCCCATTGATGTCGGCGTAAAAATTTAAGGCTGGATTTTATACTTGGGTCGTTTTTAAAACAATTTATGTCAACGTGAAAGCTCAACTGCTCCCACCCGTAAAAGTCGACCAAATCCTCTACAATTTGGGCTAATTTTACACCATGCAGAGGATTATTAGGTTGTTCCTGACTCACGCTTTTTCGGCAGTTTCCTTTAATTTAGGGAGAACTGCTTTCCAACCTTTTTGAGTATCGATGTATCGTTCCTGACCATTTTCTACGTATTTATAGCCTTTTTGAGTGATGGTTAATTCAGTTTTGCCATCTTCTTCTTCCATTTCATAAATGATCACAAGATAGTTTTCCAAAGTATCTTCGATTCCTGAATTAGCAGGAAAAAGCGTGTGTTCCAATAGTTTGTTAGGAACGGATCGAATTACCTCTCCTTTTACAACAGTAATCTCTTTTTCGTCTTGTTTGATATAATAGTTGGCTTTACTTCCCGGAGTCCAGTTGCTGTCGCAACGAGAGCCAAACATATATTGTTCAATTTTATCGGGATTTGTAAGTGTTTCCCAAACTTTTTCTGCAGATGCATCGATTGTAGTTTCAAAAACTATACTGTTTTCCATAGTGATTATTTAATCGTCTTATTTAACCAGTTAATCATTTCATTAAAGGCCTTTTCACGAACCTCTTTTTTAGATAGAAAAATATCGTGGATTGCATTTTCCACAGGGATGAAGGTAACTTTTTTTCCCAATTTCTTTCCAGTTTCTTTTATGTCTTCAACATTTAATACCATATCCATTCCCAGAACCTCAGGAGACCACTTTTTAGCTTTATCAGATCGTGTAGAATGCATAACCAATATCGGTTTTGAAATATCTGATGCTGATCTCACTTTTTGCTGAGCATTAAAAACAGCAATCAACCACTTAAAATATGCCGGGAAACCACGTTCGGGTTTCCAGTTTTCATTGAATTCCCATTCTCCATAATATGATTTCAGCAAACTTCGGTTATATAAACTTGATAAAGGTTTACTTTTATTAGCATAGGGCATAAAAAAAGAAATTATCCGGGCAAAAAACAGATTTATATCTCGTTCTGCTTTAGAAAGGTTGAACTCGAAAAAAGGGGAGTTCAAAATCAATGCAGAAATCAAATCACTTTTTTCACCAAAATTCGCATACATGCTTGCAATCAAACCACCGGTAGAGTGACCAAGTATCACAACTTCATTTCCATTCTCTTTGTGTATGATGTTGAGAGACTCTGTAATCTCTTCGTAATATTCTGATATATCTTTGCAATAGTTAGGATGCTGATGCGGGAGAAGTGATCGCCCGTATTTCCTAAGATCAAGTGCAAAGAAATTGTAATCGTTTTTATGAAACCCTTCAGCTAAATGGGGATGAAAAAAATAATCATTAAAACCATGAATATAGAGCACTGACTTTCTTCCCTTGATGTTTTCGTTAGAACGAATCAAAGTAGCAATTACTTTTCCTTCGTAATCATCAGGGAATTCCAGCGTCTGTTTAGTGAAATCGTTGAGAGTCATTACTCAGTTAAGAATGGTTCATTGAAGAATTTAAAATTGATGATTTAGACGATATTTGTATTCAAAAGTTTAGAATAATAACTCACATTAATCAATAACTTCATATTTTTTTCGGACGTGATCAAAATCCTCTGTAATCATTTCAGCAAGCACATTAATATCAATGTCTGATAAACGTTTTATATATAAACATGACTTTCCGGTTTTATAAGGTCCGAGTTTGTATAAAAGTTCCTCTCTTTTCTTTAATCCGCCAAGTATATATAAAGTAATAGACTGCTTCCTGTTCGAAAAGCCCGTCATAAGCATATTACCTTCACGGCCGCTTTCGTATTTGTAATGATAGGTTCCAAAGCCAACGATGGAAGTTCCCCACATTTTTGGTTCTCTCGCTGTAATTTCTTTCATCATATCATGAATTCTGATACAATCTTCTTTTCTTTGAGGATCTTCAATAGCATTCAGGTAATCCTGTACCTTAAGTTGAGTTGGTACAGTTTTGTTGTTTGCTTTAGCCATAAGAATCTTTGATCTGAATTCGTGATTGTAAACGGTACATTCTATATTCTTAACCATGAAATTGCAAGTTAAAAAATATTTTGGTCCAAGTACTTTAGTTACAGCGGCTTTCATCGGTCCCGGAACGGTTACCGTATGCACTCTCGCAGGAGTAAATTCGGGCTATACGTTGCTTTGGGCATTACTTTTTTCGGTGATAGCGACCATTGTTTTACAGGAAATGACCGCCCGCTTGGGTTTAATAACTCAAAAGGGATTCGGCGAAGCAATTCGTGGCGAACTGCAAAACCCGTTATTAAGAATCTTAGGGATCACATTGGTTTTGGGTGCAATTGTAATTGGTAATGCAGCATATGAAGGAGGAAATATATCCGGCGCTGTTCTTGGTTGGAACGAAGTTTTACCTGCTGTAAATATTATAATAGAAGGAGTAGAAATCAGATTAGTTCCACTGATTATAGGCGGGATTGCCTTTTGGTTACTCTATTCAGGAAATTTTAAGCGAATTCAGAATTTTTTGGTCGGTCTGGTTGTAGTAATGAGTGTGGTGTTTCTGGCAACAGCAATTATGATCGCTCCTGATCTTTCAGAAGTAGTTAAAGGGTTATTTATTCCAACTGTTTCAGCCGACGAGATTCTATTGGTTATGGCTTTAATAGGAACGACAGTAGTTCCATATAATCTGTTTCTGCATGCGTCATCCGTACAACAAAAATATTCCGAAACCGGTCAGCTTTCGGATTTGAGAAAAGAAAATATGGTTGCCATTATTTTAGGTGGAATTATTTCTATGTGTATTGTGATAACAAGTGCGGCATCAGGAAGTTCAGGTTCAGAAATCAAGAACGCCGCTGATATGGCTGTACAGCTTGAGCCATTACTGGGCAGTTGGGCAAAAGGCTTTTTAGGATTGGGTTTGGTGGCTGCAGGAATCTCGTCTGCTATAACAGCACCACTGGCAGCGGCATTTGCAGCAAAAGGAATTCTGGGTTGGGAAATAGATATGAAGCATCCAAAATTCAAAGCAGTCTGGATTATCATTCTGGCTATTGGCGTTTTGTTTTCAATGCTGAGTTTTAGTCCTGTAAGCATTATCCAGTTTGCTCAGGTAGCCAATGGAATATTACTTCCAATGGTAGCAATATTTTTGATGTATATCGTAAATCAAAAGAAAGTGTTGGGGGATTATGTGAATACAACCATTCAGAATATTTTGGGTCTCGTAGTAGTTTTAGTGGCGTTATTGGTTGGCTTCAGAAGTTTAAATAGTGTATTTCAGTTCTTATGAAAACAAGCATCGATTTAAATTGTGATCTGGGAGAATGGATATCAGAAGATGGTCCTGATCTTGATAAAGCTATTATGCCTTACATTTCATCGTGTAATATTGCTTGTGGTGGCCATATTGGTGATGAAATCAGTATGCGATGGACAGTAATTCTAGCTAAAAAAAATAAAGTGAAGGTAGGAGCACATCCTTCTTATCCGGACCGGGCAGGGTTTGGGCGAAGACAGCTCGAAATGAGCCAGGATCGACTTAAGAACAGTATCAAAGACCAAATACTAAGCTTAAAAGAAATTGCAGACAGAGAAGGAGTGGAGCTTCATCACATAAAACCCCACGGAGCATTATATAATGCGGCTTCAGCATACAGAGACATTGCTAAAACGGTAGCTGAAGCTATCAAAGAATTGAGTCTGGATGTTGTTGTTTATGGACAATCAGGATCAGAGTTCGAAAAAGCAGCTCTGAAGAATGAGCTGAAATTTTGCGCTGAAGTATTTGCAGATCGCGCGTATGAAGATGACTTAAGATTACGATCTCGCGGACAAGAAGGGGCCGTTCTTCATAAAAAAGAAGAAGTATTGACACAAATTTTTAAAATGGTGATCGAAGAAAAGGTTATCGCATACTCAGGCAAGGAGTTACCTATCAAGGCTGAAACTATTTGTTTACACAGCGACACAAAAGGTTCCGAGGAGCTGGCCAGAAATATTCATCAATTTCTAAAAAATCATGGAGTTAGGATCACTGCAACTTAATGGGATTTCCTGGACTGTTTTCAGGATGGGTGAAACTACCTGGCTACTGCAGCCAAATGCAGAGAAAGGATTATTAGATGTTATACATCAAGCTGCTTTTCTTTTAGAATTTTCGGAAATACAAGGATTAACAGATGTGATTCCTGCATATGAATCGCTGACTGTTATTTTTAGCTCTTCTGATATCAATGCTAAAGAAGTTCTTTCCGGCCTTGAGACAAAAAATATTGAGTCCGAGTTAAATTCGAAAACTCATGAAATAAATGTTTGTTATGAATTGGGAATGGATTGGAAGGAGATGGAAACCAAAACCGGACTTACAAAAGAAGAGATAATTTCCATTCATTCTTCGCAGGAATACACAATTGCTATGATGGGTTTTCTGCCCGGGTTTATATTTCTGGATGGGCTGGATGATCGTATTTCAGTTTCAAGAAAAGAAAATCCCAGAACAAAAATACCGGCAGGATCTGTCGGGATTGGAGGACATCAAACCGGAATTTACTCTCTTGAAAGTCCTGGAGGATGGCAAATTATTGGCAGATCTCCATCTTCTTTTTTTGATATAACTTCTGAGCCTCCAACACAGTTTAGACTCGGTGACAAAGTAAAGTTTGTCCGAATAACCAAAACGGAATTTGAAACCCGGGAGAATAGAAATGGGTAAACTTACTGTACTGGATGGAGGCTTGTTCACTACTATACAAGACAAAGGAAGATCAGGATATAGAAAATTTGGAGTTCCTGCTTCCGGAGTAATGGATATCTCTGCATATAAAAAAGCTAATTTCTTAGCGGGAAATTCTGAAAATGCACCGGTTCTGGAATGCACATTAAAGGGAGGGAAGTATCAATTTAATACTGATGCCACTATAGCGATAACAGGGGCTTTAATGAATCCCGGTATTAACGATAACGGAATAGAAATGAACACTTCTGTTAAGGTCAGAGCTGGAGAAACACTGGAATTGGGATTCGCCAAAAAAGGATGTCGGGCTTATGTGGCGATAAGAGGTAGTTGGGATATTGATAAAGTTATGGGTAGCTGTTCCACTTTTACATTGGGGAAATTTGGAGGCCTGAATGGAACTCAGTTGAAAAAAGGTGATCAGATAAGCTGGCAGGAAATTTCGGAAAGCTTAGAGACCCGAACATTACAAAATGATGAGATTCCTTATTACAGTTCTAAAAGAACCATTGAATTTATACCCGGACCGGAATGGGATCAATTGAATGATCAGGAGAAAGATAGATTTTTGAATTCGTCTTTCAGGGTAAGTTCGAAAAGTAACCGAATGGGTATAAGATTGGAATCAGAAAAGCCCATTGCGATGAATCAGGTTGATATGAAATCCTCGGGAGTAATACCGGGAATCATACAACTTCCACCAAATGGTTTGCCCATTATTTTGATGAAAGACGGGCAAACGGTGGGTGGCTATCCGAGAATCGGTAAAATTTTAGACATTCATTTAAACCGAATTGCTCAAGTGCCAATAAATGGAACTATCAAATTCAAAGAAGTGAAAGATTTTATTTAAGAATTGAGGCGATAAATAAAACTTTATTCAAGTTCGAATATAAAAGAGCCTGCTTGAAATAGGAAGGCTCTTTTTACTCCCGAATTTTGGTTTATAAACTTATTTAATCAATGTTAGTTTTCTTGTTTCAGTAAAATTCCCTGCTTTTAATACATATATGTAAATACCACTTGAGAGTGAGCTGGCATCGAATGAAACGGTATAAACGCCAGGGGATTTCTTTTCAGAAACAAGAGTTGTGACACTTTGACCAAGCATATTAAATACTGTAAGTTGAACTTCTGCATTTACAGGAACTCCATATTCAATAGTTGTAGTAGGATTGAATGGGTTTGGATAGTTTTGTTTTAAAGTAAAGTTCTTGGGAAGATTTCCATCAGATTCATTAGAAATGCCGAGGTTAACTTGAAAACTTAAATGTTCTGACCAATCACTTGTTCCGGAAGCATTGGTAGCCGATATTCTCCAGTAATAAGTTCCTGTTTCCAGGTCTTTAAGTTCAAAACCAGTTTCACTTAATTCGGAAGCTTGGGCTATAATATTTGAGAAATCATTGTTATCCGAAACCTGAATATTATAAGATTGAGCAAAGCTGCTTTCCCCCCATGTAAATTGAACTGCAGAAGATTCAACAATCGCTCCATTTGCAGGCTCCCAGGATGGAGTATCCGGTATTGGTAATTCTGTTGTAAAACTTTGAACTACTGTCCAATCTCCGTTCCCACTAACATATATGGGTCTCATTCTCCAATAATAAGTTGTATCCGGGAGTATGTGAGAGATAGTCGTCGCAGTAGTATCTCCAATTCCTGAAACTGTTATAGATTGTTTGAAACCTGTATCAAATGAAGCCTGTAGCTCATAACCAATCGCACTAGAAGAAGCCGTCCATTCAAACTCTACAGGAATACTAACATCATTTCCTTCATTAGCCGGAGAAACAAGCTGTAGAATTCCTTCATTATTTTCGGGCATAGTTGTGAAGTTAAATGTTTGAGACCAATCAGATTGTCCGGCTTCATTTACAGAAGCCATTCTCCAATAGTATTGAGTATCATATTCGAGACCTGAGATTGTGGTTGTATGAGTCCAAAAATAGACGCCTGTTCCTGCAATTAAAGTATCAATTACAGTTGAGTTAAAGTCAGTAGAGGTACTTATTTGAAGATGATTAAAATCATTTTCAGTAAAACCAAATTGCATAGATCGGGCATTTCCAATATCCATTTCCCAAAAGAAAGTAATCCGGTTGGGTGTATTTATGACATTATTGGAGGGATTTACTAACTCAGGCGCATTCGTTAATGTATCTATAGTTGTAAACGAAGTCGCATTACTTGATAGATATATTTCTCCATTACTATCAAGGGCTGAAACAATTACAGAATACTCTGTAAAATAATCCAGTTCTGCATCTGCTTCTGTTAAAGTATAGCTTGTTTCAGTGAGCCCTTCTTTCTCAAACAGGACTTCGTCGGCAGCACTTGGACCGTTTATAAACGTCAAATTATAAGAAGCGGCATCAGCATCACTGTGCCACTTAATAGTGGGCTCAAGAGATACAAATGTAGTATCATCAGAAGGCTGATATACAAAAAAGTCAAGATTTGCTTCTTGATCTCCTCCAAAGGTATATACTTCCATTCCATTTTCTATAAGTATACTGGCAGGTACCGGAAGCTGAGTAAGGCTGCCTTCTTGAAGCTCATCGAAACGACGATTATTGTACCATGCGATTGGACCATTTCCTGTTGGGCCAACTTCAATCATCCATTCGTAATAAATGGCATCAAGTATTTCCTGATCAGTTTCAGAACCTGATAACATTGGTAATCCGCCATTATCTGATCTTGTTAAATTAATAAGATTGGCCGCTTCTGTTTTATCGCCACCTGTTCTTACTATTGCTTCGGCTCTTAACAGATTGTTTGAAGCTTTAAAGATGAAGGGCATAGGACCAAAGGCTCCTTCAAAAAAGCTATGTTCAGGGTACTTAGTCCATGTGTAGTTTCCAAAGAAATAGTAACCCCTTTCAGGTCGGAATGGGGCAACTCCAGAATAAGTAAAATCGGTAGAAAATCTATTATCATCTGAAGAAGCTATCCCGGGATCCGATCCATCTTGTGGATAAGAAGAAGGCTGAGAAGGGTCTAATAAATTTATATTTTTTTGATCTACTCTTAACCAATTATCTAAATTATGATAAAGTAATACATAGCTAAACCAGAAAGAATCATCCCCTTGAGGGTGATAATCTTTTGTAGTTCCATTGCTAGTTAATGTCATGATTTCATTCCAGTCAACTCCAGTATTATTTTCGGAAGCCGTTCGGGCTTTCATGACCTCAAGTTCGGCAATTAAGGTATGTACCATGTTGGAGAATTCTGTGTTGGATATTCCACCAAACCCGTTAATAAAGCCATCAGGCATAGTTAAACCAGAGGAATTAAAGGCTGAAATTGCATCTTGAAGCTTTGCTTTGGCTACATCAATTACATCGCTGTAAGGAGCGAAAGAAGTGCTAGTCGATAATTCTATATTGTTATTGGCGAATAAAGCAGGAATCCTGTTCGAGACCTTATTATTGCTTTTACCATCAGGTTGTAAGATTTCGTTAGCGTATTGTGGAGTCAGACCAGGTGTAAAGCCTAATCCTGTTCTCTTAATCGGAACGGCTTTAGCTGTACTTAGAATATCTTCACCATAAATTTCAGCCTGATCAAATTTTAATCCAAGCTGAGCATATGCAAGTCCTTGAGTAAAATTAGATAGAGCTATATAAAGATCTATTTCGCTTTGATCGAGAGTAGACCATTCGGATGTTACATTTTCCATGCCTTCTTTTGCTTGTACAATAGCTGTATAAGCTCCGTCCCAAGGTCGTTCGCTTATCCCTCTAATATCAGAGCTTTGTGAGATATCATTCGGATAACTGGTTCTGGGCTCTCCACCCAATAATCTCATTCCAAAATTTCCCCATGACGAGGTAGACCAGTCAGAACCAACAAGTAATCCAATATTATCTGTATTCACCATTGACTGCCATAAACCAACCATTGCATCATAAATTACATCCTCTAAAGGAATCTCTTCCGTATAGATACCAGTATTATGAGCGAATTCAATTACAAAAGGATTGATCATGTCTACGTTGAGTAGATTATCAGTAGACGACTGGACAAAAGAACCCCATGTTTCTCCTCCGTCAGTCGTCATGTAAGCTATTCCGCTTTCACCTGCTAAAACACCGTATTCGTCGTTATAGAAATCGATAGTTCTTAAATCAGTGTATAATCCAAAGTTTCTAATTTGTTCCCAATTTTGGCCTTCATCTGTGGTATAAAGTACTATTCCATTACTTCCAACTGCATAACCCGTTCCATCGCTGAGGATATATAAATCATGAATGTCCCGGTCGGTTTTGGTTATGGATTTGGTCCAACTTTCTCCGTTATTATCAGATATGAAAAGGTTTCCGTTATGACCAGTTACATAGAGCTTGTTAAAGCCTTCAATAATATTTGTAAGATGGGCAGTGGTACCGATACGGATCTTATTCCAGCTTTGTCCTTCATCATCTGAATAGGCAAAAAAACCATCCACACCGGCAACTATTAACCTTGTTCCAACTAATTCGATATCAGTTAGATCTACATCGAAGGGAAACTGAACAACTTGATAATCAAAAAGGTTTTCTCCAGATTCACTTATTGCATCAGAAACTTCTATTTTTGCAACAAATCCATTATCTCCAGAATAAAAAACATAACCGTTTAAAGGCTCAGAAACAGAAGAGTTATAAATCTGTTGAAAAATTGGTTCACCAATAGGAAATGCAGAACCATTCTGTTGGATTTTAAAAACACTGATCTGACTATTGCCGGATATATATAGCAAAGAATCTGCTTTTACATATTCCCTTGATCCACTAAAGGATGTGCTTATTTGCTGAGAAAAACTGTCTACACTTAAAATAAGGCATAGAAGAAATGGTATGAATATCTTTGAATGTTTCATGATTGTACCCGAATTAAAATTATTTTTAAACCCAATGAATTTCATATTCAATGAAATCGATTATTTCTAAAAAGTTGAATTTCAGATTTAATTTCAAGTGATTGAAATAAAACCACATAAACATGTGGTGGGGTCAGGTTTCGAAAACAAGAATTGCAGATCAATAAACTATATCGGTTTTGTCCTCAGTAAATTTGATCGAAGAAGAGAAACTGATTAGAGGACATCCCAGAGTTGGTAATTTTCAGATTATACCTTTGAAAGTTAGAGGAATAATTTCTTGAGGAAGTAGTAGATTAAATAAAACGAAGGAATTTAATCTTCACTTTATTTTAAGTTGTTAATTATTTGATCCCTTTATCAGAAAACCAAACAAGCCCAATTCCAATTAACTATAAAATCCCCAAAAAAAAAGAATTAAGGAATATCTTTAATGCTTTCCAGGTGATGATAGTTGTGATGAATAGTAAAATACAACAACTCACGAACCGTACATTTTCCTAATAGAGGATGTGGGGCAACATTTGTACTTAATTGCTTTTCAGACCATTTTTGAAGCACCTTAACAAGCTTTATTTTTTCTTTTTCGTAGTTTGCCAAAAGTTGATCTTTCTGTTTTGTAGAAATTTCAGGTGGAATAAAAGCAGAGCTTGCCTGTCCGCCTTCTTCCAGTTTTTGTTGGTATTTGCTAACCAGTTCATCAAAAGTTCTTTCAGGCCTGTTTCTGATCCCGAACCGAAATTTCAGTAAGAACTTTGGCAACCCCATTCCCGTGCTAAGTGGTTTTACGCTTTTGATCAAATGATCAAGTTGTTGACCTGTACTCCACTTTCCTTCTGCTTTTGGGCGATCAAACAGAGAGTCATCCTGTTGCCGAATAAAGTTGATCACTTCATCGAACGCCTGATGAATTTCCAACTCTATTTGATCTCTGGATTTCAATTCAATTATCCTTTACAATGTTCATCAACCTTTCCCAGGAAGCATTTCTGGCTTTTACATTTGGATCGTCCTCAGAGGCTTCAGGATCATCTCCACGTCTCATATATGCATGACCTGCACCTTCATAGATCTCATAGTTATATATTTTATCATAAGAATTCATGGCTTCTTCTGAATTTTCGATAGTGGCATTTACTCTGTTATCTGCTCCGCCATAAAAACCAAAAACCGGCACTTCAATAGCTGAGTAAGCTTCAGCTTCCTGAGGCCCTGTGCCATAAAAAACCAAAGCAGCTTCGATCTCATCGCCTGCATTGGTTGCAAAGCGAAATGATTGTGAACCACCCCAACAAAATCCTACTACATAAACCTCTCCATTCCCTGCTTCTATAGATTTGGCATACTTTAAAACAGATTTTAAATCTTGGGTCACATTATCAGCATCCAAAGCATAAATTGCAGAACGTGCCGCATCAGAAGTTTCAAAGTCACTGGTTTTTTCAATTCCATCAACAGTATTGGATATAATGTCCGGAGCTATAGCAATAAACCCTTTTTCTGCTAACTGATCTGCAAAGCTTCTGGCCCAGTCATTTAACCCACGATTTTCATGAATAACAATGAAAACAGGAGCTTTGTCAGATCTTTCAGGGAAAGCCACAAAGTTGTGCATTGTTCTGCCACTTGACTGAATTTCAACCCATTCGTGGTGTCTAGGTGAGTTTTCCAGTTGTTGAATTGCATAACCCTGCGCAAACAAGCTTATTGAGAGGAGAGAAAAAAGGAATAAAGAAAATGAAGCTTTCATTGTAGTATCATTAAGTTACGAAAGCCTCATTTTACTTTTTTGAAAGGATAAAGTCTAGTTTAATTGAGAAGCATCTACTCTGGTTGGAGTATCCTGACCTGAAACTATACCTACGGCTGCCTGTGAAATAGCACGAATTGTATTCGTTAAATGAGCAATATCAATCGTTTCAAATTCATCAGAAACCTGATGATAATCGGGATCTACATCAATTGGAGTTGTACTTATTGTATGAGCAGGAACTCCTAATCTTGCTAAAGTGGCATTATCTGAACGATAAAAAAGGTTCTGATTCGGGTAAGGATCCGGATAAAATTCGTAAATTGTGCCTTCTGCACTTTTTTGCAACAGCTCTCCAAAACTCGATTTTTCAAATCCGGTTATCCAGGCAGTGTTTGGTCCTTCAACTGCCGGTTTTCCGATCATTTCGATATTAAACATTGCCATGATCTGTTCAGGTTCTAGTTGTTTGGAAAAATATTGAGAACCATAACCACCTGATTCTTCGGCAGTGAAAGCAACAAATAATAAAGTTCTTTCAGGAGTACCCTTACTTTTAAAATACTTAGCCAATTCTATCACAGCTGTGGTTCCCGATGCGTTATCGTTTGCACCGTTCGCAATAGAATCTGCATTTGCAGCATTTGGCTGTCTCACACCGATATGATCATAATGAGCTGAAAAAACCACATATTCATCTTTTCGATTTCCTTCAATCTTGCCAACAACATTGGCGAGTTCAAGGCGCTCAGTCTCTTTTGTGATATATGCATTAAATGCAGTTTCTGAAGATTTCGACGATAGTACAAAGATCTTATTTGGAGACTGATCATCTGGGAACGTTCTGGATGCTCTGGAGAAAAAAGGTTGGTATCGTCTGAAAATTGCTTCATGACTTTCGTCTACATAAACAAAAGCTTCAGCAGTATTTTCACGTATCTCGTTAAATCTTTGCTGAAAGTTCTCACCCTTAGCAATTTGCATAGTTTCAATTTGGTTGGTCTCAGCCCATTCTATAGTTGAAGTATCACCAAGGATAAAAAAGTCAGTTGGGCTTACCTGAGTTCCTCCAACTTCGATGTCAGCACTTTTTATTTTTATAGACAGAACTTCAAAGTTTTGTAGATAATCAGATTCACTATCAAGTTTATCCAGATCCATTTGGTTAAACTTGTCGCTTATATAATCAGCTGCCTTGTCGATGTCAGGAGTAAAAGCTTGTCGTCCCCGCATATCATCAGAGCTTAAAGTTCTGAGAATTTCAGAAGAATTATCTTCGTTGAATTCGTAAGGTTGCGATTGGCATTGAATTAGAAGAAACAGAACAGGAATTAAAAAGAATCTCATGGGTAAAAGTGATGGTTAGTATTTGAAGAATTATACTGATGTGCGTTCTTTAAAAAAGTAAAAGTTTGCTCATCGGCTGAAATCTATGCCGGACAATTTTCTGATCAATAATACTTAATCAGGAAGTTTGTCTTTGAGTTCCTGATTATAATCTTGTTTATTTTTCGAATACCGCATTTGAAGCAGTTCCACAAATAGAGCAAAGCCCATGGGCAGGTAGATATACGCTTTAGGGACTTCTTTGTGCAAGCCTTCCATAAAAATAGTTATTCCAATGGTGATCAAAAATGAGAGCGCAAGAATTTTTAAAGCGGGGTTATCCAGAATGAATTCACCAATTGGTTTAGCAAAAATTAAGATCACAACAAATGCTAAGATCACTGCTGTAACAATAACCCAGACTACATCCGTTAAGCCGATTGCTGTTATTACAGAATCAACGGAGAAAACCATATCCAGCAATACAATTTGTGTAATTACCGAGCTGAATGAGTCCTTGACATTTTTAGCTGCGTCATGTTCGTCTTTTAGTTCAATTGTATTGTGAATTTCTTTAACGGCTTTATAGAGTAGAAACAAACCACCGGAAATTAGTATCAGATCTCTGACGGATAAACCCATCACAATTGGGTTCGTTAGTTCGGTAAGCTGAAGGAGTAAAAAGAGTAAAACAATTCGTGCAACCATGGCAAGAACAAGCCCTATTACTCTTGCGCGTTGTTGGTATTTTTCCTCAAGCCGACTTACAAGGATTGTAATAACAAGAATATTATCAACACCCAGAACGAGCTCAAGTCCTACAATTAAAGCAAAAACACCTATCAGATCAGCCATTGAAGTTTGTTTAAAAAATTAGTTTTGTCTGAAGATATACAACATAGGGTCAAATGTCAGGGTACAAACATTTACTTTTTAGAAGGTGTTTATCTATTATAATCTGTAAATGTCATTCTAAATTTTTGCTATGAGAAAAGTTATTCTTTTAATGTTGATTTCTGTCTTTCCGATTATCGTGATGTCTCAGGATGTAAATTATCCTTCTAGTTTTGATGAATCGATTCCTCTTTTTGATGTCGCTTTGGGAGATTTTGAATATCCGATCTCATCCGGGAACGAAAAAGCTCAAGCCTATTTCAATCAGGGTTTTCAGATGATGTATGCATTCACAAAAGTTGATGCAGCCCGTTCCTTTAGGGAAGCTCAAAAAGCTGATCCTGATTGCGCAGTTTGTTATTGGGGAGAAGCATGGGCGTGGGGATCGTATCTGAATGGTGCGATGACCGATGCTGAGGCTCCCAGAGCTTATGAGAAAATTCAGGAAGCTATTGACATTTCTCAGAATAACGGAAGTGAAAAAGAAAAAGATCTTATAAAAGCCTTTTCGGTTAGATATATTAAAGATTATGACAGGGAAAACAGAGCGGTTCAGGACACTATTTACTCAAAAAGAATGGCGGATTTGTCTCGCAAATATCCGAATGATCTTGATATAGCTACTTTGTATGCTGAATCTTTGTTTTTACTAGAGCCCAGAAGAGGAACCAGAGATGTAAATGATCCTGATGTGGAAAAACTCCATTCGGTGCTGGAAGAGATCTTAGAAACAGATATCAAACATCCGGGAGCTTGTCATTTGTACATCCATGCAACAGAATCAACTCAAAATCCTGAATGGGCTGAACCATGCGCTGAATATATTGGGACCTCAATTCCGGGAGCCAGTCATATAAATCATATGCCTTCGCATACATGGAATGAAATCGGACGTTGGGGAGATGCTGTGACTGCAAATATCATGGCTTGGCATTCTGATATGAAAGCTTCGGTTGGGGAAGGGTTTGCAATTTATCCTTCTCATAATCTTCATATGCTTGCTTTTGCTGCAAGTATGGACGGACAAGGAGCAGTAGCAATACAAGCAGGGAAGGATTACGCAAAACTAACCGGAAATAACATGTATCATGTACTGACATTGATCCGATTTGGAAGATTTGATGAAGTACCGGCTATTGAAAAAAGACCCTCTCATTCCATTCATGGTGGAATGTGGGATTTTGCACAGGGATATGCTTCTTTAAAAAGTGGTGATGAAGAGAAAGCAACGGAGATGAAAGAAAAAATTTTAGAAGAAGCGTCATCTTCTTCAGCGAGATTCAGGTTTCATTCCGCAGAAAATCTGTTGAGTACAGTAGGATATATTTTAGAAGGAGAAATTTTATGGTCTAGGGGAAAGCTTGTAAAAGCTGAAGAATCATTTAAGCAGGCAATCAAATACTATGATTCTTTAGCGTATGATGAACCCGAACCGATACCATTTTCTCCAAGACATTGGTATGGAGCATTTTTACTGGAAATAGAAGAATATGAACGTGCAACAGAAGTATATAAAGAAGAGTTAGAAAATCATCCGAATAACGGCTGGTCTTTATTTGGAATCCAGCAAGCTTTAAAAGCTCAGGGTAAGAATGACTCAGAATTAAATCTACAGTTTCAAAACAGCTGGAAAAGGTCAGATACCTGGATAAGAGGTTCTAGATTTTAAGAATGGTATTTCATTCAGGTTGAAAATACTTACGGAATATTGGGTGAGAAATTTTAAAAACCGATAGGATTAAATCCAATAGGTTTTGTACAGATGTATTTTTTTAGTAAATAGAGTAAAGAACTTTTCAGTTATGCTAAAAATATCTGCAATAAGTAAGTATCTGTTCAGACATCAAGTAAGGCAAAATTTCCTTAACTCGGTTGCTCTGTTTATTGCGGTTATATTTTTAGTAGGATGTTCAAGTAAACTTTTTCAGGGAAATCGTGAACTTTTAGAAGGTGATCGTGAAAACAGAGATATCCGTATCGTTGACCCATATAAAGGCACTATTTCAGTTCCTTTTGAATTGATTAACAATCTAATTGTAATTTCTTTAAGGATTAATGACTCTGAAGAATTAAAATTTATTCTTGATACCGGGGCAGGTAGAACCATCATCACGGAATTGGGTAGTGACCAAAGTTTTAGAATTTCTTATCAGGGAGATGTAGAATTAAATGGACTTGGAAACTCTGGTTCAATTTCAGCTTTAATTTCGAGAGGTAACGAAATTTTCCTTGATGGCATTGAAGGTGAGAATCAAACTATTGTGGTTCTTCTGGAAGACACTTTTAACCTTTCTCACTTTATGGGAACACAGATCAACGGGCTACTAGGTTATGATATATTTAAAAACTTTATAGTTGAAGCTGATTATGAAAGAAAGAAAATTTATTTACATGACCCGGATGCTTTTGAAGAAAAATATTTAGAAAGAAAAAATGATGAGTCATGGACGTACGTACCTTTACACAGTCAAGACAATAAAGTTTACGCAGATCTTACTATTACTCAAAGTAACAATACTAAACTTGATGCGAGGTTACTGATTGACTCGGGGGCAAGTCATACAATTTTTTTGTATCCGGAGATCTCAAAGAATGTTGTGATTCCTTCAAACCACATAGAAACCTATTTAGGTAGCGGATTAAGTGGGGAGATTTATGGAAAGATAGGAAAAGCCAGAAAAGTTGAGCTGAAGGGCTTTGAAGTTAAAGAACCGATACTAGCTTTCCCGGATTTAGAGGCAGTGGATTTGGCTATTGATAGAGGCTCTAGAAATGGAAGTCTAGGAGCAGACTTTTTAAAAAGGTTTGATATAATATACAATTACAGAGATGAGAGTATGTTGATAAGAAGGAATAGAAGATTCCGGGAAAAATTTAAGTACAATATTAGTGGTTTGGAAATAATAACACCGGTTTTAGAATTACCATTTTATGTGGTTTCTAAAGTAAGACCGGATTCACCCGCTGATAAAGCAGGCTTACAAAAAGACGATATAATTATAAAAGTAGACTACAAAAATGTTTATCAATATTCACTAAGTGAACTGCTTGACAAAATAAATACGTTCGATAAAAAAAATATCATCATAAATGTAAAGCGAAACTCTACTTTTATAAATTTTAAACTGGAATTAGAAGATATTTTAAAGCTAGACTACAGCGTCCCTTAAATTTGATTTATCTTAGTTTAAGAAATCCTTTCCTGCTGTAGCTACAATCACTTCCACTTCAGAAATATCCTCAAGAATTTCTTTAAACTCATTCGGATCTGAATCGATGGGAGGCCAGGTTCCATAGTGTATTGGAACGGCGATAGTTGGATTTACCATTTCTACTGCATATGCAGCTTCCTGCGGTCCCATAGTGAAATGATCGCCAATCGGAGCCAATACAACATGTGGTTCATATAATTCTCCATATAAAGCTAAATCAGAAAAGATATTGGTATCACCCATATGATAAATACATAGATCATCTTCAAAGGATAGAACCAAGCCTGCTGGGTCGCCGGCGTATTCCCCGTCAAAAGAAGAACTGTGATTAGCTGAAACCATAGTTACAGAAAAATCATCAAAACGAACCGTGCCGCCTTTATTAAAAGGAACTGCCTGTTCTTCACTTAGCCCTTTCTTTTGTAAGAGACCGATCAGCTCAACTATACCTACTACTTTACATCCGGTATTCTTTGCAATTTCTAAAGTATCTCCTACATGGTCTTCGTGTCCGTGTGTAAGAAGTATAAAATCAGCTTCTGTAATTTCTTTGTATTCCTCAGGAGTAGAAGGATTGTCTTTAAGAAAGGGGTCGACATAAATTATGCTACCGCTTTGGCTTATAAATTTAAATGCCGAATGACCTAACCAGTATCCTTTTAAGTTTGTATCCATAATCAGTAAGTAATTTATTTGTTATACTCTTTACAATGGCAGAATCCTTTTACAAGTTCCATTAATACATTGATTTGTAATATATTAACGAAAAAAGAGGAATATGGGCTTTTTTGATACAATAACTAAAGCATTTACCGGAGTGGAGCCACCTTCTGAGGAAAGTACTGTCTGGAATATTATTCATACTGAAGATGATATCAATGCTGTAATAAAAAGCTCTTTTAATCGATTGCAAATAGTGTACAAACATAGCCCGAGTTGTGGAGTAAGCTATTTCGCTCTTCGAAATTTAAATGATCCCCAACTTCTTGAAAATCCGGATATTGATTTTCATTTAATAGATGTAATCAGCGAGCGTTCTGTTTCAAAAAATTTTGCAGAAAAAGTTAATGTGAGACATGAATCACCCCAAATATTTGTCTTGAATCAGGGAGAGGTGATCTGGCACGATTCACATAATTCAGTAAGTGCGAAGAATGTATTAAGCCATATTTAGATTACAAATCAATAACCTGCGGCGTGTCCATCTCCTCGTGGATCTACACCGCTTGATTTTTTTCCTTCCTGATCTACATAAATAATATGTCCCCGTGCAATTGACATGGTCCGGAGCTGATGTCCTTTTTGTTCTAATAAACGAATGGTATCCGGACTCAATCCGTAATTTTCATAAAAAAGGATATCAGGCAACCATTGATGATGAACTCTGTTTGCAGCTATAGCTTCCTGAGCATTCATCCCAAAAACAGCCAGATTTAAAAAGCTTTGCAATGTTGAAGTTATAATTCTGGGTCCACCGGCAGCTCCAAGTATCATTCTTACTTTACCATCTTTAGTAACAATGGCCGGAGTCATGCTGCTAAGCATTCTTTTTCCCGGTTCAATTGCATTAGCTTCCCCACCTATCAGGCCATAGGCATTAGGCTCACCGGGTTGTGCTGAAAAGTCATCCATCTCATTATTCAAAAGAAATCCGGCTCCATCAACGGCTACTTTGCTACCGAAAGACCCATTTAGTGTTGTAGTTACTGCCACTGCATTCCCATCCTTATCGATAATAGAAAAATGTGTGGTCTCATCTGTCTCGTAATTGTTTGAGAACTGACCATGAGAGAGAGAGGAAGAATGAGTAATCGTATCCATGGAGAAGTCGATCATTCTGGCATGATTATATTTAGGATCGATCAGATCATGTTTCGGAACATCATAATAATCAGGATCGCCCAAATAAAAGGAGCGGTCAGCAAAAGCACGGCGCATTGATTCCGCCATTAAATGAACATAGTCGGCTGAATTATGTCCTAGTTCCGCCAGAGCATAGTCGTCCATCATTTCGATAATTTGTGCAACTGCAATACTTCCGCTACTTGGAGGCGGCATTATAGAAAGTTCATAATCCTGAAAGCGGGCTTTTACGGGTTCTCTCCATTTACTTCTGTAATTTCGCAGATCGGAATGAGTAATTAATCCACCTTGTTTTCGCATTTCTCTCACAATTGCATCTGCAACGGAACCTGAATAGAAACCATCTCTGCCATATCGTGCTACTTGTTCAAGAACCTCAGCCAGATCTTTTTGTATAAACAGGTCTCCTTCATTGAAAGGAACACCATCATCTTTGGTAAAGTATTTTTTTGAGCCTTCGTACTTGGTAAAAGTTTCAAATCGACTGTTCAACGAGCGAGCTTGTACATAAGACAAATAATATCCGTTTTTTGCAAGATCTATGGCCGGCTGAATAACCAGTTCCAAAGGCATTCGGCCATATCTTTCCAAAGCTGTTACCATTCCATCCACTGTTCCCGGTACTCCAACGGCAAGAATACCTTCCCAGCTTAGCTCAGGTTTAAATTCACCATCTCTTACATACATCGTTCTGGATGCCCGGGATGGGGCTTTTTCTCTGAAATCCAAAGTAGTTGAAGTACCATCAGCTAATTGAAGAACCATGAAACCACCGCCGCCGATATTGCCGGCTCTGGGAAGGGTAACAGCTAATGCAAATTGAACAGCCACAGCCGCATCAACAGCATTTCCGCCTTGTTGTAGAATTTGTTTTCCTACTTCTGAAGCATATACCTCTGCTGAAACAACTAAACCATTTTCATGAATCTGGGTTGAACGCGATTGTCCATATAGAGAGGAGAAAGGAATTAAAAAAAGAAATAATATTGCAATATGTTTCATGATATTTATGCTCTTGGGTGAAATTCTTTGTGTACCTGATGCAGAAATGAACGATCGATATGGGTATAAATTTCCGTGGTCAAAATAGAAGCATGACCCAGCATTTCCTGTACCGCTCGCAGGTCAGCTCCGCCTTCTAATAAATGTGTGGCAAATGAATGCCGGAAAATGTGAGGATAAACCGGTTTTTTGATGTCTGCAGCTTTTGCAGCTTTTTGAACAATATTCCATATGCTCATTCTGGTTAAAGCTCCGCCTCTTTGATTTAAGAACACTCTGTTTTTCGATTTATCGGCTTTTTTGGGTTTAAAAAATAAAGGACGGACATGTTCCACATAATGTTCAATTGCTTCCTGAGCTACTTCACCGACCGGAACCAGACGTTCCTTATTTCCTTTTCCTATAACCCGGATGAATCCTATTTCGAAAAACAAACGATCCATTTCCAGTCCGGTGAGTTCACTTACCCGCATGCCGGTTCCATACAAACATTCCAGAATAGCTTTATCCCTGATACCGGCAGGCTTTTCTGTATTTGGTGATGAAAGCAGAGCTTCAATTTCTACAACATCCAGAACTTCCGGTAATTTTTTTGCTTTTTTGGGGAGTTCAATCAATTCAGCCGGATTAGCTTTAGAAAACCCTTCAACTGTGGCAAATTCATGAAAACTTCTGATACTGGAAATATTTCGTGCTAAAGAACTAGTTGACAGACATTCAGAATCGATCAGATAATCAAGAAAGTCTTCTATATGAGTAAGTGTAACTCCGCCCAGATCGGTAATTTTTTTATTAAAAACCAGAAAGTCTATATATCTGCTAATATCATTTTTGTAGGATGCTATGGAGTTTTCAGAAAGGCCTTTCTCTAGTTTGATAAACTGAATATAAAGATCGACTTCCTGTTTAAATTTTTCCATTAATCCTGCTTTGGCAACTCCACTTCTTTCTCAGAAGTATCATCTGTTGTTGAGTTGTTGTTCTCTTGTTTTGCAGATTCCTTCTCCTTTTTCTCTTCCGGATACTCAATTCGTCCGTGATATACACCAACCAGAATATTGATAAAAGTTTCTTTGATTACACTAAGATCACGGAAAGTTAACGGGCATTTACTCAATTGATCTTCAGCCACACGGTCATCAACCATTTTGTTAACCAGATTTTCGAGCTTATTGTAATTCGGGTTTTTCATTGCACGTGAAGCAGCTTCGATTCCATCGGCCAGTAATAATATTCCGGTTTCTTTTGTAGATGGAAGGGGACCTTCATATCTGAACTGCTCTTCATTCAGCATTTCTTTAAGGTTGTCATCCTCTTTGGCTTTCTCATAAAAATATCTGATCACAGATGTTCCGTGATGAGACTCAATAAAGCTTATAATGGTTTTTGGAAGACCTGCTTCTTCCGCCATTTTAACTCCTTCACTTACATGAGCTTTTATGATCATTGCACTCATTTGCGGCTTTAACTTATCATGCTCGTTAGAACCTCCACCCTGATTTTCAACGAAGTAAGAGGGTTTTATCATCTTTCCGATATCATGATAGAGTGCACCCACTCTGCACAATAACGAGTTTGCTTTAATGGCGGCAGCAGCAGCTTCAGACAGGTTAGCAACTTGTAAACTGTGATGAAAAGTACCGGGAGCTTTATTCATCAATTCCTTAAGCAGTGGACGGTTGGTGTCGCTCATTTCGAGAAGAGTGAAATCAGTTGTAATTCCAAAGAGCTTTTCGAACAATAAAATGATGGGATAAGTAAACAGAATGAATAGCGAGTTGATAGCAATAAATAAGATCTGATTAAAAAATGATTCCCAACCACTTAGCTTTGTAAGAGAAAAAGCACCAATTACTATGATATATGAAATAAAGACAACACCCGGTGTAGTGAAAAAGAATTGGGAACGGTCTTTAATATCACGAACTGAAAACACCCCCATACTACAGGCGCAAATTGTTGCTATAGTAAATTCAAAATCATTACCATTTACCATTCCAATCAGCGCTGCTAAAGTTACAGATGCTATTATCCCTACTCTGGAATCAAAAATAATGGTGAGAATAATTGGAGCAATGGCAACCGGAATTACGTAGATACTTGAAATATCATATCGAAGTAGTATTGCACTTGCTAAACCAATTAGCCCCATGGTAAGAAAAACAAGGAAGAATAATCCGTTATGAGTACTTATAGGCCTTCTGTACAAAAATAAATACATAAAGAATACCAGTGAAATCATACAGATGGCAATTACGCCACCTGAAAACCGGAGCCATTTTTCGACGATCGAGGCATTTTGAGATCTGGTTTCAGATAAGCTCTCCAGAATATTTGCACTTTGTTGAGTCACAATATCTCCTTTCCGGATGATCATCTGTCCTTGAGCTATCGCACCTTTTGTAGTTGATATTTCTGACAACTGGTCTTCGATCCTGGTTTGAGTATCGGCCTCACTGAATATTAAGTTTGACTGAATAACTTTATTGTAAAGCTCCATCCCCAACTGGGCTATACTTTGTTCAAACCTTCTGTTTAGCTGGAATTGAGCAAACTCATTAGCTTCTCTGAGATCACGAACTCTGGCTTTTGTGGCTAAACGTTCAGTGCTGTTTACAACATCCCGAATTACAATTTCATTTTGTTCAATGCTTGCTTTGGTTCTGTTAATAATGCCATCGTTCATTAATGTTTCTACAACAGATTCAAGTTGTTGCTTTACCTGCACTCCTATAAATGAGTTAACAGAAAGGTTGTTTGATAAAGCAGAGTAATAGCTATCGAATAAAACAGTCCATGAACCTTCAGTAAGTTGTATCTCGGCATTGGCATATTCCTGAGCAAACCGGATACTGTCATCAAAAACGGAGGACAATCTTTGTTGTTTACTTTCCTGCCAATTGTAATAACTTTCAATAACAGGCTGAATATTTCTGTACAACGAATCAATCTTAGTTTGTACTCCAATTTCTACATTTGGATCAATGTTAAAAACAGGAGAAACTGTATTTCTGATCTGATCTTCTTCATTCTGGATTTCTTCGGCTGTTTTATTGATAGCAAAAGTATATGGAGCAACCAAGTCTTCAGCTCTCCATGGTTGACCTACACTATAGTTAAGCCCTGAGTTGATGGTTGCATTAGGCAACGAAAGAATGGAAATACCAATAAAGCAGATAAAAATAAAAGCACGGAGGTAAGGATTCCTTTTCAAAGAATATTTCTCTTGCTCTTTTTTAAGCTTTTCTCCTACAAGAGGAGCTATGTCACTCTTTTTCCTTCCTAACCCGATTTTATCAAGTAAACTCATAAATAAATATTAGTTTTGCTTACAAGTATAGCAAGCGTTCGTTAATTTACAGATAATAGTTTCCAGATTTAAAACTTCTGACAAATTAATTCTGCCTGGAAACATAACATGCAAAGTATCTAATGTCATTTAAAACAAAAAAAAGTCTGGGGCAACATTTTCTAAACGATAATAACATCATTTATAAAATAGTTGATGCTATTAAGGCAGAGAAATCAGACCGAATTATTGAGATCGGCCCCGGAACAGGTGCTCTTACAAAATACCTTGTTCAAAAGTATGACGATGTACATGTGATAGAAGTTGACCAGCGAGCAGTCAGTGTTTTAGAAGCTGAAGTTGAAGGAATTACCATTCACCAACAAGATGTTTTAAAAGTAGATTGGAATGAGATAATTGCTAAAGGAGGAAAAACATATGTAGTAGGGAACCTTCCTTATTACATTACCAGCCCAATTCTTTTTTCTTTGCTTGAACATCGGAATCTATTTGAAGATGCCATTATAATGATGCAAAAAGAGGTTGCTGAACGCTTAGCAGCTGACATTTCAACCAAAGCTTATGGAATACTTTCTGTTCAAACACAACTAATGAGTTCAGTTGAGTTGCTGTTCGATGTATCTCCAAACTCCTTCAGTCCTCCACCAAAAGTTCAAAGTTCAGTGCTTCGTTTAACATTCGATCAACCTGATCTCGAGTGTTCAGATAAAAATTTAAAGACGGTAGTAAGAACAGCTTTTAATCAGAGAAGAAAGAAGATCAGCAATTCGCTGAAGCCGGTGCTGGGAGATCTGCAACCCGAAGGTTATGACTATGATCTGCGACCTGAGAACTGGAAACCCGCCACATATGCAAAATTGACAGCCCATTTAGAGAGCATCGGAATGATGGAATGATTTGGTACGGTAGTTGCATTGTTGCTGATGAAACAATGAAAGAGCATTTGCTCAAATTAACTACTAACACAAAATAAAGAGGAGTCATACACATGGCTAGTATTAAACCTTTAGGCGATCGCGTGCTTGTACAAGCGGACGCAGCTGAAGAAAAAACCAGCTCTGGTCTATACATTCCGGATACAGCTAAAGAAAAACCACAGCAAGGTACAGTTATAGCTGTAGGTGCAGGGAAAGTAGAAAACGGAAATAAAATTGATATGACTGTAAAGAAAGGCGACAAAGTTCTTTACGGTAAATACGCCGGTACTGAAGTAAGTTTTGACGGAGAAGAGTACCTGATTATGCGTGAGTCTGATATTGTTGGAATCCTATCGTAAGTACATCAGACCAAATACAAAGAATTAAAATCAAAAATTAAAAGAAAAGAATACTATGTCTAAGTTAATTCACTATGATGTGGAAGCACGTGACGCTCTAAAGAAAGGTGTCGACAAACTTGCCGATGCTGTAAAAGTTACGTTGGGACCACGCGGAAGAAATGTTGTAATTGAAAAGTCATTCGGCGCACCAAAGATCACTAAAGATGGTGTTACTGTAGCTAAAGAAATTGAGCTTTCTGACAAGATCGAGAATATGGGAGCTCAGATGGTTAAAGAAGTAGCTTCTAAAACCAACGATAATGCCGGAGACGGTACCACTACTGCAACAGTACTTGCTCAAGCAATTATTGCTGCCGGTTTGAAGAATGTTACTGCGGGTGCAAACCCAATGGACCTTAAAAGCGGGATTGAAAAAGCAGTTGCCGCTATTGTAGAAGGTTTGAAAGATGTTAAGATCGATATCGACAAAGACATCGACAAATTAAAGCAGATCGCTACTATTTCTGCAAACGGTGATGATGAGATCGGATCTCTTATTGCTGATGCTTACGAAAAAGTAGGAAAATCTGACGACGGTACATTCAACAACACAGGTGTTATCACTGTTGAAGAAGCAAAAGGAATTGAAACTACATTAGAAACTGTAGAAGGTATGCAGTTCGATCGTGGTTACCTTTCTCCTTACTTCGTTACCGATTCTGAAAAAATGGTAACTGATCTTGAAGATCCATACATCCTTATTTTCGATAAGAAAATTTCTGCGATGAAAGATCTACTTCCGATTTTGGAAAAAGTAGTTCAGTCAGGAAAACCATTATTGATCATTGCTGAAGATATTGAAGGTGAAGCATTGGCTACATTAGTAGTTAACAAACTTCGTGGTTCATTGAAGATCGCTGCTGTTAAAGCTCCGGGCTTTGGTGACAGAAGAAAAGCAATGCTTGAAGATATCGCTATCCTAACCGGTGGTACTGTTATCTCTGAAGAGCGTGGATACAAATTAGAAAACGCTACTCTTGATTTCTTAGGTCAGGCAAGCAACGTAACTATCGACAAAGACAATACTACTATTGTTGGTGGTTCCGGAAAAGCTGATGACATCAAAGCAAGAGTGAATCAGATCAAAGGTCAGATCGAGAATACAACTTCTGACTATGATCGCGAAAAACTACAGGAGCGTTTAGCTAAATTAAGCGGCGGTGTTGCAGTATTGTACATCGGTGCAGCTTCTGAAGTTGAGATGAAAGAAAAGAAAGACCGTGTTGAAGATGCACTTCATGCAACACGTGCTGCTGTGGAAGAAGGAATTGTTCCTGGTGGTGGAGTTGCTTACTTAAGAACAATGAAAGTTCTTGACAAACTGAAAGGCATCAACGATGACGAAGCTGTCGGTTTCCAGATCGTTCGTAAAGCTCTTGAAGCTCCATTGAGAACTATCTCAAACAACGCCGGAGTTGAAGGTGCGATTGTTGTACAGAAAGTTCTTGAAGGAAAAGGTGCTTTCGGATACAACGCACGTACCGAAGTTTATGAAGACTTAATTAAAGCCGGTGTAATTGATCCGACTAAAGTAACAAGAGCAGCGCTTCAAAACGCAGCATCTGTTGCCGGATTACTACTAACTACTGAAGCTGTAATTTCTGACAAGCCATCTGATGACGATGATAATGGCGGCGGAATGCCAGGCGGTATGGGTGGCGGAATGCCGGGAATGGGAGGCATGGGTGGAATGATGTAAATCATCCCTCATAAACTTCTGAAAAGAAATGAAAGCCCCTTCAATATTGGAGGGGCTTTTTTTGTGTTTGAAATTCCTAGTACCGACGCAGAGCATAATAACAAGAGGTAAAACCCCGATCATTAATTTTATCGGGGTTTTTTGTTTATAAGAAGTAATCATACATTCAGCTACTATTCAATAGATTTTGTCGGGGTGCTTATTGCTGAATTATAAAACGCAGTGTTTCCAATTTAGAGCGATTGGGAAATCAATTTTCTTAATCTTTATCACTTCTTTTATAGTTGGAAGCCTAGCCCATGCTCAAGTAAATATAGCTCAAACAATCAGTATCGCTGATACCAATAGCTATGGAAATCTTACTTTATTTGATTTGAATGGCTGGCAGTTTTCGTTTGATAACCCTGAGGAAGTCAACTCGAAGCGTAATCTCAGTAATACAATCTCTGTTGATCTGACTGATCTTAATGAACTCAAATCTAATCCAAAATGGAAAAATCATGGATGGTTTGAGGCTGAGTTTATCGCAGATTCATCCATTGCAGGAATTCCATGGATTTTATCTTATTTCGGACAGGAGCCCGTAACAATATGGCTTAACGGAATTGAAATACTTAAAAATGGCAATGTTTCTGACAATCCTGATGAAGAAGTTCTGTCAAGATACGTAAACAAAGTCCAAACGGGAGTCATGTTCAGCCCGGGGTCCAATTTTTTGTTAGTACAATATTCCGATCATACTAATCCGACTTACTTTAGAACATGGCAATGGTTTGAAAACGGTATTTATCTTGTTCTTTATCCGGATTACGAAATATTTCAACGCAGGCATCGGGCTTTTATATTCGGCGGAGCACTTATGTTGCTCTCTCTTCTTGTATTGATACATACCTATCTGGCAGTAAAATTTAAAGGTCAATATCATACGTACGTTTCTCTTACCACTTTTTTCATGTTGCTTCATGCTTTTACCACTTTAAGTGATACGATGGCAGACTGGACCTATTCGTACTTATATTTTGCAGAGTTTTCCTATGCTATTTCATTCATTTTTGTAGTGTATTTCTTTTTGATAGCATTGCGCAGAATCTTTGATCTGCCGATCCCCCGGAAGACTCTTGCCGGTATTCTGTTTATCTCAATAATTATTGGAGTTATTTCCATTTTCATAAACAGGGGATGGTTAAATCTTTTACACCCTGTATTAGTCGCAGGAACTTTGATATATGGGATCTACTCACTTTGGGAAGCAAAAAGGAAATCTTCAGAAAATAAAATCTGGATCATTGCAACCGGCTTAGCACTTACTGTTGGCGGGGGATTATTATATGTGTTGCCCTATATCGCTTTTGGTTCACAAAGTCATGTTCTTTTTATCATATCAATTTTGATGGCATATACAGGCATCCCAATTGCACTTACTTTTAATGTTGCCAGTAATTATGCTGCTTTGATCGAAACCCTTGAAGCGAAGGTTCAGGAAAGAACTTCAGATCTTGAAGTCGCTAACGAATTCCAGAACCGTTTCTTTGCTAATATATCTCATGAATTCAGAACCCCTTTAACAATTGGTGAGGGATTGGTAAATAAATTATTGCGCTCAGAAGAGGTGACTCATCAGGATCACCAAAGAGATTTATCGATCGTAAAACGAAATTTAAACCGACTTCATGATATGGTAGATCAAATCATTGATCTTACTAAAGCAGATAAGCATCAGCTTACATTGAATCGAAAGTATTATTATGCAGATAGCATAGTGTCTGTGTCTGTGGAATCATTTCGGTCTCTGGCAGAATATTATGGACATACCTTTACATTTTTGCCTGATGCTAAAGGTGTCGTTTTATTTGCTGATCGTTCAAAAGTAGAAGTAATGATCAATAATTTGATTTCTAACGCCATTAAATTTACACCCGATGGCGGATACATTTCTATTCAAACATCTGTAGAAGAAGAACTATTTGTGGTATCAGTTCATGATTCGGGCCCCGGAATACCGGAACATGAACAAGAAGCTATTTTTGAGCGCTTCCACAGAATTAAAAGAGAAGAAACAGAATATATAGAAGGGATGGGAGTGGGGCTGGAGCTCAGCCGAACTTTGGCACGTATACATAACGGCGAGCTTTCTATAGATGCTGATGTAAAGAACGGTGCTTGTTTCAGATTGGAACTTCCGGTTTCTAAAGAGAAAGAAAAAGAAGTTGCTATGGTTGAAGATGCATTGGAAGAAGATCAGCTTTACCCGGCTAAGCCTGTTGTTGAGACCGAAAGCGAATACAGTATTCTTTTAGTGGAAGACAATCAGGACATGAGAGAATATGTGAGTAACATTTTATCAGAACTTGGGCCGGTCAAAGAAGCTAAAAATGGAGAAAAGGCTATTGAGTTGCTTTCTTCTTCCTATACGCCGGATATAATAATAACAGATCTGATGATGCCTGTCATGGGCGGTTTGGAACTGGTTGAAGTATTGATGAAAAAACCGAAGTGGAAAGATATTCCCATTATTGTACTCACTGCAAAGGCGCTGGAGGAAGATAAATTACATCTGCTCAGAATTGGTGTAGTTGATTACATCACTAAACCATTTGTTCAAGAGCATTTGATGCTGAAAACACAAAATTTACTACGCTATTACCAAAAGAAAAAAGCATTAGAAATCACTCTTTCGGATAAAGCATTACAAAGCCGAGAAAAGTTATCAGAAAAAGTAATGGCATACATTTCTAAAAATATTAAGGACAGTAGTTTGTCGGTTGAGTCGTTGGCTGAAAAATTTTCGCAAAGTCGGAGTTCTTTATATAGAAACATTCAGTTAGAAACAGGGATGACCCCCGCCGAATTTATCCGGGAAATTCGATTGGTCACAGCACGCAGACTAATCGAGCAGGATAAAACAATGAGGCTGGAAGAACTTGCCAACGCTGTTGGGTATAAAAGTTCCACCAGCTTCCGTAAAGTCTATGAAGAACGTTTCGGTGTGCATCCGCTTAGCTGAAATTAGGATAAAATCCTCCCTTGAAGTAAGACGGAGGGTGTTGCTGGATTTTAAATCATGCAACTCCCCTCAGAATAAATTGGGAACTGCCGGTTTATTCATCTCCCCTCAAGGGGAGATATATTTCGTGTAGCTTACTTAAGCTCCGTACACCTTTTAAAGGCACGGGATCAAAAATATCTTAGTAGCAACATCGGGTAAGCCTGTCCCGAAGTCTCCGAAACAATGTCCTCACAACCTGCATTAAAGAGTTATTCACTCAATTTTGGCACGTTTGCGCAGAAAGTTGACACGTTTGCGCAGGTGAAAAAGAGTAGATTCAAATCAGGACAATTTATGTTCAAACCATCTATTCATTTCATTCTTAAAAATTATGAAACCAATACGTTCGCTTTTTTTCGGGGTACTTTTTTTAACAGTAATAAGCTTTTCAGCTTTTGGGCAAAGCACTACTCCAAAAGTAGTAACCGGCTATAATCAAAGCTTGGTGCTCACAGAAAATGGGTCATTATATTCATTTGGAGGCGGCCATTTTGGCACCGCAGGGCAATCCAACACTAACCGGGTTGATATTCCCGGGCTGGCAAATGATCCTTCGTTAAATGGTCAAAAAGTGGTTGACATAGCTACTGCATATGACAATGAACATGCTATAGTGCTATTAGCAGATGGTCGAATGTTTGGTATAGGATCAAACGATAGAAACCAACTCGCTTTGAGTGGAAGCAATAACTATACAACACTTACAGAAATAACACATGCTAATTTTGAAGGGCATACAATCGTGGATGTAGAGGCAGGAGAGAAGAATAGTATTTTTAGAACAGCTTCCGGAAAAGTCTTTGTAATAGGCGATAATCCATATGGATTTATTGGAGTTGGTACCACAACCAATCCCATAACAGAACCTACTTTGATAAATGGAATGGTGAACAAAAAGGTAGTGGAAATTTCCTCTGGTAGACAACATGTTTTGTTACGAACCGACAGTAGCGAAGTATGGGTATATGGAAGAAATTCTAACGGAGATTTGGGAATAGGAAATAGTATAAGTACATATTCACCTGTACGTATGGACCAGAATATTCCCGGAGAAACCATTATAAAAGCAATAGCCGGGGGGGTGGGGTCAAGCTACTTTGTTACCGAATCAGGCAAGGTCTTTAGTACAGGAGTTAGGCTTGGGCCTCTTGGGTATGAACCACCGGGAGGTCCAAACGTAGATGTAAATACTCCTACAGAAATAACGCATAGCAATTTGCAAGGTAAAACCATTATTGATGTGGTTGGAAATGAAGAATCAGCAACATTATTAGCCTCTGATGGAACTGTATTTAGTTTTGGGGGCAGGAATGGTGAGGAAAGCTTGGGTCGTCCGCTAACAGACATTATTGTACCTGTACAGTTAACTCACTCCAATATTGTTGGGAAAAATATTGTTGAAATAAGTTCTGAGGATTCAGAATATACTTATATGAGAGCTTCTGATGGGACTATTTTAACATTTGGAGGTCAATTAAAAAGACTATCTTGGTTTTCCAGTTCTCAATCATCCGGAACCGGGCGTTGGAAAGCCGGTGAAGCGTTTCCCAGACCTGTCATACAAACAGAAATGGATGGAAAGACCGTTGCAAAAATGTATACGAGTCAAACCATGAACTATTTTGTTACTACAGACAGCCTTATCTATTCTTTTGGGCGAGTTTATTCTACAGGATATGTAGGTAATTCACTTCGCTCAAATTTACCTACAGTAAAAAGTCCAACGCTAATTCCCTCTTCAAAACTTGGCAACGTATCAGTAAAGAACATTTTTGCGGGCTACCGTCAAACGTATGTAGTTAATTCCAACAATGAAATTTACCAGTTCGGGAAAAATAGTTATGCAGAATTAGGAAGAACAGATAGCCTCGATCATTACGATCCGGTATTAATGGATGCTTCATTAATTGATAACAAAATCGTTAAACAAATTGTGGTTGGAGCAGTAGATACGCTATCGGTGACTTTTATTGTGACTGAAGATGGAGTGGTGTATGGCTTTGGAGATAATAATTTTGGACAGCTTGGATTAGGGGACAACAATAGAAGAGCGCAACCGGTTCGCCTTACCCATGCAAACCTTTCGGGAAAAAAAATCATACATGCTGCGTCTAGTGGCCGTGCTACTCTTTTAGTTGCTTCGGATGGAACAGCTTTTACTTTTGGTTATGGATTGGATGGTAATTTAGGACATGGTACATCAGTTAACCTAAATGTACCAACGGCATTAACTCATGCTACCATAACGGCAAAAAAAATTAAATCAGGATCGATTGTCAGCAGGGGCGTATCCTCGTTTATACTTCTAAACGAAGATGGGCAATTGATCACATTTGGTGAAAACAGCGACGGACAATTGGGACAAGGTGATAAAGTTGATAATAGTACTCCCAGAGTTGTAACGCATTCAAGTATTGTAAATAAGAAGGTGATTAAAGTTCAGAGTAACAGAAGAGGAACCATCATTCTTACTGAAGACGGAAAAACATATGCTTTTGGTAATGGAAAGCATATTGGTTTTAATGTAAGTACCTTTACAGATTTAACAGTTCCAACGCTTATAGAGTCAGCAAATGTAAGCGGTCGTTTTGTAGTTGATATAGCTACGGATTATGAACACTCTTTACTATTGTTGGATAACGGATCTGTAGTTGCTTCATCTTTCGCTGTTAGTAATCTGGATGTTGATCATATTGGAAAGCTAGGACAAAGCGACCCAACTCAAAATCACCCTTCTCATGTACCTGTTCCAAATTTCAGTACTTATTTATCTCCAATCCCAACCACAAACCTCAAAATGCATGTAGATGCAGGTCGGGGGCTCACTACTTTCGGGGATTCTTTAAATACTTGGGGTGATCTAAGCGGGAATGATAACAACCTTACACAGTCCATTTTATTACAACGCCCGGTACTTATCGACAGCGCCATCAACAACCAACGTACAATCGGCTTTAATGGAACTGATTCCTATATGGTCTCACCAACTACCGCTACGCTTGGTATTCAGAGTAGCGATTATGAAGTATTTATGGTAGCGAAAACAACTTCTGCAACTAATGAGATCGACTTCCTGTTAGCCGGTTCAAATGAGAATTTTGAACTACACACCAACGGAACTTCAGGTTTACGGTTTATTCCGAATTCAGGAAATTATACTGACATCGGATCGGTGGGTGATTTTTCAGATGGAACCGTTCAGCTGATCAATGTCCGGGCTACAAGTACAACATCAACTGTAGCGGCAAATCGGAGCGGAAAAACCCAGATCTCTGTAAATGCTCAAAGTTCAGTATCTGCACAGCTGTTTGTAGGTGTAAGAACAGGAGGAACGTTCTGGTTTGGGGGGCAGATTGCCGAAATAATTATATATAAAAATGTTCTAAACGATAATGATCGCCGAAAAGTGGAATCCTATTTATTTAAGAAATATGCCATCAAGAACTATAAAGAGTCGTCTCAAAAGTTAACAGGAGCTGAAGGTTGGAGAATTATGACCAGTCCGGTGGCGGATTCTTCATTCGCTCCATTATTAGGCAGTTTCTGGACGCAAGGATTTACCGGCGCAAATCATTCAGGAGGAGCTTCCAATGTATATCGATGGCCAAATACCTCAACAAGTCTGTCTAATTCCAACTGGACTTCTGTAAGTAATATGTCCGATTCTCTGCATCCCGGAGAAGGAGTTTTGGTGTACGTGTTCAGCGACGATAATGGACCTGGTGTAGCAGGAGATTCAGGTTTTCCGAAAACACTAAAGCTCGAAGGTCGTGAGCCGAAAGGAACACAATCATTAACTACGCTTTTAAATTCTAATGTAAACGGTTGGGCGTTAGTAGGTAATACATTCCGAAATGACGTTGATTGGGACGGATTTACACGTTCGGGATTATCGAATTCGGTGTATGTGTATGATATCAATTCCGCATCCTGGAAAAGCTGGAATGGAACACTGGGAAGTTTAACAGATGGGGAAGTGGGACCTTTCAATGCATTTTTTGTGCAAACAACGGAAGCCAGCCCAACTCTAAATATTCCGGTATCAGCAAAAACCGATTCCGCTAAACGATTTCTTGGTAAACAGTTGGTTAAATCCGAGCCGACTTATTTTTCAATCGAATTATCAGATAGTTCAGGACTAAAGAACAAAGCCTGGTTCCAGTTTTCTGAAGACGGTGAATTTGGGCTAGATGCTTCGGATGCGCATCAACTCAATCCACTTTCTTCAAATTATGTAACGTTGGCGTCCATCCTAAATGATACAACTCATCTGGATATAAACAGTTTACCGATTATTACAGAGCCGTTTGAGATTCCATTGGCACTTCAAACTTCTGCAAGTGGTACAACGCATCATATTTCTAAAGGTGATTTAAATATCCCCGAGGGATGGGAAGTTTCTTTGTATGACTCGGAACTTGATATCACTAAAGACCTTGAAGAATCTTATGAGTTTACTATGGATGCAGCAAAAGTAAAGAAGGTACAGACGCAAGAAATTGCGTCCCCACCAAGTCTGGAATCTATTTTCCAAACTGCTAAGCAAAAAAGATCCGGTACACGATTTGTGCTGACGGTTTCACCGGCACAAGCGGTAAGCAATGAACCGCTAATTGACCTGCCTACTAAAGTGGAGCTTCATCAAAACTATCCAAATCCATTTAATCCAAGTACAATCATTGCTTATGGAGTTCCAAACACCGGAAAAGTAACACTGGAAGTGTTTGATATTCTGGGAAGAAAAGTAGCCACATTGTTGAATGGTGAAAACAAAACAGCCGGACGTTACACGCTAAACTTCAATGCTTCTAACCTCGCGAGTGGGATGTACATTTATCGCCTTCGAGCAGGGAATTCGGTGATCATCAAGAAACTAACCCTTATTAAGTAATCAGCTTTTTAACAATTCAAAATGAAAAATTAAGAATTAAAAATTGGTGCTGACTTAGCAAAGCTAAACGACCAATTTTTAATCTTGAATTTTAAATTCTTAATTCATCCGTCATGAAAACAACGTTTGTACTTCTAGCTTCAATCTTAATGACAACTACCGTTATTGTTGCCCAACCAGGTCTTCCCGATAATCCGGCTCAAGCCCCAATAGATGGCGGACTTGGTTTACTCGCTGTGGCAGGTGGAGCTTATGCATACAAAAAATTACGGGGTAATTAGAATGATGAGTTAGATTAAAAAATTACCTTCAAACCTTCGTTTAAAATTCCTGGTGAAGTTGGTCTCGCATGATGAATTGGATATTTTTCAATTCGTATTAATAAGAAATAAAGTGTGGTAATGGTTAGAAGAATAGGGTTTTAGTTTGTATTTGATTTTCTCTTATTTATCTTCTGAAAACTTTTTCTATGACGCGACAGTTATCAGTATTTCTTTTATCAATTCTGCTTATTCAAGGGCTTTCGCAAACCTTATTATTTTCTCAGCATTCCTAATGCTGATGACTATGTAGTTACAGAATTTGGAATGGAAGATGGATTACCTCAGAATTCAGTTAATGAAATTCTGCAAACGGCGGATGGATATATTTGGATAGCCACTTTTGGTGGTTTAGCCAGATTTGATGGTGATAAGTTCACTAAATTTGATCGATCAAACACTTCTTGTATGATTTCTGATCAGATATTAGATATCTATGCTGATTTAGAGGGAGGAATATGGATGTTCCCTGCCCATGCTAATACACTAATTACCAGAATAAAAGGTGAGGAATGTAATACGTACAAACTCGGGGATGGTATTAGCCAGAGATTTGGTGTTATAGAGAATTTTGATAGTTCAATATGGGCGTATGGTTTTAATGAGTTTTTTGCTTATAAAAAAGAAGGTTTTGAAAAAATTGAGATAATCACAGATTCATTGGTTAGAAAAGATGCCCTTAAAAGTAAACAAGGGAAATGGTTTGGGGTTGAAAAAAATTTATACCGAATTTACGACGGCTCTATAGTAAAGGTCTGGGAGAATATTACTTACATCGAATCAAAGATTAATTATGTATACGAACACCCGGATAAAGAAGGAAGAATTTTAGTAGTAACTGCTGACGGTATTACTGAACTTGAAATGGGTGAAGAACTGTCCTTAATCAGATTTAACCCAGTAAATGAGATTGTAATAGATCTGAAATTTGATAACAACAACAATCAATATATAACAACAGTATCCGGTATCGGAGTTAACGTTAATTCTGGATTTGAATCACTTACCCCTTTTAAAGAGCAAAAATCAATTCGTTTAAAATCATTTCTGCAAGATAATGAAGGAAATTATTGGATAGGAACGGAAGGAGACGGTCTTTATCGCTTTAGAAAAAAGGCTATTTCTATGATTGACAAAGAGAATGGGCTGCAAAATGAAAAAATGCTCTCCATCACTAAACTCGATGATGGAAAAATATTGATGTCTACAAATTGTGATGGTATTTATGAATGGGAGGATAGGAAAGTAACCTTATCATCAGTGCATAACTATATTGATACAGGTTGTTATTGGTCCGTATTTCAAGATTCAAAAGGTAGAATATGGCTAGGTGGTGAAAAGCCTTATATGACAGAGTCAATTGACAAACCGGGAAAGTTATTTGGGAGTGAGGATGGGTACGAAGGTTATTCGGTATTTGCTATTACAGAAGATTCTAAAAATAGAATATGGGTGGCCACAACCACAGGAATTTTTATTTATGATGGCAATGCATTTACAGAGAAATTAACTGAAAATGAAGGATTATTCTACCGAGATGCCAGAATTCTTTATGAAGACTCTTCAGGTAAAATGTGGATTGGAACCAATGGAGGGTTAAATACTTACAAAGACAAGGAAATTCAGAAAATTAGTTTAGCTATTAATTCTGAACCAGATATAATAACCCAACCCCATGTAAGAGCAATTCACGAAGATGAAGATGGGATTTTTTGGATAGGAACTTATGGTGATGGACTTTTTAGAATTAAGAATGATGAGATTTTTCATTTTAATACCGGTAATGGTTTGTACGATAATGTAGTTTCTCAAATCATTGAAGATGAAAATGGTTACTTTTGGATGGGAAGCAATCGAGGGATACACCGTACAAGCAGAGAGAGTCTGAATAAATTGGCGGATGGAGAAATAGCCAAAGTGATCTCCTATTCATACAGTAGTAAAGACGGTATGAATTCTCCCGAAACCAATGGCGGATTCCAGCCTAGTTTTATATATGATTCTGATAAGAATATCTATTTTCCAACTGTTGCCGGTATTGCCAAAGTTTCAACTCGGGATGTAAATAAAAACAGCACTTCACCACCGGTTTATATTGAAAAAATAAAAAACAGTGAAGGAAGCAATTTGGAAACAGAAGCTGTGAAATTAAACTATGATGAAGCCTTCCTTCAGTTCGATTATACCGCTATTAACTTTACGGATCCTGAAAAAGTACGATTTAGGTACAGACTAGAAGGGTTGAATGATACCTGGGTTGAAGCAGGATCAAGAAGAGAAGCGATATATACAAAAATACCTCCCGGAGATTATAAATTTCAGGTAATCGCGAGTAATAATGATGGGGTTTGGAATTACGAAGGCGCTTCTGTTGATGTAATTATAGTTCCTCCATTCTGGCAAAAAGATTGGTTTATTGCTATCGTTTCCGGTCTGATTTTTGGAGTGGGATTTCTTTTTTATCGAATTCGTACAAATTTATTGAGAGAAGAAAACGAAAGAAAAAAACGATTTAGTGAACAGCTTATTGATTCTCAGGAGCAAGAACGGAGACGAATCGCTTCCGAACTGCATGACGGATTAGGGCAACAGATACTTGTAATCAAAAACAGAGTAGAGTTGGCTAAAAAGAAAGCCGGAAATATAATTGAATTAGAGGAAGAGCTTGATGAGATTATGCAAAGTGCAGTAATCTCAATAGGTGAAGTTCGTAGTATTTCTCATGGCCTGCGACCGGTACATTTGGAAAAATTTGGTTTAACCGAAGCTATCGAGAACCTTTGTGAAGAATTACAGAACACGCTTTCTATCGAGTGGAGTTATCATATTGACAATGTTGACAAAGCAATCCATGAAAATAAGGAGATTCATTTTTATCGGGTAGTTCAGGAAGGTGTCAAGAACATTATAAAGCATTCTTCTGCTAAAGAGGCTTCAGTATTGATAAAAAGAACAGACAGAACAATCTCAGTTACAATATGGGATAATGGAAAAGGCTTTGATTTAGTAAGGAATGGTATATCAGAGGGCCTTGGTTTTCTTGGCATGCATGAACGTATTCAGTCACTTGGTGGAATCATTGATATACAGTCTGTAATAAAGAATGGAACTACAATTAAGATCGAAATACCTATTGATGAATATGAAAAATAAAATATCTATTGTTATCGCAGATGACCACGCTCTTATTCGAAAAGGGTTAAGGCAAGTGTTGGATTCGGAACCGAATATAGAAATTTATGAAGCTGAGGATGGTGAACAGGCATTGGAATTCATTCGTGATAAAAAACCTCAGATTGCTATACTTGATATTGAAATGCCGAAACTATCAGGTTTTGACGTGGCAAAACGTGTTCAAAAAGAATCAATCAAAATTGATGTGATTTTTCTTACCATGTTTAAAGATGAATCTGTGTTTAATAAATCAATGGATATTGGTGTAAAAGGATATGTTCTGAAAGAAAATACAGTTTCCGAAATTATGAATTGCATACACACCGTTTTAAAGGGGAATTACTATTTAAGCCCTGAAATCTCTGATTTTCTGATAAAGCGAAACAACAGATTGGCAAGTTCGGCAACTGATAAATCAGGAATTAGTTTGCTTACTCCTTCCGAAAAAAATATGCTGGAAATGGTAGCCATGATGAAAACAAATCAGGAAATTGCTGAAGAGTTAAACATCAGCATTAAAACGGTTCAAAACCACCGAAGTAATATTTGCAGCAAACTTGATTTAAGTGGAGCCCACGCCCTTCTGAAATTCGCAGTTGAACATAGTTCGAGAACATGAACGCGATAACAAAATTCAGTTTACTAAATGTTTGAGAGATCACGCCTTTTGTGATTATTAAATAATCACTCACACTATTAAGAGTTGAGTGTTTTGAATAGGAAAAAATATTAGAGGCTCACACATAGGGTGTTTCTTTTTTTTGATCATTTTTTTATTTACAATGATTTTTAGGTCTTTAAAATGATTTCAATACGCATAAAGCCTTTATTTTTGTTGATATTTTGGATTCTGTTATCAGTGTTCCCGCATTTCTTATTTTCTCAAATACCGAATTCCGAAAATTATGTAATCAATAAGTTTGGTTTAAAAGAGGGGTTGCCGCAAAGTTCAGTAAATGACATCATACAAACCAAAGATGGGTATTTGTGGCTGGCTACATTCGGAGGGCTTGTGCGTTTTGACGGCTATTCATTTACCACCTTTAACAGGTCAAACTCAGAGGGATTGGCATCAGACCGGATATTGAATTTACATGAAGACAGAAAGGGCAAAATCTGGATAAGTACAGAAAGTGGCTTTACAGAGTACAAAGATGGGAAATTCAGAACATACCAGTTAAAAAAAACAGGAAGAGTTATTGCTCCCAAACGAGTGGTCGAAGACAAGGCAGAAAGACTTTGGATTATGGCAGATGGAATTCCTTATTTCCATAACGGAGATTCATTTATAGAAAAAGAAGTAATTGAGAGTGAAGAATTTGTCCAAAAAGCTCTTAATGACACTATTGGGGTGCTTTTAGCATACGAGGATAAAGTGATGCATACTTTAAATGATTCAATAATCCTTATTAAAGACTTTAACTCGTTACTTGGAAGTGAAATTTTAGAGGTAAAAGAGTTTCCAGAAAATTCAGGGATAATATATATAGCCACGGCTAAAGACGGACTGGCTAAATATGAAAATAGACAACTAACTTTTTATGATACAGACGATGGGTTTACTTCAAATTTTATTAAAAGGCTTTTTATAGACACCGACAATATTTTCTGGGTAACTACATACAATGGGATAAGCAGGTGGAACGATGGTCGTTTTGAGATATTCGACCCTGTCAATGCTGATCGCGAGATCAATTACACTAAAATCTTTAAAGACAATCAGGGAACTTTTTGGCTGGGTACATTAGGAGAAGGAATGTTTTCAGCAAAACCCTCCATTATTAAAACCATAGGAGAGGAGGAGGGATTTGAAAATGACATTATGCTTTCACTAAGCAAACTAAGTGACGGGCGAAATTTATTTTCTACTAATTGTGGGGGAATTTATGAGTGGAGTAAAAGTAAACTTACGCATTCGGCTGTTAATGCTCATTTACCAAATCTTTGTGTATGGTCAATATTAGAGGACTCCAAAAACCGTGTTTGGTTTGGTGCCGAGGAATTGTATCGGATAAATTCTACCGATCTTGCAAAACCGGGTAAAAAAATCACTTCAGAAGATGGGTTTAATGGTTATGTGATTTCATCAATGTTGGAGGATTCCAAAGAAAACATATGGATTGGAGCATTAAACGGGTTATTTAAATATAGTGGAGCAGATTTTAAACGCTTTGCAATCGAAGATGGACTTTCTAGTGATGATGTAAGATCAATTTACGAAGACTCTCAAGGGGTTTTATGGGTGGGAACAATTTCAGGATTAAATAAAATTGAAAACGAAAAAATTACAAAGGTAAGTTTACAACCGGAATCAAAAAATAAATTGGAGAATGAGCCATATATCCGTGCTATTTATGAAGCAGAAGAAGGAGTATTTTGGATGGGCAGTTATGGAAATGGATTATTCAGACTAAAAGACGGAGAAGTTTGTAATATTACAACCCAACACGGGCTTTTTGATAATATAGTATCTCATTTAGTTAAAGATGAAAATGAGAATTTTTGGATGGGTAGCAATCGGGGGATTTTCAGAGTCCCAATATCATCGGCTTCAGCTTTTTGTGATGACGAAAGTAACACGGTACAATCGTTTTCATACGGTGAGGAAGATGGGATGATCTCTGTTGAAACAAATGGAGGTTTTCAACCAAGTGTAATTCAGGATTCATCTGGAAATATCTTTTTCCCTACGGTTGGCGGTGTTTCTGTAGTATCAACCAGAGATGTCAAAATAAATAGCGCTAAACCTCCTGTATATATAGAAAATTTAAAAGGGATTGAGAATGATATTCCGATTACAAACACTATAGAGTTGTCTCATAATGAATCATTCCTTGATATTAGGTATACCGCAATTAATTTTGATCAACCGGAAAAAACACGTTTTAAGTTTAAGTTAGAAGGATTGAATGACAATTGGATTGAAGTTGGAAACAGAAGGCAAGCTCTATATTCTAAAATTCCTCCCGGTGATTATACATTTAAAGTAATCGCAAGTAACTCAGATGGAATTTGGAACGAAAGAGGAGCTTCAATTGGAATTGTGGTGAAACCGCCTTTCTGGCAAACAAACTGGTTTTACGGAATAGTTGGATTGTTATTTTTAACCTCAGGACCTGCTGTATATTACTACAGAGTGGATCAACTGAAAAAAGAAAATGAGAAACAGGAAAGGTTTTCTGAGCAGTTGATTAATTTTCAGGAAGTGGAAAGAAGAAGGATTGCTTCTGAACTGCACGATGGTTTGGGGCAGCAGATTTTAGTTATAAAAAACAGAGCTGAACTTGCTCTTAAACAACCTTATAACTCTGAAATGCTAACCGAGCAGCTACATGAAATTATTTCGAGCTCGGCAAGCTCCATAGATGATGTAAGAAATATTTCGTATGCACTCCGGCCTATACATTTGGAAAAATTTGGTTTAACTGACGCAATTTCCGATCTGTGTGATCAGCTTAATAAGATATCCTCAATTGAATGGAGTTACCATGTTGATAATATTGACAATAAAATCCCGAAGGAAAAAGAAATCAGTTTTTACAGAGTTGTACAGGAAGCCATTCAAAATATTTTAAAACACTCTTCAGCAGCTGAGGCATCTGTAATGATCAGGCTTAATGAACAAATAATAGATGTACTTATTTGGGATAATGGTAAGGGGTTTAACACTAAGTCAGATACTTATACAGAAGGAATAGGTTTTCTGGGTATGAAAGAAAGGATTAAAACCTTGAATGGAACAATGGCAATAGAATCTGATGTGAGAAAGGGTACAACAATAAGAGTAAAAATACCTGTAGTAAGCTGATAGTGGGTTTGCTAAATAGTCAAGAAGAGCAATATAAATTATTGTCAGGGAAGTATTTAATACTCATTCCTCTTATTTAAACTTCAAATCTTAACCGAACCGGATTTCGATAAAATATTTTTCGGTTGGTCTAGGTAGATATGCCTATACAATTGAGTACTAGCTCCTATTGTTAATTAAGAATATCAGAAACAACTTTCACTAAAATATAAAGGGATAATCAAAGAAAAGAATCAGGTGAAAGCTTAATGAAGATAATGATTGTAGATGATCATGAAGCCACACGTATAATATTAAGAAGCATAATTTTACTATCTATTGTAGGGCCGATAGAATTCATTGAATACGAAAATGGTGAAGACGCAGTACAAAACTATGCTATCGATAAACCTGAGTATGTTCTGATGGATGTTGAAATGAAGAAAATGGATGGGTTTGAAGCCACAGAGTGTATCTTGAAGCAGGATCCCGGAGCAAAAATCATAATTGTAACGAGTAACAACACAAAGATCTTTCGAAAGAAAGCAAAAGAAATAAGAGCTATTGGTTTTGTTGCCAAGGACGATCTTTCAGTTATTCACAACTTTCTTGAGTTCAAAAGGTAGAGATATCTCATCTGCCTTGTCAGTCCTCTCTTTTCTTATAGGTACTTCTTCCTATAAGATTGAGGACTTCTTCCTATTGAAATGAGAGGATGAATAAACAATATTTAATAAAGGCAACTTGGGGTAGGGGTATTAACGTCCCGATTCAACGCTTTTCAAAAATTTAATAAATAGGTACATCATGAATTACACAAAAATTTTTAAAACGAAGGCACTTTTGAGTATAGTGCTGTTTACAGGACTTCTTTTTATGTCATGTAAAGATTCTTCAGTGTCAGGAATCGATAACAATGACGAACTGACAGCGGAAGAAAAGATTTCTACAGTAAAAGGTAAATCCGCTGCAAATTCACAAAGCAGTTCGATAATTATTGATTCTTTTGATCAGGGTGCTCAATCCGTTGGAACACTTACTGGATTTTCTGCAAGTACAAGAACCGGTCGTGATTTGTATGAAGGTGCAGGTCCATTAGGAAACAGAAGAGAATTAGCAGGATCAGAAAATTCACCAGGGAATGTTGGTTTATCTGTTACAGGTTCATCGCCAGGTGAAATGGTTGCGGCTTACAGTGGTTCATCTACTCACTCATCTTTAATTGACTTAAGGTACGGAAGTTGTTCAGATCCAATACTGAGCGGTCAAAAAAGAAGCATTGTTTGGGGTGAAGTAACATGTGATCCTACAACACACCAATTAAATTACGATTTATCAGGTCTTACAAGTTTTGAAATAGACTTTTCTGATATGCAAGGTGGATCGAAGTGGTTTGCAGGTATTTACCTTTCATCAGGAACAGGAAATAATTTCTTATACAGAGAATTTGAAATTCCTTTTCAAGCTACTCCATTTACTTTAACTATTTCAGCATCCAGTTTTTCTGGTATAACAGAAGCAGATCTCGCAGATATAGATGGTATTATTGTAACTATGGGAAATAATGGAAATGTAGCCAGTGGAGGTAATGTTACAATTAGTGAAGTAAGAGCTAATGTTGAAAACACCGAACCTGTTAATAATGTATATGTCAGCAGTTCTTCCATTCAAACATACGATCCAATTTTCCCGGCTTCCGAAGATCGTGGTTGGTCTTCTACAGTATGCTACCAGTCAAACAATTTCGGACTTACTGCAAATTGGGTAAATCCACATAATGCTTTTGAAGTAACTCAGGATAACGGACAACCACATCCTTGGGACAATGCGACATTCGATGCTGCATGGATCAATTCCTACAATAGTATGAACTCAGATGGACCAGGCGGTCACAACTGGAGTAAATATGAGACAGAAGTATCAGGAAATGGGGAATTTGTAATTCAACTTTTAGCCGATAACTGTTCATGGGTTTATCTTGCTGATGAAAATGGCGACAATCCTCGTTTAGTTGGATATCAGGCGGCTACAAGTTCTCCGGGTGAGTATGGTGTTACTTTAGACGGAACACACCAACTTTCGTTCGTTATTTTTGATGGAGGTGGGCTTGCCGGTGGTAAATTCAGATTGGAAACCACAGAAGAATTTGGTGGAACTCCTCCTCCAATTGAACCTGATAAGCCGGATCAGATTACTCTCACGGGGCTAATTCGGGACTTTAGAGCAAATGGCACCACTGGTGGGCACTCAGACTTCCAGAATGACAGCCAGTGCTGTAGATTAGAAACAGGTATTGTACAGAATGCGTTAGGAGCGGATGGTAAGCCGGTTTATGCAGGTGGTAGTAGTACAACCAGCAATGCTTCTAACTTCAACCAGTGGTACAATAATGTAGATGGCGTGAATCAAGGTACAGCACATGATTTCGTTCTCGAGTTGCAAGATGACGGCACGTATAGATATGCGAACAGTAGTTACTTTCCTATTGATAATCAACTATTTGGTAATCAAGGGCGCAATCATAACTTCCACTTCACTACTGAGATTCATACCACATTTACTTATAGAGGAGGCGAGTCCTTCTCATTTACTGGCGATGATGATGTATGGGTTTTCATTAACGGAGAGTTGGTAATTGATTTGGGTGGTATTCATGGACCGGAAAACGGTAGTGTAAATCTGGATAATCTCGGGTTGACTTCCGGAGAAGATTACTCACTAGATATTTTCCAAGCAGAACGACGTACTGCAGGATCCAGCTTTGCTTTTGTCACTTCGCTTCAACTTGTTTCAGAAGATCCGGAGCCGGTAAATAATGCTCCGGTAGCAAATGCAGGTGCAGATCAAACAGTTAATGCAACCGGGCAAACAACTTCTGTTACTTTGGATGGTTCGGGTTCTTCTGACCCTGATGGTGACAATTTAACCTATTCATGGTCTAATGGAGCTTCAGGCGCAACACCAACTGTGCAACTTGCTGACGGAACTCATGTAATTACTTTAACAGTTTCTGATGGCGAGAAATCTGACACTGATGATGTAACAATAACAGTTGTGAATACAACTCCTGTTGCAGACGCAGGTGCAGATCAATCAGTAACAGCAACGGGTTCAACTACTTCGGTAACATTAGATGGTTCCGGTTCTTCGGACGCTGATGGTGACGCACTAAGTTACTCATGGACACTTAATGGTTCAGTGGTATCCACTGATGCATCCTTCAGTACAAACTTAGCAGATGGAAGTTATACTTTCACACTAACCGTTTCTGATGGGGAAGAATCTGACTCAGACGAAGTAAGCGTTTCTGTTGTAAATACAATTCCTGTAGCAGATGCTGGCGCAGATTTTACAATTAATGCAACCGGATCTAGAACTACTCTTTCATTAGATGGTTCGGCTTCATCTGACGCAGATGGGGATGAATTAAGCTACTTATGGACAATGAATGGAAGCGAATTTGCGACAGGAATTTCTCCAACTGTAAGTTTAGCTGTTGGTAGTTACTCAGTTACTTTAATAGTGAAAGATGTGAATGGGGTCGTAAGTGCCTCAGACGATGTTCAGTTTGAAGTATTAAATGTCGCTCCAGAAGCTGTAATAACAGCCGGGAATTCCATTTTAGGAAACTCAGCATCATTTGATGGTTCCGGTTCATCAGACATTAACGATGATATTGTTAGTTACAGTTGGGATTTTGGAGATGGAATAGGGGCAAACGGAGCAACAGTAAACCATGACTTTACCAATAGTGGCACCGTTACGGTTACTCTTACCGTTACTGATACGTACGGCGCTTCAAGCAGCGAATCAGTTTCAGTATCAATAGCAGGTCGCCCGTTTAAGGATTACAATAATGATGGTTTGTTTAATTCCGGTGATGAAATAATACCATTATTTGAGTTTGAAGATGGAAAATACGATGCAAAGAAAGTAGCCATCGTAATTCCGGTTAATACTCCTGTTATCTCCGCAGAGAAGCTTGATATCAAGGCAGAAGGCATAACCATAGCCAGTCGACTTGTTGCTGCTAAAGATATGAAGCTTGACGCCAAAAAAGGAGTGATCAATGCTCAAAATAGTGAGCTCGAGGCGGGTAAGAAAGTCTATCTAAAAGCGAAAGAAGCTATTAACATTTCAGGAGCAGTGATAACTGCTAATGATGTTAAAATATATGCTAAGACAGATCTCTCAGCAGTTCAAGCAGTGGTTACTGCAAAAAAAGAGATTAAGTTAAAGGGCAAAGATTCCACGGATTTGAGTCATTCCGTATTCTCTGCTGATAAGATCAAGATCGACTCGAAAAAGTCATTAGACATTACAGGAACCATTTTCAACGCTAAGAAGGTGGATTATGATTACGATGAAGATGAAGATGACGACTAAATAAAGACGTAGCAATAACATAGAATGAACAATAAAGGGCGTTCAGTATTATGAGTGCTCTTTTTTACTCATGAAGTGGTAAAGGAAAAACCGGCAGAACCTATACAATCACAATGACTACCGGTGATGTAGCAGGAAACAGTTCATCAGACAGTTCCCAGGTAAGTGTTGCAAAAAGCCAGGGCAGAACTAAATAATATACTTCGATAATTTTGAGGGGTAAAAGAGATAAAAGGCGCTCAGTAAATTGGGCGTCTTTTTTTATGATTATATGATTTCTAAGAAAAGCTGCACTACATATCTAAGATCTTATCAGTCTATTTTTGCTCTTTTTTTAAGCCTAGGTACTTCTGCCTAGATAATTGAGGAATCCTTCCTATAGAGAAAATATAAGAAGATTTATACTCTGTGTATTGTAAGGGTAATCATAGTATGGATCTTGAGCTGCTTTATTTAAAAATAATGATATAAGAATGAAAATAATGATAGTTGATGACCATGCTGAAATGCGTCAAACCATTAAAAATTTTGTAATACTTGCTACGGGTAAAATGCATCAGATTATAGAATATGAGACAGGCGAAGGGGCAATGTTAGAGTATGAATCTCAAAAACCGGATTTTGTTCTGATGGATATAGAGTTACATAGTATAAGTGGCTTCACTGTTTCGGAAGAAATTCTAAAGAAAGATCCTGATGCAAAAATCATATTGGTTAGCAGCTACAACACACCAAGTTTTAGGCGAAAAGCAGAAAAACTCGGTTTATTGGCTTTTGTCGCAAAAGACAAACTCTCTGATTTACAACCAATTTTAAATTCGAAGAAATTAAATACGGATACAAGGGTACAACATGAGACCTTCAATTAAGCTTTTATCTAATCTAATCGTATTATTAACACTATTGATAGCCATACCTGCACAGGCTCAGTTTCCGCCACCACCTTCCGGTCCGTTTGCGGACTTTGTTGAAATTACTGGCACCACAGAAGTTGGGGAAACGCTGACGGGTACTTACGAGTACAATGACCCGAATGATATACCCGAAGACGGTTCTATTTATCAATGGTATCGGTTTGACAGTGAATTTGATCCACCGGTGCCAATCGATGGAGCAACCTCAATAACGTATACACTGGTTGCAGCTGATGAAGGAAAACTAATAGTGTTTGAGGTAACTCCTTCTAATGGTACAGACAACGGGATGCCTACCCCAAGCGATCCTGTTGGCCCTATTAGTGAAAGCGTTGGTGGAGGTGGTAACAATCCGCCAACAGTATCAAATGTTTCAATCAGCGGAACATTAGAAGTAGGTTCTCTACTGTCAGGTTCATATGATTATAGTGATCCTGATAACGATCCTGAAAGTGGTTCTTTGTATACATGGTTTCGAAGCGATGATGCAGGAGGAACCGGAAAAACAGCAATTGGCGGAGCTGACGCAAATACTTATACATTAGTTACTGCTGATGAAGGCAAATACATGAGTTTTTCTGTCATTCCAAGTGATGGTACAGATGCAGGCACCTCTGGAGAAAGTGTGCTGAGTGGACCCATACAAGCTGAATCGGTCTCGGTAAGTTTTGCCGGAGGAGATGGTTCTCAGGGAGATCCATATCAAATTACTACCGCCGAACAGCTTCAGGAAATCAGTAATAATCTGACGGATTACTTTATTTTAACCCAAAACATTGACGCCTCAGGAACTTCAAGTTGGAATAGTGGAGCCGGATTTGAACCTATTGGTGCAGATACACCATTTACAGGAAATATAGACGGGCAGGGATATACAGTCACAAGTCTTTTCATAAATCGCTCATCGAATAGTAACGTAGCACTAATTGCTACCATTGGTGAAGGTGGAGTTGTAGATAGTTTAGGAATTGATCAAGGGGATATTACCGGTGCTTCCAATACAGCCGGGCTTGCTGGTGAGAACTATGGAACCATTACTAATAGTTATTATAATGGTTCTGTAACAGGAACCTCTCAAGTTGGTGGATTAGTGGGGCAGAATGGAGGCGATATTACAGCGTCTTATTCTACGGGGTCTGTAACGGCTACCGGCTCTGATATTGGTGGATTGGTTGGAAATCATAATCTAAAAACTATTAATAAGAGCTATTCTACAAGTTCAGTAAATGGTGGGGATAATGCCGGTGGTCTGGTTGGTTTTGCCAACGATAATATTGAAAATAGTTTTGCTACCGGTGCAGTATCAGGATCATCTCAGGTTGGAGGATTAGTTGGTAACCTAGACAGTGGTATAATTACAAATAGTTTTTCGACAGGAACGGTAAGTGGAAGTACCAATATTGGAGGATTTGTTGGCTTAAAAAGCGGTTTTGGAGCTGCACAAAACAGTTTTTGGGATACTGATGAAAGTGGAACTACCACTGCCGTTGGCGCAGGCTCTACTTCTGGCATAACTGGTAAGACTACTTCACAAATGAAAACAGAGTCAACCTATACAGGAGCTTCATGGGATTTTACAGACGTTTGGGAGTTAGTAAGTGGAGTAAACAACGGCTATCCAATACAGCAGGAATTAAATCCGAATGGAGAATCAGCCAATACAATCCCTGCTGCCTCAAACCTTGTTATAAATAACCGAACAAATGCAGGAAACTTACCTGAATTGGGAGATCAATTAGTGGTAACCTACGATTACAGTGATACTGATAATGATCCCGAATCAGGAACGATATTTCAGTGGTATCGTGCAGACGATGCTAGTGGTACAAATGCAACTCAAATAGCTGGAGCAACCGATTCAACATATACGGTAGCGTCAGCTGATTTAGATAAATTTTTACGAGTTGATGTAACACCCAATGATGGAACTGATGTCGGAACTTTAGTTTCCAGCTCTTATTCTGAAGTAGCGGCATCAAATCAACCTCCTTCCGCCGGTACTGTTACCATTACAGGAACTCCGGGAATTGGCGATACGTTGACCGCAGATTATACCTATTCTGATCCTGAAAGTGATTTGGAATCAGGAACTACTTTTCAATGGTATGTAGCAGCAGATGAAGTCGGAACCGGACTAACTCCGATAGCAGGTGCTACTTACAATACCTATGTAGTTACACCAGCTGAAGAAGGAGCATACATCAGAGTAGAAGTTACTCCAAATGACGGAACACAACAGGGTTCAACGTCGACTTCTGATTTCGTAAAAATAAATGTTCGTCCTATCGCAATTGCTGGCAATATCACAGGAACTCCTGATGTTGGTGAAACGATTTTTGCAGTATATGAATACAATGATTTTGAGGACGATCCTAATGCCGGTGCTCAATTCCGCTGGTTAGTTGCGGATGATGGATCTGGTACTAATGAAAGTACGATATCCGGAGAAACAGATAGTAGTTATGTAGTTGAATCAGGTGACGCAGGAAAATTTATACGTGTTGAAATAACTCCGTTTGATGGTACTTCTCTTGGTATAGCTGATACCTCAGCCTATGTAGAAATAAATATTCCCAATAATGCTCCGGTTGTCACCAATGCTATAGCGGATATTGCTGTAAACGAAGATGGAAACATTGATGCTATTGCTCTTATTTCTGTATTTAGTGATGCTGAAGATAATGCTGCTGATTTAGTCTATTCGGTAACCACCAACAGCAACCCTGATTTAGTAAATACCTCAATTGATTCAAATTCGGATGAACTTACTTTAACGCTTCAATCTGATTCTTCAGGTACCTCAGATATTATGATTCGTGCCACAGATTCAGGAGGATTATCAGTTGAAGATACTTTTACGATTACAGTTACTTCAGTAAATGATGTTCCGGTGTTTGTTGCGGGAGCAAACCAAACCATAGATGAAAATTCTGGTGCACAAACTGTAACTAGTTGGGCAACAGGAATAAACCCAGGTGCAGCGAATGAAGGTGGACAAATTCTGTCCTTCAATATCAGCACCGATAACGACGCTCTTTTCGAAATAGGTCCAACTGTAGATCCAGTTACCGGAACCCTTACATATACACCTGCCGCTGATTCTTTTGGAGTAGCGAGTGTTACCATTCGTCTTTCCGATGATGGCGGGACAACTAATGGAGGAATCGATACATCTGCAGATCAAGTATTCACAATTACGGTAGAAGAAGTATTAAGTGTAGATTCAACAACAGCATTTATCACGACTTGGAGAACAACAACACCCAGCGAATCTATTACCCTGTACACCGATGGAGGGGCCAAAGTTTCCGATTTTGATGCGATCATTGACTGGGGAGACGGCACAGTGGAACAAATTACCGGTGATGATCCTGATCCAAGTCATCAGTATGCAGCTTCGGGAGATTATGAGGTAAAAGTGGATGGAACTTTTCCGCATTTAGATATGACAAACGGTGCTGATTTAGTAACCTACGGAGAAACACCAGCGCTTGCTGCTAATTCAGCTAAGCTTATTGCTGTTAATCAGTGGGGAACTATTGCATGGGAAAGTATGGCTAATATGTTCTACCAAACACCAAATCTTGTTACGTATTCAGCTTCGGATGTTCCCGATTTATCTCAAGCTACAAGTATGGAAAGTATGTTTGCTTTTACAGGCTTAACAACATCAGATCTTAGCGATTGGGATGTTAGTACCATTACCGACTTCTCCAGCATGTTCTCAAATGCAGTTTCCTTTGATGGAGATATGTCTGGGTGGGTTTTTTCTTCAGAAGATTATACACAAGCTAACGGAGTAAATTTCCTCGGAATGTTCAATTTAGCAACTTCATTCACCGGAACCGGATTAGCCAATTGGGATGTTAGTAATGCTGATTCTATGACGGTTATGTTTGCAGATGCATCAGCTTTTAATCAAGACCTGAGTAGTTGGGATGTTAGCAATGTTACCGACATGTTTCTGTTTGCAGAAGGAGCAGCAATAAGTACGGCCAACTATTCAGCTATGTTGAACAGTTGGAGTGCTTTAGATGTGCAAGACGGAGTTGAATTTTCCGTGAATCCTACGACGTATGACATCACAGGTTTGGAAGGAAGAAATGCTCTTGTAAATACTAAAGGGTGGATTATAACTGATGATGGTTTGACTGCAGGTACGCTTAGTGTATCAACAACGGAAACTTCTCCGGTAGATCCAACTATAGTTGATACATTGTGGATAAATCTAACCATAGACGACTCAGTAGCTACAGCAGCGTTTAACCCAACCTGGACGTTAACGCCGGCTTCAGGAATGACAGCCACTGGCACTCCGGAGTATGACGAATCCCGCCAACAGTGGGGCTACGATTTAAGTGGAATTGCGGTAAATGAACTCGATCAGGAATACGCGCTGGATATATCAGCTTCTGTACCTCTTGAAAATGGAACTTCGAGTATTGAAGACAACTTTTCCATAAATGTAATAGTGCCTAATACAGGGCCGGTTGTTACTACACCAACAGCCGATGTTTTTGTAAATGAAGATGGCTCTATAAGCTCAATTAATTTAACAGCAGTATTTAGTGATGTTGAAGATACGGATCTTACATATTCGGTAGCATCAAACAGCAATACAGCTTTATTAACTACTTCTATAGATCCTTCTACAGAAATTCTCTCTTTAAATCTTCAGAGCGATCAAAATGGAGTAACGGATCTAATCATTCAAGCCGAAGATAGTCAGGGAGCAACGGCTCAAGACACGTTCAAGGTTACCGTTAATCCGGTAAACGATATTCCCACTTTTATAGTAGGTGCAGACCAAACCTTAGATGAAAACTCCGGCGCTCAAACAGTAACTAACTGGGCAACGGGTATTAGTGCAGGAGCTACCAATGAAACAGATCAAAATCTGACCTTTGATATTTCTACGGATAATGATGGCTTATTCTCAGTATTACCTGCCGTAGATCCAACCACAGGAACATTAACATTTACACCAGCTGCCGATGCTTTTGGAGTCGCTACTGTTACGATTAATCTTTCTGATGACGGAGGAACACTTAATGGTGGAGTCGATACATCTGCTGATCAAACGTTCACCATTACGGTAGAAGAAGTATTAAGTGTAGATCCGGCAACGGCTTTTATTACTACTTGGAATACTGCTGCTCCCGGAGAAACGGTAACCATTCCAACAAATGGCGATGGTGTATCTGATTATGACTTCACCATTGATTGGGGAGATGGAACGGTTGAGATTTATTCAGGAAATGAACCTACTGTAAGTCATACTTATGCAAGTGCGGGAGACTATGAGGTGCTAATTGGAGGAACATTCCCATATTTCGCTGGTGATGAAACAGACTTAAGTGGTCTAATCTCGATTGATCAATGGGGAAATATTGCCTGGGAGTCGATGGAAGATATGTTCTATCAGGCAACAAACCTTGTTACTTACTCCGCCACAGATACTCCGGATTTATCCGGTGTGAGCAGTCTGAGAGGAATGTTTGCCTTTACCGATTTATCGATTGCAGATTTAAGCGGTTGGGATGTGTCCACGGTTACCAACTTTTTTGCCATGTTCAGTGGTGTAGCATCTTTTGATGGCGACCTGAGTGACTGGGTCTTTTCTGCAGATCCTTACACTGAAGCAAATGGGCTGAATTTTAATGGAATGTTCAACCTGGCGTCTTCTTTTACGGGGACCGGTCTGGATACCTGGGATGTGTCGAACGCAGATTCTTTGGCTACGATGTTCGCTGACGCCACATCCTTTGATGCAGACTTAAGTGGCTGGGACATCAGCAATGTCAAAGATATGTTTCTTTTTGCGCAAAATACCAGTTTGAGCACGGCTAATTATACAGCTATGCTTAGCAGTTGGAGCGCTTTAAGCCTTCAAAATAATCTGGATTTTTCAGTAAATCCAACCACCTATAATCTCGCCGGTTTAGAAGGTCGGGATATACTGACCGATACATTTGGTTGGAATATAACCGATGGTGGTTTAACCGCAGGCGCACTGAGTTTATCGACTACGGAAACTTCGCCATTAGACACAACAGTTACGGATACGCTTTGGATGGATCTTACAATTGATGGAACCGTAGCTACCGATGCGTTAAATCCAATATGGACCTTAACTCCGGCTACAGGTATGTCGGCATCAGGAAGCCCGGTATTTAATGAAGACCGACAACAATGGGCTTATGACTTGAGTGGTATTACGGTTACTAACCTGGATCAGGAATATGCACTGCAAGTTTCTGCGTCTGTTTCACTGGAGAATGGAAGTGCAAGTATCGAGGATGATTTTTCAATTGCTGTGAAAGAAGTGAACGATGCTCCTGTGGTAACTTTAGCAATTGAAGATATTACTGTTGATGAGGATGCAGATAATACGACCATAGATCTGACTTCCTATTTTGCTGATGCTAATGAAAGTGCCGATGATTTGGTCTATTCAATAGAAACCAATTCAAATCCAATATTACTTACATCCTCTGTAAATAACACAACAGATACCCTAACTCTGGCTTACGGAGCAAATGAGTTTGGAACCGCAGATATCACCGTGCGAGCCACCGATTCTGGTGGTTTGACGGCAGACACTTCATTCACTGTAACAGTGAACTCAGTTAATGACATTCCGTTTTTTACGAAGGGAGCAAGCCAAGTAGTAGATGAGAATGCAGCCCCACAATTAATAAGTAATTGGGCAAGTGGAATAAGTGCTGGGCCAGCCAACGAAAGCGGGCAGGGGTTAACATTTAATGTAAGCACCGACAATGACAATCTTTTTGAAGTAGGTCCGGCTGTTGATCCGTTAACAGGAACGCTGACTTTTACACCAGCTGCTGATTCTTTTGGAGTAGCGAATGTTACCATTCGACTTTCCGATGATGGCGGGACAACTAATGGAGGAATTGATACATCTGCAGATCAAGTGTTCACAATTACGGTAGAAGAAGTATTAAGTGTAGATTCAACAACAGCATTTATCACGACTTGGAGAACAACAACACCCAGCGAATCTATTACCCTGTACACCGACGGCGGGGCGGGGATCACCAACTTTGACGCCATCATTGACTGGGGCGACGGCACGGTGGAACAAATTACAGGCGACGATCCGGATCCTTCCCATAGCTATGCGGTGGCTGGGGAGTACGAAGTGCGCATCGGCGGGACCTTTCCGCGCCTAGACCTAACCGATAATGCTGATTTAGTAACCTATGGAAACACGCCAGCGCTTGCTGCTAATTCAGATAAGATTATTGCTATCAACCAATGGGGGAATATTATCTGGGAAAGCATGTCCAACATGTTTTACCAAACTCCGAATTTGGTTACCTACTCTGCAACCGATACCCCGAATTTATCCCAGGCTACTTCGCTTGAAGGCATGTTTGCCTTTACGGGGCTAACCACGGCCGATTTAAGCGGCTGGGATGTAAGCACGATAACCGATTTCTCTAGCATGTTTACTAACGCGACCTCTTTTAACGGAGATCTGTCTGATTGGACATTTTCTTCAGCAGGTTATACAAGCGAAAATGGAGTGAATTTACTGGGAATGTTCAATTTAGCATCGTCATTCACGGGAACCGGCTTGGCAGATTGGGACGTGTCTAATGCAGATACAATGACGGTTATGTTTTCCGATGCGGCGGCTTTCAATCAAGACTTAAGCAGTTGGGATGTTAGTAATGTGAAAGACATGTTCTTGATGGCAGAGGGTACAGCTTTAAGTACAGCAAATTATACCGACATGCTCAGCAGTTGGAGCGCGTTAAGTCTTCAAAGTGATTTGGATTTTTCTGTAAACCCAACTACCTATAATCTGGCCGGACTTGAAGGACGAGATATACTGGTAGACACTTTTGGATGGAATATTACTGATGGTGGTTTAACAGCAGGGGCACTGAGTTTATCGACTATCGAAACTTCTCCGATAGACACATCAGTTACCGATACGCTATGGATGGATTTGACCTTGGACGATTCAGTAGCTACCGATGCGTTAAACCCAATATGGACTTTGACGCCGGCTACAGGTATGTCCGCATCAGGAAGCCCGGTATTTAATGAAGATCGACAGCAATGGGGATATGATTTAAGTGGAATTACGGTTACTAATTTGGACGAGGAGTATTCTCTGCAAGTATCAGCTTCTGTTTCTTTAGAGAATGGAACATCCAGTGTAGATGATAATTTTTCGATAAATGTAATAGTGCCTAATACAGGGCCGACTGTGTTAGCTGCGATTGATGATCTTTCTATAGATGAAGATGCAGATAATACAACAATTGATTTAACTTCTGTGTTCTCTGACGCAGAACAAGCAGCTAGTGAATTGACTTTTTCAGTCGAGTCGAATTCAAATACTGGTTTAGCAGATGTTTCAGTAAATAATACTTCAGATGAATTAACACTGTCATTAATCCCAGACAGCTCTGGTTCTGCAATTATTACTATTCGTGCTACAGATTCAGGTGGACTAACTGTAGATAATTCATTCAACGTTACAGTAAATCCAGTTAATGATGCGCCAGTAGTAAGTACACCAATTGCAGATGTAACGGTTGATGAAAATGCACCGAACACAGTAATAGATCTAAGCACAAGCTTCAGTGATGTAGAAACCACATCGGGAGATTTAACCTACACCGTAGAATCCAACGATAATACTACACTGGTTGCAGCATCAATCGATGGCTCTACATTAACATTGGATTACCAAACCAACCAATTTGGTGTAGCAAGTATAACGGTCAGAGCCAGTGATGGTGAGTTATTTGCAGATGAAACTTTTATAGTTACGGTGATTGAAGTGAATAATGCGCCCATATTTCCAGGCGCATATGATGTATCCACGGCTGTTTTGTCTTCCTCAGAATATATTCCGTTGGGTGGTGGATCCCAGATTATTTTTAATGCCGACGGCACAAAAGTATTTTCACTCGATTCACCTGAAATAAAGGAACATACCTTAAACCCAGCGTATGACTTATCTACAGCAAGCAATGAGCAAGTAGTGTTCACTTTTGGAGAAGAAATTTCGTTTTCAAAAGATGCTGAATTTAGCAGCGATGGTACAAAAATGTTTGTTCTGAATGCTTCTCCAAAGGCTGTAGTCGAGTATAGTCTTGGTACCGCCTTTGATGTATCTACGGCCGTATATGGAGGGCAAAGTGAAGAATTCAATATTGGCACAGAAGAAAGTTCCGCTGAATCTATATCATTTAATGGAGATGGCTCCAAATTGTTTATAATTGGAATTAACGGTAAATCAGTGGTTGAGTACAACCTTGGGACACCTTACGATGTATCTACAGCAGTGTTTGCTGGAACGGATCAAGAGTTTTATGTAGGAGATCAGGATTTAAGTCCAAGAGATCTGGCCTTTAATGAAGACGGTACCAAAATGTTCATTATGGGAGATGGAGATGATTCAGTGGTGGAATACAACCTTTCCGTAGCCTACGACGTATCTGAAGCAGTATATGCAGGACCCGGTGAAGAATTCGATCACGGAGGTACTAGAACAAGTAACCCATTATCATTAGTCTTTAATGGTGACGGCACTAGAATGTATATATATGATGCGTTAGGAGCCCACTTTGAATACGTTTTGGATAATCCAACTTTAGCCAGTTTTGCTGAAAATGGCACAGGTACAGTTATTGATATAAATGCCAACGACGGAAACGGCGGTGCAGCAGATGCTGGCCTAACGTACTCCATCTTGGCTAGCGCGGATGCCAATGAGTTCAATATTAATGCCTCTACGGGTGTTCTTACATTTAAAACTGCACCAGACTTTGAAAACCCTACCGATACTGATGGAGATAACGAGTATATAGTGACCGTTCAAGCCGATGATGGAGAAGCTGAATTCAACACAGAAAGTATTACACTCACTATAACCGTAACAGATGTTTTTGAAAACATAGCCCCGATAGCGAGTAACGCAGGTGTTGCAGGAACTCCAAAAGTGAGAGAAACCCTTGCTGCAACCTACGATTTCAGTGATGCCGATGGAGATGCAAATGCAGGCGCTAATTTCCAATGGTATGTTTCGTCAGATACGTTGAATGAGCAATCTGTAATCTCAGGGGCGACCGATTCGACTTTTATCCCAACATCAGCGCAAGCGAGCAAGTTTGTGAAAGTAGAAATCACCCCGAATGACGGGTTTGACTTCGGAGTGACTGTTTTCAGCGATTGGATAGAAGTGGCCAGTGTATTCTTGCTTGCCGAGAACGGAGTTACGATTACTTGTAGTGATGCAGAATTAGACGACACCGGAACAGTTAATGGCGTTGAGTATACCAAGCGAAATATATATGGAATCAGTCAAGAAAATGCATCTACAACATGTACGAGTGGAATTACGAACATGTCGGAATTGTTTGGTCACTATACTTCTTTTAATGAGGATATTGGAAGTTGGGATGTGTCTTCAGTTACAGATATGAGCTTCATGTTTGAAGGTGCCTCTTCTTTTAATCAGGATATTGGAAGTTGGGATGTAAGTAACGTTACCAATATGGTGGGTATGTTTACTGGTGCATCTTCTTTTAATCAGCCTATAGGTGCTTGGAATGTGAGTTCAGTTACAAGTATGGGTAGTATGTTTTATGATGCATCGGCTTTTAATCAAGATATTGGAGCTTGGGATGTGCGGTCGGTTACCAATATGCCGGCTTTGTTTTACAATGCATTTGCTTTCAATCAGAATCTGGGTGATTGGGATATTTCGAACGTAACGGCCTTTGATGCACCCTGGGCAGGATTTCTGGAAAACTCGGGGCTCACTACGCCTAACTACGACTCCCTGCTTATAGGCTGGGCGGCTCTTCCAAGCGTTCAACCAAATCTAAGGCTCAATGTGGGAACGGTAGAATATACCCCTGCGGCGGCGGCGGCGCGGGAGGTACTGACAAGCGCGCCCAACAATTGGACGATCACTGATGGGGGCAGAACAAACACCGCCCCGGTGGCAAGCAACCCAGCCATTGCAGGCACTCCGAAATTCGGAGAAACTCTGACAGCTACTTTTGACTTCACTGACGCTGATGGAGACATAGCATCAGGAACTACTTACCAATGGTACCGTGCAAGTGATGCTATGGGAACCAATTCAGTGGCTATAGCCGGAGCCACCAATTCTACTTTTATTCCAACATCAGCGGAAGCAGGTTTATTTGTAAAGGTAGAGATTACCCCGAATGACGGGTTTGACTTCGGAGTGGCGGCTTCCAGCGATTGGATAGAAGTGGCCAGTGTATTCTTGCTTGCTAATAACGGAGTAACGATTACGTGTAGTGATGCAAGCCCGGGAGATACCGGTTTAGTGGGAGAAGTGATGTATACAGCCCTAAGCGAAGATAGCCTGAGAGCAAGAGTGAATGCGGGAGCTGATGTAACCAATGTGTGTACGAGTCTGATTACTGATATGACTTTATTATTTGGAGAAAAAAATAGTTTTAATCAGGACATTGGATCTTGGGATGTAAGTAACGTTACCAATATGTTGGGTATGTTTGTTGGTGCATCTTCTTTTAATCAGCCTATAGGTGCTTGGAATGTGAGTTCAGTTACAAGTATGGGTAGTATGTTTTATGATGCATCGGCTTTTAATCAAGATATTGGAGCTTGGGATGTGCGGTCAGTGACGAATATGTTTTCTATGTTTGACGGCGCCTCTTCCTTTAACCAAGACATTGGGAGCTGGGTTGTGAGTGCAGTAACGGATATGCAACAGATGTTTGATGGTGCGACTTCCTTCAATCAGAATCTGGGTGATTGGGATATTTCGAAGGTGCAAAGTTTTGAACATATTGACGCTTTCAATGGTTTTTTGGGTAATTCCGGGCTCACCACACCCAATTATGATTCCTTGCTTATCGGATGGGCAGCTTTACCGAGCGTTCAGCCAAACCAAACGTTGAGTGTAGGAACGGTAGCGTATAGCCCGGAGGCGGCGGCGGCGCGGGAGGTACTGACAAGCGCGCCCAACAATTGGACGATTACCGATGGGGGCAGAACCAACACCGCCCCGATGGCAAGTAACGCAGCTATTTCAGGTACACCGAAAGTAAAAGAAGTACTTACAGCAAGCTACGATTACAGTGATATAGAGAATGATGTGAATGCCGGGGCAAACTTCCAGTGGTACCGTGCAAGTGATGCTATGGGAACCGATTCCGTGGCTATAGCCGGAGCTACCGACTCTACTTTTACTCCAACATCAGCGGAAGCCGGTTTATTTGTAAAGGTAGAAATTACCCCGAATGACGGGCGTGACTTCGGAGTGGCGGTTTCCAGTGATTGGCTGGAAGTCGAAAGTTTATTCTTCCTTGCCAACAATGGAGTTACGGTTACCTGTAGTGAGGCTGAAGTCGGGGATACTGGAGTTGTTAATGGAATCGCTTACACCAAACGATCAAAAGATCAAATTACTACAGACAATGCGGTTTCTACTTGTACGAGTGGAATAACGGATATGAGCTATTTATTTGATGGAGAAACAGACTTCGATCAAGATATTTCAAGCTGGGATGTGTCTCAGGTAGTTAATATGGAGAAGATGTTTAACAATGCTCATACATTCAATCAGGACATAAGTAACTGGGATGTGAGTTCTGTTACAAATATGTATGCCATGTTTTTTAATGCGCAGATATTCAACCAAGATTTAAGTAGTTGGAATGTTGGTGCTGTTACAAATATGGGAGCTATGTTTAATAGTGCAACCTTATTTAACCAAGACATCAGTAGTTGGAATGTATCTTCAGTGATATATATGGATGCTATGTTTGCATCTACTTCGGCATTCAATCAACCCATTGGAAACTGGGACGTGTCTTCAGTTGAATACATGAATGTGATGTTTTCAGGTGCAACTGCATTTAATCAGGATATTAATAACTGGGGCGAAAAAACTTCTAAGGTGTCAAACATGTCTTTGATGTTTAGCCACGCAAGTGTATTCAATCAGGATATAAGTAGTTGGAACGTATCGTCTGTTTTAAACATGGAAAATATGTTTCAAGAAGCTACTTCTTTTAATCAGGATCTAAGCCAGTGGGATGTTTCAAACGTTGTTAATATGATTGGAATGTTTAATGGGGCAGTATCTTTTGACCAGAATTTGGGTGATTGGGATATTTCGAAGGTACTAAGTTTTGAAGATACTGACGCTTTCTATAGTTTTTTGGGTAATTCCGGACTCACCACACCCAATTATGATTCTTTACTTATTGGCTGGGCAGCTTTACCAAGTGTGGAACGCAATATGAGATTAGGTGTTGGTAATGTGAAATACACTGCGGCGGCTTCAGCAGCCCGTGCAAAATTAACGAACGATCCGAATAATTGGATAATTAGCGATGCCGGTATATTTAATACAGCCCCAACAGTAAGTACCCCTATTGCCGATGTGGTAGTTGATGAAAACTCTGGGGAATACAAGATAATTGTAAGTCCTAATTTCAAGGACAATGAAACCACTTCTGAATTATTGTCTTATTCAGTTACAGCAATAGATGATCCAACCCTTGTAATTGGGTTATTCAATACAGATACGCTGCGCTTATTTCCTCAACAAAACAAATTTGGAACTACAAACATTACAGTAACTGCAAGTGATGGGGAGCTATCCGTAGAGGATTCATTTATGGTTACAGTGAATGAAGTGAATACACCTCCGGATTTTGCCTTAACATCAACATCTGTTGATTTCACAGAAAATGCAACTGAGTCAGTGATTGATCTTAATGCAACCGATGGAGATGGCGGAGCAGAAGACCTTGGAATCACATATAGCATTACAGGTGGTGAGGATGCCGGAGATTTCTTACTCAATTCGTCAACCGGTGAGCTAACATTTTCTAATTCGCCCGACTTCGAAAACCCTACCGATGCAAATACAGATGGTATCTATGAAGTGACCATTACTGCTGATGATGGACGAACTGAAAATAATACCTCTAATGTCACTCTGGAAATTACGGTTATTAATGTAAATGAAAGCCCAGTTCTAAGTACACCTATTGCCGATGTAACTGTGGATGAAAATGCAGTAAACACCGTCATAGACCTAAGCACTAACTTTAACGATGTGGAGACTGCTTCGGGTTCACTAATCTACACGGTAGAAGTAAATGACAACCCTACTTTGGTCACAGCAACAATTAGTGATTCAGCACTAACTCTCAATTACCAAACTGACCAGTTCGGAGTAGCCAATATTACGGTTCGAGCCAGCGATGGTGAGTTAAGTGTAGAAGATAGTTTTGTTGTTAATGTGAATGAGGCAAACCACCCACCGGTATTCATTGAAACTTATGATCTGTCTACAGCTATACAAACTAACACTGTTGAAGGTATCGATTTAAAGACGGACTTTGCTTTCAATAATGACGGTACAAAGTTGTTCATTCTTAATGGTGATCCAAGTGTACTTAATATTGAAGAGTACAACCTGAGTACTCCTTTCGATTTTTCTACAGCCATTTTTAGTAAAGATTTTTCCGTTTACTCAGAAGAAACTGGACCAAACGGCTTTACGTTCAGTAAAGATGGCTCGAAAATGTATGTAATAGGTTCAAGTACTAAGGATGTAGAAGTGGAGGGTTGGGATAGAGCCATTCCGGGATTAGTAGAATATCAGTTGAGTATTCCTTTCGACATATCGACATCCAGTTTTACAGGCACAAGAATAATAATGGATGATTTAGTCCCCGTCGATGTTCATTTTAGCAGGGATGGTAAAAGCATGTTTATTTTAGAATCACAAAACATACGAATTGCAAGCTATTCATTAAATACAGCCTTCGTTCTATCTACAGCTAGTGCTAACCGCCAGTATCTATATACAGATCCATTCCTTCAATATCCCAAAAGTATAGACTTTAGCGCAGATGGGAAAAAATTATTAGTTCTCGGTTCATCAGGAACAATTGAAGAGTTTAAAATGGAAGAGCCTTTTGATTTGGCAACAGCGACGCACTCAGGTTTTGATGAAGCGTTAGATATTGGTTCATCAAACAGTTTTACCTTCAATAATGAGGGTACAAGATTATTTGTATCCGGAGGTAATGCTACGGGTGCAACTGTATATGGTTTGGAATCAGGAACACCTAGCACAGCTTTGTTCACTGAAGGCAGTACAGAAAGTGTTATAGATGTAAATGCGAATGATGGAGATGGTGGAGCAACCGATATTGGCTTGGCTTACTCCATTTCTGGTGGAGCGGATGCTGATTTATTTAATATTGATTCTTCTACGGGAAATCTGACATTTAAAGTCTCTCCTGATTATGATAATCCTGCTGATCAAGATGGAAATAATAAGTATGAAGTAACGGTTCAGGCCGATGATGGCGAGGATATATTCAATACAGCAACTATTTTATTGACCATTACAGTGACTAATGAAAATGAAATTCCTGTATTAATTAATCCATTAAGTGATCTTGTTGTGGATGAGACAGACCCGAATACAACCATAGACCTTAGTGGAGTATTTTCTGATCCAGATGGAAATTCAACATTAACCTATTCGGTAGTGAGTAGTAATCCGTCATCGGTGGTAGCTATAGCCAGTGGTGAATCAAATCTTATACTATCATTTAAGGAATTTGGAACCGCAACGATCACAGTAACAGCGAGTGACGGTGAATTTTCAGTGAATAATAGTTTCGAAGTCACCGTCAACGAAGTACTTTCCGTAGATCCTGCCAATGCCTTTACCACAACCTGGTCAACTACTTCTACAAATGAAACAGTAACCATACCTACAAGCGGTGGAGCAGAAATTTCTGACTTTGAGTTTATCGTTGACTGGGGTGATGGTTCCGTAGAAAGAATCACTGGTGATGATCCGGATCCTTCTCATACCTACGCAACAGCAGGAACTCATACCGTTCAGATCGAAGGTACTTTCCCTTATCTAAAACCAAATGCGGATGGTGGTTTGGATCAATTAGTTTCTGTAGATCAATGGGGAAATATTGAATGGCAAAGCATGAATAATTCGTTTGCCTGGGCGCGCAATATGGAGTACAAAGCTACAGATGTACCTGATCTTTCGAAGGTAACTTCAACAGCAGGAATGTTCTTTGCGGCAGAAAAGCTACATGGAGATTTCAGCGGATGGAATACATCTACTGTAACCGACATGAGCTTTATGTTTGATGGGGCCACAATATTCAATGGAGATATTTCAACATGGGATGTCAGCAAGGTGACCAACATGCGAGAAATGTTTCAAAACGCAGATGCTTTTAATCAGGAATTGAGCAACTGGAATGTTTCATCCGTAACAAATATGAGAGGATTGTTTCAGGATACCGATTCTTTTAATGGTGATATATCTACTTGGAAAACCGGGTCGGCAACAAATATGTTCGGAATGTTTGCTAATGCTACTGCCTTCAACCAGGATGTATCAGGTTGGGATGTAAGTAAAGTAACCGATTTTGGCGGTATGTTTTTGAATGCTGCATCATTTGATCAGGACATCAGTACTTGGGATATTACTAGCGCTACCCGACTTGATAATGGTCAGTTTGGCTTCCTGCAGGGAACCAGTTTTTCCCAGCAAAACTATGATTTACTGCTTCATAACTGGAACAAATTAGAAGGTCTACCTGAAAATCTTTCGTTGAATGTAGGCACTGCAAAATATGGCCCCGCTTCCGCAGCTCATGGTAATCTAACTGGATTTAAAGGTTGGACACTGACCGATGGTGGACGATACAATATGTTCATCTCTATCTGGGAAGTAACTTCAGAGCAACCAACAATTCAACTTGGATCTAAAGGAGGAGATCAAATTTCTGATTTTGATTTCACTATTGATTGGGGAGATGGAACAGTAGAAAAATTTACCGGCGATGCACCGATTATATCTCATACATATACCGAATTTGGTGCCAAAAACATCAGAATAGCCGGCGTTTTTCCTGAAATGAACGCAAGCGCGGAAGGTGCCACTATTTCAAATCTTCGCAGTGTGGTTCTATGGGGAGATATCCATTGGGAAAGCATGGCTTCTATGTTTGCCGGGGCTGACAGCCTGGAGTTAAGAAACTTGGATACTCCGGATCTATCCTCTGTAAGTAGTATGGAAAATATGTTTTTCTCCTTAAGCAATCAGTCTTCATTTAATTCAGATATTTCCGATTGGGACGTTTCGGCTGTAACCAATATGGAACTGATGTTTGCAGGAGCCAAAGATTTTAATCAGGATATTTCGGGATGGGATGTAAGCTCAGTAACCAATATGGGCGGAATGTTCGCAGCCACAGAATCCTTTGACCAAAACCTTGGGAATTGGAATATCCAAAACGTAGACACCTTTGACTTTTTTGGTACTATTGGCTCATCTACAGTTCAGATAGATATTGGCTTTAAGCAGGACGCAGAGTTATCTACTTCAAATTACGATTCCACGCTTATAGGATGGGCAGAAAAGGTTACAGCCATTAGTAATATTGAGATTTCTTTTGGCAATTCTGTTCGTTCTATTATCTCTGCTTCAAGCTATAATGGTCTTATAGACCTTGGCTGGACAATTACAGATGGTGGTTCCTCTTCTGAATTTACAACTCGCTGGCAAACCACTTCACCCAACGAGACGGTAACTATTCCAACCGGTGGTGGAAACGAGATCACCGATTTTGATTTTATCATTGATTGGGGTGATGGTACAATAGAAACCTTTGCAGGAGATGACCCTGATCCTATGCATACCTATGCAACTGCTGGAACCTATACAGTTATGATCGGTGGTGTATTTCCACACATGAATGCAGAAGTGGATGGGGATCTTGATCAATTGCTCTCGTTAAAAAGCTGGGGTTCAATTCAATGGGAAGACATGACACGAATGTTCGCTTGGGCACGAAATATGGTATATAATGCCACAGATGCTCCAGATCTTAGCAACGCAACATCAACGGCAGCTATGTTCTTTGCTGCTGAAAAAGTGAATGCTGACCTTAATAATTGGGACGTATCAACGATTACCGACATGAGTTTCATGTTCGATGGCGCAACAGCATTTAATGGTGACGTAACAAATTGGAATACTAGCAATGTGAACACCATGCGAGACATGTTCCAGTTTGCCTCTTCCTTTAATCAGGATATATCCGGTTGGGATGTGAGTAAAGTTACAGATCTGAGAAACATGTTGAACAACGCATCTGCCTTCAATCAAGAGCTGGGTGACTGGCAAATTGGTTCAGTAGAATTCATGCAAGCGGGGTCTCAAGGTTTCTTAGAAGGAACTGCACTTTCAATTATCAATTATGATTCTCTACTCATCAAATGGTCGGAACAAACGTTACCAATGAACTTAACCCTTGATGTTGACAGTACTAACTATTCTCGAAGATCTGTGAAGAGTCGCCAGAAAATAATTGATGATTTTAACTGGACTATCATTGATGGTGGAATTGGACTCAGCAAGATTGATTTGATAGCTCGCAAAGATCGATTTTCCGCAGATTCTGTGTTAATTATTGATGTTTTAGGAGATGATGTTCCACTTTCTGATAGTGAAGCAAATTTTACATGGACAGCAATTAATCTAGCAGATAGTACCAACTTAGCAGGATTTGTAGCTCCAACGTTCAATGCGGATAGCAGTTATTGGGAATTAGAAACTAGAGATATAAAATTAAATTATACCACTGGTGTTAATTTCAATATTTCAGTTGAAGTAGAAATCCCTGAATTAAGTGTACTTGAAACAGGTAAGGAGAACGTTGAACTGTACAATAACTTTTACTTCGCAGAAAACGGGGTAACCATCAAGGCACCGAATGCGGCAATTAATGAACAAGGGTTTGTAATTATTGATGATGAACCTGTTACTCATACCCGAAGAGATCGTGCCGGATTAGACTCATTATTTAATGAGAATTCAAATCATCCTGAGTTCGCAACTACGGTTACTACAGGAATTACAGATATGAGTAATTTATTCAATCCTGTTCGTATTCTACGTCATACATCGTCAGGAGTAGTTACTGTTAGTTATACCAGAAATGATTTCAACCAAGATATTGGTTCTTGGGATGTTTCAAGTGTTACCACAATGGCTCGTATGTTTTCTGGTGAAATTGGGGGCTATAATTGTGGTTTGTTATTTTGCTCTAGTGGTACTCCTGTTGCGTTTAATCAAGATATTTCTAATTGGGATGTATCTAATGTAACAGACATGAGTTATATGTTTACCAGAGCTACATCATTCAATCAAGATATTTCAAATTGGAATGTATCTAATGTTAGAGATATGAGTGGTATGTTTAGTGGCGGTGGAGATTTCTTGCCTGTTACACATCATTTTAATCAAGATCTTAGTGGATGGGATGTTTCAAATGTTCAAAATATGAGAGAGATGTTCAGTGGGGCAAAATTTGACCAGCCTATAGGGAATTGGGATGTTTCATCAGTAATCGATATGTCCAATATGTTTAATAGCTCAGAATTTGATCAATCTATTATTAAATGGAATGTTTCAAATGTCAAAAACATGAAATACATGTTTGCCATTTCAAAAAAATTCAATCAATTCTTATTATGGGATTTAAGACATGGGCCTGAAATGGATTATATGTTCGGCGAGGCAAAATGTTTTAACGGTGGTTTTGCACCAAAAGGTGAAGATTGTAATCCAGTCTCAGCAAAAGTTGCATCTTCTACTTCTAGTACACAAAATGTTGGTGATTGGGATGTCTCGCAGGTAACCAACATGTCGAATATGTTCCAAGGGGCAAAGTCCTTCAATCAAGATATCAGCAACTGGGATATATCGAATGTAGAGTACTTTGAAAATGCTCCTTCAGACTCTTCAATTATTCTCTTTAGCGACACAACCTCTACTACTGCTAGCATCTCTGGCTTCTTAGTTGGTTCAGGTATGAGTTCTGAAAATGTTAGTAAGATGTTTGTGGGCTGGAAAGACAAAGTGAATACTGCCGTACAAAGTATCAATATTGGAAGTATTGAACTTAACACTGAAGGGGCTACAGCACTCAGAGCCTTACTTGAGGCGAGTAACATTGTAGTATCGTGGGGCGGGGAAGAAGGCGTAGATGATGAACCTGTTTTCTCTGACTTACCAAAACCTTTCAAAATTAAAACTGAGGAAACACGAATTCTTAATCTGTGGGATTACGTAAGCGATATTGCCACTCCTGATAACGAGCTGGAATTCAAGTTTGCTCTCCAATCCGACTCGGCTCAAGTATTTGCCTTCGATGGAACCAATGGTGAACTTTCCATCACAGCTCCGGCATACGCAGACACTTTCTTTGTAGCGATTCAAGTGGCTAATAACGAGAATATTGTGTCTTTGGATACATTGACAGTAGATGTAAGTCCACTGAATGTGAGTGTGGAAGATATGATCACCGAGCTGCCTGTTTCAGCGGAATTAAATCAAAACTATCCGAATCCATTCAACCCTTCAACAGTAATACGATACGGTATTCCGCAAAGCGGAGAAGTACGATTAGAGGTGTTTGATCTACTTGGTCGTAGGGTAGCAACGCTGGTAGATAACGAAAGAAAAAGCGCAGGTTATCATCAGGTCAGCTTTGATGCCAGCAACCTTGCTTCCGGTATCTATTTCTACAGAATTGTAGCCGGTAAATACGTGGATTCAAAAAGAATGACGCTTATTAAATAGGTTATATTAATTAAAACTCTAATCCCAATCATTGACTTGATTGGGTTTTTTTTGACTTTTTACTTCAATAGTTGCAGTATTTGAGAATAGCTGTTAATAGGTACTTATACCTATTAAGTTGAGCACTCCTTCCTATTGATATATATACATAAAAATTGAAATTTACATTTGCCGTAAAGGCACACCCGTACCAAAATAGAAATAAAGTCAATTCATTTATGAAAGTAATTACCAGATATTGTTCCTATTGTAGTTCAGAAGAGGGCTTAGAACGACCTATTGGTAATTATAAAGTCGAACTCAGAAAGTTGGAAGATCAGGGTAAAACCATGCTTGCTTGTCAAACTTGTTATATAAACAAAAAAACAGAATTACAGAAAGCCTACGAAATGGATTCTGTCATGAAGCAAAAACTTATTGATCGACTTAAAAATGCTTTCTTTTCCTGAGTCTGAAATGATATTTACAGAGTAAAGTTATTCATAAAGCTAGGAACAGGGGAAGGAGTAGTAGGCCTGTTTTTTAATTTTTAGAAAAATTAACCACGAACCTCGGTCATTGATTTGATCGGGGTTTTTTATTGAAGTTTTGTTTTGTAGCTATACAGGTTAATCTATTTAGCTGATCGTGGTAAATAGGAAATGCAATTCATCGACCATAAGATTTCACTTTTTTGTAAAACTAGTTTTTAAGAATTGCTTTGAGTCTTATTTAACTCAATCTTAAGCTCTCAAAATTAAAGCAATCAATTCATGAAAAAACTACTCTTTCTTTTATTAATACCGGTATTGGGGTGTCAGCCAAACAATAAAACAAGCCTGGATACTACTCAACTTATCGAAGATCTTCGATTTATTTCTTCTGACGCTACAGAAGGAAGAAGGACCGGAACAGAGGGAAATAGAATTGCTCGTGAATATTTAATAACTCGTTTTCAGGAAGAAGGAACTGAACCGTTTCAGGGTTCTTATACCCATGAATTTACTTTTGAGAATCGCCGGACTCAGGAAGAAATGACAGGAATAAATGTTATTGCAAAAGTTGAGGGAAAAACGGATTCAATGATCGTTATAACAGCACATTATGATCATTTAGGAAGAAATGATTCGCTGATTTTTAATGGTGCTGATGATGATGCATCCGGCACAGCCGCTTTGTTGGCAATGGCAGACTATTTTGCAAAAGAACAACCAAATCATACGCTTATTTTTGCAGCTTTTGATGCGGAAGAAATGGGTTTACAAGGAGCCAGAGCATTTGTAGAAGATTCTGCTCTTTTGAGCATGGTAAAGCTGAATATCAACATGGATATGATAAGCCAAAATGATAGCAGCGAAATTTATGCAGCCGGCACTCATCATTATCCTGATACAAAGCCTGTTCTGGAATCCATAGATACGGCAGGATTAAAATTGTTATTCGGACATGACACTCCGGATTTGGGTTATAACGATTGGACTTTTTCCTCTGACCATGGGCCATTTCACAGTAAAGGAGTTCCATTTGTGTATTTCGGAGTGGAAGACCATGAAAATTATCATAAGGCAAGCGATGAATTTGAAACGATTCCACAGGAATTCTATAAATCTTCTGTTCAACTTATTCTGAATGCAGTGCTCGCTTTTGATAAGCAGTAAAACGAATTGCAGATAACTCTATCAACCTCATTCAAAGTGTCAATGACTATTTTGAGTGGGTAATGGTTACATTTGGTTGTACAAATTCAGATACCATCAAAGTGAATTTTTGAAAAGCCTACAACCATATTTTCAACTTATAAAAGAAAACCGAAATTATCGGTTATTGTGGATCAGCCAAGCAGTTTCTAACTTCGGAGACTGGTTTGGACTCCTTGCCCTTTACGCACTCATTGCCAAATACTCTGATTCGGAATTACTTCTTGGATTGATCATTGTTGTCAAGATGTTGAGCCTGGCGTTCTTTTCTCCCTTTGCAGGATACTTAGCAGATCGATTCAATCGTAGGAAGTTGATGCTTTTTTGTGATTTTGCCAGAGCGGCATCTTTGTTGGGGATTTTATTTGTTAGATCTCCGGAAACACTTTGGATCGCTTTTGCCCTTACGTCAGTACAGATGATGCTTTCTGCTCTTTTTGAACCAGCCAAAACTTCATCAATCCCAAATGTTACAACTCCGGAGCAGCTTGTTGATGCCAATGTGATCTCGACAGCAACATGGAGTATTATATTTACTTCAGGAATGGCAATTGGAGGATTTGCAACCGAGTTTCTGGGAACTGATCTGGTATTTATTCTGGATGCGTTTAGTTATATAATATCAGCTTGGTTTTTGTACAGAGCGGTTATTCCTCAAACTGAACAAACGGCAGAGGAAAAGCTCAGAACAAGAAATCCTTTTGTCGGAATAAAAGAAGGTGCACAGTATCTATTTTCAAACAAGCATATTCTAAGACCGAGTATCGCAAAGGGAACTTCAACTATGTTTCTGGGTGGATTAGTTTATTTACTCATTATCGTCAGCGAAGATGTACTCAAGATGGGGAGTATCGGATTAGGATTGCTTTATGCAGCCCGCGGAATTGGAACGGGAGTTGGTCCGGTAATTGGAAGAAGGCTATTTAAAGATCAGAAAGACTGGGTAATGGTGATGGGCTTTAGTATTCTAATAACCGGGCTGATGTATATGGTAGTAGGATGGAGTACAAGTATAGTGTTAATGATCTTTTTTGTGTTTCTGGCTCATTCAGCGTCGGGAGCCAATTGGGTAATGAGTACTATTCTACTTCAAAAAAGAACAACCGATACATTTCGAGGCAGGATATTCAGCACAGAATGGTTGCTGTTTACTATTGCGAATTCTTTTTCAGTGATGGTGGCTGCAACATGTCTGGAACTGGATCTGATCTCTGTAAAACCATTGATCATGATCTATGGTGGAGTGATGCTGATTGCAGGAGCTGTTTGGACTATCTCAGTTACAAAACAGGAAAAAGTATATCAGAATATGTCATCTCAGAAACTGGTTAAAAAGTAAAGTCGTAAGATCTTGCGCTCAGTAAGAAATGGAAAGAAGAAAGAGTTCCTTCTGTAAAAGGAATAGCTGTTCTGCTGGAAGTGAGTCCAAATCAAAAAAGGTAGGGACGTATCGCCATACGTCCCTATTGATTGGTTTTATATCAAATCAATTCTCATCCTGAGGTAAATTAAACTCCACATTCGTTCGGTAATCACCCAACAAATGCTCTGCAAAATAATACCAGCTCATTCGATCAAAATAAGGTTGCATTGGCCCGAAACCATGTCTGCGTCCCGGTAACATCATCATGTCAAAACGCTTTCCTTCTTTGATGAGTGCATTTACCAATCTGGTTGTATTCGCAGGATGTACATTGTTATCCATATCACCATGAACAAGTAATAACTTTCCTTTCAGGTTCTTAGCTAGCTCGATATTGGTTTCCACAGGTGCGTCAAACGTAATGACTTCTTCTTTGGTTTTGGTGCTGTCATCATTCATTTTGGTAACGGTTTTCTTTTTCTCTTTTACTCCGTTGTGAACTTCGCCCCACCAGATATTATAAATATTGTTGTCGTGATTTCCGGCTGAAGATACAGCTACATCATAAAAGTCTGGATACGTAAGCAGAAGAGCTGTACTCATGAATCCACCACCGGAATGACCGTAGGTTCCAACTTTGTTCGCATCAATAAAAGAATGTTTGCCGGCAAGTTGCTCGATACCGTATTTGTTATCTGCTAACGGATAATCACGCATATCTCCATAACCGTAATTATGATAATATTTAGAACGAATCGGACTTCCGCCACGATTTCCCATTGCAACAACGATAAATCCGACCTGAGCTAATGTTGTGGTTCGTGCTCTCGATCCTCCGATCGTAAAGTTAGCCGGGAATGGCTCAGTTTGTGGTCCCGGATAAACATAAGAAATCACCGGATATTTTTTCGTAGAATCGAAATCGAATGGTTTCCACATCACACCGTAAATATCAGTAGCACCATCTGCGGCTTTTACTTTGAATGATTCAGGAGCTTTCCAGCCTTGCTCCACCATCTGTGAAATATCAGCTTCTTGTAAAGTTGTAATTATCTTACCTGAACCGTCTCTTAGTACAGACTTGGTAGGCAGGTCTACTCTGGAATAATTATCTACAAAGAAATTTCCTTCATCCGAAGAATTGATGGAATGTGTAGCATCTTCCGGAGTGAGATGAGAAAACCCTGAACCATCAAACTTTACACTATAGAGATTTGAGTAATAAGGGTTTTGTCCTTCTTCACGCCCATATCCTTCAAAAAATAATCTGGAGGCTGCAGTATCTACTTTAACAACATTACCTACAACCCATGCACCTGAAGTGATCTTATTCTTCAGATTTCCATTGCTGTCGTATCTGTATAGTTGTCCCCATCCGGTACGCTCACTCCACCAGATATATTCTTCTCCTTCATTGATAATAGCAAGTCGGGCATATCTTGTGTTGAAATATGGTTTACTTTCTTCCGAAAACAGAATTTCAACTTCTCCGGTTGAAGTATTCGCTTTTAATACATCAATTTTACTCCAGGTTCTGTCACGACGAAGGATGTAAAGGAAATCAGATCTGTCAGTTTCAAAAATACCACCTTGATTGAAGTAAGCTCCTCCCAAAGATTGATCTTCCCATTTGTCTGTATCTAACGTAATATGCTCAGTCGTAGCAGGATCAAAGACTTTGATCTCATCCACATAAATATCTTCTTCTCCCGGCATTGGGTATTTGTAAGTTTCTAACTCAGGACGTTTTTTTAACGAATTGATCACCCAAAGATCATCTACTTTGCGTTTGTCCTGTCGTTTAACCCAGAACTTCTTACTGTCTTCAAACCAATTTACACGTGCTCGATGTTTTTCAGTTTTGGAAGTGTCACCATCACTAAATTGATAACTGAACCAGCGTTCTCCGTCTTCAGTGATCTGAGTTGCTGTGCTGTCATGATCGTCTTTACCCATAATGAACAGGTTGTGGTGCTTTGCAAAAACCACATGCGAACTATCGGGAGAGTAAGATCTCCAGTTTTCACGCTCATCTTTTTCTAGAGAATCTCCACGGATCAAACGATTCCCGTTCAAATTATAAGTGAATTCGATACTGTCTACATGGAAAGTGAACAGCTCGCGATCTGTGTCATAATCAAAGCCTTTCAGGTCCAGATCCTTGGCGTTAAAAGTTCTGCTGAAACTCTCAGATAGTTGAGCAGCCATCTCTTCCTGGTCGAAAAGAAGTCGTTTATTTCCTCTTTCGGAATTTACGAAATACCAGTTTTTGCCTTCGGAATTTACGTAAGTGTACCAAAAGTTATTGGTGTCTTCGATCCAGCGTGGAAATACTGAAGTGCTTCCCACCATTTTTTGCATCTTCTGAGTGGTAAAACGTTCTGCCAGCTCAAAGTTAGCTTTTTGATTTTGTGCAAAAGAAAAGCTGTTCAGGGAAAAGCTGATCAGCAGTAAAAGGAAAGAGAAAGATGTTAGTTTGTTCATTATACTCCGTTATTATTGTACGGAGATAAGAAACGGTTTCTTTTTGTAAAAGGGATTTAAAAAGAACTAAGAAAACTTCTTTCGTTCCTGATCATAGTCTTCATCACTGATCAATCCCTGCTGCCAAAGTCCGGTCAGATAATCCAGTTTTTCAAGTGTGCCCGGATCATGAGTGGGTTTTCGCGGTTTTATCTTTTCAGAAGCTTTAAGCTGTTCTTTTTGATAAGCAATGGCTGTATCAATTTTTTCAAGAAAGCTTTCAGGATTCTCAATTCCTTCAAGGATCAGTTCGCTTACATTCGCCTTAAGTTTGATATTACCTATTCCCAGAAGCTTTTGAACACCGGTTTGTGAAACAGAAGTTTCGAGAATATTGACCAGTTCTAATTCAGTTTTGTCTTCTTCTACAATTTTTGAAATAGAAGTATCCGTGATTTGATAATGAATACTATTTCTTTTCCTGTTGATAAACCAGATCACGACAACTCCTATCAAAAGAGGAATCAGTAACACACCGATCAGATATCCCCAAAAATAATTTTTACGGGAAGGGGTGAGGATGATGGATTTTTCAGGATTGGACATCAGTTTGGTCAGATATATTTTTGATAACCAAAATAACAAAGGAATTGAAGAACATCGAGAAGAAGAACAGGTGAATATTGAATAATGAGTAAGGAATGATGAATAGTTAGTTTTAAAAATTCATTTCCTTTGCTTGAATTTAAGCTAGAAGGGCGTTCACGCCCGACGAATATGTTCGGATTTAAAATAACGTATTTCGAACCTTAGAATATTTATTATACCTATCCCGCAGAACCTGAAGAATCTGCTTGTTTAAAACATCCCAAAAGAAGAACAAGTGAATATCGAATAAAGAAAAAGCTAATAGCTATCAGCTAACTGCTAATAGCTTTTTCTTTATTCATTCGAAAACATTAGTAAAAAGTCCTCATCAAAGTTCTCATCTTCGTATATTTGGGCTTCAAAAAATTAAATAAGAAAAGAGCACTCACCTTGAAGATCTGGAAATATATTGTTGCACTGGGAATGACCGGAGTGATCGCTGCAGGAATCCTGATCAGTATCCCTCAAATTCCCATTCTTGAGCAAACTGCCCGGAATTTGTTTTTCCATGTTCCTATGTGGATGGCAATGTTTTCGATGTTTGCAATTAGTTTTTACTACAGCATCCGATATCTGAATACCCCAAATATTAGTTTTGATATTAAAGCGGAGTCTGCAGCTAAAGTAGGAGTGGTTTTCGGAATCTGTGGTCTGCTCACCGGTTCACTATGGGCTCGTTTTACCTGGGGAACTTGGTGGACATTCGCAGAACCAAAAATGAATTTGGCGGCCTTGGCAGTAATGATCTATTACGCGTACTTCGTACTCCGCTCTGCATTCGATGACGAACAAAAGCGAGCTAAGCTTTCAGCAGTGTATAATATTTTCGCAGTTACAACGATTCCCTTTTTGCTGTATGTGGTTCCGCGCCAATTGGAAAGCCTGCATCCGGGAGCAGAAGGAAATCCGGCTTTTAGTGAAATTACAGCTCCTGAATTACGCTTTGTTTTATATCCGGCGTTTATAGGATTTATTGCATTGGCGTTTTGGATATACGATGTAGTTCATCGATATAAAACGGTACAATATCACACAGAAAATTCGTAGTTTTAATAAATGAATATTCGCATACAAGATGCACCTCAAGCTACCGTTGATACTCTGACTTCTACATATGGAAACAAGTGGAGCGGAGCTGAACAACTGGATCAATCAAACGCATTCATTCAATTTATGTATTCAAACGATCTCATTTTTGTAGTACTCGGAGTTACGCTGATCATTTGGTTGGTGCTACTGTTCTTTCTGATCAAAGTGGACAGAAATGTGAGCAAGCTCGAATCAACAATAAACACCCCTGAAGAACATGAAGCCTAAGTTAATTTTTGGAATCATTGCCATAATCGGTTTTACCTCTCTGTTGATGTATAACTTTGGAGAGAGTATTAGTACATACACCAACTTCGAAAAAGCATCAGAAATGAAAACCGCTCATGTTGCCGGAGTACTTGATGAATCAAAGGATTATGGGTTTTCTATGGAGACCAAGATTTTCTCTTTTTACATGAAGGATGAGGACGGTGCAAGTAAAAGAGTGGTTTATTCAAAGCCTAAGCCTAATAATTTTGAGCAGGCCGACCGATTAGTTGTTATTGGAGAAATGAGAGGAGATACATTCTATGCCAACGAAATGTTGATGAAATGTCCTTCTAAGTACAACGATGCTCCTGAATTTGAAAAAGCATCACAAAGCTGATTATGATCGGAATTGTTGGTAAACTTTTAATTACTCTGGCGTTTGTTTCTGGACTAGGTTCCCTTTTCTACTATTTTAAAAGTGCTTCTGATGAAAACGAGCAAAGGCTGAAAATAGGAAACTGGTTTTTTGGCTTTCAAGGTTTGTTTATGATCGCCGCATCAGCCTTGCTGGTATATCTTCTCTTTACCCATCAGTTTAAATACTATTACGTTTATAATTACACCAGTTTAGATCTTTCTGCAAAATACATCTGGTCAGCTTTTTATGGTGGTCAGGAAGGTAGTTTTATGTTGTGGATATTCTTTTCCTGGTTGTTTGGATTGGGATTGATTCGATGGACGCGATCTCCTTATCGTGCTCCCGTGATGTTTTTTCTGACGCTTACTCAGTTATTTTTGATATCTATGATAGTTGGATGGCAATTTGGAGATCTGACAATCGGAGCCTCTCCATTCAGAACATTTGCAGAGAACTTTCCGGACATTCCCGTAGTACAGAATAACCCCGATTTTGCTCCACCGGATGGGAGCGGGTTGAACGATCTGCTCAAAAGCCCATGGATGATGATCCATCCTCCTCTTTTGTTTGTTGGTTTTTCTATGATGACTATTCCATACTGTTTTGCTATGGCTGCATTATGGAAAAGAAAATACAATGAATGGGTTGGACCTGCTTTGCCATGGACATTAAGTTCAAATGTGGCACTGCTTACAGCTATTTTTCTGGGAGGATATTGGGCATATGTAACTCTTTCATTTGGTGGATTTTGGGCTTGGGATCCGGTTGAAAATGCTTCACTCGTTCCGTGGTTGATTGGTACAGCCGGTATCCACACTATGATCATTCAGCGAAAAAGTTCGGTGGCACAAAAGTCGTCCATCATTTTTGCATTGCTGGCTTATGTTGCCATTGTTTATGAAACCTTCTTGACCAGATCCGGGATTTTGGCGGATTCTTCTGTTCACAGCTTTGTGGATCTTGGTTTATATAATCAGCTTCTGATTTTCATGTTAGTGATAACAGGACTTGGTTTGGGAATGTTTCTGTGGAGATATAAAGAACTTCCATCTCAGGAAAAAGAGTCGCAGATCTTATCTCGTGAATTCATGACTTTTACGGGAGCAATACTGCTGTTCATACTTGGACTTGTCATCATTTTGGGAACCAGTTCTCCTATTATAGGATTGTTATTCAATGAAAACCCAACTCCTCCGGAAATCAGTTTCTACAATCAATGGAGCATGCCTATTGCCATGATAATGGCGGTATTTACGGTGATCGGGCAGTATCTTTTTTGGAAAAAATACTCTTTTGAAACCCTATCATCAGCTCTTATAAATCCGCTTTTAATTACATCTGCTTTAACGATTGCGGCTGTATTTTTTGGTGAGGTCAGAGACTTGTACTACATACTCTATATGTTTACGGCTTTCTTTGCAGTAGTTGGAAATACTTTCGTAATTGTTCAGCTGTGTGTAAAAAAACCAAAGTTGATCGGAGGCTCTGTTACTCACGTAGGCTTCGGGGTTTTATTGATCGGAATTCTGGCTTCATCTGTTTACAACAAGCCAATGCTGGATGAAAGGATCAGCAACTACAACAAACAGGTTGAACAAGGCGTGATCAAAGATGAAATGGGTTTTACGGTTACTGAACCCGTTCTTTTTCTGGAGTTAAAACTCGAAGAGCCGAAAATTGTAAATGATAAGTATATAGTAACCTATAAAGGATTTGATCTGCAGGATCAGAATCGTCCCGGGCAACAAACTTATAAACTTCTTTTCGAGCCTTTGCCTTTGGGAAGTGGGGAACCATTTTATATGAATCCGGAAGTATATCCTATGTTGGCAACTTCTACTCAGGAAAACGTTCAATGGTCAGTTGATCCTGATGTCCGATCCGGTTTATTGAGTGATATCTATCTTTATGTAGCAGGAAGTTCATTTATCAAACAGAGAAATGATATGATAGCCCGAAGAGCCAATGTTAATCCGGTTGCAAAAGAAGAAGGCAAAGTTCCTGAGACACAGACCATCCAATTCGAAAAAGGAGAGACTATTACCGTTGGCGGATTTGAAATGTCATTTTTGGAATACGCGATGGAAGACACCACGAAATTACCTCCGAATACAAATATAGGAGTAAGAGCTCAAATACAAATTACTCATATGGCTAGTAGTCAACAGTATTTGATCGAGCCGTTATTTGCGCTTTATAATGATGAGGAAGGCAAAACATTCGTGTTTTCTCCACCTGTTGAGTTACCTGGACACGATCTTACATTCAGTTTTTCAAAAGTATATCCCGAAAGTGGTGAAATAGATCTGAGTATTGAAGGGTTAGATGAAGAATATGAAAGTGAATGGATCTTAGTTGTTGCAGAACAAAAACCCTTTATTTCCGTTGTGTGGCTGGGTACTTTTTTGCTGATGATTGGATTTAGCGTTTCTATTTTCCGACATTGGGGAAGAGAAAGGAAGAAGAATAATGAATAACGAATACAGAATATTGATCAGAAGAATAAGTCTTAGAAGCATAATTTTAAAATTAAGCTATACGTCGTTATTCATTATTACGTGTTCAATATTCGTTATTCATACTGTTTCCGCCCAATCGGTAGGATTTGAATATGGAGGGCAACAAAGTAAATTCGAAGAGCTTCCAAGTCCCCGAAAGGCTTTATTACTTTCTTTTGTAGTTCCGGGATTGGGGCATCATTATGTTGATAATGAAAACTGGACTCGTGGCAAAATTCATTTGGGATCTGAAATAGCTCTTTTGGCAGGTTTCTTTGGACTTAGTGCCAGAGCAAATCGTCTGGAAGGTAATCTGAATATTTTGGCCAGATCAAAAGCAGGTGTTTCACTTACCAACAGAAACAGAGAATTTGAGCTGGCAGTAGCTAATTTTGATAACCTGGATGAATACAATGATTTTCAACTTAGAACCCGACGTTGGCAAAATGTACTTCCCGACACTCCCGAAAACAGGTGGAACTGGGAAACAGATAACGATAGATTTGAATTTCGTGACACAAGAGACAGAGTAGCAAATTCTGAAAATCAGCTACCCACTTTGCTTACTTTAATGGTTGCGAATAGATTATTAAGTGGTATTAATGCATTTTCCCGGGCAAGAGATATGTCCGAAAGGATTCCGGAAGCAAGTTTTAGTTATCTCAATGAATTTGGAGAACCCGGAGTTACCGCCCATCTCAAGATAAATTTTTAGATTCAGCTCATCCATAATTGGTTTTGTATTCAATGGTGAAATAGCTAATCTTTGAGCCTATGTCTTCAACCGGATCTCCCCATTTCTATACGAATCTAAATGAGTATCGACAATCTATTTCCAGATTGTTGCAAAAAGAAGAACTCTTTGAGGATGTACCCTCTGATTGGCACGTTGTTATAACAGATATTTTAGATTCCACTCAATCAATAAATTCAGGAAACCATGAAGTGGTGAATCTGATCGCCACCGGAAGCATTATCGCAGTTTTAAATATTGCTCATGAAGCTAAAATCACAATTCCTTTTTTCTTTGGGGGAGATGGAGCTACTCTTTTGGTTCCTTCTGAGATACTCGAAGATTGTCTAAACGCTCTGAATGAACATCAGTACAACAGTTTTGATAATTTTGATCTCTTTTTGCGGGTAGGAAATATGCCTGTGTCAGAAGTATATGACAACGGATATAAGCTGAAACTGGCAAAAGGAAAGATCAATGAACATCTTTCGATACCGATTATTCTTGGAGGCGGTCTCCATTATGTAGAAAGAATTATAAAGGGCGAAAACGATTCTTATAAGTCACCGGAAGTGCTGAAGAATATATTGAACCTGGAAGGAATGGAATGCAGGTGGGACCGAATCAAACCACCGGAAGAGCAACATGAAATTTTGTGTTTATTAGTTAAAGCTTGCAACAGAGATGATCAAGGACCTGTGTACAAGAAAGTGCTGGACAAAATTGAGAACATTTATGGGTCACACAAAAAAAGAAGTCCGATCAGTATCGCCGGATTAAGCTTGAATGCTACTCTGGACAGAATAAACTCTGAAATGAAAATAAAACACGGTTCCAGAAATTTTAAATTTTTTCTGAAGAGAACATTCTCTACTGCTGTTGGCAAGTTTTATCTTAGGTTCAATGCAGAAGGACAGGAATATCTGAATACTCTTGTAGAGCTAACAGATACATTAGTACTTGATGGGCGAATAAATACAGTAATATCCGGATTGAAAACTCAGCACGATAAATTGGAAAAATTTCTAAACAAGATGGAATCTGATGCAGAGATACAGTTCGGTACACATCGGAGTAAAGAAAGCATTATGTCCTGCTACGTAAGAGATCGAAAAGATCAGCATATACATTTTGTGGATGGCGGAGATGGCGGATATACCAAAGCATCAGGTGTTTTAAAATCAAAACTTTAGTAAAAATTGAGAAATTAACTTAAAAAATAGCATTCAGCTCATAGCTATCAGCTTTTGAGGTTTAGTCCCAAAAGCTGAAGGCTGATAGCTAAGTGCAAAATACTTTCAAAATGAAATACACTCTTACATTATTAATACTGTTTATAGTAGCAACCTGTTCATTTGCCCAAAAAGGAGCTAATCCTATCATTAAAAACTATGGCACCATATATGAAATTGAAGGAGCGGTAAATCCCGATTCAGAAATTGAGTATAGAATCGTGGTAGATCTCAAAACTTTACAAAGAGACAAAGAAAGCATAAATCCCGGACTCAATAATGTTGCCAGAATGTTGAATCTTCATGGATTAGGTGGAGTAAAAGCTAAAAACCTGAATGTGGCTGTTGCAATACATGGTGGTGCTACAGATGTGATCCTGAATAACGAAGCATATCAAAAGAAGTACGAGCTTGATAATCCTAATCTGCAACTAATCGACGAGCTAAAAGAAGCCGGTGTTGAGTTATACGTATGCGGTCAATCTTTACTCGCCCGTAATTATGAGCATGAGGAAGTAAATACTCAAATCAAGATCGGACTTTCTATGTTGACAGTTGTGACGACATATATGCATAAAGGATATCATCAGATGGTTTTTAATTGAGTTGTTTAAAGGTCATTCATTTAGATATCATATAATTAGTAGAAAAATTTATTTATACCAATCTAAACATTGCAAGCAGGTCATCCCGAATTTATTTCGGGATCTTAAGGTGTGTCTCTGGTTATAAATCTGCCAATGTTTTAGATATAGGCTTCACAAAGATCCTGAAACGAGTTCAGGATGATCTTAGCGCTGTCTCTTATACACATCTGACGCTGCCGACGAATAGAGAGG
>OJHK01000008.1_pt1 | contig 263411 bp, 280 predicted proteins | sample 1595161 | NCBI WGS metagenome assembly OJHK01 (sample SAMN05416842, study PRJEB24817) | seawater metagenome | isolation source: Sea water | place: Canada:Atlantic | collected 2013-07 | reverse complement strand
GTGACAACGTGAAGATGAGTGTTACCCTGATTGCTCCGATCGCCATGGAAGATGGTCTGCGCTTCGCGATTCGTGAAGGCGGCCGTACCGTTGGTGCCGGCGTAGTCTCAAAGATCATCGAGTAATTGCTCTTTTTGAGTAAGAACTTGAAGTAAGTGCGCTGAGTTGTTTCGGTGCAGGCCAGTAGCTCAATTGGCAGAGCAGCGGTCTCCAAAACCGCAGGTTGGGGGTTCGATTCCCTCCTGGCCTGCCATTGGTAGGTAGAAGATTTATTTAATATATAAAAGAGTAGCATCGTACTTATGAGTGTAGAAACAGAACAAACATCAGGGGTTATGGACTCCATTAAGCTTGTATTAGCAGTATTAATTACTATTGCTGGTATAGCTGGGTTCTATTACTTTGGTAATGAATCATTGTTGCTGCGAGTTGTAAGTTTGTTGGTTGCCATGGGTGTTGCTGTTGTATTGGTTATGATGACCACTATGGGGCAAGATTTCTGGGGATTTGTTCAGGGGTCTCAAGTTGAGCTAAGAAAGATTATTTGGCCAACTAAGAAAGAAACGATCCAAACAACTCTCATCGTCATGGTGATGGTTTTATTTGTAGGAATATTGTTGTGGATGTTTGATGGTCTGCTGCTATGGGGTATCGGAATGGTTACAGGGCAGGGTGGATAAGATGGCGTTACGATGGTATGTAGTGCATGCGTACTCGAACTTTGAGCACCGTGTTAAGAGCTCTTTGGAAGAAGCAATCGAACGAGAAGGAATGGAAGACCAGTTTGGTGACATTTTAGTTCCTACTGAAGAAGTTGTGGAAATGCGTTCGGGTCAGCAAAAAAAGAGCGAAAGAAAGTTTTTTCCTGGTTATGTGCTGGTGCAGATGGATTTAAATGATGCGTCATGGCATTTGGTGAAGGATGTGCCTAAGGTGTTGGGGTTCATCGGTGGTAAAAAAGATAAGCCAGCGCCAATAACAGATAAAGAAGCAGATAGAATTTTAAATAGAATCCAAGAAGGTATTGAGAAGCCAAGGCCTAAGGTTCTGTTTGAAGTAGGAGAGGTTCTAAGAATAAATGAAGGACCATTCAAAGATTTCAATGGTACTGTTGAAGAAGTCAATTATGAGAAGAGCAGTATTCGTGCTTCCGTATTAATTTTTGGACGCTCAACACCAGTAGATTTAGAATTTGGTCAGGTCGAAAAAATCTGATTTTTTAACAGGGGAGTCGAAAGACGTTTGACCCACTAAGGAGATAAAATGGCTAAGAAAATAGATGCCTATATTAAGTTACAAGTAAAAGCTAGTGAAGCTAATCCGAGTCCTCCGGTAGGGCCTGCGCTTGGACAGCACGGTGTGAACATAATGGAGTTTTGTAAAGCATTTAATGCAAAAACTCAAGGATTGGAAAAAGGGTTGCCTATTCCAGTGGTTATCACGGTATACAGTGATAAAAGTTTCACGTTTGTTACTAAAACGCCGCCAGCATCAATTTTGTTGAAAAAAGCGGTGGGTATTGCAAAGGGTAGTGGAGAGCCAAATACAAAAAAAGTGGCAACGGTTAACCGTGCTCAACTTGAAGAGATTGCAACAATGAAAGATCCAGACCTTACGGCAACCGATATGGATGCAGCAGTTAGAACAATTGCTGGTAGTGCTCGTAGTATGGGCATTGATGTGGAGGGCGTGTAAATGGCTAAGCTAACTAAAAAAGCAAAGTTGATAAAAGAAAAAGTTGAGCCAGGTAAAGCTTATGAAGTCTCAAGTGCTTTTTCTCTATTGAAAGAATTATCCATTGTGAAATTTGATGAGTCTGTCGATGTTAGTGTGAATTTAGGTATTGATGCTCGTAAATCGGATCAAAATGTTCGTGGTTCAACGTTGTTACCAAACGGTACAGGAAAAACTGTACGTGTTGCTGTGTTCGCGCAGGGCGATAATGCTGCTGCTGCTGAAGCTGCAGGTGCTGACATTGTTGGTATGGATGATTTGGCTGCACAAATTAAAGGTGGCGATTTAAACTTTGATGTCGTTATAGCGTCACCTGATGCAATGAGAGTTGTTGGTACATTAGGTCAGGTTTTGGGGCCTAGAGGATTAATGCCTAACCCTAAAGTGGGTACTGTGACGCCAGATGTCGCAACAGCCGTTAAAAATGCAAAATCAGGTCAAGCAATATATAGAACAGATAAAGCAGGCATTATTCATTGCAGTATTGGTAAGACCTCTTTTGAAGAATCTGCATTACTTGAGAACATGCAGGCGCTTTTAGCAGATTTGGTGAAAGCAAAGCCTTCTGCGTCTAAGGGTGTTTACTTAAAGAAAGTCAGTGTTTCATCAACAATGGGCCCAGGCCTGATTATTGATCAATCCGGTTTAAAATATTAATCGGACGGCTCTTTATAAAAGAGCCAAGACTTTGGATTGCTGAATTTTAGCAGTCGTCAAAGACCGTAGGTGCGCTAGTTATAGTGTTTAATTTTCCTACGCAGACGGTAAGTCCTTATATTTTAGGATGGCCCCGTTGAAAGGGTGCCCCATTGGGGATTAACGTAATAATGAAAGTTATTACATAACAGTAGTCAGGAGGTGCATATGCCACTAAATCATGAGCAAAAACAAGCAGTAGTTGCTGAAGTGGCGGAGGTTGCAGCTAATGCTTTTTCAGCTGTAGCAGCCGAATACCGTGGTTTGACTGTTGGAGAGATGACTGAGCTTCGTCAAAAAGCTCGTGAATCTGGAGTGTATTTACGTGTTGTTAAAAACACGCTAGTACGTAAAGCGGTTGAGAATACTGAGTTTGCATGTATTCAAGACGCACTAGTTGGACCGTTAGTGATGGCGTTTTCTATGGAAGACCCAGGCGCAGCGGCTCGTCTAGTTAAGACTTTTAGCAAAGATCATAAAAAATTAGAAACTAAATTTGTTTCTGTGAGTGGTCAACTGTTAGAAGCTTCAGAGCTCGAAAGACTGTCTAAACTACCTACTAAGGATCAGGCGATCAGCATGCTGATGTCGGTTATGAAAGCACCTGTCGAGAAATTCGTCAGAACACTTGCAGAGCCACACGCCCAATTAGTACGTGCTGTTGATGCCGTTCGCATTCAAAAGCAAGCGGCATAGCAGTATTAAATTTAAATAATTAACAATAGGAACTAAAACAATGGCTATTTCTAAAGAAGATATATTGGAAGCAATTGCTAACATGAGTGTTATGGATGTCGTGGATCTTGTAGAAGCGATGGAAGAAAAATTTGGTGTTTCTGCAGCTGCGGCTGTAGCAGCAGCTCCAGCTGCTGGTGGTGAAGCCGCTGCAGCAGAAGAGAAAACTGAATTTGATGTTGTAATGACTAGCTTTGGCGATAACAAAGTGTCAGCAATTAAAGCGGTTCGTGCGATTACTGGTCTTGGCTTAAAAGAAGCAAAGACACTGGTAGAAAGTGCGCCTGCAGCAGTTAAAGAAGGTGTAAGTAAAGACGAAGCAGAAGAGACTAAGAAACAACTTGAGGAAGCTGGCGCTTCTGTTGAAGTTAAGTAGTTCTTACTATTTTCTAAAGCCTCTTTGGCTTTGATGCAAAATTAGGTCGGTCGTTATTTAACGACCGACCTATTGTGCGTTACAAAGAATTTTTTTAAAAGCTATTTCATTTAGATGATTTAGTTTGTTTTAACTGAACATATAGGGATCGATAATGACGTACTCTTTCACTGAGAAAAAACGTATAAGAAAAACATTTGGGCAGCAAGAAGGTGTTACTGAAACGCCGTACTTGCTTGAGACTCAAATCAGTTCATACAAACGTTTTCTTCAATCTGATGTTACTAATGTTGAGGACCTTGATGCCATGGGATTGCATGCGGCATTAGGCAGTGTGTTTCCGATAACAAGTCATACAGGATATGCTGTTCTTGAGTATGTTAGTTATCGTCTTGGGAAACCAAAATTTGACGTTAAAGAATGTCAATCTCGTGGAGCAACGTATGCGTCACCACTAAGGGTTCAGGTTCGTTTGGTTATTTATGACAAAGATTCTCCAGCTGGTTCTAAACGCGTAAAAGACATACGTGAGCAAGAAGTCTATATGGGTGAATTACCACTCATGACTAATAATGGTACGTTCGTTATTAATGGTACTGAGCGTGTTATTGTTTCTCAATTGCATCGTTCCCCAGGCGTGTTTTTTGATCACGATAAAGGTAAAACTCATTCATCTGGAAAATTGTTATTTTCAGCGCGTGTTATTCCTTACCGTGGTTCTTGGTTGGATTTCGAATTTGATCATAAAGACATCGCGTATGTTCGTATTGATCGTCGTCGCAAATTACCGGCGACAATATTATTAAAAGCTCTTGAATACACTAATGAGCAAATTATTGACATGTTCTTTGAAAGGAATATTTTCAACTTAAACAAGTCTGGTATTACGATGGATCTTGTCGCAGAGCGTATGCGTGGTGAAACTATTACTTTTGACATTAAGGTGAAGGGTAAAGTTATAGTGGAAAACGGAAGGCGTATAACTGCCAAACATATCCGTTTGCTTGAAAAAGGTGATGTTAAAAAACTCGATGTCCCTAATGAATACCTCATTGGTAAGGTTTTAGCAAAAGCTATTATTGATGAAGAAACGGGTGAAATCATTGCTGATCTAAATGCTGATATTACTGAAGAAAATATCAGTTTGATTTTAGCAAGTGGTGTTAAAAAGGTCGAAACGCTCTATACCAATGACCTGGACAGAGGTCCGTACATTTCCAATACACTGAAAGTTGATTCGACATTGGATCAACTTGATGCGTTAGTTGAAATTTATCGCATGATGCGTCCGGGTGAGCCACCAACTAAAGATTCGGCGTTAAAATTATTTAATAATCTATTTTTCTCACTTGATCGGTATGACCTATCAGCTGTTGGTCGAATGAAATTTAATTTACGTCTTGGTCGCGATGCAATCAAAGGTGAAGGCGTATTAAGCAACGACGATATAATTGATGTTATAAAAGAGCTTCTTAATATTAGAAACGGTTTAGGTACGGTTGATGATATCGATCACTTAGGTAATAGACGTATTCGTTCTGTTGGTGAAATGGTTGAAAACCAATTTAGAGTGGGCTTAGTTCGTGTTGAACGGGCGGTAAAAGAAAGATTATCTATTGCTGACTCAGAAGGGTTAATGCCTCAAGAGATCATTAATGCTAAGCCTGTGGCTGCTGCAATTAAAGAATTCTTTGGTTCTAGTCAATTGTCTCAATTTATGGACCAAAATAACCCATTATCTGAAATTACGCATAAGCGCCGTGTTTCGGCTCTAGGCCCCGGTGGTTTGGCGCGTGAACGTGCCGGTTTTGAAGTTCGAGATGTACACGCAACCCATTATGGTCGCGTTTGTCCAATTGAGACACCAGAGGGTCCAAACATTGGTTTGATTAACTCGCTAGCTGTTTATGCTAGAACGAATGAATATGGGTTCTTGGAAACGCCATATAAGAAAGTTGTCGATGGTAAAGTAACTGAACAAGTTGATTTCTTATCTGCTATCGAAGAAGGTCGTTTTTATATTGCTCAGGCAAATGCAACATTAGATTCAAAGGGCGCATTAACAGAAGAGATGGTCACTTGTCGTCATGCTGAAGAGTTCGCTATAACGACACCGGATCAGATTGATTATATGGATGTTTCACCAAAACAGATTGTTTCTGTTGCGGCTTCAATTATTCCATTCCTTGAGCACGATGATGCTAACAGAGCACTAATGGGCTCAAACATGCAGCGTCAGGCAGTTCCTACGTTACGTGCCGATAAGCCGCTTGTTGGTACAGGTATGGAAAGAGCAGTTGCTGTTGATTCGGGCGTAACTATTGTAGCTACTCGTGGTGGTGTTGTGGATGATGTCGATGCATCTAGAATCATTGTTCGTGTTAACGACGATGAAACTGAAACGGGTGAGTCTGGTGTTGATATTTACAATCTAACTAAATATACACGTTCAAACCAAAACACATGCATCAATCAGCGTCCGTTAGTCAAGCCAGGTGATCTGATTGCTAAAGGTGATGTGATGGCAGATGGCCCATCAACTGATTTGGGCGAGTTAGCGCTTGGTCAAAATATGATGGTCGCCTTTATGCCGTGGAATGGTTATAACTTCGAAGATTCAATTTTGATTTCTGAAAAAGTTGTTAAAGAAGATAGATTAACGACTATCCATATTGAAGAAAAAGTATGTGTAGCACGTGATACTAAATTGGGCTCTGAAGAGATAACAGCTGATATACCTAATGTTGGTGAGGGTGCGTTATCTAAGTTAGATGAGTCTGGTATTGTGTACGTTGGCGCAGAAGTTAAAGGCGGCGATATTCTTGTTGGCAAAGTAACGCCAAAGGGTGAGACACAATTAACGGCTGAAGAGAAGCTTTTACGTGCAATTTTTGGTGAGAAAGCTTCAGATGTTAAAGATACCTCGCTTCGTGTTCCGTCAAGCGTTCAAGGAACAGTGATTGATGTCAAAATATTTACACGTGATGGGGTTGATAAAGACTCAAGAGCGCTGGAAATTGAAGAAGAAGAACTGGCATCAGTTAAAAAAGATTTGGATGATCAACTGCGAATTGTAGAAGGTGATATCTATGAGCGTGTTGAGAAAATATTGATTGGCGAAGAAGCTGTATCTGGCCCTGATAAGTTAAAGAAAGGCAGTAAGATTACAAAAGAATACCTTGCTGGTCTTAACAGAGCAGATTGGTTGAAGATTAAGCTTAAAAAAGAAAAGCTTAATGTACAGCTTGAGGCTGTTGTGGAACAAATTGAACAGCAGCGCATTGACTTCAATGAGCTTTATGAAGAAAAACGCAAAAAAATAACCATGGGCGACGATTTACAGCCTGGTGTATTAAAAATGGTTAAAGTTTATCTCGCTGTTAAACGTCGTATTCAGCCAGGTGACAAAATGGCTGGACGTCATGGTAACAAAGGTGTTATTTCAATGATTGTGCCTGAAGAGGATATGCCTTATATGGAAGACGGCACACCGGTTGATGTTGTGCTTAACCCATTGGGTGTTCCATCTCGAATGAACGTTGGGCAGGTTCTTGAGACACATTTGGGTTGGGCTGCGAAAGGATTGGGAAATGAAATTGGTAAAATGCTTGAAGAGAAAGCAAAAGCAGATAAATTAAGAAAATTCTTAGACAAAATATATAACACCAGTGGGCGCAAAGAAGATTTGGCTTCGTTTAGTGATGCTGAGATTTTCGAATTAGCAGACAACTTAAAAGCAGGTGTACCAATGGCGACGCCGGTATTTGATGGAGCATCTGAGGCAGAAGTTAAGCAAATGTTAAAACTAGGTGGACGTGCAGAATCAGGCCAAGTTCAATTGTATGACGGTAGAACAGGTGATGCATTCGATCGAGAAACAACGGTTGGTTACATGTACATGTTGAAACTTAACCATCTTGTCGACGATAAAATGCATGCACGTTCTACTGGGCCATACAGTCTTGTTACGCAACAACCGTTAGGTGGTAAAGCACAGTTTGGTGGTCAGCGATTTGGGGAGATGGAAGTGTGGGCGCTAGAGGCATATGGTGCTGCATATACGCTTCAAGAAATGTTAACGGTTAAGTCAGATGACGTAGCTGGTCGTACAAAAATGTACAAAAACATTGTTGATGGTAATCAAACTATGGATCCGGGTATGCCTGAGTCATTTAACGTATTGGTTAAAGAGGTTCGTGCGCTAGGTATTAATATCGAGTTAGAGCAAGACTAGTAAATACGATTCGATACTGATTTATAAACTGAAATATAGATAACAAAGGGAGATACGGTCTTGAAAGATCTACTCAATTTTTTAAAGCAACAAAATCAAGCAGAAGAATTCGACGCAATCCGCATTGGATTGGCATCACCAGACATGATTCGTTCATGGTCATATGGTGAGGTTAAAAAGCCAGAAACTATTAACTATAGAACGTTCAAGCCAGAACGCGATGGGTTGTTTTGTGCGAAAATCTTTGGCCCTGTAAATGACTATGAATGCTTATGTGGAAAGTACAAGCGTTTAAAGCATCGCGGTGTTATCTGTGAAAAATGTGGTGTAGAAGTCACGCTTTCTAAGGTTCGTCGTGAACGGATGGGGCATATTGATTTGGCTAGCCCAGTTGCACATATTTGGTTTTTAAAATCATTACCATCTAGGATTGCTTTGCTACTGGATATGACCTTGCGTGATATTGAAAGAGTGTTGTACTTTGAATCCTATGTAGTGGTTGATCCAGGTTTAACAACACTAGAAGCTGGCACGTTAATGACAGATGAAGAGTATCTTGATGCATTAGAAGAGCATGGAGATGAGTTCGTTGCATTGATGGGAGCCGAAGCGGTTAATGAATTACTCAAATCACTTGATTTGCCAGGTGAAATGGGCAAGTGCCGTGCTGATATCGATGCAACAAAATCAGAAACAAAAATCAAAAAATCTTCTAAAAGATTAAAAGTTTTAGAAGCGCTTGATTGCTCAAAGAACCGTCCAGAGTGGATGATATTGAAAGTTCTGCCTGTACTGCCTCCTGAATTAAGGCCTCTTGTGCCTCTAGATGGTGGACGCTTTGCTACATCAGATCTGAATGATTTGTACCGTCGTGTTATTAATAGAAATAACCGTCTTCATCGACTATTGGATCTTAGTGCGCCAGACATCATTGTTAGAAACGAAAAACGTATGTTGCAAGAGTCTGTAGATGCGTTGTTAGATAACGGACGTCGCGGTAGAGCAATTACAGGAACAAACAGACGTCCTTTAAAATCACTTGCTGACATGATTAAAGGTAAGCAAGGTCGTTTCCGCCAAAACTTACTGGGAAAACGAGTAGATTATTCTGGCCGTTCAGTTATTGTTGTTGGTCCAACATTGAAATTACATCAATGCGGCTTGCCAAAGAAAATGGCGCTAGAGCTTTTTAAACCGTTTATTTTTGCAAAATTACAAGCCCGAGGCGAAGCAACAACCATTAAAGTTGCTAAAAAACAAGTAGAAAGAGAAGGCCCAGAAGTTTGGGATATTCTTGCTGATGTGATTCGTGAACATCCAATTATGTTGAACAGAGCGCCTACACTTCACCGTTTAGGTATACAAGCATTTGAGCCAACGCTAATTGAAGGTAAAGCAATTCAGCTTCATCCATTAGTTTGTTCAGCATTCAATGCTGACTTTGATGGTGATCAAATGGCCGTGCATGTTCCATTATCAATTGAAGCTCAGCTTGAGGCGCGTAGCTTGATGATGTCAACCAATAACATTTTGTCACCTGCAAACGGTGAACCTGTGATCGTTCCTTCGCAAGATGTGGTGTTGGGTCTGTACTACATGAGCAGAGAAAATACGAATGAAGTTGGTGAAGGCATGATTTTCTCCGATGTTGATGAAGCCACTAGAGCGATGGACGCCGGCGCTGCGAAGTTGCACGCAAAGGTAAAAATCCGCATTGAAGATCACGAAGTTAATGATGATGGAGAGTTGGTCGTAACAACTAGATTGGTTGATACAACTATTGGGCGTGCACAAATATGGCATATCGTTCCTAAGTTATTAAGTTTTGATCTTGTTAATAAAGATTTAACGAAGAAGGCTATTTTGCAGCTTATAGATACGTGTTACCGCCAGTTGGGCGTTAAGGACACAGTTATTTTTGCTGACCAACTAATGTATATGGGTTTCTTAAATGCCACAAAATCAGGTGTTTCATTCGGCATCAATGACATGGAAATACCGGCTGGTAAGGCAAAGCTAATTAAATCTGCTGAAAAAGAAGTTAAAGAAGTTCAGGGTCAATATGCTTCTGGCCTTGTAACAAATGGTGAAAGATATAACAAAGTTATTGATATTTGGTCTAATACAAACGAAAGAGTAGCGAAAGCTATGATGGATAACTTGTCGGTTGATAACGTAACTAATGCAGATGGCGAAGAAGTAGAGCAAAAATCATTTAATTCAGTTTATATGATGGCCGATTCTGGTGCTCGTGGTTCCGCTGCCCAAATTAGACAGTTAGCTGGAATGCGTGGCCTGATGGCTAAACCAGATGGCTCTATTATTGAAACGCCAATTACGGCTAACTTTAGAGAAGGCCTTAACGTATTACAGTATTTCGTATCTACTCACGGAGCTCGTAAAGGTCTTGCAGATACGGCACTTAAAACAGCTAACGCTGGTTACTTGACCAGACGTTTGGTTGATGTGGCTCAAGACATGGTTGTATTAGATGCTGATTGTGGCACGAGCAATGGTCTTGTAATCACACCAATAATTGAAGGTGGAGAGGTTGTAGAGCCATTAGGTACAATGATTTTAGGTCGTGTTATAGCGGAAGATGTTATGAATATATCGACTAATAAACTGGTCGTTGAAAGGAATACATTAATTAATGAAGCTTGGGTAGATATACTTGAAGAAAATGGTGTTGATAAAGTACTTGTAAGATCAACCATTACTTGTGAAAACCGTAAAGGTGTTTGCCAGTTGTGTTATGGCCGCGATTTAGCGCGTGGACACATCATTAATAAAGGTGAAGCCGTTGGTGTGGTTGCTGCGCAATCTATTGGTGAGCCGGGTACACAGCTGACCATGCGCACGTTCCATATTGGTGGTGCGGCATCTAGTTCTGCAGCTATTAATAGCCTCCAGATTAAATCCGGTGGTATTCTTAAATTCAATGACAAATTAAAAGCCATTGAAAATAGGGATGGTAAGCTTCTAGTTATTTCTCGTTCAGGTGAAATTAGCATTGTTGATGACTACGGACGTATTAGAGAGAACTATAAAATTCAGTATGGTTCAATATTAGATGGTAAAGAAGGCGATTCATTACCTGCCGGTGCTCAGTTGGCATCATGGGATCCGCATACTCACCCAGTTATTACTGAAGTGGCTGGTAAAGTAATATTCTCAGATTTTGTAGATGGCGTTACCGTTCAACAACAAACAGATGAAATTACAGGTTTAACATCATTAATAGTAATGGATGCTAAACAGCGTGGTGGTGCAAGTAAGGATCTAAACCCTGCAATTACATTGGTAGACAATAAGGGTGAGCCAGTATGTATTCCAGGCACAAAAATCGTAGTTCACTACACGTTACCCGCAGGAGCTATTGTTAATATAACTGACGGTGGAACCGTTGAATCTGCGGATATTTTAGCGAGAATTCCTCAGGAATCGAGTAAAACTCGAGATATTACAGGTGGTTTACCACGTGTTGCCGATTTATTCGAAGCACGTAAAACAAAAGACCCAGCGATTCTTGCTGAGATGACGGGTACCGTTAGTTTTGGTAAAGAAACTAAAGGTAAACGTCGTTTAGTCGTTACAAATAGCGAAGGTGAGAGTAAAGAGTTACTTATACACAAATGGCGTCACATTGCTGTGTATGAAGGTGAACACGTTGAGCAGGGTGAGACAATAGCTGAAGGTGAATTAACGCCTCACGACATTCTAAGGCTGAGAGGCATTGAAGAATTAGCTAGGTACTTAGTTAATGAAATTCAAGATGTGTATCGTTTGCAAGGTGTGAAGATTAACGATAAGCACATTGAGGTTATCATTAGGCAAATGCTTAGAAAAGTTGAGATAACATCACCAGGTGATACGTCGTTCATTAGAGGTGAACAGGTAGAGAAGACTCGATTCTTAGAAACCAATGTTCAGTTGGAAAAAGAAGGCAAAATACCGGCTACTGCGGACAATGTCTTGTTGGGAATTACGAAGGCGTCTTTAGCAACCGAATCATTTATTTCTGCAGCGTCCTTCCAAGAAACAACGAGAGTACTAACAGATGCGGCTGTTCGTGGAACAAAAGATGACCTAAATGGCTTGAAAGAGAACGTCATTGTTGGGCGACTAATTCCAGCAGGTACAGGTTTGGCTCATCATATTGAACGTAAAAAGAACAAGGCATCAGCGAAGTTAGCGGATATGGTTGAGGTAGAAACTACAGTGAATCAAGATGATGCAGAAGAAGCGTTAAAACAAGCGCTTAATATGGAAGAGTAATATTATAAAAATATTTTGAATCGTAACTAAAAATAAGCCGGCAATATTTTGGCCGGCTTATTTTTATTCAAACGAGAAAGGGAGTTATTATGCTTGACACAGATACCATATCTGCATAAAATCCCCCGTCTTTATTGAGTCGAAATTAGGCTTAAAAAATAATTAAACTACAAAAAGCTTACAGGGTGGAATGTAACGTTCCATAAGTTGGCTTCTACTGGTGTTTGGAGCATAAAGGTAAAAATGACAACAATTAATCAACTAGTTCGTAATCCAAGAAAGCGTAAGGTGGAAAAAAGTAACGTTCCAGCTTTAGAGGCGTGCCCTCAAAGACGTGGCGTGTGCACGCGAGTGTATACAACGACACCCAAAAAACCTAACTCAGCTCTGCGTAAGGTCGCACGTGTTAGATTAACAAACGGCGCTGAAGTAACTAGCTATATTGGTGGTGAAGGCCATAACTTGCAAGAGCACTCAGTTGTATTGATTCGTGGTGGTCGTGTTAAAGATTTACCGGGTGTTCGGTATCATGTTGTTCGTGGTAGTTTGGATACATCTGGTGTAGAGGCTCGCCGAGCTGGTCGTTCAAAATACGGTGCGAAGCGCCCTAAAAGCTAAATAGAGATTAAAAATGTCTAGAAGAAAAAAGTCAATCAAACGAGAAATCCTGCCAGATCCTAAATTCGGAAATTTAGTGTTAGCTAAGTTCATGAATATGATTATGGTAGATGGCAAGAAATCAATTGCCGAAAAAATAGTCTACGGTGCACTTGAGACTGTTGAAGCAAAAGGGCATGCAGAGCCAGTTGATGCATTAATAACAGCGTTAGAGAAAGTTCAGCCAGCAGTTGAAGTTAAATCTAGACGCGTAGGTGGTGCAACATACCAGGTGCCAGTTGAGGTTCGTCCTTCAAGAAGAATGGGTTTATCAATGCGTTGGATGATAGATGCGTCGCGCAAGAGAAGTGAAAGAACAATGTCGGCAAGATTGGCGGGTGAAGTAGTAGATGCATTGGAAGGTAGAGGTTCTGCTTTTAAGAAGCGTGAGGACACGCATCGTATGGCGGAAGCAAACAAAGCGTTCTCGCATTTCCGCTGGTAATTGCTATTTAGAAAGTTTTAGGAAAAAAGATGCCACGTTCTACTCCAATAGAGTGTTATAGGAATATTGGCATCATGGCTCACATTGATGCTGGTAAAACAACAACAACAGAGCGAGTATTATTTTATACAGGTGTATCGCATAAAATTGGTGAAGTTCATGATGGCGCGGCCACTATGGACTGGATGGAACAAGAGCAAGAGCGTGGGATAACAATCACCTCTGCTGCAACAACATGTTTTTGGTCGGGGATGAATGGCCAGTTTGACATGCACCGTATCAACATTATTGATACACCAGGGCACGTTGACTTCACAATAGAAGTTGAACGCTCTTTGCGGGTATTAGATGGCGCATGTGCGGTATTTTGTGCTGTTGGTGGGGTTGAGCCGCAGTCTGAAACAGTGTGGCGTCAGGCAGATAAATACAAAGTGCCACGAGTGGCATTTGTAAATAAGATGGATAGAGCGGGTGCCGACTTCATGAGAGTTGTGCACCAACTAAAAGAAAGATTAGGTTGTAACCCGGTGCCACTTCAACTCGCAATTGGAGCGGAAGAAGGATTTAGAGGTATGGTTGATTTAATTACCATGCAGGCTATCTACTGGGGTGAGGAAGATAAGGGTGTTTCGCATAATTATGCGGAGGTACCTGAAGAGATGCTTGCTGAATGTGAAGAGCTTCGGGAGCAATTGGTTGAGGCGGCGGCTGAAGCCAATGATGATTTGATGGAGTCGTATCTTGACTCGGGTGAATTATCAGACGTTGAAATAAGGCAAGGTTTGCGTTTAAGGACGTTAAATAATGAAGTTGTCTTGGTTATGTGCGGTAGTGCATTTAAAAATAAAGGTGTCCAAGCGGTATTGGATGCGGTTGTTGAATTTCTTCCATCACCGACTGATGTTGAGGCTATTCAATCAGCCCAGATAGAAGATGTGGATATAGTAGAGACAAGGCCGGCCAATGATGCGGCACCTTTTTCTGCATTGGCTTTTAAGATTGCAACTGATCCTTTTGTTGGCACGTTGACATTTTTTAGAGTTTATTCAGGTGTGGTTAAGGCGGGTCAAGTTGTCTTGAATCCTGTTAAGAATAAAAAAGAACGCATTGGCCGTTTGGTTCAGATGCATTCTAATGATCGTATAGAGATCAAAGAAGTTTATGCTGGAGATATTGCAGCGGCAATTGGCTTAAAAGATGTTACTACGGGTGACACATTATGTTCAATTAATGACGCGATAACACTGGAAAGAATGGAGTTTCCGGAACCTGTAATTTCAATTGCAGTTGAGCCTAAAACCATTCAGGACCAGGATAAGATGGCGATTGCTTTGGCTAAATTAGCGCAAGAAGATCCATCGTTTAATGTGGCTACTGATGACGAATCAGGGCAGACAATAATTTCTGGAATGGGCGAGCTCCATTTGGAAATCATTGTAGACCGGCTGCGCAGAGAGTTTGGTGTTGTTGCTAATGTTGGAACGCCGCAAGTTGCATACCGCGAAACTATAAGGCGTGGTATTAAACAAGAAGGTAAGTTTATAAGACAGTCTGGTGGTAAAGGTCAATATGGGCATGTATGGCTTGAGATTGAACCGCTGGAGGATAAAGAGTTCGAGTTTGTTGATGCCATTGTTGGTGGTTCGGTGCCTAAAGAATTTATTGGTGCGGTTGCCAAGGGTGTTGAGGAGCAGATGAAAAATGGTGTTTTGGCGGGTTATCCCATGATCAATTTAAAGGTAACTTTATATGATGGTTCGTATCATGATGTTGACTCAAACGAAATGGCGTTTAAAATAGCGGGCTCAATTGGGTTTAAAGATGGGGCTGTAAATGCGGACCCGGCTCTTTTGGAGCCAATGATGAAGGTTGAGGTGGTAACACCTGAAGAATATATGGGTCATGTTGTTGGTGACTTGAATAAGCGCCGAGGAATTATTCATGGTATGAATGAAACGCCGGCTGGAAAGACAGTTGATGCAGAAGTGCCGTTGGCCGAAATGTTTGGCTATGCTACGGACTTAAGGTCTGCAACACAGGGAAGAGCTACTTATAGCATGATGTTTGATAAGTATGCGGTAGTACCTAAAGCGTTAGAAGAAAAGATTAAAAGCAGAATTTTTTATTAATATTTACAAAATGACGGGTAATTACAATGTCTAAAGAAAAATTTGAAAGAAACAAGCCCCATGTAAACGTTGGCACAATTGGCCACGTTGACCATGGAAAAACAACCTTAACAGCTGCCCTAACAAAAGTGATGGCAGAAGCGATGGGTGGAGAAGTCAAGGCGTTTGATGAGATTGACAATGCACCAGAAGAGCGTGAGCGTGGCATTACGATTGCGACATCACACGTTGAATATGAATCAGAAACTCGCCACTACGCACACGTAGATTGCCCGGGTCACGCCGATTACGTTAAAAACATGATCACAGGTGCTGCACAAATGGATGGCGCTATATTGGTCTGTTCAGCTGCCGATGGCCCAATGCCACAAACACGTGAGCATATCCTTCTATCTCGCCAAGTGGGTGTGCCGTACATCGTTGTCTTCATGAACAAAGCGGACATGGTAGACGATGAAGAATTATTAGAACTCGTTGAAATGGAAATACGTGAACTATTAGACATGTATGAATTCCCAGGTGACGACACACCAATCATTACCGGTTCAGCGCTTAAAGCATTAGAAGGCGACACGTCTGATATTGGTGCTCCAGCGGTTATAAAACTGGTTGAAGCGCTAGACACATACATCCCTCTTCCAGAACGTGCGGTTGATGGAGACTTCCTCATGCCAGTAGAAGATGTTTTCTCAATCTCAGGTCGTGGCACAGTAGTAACAGGCCGTATCGAACGTGGTGTTGTTAACGTCGGTGAAGAAATTGAAATCGTTGGCGTTAAAGACACAGTAACAACAACCTGTACAGGTGTTGAAATGTTCCGTAAGCTGCTAGACCAAGGTGAAGCTGGCGACAACGTAGGTGTTTTATTACGTGGAACCAAACGTGAAGACGTAGAACGTGGTCAAGTACTAGCAAAACCAGGATCAATTACCCCTCATACGCATTTTGAAGCAGAAGTGTATGTACTAGGGAAAGATGAAGGTGGTCGTCATACACCATTCTTCAACGGTTACCGTCCACAGTTCTACTTCAGAACAACAGACGTAACAGGTGCATGTGACTTACCAGAAGGCGTAGAAATGGTAATGCCAGGTGACAATGTTCAAATGACCGTAAAACTAATCAACCCGATTGCGATGGAAGATGGCTTAAGATTTGCTATTCGTGAAGGTGGCCGTACAGTTGGCGCCGGTGTTGTTGCTAAAATTATTGAGTAATTATTATGTCAAAACAATCCATTAGAATTCGTTTAAAAGGCTTTGATCATCGTTTAATTGATCATGCGGCACGTGAAATTGTTGAAACGGCAAAAAGAACAGGCGCTCAAGTTATGGGTCCAATTCCTTTGCCAACAAAGAAGGAGCGTTTCACTGTTCTTATCTCTCCGCATGTCAATAAAGATGCAAGAGATCAATATGAGCTTCGTACGCACAAACGTATGATGGATATTGTTGAACCTACTGATAAAACAGTTGATGCATTGATGAAGCTTGATTTATCTGCTGGTGTTGACGTTCAGATTAAACTGAATTAAATCAATACATCTACATATTAAAGAGGAAAGATAATGTCTTTAGGATTAGTTGGCCGCAAGTGCGGAATGACAAGAGTATTTACAGATGAGGGTGATTCAATCCCGGTTTCTGTTGTGCAGGTGTTGTCAAATAGAATTACACGTGTGTTGAATAAAGAATCAGATGGTTATTCTGCAGTTCAAGTTACAACGGGTGAGAAGAAGAATTCTCGCGTAAATAAATCTAAAGCTGGTGAGTTTTCTAAAGCTGGCGTAGATGCTGGTCGTGGATTATGGGAATTTAGATTAGAGTCAGATAGTGATCTTGAAGTGGGTAATGATTTACCGCTTGAGATATTTGAGCCGGGTCAAAAGGTTGATGTTTGTGGTCGTAGTATTGGTAAAGGTTTTGCGGGTGTTATTAAGCGCTATAACTTCCAAATGCAAGATGCGACACACGGTAACTCTCTTTCTCATCGTGCTCCGGGTTCAATAGGTCAATGCCAAACACCTGGTAGAGTTGTGAAAGGAAAAAAAATGGCAGGTCATATGGGTAATAGACAAGTGACTACGCAAAACTTGGAAGTAGTGAGAGTAGATGTTGAAAAGTCTATCGTCCTTATAAAAGGTGCTATTCCTGGTGCAAAAAATGGTGACATAGTCATGACGCCAGCGATTAAACAAAAGAATAAGGCGTAAATTATGAAATTACAAATGCCTACAGTTGGAAAGGAAGTATCAGAAGTTGTATTCGGTCAAGAATATAACGAAGGTATTATTCACCAGTTGGTCGTTACATATATGGCTAATGCAAGAGCTGGAACCCGTGCTCAAAAAACACGGTCAGAAGTTAGTGGTGGTGGTGTAAAACCATGGAAACAAAAAGGAACTGGTCGTGCTAGAGCGGGAACTATCAGAAGCCCTATTTGGAGAACTGGTGGTGTAACGTTTGCCGCTAAGCCTCAAGATCACAGCAAAAAATTAAATAAAAAAATGTATTCAGTTGGAATGCGCTCAATCTTATCTGAGTTAATTAGACAAGATCGTTTGGTTATTATTGATTCTGTATCTATTGATGAGCCTAAGACCAAAGTATTGGATTCTTTGTTAAAAGAAAATGGATTAACCAGCGTTTTATTTGTATTGGCAGCTGAAGATAAAAATATTCAACTAGCTAGCCGTAACATTCATAAGGTAGATGTTTGTACAGCATATGAAATCGATCCTGTTTCATTACTTGCGTTTGAAAAAATTTGTGTCACTAAAGATGCATTAGCATTAATTGAGGAGCGTTTGAAATGAACCATGAGTTTTTGCTTCAACTAATCACCTCGCCTGTTGTTACTGAAAAAACAGCAATAGCGGCGGATACTTCTAATCAATATGTATTTAAAGTATTGAGTTCTGCAAATAAAATTGAAATTAAAGCAGCTGTTGAAAAGCTTTTCGAAGTAGATGTTGTATCTGTTAAAACATTAAATGTTAAAGGTAAAACGAAACGTTTTGGTCGCTTAATTGGTAAACGATCTGATGTTAAGAAAGCCTATGTGCGGATCAAGTCTGGTCAAGAAATTGAATTTGCTACCGCTTAACCTAAAGAAATAAAATATTATGGCAATTGTAAAAAGTAAACCAACGTCACCAGGATCAAGGTTTGTAGTAAGAGTAAACAACCCTGATTTAAGTAAAGACGGTCCTTATGCTCCGTTATTAGCTAAAAAATCAAAAACTGGTGGTCGTAATAATAATGGCAGAATTACCACGCGTCATCGTGGTGGTGGTCATAAGCAACATTACCGAATTATCGATTTTAAAAGAAATAAAATTGATGTTGTTGGTAAAGTAGAAACTCTTGAATATGATCCAAATAGAACTGCTAATATCGCTTTAATCGTTTATAATGACGGCGAAAGACGATACATGATTGCCCCTAAAGATCTTAAAGTTGGGGATGAAGTGGTTTCCTCTGAAGTAGCTCCTATTAAAATCGGTAACTGTATGCCAATGCGTAATATTCCCGTTGGTAGTCAGGTTCATTGTGTTGAGTTAAAGCCAGGTAAGGGCGCTCAAATTGCAAGAAGTGCGGGTACTGTCGTTCAAATTGTAGCTCGAGAGGGTGAGCATGTAACGCTAAGGCTTCGTTCTGGTGAGATGCGTAAAGTATTGGCGGCTTGTCGTGCAGTGATTGGCGAAGTTGGTAACGCTGAACATAGTTTGATTTCACTTGGTAAAGCCGGTGCTAAAAGATGGCGTGGGGTAAGGCCTACTGTTCGTGGTGTTGCTATGAACCCTGTTGATCACCCGCATGGTGGTGGTGAGGGTCGAACATCTGGTGGTCGTCATCCGGTTTCTCCATGGGGGGTGCCTGCTAAAGGTTATAAGACACGCAAAAATAAGCGTACTGACAATTTAATTGTAAGAAATAGAACAAAACGTTAAGGAATTATAGTGCCTAGATCAATTAAAAAAGGCCCTTTTATCGACCTTCATTTAATGAAGAAAGTTGAAGTGGCTATAGAAACAAATAATAGACGCCCAATCAAGACATGGTCGCGACGTTCAGTTATAGCGCCTAATATGGTTGGTTTAACTATTGCTATTCACAATGGTCGTTTACATTTGCCTGTGTTGATTAGTGAAAATATGGTTGGCCACAAACTTGGCGAGTTTGCATTAACTCGTACCTATCGTGGTCACGTTGTTGACAAAAAATCAAGGTAGGATGAGTTAAAGATGGAAGTTAAAGCAATATTAAAAAATGCAAACTTTTCGGCCCAAAAAGGCAGATTGGTTGCTAACCAAATTCGTGGTGTAAATGTTGAAGCTGCATTGAATACTTTATCGTTTAGCACAAAAAAAGCAGCGTTTAGTTTTAAGAAATTATTAAACTCAGCTATTGCTAATGCTGAGCATAACGAAGGTGCTGATGTTGATGAGTTGTTTATTTCAACTGTCTACGTGGATGAAGCGCCTACATTAAAGCGTTTCAAAGCAAGAGCAAAAGGTCGTGGTAATAAAATCTTAAAAAGAAATTGCCATTTAACACTTGAAGTAAGTGACACTAAGTAAAGAGTAAATAGATATGGGTCAAAAAGTACATCCTACAGGTATACGTCTCGGTATTGTTAAAGACTGGACTTCACGCTGGTATGCTAATTCACAAGCTTACCCTGAAATGCTGCGCCAAGATCTTATTGTTAGAGATTTCTTGAAAAAGAAATTGATGAGTGCGTCTGTTAGTCGAATTCAAATTAATCGTCCTGCATCTAATGCTCAAATCACGATTCATACCGCAAGGCCAGGTATTGTGATTGGTAAAAAAGGTGGTGATGTTGATTCGTTGCGTGCTGAAGCAAGCAAGATTATGGGTGTGCCAGTTCAAATTAATGTTGAAGAAATTAGAAAACCAGAGCTTGATGCTTTATTGGTGGCAGAAGGTGTTGCTCAGCAACTAGAAAAAAGAATTATGTTTAGGCGCGCTATGAAGCGAGCGGTAACAAATACAATGAGGCTTGGTGCTGAAGGTATTAAGATCAAAGTGAGTGGTCGATTAAACGGTGCGGATATCGCCAGAAATGAATGGTATAGAGAAGGGCGAGTACCTTTGCATACATTACGTGCTGATATTGATTATGGGTTTACTGAGGCATTGACAACTTACGGTATTTTAGGAATTAAAGTCTGGATTTTCAAAGGTGAAGTATTTGAAGAGAAAGGTTTGCCTGATTTAAATAGCAAAAATGCTTCTGGAGAATAGGTAAAATCTATGTTGCAACCAAAAAGAACTAAATTTAGAAAAGCTCATAAAAATAGAAACACTGGGCTAGCTCATAGAGGAAGCAAGGTTAGCTTTGGTGAGTTTGGGCTTAAGTCTATAGAGCGTGGCAGGATGACAGCTCGTCAAATTGAAGCTGGGCGTCGTGCAATTACTAGGCATATTAAACGTGGCGGTAAAGTTTGGATTCGTGTTTTTCCAGACAAGCCAATTACCAAAAAACCTCTAGAGGTTCGTATGGGTAAAGGGAAAGGTAGTGTTGAATTTTGGGTTGCTCAAATCAAACCTGGAACAATGTTATTTGAACTACAGGGTGTTTCAAAAGAAATAGCCCAAGAAGCATTTGCACTGGCATCTGCTAAATTCCCTTTTAAAACTAAATTTGCTGAACGGACAATAATGTAATGAAAGCATCAGAATTAAGAGAAAAGACAGTCACAGATCTAAATGATCTTCTGTTGGAATTAAGAAAAGAACAATTTAATTTGCGTATGCAAAATGCAACGGGGCAGTTAAATCAAGTAGATCAATTCGGAAAAATCCGTGTTGATGTGGCTAGAATAAAAACTATTCTGAACGAAAAATCAGGTGAAGAATAATGAGTGAAGCGGAAAAGAATATCAGAACTATTACTGGACAAGTTGTTAGTAATAAGGCTGATAAAACTATTACTGTTAAAGTTACTCGTCAAGTAAAGCATGAGCTTTATGGTAAATTTATTAAGCGTTCTACTAACTTTCATGCTCATGATGAAAGTAACTCGTGTAATGAAGGCGATCTCGTGTCTTTAGTGGCATGTCGTCCAATTTCTAAGTCTAAAACTTGGAAATTACACGAAATAATAGAAAAAACTAAATAAGAATTATTAGGGTTTAATTATGATTCAAATGCAAACAAGGTTGGATGTTGCTGATAACAGTGGTGCGCGTAGTGTTATGTGTATTAAGGTGCTCGGCGGTTCACATAAGCGCTATGCAAGAATTGGCGATATCATTAAAGTAAGTATCAAAGAAGCAATACCGCGCGGTAAAGTTAAAAAAGGTGATGTTGTTGATGCTGTTGTTGTGAGAACTAAAAAAGGTGTTCGTCGTTCTGATGGATCGCTAATTAGGTTTGATGGAAATGCAGCTGTATTGTTAAATGCAAATCTACAGCCTATCGGAACTCGTATTTTTGGCCCGGTTACTCGTGAGTTAAGAAATGAGAAATTTATGAAAATCATTTCACTTGCGCCAGAAGTGATTTAGGTCAATAGGTTAATTATGAATAAGATCAAAAAAGGTGATGAAGTTATTGTGCTTACCGGTAAAGATAAAGGTAAGCGTGGAACTGTATTAAAAATAGCTTCTGAAGACAAGTTGCTTGTAGAAGGGATTAATATGGTTAAAAAACATCAAAAACCAAATCCTAACAAAGGTATTGAAGGCGGGATTGTTGAAAAACAAATGCCAATTCAACTTTCTAATGTTGCTATATATAATTCGCAAACTCAAAAAGCGGATCGTGTTGGATTTAGGGTGTTAGAGGACGGTAAAAAAGTTCGTTTTTTCAAGTCAAACAATGAAGTTGTTGACGCTTAAGTTCTAGAGAATAATTATGAGTACATTACAAAGCCAGTATAAAGAAAAAATTGTTCCATCATTAATGGATGAGCTTAAGTTTAAGTCAATTATGGAAGTTCCTAAAATCACTAAAATTACTCTTAATATGGGTGTAGGTGATGCGGTAGCTGATAAGAAAGTAATTCAAAATGCAGTTGCTGATTTAGAAAAGATTTCTGGTCAAAAACCAATTATAACAATATCAAAAAAATCTATTGCTGGTTTTAAAATCAGAGATGATATGCCTATTGGCTGTAAGGTTACATTACGTAATGAGCGTATGTATGACTTTATTGAGCGCCTTGTTTATATTGCGATACCACGTATTAGAGATTTCCGTGGTTTAAGTGCTAAATCTTTTGATGGACGCGGCAACTATTCAATTGGTGTTACAGAACAAATCATATTTCCTGAAATAGATTATGATAAAATTGATAAAATTCGTGGTTTAGATATAGCAATAACTACGACTGCAAAAAATGATGATGAAGGTCGTGCTTTATTAAGTGCCTTTAACTTCCCAATCAAGAAACAAGGTTAAATAATGGCTAAGAAATCCATGATAGCGCGTGAAGATAAGCGAACTAAGTTAGTTGCTAAATATTCAGCCAAAAGAAAAGAATTAAAAGAAATCATTAGAAGTCCTAAATCAACTATTGAGCAAGTTATTGCAGCTCAAGTTTCGTTGGTTAAATTACCTAGAGACTCTAGCCCTGTGCGCCAGCGCAATCGTTGTAATATTACTGGTCGCCCACATGGTTATTATCGTAAATTTGGTTTGGGTCGTAACAAGCTACGTGAAGCTACAATGCGTGGTGATGTGCCTGGTTTATCTAAAGCCAGCTGGTAATTAAGGAGTAAATTATGAGTATGAGCGATCCAATAGCGGATATGTTGACAAGAATCCGTAACGCACATGCAGCTGAAAAATTCTCAGTTGTCATGCCGTTTTCAACAAAAAAACAAGCGCTGGCTGAATTATTAAAATTAGAAGGGTATATAACAGACTCTAAAAAAATTGATGAGTCTACGGCTAAGCCTAACCTTGAAGTAACGCTTAAATATTTTCAAGGACAACCCGTTATCGAAAAAATTGACCGTGTTAGTAAGCCGGGCCTTAGAATTTATAAATCTAAAAATGACTTACCAACAGTACGTGGGGGCTTAGGTGTTGCTGTTATATCAACATCAAAAGGTTTGATGAGTGATCGTAATGCACGCACCCAAGGTTTTGGCGGCGAAGTTATTTGTTACGTTAGTTAATTAGGTTTAAATATGTCAAGAATTGCAAAAAATCCAGTTGATGTTCCATCTGATGTTGAAGTTAAACATAGTGCTGGTAATGTAACTGTAAAAGGTAAAAATGGTGAATTGAATTGCCAATTATTATCTCAGGTTGCTATGGAAATTAGTGATAACCAACTTAAGTTTCAACCAACGGATGATTCAAAAAAATCTATGGCTTTAACAGGAACTTTTCGTTCTTTAGTTAATAACATGGTTTTTGGTGTTACTACAGGTTTTGAAAAAAAACTTGAGTTACGTGGAGTTGGTTATCGTTCTCAGGTTAAGGGTAAATCTTTAAATTTAACATTAGGGTTCTCACACCCAGTTAATTTTGATATTCCAGTTGGAATAACAATAGAAACACCTTCACAAACTGAGATAGTAATAAAAGGTGCTGATAAGCAATTAGTTGGTCAAGTAGCTGCAAATATAAGAGCTTTTAGACCCCCCGAGCCTTATAAAGGTAAAGGTATACGCTATGTTGGTGAACACATTGTAATGAAAGAAGCTAAGAAAAAATAAGGCTTAATAATGAATAAGAAAGAAACTCGCCTTCGTAGGGCTACAAAAACTAGAAGTCGTATCAAGACTAAACGTATTGATCGATTAAGTGTTCATAGAACACCTCGCCACATATATGCGCAAATTATCAGTGCGGATGGAGTTACGGTTATTACTTCTGCTTCTACATTGTTATCAGATGTGAAAAGTGAAGTTAAATATTCTGGAAATATTGATGCTGCAAGTGTTGTAGGTAAAGTTTTAGCCGAACGTGCTGTAAAAGCTGGTGTAACTAAAGTGGCTTTTGATCGTTCAGGGTTTAAATATCACGGTAGAGTTAAGGCATTAGCTGACGCTGCACGTGAAAATGGTTTGGAATTTTAGAGGCAATTATGGCATCACCACAAGCACAAAATAGTCAAGACGATTTACAAGAGAAGCTTATCACTGTTAGAAGAATTTCTAAGGTAGTTAAAGGTGGTAGACAGTTTAGATTTTCAGCACTTACTGTTGTAGGCGATGGTAATGGTCGTGTTGGTTTTGGTATTTGCAAAGCACGTGAAGTTCCAGTTGCTATTCAAAAAGCTATGGAACAAGCTCGAAAAAATATGCGTCAAGTAAAGCTCAAAGATAATACGCTTCAATATGATATTACTGCAAGATATGGTGCTGCGTCTGTTTTTATGAAGCCTGCATCTGAAGGTACTGGCATTATTGCTGGTGGTGCTATGAGAGCTGTATTTGATGTCGTTGGTGTTCACAATGTTCTAGCTAAGTGTGTAGGCAGTAACAACCCTGCCAATGTTGTAAGAGCTACAATAAAAGGTTTAACTGACATGACAGATGCTGAGGCCGTCGCTATGAAGCGTGGCAAATCAGTTGAAGAAATTATTGGAAAATAAAATGGCTGATAAAAAAATTAAATTAACAATGGTCCGTAGTGCTAATGGACGTTTGGCGTCACATAAAGCCTGTATTGCCGGCTTAGGTATAAGAAAAATGCATCAAACTGTTGAAGTTATTGATACACCTGAAAATAGAGGCATGGTGAATAAAGTTCACTACATGCTTGAAGTGGAAGAGGGATAACATGTTTTTAAACACAATCAAACCTGCTAAAGGTAGTACTAAAGTAGCAAAAAGAGTCGGTCGTGGTATCGGTTCTGGATACGGAAAAACCTGTGGACGTGGACATAAAGGTCAAAAATCTCGTTCTGGTGGCCAAACTAAAATTGGTTTCGAAGGTGGGCAAATGCCTATTCAGCGTAGATTGCCTAAATTAGGTTTTAATTCTGCTAAGAAAAGGTTAACGTCTGAAGTTAGATTGTCTGAATTAAACTTATTAAATGATGACGTTATTACATTAGATGTATTGATTGCAGCTAATATTGTTCCAATTTTTACTAAACGCGTAAAAGTTATTTTATCAGGTGAAGTTACCTCTGCTGTTAAATTGAAAGGTCTTGTTGCAACGTCTGGTGCAAAGAAGGCCATTGAAGCAGCTGGCGGAAGCATAGAGTCTTAAATGTCTGTACTTGGCTCATCTGCTGCTGGTGGTTCTGGCGGTTCTAAAAATCTTTCTGAACTAAGACAACGTATATTTTTTGTTCTTGGTGCTCTTTTCGTTTTCAGAATCGGGGCGCATATTCCAGTACCTGGAATAGATCCTAAGGCATTAGAGTTAATGTTTGAACAGCAAGCCGGAACCATACTTGATATGTTCAATATGTTTTCAGGTGGAGCACTTAAGAGATTAAGTATATTTGCTTTAGGCATCATGCCTTATATTTCTGCATCTATTATTATTCAATTGATGACATCGGTTGTACCTAAGCTTGAACAGCTTAAAAAAGAAGGTGAATCAGGTAAGCGTAAAATCACACAATACACTCGTTATTCAACTGTTGTACTTGCAACATTACAGGCAGTTGGCATGGCGACGGCTATTCAATCGCAAACAGCTGGTGGATTAGCTGTTGTGTTTAACCCAGGCCCATCATTTATTTTTACTGCTGTTGTTACGCTTGTTTGTGGAACGATGTTTTTAATGTGGCTTGGTGAACAGGTTACTGAACGTGGAATTGGCAACGGTATATCACTAATCATATTCGCAGGTATCGTCGCTGGTTTGCCATCTGCAATTGGTGGTACGCTTGAGTTAGTAAGAACAGGTGAAATTAATTCATTTACAGCTATTATATTGTTCATTCTAGCGATAGCAGTTACTGCATTTGTAATTTTCGTTGAACGTGCTCAAAGACGAATTAAGATTAATTATGCTAAGCGTCAACAAGGTAATCGTATGGTTGCTGGGCAATCAAGTTTCTTGCCTTTAAAATTAAATATGGCTGGTGTTATACCGCCAATTTTCGCTTCAAGTATTATTCTTTTTCCTTCAACTATAGCTGGCTGGTTCGGTAGTAATGAAGGGTTTGGATGGCTGCAAGATGTTTCATCAATGCTGTCGCCTGGGCAACCGATTTATATTATGTTTTATGCGGCTGCAATTATATTTTTCTGCTTTTTTTATACGGCTTTGGTTTTTAATTCTAGAGATACATCTGATAACCTAAAAAAATCAGGTGCTTTTATTCCTGGAATTAGACCGGGAGAACAAACAACTAAATACATCGATTCTGTGATTACCAAACTTACATTATTAGGTGCTATTTACATTACTGCTGTGTGTTTGTTGCCAGAGTTTTTAATCGTGTATTTTAATGTTCCATTTTATTTTGGTGGTACATCATTATTAATTATTGTTGTTGTTGTCATGGATTTTATAGCTCAAATGCAATCGCATCTTATGTCGCAACAATATGAAGGACTTATGAAAAAGGCCAACCTTAAAGGTTAATGGTTTCAAGGTATAGGAGTTGAAATGAAAGTTAGAGCATCGGTAAAAAAGATTTGTCGTAATTGTAAAGTTGTAAGAAGAAATCGTGTTGTACGCATTATCTGTAAGGATGGCCGTCATAAACAACGCCAAGGTTGATAGTTTAGCTTGTAGTTAAGCGCTATTCAGATTAAAATTGCCGGTTTTCTACTGGCCAAATTAACGGAGAAGATTCATGGCACGTATTGCCGGAATAAACATACCAGACAATAAACACGTTGTGATCTCACTAACGTCAATATTTGGTATTGGATTAACACGATCAAAAAAGATTTGTGAAAAAGTAAAAATTGATACTGCCACTAAGGTTCGTGAACTAAGTGAAGATCAATTAGAACTAATTAGAACAGAAGTTGGAGCTTATGTTATTGAGGGTGATTTGAGACGTGAAGTTTCAATGAACATCAAAAGGCTTTTAGATTTAGGTTGTTTTAGGGGTATACGCCACCGCCGTAGTTTACCGGTTAGAGGCCAGCGTACTAAAACGAATGCTAGGACTCGTAAAGGTCCACGCAAACCCATTAGAAAATAAGATTTAATTAAAGGAATCAATCAGTATGGCTAATCCCAGTCGTAGTAAAAAGAAATTAAAAAAGAATGTAGTTGATGGCATTGTTCATGTTCATGCGACATTTAATAACACTATCGTCACTATTACAGATAGAAAAGGTAATGCATTATCTTGGGCTACGGCAGGTGGATCTGGATTTAGAGGTTCTAGAAAAAGTACTCCGTTTGCTGCACAGGTCGCTGCAGAACGTGCGGGTGAAATTGCTAAAGAATATGGAATGAAAAACCTTGAAGTTAGAATTAAAGGCCCTGGTCCTGGAAGAGAATCTTCGGTTCGTGCTTTAAACAATATTGGGTTTAATATCACTTATATCGAAGATGTAACTCCAATCCCACATAATGGCTGCCGTCCGCCAAAGAAAAGACGCGTTTAATAGGATTATCTAATGGCTAAATATACAGATTCAAAATGTCGCTTATGTCGTCGTGAAGGCGAAAAGTTATTTTTAAAAGGTGAGAAATGCTATACAGCAAAATGCGCAATGGAAAAACGTGCATATCCACCGGGACAACATGGGCAACGTAGGTCTCGTTTAACTGACTATGCACTACAGTTAAGAGAAAAACAAAAGCTTCGTCGTACTTATGGCATTCTTGAAAAACAATTTCGTGGGTACTATACGGAAGCAGCTCGCATTAAGGGTTCTACAGGTGAAAACTTGTTACAACTTCTTGAATGTAGACTTGATAATGTAGTGTACAGAATGGGTTTTTCTGCTTCAAGATCTGAAGCTCGTCAGTTAGTTAGACATAATGGCATTGTTGTTAATGGTCAACGTGTGAACATACCTTCATTCCAGATTAAAGCGAATGACATTATAGAAGTTAAAGAATCTGCTAAATCACAGACTCGTATTAAGGCTGCTCTAGACTTTGTAGAACAGCGTGGTTTACCTGAATGGGTTGAATTAGATTCAAAAAAAATGCAAGGTACTTTCAAAGTAATGCCTGAAAGATCTGACTTGCCAGCTGAAATCAACGAACATCTTGTTGTTGAGCTGTACTCTAAGTAATTATCTAAGGAATAATAATGCAAAATTTACTTGCTGGTTTTTTACAACCTAAAGTCTCTGGAATTCAATCTAAATCTGCTAATCGTTCTAAAGTGACGATTGAGCCTATGGAGCATGGTTTTGGTCATACATTAGGCAATGCTATACGACGTGTTTTGTTATCTTCTATTCCTGGTTGTGCTGTAACTGAAATAAGCATTGATGGTGTTCTGCACGAATATACGACAATTGATGGTGTTCAAGAAGACGTTGTTGATATTATGCTCAATCTAAAAAATTTAGCGGTTAAACTGACGGCTAAAGATGAAGTATTGTTAACTATTAATAAAAAAGGGCCATGCCAGGTTACTGCCGGCGACATTACAATTGATCATGATGTTGAAATTGTTAATCCTGAATTAGTGATTGCTAATCTTACATCTAATGGATCACTTTCAATGAGCATCAAAGTTGAACGTGGCACAGGTTATAAAACCGCTGTTTCTCGTAAACAAGAAGATGAAGATCTTGCAATTAGTACTTTGTTGTTAGATGCTTCTTTTAGCCCTATTAAAAAAGTATCTTATAAAGTTGATGCCGCTCGTGTTGAACAGCGTACTAACCTTGATAAGTTAATTATTGATTTAGAGACAAATGGTACTGTAGATCCAGAAGAAACTATTAGAGCTGCTGCAACAATCTTACATCACCATCTAGCTGTGTTTGTTGATTTAAAAGACATAGTTGAAGAACCTGATGTTCCTGCAGAGCCTACATTTGATCCAATTTTACTTCGTCCTGTAGACGACCTAGAATTGACTGTACGATCAGCTAATTGCTTAAAATCAGAACAAATATTTTACATTGGTGACTTAATTCAACGTACTGAAGTTGAGCTATTAAAAGCGCCTAATTTAGGAAAAAAATCACTAACAGAAATCAAAGATGTCCTTGCTTCTAAAGGTATGTCTTTAGGAATAAGGCTTGAAAACTGGCCACCATCTAGTTTGATTACTAGTGACAAAGTAGTCGCTTCAATTTAATTTAAGGATTTAATCATGCGTCATCGTAAATCAGGTCGTCAGCTAAATAGAAATAGCAGCCACCGTAAAGCTATGTTTAAAAATATGGCTAACTCTCTTATAGATCATGAAGTTATTAAAACAACTTTACCAAAAGCAAAAGAACTTCGTCGTTTTATTGAACCCCTAATAACGGCATCTAAAACTGACTCAGTGGCTAAAAGAAGGCTTGTTTTTTCTCGTTTAAGAGATAAAGATAGTGTTTCTAAATTATTTAATAATCTAGCTCCTCGTTTTCAAGCCCGTCCTGGTGGCTATCTCCGTATCTTAAAATGTGGTTTTAGACCTGGTGATAATGCACCTATGGCTTATGTTGAACTTGTGGACAGAGAAAGTTCATCAGCTGAATAGCTTTAAATAATACATCAATAAAAAAGCCGGCATACGCCGGCTTTTTTATTGAAACTGATAATTACTATCGCTGTAATAAATCAATTTTATTAGTTTTTGTAGCCCATTCATCCGCATCATCTGGTGCCGGCTTGATATCTGTTATAACTGGCCATAAAGGTGTTAGTTCTGCATTTAAGGCTATAAAATATTCTTGCCCTTCTGGTAGCTCATCTTCTGAATATATTGCTTCTACAGGGCATTCAGGCTCGCATAATGTACAGTCAATACATTCGTCTGGGTCAATTACTAAAAAATTAGGCCCTTCGTGAAAACAGTCTACCGGGCATACATCTACGCAGTCCGTGTATTTACACTTTATGCAAGATTCAGTTACTACAAATGTCATTCTTGTTCCTTATGGTTAATTACTTTAAATATTATAATCAATTTCAATATATTATTTCTATTTTTGATTTTTGTTTACGTATCAAAATGAGATTGCAAACCGTAAACCCATTATCATTAATATTGTTGCAATAATATTTTTAAGCATCTTATCTGGAATAACTTTGCCTACTTTGCTCCCAAGATAAACAGCCGGTAAGGAGCCAATAATTAAACTTGTCAACAAATTAAAATCTATGTTACCTAGGTGAAGGTGACCTAATCCTGCTATTGCTGTAAGCGGCACTGCATGAGCTATATCTGTTCCTACAACCTTGTTCGACAACATATTGGGGTAGAGAATTAGTAATATTGCACTTCCAATTGCACCTGCACCTACCGATGAAATTGTTACTAACACACCTAAACATGCTCCTAATATTATTATATTTCTCGGTTTTGGTTTTTGGGTTGATTTAAACTTAATGAGCCTTTGTTTGAATATGATGATAATTGACGTACACACCAGCATGACGCCCAATACTAAAGATATTATTTGTGCAAATACATCGTCTGATATATTCAATGCTTGTATAGCAAATACAGATACGATCGACGCAGGAATACTGCCAAGGCATAAGTTTTTGGCTATTGTCCAATCTATGTTTTTAAATTTATGATGTGAGTACACACCGCCTGCTTTTGTTATGGCTGCGTAAAGTAAATCAGTACCGACTGCTATAGCGGGTTGTACTTGGAACCCAAGAACCAATAGTGGTGTCATCAAAGAGCCACCACCAACACCAGTTATTCCGATAACGAAACCAACGCTTGCTCCAGCAAAAATGTAATAAATATCCAAGGAGGAGCTGCTGTGTAAGAAAGGTGTTGAAATATAATATAAAATGCTTATAATAAAAAGTAATAATAATTTCTATATTAATAACTAAAAGAAATATGTGTTATGAAGTTACAACAACTTAGATATATCTGGGAAGTGTCAAAAAACAATCTAAACGTTTCTGCTACAGCTGAAGCTATTTATACATCGCAACCTGGAATAAGTAAACAAATTCGTATTCTTGAAGATGAATTAGGTATTCCAATTTTTATTCGTAATGGTAAACACTTGGTTGATATGACGCCAGCGGGTAAGAAAATTGTCGAATTGGCTGGCCATATTCTTATGCAAACAGATAATATTAAGAGTATTGCAAGAGAATATTGTGATGAAAATAGTGGGACGTTATCTATTGCTACTACGCATACTCAAGCCCGCTATGCCTTACCAACGGTTATTAAAACGTTTATGTCTGAAATGGCGGATGTTTCATTAGATATCCAACAGGGCACGCCAGTACAGATATCAGAGATGGTCTCACATGGTGCGGTTGATTTAGCTATAGCGACTGAAGCAATCGAGCTTTATGACAACCTTATTATGCTACCTTGTTATTCTTGGGATAGATGTTTACTTGTACCTAAGGGGCATGAGTTAACTAAATTGAGTGATGTCACATTAGCTGACGTCTCAAGTTACCCTCTTATTACCTATGTGTTCGGGTTTACAGGCCGCTCTAAATTGGATGAAGCTTTTCAGTCTGAAAACTTAAAACCTGAAGTGGCCCTTACAGCTGTTGATGCGGATGTTATTAAGACATATGTTCGTCTTGGCTTAGGTGTCGGGATTGTAGCGCGTATGGCCTATGATGAGGAGGCTGACGGGGATCTTGTTGCTATCAATGCGGGGCACTTGTTTGGCAAAAGTATTACTAGGATTGGTATACGAAAAGATACTTTCCTTCGAAGTTACATGTACGAATTTATTCGCTTATTTGCGCCACATTTATCGAAGGAAATTGTGTCAAAAGCGATGGAATTAAAGGATCAATTATTAATTGATGAGCTTGTTAAAGACATTCAATTGCCGCATTTCTAAATGTTCGGTAGATATGACTATCTAAAGTTTGAATTTAAGAGTTTGAATGTAACCCGCATTCTTTATTAACGGCATTTTCCCACCACCACCTGCCTTCACGAGGGTCTTGATGTGGAAGTGTGGCGCGTGTGCAGGGTTGGCAACCAATGCTTACGTAACCTTGCTGATGAAGCGTGTTAAAAGGTACATCGAGTGCTCTTATATAAGACCATACATCTTCCGATGTCCAATTGCATAGGGGGTTGAATTTTGTTAATTGGCCGTCACAACCTTTAAAGCTTGGATCTATTTCAGCAATAGATAAGCTATTTCTTGTTTCTTTGCTTTGGTCTTTTCGTTGCCCTGTAATCCACCCATTTAACGTGAGAAGGTGTTTTTTGAGTGGTTCAACTTTTCTTATTCCGCAACATTCACTATGTCCATCTTTATAGAAGCTAAATAAGCCTTTTTTTAATGTTAAATCTTGTAGGGTCGTAGGGTCCGGCGTCAGTATATTAATGTTAATGTTGTAATGATCCATTACTGCCTGGATGAATTGATATGTTTCAGGGTGCAAGCGACCAGTATCCAGTGTGAATACTGATGGGTTAAGTTTTAATTTACAGGCCATATCAATCAATACAACATCTTCAGCACCACTAAATGAAATAGCGATGTTGTTAGTTTGAGCATAAATGCTCTTTAATATGTCTCTTGGTTGTTGGTCTTGTAGTTCTTTTTGTAAAATTTGAATATCCATTTCGACGCTATTTATTTCTAGTCATTCAGTGTAACAAATAACATGGTTTCGAATAATTCATAAATACGATAAGGATATAAACAAATGCGTTGCTTAAGCCACATTTTTATATACAGGGGGTTTAGACCGCTCTTGTTTTTAATGGTTTATTCAGAAGAAAAATATTCTTTTAAATAGTCATCAAAAGAGAGCGTATCGGCAGATTCTATTTGTTGTTGGTCTTTGTGTGATTGTTCAGCTGCTTTATCAAAGAAACTTTGTTGTTCGGCAGAAAGCTGTTGTTGTGAATAGTATGTTTGATGTTCTTGCGATTTCTTTAAAGCAAATTTAAAGAAAGGGAGACTCTCATCTTTCATCATGTTTAAAAGACGAGCGGATGGTGTTAGAGACGCATCGTTGAATTTATTTACTTGGTATTTCAATGAAGAGGAATAGGGCTTGGTTGGATCGTCAGCATCTAAAATATGACATAAAGCCTCCATTTCATTGCAAATTTCTAATCCCCAGTCTTTAAGTTTTATGCTGTCATTACAACGATGTAACGTTAAGTCTTTTGCCCTACCTTGAGAGGCTACTTGCGTAAGATTATTGTCTACACATTCCTTTTCATGGCTTGATAAATCAGGGCTATCGGTAAGCAGGCAAAAAATCATAAAGGCTTCTAGAAAATATAATTGTTGCTCGCTTGTGCCTGACGGGTCGAAAGCGCCTAAGTCAACCGATCGCAGTTCGACATATCTAACACCGCGTTCTTTGAGTGCATTACTGGGGCGCTCACTGGATTTTGCTATTTGTTTAGGTCGAACATTGCTGTAGTACTCATTTTCAATTTGAAGAATGTTAGTGTTGAGTTGTTTGTGATTATTGTGTGAATCTTTTAGACCAATTTTTTCATACTCTGAATAAGAAGTATGGGTTGCTGCGCTTAGGTTTTTTACATAATCTTCAAGGTTGTTGTAGGAAACGTCTATGTTGGATTGGCTGTCATTCTTATAGCCAATATCGCTCATTCTAAGAGAGGTGCTATTAGGTTCAAATAGCGTGCCGTAGTCAAACTCTTCAAAGCTATGATCTTGATCCTTTAAAAATGACTTACAGATAGCGGGTGACGCGCCAAACAAATATAAAACTAACCAACCATAACGATGAAGGTTACGGGTCATATCCAGGTAACGGCCGGAAATAAAGTCTTGAGTGGGTTGTGTGTTATCTTCGATTTGTTGGTAAATAGGCCAAAATGTTTCGGGTAGGGAATAATTAAAATGAATACCTGCAATTGCTTGCATGCTGCGACCATACCTATGCCACAAGCCAACGCGATAGACATGTTTCATTTGTCCAACGTTAGATTGGCCATAGTTTGCTATTGGGATGCTCTTTTCACCATCAACAACACAGGGCATGCTGGTTCCCCAAAGTAGTTCATCGCCAAGGTGCTGGTAAGTATAGGTATGCAAGGCTTCCATAAATGAGATGCACTCTTTCACATCACTTAACGGTGGAGTAATAAACTCCATTAAAGCTTCTGAATAATCTGTTGTGATATAGGGGTTGGTTAAGGCAGCACCTAAACTAAAAGGGTGTGGAGTCTGTGCAATCTTTCCTTCAGGGTTGACACGTAAGCTTTCTTTTTCTAACCCTTTTAAGCCGCCACATAAGGAATGGGCTTGTTGAGTTTTAAGAAGCTTGTTTATCCTTTCTTTAATGTGAGAGTACAACGATTCATCCACCTGTTAAGATATTTTAAATATTATATATGACTGAAGTAGAGATGGGTGTTTGAGGTGATGCTAAGTAATTATGCGAATAAAATTGGCGCAACCCTAAAAATAAGGTTGTTGTTAACTACCGTTATATTGTGTTTGTTTGGATTCTATATTAATGACGATGCTAAGACACGCGAACCTGTTGAGGTGGTTAGAGTGATTGATGGCGATACAGTTGTTTTGGCAGATGACAGGCACGTTAGATTGCTGGGTATTAATGCGCCAGAAATATCGCACCAAGGCGGAGTTAATGAGGCGGGAGCAATAAAAGCAAAGGAAGTGCTGGAGAGTCTGTTAGCAAATACGCCTCATTTTTTAGAAAGTGATAAAGAATCGTTTGATCATTACGGCCGAACATTAGCTTATCTGATTAATGAAGAGGGTAGTAACATTAATGTAGAACTTGTGAAACGAGGGTTGGCAACGGTTAGTTTATATCCACCTAACCTTAAATACAGCCAGCGTTTAATTAATGCCCAACAGCTAGCAGAAATTGAAGGGCTAGGTATTTGGGGACTACCTTCTTATGAACTTGTTAGTATTAATGTTTTGGCTCAGACAAAAAAGAAAGGTTGGGGTAGGTTTCGTGGTGAAGTAACCAAGATAGATGTTAATAAAAAAGGTGTAAAAGTTTGGATGGGCGAGGATGTGTACATTTGGATAAAACAGTCAAACTTGCGATACTTTTCTGACTTGGATGATTATTTTCAACAACCAGTGGAAGTTCGTGGTTGGCCTAGAAAGTGGGGAAAGTATTGGTCAATTCAAGCAAGGCATTCTAGCCAGCTGATTAATCTGGAAGATTGAGATATTACCGTTCTGTGAGTAATTTATTGAGTTCCGTTGGTTTGGAATAATGATAGCCTTGCGCAAAATCAACGCCAATTTCTTTTAGCATGTCTGCAGTCGTTTGGTTTTCAACCCATTCTGCGACGGTCTTTTTACCCATTATTTGACCAATTTCGTTAATCGATTTAACCATGGCGGCATCAATTGGGTCAGTTGTGATGTCTTTTACGAATGAGCCGTCTATTTTTAAGTAATCAACTGGAAAGTTTTTTAAATAACCGAAAGAGGATAAACCACTGCCAAAATCATCCAATGCAAACTGACAGCCCATTTCTTTTAATGAAGTGATAAACGAATTGGCGGCTGTTAGGTTTGTTACAGCAGCTGTTTCTGTGATTTCAAAACAAATTTGAGAGGGTCGAGTATCGGCTACCTTAAATGTTTCCTGAATAAATGCAAGAAAACCATGTTCAGTTAAGCTGGCTGCTGATAAGTTGATATTAAAGACATCGTCTGTGTGTATTTTATGCTTGAATTTATTGAGGGTATGTAAGGTGTTTTCAATAACCCATTTATCTAAATGGCTGGACAGGTTGTAGCGTTCTGCAGCTGGTAAAAAAGCACCGGGTGGAATAACTTCACCTGATTCGTTAAGGCGTATCAATATTTCAAAGTGTGTCGGACTTTGCGCATCATCTTGTAATTCAATAATTGCTTGAGCGTGCAATTCGAAGTAATTTTCTTGAAGCGCTTTTTGTATTCGTGGTACCCAACCCATTTGCCCATTGGTTAAAGTCATCTCATCATCATCGGGACGATAAACATGGATACGGTTTCGACCTTGTTCTTTAGCAGAAAAGCAAGCAGCATCAGCGTGTTGCATTGCCTGTGTTGGCGACGTGCTAGGGTTTATTGTAGAGAGACCTATCGAAACACCCAGTCTGAATGTTTTGTCTTCCCAGTGGAAGGTATGTTCAACGATGGTTGATTTGATTTTGGTGGCAATTTTAAATGCCTCGTCTATATCACAATCATGGATAAGAATGCCGAACTCATCACCACCAAGGCGAGCTAGTGTATCTGTTTTCCGAACGCCCTTAATTAATTCTGCTGAGAGTTGGCGTAATAATTCATCACCGGCCGTGTGACCGCAGGTGTCATTAATAATCTTGAACTGATCCAAGTCTAAATAACATAAAATATGTTGGTACGATTCCGTTGATGTGCTTTTAGCTAACGCTTTTTCAAATGCGTGGCGATTGTATAAATCGGTTAGAGCATCGTGTTGAGCTCGGTGTTCCATTTCGCTGGTCATTTGTTTGGAACGACTGATGTCACGGATAATCATCACGCAGCCAATTAATTGATGATTAGGGCTGTGCAAAGGAGAAATAGAGCAGTCGATATGGGCAGATATTTGCTGATTGTTAGTTAAGGTTAAGTGGTTTAAGCTAAATGACATGTTGGTGCTGATGCATAACGCAATGGGGTCTTGCGCCTCTTGTTCAGAATGCTCGTCGTTTAAACTACATAGCGTTGCTAAGGTCAATCCAATAGCTGCTTGTTTGTCGGTAGATAATAATTTTTCGGCTTTACGATTTAATGATGTGATTAAACCATCTTGATCAGTCGTTATAACGGCTTCATTAATGGACTCAAGAGTTATTTGTGCTAATTGTTTCTCTTGTTTGAGAGCCATTTCTACTTCTTTTTGAGGTGTAATATCAATAACGACACCAAAGGCTTCCATAGGCTCGTTTTTATCGCTTCTTTTAGTAATAGTGCCTGTAGATGTGAGCCAAGCAATTTGGCCATTATTTCGTGTAACCCTATATTCTGTATTTAGCTGGTTTTGGCCGGATTCAATTTGTTGCTGAATATCATTTGATATACGTTGTTTGTCATCTGGGTGTACTAAAGCCCACCAAAACTTCATGGTTTCTTGCCAGTCATTTATATCTTCAATGAGCTGTTCTTTTACATTGGCGTTAATTTGGAAAAAGTCTGTTTCAAGATTCCAGTTCCAAGTGGCATGTAAGGTGCCTTTTAGGGCTTGATAATCCCTTTCGTCATCAATTTTTGTTTGTAATTCTAGTGTGTAAATATCGTGAATATCTTGTCGGATGCCGATGGCTCTTATAGGGTTGCCTTGATCATCATGTTCGACAATTTGGCCTTGGGCTTTTTGCCAACGGTATCCTTTGTTTAGATAGTTTGAACGCCATGTGGCCTTGATTGTTCCCACTTCATTGTTTGAAAACGCATCAAAAAAAGCAAGATTGTTTGCGTAATCATCAGGGTGTACAGTGTCTAAACCATTTTGAATCTTGCCAGTTCGATCGTGTCGAATAACCTTATCGTTTTCTGTTTTAAAACTAACTAAATTAAATGTTTGGTGTGCGATGTTGTAGTCGAATAAGGTGCTTTGCGTACTATGAAGGGCGAGAGACATTTGCTCGTCATGTTGTCTTGTTTTAATGGCCTGAGCTTTTTGTTGATCAACACTTTGAATATACCCGATGATATTTTTAACGCGGCCATTAGGTTCATATTCATAAACGGATGCTTCTGTGTGAATCCAACTCCAGTTGCCATCAGATTTTTTTACACGAAAAGTTTTGTTGATATTATTAACACGTCCCTTGAGTAAATCAATGAGTATTTGACGTGCTTTTAAATGCTCTGTTGGGTGAAGGCGCGCGCCCCATAGTGCGCCTTTTAGAGGTTGGTCACCAGGGCCTAGCGTCTCTTTGGTGTCACCATAAAAAGTTAATTGGTCTGTATTGGGCTCCCATAACCATACAAAACCATCAACAGCTTGTATGGCAAACCGAAGAATATCCAATTCATTATTTGCATCCTGCATGGCAATTACTTTTGTTGCTTTCACTCTAATTAGAACCTAGGCTGTTTAAAAAAACATTATTGGGATTACCCCATAGCTTAAGTATAGATACTATTTAGAAAAAAACTGTCTAGGAAATAGAGGTTAGAATAGCCCGATAAACGGTTGAACGTTGACCCAATCGCCTTTTTCGACAGATGAACGGTCGTGTTCGAGAGTGATAAAGCAATTGGCATCGCTCATGGAGCGTAAAATACCAGAACCTTGTTTTCCACTGGTGCTAACCTGCCATTCTCCAGAGTTTGTTTGAGACAAAATGCCTCGCTGGAATTCAGTTCGGCCTGGGAGCTTACGAATATTTTGGGTAGACTGTGCTTTAAGACTGGGTGATATTAAAGGGTTTTTAATCCCCATGATTTTTTGCAAACTGGGTAATGCAAATTGGTAGAATGTCACCATAACAGCAACAGGATTGCCTGGTAAGCCAAAAAAAGTGGTTCCATTCACATGCCCAAAGGCGACTGGCCGGCCTGGTTTCATAGCGACTTTCCAGAAGTTGATACTGCCCACATCGTCCAACACTTGTTTGGTGAAATCTGCCTCACCAACGGACACGCCACCAGAGGTGAAGATGACATCTGCACTGCTAGAGGCGAGTTCAAATGTCTCTTTGAGTTTGACTGGGTCATCAGCAATAATTCCCAAATCAATCACATGACAGCCCAGTTTTTTAAGGGCAGATATAATGCTGTATCGATTGCTATCATAAATGCAGCCTTCACGTGGTGGTTGTCCAAGACTTAACACCTCGTCACCCGTTGAGAAAACGGCGACTGTAATAGCGGTTTTCACATTCACTTCTGCAATGCCAAGTGAGGCAATGAGGCCAACTTGAGGGGGGGTTAACTTGGCGCCAGTTTCTAATACTATTTGCCCTTGTTGAATATCTTCCCCAGCTTGGCGAACATTTTGGCCAGCTGAATGACGTGCATCAAAACGAACGGTATTTTTCTCAGTCTCAACGTGCTCTTGCATAATAACCGTATCCGCGCCATCGGGCATTTGTGCACCGGTCATTATTTGTATGGCTTCATCTTGCTTAAGTGCAGATTGGTAGGGGTGGCCAGCAACAATTTTACCAACAACATTTAAAGAGGTTATGTTCTCTTGTGTGGGTAGCGTGGTACTGTTAAGTGCATAGCCGTCCACAGCTGAATTTCGATGGGAGGGTACGTTGATAGGTGACATAATTGGTTCGGCGAGGACTCTATCAACAGCTTGTGTCAAATGAACACATTCAGTAGTCGAACGTTCTGAGACGGCATCAAGCATATGATGTAATGCTTCTTGAACAGTTAGTGTGCCTGTTTGTTTTTCATCGTCACAACTGTTTTGCACGTTGATTGTCGTCATCTTTAAATGCTCTTTTTGGATGGGTTTAAAACGGTGACGTTGCTCGTTCTTTTAGACGAAGAGGCAGGCGTTAGTTCACCATTCTCTAGGTGTAAAAAGTGGTCTGCAATGTGGTCAATAGTGTGTGTTTCGTGGCTACAAATAAGGATACTTACGCCCTCGGATTTTAAACGCTGAAGCAGTTCGCTAGTTTGTTGTTTGGCATCAGTGTCCATACTAGCCGTGGGTTCATCCAATAATAATAACCTTGGCGATAAAATACGTGCCCGGGTCAATGCAACGCGCTGTTTTTCTCCGCCAGATAGTTGCTTGGCTGAACGGTGGGCAAGGTGTGATAAGTTCGCCCAGTCTAGCGCTTGCATTACTTTTTGGTGCGCAACAGCTTTGCTTTCGCCTGCACGGTAAAGCCCATAAGCAATGTTATTAAGGACCGTGTCGTCAAATAAATAGGGATTTTGATGCAAGTAAATAAAATCTTTTTGAAGTATGGGTTTGGCTTTTTTCCAAGGTAACGTTAAGCCTTGATATTCAATGGTCGCACGATTAGGTTTAAGTAAACCGCTGATGACTTTAAACAAGGTTGTTTTGCCAGAACCATTTCGCCCGGTAATAAGTGTGCATTGATGTGCTGGAATGGAGATGGATTTGATATTTAATACAGCTTTATCCGCCAACGTGAGATGAATATTATTTAAATCAATTAAATCCGTCATTGTTGTAACTCGCCCTTGCCCTGAAATACAGAGACACCTGCGTTCAGGCTTAAAGATAGTACAAGCAACACAATGCCTAGAGCAATGCCTTGTGCAAATTCACCTTTGCTTGTTTCTAAAGCAATTGCTGTTGGTATGTTTCGCGTGGAGTGCAGAATATTCCCGCCCACCATCATCGAACACCCAATTTCAGCGATGACACGGCCAAAGCCGGCGACTATTGCTGCTATAAGTCCAAAACGCACTTCATAAACCAACGTAAAAAATGCCCGCCAAGGTTTAGCGCCTAAGGTAATGGCCGTCTCCCATGCACGCCTGTCAGCAGCTTGAAATGTAGCGTGAGCCATGGCAACCAGCAAAGGGAAGCATAATAATATTTGCCCAATGATCATGGCCTTATGTGTGAAGAGCAGCCTTAAATCTCCTAATGGGCCACTACGAGAGAGGAGTAAATAGAGTGTTAAGCCGATAATCACAGCAGGAACGGACATAAAGGTATTGAACAAAGCGATACAGGCACGCCGAAGTTTGAACTGAAAAAATGCTAAACAAAAAGCGATTATTAAGGCGAAAGGTGTGGCGATTAGTATGGCTGAAAAAGAAACACTGAATGATAGCGATATAATTTCCCATATATCGGTATTGCCGCTAATCAATAGCTGAAAAGCATTTAAACTGGCTTGGCTTAGGTCATTCACCGTGAACGATGTCTTTTATTGCGGTTGGGTAAAATAACTGTTGGCCATTTTTTTTAAATCTATCGATTAATGCTTGGCCTTGTGGTGATGTTATCCAAGCAATAAGAGACATGGCTTTTATATACTGAATGTTTTTATGTAAGGCAGGGTTCACGGCTATTATCCCATACGGGTTTTTTAATAATACACCGCCGTCATTAAGTATTTTTAATGAGAGTTTGTCTTGATAGGCAAGCCAGGTGCCACGGTCAGTGAGTGTATAAGCACTCAGTTCATCGGCAATTAGCAGAACTTTGCCCATGCCTTGGCCGGCTTCTTTGTACCATTTTCCGGATGGAGTGACGTTGGTGTGCTTCCAAAGCGAGCGTTCTTTTTTATGAGTACCCGAATTATCACCGCGAGATATAAATGTAGATGTACTTGAGGCTATGTTTTGTAAGGCCATCTGTACATTGTTCTTCCCAGCAGTTTTGGCGGGGTCTTTGTCAGGGCCAATTAGCACGAAATCATTTTCCATTACATCTCTACGGTTTACGCCGTATCCTTCAGCAATAAATACATTTTCAGCTTGTTTGGCGTGAACCATAACTACATCTACATCGCCGTTCCTGCCCATTTGCAATGCTTTGCCGGTACCTACCGCAATGACGTCTATGCGAGTTCCTGTTGCTTTTGTAAAGGCAGGAAGTAACTCCGCTAAAAGACCGGAATTGTCTGTGCTTGTTGTTGTGGCCAAACGTAATGCGGTGTCAGCTTGTGCTGTAAAGCTTAATAAAACCAATATTAAAGGGGTTAAGTGAAACGTCTTTCTCACGATATGTTCTCAAAATTTTTATAATGGTAATGTTAACGTTGTGAGACTCGACGAGCAAGGTATAAGCCCGTATACTGATATACCTATATTTTAGTGAAAGTGAGGAATTATGTCCGATTTGTTTAATGCCATTGTGGCTAATGAAGTTGATGGGAAATCAAAAGGCCAATTACAGCAGTTATCTATTGATGATTTGCCAAAAGAAGACGTGTTGATTGAAATAGCGTATTCATCGTTGAATTATAAAGATGGGTTGGCCGTATCTGGGAAAGGCCGAATTTGTAAACGTTTCCCAATGGTGTGCGGTATTGATTTAGCGGGTACGGTGGTTGAATCGGCGTCAGATAAGTTTTCTGCTGGCGATAAAGTATTAGTGAATGGCTATGGCTTAGGTGAGAAGCATTGGGGCGGCTATAGCCAGATGCAGCGTATTAATTCTGACTTTATCGTCAAAGTGCCTGAAGCGTTTAGTTTGCAAGAGACCATGGCCATTGGTACGGCTGGGTACACAGCAATGTTATCTGTAATGATGCTGGAAAAACAAGGTGTTAAACCTAGCGATGGGGAGGTGTTAGTGACAGGAGCAGCTGGCGGAGTGGGGTCGGTTGCAGTCGCAATTTTAGCTAAATTAGGGTATCAAGTTGTTGCATCAACAGGGCGCCCTGAAACACATGATTATTTATTAAGCCTAGGGGCATCCGGTTTTGTTAACCGTTTGGACCTTTCCGAAAAAGGTGCGCCTTTGGCCGCTGAAAGATGGGCTGGAGCAGTTGATGTGGTTGGTTCACAGACGTTAGCAAACGTCATTGCGCAAACCAAACGAGATGGCTGTGTAACAACATGTGGTTTGGCTGGTGGGATAGATTTGCCCTCATCTGTTTTCCCTTTTATTTTGCGCGGCGTGATTTTGGCAGGCATTGATTCGGTGATGGCAAGCATGGACATTAGAATAGAGGCGTGGCGCAGGCTGGCATTAGACTTACCTAAAAACGCAATAAACTCGGCGAGTAGAACTGAACCAATGAGTGCGTTACCAGAATTGGCAGAACAAATAGTGGCGGGTAAAATTCGCGGACGAGTGGTTATTGATGTAAATACGTGATTTAATTAACAAATTCATAATTTTTGTTGGTATAAAATGCAGGCTATGCGAGCGTATGAAAGAAAATACATCCGAGTAGAGTATCGTCAAGATGTTCAATTAAGAACGCAAACAGGTATTCAACTCATTGCACACAGTGAAAATATTTCCGCTGGTGGTGTTGAAGTTGTTTGTGACCGAATTACAGCACAAACGATTATGCCTGTTGATTATCAATTTGATCCCGATACTCCCCTTGTCTTGTCTATAGAGCTTAGTTTAGGCGAAGAGGACCATCATTTATATGCTACTTGTTCCGTGCAAAATGTTCGACGTTTAGCACAAGATTGTTTTGGTTTTAATCTGAAATTTAATACGTTTAAACGCCAAAGTGAAGGGCTTTTAGAAGGGTTTGTGAAAGAGCAGTCTGGCTATGCATGAGGGTCAACCCTAAATATTTGGCCATTTTGGAAATGGTTGCTAAGATTCCTAAAGGCAATGTTTCGACATATGGGGAAATAGCATCCCTTTCCGGTTTTCCACGTTGCGCTCGACTGGTTGGTACGGCACTTCGTTCCGATGTGTCAGGGCCCCGCATACCCTGGTACAGGGTTGTAAATTCGCAAGGTAAATTGTCATTTCCAATTGGAAGCCCTAAGTACAAAATTCAAAAACAACGGTTGGTGGAAGAGGGAGTTGTTTTCCACAAAGGCTCGATTGATCTTAACCAATACGGTTGGGGTAGAGACCTTGATAAAGCATTATGGTCTTAGTTAGAACATAAGGTTTTTGTTCGTCCCATAGATAAAAGCAAAAGTCAAATATTCTCCTATACTGATTATTATCAATAGGGAGATAACTGATGACTAAGACACAATTTTTTAAACAAGTTAAGGCGCTTATAATAGAACGTTTCGAAAAAAAAGAAGCGGTTTTTGTTTGTTCGTATGTGGAGTATTACTATCAGGATTTATCCGACGAAGATGTGTCTGATAGAGAACTTGAAGACATATACGGCGCAGCGATAGCGCACTTAAATTTAGCAAAGAACCGAGTAGAAAATGCTTATTCGGTACATGTTTACAATCCTGATTATGAAGCGCATGGCTGGCAATCTACACATACTGTTGTAGAGGTTGTGACGGCGGACATGCCTTTTTTGGTCAACTCTCTAACAATGAATTTAAACGAAATGGGGCTCACGTGCCATTTGGTCGTGCATCCGGTTATTCCTATAGATAGAGATAAAAAGGGTGTGTTGAAAGGTTTAGACAAAACAAAGTCACCGCAACTTGAGTCATTTATTCGTATAGAAATTGATCGTCAAACGGCAAAAAGCGGTGCTATAGAAAAAGTAAGTGAGCGAGTTGAACGTGTATTAGCTTGTAATATTGCAAGTGTTGATGATTGGGAAATAAATGTTAAAAAATTACAGAATGCAAAGAAAACGTTAAAAGCTGTATCAGCCAAAATCAAAGGCGAAGATATTGCTGAAAGTATTCATTTTTTGGATTGGCTTGAAAAAGATAATTTTTTGTTTCTTGGGTATAGAGAATATGAACTGGTTCAAACCAAAAAATCGGAAGCCTTTAAAATCATTGAAGGGACAGGCTCTGGCATATTAAGGGATGAGCTGGCGACTATTCCAGACCTTGGTGAAATCCCTATTAGCAGTGAAAAATGTGTATTCATGAGTGAGACTTGTCCCTTAGTTGTGACAAAGGCAACTACAAAGTCCATTTTACATCGGCCAGCTTATATGGATTATGTAGGCGTCAAAAAATTCAATAATAAAGGTCAAGTGATTGGAGAGTACCGGTTCTTAGGGCTGTATACATCGACTGCTTATCATGCGCCCATTGAAGAGGTGCCGTTGATTCGTAAAAAAGTTGAACAATTGTTTGCAAAAAGCGGATTTAAAAAGAATAGCCATAATGCAAAGTCATTAATGAATGTGATGGAAGGGTTGCCACGTGATGAGTTATTTCATTCCAGTGATGAACAGTTGTTGGAATTGGCATTAGGTGTTCTTAAGTTAAAAGAACGTCAACGTATTAAAGTATTTGCTAGAGGAGATGGCTATGGCCAGTTTGTATCTGTGCTGGTTTATGTGCCCAGAGACCATTACAACACGAATGTTAGAAAGAAGATGGAGGGCGTTTTATCAAAGCGATTAAACGCAGATAACATTGATTTTAACGTGCAATTTAGCGATTCAATTTTTGCCAGAATTCACTTTATCATTCATACGCCGAATGGTTGGGATGGTGATATTGATGTGGCTGAAATTGAGAATGAAATTACGGAGCTCCTTAAGGATTGGAAAGACGAGCTTCGTACGGCGTTAACCCACCAACTAGGTGAAGTGGAAGGGAAAGATTTATACAACAGTTATGGGGATGGTTTTACTGAATCTTATAAAGAGAATTACCCAGCGAGGTCTGCTGTAATTGATTTGTTAAAAATCGAAAAGTTGAAAAATGCGCCGAATACAAGTATTGAAATGTCCTTATATCAACCCGTTGAATCACAGGGTAATGGGTTGCAGTTTAAGTTGATTAACAAAGGCAATCCTGCGCCTTTATCGCAAACGTTACCGGTGCTTGAAAACATGGGTGTAACGGTTTTTGATGAGCACCCGTTTGAAATAACAGATGTAGCATCAAATACTTGTTATTGGATACATGATTTTGGCCTTGTTTATGGTGATGAACTACCGTCTGTTGAAAAAATTAAAACAAATTTTCAAGATGTTTTTGAAAAGGTTTGGATGGGGCATGTTGAAAATGATGGGTTCAACCAGTTAGCGCTTAAGGCAGAGTTAGATTGGAAAAAAATCATGTTGTTACGGGCTTACTATTTGTATTTACGCCAAGCCGGAGCGGCCTATAGCCAAGAGTACGTTGAACAAACGTTAGCAAATAACCCGGTTATTACGGCTCAAATTGTTGAGTTGTTCGAATTAAAGTTTGATCCTAGTGTTAAAGGAAAAGATAAAAAACTAGCGAAGCAGGAATCGTTAATAGTTTCTGAAATAGAAAAAGTTGTTTCGCTAGATGAAGATAGGATTTTGCGACGTTACTTAAACCTTATTCAGTCAACATTACGGACCAGTTATTTTCAGAATAAAGTTGATAAAAAAGGTGTGCCATATGTTGCTTTTAAGCTCAACCCTGAGCTCATAACAGATCTACCGTCACCACGGCCTAAATTTGAGATTTTTGTGTACTCTCCGCGTGTTGAAGGTGTCCACTTGCGTGGTGGCCCCGTTGCGCGTGGCGGCTTGAGGTGGTCTGACAGGAAGGAAGACTTTAGAACAGAAGTGCTTGGTTTAATGAAAGCGCAGATGTCAAAAAATGCAGTGATTGTTCCAACAGGTGCGAAGGGCGGTTTTATTGTAAAACGTCCATTGGACGGCTTATCACGTGATGAGTTTATGGAAGAAGGTATCGCTTGTTACAGTATTTTCATTGGTGCGTTGTTAGATATTACAGACAACTTAAAATCTGAAAAGGTCATCCCTCCAGTAGATGTCGTGCGATATGACGGTGATGACCCATACCTAGTGGTCGCTGCAGATAAAGGTACTGCAACGTTTTCAGACATAGCTAATGGCATTGCCATTGAGCACGGGTTTTGGTTGGGTGATGCATTTGCTTCTGGCGGTTCCGTGGGCTATGACCATAAAAAAATGGGTATTACGGCTAAAGGTGCGTGGGAATCGGTTAAACGCCACTTTAGAGAAATGGGTATCGATACACAAACAACGCCATTTAATGTTGTTGGTATAGGTGATATGGGTGGCGACGTATTCGGTAATGGGATGCTGTTGTCAGAAAAAATATGTTTAGTCGGTGCTTTTAATCACATGCATATTTTTCTAGACCCAACGCCAAACACCGACAAAAGTTTCAAAGAACGTGAGCGCTTATTTAATTTGCCTCGCTCATCATGGGCTGATTTTGAAACAAAATTAATTTCAAAAGGTGGTGGGGTTTATTCTAGAACTGAGAAGTCGATAACTATTACGCCGCAAGTGCAGGAAATATTAGACATTAAGGCTAAAACGTTAACGCCTAATGAGCTTATTCAAGCCATGCTGAAAGCGCCAGTAGACCTACTTTGGAATGGTGGTATTGGAACGTACGTTAAAGCTAGTAGTGAAACCCATGCCGAAGTAGGGGATAAGGCGAATGATAGCCTCAGAATTAATGGTGGTGAGTTGCGTTGCAAAGTCATGGGTGAAGGTGGGAACCTCGGTTTCACACAGTTAGGTCGAATTGAGTACGCGGCGCACGGCCGTATTAATACGGACGCTATAGATAATGCGGCTGGTGTAGATTGCTCTGATCATGAGGTTAACATAAAGATTTTGGTTAACAAATTGGTTGAGCAAGGCGATATGACGGGTAAACAGCGAGATGTGTTGTTGGCCAAGATGACGGATGAAGTGGGTGATTTAGTATTGCGTAATAATTACTTGCAGACACAAGCGATTAGCATGGTTGAGCAGCAAGCGCCTGCTATGCTCGAAGTACATTCACGGCTTATTGAATTGCTGGGTCAAGAAGGACGCTTGGACCGAGACGTTGAATATTTACCAAATAATGAAGAAATTGAAGAGCGTAAGGCAAAAGGGTTGGGCTTATACCGACCAGAATTATCAGTTGTCTTTGCGTACAGCAAGTTATTGCTAAAAGATTTAGTAGCAGGCTCGCCCATTTTGAGAGACAAAGGGTTTAAGAAAGATGTGCTTGATTACTTCCCATCAAATTTACGCACTAAATTCTTAAAAGAAATTGACGACCACCGTTTGCGTGATGACATTATTGTTAATCAATTAGTGAATAGCATGGTGAATCGACTAGGGCCATCATTTGCTTTTAGAATGAGGGATGAAACTGGTGCTGGCGCTGATGAAGTTGTAAAAGCATATAAGATTGCATGCGATATTTTTGATACCGAATCTATTTGGAATCAAATCGAAGGGCTAGATAATAATGTGTTGCCGGATGTACAAAATCGAATGTTAATGGAAGTTCGCCAGCTTATTGAACGCACTATGTACTGGTTACATAGTAACCGATCTGCTGATGGTTCTATTGCAGATGTGGTGGATGAGTTTTCTGGCAGCTTAGATAATATCAGTGAACAAATATTGAATTTTGTTTCTGGGTCGCAAAGAGAGTCTATTGAAAATAAGGTGTCTACCTATCAAGACGCTGGTGTGGGTGAGCCATTAGCGATGAAGGTGGGTTGCTTAGAGCTGGAGTTTTCAGGTTTAGATATCATTGCAGTGCAAAGTCAAACCAAGCAGACAATTGGTGACGTAATGCCAGTGTTCTTTGCAATCAATGATGAGTTAAAGCTAGATTGGTTACATGCTGCTATTAATAGGTTGCCACGTAAGAATTACTGGCAGTCTTTAGCAAGATCGGCATTGCGTGATGATTTACACGCAGAGAATCGTGCGTTATTGACGTCATTATTTTTACAAGCTGGTAAGGGCGCCACGACAGATCAACGAATAGGCAAATGGTGCGAAAGCAACCGCGTTGCTATTGATCGTTATTTACATCTAGTCTCTGTGATTCAAGCTGAGAATGAAATGGAAATAGAGCAGCTATCCGTTATTCTTAAAGAAGTGCATGGTGTTGTGGAAAAAAGTAAGCTGAAACAATAAGCGGCTAGGGCAAAAAAGATAGATGTTATGGTGAGTGGCCGTTAGGTTTTCTCTAACCAGTTAGTAATAACATCGGCACTTTCCTGCCAATTTGAATCAAGCATCATGGTGTGGCTGGTTTTTTTCATGTTGATGTAGGTTGCGTCGTATGCCTCAGCAGTTTTTTTAATTTGATTCGGCCTGAAGAATGTGTCTTCATCTGCGCCTAATGACAGCATGGGGATTTTAAAAGGGTTTTTCTTTGTGGGTAGGCCTAACCATAGGGTGTCCAACAGTGCTTTAGGTGAGCTGGGTTGCATTTCTGTGCAATATTTAATGACGACAGCATCGTTAACGTCACCTGAAAAGATAGAGTTGCGTGTCACATCAACACCTGAAAACCACGTACCAAATAATTGGCTTAGGTTGTATTGCATAAACACAGTGGGGTTGAGAAAAAGATCCATGACTGACGGCATTAACCCATCAACTGGAACTGAAGCCATTAATACGCAAGCTGGAACGGTGTTATGTTCGATAAACTTCTGAATAACTAAACCACCTAAAGAATGGCCAATTAATATGGGTGGCTCTCCAATTTCATCAATAACACGCTGAATGTCTGTTACATAATCAGCAATACTATTGCCGGATAACTGTTCTTGACCGCCGCTTTTTCCGTGGCCACGTAAGTCAACGGCATAGGTTGGGTGTCCAAGGTCTGAATAAAAGGGCATAAAATGTTCATTCCAGCACCACCCAGACATATTGGCACCATGTATAAACAAAATGGGTGTCTTAGTTGGTTTAGCTGGGAGGTGTTCAATTACATGTAAATTTGGGTGTTCTTGTGAGCGTTCGATTTGCATAAGTGAAAGTAAACTTGAAATAAAATTATAAAAATAATTGTTTTATAAAACAATTAGATGAATTGGTTTTGGTTGCAGAATCTCACCATATGATAAAATAAGTATTGACAAATATTGCAGAGCAGTATATCATCTCTATCACATTGTTACAGCAGGTCTTATTTTAGATACTGCTACTGTGTGATAATGTTCTCCTCCTCTCAGCGACTCTTTATGGGTCGCTTTTTTTTGCCTGTCACTTTATGTTCAGTATAGGGTAGTGGCTAGCAATAATCCGATAATAGTTAAAATGAATTAGAATATGTAACCAATTGGCTGCCCAACTATTTGGAGCGCATGATTTTAATTTATTCATAGAGGGTTAAAACTGGATGAGGATTATTTGAACAATGAGAAAGAATATAACCATACAAAAGTTTCTGCCTATTCTATGTGGCCTAATGCTGGCTTTTGCAGTACATGTGCAAGCCGATGTTACTGATATCAAAGCGGCCTTGTTAATAGAAAAAAAACCAATTCCGCCCGCCTTGTCAAATTTAGACCCTGTGTTAACGGATGAAGGCATTCAAGGTGCCAAACTAGGCATTAAAGATAACAACACAACAGGTCAGTTCACAGGGCACAGCTATACGTTGGCTATTGCAGAAGTGCCTGTAGGTGATGATGTTCGTGAGGCATTTAATCAGCTGGTTAGCAAGGGCTACCGATACGTTATAACATCGGTAAATACAGATACATTAATAAGTTTGTCGGCACTGGCGGCAGAAAAAGGTGTGCTGTTGTTTAATATTGCTAGTGCAGATGGGAAGTTAAGAACAACCGAGTGCGGGGCAAATACCTTTCATATGTTACCTAGTTACGAAATGAAGGCAGATGCGCTCGCACAATTCATGCTTAAAAAGCGCTGGAAAAAATGGTTTCTGGTTAAAGGGTCAGATGCAAATGATGCGTTGTTCGCAAAGGCCATTAAACGTTCTGCTAAACGCTTTGGAGTTAAAGTGGTGGAAGAGAAAACATGGACGTTTGACCATGATGCGCGCCGAACAGCTCAGGCAGATATCCCCGTGTTCACTCAAGGCGACGATTATGATGTGTTAGTTGTGGCGGATGTTAAAGGGTTATTCGGTGAGTATTTGCCAATGAACACATGGTTGCCGAGACCTGTTGCAGGTACTCAGGGTATGGCACCGAGAGCTTGGCATAGAACACATGAACGATGGGGTGCAGTACAAATGCAAAATCGTTTTTATGAACAAGCTGGCCGTTGGATGACAGATGTTGATTATTCGGCTTGGTTAGCAGTTCGTTCAATTGGTGAAGCGGTGACGCGTGCAAAAAGCCCAGACGTAAAAACGATAAAAAACTTTTTGCTGGGTGATGAGTTTAGTGTGGCAGGTTTTAAAGGCACAAGGCTAACGTTTAGAACATGGAATCATCAATTAAGGCAGCCGGTACTGTTGGCAACGCCTCGTTCAATTGTGTCAGTTATGCCTCATAAAGAATTTTTACATCCACGTACTTATTTGGATACGCTAGGTTATGATAAGCCTGAATCAAACTGCCATTTATAGAAACAATACGAATGAAGAATATGATTAAAATAACACTTATAACGTTAGCGCTTTTAATTTCCTCACCAATGAGTTTAGCGGATACGCTATACATTACGCTTGAAAAAGATAATGCACTGGCTGTAGTAGATGGAGAAACAGGAAAGTTGCTGAAAACAGCACCGTTGGGTCAGCGCCCACGTGGTATCGCGTTAAGTGAAGATGAAACGCAGTTATATGTTGCGGCGAGTGATGACGATACGATACAAATTATTGATATTAAAACATTGAAAGTCGTCGGTAATTTGCCAGCAGGCGAAGACCCGGAAACGTTTCGCCTGCACCCCGCAGGGCAATTTATCTATGTTTCAAATGAAGATGATAATATCGTTACAGTCATTGATGTCGATAAAAAAGAGGCCGTAACAGAAATTGCTGTGGGTGTTGAGCCAGAAGGAATAGCGGTGAGCGATGATGGCCAGTGGGTCGTGAATACATCTGAAACAACGAATATGGTTCATTGGATTGACCCCGTATCGAACACTATAAAAGATAATACCTTAGTCGATCCACGACCAAGAGCCGCGGCGTTTTCAACGAATGGTAGTGCCTTGTACGTTACATCGGAAATTGCGGGTACGTTGTCCAAACTAAATGTGGACACGAAACAGGTAGAAACCAAAATCGGTTTTAAAATTCCTGGCGTAGATAAAGAATTAATTCAGCCCGTGGGTGTGCTGGTGCACCCAAATGACAAGCTGTTGTTTGTCGCGTTGGGCCCAGCCAATCGTGTGGCCGTCGTTAATATGCAAACCTTTAAAGTCGAAAAGTATTTATTGGTAGGGCAGCGTGTGTGGAACTTGGCTTTCTCGCCAGATTTGAAACGTTTATACACAACCAATGGTGTCAGTAATGATATTTCAATTGTTGATGTGGCCAGTTTAAAAGTGACTAAATCTGTTCGTGTTGGGCATTACCCTTGGGGTATTGCGGTTAAAAAATGACACAAACGTTAGCTGTAAAAACACTAAGTTATGCCTACGGTAAAAAGGCCGCATTAAGTAATATCGATTTTAGTATCGATGCGGGCGAATGTACTATTTTGCTCGGACCAAATGGTGCGGGCAAAACGACGCTGTTTTCGCTTATTACACATTTGTATAACAGCCGTGATGGTCAAATATTAATTAATGGTTTTGATGTAAAGAAAGATTCTTGTAAGGCATTGGCTAATTTAGGGGTGGTATTTCAACAAACCACACTCGATATGGATCTCAGTGTGTTGCAAAATTTACATTACCATGCGTCTTTGCACGGCATGACGCGTAAGCAAGCGTCAGCTCGAATTGAAGAAGAATTAGAACGGCAGGGAATGTTGGAGCGTCAACATGAAAAAGTTCGTCAGCTCAATGGTGGGCATCGCCGACGGGTGGAAATTGCTCGTGCGCTGTTGCATAAGCCGTCTTTATTACTGCTTGATGAGCCGACTGTCGGCTTAGATGTGCCGAGCAGAAAAGGCATTGTTGAGCATGTACATTCGTTATGTGAAAACGATGGTTTGTCTGTGCTTTGGGCTACGCATTTAATTGATGAAATTTACCCTTCAGATAATGTCATTGTTCTTCATCAGGGTAATGTTAAGGCGCAGGGTTCAGTTGATGGTGTGTGTGCCGAGCAGGCGACAACAGACATTGCGCAAGCTTTTCAGCAATTAACGGCGGTAAAAAAATGACATTAACGCACGGTGTTATCGCTTTAAAAGGAATTATTAAGCGTGAATTATGGCGTTTTTTGCGTCAACGGGAGCGTTTTATTGCGGCGCTTGTTCGTCCGTTAGTTTGGTTGTTTGTTTTCGCTGCCGGTTTTCGCTCTACGCTGGGCATCGCTATTATCCCTCCGTATGAAACGTATATATTGTATGAGGTGTACATTGCCGCGGGTTTGATCGGGATGATTCAACTATTCAACGGCATGCAAAGTTCTTTATCGATGGTATATGACCGAGAGATGGGCAGCATGAAAACCTTGTTGGTTAGCCCATTACCACGCTGGTTTTTATTAACGGGCAAGTTGTTGGCGGGTACATTTGTGTCGATATTACAGGCGTATGTTTTTCTTCTCATTGCTTGGTTCTATGATATTCAAGCGCCTTGGTTGGGGTATGTAACGTTATTTCCAGCGTTAGTCTTGGCGGGTTTAATGTTGGGTGCGTTAGGCATGTTGTTGTCGTCATTTATCAAGCAGTTAGAGAACTTTGCGGGTGTGATGAACTTTGTTATTTTTCCCATGTTTTTTATGTCTACGGCGTTATATCCATTGTGGAAAATAAAAGAATCCAGCGAATTGTTGTTTACATTAGCAAGCTATAACCCATTTTCTCAAGCGATTGAATTAATACGGTTTGCGTTGTATGGGCAATTTAACCTGTATGCCTTTGTGTACACGTTAGTGGCGTTTGTTGTGTTTATGATGATCGCTGTATGGGGTTATAACCCGTCAAAAGGCATGATGGTTAAGAAGGGTGGTGGCCCTAGGTGATAGTAGCTTGTGGTAAAATTCGTGGCATATGACTAAAAAACTTTTTATACGCACACACGGTTGTCAGATGAATGAATATGATTCTGAAAAAATGGCCGATGTGTTAGCAGATACGCAAGACATTGAGTTAACAGATAATGAAAAAGAGGCAGACATTTTGCTTCTGAATACCTGTTCGATTCGAGAAAAAGCACAAGAGCGCGTCTTTCATCAATTAGGTAGATGGCGCCCACTTAAAGAACGGAATCCAGAGCTATTAATTGGTGTGGGTGGTTGTGTTGCAAGCCAAGAAGGCAAGGTGATTCGCCGTAGAGCGCCATATGTGGACGTGGTGTTTGGTCCGCAGACGCTGCACCGGTTACCCGCGATGCTTAAAGAGGCGCAGCATAAGAAAAAACTGGTTATGGATATCTCTTTCCCAGAGATCGAAAAGTTTGATAATTTGCCAGAACCTAGAGCGGAAGGCCCAAAAGCGTTTGTCTCTGTGATGGAGGGATGTAGTAAATACTGCACGTTCTGTGTCGTCCCGTACACGCGTGGAGAAGAGGTAAGTCGGCCATTGGATGATGTTGTAGCAGAGGTGTCTAGTTTAGCGTCGCAAGGCGTTAGAGAGGTGAACTTGCTCGGGCAAAATGTTAATGCCTATCGTGGCGATATGTCTGATGGCGATACCGCTGATTTTGCTTTGTTATTGCATTATGTGGCTGCGATAGATGGTATTGATCGTATTCGATATACCACGTCACACCCTAAAGAGTTTTCCGAGAGCCTAATTCAGGCGTATGAAGATATCCCTGAACTTGTTGACCATTTGCACTTACCAGTACAAAGTGGCAGTAATAGCGTGTTAGCTAGAATGAAGCGTGGGCATGAAATTGACGAATACATCGAAAAATTAAATAGGTTGAAAGAAATTCGGCCGAATATGAGTTTTTCATCTGATTTTATTATTGGTTTCCCGCAAGAGACAGATGAGGAATTTGAAGACACAATACGTTTGATTGAGCGCATTGGCTTTGATTTCTCGTTTAGCTTTATTTTCAGTGCGCGACCAGGAACACCGGCTGCAGACATGGCGGATGATATTGATATAGAAGTTAAAAAACGGCGGCTGGAACGGTTGCAAGACATTATCCGAGGCTATTCTGAAACCATATCTGACAATATGGTGGGAACAACACAGCGGATTCTTGTGGAAGGCGAGTCAAAAAAGAACTCCCTACAAATGATGGGGCGTACAGAAAACAATCGCATTGTTAATTTTGCCGGTCATTCAAGGCTGGCTGGGCAGTTTGTGGATGTGACGATTACTGAAGCCTTGCGAAACTCTTTAAGAGGCCGTATGGTTAAGGTGGACATCAAGCCGGTTATAGTTAATCAGAGGCAAACTGCGTCTTAAATTGACTGCTTTACAAACAACCATGGACATAACATTGACGCCCGCTGATAACGGGCGCCTGGCAAACTTATGTGGCCAATTCAATGAGCACATAAACCAATTGGAAGAACGATTAAGTGTTGATATTAAAAACCGCGGTAACCGTTTCAGTATTACCGGTGCAACCACGTGCGTGACCTCTGCAGTCACTGCGTTAAAAGAGATGTATAACAATACGGAGGTCGATCAATTAACACCTGAAAAGGTACACTTACATATGCAAGAAACTCATATGGAACCAACGCCGGGCGATGCAAACGACACGAGCGTTATTCACACACGAAAGAAAATAATTAAACCACGTGGTGGTAGGCAACAAGCCTACGTTGCTAGTATTCCAAAGAATGATATTGTTTTTGGCATTGGCCCTGCGGGTACAGGGAAAACCTATCTTGCCGTTGCGTGTGCAGTTGAAGCGTTGGAATCTGAAAAAGTATCGAGAATAATTCTAGCTCGCCCCGCCGTTGAGGCAGGTGAACGGTTGGGTTTTTTGCCAGGTGACTTGAGTGAGAAAATAAACCCTTATTTGCGCCCTTTGTACGATGCTTTGTATGAAATGCTGGGCGTTGAACGTGTTGAAAAATTAATTGAAAAAAACGTTATTGAAATAGCACCGTTGGCTTTTATGCGTGGGCGCACGTTGAGTGACGCGTTTATCATTTTAGATGAGGCGCAAAACACAACGCCGGAACAAATAAAAATGTTTTTAACCCGAATTGGCTATGGTTCTACTGTCGTGGTAACGGGCGATATTACACAGGTGGATTTACCGGGGCATACTGAATCTGGCCTAAAGTTGGTAATGAAAATTCTTAAAGATATTGATGGCATCAGTTTTACGCAATTTAAAAGTAGTGATGTTGTACGCCATCCCATAGTTCAAAAGATTGTTTCAGCTTATGAAAAAAATGAGAACGGATGACTGTTGACGTTCAAATGGCTAGTGCGTGCACAAGTGTACCTAGCGAAGACCAGCTGAGAGAATGGGCCAAACTTGCTAAGGGACAACGTCCAGATGCACAACTCGTTATACGCGTTGTGGATAATGAAGAATCTGCCATGTTAAATGCTACATATAGGCAAAAAGAAGGGCCGACTAACGTCTTAAGTTTTCCGTTTGAACACCCAATTGGCTTGCCAGATGATGCGGTTATCGATGACATATTGGGAGATATTGTGATATGTGCGCCGGTGGTTGAGCAGGAGGCGAATGAGCAAAGTAAAGGCATTGATAAGCATTGGTCTCATATGGTTATTCATGGTTGTTTGCACCTACAAGGCTATGATCACATTGAAGAGACTGAACGACTTGAAATGGAAACAGTCGAAATAAAATTACTTGAAACTATTGGTATTAAAAACCCGTATGAAGGTTAAATTCAAATGACGCAACATAATGATGACAAAGATAAACAGCGATCTTGGACTGAGCGTATTGGGCAAGCATTGATGGGTGAACCTCAAGACCGAGAGGAATTGGTTCAAGTCATGCGGGATGCAGAAAAAAGAAATTTGTTAGGGCCCGATGCTTTGGCGATGATTGAAGGCGTATTACAAGTATCTGAGCTGCAAGTTCGAGATATTATGATCCCACGTTCTCAAATAGTCTTTATTTCTAAAGATGCTGATTTAAAAGATATTTACCCGTGCGTGATTGAATCGTCACATTCTCGTTTTCCTGTTCAAGACCCAGAAACATCACAAGTGGCGGGTATTCTCTTAGCAAAAGATTTGCTGAGTTATGCCATTGGTGACGACACTCAAAAATTTGATGTTAAAGATGTGATGCGCCCCGCTATTTTTGTACCTGAAAGTAAACGCTTAAATGTTATGTTGCATGAGTTTAGGGCGAACAGAAATCACATGGCGATTGTTGTTGATGAATACGGTTCTGTTGGTGGCTTAATTACCATTGAAGATGTATTGGAACAAATAGTGGGAGAGATCGAGGACGAGCATGATTTTGAGGAAGAAGCCTTTATTCTTCAACGAAGTGACCATGAATACAATATAAAAGCATTAACAGATATTGATGATTTTAATGAACACTTCGGTACTCATTATGCTGACGATGATTTTGATACAGTGGCTGGCCTAGTGATTAATAGTTTTGGCCATGTTCCAGAAAGTGGTGAAACCACGCAAATAGATAACTTTCTATTTGAGGTGTTAAGAGCGGATAACAGGCGTGTGCATTTATTGCGTATGACGTTGATCAATACGACTGAAGACGCTTAATTCATGCACCATGTTTAAGCGGTGTTTAGATAAGCTAAAACGCGTCAAAACATCGTTGTTGGCGTTGATATCTGGGGCGTTACTGCCGCTTGCATTTGCGCCATACTGCTTACCTGTTATGGCCATTATTTCGCTGTTGTTACTGTTATTTGTAATACGCAAATTACCAGCTAAACAAGCAGCGGTTGCCGGCTATTTATTTGGTTGGGGATATTTTGGCCACGGCGTGTACTGGGTTTATTTTAGTATTCACCATTTTGGTCACGCGCCGTTATGGCTGGCGATCATTATAATGTTGGGCATGGTTGCGATACTTGCAACGTATATGGCCTTATTAGCTTACTTACTTAATCGTTTTTTTGGACAGCACAGCGCTGTGCGTTATTTGTTGGCTTTCCCTGGGTTATGGCTAGCTTTAGAGGCATTGAGAGGTGTTCTATTCACAGGATTCCCTTGGTTATCACTCGGCTATAGCCAAATTGATACAGGGTTGTCTGGCTGGGCGCCCATTGTGGGTGTGCTGGGGGTGTCTTGGCTTATTGTATTAGTGACCGGCTGCATTGCATGTGTTCTATTTAGTTCAGAAAACAAAACAAAAATACGCGCCATCATTTTAGCTTTGTCCTGCTGGCTAATGGGCTGGGGTATAACCACAACAACATGGGTTGAGCCTGCTGGAAGTGCGTTTAACGTTGTGTTGTTACAAGGGAACGTGCCACAAGAAATAAAGTGGTTAAGGTCGTTTCAACGCATAAACAATAAAATGTATTTGGAGATGACAAAGGAGCAAGCTGACGCTGATTTGGTCGTTTGGCCTGAAACATCTATCCCGGCTTTTTATCACGGTATAAAAGAATCATTGATGAAGGATCTTAGGGAAGAAGCAATCACTCATCAAACAGATGTGATTGTTGGGCTGCCTGTTATGTTAGACGGGGCGAGTGGTTACTACAATGGTTTGCATAGTGTTAAGTACCCTGATGAATTTTACCTTAAAAGGCACTTGGTTCCTCTTGGCGAGTACATGCCGCTAAAGCCGTTTTCTACGTTTATTTTGGACTTTCTTCAAATACCACTTTCTGACTTTAGTGCCGGTGAAAAGGTGCAGCCGTTATTGAAAGGAGGTGGGTATTCATTTGCTTCATCAATTTGTTATGAAGATGTTTTTCAGCAATCGTCAGTTGATGGATTGCCGGATGCTGCGTATTTGGTAAATGTTAGCAACGATACTTGGTTTGGCGACACTATCGCTCCTTACCAACACTTTCAAATGGCTAGAATGAGGGCGCTGGAAAGCGGCCGATATATGTTAAGGTCAACCAATACAGGTCTAACAGCCATAATAAATCATCAGGGTAAGGTTGTTAACCAAGCGCCAATGTTTAAACGCTTTGCTTTGAAGGGCGAAGTGATTCCTTTACAAGGAGCTACTCCTTTTGTACAAGGTGGTTGGTGGATTGTTCTATTATTTGCCGCACTATTACCCTTGGTGAGTTTTCTCAAACGCGATAAATAAGGTTGCGCATGAAATTTTACAAAAGTGTCTTAACAACATTATTGTTTTTAACGTTTTCTGTACAAGCGAATCAAGCTGTAGAGCAATGGGCTGCATTTGCTGCTCAAACTAAGGCGCCGCAACATGCGAAGTGGTTAGAGGCGATAAGTGACCCAAGGGCCATTAAATTAGCCGAACGATGGAAAGCGTTACGCGGTTTTGATGCCTATGATGCGATTGAAAAATATACTATTCCGGCTGAGCTGAAACCAGGGTTGGTGCTAAACAAAGAGAATATTAACCAATATCCTTGGTTGAAAGATTACCTCCCAAGAGATTATTTAAACAGCTTGTCGTCAGGTAATGGTTTTGTACGCGAGATTAAAATCATACCCACCAGTATTTATTATATGAATGAAGGTGTTTTGAATGCGACGCTTGCTCTACAAGGTAAGGGGCTAACGCCAACAACAGACGAACATAGTACTCTGGTGAACCCTGATGGTTCAGCAACGTTGTTGAATGATGAAACAGCAGGTGCAATTCCGTATTTAAACCCTAAAGATGGTTTGGAGTTGAATTGGTCGTTTATTGCGCATGGCGTGGGAACGGAAACATTGATTTTTGACCCAATGATTTCAAATTCATGTGATGACAAGGGTAATTTAGATGTTCAGTACACTGGCCTTATTTGGTGGCAGAAATTCCATGGCCGTCAAACCATTGAGCCACTGGGAAGCATAGATGATAAAGATGACTTGATAGAGGGCGGTTCTTTATTCGTTGTTTCACCGAATGATGTGAGTGGTATCGCGGCAGTCCGGCAGCGAGCTGCACGGGGGAACAAAACGGATGATTTTAGAATCTTTATCCCCAGTATGCGTAGGACGCGAATATTATCGGGTAATGATGCTCAAGACCCGATGTATTATGGTTTAGAGGTAACGTGGGATGATTGGCGTGCTTACTGGGCTAAAACGGATTTAAATACTTTTGAGTATAAAATGCTGGGTGAGCGGCTAATATTGTCGTCGCCTGAAACGGGTTATATTTATCGTTCAGCTGAGATGAATGAAAGTCAGTGCGCTTGGAATAATATGGAAATGGAGCTGCGCCCAGTGTGGGTGTTAGAAGTTACCGATAAAGTTGGTAAGTATCAGTATAAGACGCGGACCATTTATATTGACCAAGAAACGTATTACGCCCAATTTCAAGAAATGTCAGATATGCGTGGTGAACCTTATAGAACGTGGGACGATAGTCGCTCTTGGCGGCCTTTTGATGGTGATGCACAATGGGATCACATCACTATTCATAATGAATTTAATAACCGTTTAAATATTATTACGGTAACGCCCGATTGGGATGATCGTGGCGAGAAAGTAACGGAAGAATACTTTGACGTTGATCAGCTAAGGGATATGTAAGCCAGCTCTTTAATTGAGACTTATTAGTTAGAGCTTTCTAACTGCCTAGAATCCAAAAACTTATCGTAATGAATATGGTCAAGGCTGATATTTGCTTCTTCTAGTTTTACTAGAGTGGCATCAATCATTCCTGGTGGGCCACATAAATATGCATGGCTATCAGATAGGGGAAAGCCTGCTGTTTCATCGTTGATAAAATCTGTGACTAAACCGCGTTTGCCGGCCCAGTCGGAATTTTCTGGTTCATCAGATAAGATAGGGACGAATTTAAATGTATTTGGCCATTGTTCAGTTAGGCTTTTCATTTCCTCTAAACAGTACAAATCGCGTTGTGCTCTTGCGCCAAATAAATAAGTTACAGGACGGTTAATTTTATTGGCGAGGGCATCATCTAAAATGGCTTTTAAAGGCGCCATACCACTGCCACCAGCAACGCCTATTATCGGCGCCTCGGCTGTGCGTAACCAAAAGTTACCACTGGGGCCATGCAATTCAAATGCTTCGCCAACGCGGTCTTTTTCAAATAACCATTCTGTGTAACTGCCGCCCGGTACGTTACGAACGTGAAATTTGAGCGATGTTTGGCCGCCTTGTACGGGCGCAGAAGCAAATGAATAACTACGATGGCGATCAAAACCGACAAGTCCAATGTCCGCAAATTGACCAGCAGTGAAAGAAATCGCGCGGTTAAGCTCTACGGCTACTTCAGCAATGTCGTGTGTCAACATAGTGGTAGCAGTAATTGTTCCGTTGTATGTTTCAATCGCGTGGTTCGGCGCATGCGCATCGGCTTCTAGTTCAACAGTCACATCAGATTTTAATAAGGCCTGACAAGCTAAAATATAGCCGTCATCAATTTCGGCTTCAGATAATGTGTATGAAAAATCCATAATGGCTTTCACTTCACCTTCAACCAATTTGCATCGGCAGTTTCCGCAGGTGCCAACCGTACAATGATAAGGGAAATTAATGCCTTCGCTTAACGCTGTCTGTAATAGCGTATTGTTTTTGGGCACTTCAAACGTTTCGCCGGTTGGTTGGATTGTGGCTGATAAAGGTCCTTTTTTAGGACCGCCAAATAGGCTGCCAAATAGTTTTTTCATAATGTAAGTAAGGTGTAATTAAGCTTCAGACTCATTTAGCCAGTCTGGCCAGCCCGCTTTTTTATTGGCTTCACGTGCTAGCTCTTTTTCTTCAGCGGTTGCGTGGTTAAAGTCCCAATTTTTTAAACGGGGTTTGGCGATGTATTTAAACCAGATGGGGGGGATTAACCCTGCAGCGAAACACAAGAAAAGGCTTGGCATTTGTGGGCCATCAGCTTTGGGTTTTAGTTTGTGATAAGGCGCATAAGAATCCATATGGTGATCATTATGGTTTGTTATTTCAAATGAAATGGTTCTGCTCATTGGGTACAAATGATTCCAAATATGTTGAGAGTCGTACTTTTTACCTTCTACCCTGACTAAGCCGTAATGCTGGTAGTAGTTGAAGGCTTCAACAAGCATTCTGCTAATCAACATGGCGCAAACAGCAACAACGGTAGCCGTTAAACCAGCAAACCAGAAAACAAGCCCTAGTAGCACAGCAATTTGATATATGGCTTGCATGACCCGACCTGTGGGTGCGAATAAAGAGCGTTTAGTTTTTTTACAGCGCATGGATTCCATTTCAAAGAAATCTTTTAGGCTGCCAAAAATAGCAACGGGGATAAACCTATATACGGTGTACCCACGTGGGCAAGTATCTGAATCTTTGGCTGTGCCTAGGTGTATATGATGGGTGTGCACATGAGCTACGTCACGTGTTGGGTCAAAGTAAAATGTACCAATCAACGTGGCAAAAAGCCGGCCTATTGAACTTCTGCGGTGCATTAACTCATGGTTAACAGGTAATGATGGAACAGCGCCTAACCAACCCAGTGAAAAGGCCGCACCGATTAATAAAATAAGCGACGGTGGTTGCCCTATTTGTTGCTCTAGCATCATCCAATGAACAAAAGCAGCATATAGCGCTACCATAAGAAAAAGGTGAAGGTAGAGAGGGAGTTCCGCTAGCCAATCAATGTTGGCGTCATATCGTTTTAAATCTTTTTTAGCGATAACATCAATCATTAGTAGAGGGATGAATGTTGCTAAGCCTAGCCATACCCAAGCGTCTCCTAATAAAAACCCAATAATGCCAGCGATGACGATGGCAGCGCCTAAATAATATCTTAAATAATTCATATATAAATACTAGCTTGTATACGTTTAAAGTGTAGGGAGGAGTATATCTTAGAGGTTTAAATACGACAATGAGTTCAATTACTTTTCCTTTAGTTCTTTGTATAAGTTTTTAAACTCTTCAGTTACTTTGTGTGTGGGTGCATATTGAATCATAGGTTGACAGGCGCTGTGAGATTCCCGGATTTTTACAGAGGGTGATATTTTGGTTTTAAATAACTTAAGTTTATCGTTAATCAGCTCATTGACTAGCTGAGCGGGCAGATTAGCTCTGCTTTGAAATTGATTGACGACAATGCCTTCAATTTCTAGTTCTGGGTTATGGTCTGCTTTAACTTCTTCAACGGTGTCGAGCAATGAATACAGTGCTTGTTTTGAAAAAACATCGCAATCAAACGGGATAATGCAATTATTTGCAGCGATTAGCGCCGAACGTGTATAAAAATTTAATGCCGGTGGCGTGTCGATAAAGATATTGTCAAACCCCTCTATTGCATCTAGAGCTTCTTTTAATTTGTAAATCTTATAACGTGACTCAAGTTTTGCATGTAAATTGTCCATTTCAGGGTGTGATGGCATGACATATAAATTAGGCACGTCGGTTTCGTAAATATATTCACTGAAGTCTTTGGGGAATAAACTGACACTGAGTGTGCTGGCATAAAAATCTGCCAACGTAGAGTCTAGTTCATCTGTTCTATACCCTAATAGATAATGAGTTGAATTGCCTTGTGTGTCCAAATCAACCACGAGTGTTGTTTTGCCTTTCGACGCACTAATGGCGGCTAAATTGCAGGTAATGGTTGATTTGCCAACACCGCCTTTTTTATTAAAAATAACCCGATTCATGTACTGCTTGTCCTTTTACGATAGCGTTTAAATTCTGTTTTATGACATTTAGGGCAAGGTGGGATGTGCCCGGTTTTTTTAAAGTTCAATGTTTGCTCACAGACTATGCACTCTAATGTGCCTGGGCCTGTGACCTCGCCAGAATGGTACAGTTTACCCTTTATTGCTTGAATGTTGAGCATGTCCCATTCAATTTTTGTCTTATCAGCAACCAAATTAAGCCATTCGCCAATTTTTCCTTCAACTAAGGTGGATTCAAACGATAGCCATTCAGAAAACTCTTCTTTGGTTTCTTGTAAGTAGGCTGACACATCGTCTAAATCTCGCTTCAAATAACCGCCTACCTTGTCAGCTTCTTCCATGGTTAACTCACCTAGTTTTATCGCTTTTTCTTTTGCATCTTTAAGGTGCTCTTCGACATTTGGGATGGTTTGTTTTTCTGCATGTTCAACGGCATCATGTAAACGCTTCGTCATGGTGTCGTAGGCGTGTAGCAGTTTGTCTTGTATTGGATTATTCATACAATCTCCTTATTTAAATTTTCTTTTCCCGAAAGGGTGTAAGTTTCATTAAAACAGTTGCTGTCCGTCTAATTCAGCTTTAGATTTAAGGGTAGCTAAGGTATTCTACCCACCTCTTATTAATATGTGTCCGACGGTCTAAAAATGCAAGAAGAATATCAACCTTCTCTAATCGAAAAAAGTGTTCAACAAAAGTGGCAAAAAACGGGTGCTTTTGAAGTAACAGAGGACTCTGATAAAGAGAAATATTATTGCTTATCGATGTTCCCATACCCAAGTGGGCGTTTACACATGGGACATGTGCGTAATTACACCATTGGTGATGTGGTGAGCCGCTTCCAACGTATGCAGGGTAAAAATGTGATGCAGCCAATGGGCTGGGACGCGTTTGGATTGCCGGCAGAAAATGCAGCCATGAAACACGGTGTTCACCCGGGTGATTGGACGGCTGACAATATTGATTACATGCGTGACCAGTTAAAACAACTGGGTTTTGGTTATGACTGGTCAAGAGAAGTTGCGACTTGTAATGATGATTATTACCGCTGGGAACAATGGTTTTTTACCCGTTTGCTTGAGAAAGACTTGGTGTACAAAAAAACAGCGCCGCTTAATTGGTGTCTCGATTGTAATACGGTGTTGGCGAATGAGCAGGTAATTGATGGCTGTTGTTGGCGTTGCGACAACGAGGTTGAAAAGCGTGAAATCTCGCAATGGTTTATGCGTATAACTCAATATGCAGATGAATTGCTTGAGTCGTTAAAAGAATTAGAAGGCTGGCCAGAACAAGTTCGAACGATGCAGAAAAATTGGATTGGGCGCTCTGAAGGTGTTGAGCTATCTTTTGATATTGACGGTGTTGATGAAGCCTTGCCAGTTTATACAACACGCCCAGATACCTTGATGGGTGTTACGTATGTGGCTGTGGCCGCAGAGCATCCCTTAGCGTTGCAAGCAGCTGAAGGCAATTCAAGCGTTAAAGAATTTCTAGAAGAATGCAAAACCATGGAAACCACAGAAGCAGCGATGGAAACCATGGAGAAAAAAGGTATCGATTCAGGGCTTACTGCGGTTCACCCTTTAACCGGTGAAGTGGTGCCTGTTTGGGTGGCAAACTTTGTATTGATGCATTACGGCACAGGTGCCGTAATGTCTGTTCCCGCGCACGATCAACGTGATTATGAATTCGCGACTAAATACGAGCTGGGTATTAAACAAGTTATTACATCGAGTGACGATATTGATATAAGTCAACAAGCCTTTACTGGAAAGGGCGCGTTGATAAACTCAGGCGAATTTGATGGCTTGGATTTTCAACAAGCATTCGATGCCATTGCCACGGCGTTGAGTAACAAAGGCAGGGGCGAAAAAACGGTTAATTTTCGTTTACGCGATTGGGGTATTTCCCGCCAACGGTATTGGGGTACACCCGTTCCAGTCGTATATTGCGATGATTGTGGAACGGTACCGGTACCGGATGAGCAGTTGCCTGTATTGTTACCAAAAGATATTTCATTAGAAGGTGTGGGTTCACCGCTGGCCCGGCACGATGCGTTTGTCAATACCACATGCCCACGCTGTGGAGCGGATGCGACGCGCGAAACGGATACCTTTGATACGTTTATGGAATCTTCATGGTACTTCGCGAGATATTGTTGTGCGGATAACGACCAAGCAATGCTGGATGAGCGTGCCAATTATTGGTTGCCAGTGGATCAATATATTGGCGGTATTGAACACGCTATTTTGCACTTATTGTATTCACGTTTTTACACAAAGTTATTACGTGATATGGGTCTGGTGACGTGTGATGAGCCTTTTAAAAACCTGTTGACACAAGGCATGGTGCTGAAAGACGGTACCAAGATGTCAAAATCAAAAGGAAACACCGTTGACCCACAAGGGTTGATTCAAAAATACGGTGCCGATACGGTTCGTTTATTTACTATGTTTGCTGCGCCACCAGAACAATCATTAGAATGGTCAGATAGTGCAGTTGAAGGATCTTTTCGTTTTCTTCGTCGCTTATGGCGTCAAGTAAAAGAACATGTTGATTCAGGCTTGGTTAAAGATTATTCAGTTGATCAGCTAACGTCTGATGAGAAAGTCATGCGCCGGCAAATTCATGAAACCTTAAGCAAGGTGACAGATGACTTTGGTCGTCGCTTAACATTCAATACGGCCATTGCGGCTAACATGGAGCTGCTTAATGCCGTGTCTAAATTTGGCGCAAAAACAGAGAATGCAAAAGGCTTGAGGCAAGAGTGTCTAGAAAGCATTGTGCTGATGCTATCACCAATTGCTCCTCATGTTTGCGATGAGCTATGGCAAGCGCTGGGCCACAATGATGAGTTGGTCACAGTCGCCTGGCCTACGTTTGACCCATCTGCCTTGGTGCTTGACGAAATACAAATGATGGTTCAAGTAAACGGTAAATTACGTGGAAAGATAAACGTCGGTTCCAGTAATGATAAAGAAAGTATAGAAAAATTGGCTTTATCAGAGGAGAATGTCAGTAAATATATCGACGGTAAGCCAATTCGAAAGGTTATTGTTGTGCCTAAAAAACTGGTTAATATTGTTATTTAACGGAGTAATGTGATGCTGAAACAACGGGTAAACACAAGCTTGCATCAACGGGTGCGATTGGTTTTTCTGTGTGTTTTGTGTGCCAGTTTGGTTTCTTGTGGGTTTAAGCTGAGAGGAGCAGTTGATTTGCCGGTAGGCCTACAGAAAATCTTTATCGTTGGGTCTGTTAGTAGCGATCTCGTGCGTGACTTGAAAGGTAGCCTACAATATTCGGCGACAGTTGTTAAGCAACAAGCAGATGCAGATGCGATTTTAAACATTGTTCAAGAAAAATCAACAAACCGTACATTAAGTGTCGATTCAAATGGCAGAATTCGAGAAGCCGAGCTTCAATATTCAGTGACGTATAATTTTAAAAAGTCGAATGGCGATACTGTTTTAGATGATGAAACATTACGGCTGGCTAGAGACTACATTAATGATGAAAACGATGTTATTGGTCGTACCAATGAGTCAACTATTATCACTCGAGATTTGAAACGTGATGCGGCTCAGCAAATTCTTCGGCGCTTACATGCGCTGTCTAATAACTAAGCTTTTCTAAACAGCGATGAAGTTAGAGGCAAACCAATTGCCGGCGTCAGTTCAAAATCAATGGATGCCTGTTTACATGGTGTCTGGCAATGAGCCGTTGCAACAAATTGAAGCAGTTGATTTAATTCGTAAAAAAGCCAGGGAAAAAGGCTATTTGAACAGAGAGGTGTTGCATGTTGAAGGCCAGTTCGACTGGACTCAATTACCTGCATTGTGTCAGGCACAATCACTTTTCGCGGATAAAAACCTTATTGAACTTAATTTACCAACGGCCAAACCTGGCGCTCAAGGGTCGGCTATGATTGTAAGAGTTATGGAGCAATTATCGGAAGATAATGTCCTTATCATTATCACTGGTAAGCTTGATAAAAGTTCGAAAAACACAAAGTGGTATAAGGCTGTTAATAATGTGGGTGTGGTTGTTGATGTTTGGCCGTTAGAAGGCCAAAAGCTATTAACTTGGCTTACCGAGCGAGCAGTAAAGAAAGGTTTGTTAGTGGATACCGATGGCCTTAAAATATTACTTCAACGTGTTGAAGGAAACTTACTGGCTGCTGTTCAAGAACTAGATAAGTTATATGCAATCTATGGTGCAGAACGGATATCTGCTGATGATATTGCGTCATCGGTTGAAGATAACGCACGGTTTGATGTATTTAAACTGACAGACGGTATTATGTTAGGCAATGTGCAACGTGTATCAAGAGTGTTAAATGGTTTAATGGCTGAGAAATTGGCTGCGCCGGTTGTGTTATGGGCTATTACGCGTGAGTTACGGATGTTAGAAGCGTTAAGTTATGCTAAAAGCCAATCGTTAAGCATTGAGAAAGTTTTCCAACAAAACCGTGTTTGGGATAAACAAAAGTCGGGATATTTAAGAGCATTATCTAGAGGCACATTAAAGCATTGGCAGTCGTTAATTAAGGACTGTTGCGATGCCGATAAAATCACAAAAGGTGCTAAAACGGGCAATGAGTGGGTGGTTATTGAGCAAGTTTGCCTTAAAGCGTGCCAACCTAAAGCATTTGAAGTATAAAATTATATTAAGCGTTAGAAAAACAGGTTAAATAAATGAGTGAACTATCAAACTACATGCAGCAACTTGGGCAACAGGCTAAAGCGGCGGCTAGAGATATTGCAAAAGCGAATACAGGTCAAAAAAACACTGCATTAACGGTCATTGCTGACCAAATAGAACTTCAACAAGAAGTGATTCTTCAGGCGAATGCTTTGGATATGCAAGCCGGTAAATCGAATGGGCTAGATGAGGCGCTGCTAGACCGTTTAGAACTTAATGCGGAGCGAGTATCTGCAATGGCGGATGGGTTGCGCCAAATCGTTGCACTACCTGATCCAGTGGGAGCGATTGACCATTTAATTTCACGTCCATCAGGCATTAAAGTGGGGCAAATGCGTGTGCCATTGGGTGTTATCGGTATTATTTATGAATCGCGCCCAAATGTGACAGCTGATGCAGCCGCGCTTTGTTTAAAGTCAGGAAATGCTTGTATTTTGCGTGGTGGGTCTGAGGCGAAACACTCAAACCAGGCAATCGCTGCGTGTATTAGCAACGGTTTAAAGGCCGCGGGCTTGTCAGTTGACGTGGTGCAGGTTATTGAGACAACAGACAGACATGCCGTGGGCGAATTAATTCGTATGGAAAGCTTTGTGGATGTGATCATTCCACGTGGTGGGAAAGGCCTTATTGAGCGTATTACTAAAGAGGCGCTTGTGCCTGTGATTAAACATTTGCACGGTGTGTGTCACGTCTATATAGATGATGAGGCTGATTTGGAGATGGCTAAATCCATTGCATTTAATGCCAAAACACAACGTTATGGTACCTGTAATACGATGGAAACATTACTGGTGTCTAAACATGTTGCAGCAACAGTATTACCTGCGCTCGAGGCTTTATATAAAACTGAACACGTTGAGTTAAGGGGCTGCGAGAAAACCTGCGAAATTTTACAGCATTGTGTTCAAGCAACAGATGAAGATTGGGATGAAGAATATTTGGCACCCATTTTATCCATTCGTGTTGTCAGTGGTATTGATGAAGCGATGGAGCATATTCATCATCATAGTTCTGGCCATACCGAGTCAATAGTGACGAGTGATCATTCAACTGCGATGCGTTTCTTACGTGAAGTGGACTCTAGTTCTGTGATGGTTAATACATCCACACGATTTGCGGATGGGTTTGAATACGGCTTAGGTGGCGAAATTGGTATTAGTACCAATAAACTACACGCGCGTGGACCGGTTGGGCTTGAAGGCTTAACTACTCAAAAATACATCGTGTTAGGTGAGGGGCACATTCGCCAATAATGATGGTCGACCTTATCGGTGTATATGGTGGGACGTTTGACCCGATTCATTTAGGTCATATTAATGCGGCGATAGAAATTCAACAAACGCTAGGCATGAAAGAGGTGCGGATGGTTCTTTCTGCTCGGCCGCCGCACCGAAGACAACCTGTGCTGTCTATGGAGCAGCGTTTTGAATTGCTAACATTAGCAACGGAAAATGAAGAGAAACTAATAGCGGATGATTGCGAAATGCATCGTTCAGGCCCCAGTTATATGGTAGATACCTTATTCCAAATTAAACAAAACAAACCGAGACAAAGCCTGGCGTTAATATTGGGTATGGAAGCCTTTAATGGCATAACTCAATGGCACCGTTGGACTGACTTGTTAGACCTGGCGCATATTGTGGTGACAGACCGAGCAGGGTTTGATAATGAATGGGACGTATCAGTCATCAAGGTTGTGGAGAAGCATCGGACATTTGACAAGGCTGAGCTAAAAAAACTCACTCATGGTAAAATATATCGGCAAGATGTTACCCCTATCGATATATCAGCCACGCAAATACGCGCAATAGTTCAACAAGGTCAATCAGCAAAGCATTTACTATCGCCAGTTGTTTGGGCTGAAATAAGTAATAAAAACTTGTACACACAGGTCAACTGAATACATAAAGGTACGTTAATACAAATGAGTAAACAATTAATTAGCATTGTTAAAAATGCGCTTGAAGAAATGAAAGGTAAAGATATTGCCATGCTTGATGTGAGAGATAGGTGTTCTTTTACCGACGATATGTTTTTTGTAACGGGCTCGTCTAGTCGACACGTAAAGTCATTGGCTGAGTCGGTGGTGATTGCATCCAAAGCAAAAGGTATTCAGCCGCTTGGCGTTGAAGGTATGGATGCAGGTGAGTGGGTGTTAGTAGATTTAGGCGATGTAGTGCTTCATGTGCTTCGTCCTGAAGTAAGAGAGTTTTACCAATTGGAAAAACTTTGGTCGGTGAGTGAAGCTGAAGAACTTATTAGTTAGCAAGTGTTTGAACCAGTTCATATTTTATTCATATAAACTCGCTACACTTAGGCTAACAAAATTAACAAGACAAGAGGAATTAAAAATGATTAACACTAACCATCTTAAAAAACTGCTTCTTATTGGTTTGGTTACGTCAGCTGTTGGTTGTACAACCGTTAACCCTTACACGCAAGAACAGCAAACAAGTAAGGCGGCCATCGGCGCAGGAACAGGTGCAATAGCAGGTGCCATTATTGGTGCCATGAGAGGCGATAGAAAAACCGCATTAAAAGGTGCTGTATTAGGTGCTGCAACAGGCGGCGGCATTGGCTACTATATGGATGTTCAAGAAGCAAAATTAAGACAGCGCTTAGAAGGTACCGGCGTTAGTGTTAGTAGAGTTGGTAACGACCTTGTATTAAATATGCCAGGTAATATTACTTTTCGTACAGCAAGTGCTGATATAAACGCAGGCTTTTATCAAGTGTTAGATTCTGTGTCTATTATTTTGAATGAATATACAGATACGACAGTGACTGTTGTAGGGCATACAGATAGCGTTGGTGATGCATCATATAACCAAGGGTTGTCTGAGCAACGCGCACGAAGTGTCGCGCAATATTTAGGTTCACAAAATGTAGCTGCTCAACGTTTCAGAGTGATGGGGTATGGAGAACAACACCCGATTGCTAGTAATGCAACGAAACAAGGTCGTTCTCAAAATAGACGCGTTGAAATAACATTAACACCGATAAATGCTAGATAGGTTTGATCAATAAAATTTAAATGAAACGGCTCGATTGAGCCGTTTTTTTATGTCGGTTAGGTTATCATTTAGCGATGAAATTTAAGATATTAGCGGTAGGCCAAAAAATGCCGAAATGGGTGTCGCTTGGGTTCGAAGAATATAGAAAAAGAATGCCAAGAGAATGCTCCGTTGATGTTGTTGAGTTGCCTGTTGGAAAGCGCTCCAAACAAAGTGATATTCAGCGTGTTATTGAAGATGAAGGTAAGCGCTTACTCGATAAAATCAAGCCGAGTGACTTTGTTGTTGCGTTAGAAATTACTGGAAAGCAATGGTCCACTGCAGATTTGGCTCAAAAATTACAAAGTTGGCAAGGCATACATCAGAATGTTATCGTTTTGATCGGCGGCCCAGATGGTTTGTCTGATACGTGTTTGAAGCGGGCAAATGACACATGGTGTTTATCTGAATTAACGTTTCCACACCCGTTGGTTCGAGTTATCTTGGCTGAGCAGTTGTACAGGGGCTGGAGCTTAATGAATAACCATCCCTACCATCGAGAATAATGTATGAAATTGGTATTAGCATCAGCATCACCAAGAAGATCCGAGCTACTTTTACAAATGGGTTTGGATTTTGAGATTAAAGCTGTCGACATTGATGAAACGCCAATGGCTGACGAAGAACCAAGGACTTACGTTAGTAGGCTTGCATTGGCAAAAGCACAGGCTGCAGGCAAGTTTTATCAACTAAATAATGTGTTGATATTAGGGTCAGATACGGCAGTAATTATTGGTAATGAGATTTTGGGCAAACCTGTTGATAAAGAGCATGCGCATGATATGTTAATGAAACTGTCGGGAAAAACGCATACGGTTTTAACGTCTGTTGCGTTACTTGGGCCGAAAGAAAGGTGTATTGTCAGTGAAAATGAAGTGACATTTTCTACCATCACTGATGTGGATTTTGAAGAGTATTGGGCTACGGGCGAATCAAATGGGAAGGCAGGGGCTTATGCTATTCAGGGTAAAGCGGCTCTGTTTATAAAACGCATAGAAGGCAGTTTCTCAGGTGTTATGGGTTTGCCTATTTTTGAAACGAATCAATTGTTAAAAAATGCGGGCTTCTATTCAGCGTAATGTTACTTTTTTGTAGCTAAATTACCTGCTTTATTTTTAATGTCTAACTCTTTGGCTATTGGTGAAAAGCTTTGTGTAATGCCATCTTTACATTCGACGGCCGTGCTAACACCTGCATAGATGGTGATGGTTTTAACACCGTTATTATCTTTACATTTTTCATTAGCAAGTTTTATATCAGTTTCATCTACAGATTGATAAAAACACCCTTGTAATAGGAGTAAAATTCCAGCTGTAATAATGTTTTTCATGAGCAAATGGGTATGCTTGGTAAATAAGCCTCTATCATAACTAAATAACGAATGGTTTGGAAATATAATGAGTGATGAGATTCTAATCAATGTAACCCCACCTGAAACACGCGTAGCCGTGGTTGAAAATGGCGTGTTACAAGAATTAAACCTCGAAAGGCAGCGTAAGCGAGACATGGTCAGTAATATTTATAAAGGTAAGGTGTGCCGAGTTATGCCGGGCATGCAAGCCGCCTTTGTGGAGATTGGTCTTGAACGGGCCGGTTTTTTACATGCATCAGATGTCCTTGTGAATGGTGAATCGCTGTCAGAAGAACAAGGTATAGAACGAGTTTTACGCGAAGGGCAATGCATTGTTGTTCAAGTCTTAAAAGCACCGCTAGGTACCAAAGGTGCTAGGTTAACAATGAATATTGCGATTCCATCGCGGTACCAAGTATTCCTCCCACATTCTGACAAACTAGCGCTTTCAGTTCAGTTAGATGATGAACTAGAAAGGGAGCGTTTACTGGCGATTATGCAGGTGTTTAAAGACCAAGAATATGATGGCGGCTATATAGCGAGAACAGCATCAGACGGTGTAAATGGAGAAGATATTCGCGCTGATATGCTGTTTTTGAACAAACTATGGGAGATATTGAATGCACAAATTAAAGAGGCAGATGTTGGGTTAGTCTATGAGGATTTACCTTTAACGCTTCGGGTTCTACGTGATTGGTACCAATCTTCGGTCTCTAAAATAAAAATTGATTCGAAAGAAAATTTCGACAAAATGATTGAGTTTGCAGAAAAATTTATGCCGGATGTTAAGCCATTGATTGAACTCTATGCAGGCAGCCGTCCTTTATTTGATATCTATGGCATTGAAGACGAAATTGAAAAAGCGTTGGGAAGAAAGGTTCAGCTCAAATCAGGCGGGCATTTGGTTTTTGATCAAACTGAAGCAATGACAACAGTCGATGTAAACACAGGTAGTTTTGTCGGTCGTGGAAATCAACAGCAAACTATTTTTAAAACGAATTTGGAAGCAGCTCAAGCAACGGCGCGTCAATTACGCCTTCGAAACCTTGGTGGCATTATCATTATTGACTTTATTGATATGGAAAATGAGAGTCATAAAGAGTCTGTTTTATCGGCGCTAGAAAAATCGATGGAAAAAGATCACGTTAAATACAGCATTAGTAACGTGTCGGAATTAGGCTTAGTTGAAATGACGCGTAAACGAAACCGTGAAAGCTTAGAAAGGATTATGTGTGAGCCTTGTGGCACATGTTTTGGGCGGGGGACAGTCAGAACCCCTGAGACAACGTGTTATGAGATATTTCGTGAAATTATGCGTGACGCACGCCAATATGAAGCAAAAGAATTGCTGGTTATGGCGTCCAATGAAGTGGTTGAGATGCTGCTAGATGAAGAATCGAGCACCTTGGCTGATCTTGAGTCTTTTGTGGGGATACCTATTAGATTTAGGGCTGAAGATCAATTCACTCAAGAACAATACGATGTGGTTTTGGTATAAATAATGAGAGCTAGTTATGAGTAAGGCCCGCTTATTCGGTCATTCATTGTTATGGGTTTTTACTGTGAGTCTTGTGATACTCGCCTTATTTGTTGTGGTTGCACGGTTTTTTTCTACACAAGTGCCAGCGTATAAAACTGAACTTGAATCGTATTTAAGTGAAGAAATAGGTGGCCAGGTTAATATCGGCACGATGACGGCAAGAATGGACGGATTTAGCCCACAGCTAAGTCTTAAAGATGTAACGTTAGATGAGTTAAAGCAGCAAACAAATACACTAAGCATCGGCGAAATTCGCTTGTCGATGAATCCATTAGGCGTTTTACAGGGAAATATTACGCCGAATAAAATTACCATCGTTAATACAGGTATTTCGATTAAACGATTTGCCGATGGACATGTGTCAATTGTGGGTTTCTCAGATGAAGAAAATGACAGTTCATCGGGCGATTTTTCATGGTTGCTAGAAGATGGTTTATTTGAAGTGATTGACAGCCAAATTATCTGGAAAGATGATTTGCATGATGAAGAAGACATTCATCTAAGCAACGCGCATATTGTTTTTCAAAATATTAACGAAGAACACCGTTTAAAAATAGCCGCGTCACTACCTGATAAGATTGGTAAGGACTTTGTGTTGTCAATTGTAGTTAAAGGTGATGTCCTCTCAACGACAGACTGGCAAGCGGATGGATATTTGCAAACAGAACAAATTCAATTATCGGAAGTGTTGCAGCGATTAGATATTGATGAATTTAAAATCAACCAAGGTGTTGGAAATGTGGAAATTTGGAGCCAATGGGATGCCGCCGAATTGAGCCGCGTTAGAGGCCGCGTTCATGTTGATGAAGTTCAAATGGTTCAAAAGCAGACTAACCTGACGGTTCAAAATATTAGTGGTTTGTTCGATTGGAAAAAGCTGGCTTATGGGTGGCAGTTAAAAGCGAATGAATTTGTATTCAAAACTAACGAGGTACAGCAAGAAAAAAGCCAATTTAGTGTTCAATATGAACAAGTAAGTGATACTGATACGTTGATGAATATAACGGCAGATGGTATAGATATTCAAGCCGTATCAACGGTTCTCAAACAATCTAAATTATTAAAAAAAAACCACTATGCGTTGATACAAAAACTTAACCCTTCAGGACTGTTGAAAAATGCGTACTTCTCGTTTGCAAAACATAAAGGTGGTGATGCGTGGGCAGGTTGTGGGCAGCTGGACGGATTCGCTAATGAGGCTTTGGATAACATGCCGGCCATAAAGAACTTTAGTAGCAGGGGCTGTTCAAGTAAAGCTGAGGGTTGGTTAGATGTTAATACGCGGAAAGGATCGGTCTATTTTAAAAAATTATTTAGAGATCCGTTATTAGTGGACGCGCTAAGTGGGCGGCTTGCATGGTCTTATGATTCAGGTGGGTGGCGGTTGATGTCTGATGAAATAAAGCTTGAGACACCTCATATTGCCACGACAACACGCTTTTCATCGGTTATTCCAGCTGAAGGTAAGCCTGTGTTATTGGAGCTAGAATCAAACTTTGGGGCGGCCGATGCGATACATACGTCAAAGTACTTACCTGTGGGGATTATGGGTGATGGTGCTGTGGGTTGGTTAGATAGTGCCTTTAAAGGCGGGCAAACAACAGGTGGTGGCGTATTGCTAAAAGGTGCTTTAAAGGATTTTCCGTTTAAGAATAAAGAAGGTTTATTTCAAGTGCTATTCAATACAAAACAGGTTAACTTGCATTATGCTGATGGTTGGCCGAAGCTTTTAGATGTAGCGGCTGAAGTTGAGTTTAAAAATGAAGGAATGACAATAGTATCTAGTAAAGGCGCTGTTGCTGGTAATGCAATACAGCATGCAAAAATTCAAGTGCCTGACCTTGCAAAAGATCGTTATTTGTCAGTTTCCGGTGTGATAAAAGATAAGCTGCCTGGTTTATATGACTTTTTTAGACAATCACCTTTAAAACAAAGTGTTGATGGTTTAACCGAGCACAGCGAAGTGTTTGGTCTAGCTGATGTCACGTTAGATATTAAAATCCCCTTAAGAAAAGGTCTAAAAGCGGATGTGAAAGCACGAGCTTCAATTAGGGATGGTAAATTAACATTTCCGGAATTGGGTGAATCGGTGACGTCGTTGAATGGGGAGGTTTTATACGCTGCACAAGGTTTAAGTGCGACATCAATAAAAGGTAAAGTTTTAGGTGAGTCTGTTCTTATAGATATTTACTCAGATCAAAAAAATACAATAATTTCAGCTAAAGGCAATATAAAAACAAAAACGTTAGCGGCTAAATATCCATCTAACGTGTGGGCGAATATATCGGGTAAAAGTACCGCACAGTTAACAGTTAAAGTACCTCGAGATGGTTTGTCTACAAATAGCGCGGCAGTGTTAAGCCTTGAGTCAAATCTTGATGGTATTTCAATAGATTATCCCGAACCTGTTGGGAAAGCATTAAATGATGTTAGTTATCTAAATATTAAGACAGTGTTAGGTGAGTCGCCAATACGGGTTGACGTTGATTACAGAGGCAAAATAAACAGTGTTTTTGTATTTAATCAGGATAAAAATAAGCCATTGTCGTTAAGCAAGGCAGGTATAAATTTTGGACAAATGCCACTAGCAGTTCCAACACATTCAGGTATTAAAATAAGTGGCCAAATTAATGAGCTAAATGTTCCTAGCTGGCAAAAAGCGCTAGGCGATGTTAACTATGGAGAAAATGATAATAATAAGGGCGTTAACAGTATCGATGTTCATATCGACAAGATAGTGTGGTCTGATAAAACGTATAAAGACGTTACTCTAAAAGCGAGCCGAAAACGATCAGCCTGGCAAGGTCAAGTTAAAAACCAGTTATTAGATGGTGAGTTTTACCTTCCAGATGGTCTGACATTAGGCGCTCTAGTTCGTTTGAATCTTGTCAGGTTATCTCTCCCTAAACTAAAAAAAGGTCAAACAAAAGGCAGTTTAGCGATAGATGTTGAGCCAAAAGACTTCCCTAACCTTGATGTGAATGCTAAACGATTTTTTGTTGGTGATGCTGATTTAGGTTCGTTAACGATGAAGTTACGTCAGAAAACAAACGGTCTTATTATTCAACAGCTTGATTTAAAATCAGCACGCGACTTGTTTACTGCAAAAGGGGCTTGGGAAAAGAGTAGTAACGATTCTATTACAGGCCTTACGGGTCAGTTAAAAAGTGAGTCTTTAGGTGATTTATTAAAAGATGTGGGCATATTAAGTGATTTGAATGGCGCGCCGTCAGATATTTATTTTGATTTAAACTGGCCGGGTGCACCACAAGAATTTTCCAAGGATTTTCTTAATGGATTTGCAACAGTTAAATCAGGGAAAGGGCGGTTGTTAAATGTTGAACCCGGCTTAGGGCGCGTATTTGGTTTGCTAGGGTTAGATACACTTAAACGACGCGTGCAGTTGGATTTTAGCGATTTGGTTCAAACAGGACTTGGGTTCGATAAGATTAAAGGGCGCTTTATTCTTGTTAACGGTGATGCACGAACGAATAATTTGTATCTTGAAAGCCCATCTTCCCGTCTCGATATTGTTGGGCGTGTGGGGTTAGGTAAAGAAGATTATGATCAATTGATTACAGTGACCCCTAAAAGCACAGAAAGCCTACCAATCGCCGGCGCTTTAGCGGGCGGCCCAGTCGTCGGTGCAGCTATTTATTTGGTGCAAAAAATTGCCGGTAAAACTGTCAATAAGCTAGCGGGTTATCAGTATAGGGTAACGGGTAGTTGGGATGACCCTGTTATAAAACAACTCAGCAAACCGGGTGGAAAAGTATTCGGTATTATGGGTGATTTTTTATCACCTGTATTTGGTGTTTTAGGTAGTGATTCTGGTACAGGCAAGAAAGCAGAGTTATTAGCGCCAGTTCAATGAAAAAAAACAATACCTTTATTGTGGCAGGTGTGCAGCTTGTATCATCCGCCGATGTGAAAAAGAATTTACAGATGGTTGAGCGCCTAACAAAGCAGGCCGTTGATCAAGGTGCGCAATTAATTGTACTACCAGAAAACTTTGCCTTAATGGCGAACAGAGCGAGTGAATTAATAGACTGTGCTGAGCATGTAGGCTCTGGTGAGATACAACAATTTATGGCAACGTTGGCTCGCCAATATAATGTGTGGCTTATAGGCGGTTCTATTCCTATACAATCCGCTGATAACAATAAGGCCTTATCAGCTTGTTTGGTGTACGATGCGAATGGTGAACAGGTCGCTCAGTATAATAAGCTACACCTGTATGATGTAGATATGATTGGCACAGGCCATCGCTACCGTGAGTCAGATTCTTTCGTTGCGGGTGATCACGTTGTTGTAATTGAAACGCCTTTTGGTTCTATTGGGTTGTCCATTTGTTACGACTTGAGGTTTCCAGAGCACTATAGAGGGATGATGTTGCTAGGCGCAGATATTATGGTTGCGCCATCTGCGTTTACTAAAGAGACGGGGGGCGATCATTGGTCACTGCTGTGTCGTGCAAGAGCGGTAGAAAACGCCTGTTATATGATTGCACCCAACCAAGGCGGGCAACACGAAAATGGTCGAGAAACATACGGGCATAGTATGATTGTTGACCCCTGGGGTGAGGTGTTGGCTGAAGCGACAGTTGGCCCTGATATCGTCATTGCCAAAATAGATAAAGCCAAGCAAGATAAAATTAGAACAAACTTCCCAGCTATTAAGCATGGGCGTTTTGAATACACGTTAAAGAGAAGGTAAATGACTGATTTAATTCAACAAGCAGAAAGTACGATTCTTCAACCCGTGGGTATGACAGTGGATGACATCGAACAAGTCATGGGCGGTTTATTATCCAGCTCAATTGATCAAGCCGATGTATATTTTCAGTCTTCACGAAGTGAGTCGTGGGTGCTTGAAGACGGCATTGTTAAAGAAGGAAATTACAATATTGAACAAGGCGTTGGCCTTCGTGCGGTGAGTGGTGAAAAGACAGGCTTTGCCTATAGTGAAGAGCTGTTGCTACCTACGTTGTTAGACGCAGCAAAAAATGTCCGCGCTATTGCTAGGAGTGGTCAGTCTGGAATAATAAAACCACAACAACGGCTAATTGCGCCTGTACGTTATCAGGCAGTTGATCCACTTGAATCAATGACGCAAGAAGATAAAGTGTCGCTACTTCAATCGATAAACCGCCAAACGCGCTTAATTGATACACGTGTTGAACAAGTGATTGTTAGTTTAGTTGGTGTGCATGAGACGATATTGGTTGCATCAGAAGATGGTAGTCTAAATAGTGATGTGCGACCGTTAGTAAGAATGAATATCTCGGTCGTTGTCGAAGAAAAGGGTCGTCGCGAACAAGGGAGTTCAGGCGGCGGTGGTCGGCATGGGTATGAATTCTTTACAAGCGATGATCAAGCCATGAGTTATGCGCGAGAGGCAGTCAGATTAGCCTTGGTTAATCTAGAAGCGGTAGAAGCACCTGCAGGCACAATGACGGTTGTATTAGGCTCAGGTTGGCCTGGAATTTTATTGCATGAGGCAATAGGGCATGGGTTAGAAGGTGATTTCAACCGCAAAGGCAGCTCAGCATTTAGTAACCGAATTGGCGAAACAGTGGCTTCGCCGTTATGTACGATTGTAGATGATGGGACACCCGAGAATAAGCGTGGTTCTTTGACAATAGATGATGAGGGGGTGCCTAGCCAATGCACGACCTTAATTGAAAACGGTGTGTTGAAAGGCTATATGCAAGATAAGATGAACGCACGTTTGATGGGGCAGAAATCAACGGGAAATGGCCGTAGGGAATCCTATGCACACTTGCCTATGCCGCGAATGACTAATACCTATATGTTGGCTGGAAAAGACGACCCAGGTGACATAGTCTCATCAGTAAAAGAAGGGTTGTATGCGGTTAATTTTGGTGGTGGGCAAGTAGATATTACGTCCGGTAAGTTTGTGTTTTCTGCTAGTGAGGCATATTTGATTAAAAACGGCAAAATAACCACGCCAGTAAAGGGCGCTACGTTAATTGGAAACGGACCAGATGTGTTAACGAAAGTCAGCATGGTAGGGAACGATTTAGCATTCGATAGCGGTGTTGGAACGTGCGGTAAAGAAGGACAAAGTGTTCCCGTTGGTGTTGGGCAGCCTTCATTAAAAATTGATAGCATGACAGTTGGAGGGACAGCTAATGCCTAAGTCAGTATATGCCGACCCAGCAGAGCTAGATAGATTAAAAAACATATGCTCTGATGTATTGCTCGAAGCAAAAAAACAAGGGGCAGATGAAGTTGAAGTAGGTCTTAATATTGGCCAAGGGCTTTCAGTTAATGCAAGATTGGGTGACGTGGAAACCATTGAGCACCATAAAGACCAAGGGCTGGGTATAACGGTTCATATAGGCCATAAAAAAGGCTCTGCTAGTTCTTCCGATTTAAAACCATCATCAATTAAATCTATGGTGACGGCAGCTTGTTCGATCGCTAAACATGCCGAAGTTGATAAGTTTTCAGGCTTGCCTGATACGTCCTTAATGGCAACTAATTTTTTCGACCTATCTTTGCACCATCCTTGGGATATATCAGCAGAACAAGCGATTGATATAGCGATTGAATGTGAAGATGCTGCGCGAACGTACCATGATGATATAACGAATTCAGAAGGCGCTGGGATTCAAACATTTGAAGGACTTCGCGTGTTTGCCAATAGCCATGGCTTTATGCATGGCTATCCATCGAGTAGGCACAGTTTGAGTTGTTCTGTGATTGGTGAGCGGGCTGAAGGTATGCAGCGCGATTATTGGTACAGTTCGGCTCGACATGCCAATGATCTAGAATCTGCTAAAGGTGTGGGTGAAAAAGCGGCCGAAAGAACACTAAAACGTTTAGGCGCGCGTGCAATTGGTACTCGAAAGTGTCCAATATTGTTTTCCCCTGATGTAAGTGGCGGATTAATAGGGCATTTTATTTCTGCAATAAAAGGGGGAAGTTTGTATAGAAAATCTTCTTTTTTGTTAGATAGTCTTGGAAAAAGCATATTCCCTGATTTTGTTCGTATTCACGAACAGCCCCATTTAAAGAAGGCGATGGGCAGTGCTGTGTGCGATGCTGAAGGTGTCGCTACGGTTACTCGAGATATTGTGTCAAATGGTATTTTACAAGGGTATTTGCTTAGTAATTATTCAGCCAAAAAACTGGGTATGGCAACAACGGCAAATGCAGGTGGCGTGCGTAATTTAACGGTAGAGTCTGGCGATTTGGATTTTAAAGGAATGCTGCAGGAAATGAACACGGGCTTATTAGTGACAGAAATGATGGGCATGGGTGTTAATACTTTAACCGGAGATTATTCACGCGGTGTGGCTGGTTTTTGGGTGGAGAATGGTGAAATACAATACCCAGTTGAAGAGGTGACGATTGCTGGCAATTTATTAGATATGTATCAATCTATCACTGCTATTGGTAACGATATTGATCTAAGGGGGAATACACGGTGTGGTTCAATTCTTATTAATGAAATGACGTTGGCGGGCAGTTAGGGCATTTTATTGGTTCGTTAAATTAGAAAAATAGTTGCCAATCCTAAAAATGAAGCAAAACCAATAATATCAGTAACTGTGGTTAAGACAACACCACCGGCTAATGCAGGGTCAATGTTGATGCGTTTCAAAATCATTGGAATAGTTGCGCCCGCTAAGGCCGCTGCAATAAGGTTTGTAGCCATGGCGGCAGCAATTAATAAGCCTAAAGACGTGCTTTGAAACCAAAAACCAGTAATAAGCGCTACAACACTGGCCCATAACAAGCCATTTAATGCGCCAACGGCTAACTCTTTCCATAACAGCCAACGTGCATTGGTTTTACCAATTTGGTTGAGCGCCATCCCGCGAATGACGAGCATCAGCGTTTGACTGCCCGCGATGCCGCCCATGCTAGCAACGATAGGCATTAGTACTGCCAAGGCAACAATTTGTTCTATCGTGGCACTAAATAAATCAATGACCCAAGCAGCAAGAAAGGCGGTAAATAAATTGATACCTAACCAAAAAGCACGTCGTTTTGCGCTGCGTACGATGGGTGCGAACATATCATCATCTTCATCAAGGCCAGCCATGTTTAGGATAGATCTATCAGCTTCATCACGAATAACGTCAACAACATCATCAACGGTAATACGACCTATTAGTTGATTGTCATCATCTACTACGGCGGCAGATACAAGGTTGTAATCCTCAAAAAACAAAGCCACATCGTTACTCGATAGCAAGGGGTTCAGCGCTTTTTCTTCGGTCAACATGACATCAGAGACAGATTTCTTGCTGTCTTGAGTTAATAAATCAGAGATGTTGAGTATGCCAATAAACTGGTCATCTTTATCGACAACAAATAATTTGTCAGTGTTGTCAGGAAGTTCGCCTCGTTGACGTAAATACCTAAGTACTACATCTAAATTAACATTGGGGCGAATTGAAATCATGTCGAGGTTCATCAAACCACCCGCGCTGTTTTCATCGTACGCCATAACAGACTGTAGCCGTCGACGGTCTTGATTAGACATGGAGCGAACGACTTGATGTAAAACAACATCTGGAAGGTCGTTAAAGATATCCGCTAGATCGTCTGTTTCAAGAGAAGCGGCTGCGCTAATGAGGCTTTGATCATCCGTTTGTTCAATCAAGCCTGAACGAACTTCATCATTAACTTCCACTAAAATATCACCTGTTAGTTCAGGGTCAATCAGCTTCCAAACAATTAAGCGGTTTTCTTGTGGTAGAGACTCTAATAAACTGGCAATCTCAGCAGAGTGCAAGTCATTGATTTGTTGTTTAACTAGCGAAAGGGCGCCACTGTCTAAACTGTCGGCAAGTAGACGAAGATGTTCGTGGGTGTTTTCGTGCTGTTGTGCAGATGCGGGCATATTAATCGGCAATTAGGCTGCTAAACTAATGATATTTTAGACTAATACGTAAATCTGCGCGCCACTATATTTAGTCGTTAATTTATGGCAGTTCTCGGTGCCTACCAATAACGCTTAAGTTGTCACTTTGGAGCAATTTAGTGAGTTGTTCTGTCAAGAACACAGATCTGTGTTGTCCTCCAGTGCAGCCAATAGCGATGGATAAGTAATTACGATTAGAGTTCGAAAAGCGTGGTATCCATTTTTTCAAATAGTCGGCGGTATCGTTTAAGTATTGTTGAACGAGTTCGTTATTTGATAAAAATGTGATGACACCGTCATCTTTCCCAGTGAATTGCCGCAGTTTGGGTTCCCAGTAAGGGTTTGGCAGACACCGAGCATCAAAAACAAAATCCACATCATTCGGAACACCATGTTTATAGCCAAAAGACATGACTTGTAATGATAGTGTGTGGCGGCTTTTGTGGCCAATGCGTTCTAGCACCAAGTCCCGAAGCTGATGCACGTTGGTCTGTGTTGTATCTATTTGAATACTGGCATGATCTGCGATTGGAGATAAGCGTTCAATCTCTAACTCGATAGCTTCGTCCAATGATGTATCGTTTCCAGTTAGTGGGTGTTTTCTACGGGTTTCGCTAAAGCGTTTTAGAAGGCTGTTTTTATCGGCACGTAAGAAAATGACTTCATAACTTATGCCTGCGTTTCGCAGCTGTTGCATAAAGTCATCAAAGCGACGTAATGATGCCGTTTCGTTTCGCGCATCGATACCGACGGCAACACGTTGAAACATTGGCAGTTCGGAATCTTCTAGTAAATGGGCAAAATTTTGCAATAAGGCGACAGGTAAGTTATCTGTGCAGTAAAAACCACAATCTTCTAAGGTGTCAAGGGTGACACTTTTACCTGAGCCTGATAGGCCACTAACAATAATTAATTTCATAAAAAAAAGCCGGCTGTTGAGCCGGCGATAATGGTTAACGGTGGGCAGTTGATTTTTCTTTGTATTTTCTAACTTGCCGGTCTAATTTGTCTACGAGGCTATCGATAGCCGCGTACATGTTCTCTTGAGTGTCTTCAGCGAAAATCTTACTACCATTTAATTGGATGGTCGCTTCTGCTTTTTGCTCTGCTTTTTCTACTGTAAGGATAACGTGAACATCAATAACTTTATCGAAGTGACGTTTAATTTTATCGAACTTACTGTTCGTGTAATCTCGTATTGCATCTGTTATTTCTACGTGGTGTCCAGATAGGGATAGCTGCATACTTCTCTCCTTTTAGAGTTTAAAAAAAGTCAAAGAATTCTTTTCCTTTGGCTTGAGGGTGGTATTGAAATTGATTCGCGATATTTCGCGATGGTTCTCCTGGCGACATTAATGCCCTTGTCTAATAGTATAGCGGCGATTTTGTTGTCACTGAGAGGTTTTTTTCGGTCTTCACTGCTAACAAGTTCTTTAATGAGTGCTCTGATCGCTGTGGCCGAACACTCTCCACCGGTATCTGTGGACACATGGCTAGAAAAGAAATGTTTTAATTCGAACACGCCATTGGGTGTGTGCATATATTTGTTAGTGGTTACACGCGAAATAGTAGATTCGTGCATTTCAACAGTTTCAGCTATATCACGTAGAACTAATGGTTTCATGGCGATAGCGCCGTGGTCTAAAAACCCCTGTTGCCGACGTACAATTTCTTGGGACACTAACATCAATGTCTCATGTCGGCTTTCAAGGCTTTTAATGAACCACCGGGCTTCCTGCAAATGGTCCTTCATGGCTTGACCGTCTTTACTTTTGTCACCACGTTTTATTAAAGATTGATAATAAGGGTTAATTCTAATGGCTTTTGTTACATCACCATTTAGAGATACTTGCCATAAGCCTTTAACTTTTCGCACATACACATCGGGTGCTATGTACTGGGTATCTGCGGGTTCTATAACTGACCCAGGTCGTGGGTTAAGGCTTTGAATGAGCGTGAGCGTTCGTGTGAGCGTTTCGTCATCAATATTCATTAGTCGCTTTATTTTACTGCTGTCTTGGCTCCCCAATGCGGCGATGTGATCTTCGACCAATTCAATAGCGGTGGATAAAAGAGGCGTTTGGCTAGGCAATAATTTAAGTTGAAGTAGAAGGCTTTCTTGTAAGCTACAGGCCGCAATACCTGGTGGGTCAAACGATTGGACTGTATGTAGGACGGCCACCATTTCATCCAGTTCCAAATCTTCCAGGTGGTCAACGAGGTCTTCATGAATCGTTTCGAGAGAAGATTTTAGATAACCATCGTCATCTATAGCGTCAACGATGGATAAGGCGATCGCGCGATCTTTCTCAGAAAAATTAGATAGCTCTAGCTGCCACAATAAGTGATCTTGTAACGTTTCAGTAGCAGAATTAATGCTGCCAGGGTCAACTGCTATGGCGTCGCTGTTTTGGCTTGCCCCCGTTTGCCCGGTTAAGTCGTATACATCATCCCAGGTAGAATCTATGGGTAGCTCATCAGGTAATTGTTCTTGAGACCCTTCGCTGGTTTTTTCGTCAGGTGATGCGTTTTTTTCAGTATTGTCTTGTTCTTTTTTTGTTGATTCCTCATCAGGAATTTCTAGCATCATGTTGCTATCAAGAACGGTCTGGATTTCTTGTTGTAATTCTAAGGTAGAAAGTTGCAACAAGCGTATGGCTTGTTGCAGTTGTGGCGTCATGGTCAGGCTTTGACCAATTCGAAGCTGTAATGACTGCTTCATCAATAATTCCGGGCTCTAAAATAAACAATAAATCTACATCTCATATTTGAAGTTTAGACTAAAAAACGGCTAGCAGTACAGCTTTTTTGAAAATTACATGCGAAATTCGTGCCCGAGATAAACATCGCGAACTTCACGGTGTTCAAGAATGTCTTTTGCAGAGCCTTCTGTAATCACGGCACCATTGTTTAAAATGTAGGCTCGATCACAAGTGCCTAGGGTTTCTCGTACATTATGATCGGTGATTAACACGCCAATATCACGTTCGCATAGATGGTGTATTATTTTTTGGATATCAATAACAGAGATTGGATCCACGCCGGCAAACGGTTCATCTAATAAAATAAACCGAGGTTCTGTGGCAAGTGCTCTGGCAATTTCAAGTCGCCTTCTTTCACCACCTGAAAGAGCCAAGGCACTTTGTGAACGGAGGTGATTGATGCTGAATTCATTCAATAATTCATCTAAGACTAGTTCTTGTTGGCCTGGTGTTAAGTCACTGCGTATTTGCAAAACGGCACGAATATTGTCTTCAACAGACAGCTTTCTAAAAATAGACGCTTCTTGAGGTAGGTAACCAATGCCTTGTTTAGCTCGAATGTGCATCGGGTCGCTGGTTATGTTTTGGTCGTCAAGAAAGATGTCGCCAGAATCAGGTTTAATTAAACCTACCGTCATATAAAAACTGGTGGTTTTTCCTGCGCCATTAGGCCCTAACAGCCCAACAACTTCGCCACTGTTGATTGTTATGCTAACGTCATCGACTACTTTGCGTTGGTTAAATTGTTTGCAAATACCATGGGTGCTGAGTGTGCTCATTGGGCACTCTTGCCGGGTTGCAAAGTGACTTTTACGCGTTTAGAGCCCGATGAGTTATCACCTGCTTTTACAATAGAATGTTTACTATCGTAGATTATTCGATCACTCGAAAATGTATTGCCAGACTGCCATAAAGTCGCATTCTTGATAAGAATTAACGTGTCTTTCGTTACGAGATAGTCAAATTGGTTTGCTTCGCCACGTATAAGCCCTTGGTTGCCGTCGGGTTGCTGTTTAAACTTAACAGGGTTGCCCGTAGCAATGACTTTATCAGTACTACCTTTAGAACCATAAATAGTAACGATATTGGCTTTAATTTCCATGCTGCCTTGGGTAATAACAACATTGCCTGTGTAGGTGGTGATTTGCTTTTTTTCGTCAAGGTTAAAATTGTCTGCCTCAACTTCAACAGGTTTATTTTTATCTGAATTGAGAGCCCAGCTGTAAGGCGAGACAATAATTATTAATATTAATAAGAAAAGGTGTTTATTTAATGTCATGGTGTCCTCTTACATCCGCGAGTAATTTAACTTTAATGGGTTCACGAAAGTGTGCTTGTAGCCCTGTGCCAGAGACAGTGCTTTTTCCGGAAACAATGTTCACGAACTCATCTGTTTCTGCGAAATCATTTGTTAATTGTACTCTAAGGTTACGGGTGTCAATGACCATATCGGCATTGGTTTTTGAAGATTCGCGATGGATATTAACAGCGCCATTGAGCAAGACGAGTTCGCCGTCCGATGAAATGTAACCGGTGTCAGATTTAATGTGTAAATCCGGTTTGTCTATTGAGTACATTGTAATAGTTGGTGATGTTAGTTCAGTACTGTCATCATCTACATAGTGCTGTAGGTAGTCCGCACGGAGTTTTTGTTTGGGTAGGCCGGTGTCGGTTAAGCTGAGCACAGTAAAGTGTTTTAAGTAATAATCAATTTTATGTGTTTTGTTGGTTTCAACTGTTGTTTGTTCAGGTTCCTGAATGAACGCCAACCACCAAGTACCAGCTGCGATAAGGGCAAGGGTGATTTTACCTAAATACTTCACGCCTACTAATGCTTATGCATCAACAAAAGGTTGTACGGCATCTGCCAATAATCCTTGAGCCGTTAAGATGGCATCGCAAACTTCGCGAGCAGCGCCTGTTCCGCCATTACGAGATGTTTGCCAATGCGTGTAAGGAATAATGGAGGGGTTTGCATCATTAACGGCAATCGCTAGGCCGCTACGATTCATCAGGGCTAAGTCTGGTAAATCGTCTCCTACATGTGCAATCTGAGAAGGAGATAAGCTAAGTTTTTTAAGCAAATCATTATAAGCGGCGACTTTATTTTTTTGCCCTTGATAAACGTAATGAATACCAAGGTTTTTCATTCGGGTATCAACAATTGGTGAAGAACGGCCCGAGATTATAGCGACGTTGATGCCTTGCTGTTGAAGTAGCTTTAGGCCTTGACCATCTTGCGCATGAAATGATTTGTATTCTTTTTCTTTTAAATCAAAAAAAAGCCGACCGTCAGTCAATACGCCATCCACATCAAAAATGACGCATTTGATATTTTTCGCTCGTTTAATAAAATCTTCAGATAATGTCATTAAGATAAACCTGCTTTTAATAAATCATGCATATTCAATGCGCCTACGACCGTATTATCTTGGTCGGTGACTAAAAGCGCGTTGATTTTTTTTTGTTGCATGGTTTGAATGGCTTCTACCGCTAATTTATTCGCTGTAATGGTGGCTCCCCCCTTTGTCATCACCTCGCTAATAACAGTAGAGTGGATATCTGTGTTGTCTTCAAGCATTCTACGTAAGTCACCATCAGTAAAAATGCCAACAAATTGATTGTTAGCGTCCAGCACAGCTGTCATGCCTAGTTTTTTCTGTGTCATCTCTATTAGCGCTACGCTAATCAAGTCAGTATTGTGCACGGTTGGGATATCATCGCCCGTGTGCATAACATCTGAAACGTGTAGTAATAAACGACGTCCCAAGCTGCCACCAGGGTGGGATAAAGCAAAATCTTCTTCAGTAAATCCACGTGCTTCGAGTAATGCGATGGCTAATGCGTCACCCATCACCAATGCAGCTGTCGTGCTAGATGTGGGAGCTAAGCCAAGCGGACAGGCTTCTTTATGTGTGCTCGCATCTAGGTGTGCATCGGACTGTATAGCCAATGTGGAGTCAGGCTGTCCGGTAATAGATATTAAAGGAACGCCTAATCGTTTGATGATGGGCAATATCGATAACACCTCTCCAGTTTCACCTGAGTTGGATAATGCTAAAGCGATATCTTTGCTGGTTATCATGCCTAAATCACCATGGCTTGCTTCACCGGGGTGAACAAAAAAGGCAGGCGTGCCAGTACTGGCCAATGTGGCAGCAATCTTGTTAGCAATATGGCCGGATTTCCCCATGCCTATTACAACTACTTTTCCTTGGCATTTAAGAATTAGCTTACATGCTCTATAAAAGCTTTCATCAATGCTGTGAATAAGGTTAGCGACAGCTTCAGCCTCCGTCCTAATGACGGCTATTGCAAGTTGATGCAGTTTTTCTTCTTCGGAGGATTCTATAGACATAAGTATGGAAAGTTATTTAGATGATAGTTGTGGTAACCGAATCAAAATATAATGTGCCCATATAAGTTATAAATATTGTTGCTAAAATTAAGCCTTTTATGCGTCCAATACAAGCTTCTTTTCCAAAGCCAAATGAAATTGCGTAGAGAAACAAAGTCAATAATAGCATCACAGGCATGTCTCTGGTTATAACAACTGAATCGACTGCTCCTGGGTGGATTAGCCCTGGTAGACAAAGTACGGCGAGTAAATTAAATAAATTAGAGCCAATAACGTTACCTAGTGCCAGATCCGGCTCCTTTTTCAATATGCTAGTAATGGATGCCGCCAATTCGGGAAGGCTAGTGCCGATAGCAATAATTGTTAAACCAATGACCAGATCGCTTATACCAAAGTGCGTGGCGATATTGACTGCAGCCCAAACGAGTAATTTTGAACTTAGGACTAAGCCTACTATGCCCAGTAAGCAATATGTAGAGGCTTTTGATGTGCTTATGTCTCTTGGTATCTCATCATTAAGGTCCGTTTCCAGCGAATCAGCTAATTCCCCTTTGCTTTTTTTAGCGCTGCGGACAAGCCAAAGTAAAAAAGCAATCAAGCCGATCACTAATATTGCGCCATCAATATTGGATAGCTCGCCATCTAACACTAATAAAAAGCTGACGCCAGATACAAGTAATAATACTGGGAACTCTCGACGTAATAACGATGATTGAATAAAGATCGGGCTGACTAAAGCGCTAAACCCAAGAACTAGGCCAATATTAGCGATATTGGAGCCAATGGCATTACCGATAGCTAAACCGGTATTACCATCAAATGAAGCAATGCCCGCGACTAACATTTCAGGGGCTGAGGTACCTAAACCGACAATGGTAAGGCCAATAATTAAAGGCGAAACGCCAATGTTATTAGCGAGTGCTGAGGCACCTTTTACGAAGTAATCTGCTGTAATAATAAGCGTGCAAAATCCAACAAATAGCCCAGCATAACTTAATAACATACTTGAAATTCTACTTCTTAAATGATGACGGCGATTATCGCATAGATACATATAAAGCATCAGGAAATATCTGAATGTTGTCTTTGAAACGTTATCGATTTGAGTGTTGAGCAATAGGTGTTTAGTTCTTCGAAAGGATATTTAGTTGAACTTGATGCTGTATAATCTGTCCTATAAAAAATAAATTAGGAGGTTGTAAATGTTTGCTGTATTTAGAATGATTGTTGTGTGTGCATTATTGTCACTGTCAAGCCAGTTGTGGGCACATGGTGGCGTAATGAACGAAGGTAATGAATGTAAGTTGCGTGTTGGACCTTATGTGATGAATTTTTCTGGTTACCAGCCTGAAAACAACGTATCCAAACAGTTTTGTGACGATATGCCAACAGTTGGCAAATCGATTATTGTATTAGATTTCGTAGACCGTAAGCTTCGTGATATGACGGTTAACTTTAGAGTTATTAAAGCTGATGTTGCTGCGTTAGGTACTGAGGAAGATGGTATCGTGAATGAAGCAGAACTGGCACAAACACCGTTTTTTGAAATCCCAGCGAAACACTACCCTTCTGGAACGATGACAATTAGCCAAGCATTTTTAGAAAAAGGCCATTTTGTTGGGTATGTGGTTGTTGAAGGCGAAAATGAGAAATTTATTTCACGTTTTCCTTTTTCTGTAGGCTACCCTTCAGGTGGTATTCCTGCGGCGTTAAAAGTTCCAATTGCGGTATTTTTGGTGATTATGGTGATTATGATTTGGATGGCACGTAGAAAACCAGTTGTTCTTAATGAAAAAAAAGAAGACTAATTATTTAAGTTAAGCGGCAAAGAATAGAATGAAAAAATCCTCAATTATCGGATTGGTTTTAAGCGCGGTAGTACTCAGTACTATCGCGCTTTTTATATATAACCCATACTTTGTGTATTCCCGGTTTTTTGAATATACGGGTATGCCTGGTTATGAAGCGCCGCCAACAACTAAACCAAAGGTTGAATTAAGTGAGCAAGTGATGTGTAAGGAGGACTATCCCGAGTGGCGTAAAGAGTACACGATTGGGGGTATGGAGATTCAAGCATCTGATGCATGTAATCCAGATAACCCTTATGAAGTGGCGGCTTTTGTGCGAGGTACTAATAACGTGATTATGCCTGTTCTAATGCAGACACAATTAGCGGACGATGCCGTCATTAAAACAGATGATCTTGATGGTGATGGTGATCCGGATAATATTATTATTAGGGTTGAAGTGGCAGAACTTAATGGTCGCTCGCCAGATGGTCCAGGCTTTATTCCAGGTTTTGAGATTGCTCCTGGGGTTAACCCTGGCGCTTGGGTATTCGCACCTAAAAGCCGTGGCATGTCGACGGTTAACCGTGATGACTTACAGGCTAATCATTTATTACGATTACCCTCAGCACCGATTCGTGTGGAAGCGGGCGATAACGTCACGTTAATTCTAGAAAATACGCATTACTTTCCGCATAGCATTCATTTACATGGGGTGGACCACATGTTTTCTAATAATGATGGTGTGCCTCAGACTAGCGAAAGAATGACCATGCCGGGTGAGCAGCATGTCTACAAAATGAAGCCACGTCATGCTGGTACCATGATGTATCACTGTCATGTTCAGGTTCAAGTACATATGATGATGGGGCTACAAGGTATTTTCGTTGTAGAAGAAAATAGGCCGAATAACTGGGTGCAAACATTCAATGTGGGCGCGGGCAAGGTAAGGCACCCTTCCGTTGCCGTGTTAGAAGATTATGCGCAAGAGTACGATTTGCATTATCAAGGAATCGACACGTCATTAAATAACATGATTCAGACGTCTAATGACCCGCGCCAGTTAGCTAAAAAAATGAACCGAGTCTACGATATAACCGATGGTACAGACGATTACTTTATGTTGAATGGCCGTTCATTTCCATATACCTTGCGCGAGTCATTGATTACTGTTGAACCGAACCAGCACACAAAATTGCGTGTATTGAATGGCACGCCTGATGTCATAGCACTTCATTTACATGGGCATAAAGCGACCATAACTGCTTATGACGGGGTTGATGTGAATCCGGCTGCCCGCATCACTCGTGATGTATACGACTTCGCATCTGCGCAGCGGCTAGATTTGGACTTGTACACTAAGGATGATGGGCTACATAGCTATGGTGAAGGTGTTTGGTTAACGCACGACCATGCTGAGCGAGCGATTACAACGAATGGTATAAACCCTGGTGGCAATGTGTCGCAAATTGTATACCGTAAATACTTGAATAAAAATGCGATGGCAAATCTCGAAGGTGTAAATATCATGCCTTATTTTAGCCCTGAATATTACGCAGGTGAATTACCATCGTGGAGCGCATCAGATCCGTTTGGTTATTGGGATGATGTTGCAGGGAGAAATGTGAGTACCTTTAAAAACATTGTTTTGGTTGTGGTTTTAGGTATGTTATTTGGCGTGTTGTTTTTGTTATTCAATGCGTTGTATGTCTTTTTTCACGACATGGCTGTTCGGTTAAAAGGTGAGCGGTCGTGAATAAGGTCGTAAAAATAGCTATTTATATTGCTTTACTGATTAGTGTTACATCGCTAAGTCATGCTATGCGAATGGGCGAATGGGGTATGGTAATGAATGAAAACCTTGAGCAGCTACCTCAGGGGTGTGATGCTGTAGCGGGTGAGATGGATGTCACGATAAAAGCGGGAAGGGAATACGCCAAGGAATTTCCAGGAACAATTTTTGGTTATAGTCAGCACGAATTTGATTTTCCTAAATGTACACGCGTGAATGTTACGTTTATAAATGAAGATGATATTCGTCACCAATTCATGATTCATGGCTTGCCGACGTATTTACATCCTCAAGGTATGTTTCATCTTGAGTTGTACGGCAATGGTGAAACATCAGGCACGTTTATAACCCCTAATACCGAAGAAACCTATTTAGCCCATTGTGACCTTGCGCAACATATGGAAAAAGGCATGAAAGCCCAAGTTAAAGTGGGCGGTGGCAATGGAAATTTACCGTCTATTCCCGGCATTTCAGGGCAATTGAATAAAGATGATTACGAATTGGATTTGAGTATTGAAAATACCCTTTTAATGCTTGTCTTGTTCATATTGGGTTTTTCTAGTTGTTTGTTTTGTTTTTTTTGGTTTAAAAAGTAAACAGTTTCAGCCGTTATGTTTGAAGGTTTGGTCGAGGCATACGGCACGTTTGGGCTTTTTATTAGCGCGTTTATTTCCTCTACAATTGCACCTGGCGGGTCAGAAGCCGTATTACTATACTTAGTTTCGAATGAGCCTGAAAATAGTTTATACCTTGTTTTAGTAGCGACCTTGGGGAATACATTGGGTGCGTTAACAACATATTACCTCGGCTATATAGCATCTTTGACTGAGTCATCGAAGAAACTCAATAAGAAATATTTTGATCAAGCACATAATGCGATTAACCGATATGGAAGTGTTTCTCTATTGTTTAGCTGGCTGCCGTTAATAGGCGATGTGCTTTGCTTGGCCGCTGGCTGGGTGAAACTAAATTTATTAACCTCATTAATCTTTATAACACTGGGTAAATTTGCTCGGTATTATCTATTATCACTAACTATCAGTTAAACACCATGCCTGAAACGAGCGTAAACAAAAGAGTGGTAGAGGTGGATGTTGATCACCGTACGAATAGCCGAGAAGACCTAAGAAGTGATATTGCTGATTACTATGACCAAAGTTATTGGGATTATAGGACGTCATGGCTAAACAGTAAAAATTTAGCAATTCACTACGGTTTTTGGTCTGATAAAACTCAATCGCACAGTGATTCGTTATTAGAAATGAATCAAGTGCTGGCTAGTCATTTGGATTTAAAACCGGGTGACCATGTGTTGGATGCAGGGTGTGGTATTGGTGGTAGTTCAATTTGGTTAGCGGAAAACTTTGGGGTTAAGGTAACGGGCATCACAATTTCACCCACACAAATTGATCAAGCGAACAAGAATGCGAAAAAACGCGGCGTGGATCACCTTGTAAATTTTAAGTTAGAAGATTATACGCAAACTTCATTCGCTAATGAAACGTTCGATCACATATGGGGATTAGAGAGTATTTGTTATGCATTAAAGAAGTCCGACTTTGTTAAAGAAGCTTATAGAGTGCTTAAGAAGGGCGGTTGTTTTGCAGTGGCCGACGGCTTTGCTAACAAGCAAGAAGTGACAGAAAAAGAGTGGCAACACGTATTAAAAGTCTTGAATGGATGGTCAATGCCAAACATGTCAACACCAAGCCAATTTAAGGGATTTATGAAAGACAGTGGTTTTGCCGATATTCACTACCGAGATATTACTGAAAATACATTGCCATCATCGAAACGTTTATATTACACCGCGTTATTAACCTATCCGATGGAAAAAATAATGAGTTGGTTGCGGTTAAGAAGTTCGGTGCAAAGTGGAAATTTTCATGCTTGCTTTGGCCAGTACCATGTTCTACATAACGGCATTGGTTGTTATGGCTTATTTGCTGCTAAGAAATAGAAGGGTCGAATGTTGGGCAAAGATGTTAGCGTCATGGTGTTAATAATTAGAACCGGATCAAGGTTATATCTTTTTGGCGTTTTCGCCATTCTCTAAATGCTAGTACACTTAACGCAGTATCTTGATGAATCATAACCAGTTGTCGGTGCTCAGGTGAAATAGATATTTCACAATCGATGGTGATTTCTCGTTGATTAGATTCCCGTATTTTCCATTTGTTTTTTACTTCAGTGATCTTTAACTGAGACGTATCTCCAAGTGTGTCGAGAGTTTGCTTGATTAGATTTTTACGGTGCTTTAAGCAACTGTCTGTAGGTAGTTCCCGCGGGCTTTTGGCTTTAATGCCGTAAATAATATGGGATTTAGGGGTGGTGGAATATTCGTATTGAACAAATCGTGCATCAACGTTGTTAGGAATAAAGGTTATGGCCTTGTTTTCAACGAGGTAGCCTTCCGGTAATGTTTTGTCAACCGAACTAATGTTGATACCGAAAGCACCTTTTATGATGAAATTTTGATTTAAATCAACGTTAATCTCATCATTTACCTCACTGCAACCGATGAGTGTTGCTAACAGAATAATGCTCAGGAAAATCTTTGTAATGATCATCATTTGGTAAGTTGGTCGTTGGTGGTTTGCTTGGTTTGGACACATAAATCATGTCAGTGAGCGTTACTTTCCTTTAACTATATCGTCCTGATGTTTGCTCCATTCAACAAAGCTTAACTTGCTCAATTTCGCGTCAGTGTAAGTCATGACTAACTGGTGTGAATCTGCCACTAAAGTGTGTTTGCATTCAATTATGATCGAGCGATTGTTACCTTCAGTTATTTTCCACTGGTTGCCATCTTCGTTAACACTAAGAGTTGATATGTCGCCCAGTGCTGCTAATGTTTCCGCAATGATGTCGTTACGATTTTCTTTGCAGCTCGCGATGCTCAGCTCTTTAGAGCTTGCCACTTTGATGCCGTAAATCATATGTGTGTTGGGTGTTACTGAAATAGTATATGAGCTGAAGTGTTTATGCACAGGGTTTGGGGTGAAATCATACGCTTTGTTATCGTCAAGGTAACCCTCAGGTAAGCCTTGGGCTTTATCAGCTAGTTTAAGGCCAAATACACCAGTAATTTTGGCGTTTTTTGTTGAATTATATGTGGCCGTGTCATCGCCGCAACCGATAAGAAAAGAGGTTAATAACGTGACGAGTAACATGGGTTTAATAAAGTTCATAATCTTAGGGTAGCTCATTGTTTTTTATTGAAGTAATCTTATAGATTCTACCTGTATAGTCGTCGCTTAAGTAAATATTTCCTTGCTTATCTTCTGCTAAATCAACTGGGCGGCCAATAACTGTTCCATCGCGTTCAAAACCCGTTATATAGTCATGTTCGGTAATATCACCATCCGTTGAAAAAGTTAATGCAACAACTTTGTACCCCGATTTTTCAGACCGATTCCAAGACCCATGTAAGGCGACTAAAGCAGTATTTTTCAAGTGTGGGTTGTTTCTTAAAAACAGTATGCTTAGTGGTGCGCTGTGGGCAGGTAAATTGTAGCTGGAAGGGGACGTTTTTAAGCCAGGTGGTTTTTTATCATTATCAGACACGTTGTTACCGTATTCATACGGCCATCCATAATGCGCACCCTTGGTGATTTGATTTAATTCCTCTGGTGGAAGGTCGTCACCGAGCATATCGCGACCATTATCAACGCCGTACAATAAATCTGTGTTTGGTTGCCAATCAAATCCAACGGTGTTTCTTAAGCCACTTGCGTAAACAACTTCATTTTTACCGTCTAAGTCATATTGCATAATGCTGGCACGTTTTGGCGTCTCTTCATTGCAAACGTTACAGCTTGAACCGGCACTGACATACAGTTTGTTATCTGGGCCAACTTTTACGGTTCGACTAGAATGACTGCCACCACCAGGAAAGCTATCCCTAACAATGTAGTGTGGCGTTCCAATGAATTTACGTTCTTTGGCATTATAACGAATGCGTAAAATCGCGTCCGTTTCGGCAATATAAAGCCAGCCTTCATGTAAATGAATACCATGGGGCCTATTTAAGTCTTTTAGTAAGAGCTTGCTTCCATCGGATACATTATCTTGATTAGCATCGTTGTAGATAAGTTTTAATGTGCCTTCATTAGGAATGGACACGATTAGGTCGCCAGTTTCCGTTATAGCTAATGCACGTGCATTGGGGGTGTTTTCGGCAAATGTAGAAATAGTAAACCGGTTATCGGTCGTTAATCGGCTAACAATTTCTTCAGATGTGATTGAATTGGCGAACTTAATTGGCAAATCGAATGTAAATCTTTCAGGCAGGAATAACCAAAACAAACCACCCGCAATGGCCATATACAATATGCTCTTTAGATGATGGATCATTGCGCTATATGGTCATGATTTAAAAAGAAGTTAATAAGCGTTGTGTTTTTGTTTGGCCAGACGGAGTGGCTACCAGGGCCTTCACAATAAAACGTTTTTGATGAATCGGGGCATGATTGGTATGTTTGGCAGCCAAATTGGTCAGGCTCAGATTTTTCGTTACTGCATTGGTTACAATTTGCCCACCAATCGGCGGCTTGTTGACCAAAATCTTTAAAATGAGAATCATCTTTATTATGGAACACCATCACGGGTAATGGTGTAGGGCAAGCATATTGTTTAAGGCTTTCTTTGTCCATACCTGCGGCACTGGGCGCAATGGCAGTGGGTTTGGTCTTAGAGTCAGGTAAAAATGTTAAGGCGTTTGTGATTGTTCCACCATCTGAATGGCCGGTAAAGTATATTTGAGATGGGTCAATACACCATTTTTCTTGAACACTTTTTGGAATGGTGGAGAGTTTTTCAATGGCCTTGAGTGACATGCGTAACTTGTTTGCATAGGCGATAATAAAGCCAGCTTGTGTTGCTTCTTGGGTTAAATGAACATGCCGTTCCGACTTGTTAGCGCTGGTTCCAGCAGGCGCATATACAACAATGAGCGGGTGTGGGTATTGTTTGTTGTAATTTGCTGGTGTTCTAACGTTGTATGTGACACCAACGTTCGTTTCAATGTCGTCAGTAGCGCCAGCTTTGCCCGTTAACGTTGAAGTTGAGCAGGCAGAAGCGCCATTGTCGGGATACGTAAAGTCAGCCGATTTTAATAAGGCAGGATCTATAGGCGGCCCTAAAAACACAAAAAAACCAATGAGGGCGACTACAAATAATAGTACGATTCCTAGCAATATTTTAAACATAAAATGCTTCCATTAAAACAATGTAAGCATTATGACCTTATTTGATGATTTGGTCTAATTCGCCAGAGTCGTATCGAGTCACCATATCTTCAAGATTAATTGGGTTAATATTAGAGGCTTGACCAGCTGTTCCAAACGAGCTCATGCGGGCTTCGCAAATGCTTTGCATGGCATTCGTTGACACTTTTAAGAATTTTCTTGGGTCAAAGTTTTTAGGGTTCTCTGTTAAGTGTTTACGAATAGAACCGGTGCTTGCTAAACGCAAATCAGTATCAATATTTACTTTTCGTACGCCATACTTAATTCCTTCGATAATCTCTTCTACAGGAACGCCATAGGTTTGGCCCAGGTCACCACCAAAATCGTTAACTATTTTTAACCAATTTTGGGGTACAGAAGAAGAGCCATGCATTACTAGGTGAGTGCTTGGAATGCGTTGATGGATTTCTTTGATACGCTGAATGGCCAAGGTGTCACCGGTAGGTGGTTTGGTGAACTTGTAGGCACCGTGGCTGGTACCAATCGCAATGGCTAGCGCGTCCACGCCCGTCTTTTTAACAAAATCGGCCGCTTCTTCAGGGTCTGTTAGCATTTGTTCGTGTGTTAGTTTACCCACGGCACCAACGCCATCTTCTTCACCGGCTTCACCAGTTTCTAATGAACCTAGGCAGCCCAACTCACCTTCAACAGAAACACCACATGCGTGTGACATTTCAACAGTTTTTTGTGTCACGTCAACATTGTATTCATAGGAACTCGGTGTTTTTCCATCAGCTTCTAAAGATCCGTCCATCATCACCGAGGTAAACCCAAGTTGAATAGAGCGTTGGCAAATAGCAGGGCTGGTACCGTGATCTTGGTGGAATACGACAGGTATATGCGGGTATTGTTCAACAGCCGCAATAATTAAATGGCGTAAAAATGAAGATCCAGCATATTTGCGTGCACCTGCGGATCCTTGAATAATAACCGGGCTATTAGTGACATCAGCTGCTTGCATAACGGCGTGAACTTGTTCCATGTTATTTGCGTTAAAAGCGGGAACGCCGTAGTTGTTTTCTGCGGCATGGTCGAGTAATTGGCGTAAAGAAATTAAAGCCATTGGGTATCTCCTGAAATTTAATATATCTGTTAGATGTAATCTATAAGTGTAGTTTAACTTTTAAAATTGGTTGTTTCTATTAAATTACGTGTTGAACACAAAAAAAGGCCGCTACCATTGCGGTAGCGGCCTTTAAAATACGTTAAAAACGTTGTTTAGCTTTTTGGTGTAAATTGTGCAGTGCTTTCTTTAACGATATTTAATACTTGTTCGTTATAAGATTTAGTGTCTTCGAATAGAGACTTGCTATCAGCAACTACTTTTTCGTAACCACTTTGTGCTAGTTCAACTTGTTCTTTAGCGAATGCGTTAAGTGCTTCTGCATCTTTAATGCCTGACGCCGCTTTCATGCGTGCTTCAGTTAGTTGGATATAGTTTTTAGCCGCTTCTTGTTGTGCTGCAGCTAGTTTTTCAAATTGTGACTTGTTTAATTCGATTAGTTTAGTAATTGGCGCTGCAAATGCGTTGAAATCGTTCATGATGGAATCTCCAGTTAGTTTATTTATGTTGAGGGTAGTATATACTTAAATATATTGCATTGCAACATTATTTATAAGCTAATGTGGATTATGGTTTTTGGTGCCGACAGAGCTTGTTTCTTTTTCGATCTCTTTTTTTAATTGAGCCGTGCTTTCTTGGAACAATTGAATGACCTCAGCGTTATAACCAGTCATCGCTTCGAACATGGAGCGGCTGCTTATCACCATTTTTTCATAACTACTTTGTGCTAAGGCCATTTGGTCTGTTACAAAGCGGGCTAATTCTATTGGGTCTTTAATTTCAGAAGCACTTTCCATGCGTTTTTGAACCAAGTGTCGGTAATCATCTGCGGATTTTTTTTGCGCAGCCATCAGTGAGTCATAGTGTTGAGTATTAAGTTCCACAAGCTTTGCTATAGGCTGAGTAAAACCGTTAATATTTTTTACCATGTTGATCTCCATATACTAATGTTAACTACAAAATACACCGTTAATACTGCTTTGTATATCTAAAGCGGCTTGTCGTGGATCTGCTGCATCACGAATAGGTCGCCCCACTACAATATGATCAGCGCCATTAAGAAATGCTTGTTCCACGCTTACGACGCGTTTTTGGTCATCGTCAGGGCGGTTATCAACGGGACGAATACCTGGCGATACAACGAGGAAGCTTTGGCCTAATGACTCTCTTAGCCCCGGCGCTTCCATGCCAGATGAAATGACGCCGTCGCAGCCTAGTTCAATAGCGCGTTTTGCGCGTGATGTGACTAAGTTTTCAACATCACATTGAAAACCTAAATCGTCTAAATCGCCCCGATCCAAACTCGTGAGTACAGTGACAGCTAACACTTTTAGTGGGCCTTTGTGTTCTGCAGCAGCTTGCATAATGGCATCGTTTCCATGAATGGTCGCGAAATCTACTTTTTTATTGCTGAGTTGTTTAACAGCACGGCCAACGGTAGCAGGCACATCAAAAAATTTAAGATCAACGAAAATACGTTTATTTTGTTCATTAAGCCAGTCTATTAATTCAAAATAATCGCCAGACATAAATAGTTCTAAGCCAATTTTGTAGAACACGACACTGTCACCCAGTAATGTAACTAGCGATTTAGCACTGGGGATATCGGGCACATCTAAAGCAACAATTAGTCGTTCATTGACAGGAATAGGTTTAGTTGAAATCCAAGACATTAGGGAGCTCCAGTGAAATTATTTAGCCATTATAACGGTGCTTATTGATTAATGCATGACGGCAATATAGAAAAATAGCAAAGTGTTATTTTTCAACTAGACTTAAGCCTACATAACCCTTAATTGTTGAATTTGGTAAAAGGACGTTGGGTTAACTATTTAAGCGGAAACTTAAATAGCACTAACTCTATATAAAGGGACGGATTTTAATTGATAGCACTACCTTCAAAAAAAAGCTTTGAATCGCAACTAACCATTTATTTTTTAGTTGGCATTCTCGTGCTTTCTATCGTAGCTTCATCGGTTATTTCCTATATTACCTATGAGCGTGAGCATAATGCTTTCATTAAGCATGGCGAAGAGGTTGCTGATACCGTCATTGAACAAACTAAACTTAATTACTCCGGAACAATAGAAGAATTATTAAGCTTTACGGTGAAGTCGGTACTTTCATTAGAAGGTGTGGAGAAAGTAGTTGTTTTTAATGCGAATTATGAACAGTTATTTGCTATGAATAACTCTATAGATTTACCCGTTGTTGATGGCTGGCAAGACCAAATGGAGTTTGAAGCGGAGTTCATTAAAGAGACAGATCAAGGGTTTTATTACATTGCCCCAATAACAGGTGATAGCAAATTAGTTGTGATGGCTTATGTCATGGTGATTCTGGATAAATCCATGTTATTTGATTATGTTCAAAAAATATTTTTAACCAGCCTAGCCGTCATCATGGCGTTGGCATTGCTCTTGTGGTTAATCTTAAACGCTGTGATACGTAGGTTGACCGGTCCATTAGGGCGTTTTTCGGCGACAATGAATGAGGCTGGGTCGGGTGTTGAAAACATACGGACTAATTACGACGATTTTACTGAATTGTCAGAAATGTCTGATTCATTCAATCAGATGATGGTCGTGATTGAAGAACGCAAAGAACAGCTTGTTTTGTCTCGGGATAAAGCGTTACAAGTAGCCAAAATTAAATCAGATTTCGCAGCAAATGTCAGTCACGAGATTCGTACCCCGTTAAACGGCATGTTGGGCATGATTAATTTACTAAAAGAAATGGGCCTTCCCGAGCATCAAAACGAATACCTTGAGGTTGCAAGTAAATCAGGTGATTCACTATTAATGATGATTAATGATGTGTTGGACTTTAGTAAGGTTGAAGCGGGGCGGTATACACTTGAAATGAGTAAAATACACCTTAGGGTGTTCCTTGAACAAATAGCCTTGTTACACGCAGAAAGAGCCCAGGCTAAAGGGCTAGAGCTATGTTTAGACTTGCACGCAGTTGGGTCAGCGACAATGAATGGTGATGCGACTCGAATGCGCCAAGTGATTGGTAATTTATTAAATAATGCGATTAAGTTTACCGAAACCGGCCATATCACTCTTTCAGCTTCCTTCGTTTCAGCAGAATCAAGCAATGGAGTGCTGGAAATAAACGTGACCGATACGGGTATTGGTATACCGAAGGAAGCGCTGGCAAGAATATTTCAACCCTTCGGCCAAGTCAGTGCAGAAATTTCCAATGATTATGGGGGGACGGGGTTAGGGTTAAGCATTGTTGTTGAAATGGTAAAACTGATGGGTGGTAAGATTTCGGTTGCTAGCAATGAAGGTAAGGGCTCTCGGTTTAAAATGAGCATGCCTGTAACAACGTTGAGCAATGAAGTAGACGTGCTACCTGATAATATAACCTTGTTACAAGGGAAGCGTATTTTGTTAGTCGAGCCTTTTAAAGCAACCGCTAATTATTTGAAGGCAATTTTTGAGCGATGGGAAGTTGATTGCGTTGTCGTTAATAGTTACACGGAAGCCATGATTAGGCTTAAACCAGGCGATGTGGATTATCAAATCCCTGATGTGTGTCTATTTAATGTTGATTACTGCGAAGGAGATGAAAGCGCATTTTTGAAAGCACTTGAGAACGAAGATAATTGTTCTACAGTTCGCCTTATTCCAATGCTACGTTTTGGTGGTAAATTTTTACCAGAACAAGCCTCTAAAATTGACTTGAGCGTGACGATTGATAGACCGGTTCGCGTCGACAAACTGGAGCAAACGTTAATTAATGTACTGTCAGATAAAAAACAGCTTGTGGGTCATGGCGCTATAAAGTCGCCTAGCAACGGGGCCTCGCTACAAAACCTTAGCGTGTTAGTGGTTGATGACAATGTAACAAACCAGTTAGTAGCGGTTGCTATGTTAAAGCAATTTGGGGTTGTGGCCGACTGTGCTATGGATGGTAGAGAGGGATTGGATTCCTTTAGAGAGCGTCAGCACGACTTAATTTTGATGGACTGTAATATGCCCGTCATGAACGGGTATGAGTCGACGCAAGCGATAAGGAAATTAGGCGATTCAGTTAATCAACCGGTGATAATTGCATTAACCGCAAAGGACAAAAAAAGTGAACTTGAGCAATGTATTGCGGTTGGCATGGATGGATACCTGTTAAAGCCATTCGAAATGTCAGGGTTATTGGAAAAAATACAAAGTTGTTTTGGTGGCGATAAGCTTGGGCAATTAATCATTCAAAATAAAACTGAACATGCCACGCCGATTAGTCGGGGCGAGTTTGCAGTTGAAGACGACATATTTAGAGCATTGGCCAGTAATACTGGGGATGGCATTAAAAAAATCGTTGAATCATATCTGGTTGATACACCGATAGATGTCTCCGCTTTAGTTGCGGCTATGGAAGCTGGCGATGTGCCTGGTTGTTTAGAGCGTGCACATAGGCTAAAAGGTAGTTCACGCAATTTAGGGGCCGTTGGTATTAGTTCAATCTGCATAGAAATAGAAGATACTTGGTCAAAAGATATCGTTAAAAGAGACAATATCGGTGCTATTTCTGAAAGGTTAGATAAGGAACTTATTGCTGTTGAGTTATATTTAAAAGCGGAATTAGAAAAAATTAAGCCATCGCAGGAAAGTAAGGTTACGCGTAATAAAGAGGTTATTTTGGTTGTTGATGATGACCAGAGCACAAGAATGACATTATGCAGTGTGCTTGAGCGTGAAGGTTATCAAGTAGAGCAGGGTGTTAATGGTCGTGAAGCGATAGAATTATTTGAAACATTAAAACCCAATGTAATCATCATGGATGCAATGATGCCAATCATTGATGGTTTCCATGCATGTAAACAAATTAAAGCGTTGAACACTGGTAAAAATGTGCCTATTCTCATTACCACGGCATTAGAAAATGAACAATCGGTTGATTTAGCGTACCAAAGTGGCGCTGCAGACTTTATTCCCAAGCCAATTAACTTGTCTGTATTGAGGCAAAGAGTAAAACGTTTATTAGAAAAACAAGATGCCGATAATCATGTTCAAAAACTGGCTTATATAGATGGTTTAACTGGGTTGCCGAATAGGGCAGCATTTGTGGAACAATTTGAGCAAGAGTTAGATCATGCTCAACGGAATGAGACTAATTTGGCTGTTTTTTTTATTGATGTCGATCAGTTTAAAAACATTAACGATAGCTTGGGCCATGAAGCAGGTGATATTTTATTGAAAGCAATGGCTGGTAGATTATCTGGCTGTATTAGGTCTGGTGATGTTTTAGCGCGCTTAGGCGGTGATGAGTTTATTGTTTTGTTAAGCAATATCGAGAGTAATAAAACAGCTGAAAAAATAGCAAAGTCGATGCTTAATGTCCTTAAAGAACCGTTTGAAATTGCGAGAAATGAAATTGTGGTGAGCATCAGTATTGGTATTTCAATGTGCCCCGATGATGGTGTTTCAAAAGAAGATTTATTGAAACATGCAGATACTGCGATGTATAAATCTAAAGCATCAGGACGAAATACATACCGTTTTTATATCCAAGAAATGAGTGACGTTCTTGAAGAAAGAATGTTGATGGAGTCTGACCTTAGAAAAGTGCTGAACAACGAAGAACTTACACTTTATTTCCAACCAAAACAAAACACTAAAACGGGTTGTGTTATTGGTTCTGAAGCGCTTGTCAGGTGGCGACATTCGGTCAGAGGGTTAGTATCACCGACAGAGTTTGTGCCTGTCGCAGAAGAGACTGGTGTGATTAAAGAGATTGGGCTATGGGTATTGGACAACGCCTGTCGTACTCTAAAACAATGGCAATTAGACTCCGAGTACGAAGGCACGATAGCTGTCAACGTATCTGCAGTGCAGATGGCAGATGAGAAGTTTGTATCGCAACTTCAAGGTTGTTTGGATAGACACCAACTCGACCCGAGTTATTTAGAACTAGAAGTAACAGAAACGATGGTGCTAGAAAATGTGGATGCCATGTTAGAAAAAATGCATCAAATTAGACGGATGGGGGTTAGCTTATCCATTGACGATTTTGGAACGGGTTACTCTTCATTTAGTTATATAAAACAATTGCCGGCAGAAACGTTAAAGTTAGATATGGAATTCATCTGTGAAATTCCTGACAATAAATCAGATATGGCGGTTGTTGATGGAATGATCGTATTAGCGCATAACCTGGGGATGAAAGTTGTTGCTGAAGGCGTTGAAACACAAGAACAGTATGACTTTTTAGCTGAACATGGTTGTGATTTAGTACAAGGTTACCTAATTGATAAGCCATTACCAGAAGATGCATTTGAGGAAAAATACGTATCCCAAGCTATTGAGCAATCAGAAAGTTTAGCCAATTAATTGCTTAACCTATAAAACAGCGTATCAATTAGATACGCTGTTTTTGTGACAACACATAAATAGGTCGGTTATCCTACTAACCTAATTTCTTTAAAGAGTTCTTACGTGCACGTTATTTACTTACACGGTTTTTGTAGTTCATCCCAGTCATTAAAAGCAGAACAAGTTCAACACTATGTTCATAACCACCCAGAGCATTCATTGTTTTTGGTTGACTTGCCGCATGCTCCAGTTAACGCTATGGCGTTAATTGAGTCTCACATCAACACGCTTGATGGTGAGCGATGGGGGGTTATGGGTAGCTCGCTAGGTGGTTATTATGCAACGTATTTATCGGAAAAATATGAAGCTAGGGCTGTGTTGATTAATCCGGCGGTTCAGGCGTATATCTTATTGCAGCCGCTTTTAGGTGAAAATAAAAACTACCACAGTGATGAGGTTTTTGAATTAACAGAAGAGCATTTGTTGCAGTTGAAAGCCCTTTATGTACCTTTGATTACGAAACCGGCATTGCTGTTATTGTTAACGCAAACAGGTGATGAGGTGCTAGATTATAAGGACGGCGTTAATTATTACGAACACGCTCAACAGCGTGTTATTGAAGGAGGGCATCACGGATTCGATGGCTTCGAACACTTTTTAGACGATTCTTTTAAACACTTAGCGGGTTAAAAAACATGGCAGAAGGTCATATCAAAAAAATGCAGGCTGTTCTAACAGACACAGTCGAATACAGCTTGCCTATAGGCGATGAGCTAATTGGCTTAAACCAATATATAGGTAAGCAAATTAAGCTGACGTATAAAGATGAAATTCATTGCTCTAACTGTGGCAAACGTACTAAGAAAAGCTATAGCCAGGGTCATTGCTATGTGTGCATGACGAAACTTGCACAATGTGATCTGTGTATCATGAAACCTGAAACGTGCCATTATCATTTAGGCACATGCCGTGAACCTTCATGGGGAGAACAGTTTTGCTTTCAAAATCACTTTGTTTATTTGGCCAACTCTTCTGGCTTAAAGGTTGGCATTACCCGACACACACAAGTGCCAACGCGTTGGATTGATCAAGGCGCAACACAGGCCTTACCGATGTTTAAAGTAAAAACGCGCTTACAGTCAGGTTTAGTCGAAATGGCGTTAAAAAAGCACGTGTCAGATAAAACGGACTGGCGGAAGATGTTAAAGGGTCAAGCTGAATCAAAAAACATGACTGTAGAAAGAGATGCTTTGTTAGAACAAGCTAGCGATGCATTGGCGGCTATTCAAGATGAACAAGGAGCAGGGCAGATTGAATTACTCGCCGACGCAAAAGAAGTCTCAATTAACTACCCTGTGTTGCAATACCCAGAGAAAGTATCTTCGTTTAACTTTGATAAGACACCGGTTATTGAAGGCCAGCTTTTAGGTATAAAAGGCCAGTATCTTATATTGGATAAAGGTGTCCTAAATTTACGCAAATTCACCAGTTATAACCTTACCTTTGATGCCTAAAAGGAAACGCCCAACGGTCGTTATATTCTCACAGGGTGATGAGGTTATTACAGGGGCAACTGTTGATACAAATGCTGCGTATTTGTCGCAACAGTGTCAACAACTTGGGTTTGATATTATTCGGCATATTACCGTTGCAGATGATATGGCCGAACTGGTTCAGTTAATGCGAGATATTGATGGCATGGCAGATGTTTGCCTTTGCACCGGTGGTTTAGGGCCCACACAGGATGATTTAACATCGGAAGCGTATGCGCAGGCGTTTGGTTTGCCATTGAGTTTTGATGAGGAAACGTACAACATGATGTCGGCATATTTTGAAAAGCTCAATGTGCCAATGGCTGAGGTCAATCGTAAACAAGCATATTTACCTGAAAAATCTGTGCGTATTGATAACTATTGGGGAACAGCAGCAGGCTTTGTAGGGACTGGAAAACGTTGCCGGTTTTACTTTATGCCAGGTGTGCCCTATGAAATGAGAAACATGATGGCAAGCTTTGTCGTTGATGATTTAAAACAAACATTCCATATCGAAAAAACAACACTCATTACGTTAAGAATCATGGGCATGGGTGAGTCCAGTATTCAGCAAATCATCAACGAAATAAACATACCTGATGTGGTGCGCGTTAGTTTTCGAGCGGGATTACCAGAAAACGAATTAAAGTTGACCTTTCCTAATGGTTACCCAGATAAAGAACTTCGAGCTTGTATAGGAGCGGTTCAATACGCGTTGGGATCCGTTATTTATGCGGTGGATGGGCTGGGCACTAATGTCGATAGTTTGGCTGATTGCGTGGATCAATTGATGCAAAAAAATAAACAGTCACTGTTGGCAGTTGAAACGTTATCTCAAGGCTTGTTTGCCAAGCAATGTAATGCAAGTTGGTTGAAAAGTTCTCAGGTATTCCCATTAAGCGGCAATGCAATTGAAGCAATGCAAATGGTCAAAGAGCAGGTGAGTGAAAAAACTGCGTTAATGATGGCAAAAAAACTGGCTGAAACATCAGTTGCCAGCATGGTCATGGTTCAGCTATATCAAGAAACCGGCAAAAACAAATCAGACATTTATACGGCCGTAGTGGATAATGCGTCGGCACTCTCATCAACACGAGAAGTGTCGGGTCGCACAGACAGACAGCAGATTGTTGCAGCGGCGGCAGGTTTGAACCTCGTTCGAAAAACACTTTTAAATTAAAACAGTATGCCACTAATAAAACTTGATAACGTTAGCATTGCTTTCGGAATAAAACCTGTGCTCGATCACGCGGAATTACAAATCGATGAGCAAGAAAGAATTGGTTTAATTGGTAGAAATGGCGAAGGGAAATCAACGTTATTGAAAACGATAGCCGAAGAAATTTTGCCGGATTCAGGAACGTTGTGGAAACAGTCTGGCGTCGTTGTTTCAACGTTAGAACAGTCGCCAGAGTTACCAGAATCATCAACTGTATATGAGGCGGTGGCCGATAGCCTAGGTGAAGTGGGGCATTTGATCGCGCGTTACCATGATATGTTGCTAGACCCAAATGTAAACTTAGATGCACTTGGAAACCTACAGCAAAAGTTTGAAGCCCTAGATGGCTGGACGCTTCAGCAACGAGTGGACTCTGTATTAAGCCGCTTAAATTTACCTGCGGATAAAAAAATAAATGAAATGTCCGGTGGCTGGAAACGTCGAGTAGGGCTAGCGCGAGCGCTAGTGGTTGAGCCCGATGTATTGCTGTTGGACGAACCCACAAACCATTTGGATATGGAAACCATTGTTTGGCTAGAAAAGCAGCTGGAAAGCTTTCAAGGTGCCGTGGTGTGTATTACCCACGATAGAACCTTTTTGCAGAACATTGCCAAGCGAATTATTGAAATAGATAGAGGGCAATTAACCAGTTGGTCATGCAGTTATCATCAATACCTAGAGCGAAAAGCCGCAGCGTTAGAGTCGGAAGCAAAAACAAACGCTGAGTTTGATAAAAAACTAGCCCGTGAAGAAGTGTGGATTCGTCAAGGTATAAAAGCAAGAAGAACGCGTAATGAAGGCCGTGTAAGAACGCTAAAGAAACTTCGAACAGAGCGGGCAGATCGAAGAAACTTAGCAGGCCCTGCCAAGCTAGAAGTAGATAAAGGTGAACGTTCAGGTAAGCAAGTTATTGAAGCAAAAAATGTTTCCATTGCATACGCTGGTAAACGTATGGTCCATGATTTTTCATGCCGCCTTATGCGCGGTGATAGAGTTGGGCTGGTTGGGCCAAACGGCATTGGTAAAAGTACCTTAATAAAAGCCTTATTACAGGAAATTGAGCTTGATTCGGGTGATGTTAAACACGGTACAAAATTAAAAGTCGCCTACTTTGATCAGCACCGCGATGTGCTTGATTTAGAAAAGACAGTTATCGACTTGGTGTCTGATGGAAAAGAAACCATCACAATCAACGGCCGAGACAGGCATATCATTAGTTACTTAGGTGACTTTTTGTTTGCACCTGAACGGGCGCGTTCTCCAGCAAAAGTTCTATCTGGCGGTGAGCGTAATCGCATTATGCTGGCAAAATTATTTAGCCAACCGGCTAACTTTATCGTCATGGATGAACCCACCAATGACTTGGATATTGAAACGCTCGAATTGCTAGAAGAGTTGTTGATGGAATACGAAGGTACGTTGTTACTAGTTAGTCACGATAGAAAGTTTTTAGAAAACGTAGTGACCAATTTCTGGTTCTTTGAAGGTGATGGTCAAATCACTGATTATGTGGGTGAGTTACCTAACTGGGCAAGCGTTATAAAAGCGAAAGAGAAGGTTGAAAAAGGCGAAAAAGTGACGTTATCTGCAGAGCCCACACAACAGCCGTCAAAAAAAGCAAAACTAAGTTATAAATTACAGCAAGAATTAGATGCCTTACCAAAGCAAATTGATGAATTGGAACAAGCACTAGAAGCATTGCAAAAACTAACTAGCACCACAGAGTTTCACAAAGGTGAGCGGGAAGCCATTCAGCAGAAAATGGATGAGATGGCTGAAGTGGATACCCAATTACAAGGCAAGTATCAACGTTGGGATGAGCTAGAGTCGATGGTTTAATTAGTTAAAAGTCTAGAAAATTTGTTGGTATAATTCACCACCCAAAACGTGGGTCATAACGTTTTTTTAAATACGGAGAGATGTCAGAGTGGTCGAATGAGCACGCCTGGAAAGCGTGTGTACCGCAAGGTACCGAGGGTTCGAATCCCTCTCTCTCCGCCATTTCGAGCTTTGTCCCGCAAGTTTTTTTGCCCAATTGTGCTTAATCTAACCACGGTGTAGTGATACACTTCACGTTTTATAGTGTCGGTTTAAAGGACGTCATGGCAGGTCATAGTAAGTGGGCAAATATACGTTTTCGAAAAGGCGCGCAAGATGCTAAACGAGGTAAGCTTTTTACAAAGTTGATTCGTGAAATCACAGTAGCCACAAAAGCCGGTGGGGCAGACCCTGACAACAACCCACGTTTACGCTCAGCGGTTGATAAAGGCTTGTCGAACAATATGAAGCGCGACACGATTGAAACGGCCATTAAAAAAGGCAGTGGCACGACAGATTCGGATAATTTTGATGAGATTCGATATGAAGGTTATGGGCCAGCGGGCACCGCAGTGATGGTGGATTGTTTAACCGATAATAAAAACAGAACCGTAGCGGAAGTACGCCATGCCTTTAATAAGAGCGGCGGCAATTTAGGTACCAGTGGTTCGGTTGATTACATGTTCCAAAAATTGGGTGTTATTAACTTCTCAAATGAGCATGATGAAGATGCGTTAATGGAAGCGGCGTTAGACGCGGGTGCTGAAGACATGATAACGCATGAAGATGGTACGTTTGAAGTGTTAACACAGCCAGACGACTTTATGCGTGTTCGTGATGCGGTATCAGGAGCTGGTTACGCGCATGAGCACGCGGAAGTAACGATGCGAGCCGACAATTTGTCGCCAGTAACTGTAAAAGATGCTGAAAAAATATTACATTTACTCGATGTGTTGGAAGACTTAGATGATGTGCAAAATGTATATTCCAATGCGGACTTCCCTGATGAAGCAATGAGCGAGGCAGAGTAACCCGTTTATGCGTATTCTTGGAATAGATCCGGGCTCAAGAGTAACAGGATATGGCGTTATTGAGGTCACAGGGCGTGAAGCAAAGTATGTGGACAGTGGTTGCATAAGAACAGGCGGAGGTGACCTGCCAGACCGGTTGAAAAAAATATACCTTGGGACGCGAGAAATAGTCCAACATTACAAACCACAAGAAATGGCCGTTGAACAGGTATTTATGGGCAAGAACGCCAGCTCAGCATTAATACTGGGTCAAGCTAGGGCGTCAGCAATTTGTGCAGTGTTTGACGATGATGTGATTGTTTATGAATATGCTGCCAGACAAATAAAACAAGCACTGGTGGGTAAAGGCAGTGCAGATAAAACACAGGTGCAACACATGGTTAAAATTTTATTGAAATTGCAAGGCAACCCGCAAATGGACGCGAGTGATGCATTAGCTGTGGCGCTGTGTCATATGCATACCGATCAAACGTCTAAAGCAACGCTAAGGGGTTTAGCGTGATTGGTTTTTTGCGTGGTACGGTTCACGAGAAAAAAGCACCCCATGTGGTTATTGAAGTTCAAGGTGTGGGCTATGACGTTGAAACGCCTATGTCCAGCTTCTTTAGCTTGCCTGCAGCGGGCGAAGCGGTTTTATTGCGAACACACCTGGTTGTTCGAGAAGATGCACATATTTTATATGGTTTTGTAACAGAGCAAGAGCGCGCTTTATTTCGTAGCTTAATTAAGGTTAATGGCGTGGGGCCTAAAGTGGCGCTCGGCATATTATCTGGTGTGAGTGTTGATGACTTTTGTCTGTGTGTGAGTGATAACAACGTAAACGCACTGGTTCGATTGCCCGGTATAGGAAAAAAGACGGCGGAGCGTCTCATCATTGAAATGCGAGATCGTTTGCCAGAACACGTGATTGGGGCTGCATCGTTACCCGTCGGTACTGTTTCTCGGCCAATTTCAGCGATAGAGGAAGCAATTAGTGCATTAGTGGCGTTAGGTTATAAGCCTCAAGATGCTGAAAAAAGAGCAAAAGCCGTGGCTGAAGATGATGCAAGTAGCGCACAAATCATTCGTTCTGCTTTACAATCGGCCGGAACGAAATAAATAAGTAAGCCATGATAGAAAGCGACCGACTAATTAGTTCTGACAATTTGCTAGATGACGAGGCGATAGATCGAGCCATTCGCCCAAAAACACTAGAAGACTATATTGGCCAGCCTGCGATACGTGAACAGATGGAGATTTTTATATCTGCCGCAAAATCACGTTCAGAATCGTTAGATCATGTACTGATTTTTGGCCCGCCAGGTCTCGGTAAAACAACGCTGTCGCATATTATCGCCAATGAGATGGGTGTTAATCTGCGGCAAACATCAGGCCCCGTATTGGAAAAAGCGGGTGACTTGGCTGCGCTATTAACGAACCTTGAAGAAGGCGATGTGTTGTTTATCGATGAGATTCATCGACTAAGTCCAGTGGTGGAAGAGATACTTTACCCTGCAATGGAAGACTTTCAGCTGGATATTATGATTGGTGAGGGCCCCGCAGCCCGTTCAATTAAATTAGATTTACCACAATTTACCTTAGTAGGCGCCACAACCAGGGCAGGCTTGTTAACGTCACCTTTACGTGATCGGTTCGGTATTACCCAGCGGTTGGAGTTTTATAACGATCAAGATTTGACCCATATTGTTAAACGATCAATGGGGATCCTTGCGTTAGAGTTTGATGATGGGGGCGCTAAAGAGATTGCTGTTAGATCACGCGGCACGCCTAGAATAGCCAATCGATTATTAAGGCGAGTGAGAGATTATGCCGACGTTAAAGGTGATGGCATTATTACGACAGACATTGCAAATAAAGCATTAACAATGCTTGAGGTTGATAAAAGTGGTTTTGATAAATTAGATAGACGGTTGTTAAAAACGTTAGTGGAAACATTTGATGGTGGCCCAGTAGGTGTGGATAGCTTGGCGGCGGCCCTTAGTGAGGAGCGAGGCACCGTTGAAGACGTGCTTGAGCCATATCTCATTCAGCAAGGCTACATTATAAGAACACCGCGTGGACGGATGGCAACGAGACATGCTTACCAACATTTGGGGCTAAAAAAGCCTTCAGATGATAGTGATTCTGACAGCGGTGATTATTTTTCAGAAGATGGACAAGGGTGAAAGATATAACTCACCATGACGACACTTGCACTGAATTCGACGCTGTATAGCACCTCGATTGGTAAGTCCACTAATAGGGTGGTCTAACAACTCTATTGTTTTTCTATTGATTATGAGAGAGATCTGTAACAGCTAGAAAGGTGGTGGATTTATTTTTAATAGAAAGATGAATTGTAAATTCCCTATAGTCATTTTGTAACCATATTTTATTACCTTTTCGTGTTGCTCGAAACGACAGAAAAGAGAAGCTGAAGGACAAAGTGTCGCCTATTTAAGACAGTTGTTTAGTTTGTCGGAAGCTGTCAGAATCTCCCCTGTTTATTGCTTCACTCTATTGTTTTTCTATCGGACTAATTTAAAAAAACTGTAAATGATTTATAATAAAGAACATTATTTTTCAGTGCGTATATATTATGAAGACACGGATATGCAAGGCATTGTGTACTACGCCAATTATTTGAAATACTTTGAGCGTGCACGAACGGAATTTCTACGGGAAAAAGGGTTTGAGCAAGATGAACTTATCGAAGAGCAGCGTGTGGCATTTGCCGTTAGAGCAGTGCAAGTAGATTATTTAAAGCCGGCGGCATTTAATGATGAATTAATTGTCACCACAAACATAGCAAAATTAAAACGCGCATCACTAATATTTCATCAAACCATCGTACGTCAATCCCCAATTCGTGAAATAATAAACACAGCTGTTATTAAGGTCGCTTGCCTTGATGCAAACACGATGAAAGTAAAAGCAATTCCAACAGCAATGATCGAGAAATTATCATGACGACAGACTTATCCATTGTCCACCTAGTTATGCAGGCGGGGCCCATCGTAAAACTTGTGATGTTAATGTTGGCGATAGCATCCGTTATTTCATGGACGTTTATTTTTGCTAAATATAAGGAATTTAAAACGGCTATCAACGTGACCAATACGTTCGAAAAACGTTTTTGGTCTGGTATTGACCTAAATGAATTATACCGCCAGGTCGCTTCAGATCATTACGATAAAAGTGGAGTCGAGGAGGTTTTTTATGTCGGCTTCCAAGAATATAAACGCCTCAATACGCAAACGGGTATGGAGCCAATGCACGTGGTTGAAGGTGCAAGGCGCGCCATGCAAGCGCAATTTAACAGAGAAATGGATGAACTGGACAACCACTTGCCATTTTTAGCGACCGTCGGTTCAACCAGCCCGTATGTGGGCTTATTTGGAACAGTATGGGGGATTATGAGTTCTTTCCAAGCACTGGCCAACATGAAACAAGCCACCTTGGCATTAGTTGCTCCCGGTATTTCAGAAGCCTTAGTTGCAACCGCTATGGGCTTGTTAGCAGCGATTCCTGCCGTGGTGGCGTATAACCGTTTTTCAACCAATGCGGACAGATTAGCAACGCGATACGAAACGTTTATGGACGACTTTACGACCGTGTTGCAACGTCAAGCACACGTTAAGCTAAAGAAATAGGTTATGGCGCGTCACTCAAAACGTAAACCAATGGCCGAGATTAACGTCGTGCCTTATATCGACGTCATGTTGGTTCTGCTGATTATATTTATGATTACAGCGCCGCTAATACAACAAGGTGTTGACATTGATTTGCCTCAAGCCAATGCAGAAACATTGCCCGATGAAGCAGACGACCCATTAGTAGTTACCGTCGACGCACAAGGACAGTATTTTTTAGATATTGGCGACAACACAAACAACCCTATTTCAACGGAAGAAATGCAAATAAAAGTAGCAGCAGTTTTGCGTAATAAACCAAAAACGCCGGTGATGATACGCGGCGATAAAAGCGTGCCGTATGGTGATGTGGTGAACGCAATGACATCACTACAAGGTGCGGGCGTGCCCAGTGTTGGCTTAATGACAGACCCAGCTAACTAACAGTATGGCGAGCTTATTTAAAAAACACCCAGTTGCAGTTATCTTGTCCGTATTGTTTCATGCGGGGTTAATTGCATTTTTCATCTTTGGTTTTGAGTTGTTTGACGAACCAGTTGAGTCAAAACCACCGGTCAACATCGTAAAAGCCACCGTTATTGACGATTCTAAAGTTAGGGCAGAAGCTAACAAGCTTAAAGAATTAGAAAAGAAAAAAAAGCGTGACGAACAAAAGCGCCTTGAAAAGCTAAAGAATGATCGACTAAAAGAAGAAAAAAAACTTGATGAGCTGAAAAAACAGCAGTTAGATCAATCAAAGAAAATTAAAGATCAAAAAGTCGCAGAAGCAGCCCGTTTAGCTAAGTTAAAAAAACAACAAGCAGAGCAAGCAAAAAAGAAAGCCGCGGATGACAAACAGAAAAAAGCTGAGTTAGCCAAAAAGAAAGCATTAGATAAAAAGAAGAAAGCACAAGCGGCCAAACAAAAAAAAGCAAATGAGGCTAAAAAAAGAGCAGTACGAGAGCAGGCGGATGCATTAGAGGCGATGCGTGCAGCGGCTCATGAAGAAGAACAAGAACGCTTAGCCCAAAAAGCGATTGCCAGTTACAGTGATATTATTCGCCAGAAAGTTGAAAGAAATTGGATACAACCTTCGGGTAATATTTCGGGATTGTCTTGTGTTGTGCGAGTGCAGTTAATCCCCGGTGGTGATGTTGCCAATGCGCAAGTAATAAAAGGTAGTGGTAATGCGTTGTTTGACCGGTCTGTTGAATTGGCTACTCGAAAAGCCTCACCTTTGCCAATTCCTAACGACCCAACGATGTTTAACCAATTTAGAAATTTAGAGTTTTACTTTAAACCAGGAGAGTAAGCTGACTATGAAACACATTCTCAACAAACTATCATTATTGTTGGTTTTTATTGCACTGCCAGCAATGTCGGCATTAAAAATTGAAATCACTCAAGGGGTATCTAGCGCGCAACCCATTGCCGTTGTGCCGTTTGCATCGGATCCTATTGTAGGCGTATTACCTGTTGATATAGCCCAAGTGGTTAGTGATGACTTAACGCGAAGTGGTCGATTTAAAGTATTGCCCCGTGCAGATATGTTGAGCCGCCCCTCATCAGCAGATCAAGTTACTTTTAGAAACTGGCAAGCACTAGGCCAAGATAACTTAGTTATTGGTAAAATAACCCAAGGCGTTAATGGTTTGCTCAACGTACAGTTCCAATTATTTGACGTGTATAAGGGTGAACAATTAACGGGATTTAGCATACCAGCAAGGCCAAGTGACCTTCGTGGCGTTGCGCATAGAATAAGTGATTTGATATATGAAAAATTAACGGGGCAAAAAGGTGCTTTTAGTACCCGCATAGCATACGTTACTTCACAGGCTGGCTCTTCAGGTAAGCCTGAATATAAAATTCAAGTAGCCGATGCAGACGGTTTTGGCCCAAAAACAATCGTTAGTTCAACAGAGCCACTCATGTCACCAGCATGGTCTCCACGTGGAGATAAGTTGTCTTACGTGTCGTTTGAAGGAACTCGTTCGGCCATCTATTCGCAAACGTTATCAACAGGTACGCGCGAAAAGTTAAAATCATTCAAAGGAATTAATGGCGCACCTGCCTGGTCGCCTGACGGAACGCAGCTCGCGTTGACACTGTCTAAAGATGGTAGCGCAGACATTTATATATATAACGTCATTACGCGTTCATTTCGTCGATTAACTAAAAGTTATGCAATAGATACCGAGCCAGCTTGGTCGCCAGATGGGCGTCAGCTTATCTTTACGTCAGATAGAGGCGGTAAGCCACAGCTATACCGTATATCCATCAATGGTGGGCGTGCGGCTAGGGTAACGTTTGAAGGCGACTATAATGCCAGAGGGCGTTATTCACCAGATGGTAAAAGCGTTGTGATGGTGCAGCGTGTTAACAGGCAGTATAAAATTGCTATGTTAGATCTTAAAACAGGGTTTACTCGAATTTTAACAAAAGGAAACCTTGATGAATCTCCCAGTTTTGCGCCAAATGGCAGTATGATTTTATATTCTACTAAAGATGGCTTGAAATCTATACTGGCTGCGGTATCATCTGACGGGCAAGTTCACCAAAAGTTTCGTCTCCAAGGCGGCGAAGTTAGAGAACCGGCGTGGTCACCTTTCAAAACTGAATGATATTTATGGTCGGTTTTTTATTAAACTTATGCCCTATGGGTAATAAATTAAGGAATAAAAATGAAAATGTATAAGAATTTATTGATAAGTGTATTACTGTCAACAGCATTAGCAGGTTGTAGTATGTTTGGTGATGATGGTGCTGGTAATGGCTCAGGTTCTGACTCCAATGGAACGTCAGGTGCAAATACATCGGGTGTGGGCTCAGGTGGCACTTTCTCAGGTCACCCATTAGATGATCCCTCAAGCCCTTTATCAACAAAAGTGATTTATTTTGAATTTGATAGCAGTGCAATCGCATCACAATACGAATCAGTTTTAGCGGCACACGGCGCTTATTTAGCGGCAAACCCTGGAACATCAGTTGTATTAGAAGGCCATGCAGATGAGCGTGGTACGCGTGAATACAACGTTGCTTTAAGTGAGAAACGAGCAAAAAGTGTACAAAACTTAATTTCACTTCAAGGTGCTAATGGTAATCAGTCTGAAGTAGTAGGGTTTGGTGAAGAGAAGCCGGCTTCTATGGGGCACGATGACCAGTCATGGCAGTTAAATCGTCGTGTTGAGATTGTATATCCTGCACACTAAATGAAAAGAATATTTAAAGGGCAATTTGTTGCCTTAATGCTAATTAGTGGGGCTGCTTCGGCAGCCCTACCTCCAGTTGTTAACGGCAATGGTCAGGTTGTCTCTAACTCGCAAGTAAACTCAGGGACGGTTGAAATGTATAACCGTCTTCAACAGTTGCAAGTAGAGGTTCAGCAACTGATTGGGCAGGTGGAAGAACAAACTTACCTAATTGAATCATTAAAAAAACGCCAACGAGATTTATACCTAGATACAGACAGGCGCATTCAGTTACTGGAAAATAAATCATCAGGTTTGTTAGCTCCAGTACCGATTAACACACCTGGCGTAGACGGCCAAAGTGAACCAAATAACAACTCGGCATCAGCACCAGCTTCGGGAGATGACCTAGCCTACGAAAAGGCGTTTTCGAGTTTAAAGTCGGGTAGATATAAGCAGGCAATTGATGAGTTTTCTGTTTTTACCACATCGTTTCCAACGAGTAACCTTTTACCAAATGCACTGTATTGGTTAGGTGAGGCCAGTTATGTTAACCGTGACTTTGAACGAGCAAACACTGAGTTTATTAAGGTTGTTTCAGAATACCCTGAACATTCTAAAGCTAAGGATGCCATGTTGAAAATTGGTTTTATCCAATATGAAAACAAGCAATGGAAAGAAGCGAAAGAGACGTTAAATACCGTGTCGAAAAAATACCATGGAACAACAGCGGCACGTTTGGCGGATCAAAGGCTTGATCGTATGCGCCAAGAAAAGCGCTAGTACCTCACTCAAGCCCTTCAGTTTTTCAAGTTATGTCTAAAGATAGTCTTCGTATTACAGAGATTTTCTACTCGCTTCAAGGTGAGGGTAAAACAGTTGGGTTACCGACCACATTTATTCGTTTAACGGGTTGCCCTTTACGCTGTGGTTATTGCGATACAGAGTATGCTTTTCATGGTGGACAAGTTAGGTCAATAGAGTCTATTTTAGAAGAAGTTAAGACACACGGCGCGCATTACATAAATGTCACGGGTGGTGAACCATTGGCACAAAAACGTGTACATGGCTTAATGCAACAGCTTTGTGATGAAGGCTATCATGTATCTTTGGAAACCAGTGGGGCGTTGGATATTTCAAACGTCGATAAGCGTGTTACAACTGTATTAGACGTAAAAACGCCAGGCTCTGGTGAGGTGACGAAAAACCTAGATTCAAATTACCAGTGCTTATCTGAATCTGATCAGGTGAAATACGTAATATGTGATGAAGCGGACTTTCAGTGGTCTAAAAAACATTTATTCGAGCATTCGCTTCACGAAAAGAGTGAGGTCTTATTTTCTCCTGTTCAGGGGCAGTTATCAGCGACTGAACTTGCTAACTGGGTGCTACAAGAGAAATTGCCTGTACGCTTTCAAATTCAACTTCATAAACATCTCTGGGGCGATGCCCCTGGTAAATAAGCCTCTAATATGTCCTCAAAAAAAGCCATAGTACTCGTGTCGGGTGGGTTAGACTCAGCAACCGTCTTAGCCATAGCAAACGAACTGGGTTATGAATGTTTTGCATTAAGTTTTGATTATGGGCAGCGCCACTGTTCTGAGCTTGATGCAGCGAGTAAATTAGCCAAGCAATATAACGTGCTTGACCATAAAACAATTAAATTGGGTATGGGGGAATTTGGCGGTTCTGCCTTAACGGACGATTTAATCGACGTACCAACAGAAAAAAGTAGTGGAATACCGGTTACCTATGTGCCAGCACGAAACACAGTCTTCCTTTCAATAGCGTTAGGGTGGGCAGAAGTTGTCGATGCTAAAGATATTTTTATCGGTGTAAACGCGGTTGATTATTCCGGATATCCAGATTGTCGCCCAGAATTTATCTCTGCCTTTGAAACATTGGCTAACCTAGCGACTAAAGCGGGTGTAGAAGAAGGTGGGTTTCGTATTCACACACCACTTATTAGCCTTACGAAGGCTCAAATTATAGAAAAGGGGTGTTCTTTAAATGTTGATTACAGCAAAACAGTCTCTTGTTATCAAGCAAATGAAAAAGGTGAAGCTTGTGGAGAATGTGAATCTTGCCGTTTGAGAATGCAGGGGTTTGAAAAGGCTAATATGCCAGACCCTACTCAATACGAAACATAAGTAAGTTTTTTGAGCGTTAAAACGAATATACGACTTGCCTTTTTGCTCTAATCCGGTATCATTCTCGCCTCTTGGAGGGTCGTTAGCTCAGCTGGTAGAGCACCGCACTTTTAATGCGATGGTCGCGCGTTCGAATCGCGCACGACCCACCATCTAAACAAGGAATGCCAGCTTTTTAAGCTGGCTTTTTTCTGCCTACTTGTTTTTACAAACGTAAAGTAAAGTAAGTTAAATTCAAGCATGCTTGCAAGGGCGATTGGTTAACTACCGTTTACAATTCGCGTTGTATTTCTTGTTGTTGTTCAATGGTATTGATGTTCTTAAAGTCTTCTCGAACATCAGAAAAATCAACTTCTACAACCGTTTGAGTGGCATACCAACGATCAATTTTACGTTGTCCTGTATTTAAAAAACCATGAAGGCTTGCTGCTAGGCTGGTTTTAAGCAGCGCATACACTGGTTGGAGTCGTTCGCCATCATGGGCAACTGCGATATCTGCTTTAGCTTCTTGCATAGACCGCTCCATGCGTTCTACAAGATCTTTTGGCACCCTAGGTGCATCGCATGGCAGGGTGATAATGAGCGGTGTTGTGGAATGGATCATTGCAACATAAAAGCCGGCGAGGGGGCCTTGGAAATCGTTTAGCGTGTCGCAAATGACGGGGTAGTTATAGGTCTCGTAAATATCTATATTACGGTTAGCGTTGATGAGAACATGACTGCATTGCGATTCAATAGCCTCTAACACTAATTCAATGATCGGTTTGTTGTTAACGTGAATGAGTCCCTTGTCCGCATTGTTAATGCGCCTACCTTGGCCACCAGCAAGAATGACGGCAGTAATATTCATTTATGAAATGTTGAGGGCACTTTAAGTTGAGCTTGATTGGCACTAGCCATGTTTACCAACACGCCAACCCTTATCGGCGATTAATTGTTCTGCTAGATGTAATGGCTCGTCTTCCAACGGTGTAGCCATTGAGTCATTCCACCGGTTGAAAAAACCAAACATGCCGATAACACCCAATATCTCTACTATTTCATCATCATTCCAGTGTTGGCTTAACGTGTTGTACATCTCATCAGTTACATTATTTGGTACAGAGGCGGCCGCCAGTGTGTAATCTAAAGCAATACGTTCCTTATCGCTGTACAGGGGGCTTTTATTGTAAGTATAAACATCTCTTAACTTTTCTTCGCTGATACCAAAACGCGTTGCACTGACCGATGTATGCGCTTTGCAATATTGGCAGCCAGCCGCTTGGCTAGCGATATGAGCAATGAGTCGTTTAAAACCGAGGTCTATCCGCCCATTAGGAGAAAAAACAGCTTTATTCATTTGTATAACGGCTTTAGCAATGGCGGGAACACGTTGCATAGTGAGTAAACTATTAGGCACAAAACCCAAGGTTTTTACAAAGTGTTTAAATTCTTCTTTTAATTCAGGATCTTGGCATTCATCTATTGATAATGGCTTCATTCGAGACATATGTGCTCCTTTCGATAAGATTAAAAGGTTTAGAATGTTGACTGTTGAATATACCAGATGAACTTGGTTACGTATAATAATCAACCCTGTTAATTAACGTTAGGATCCCCATTGGACTTATCCACGCCCGCCTTACTTTTTCCTGCCATTTCACTTTTACTACTGGCCTATACGAATCGCTTCATGGGTTTAGCAGGCGTTATTCGTGGTTTACACCGGCAAATAAACGACACAAATAAAGAACTTATTGCACGTCAAATTATCAGCTTACGTTTACGTATCAAACTCATTATTTGGATGCAAATTTTGGGTGTGTTGAGTATCACGCTTTGCGTAATAGCCATGTTTCTATTATTTATGGAATTAGCCATGTTGGGCCAAGCTGCTTTCATTATTAGCTTAGTGCTGATGATGTTGTCGTTGGGGGTGTCGTTGTACGAACTAAAGATTTCAGGGCATGCTTTGAATATAGAGCTCGAAGATATCGACTGTTAAGCCAGTATTTAACGTTGTAGCTTTCCAGAAATAGGTTCATCAATAATATCATTAAGAATGCCATTCTTTATGTTGTAGATCCACCCGTGTACAGATAATGTTGCCCCAGCTTTCCACGCATTTTTTACAATAGTGGTGTCACATACATTACTCACTTGTTCTATAACGTTCAATTCACATAAACGGTTGTGTTTGTCAGTTTCATTGAGGGTGCTCAACTCAGCCTCATGAATACGATTAACATCTTTAATATGACCCAGCCAATTATCAATCAACCCATGCTCTTGGTCATCCATCGAAGCCATAATGCCACCACAACCATAATGGCCGCATACAATAATATGTTTTACTTTTAATACCTCAACAGCGTATTGAATAACAGATAAGCAATTTAAATCGGAATGTATCACCATGTTAGCGATGTTTCGGTGAACAAATACTTCGCCAGGGGCGAGATTAATCAACTCATTCGACGGTACACGGCTGTCAGAACAACCAATCCAAAGGTATTCAGGTGCTTGTAATTCCGATAAACGCTCAAAGAACTTGGGGTCTTCCTTAACGATAGATGCTGCCCAATCTTTGTTACTTTTAAATAAGTGTTCTAAGGTTTTCATACCAGTGGGTTGTCTTATTATTTAACGTGGATAAAGTGTACCCGAAAGGGAAAAAATACTCACGATAGATTTTATAAATCAGCATATTGTGAAGGCGTAACATTGAGCGTATCCTAAATTCTCAACGTATCAAAAAGGAGAACACAATGAGTCATCACACGTATAAGCACATTGAAATTACAGGCAGTTCAGAAGTGAGCTCGGACGATGCTGTCAGCAATGCAATTGAAACGGCATCGAAATCCGTAAAAAACATGGGCTGGTTTGAGGTGTTAGAAACGCGTGGTCATATTTCTGAGGGCGCAATCAAACACTGGCAAGTGACGATAAAAGTCGGCTTTAGACTCGAGTGAACAACTAAACACCAGTTAGCAGAAATATTACGTGCAACTGGCTTGCACTTGTATGGTTGGGTGAAGAAAAGAACATGAAGAAGTCACACGAATTGCTCTTATATGCCTTATTAATCATCCCGTTGTATTACGTGGGTATTCTGTGGTTGGAACGCACCGCAGATAAAGGCTATGCCGATGCTCAGCACGACTTGGCATTGCGCACATTACATGGCGATGGTTTGTCACAAGACTCACACAAAGCGGCTGAACTCTTTACCCAAGCGGCGGAACAAAACTATGCCGCATCTCAATACGAATTAGCCAGGTTATACGCAGCAGGTAATGGCGTAGGGCAAAACTATACCTTAGCAATGGAATGGCATACTAAAGCAGCCTATCAAGGCTATGCGCGTTCATTGTATGAAATCGCGCTATTGCACGAAGGTGGGCTTGGCGTTAAAAAAGACTTAGTTAAAGCCCATATGTTTGCACAAATCGCCTCATCTAATCAGCACGCCAAAGCCATTGCGCTTAAAGATCGTTTAACACAGCAGCTATCAGCAGAAGAAATAGCGCAAGCGCAAAAAATGGGTAAAATTTGGATCAGCGAACGGAAGTAACCTAGCTGCACTCTTGCGCAAAGTAGTTAACTGCCTGCTGTAACGACTCTAAGCTGTGTGCGGGGGCGTGTTTATCAATATAAGGCTTGGCTTCTAGCATAGTCCCTTTGTCGGGGTTATACCCTTCACGGCCCAGCATCGGGTTAAGCCATATGATTTTCTTCGTGGCATTTTGAATCGTTTTTAACTCGGCCACTAATTGGGCGGGCTTATTCGTATCAAACCCATCGCTAATAATAATAAAAACGGTTTTTGCCGACAGCGTTCGCGCCGCATAGCGAGTGTTAAATTCATGTAACGATTCGGCAATACTCGTACCGCCCATCCATAAATGGTTGCGCGCCTCTAATTGTTGGCGCATTTTTTCAATGGACGGTTCGCGGTAATATTCCGTTACCTTAAATAACTCAGTGTGGAAGGCAAATACGTCGCTGGATTTAAACGACCGTATCAAGCCACGCGCAAAACGAAACAACAACGGGTTGTTCCATGTCATTGAATGCGACACATCATGCAAAATTACTAAGTGAATAGGCTTGCGCACACGGTTCTTATAAAAAATTTGTTTCGGATGCCCGCCGTGGGATAAGTTACGCCGAATCGTTTGCCGAATATCAATTTTAGACCCTGTGGGGCGAATCACATTTTGGTAGCTCAATCGCCGCATCAACTTATGTGCTAACTGTTCAGCCAAGCGTTCAATTTCCATCATCGCTTGGTGGTTATTTAAAAACCTAAAATCCGCCTTAGAAAATGTGTTTTGTCGCCCAGCGCCAGCACTCGTTTCTTTAGACATGTCTTGAATCAAGTCCGGCGCTTCGTGCGAGCTGCCACTAAACCCCGTTACCTTATTTGTAGGAGGCGTAAACAACAGCTCTGGGCCATCACCTTCTTCGTCTTCCTCACCGGCCACGCCCTTAACTGGTAGCCAATAAAGGTTAAATAACGCTTCAAATTGTTGCCACTCCAATAGGCTGTGGCACGTTAACGAACGTAAAATATGTTTAAGCTGTTTCTTATCGGTTAGCGCGTGGTCGTCTAGGCTTGTTAAGGCATCCAAAATTTCTTGAATCCCAATCGTAAAGCCTTCGTATCGAAGGTAGTGAATAAAGCCAATCAGTCGGCCAGTGGGTTGTGCAGTGTCCACAGGTAAAATCGTGCCCTAAGACAACGTGGTTAAAATCTCATTCACGGTATCTTTATCCAAACGCGCCACGTCATCCTGCGTTTTAAGCAAACAACTGCGTGTTGAATTCACAATAAAGTCATCATCCGTTAGTGACTCAACACCTTGCCCCATTAACGCGCTGGCCCAATCTAACGTTTCAGCAATGCCCGGTTGTTTACGCAGTTCATAATCACGTAGCTTTTGTAAAAACTCCGCCACTTGCAACGCTAGCTTTTCTTGAATGCCCGGTAAACGTGCATGAATAATACGCAGTTCTTTCTCAAGGTTAGGGTAACCCATATAGTGGTACAAACAGCGGCGGCGTAATGCGTCGCTTAACTCACGCGTCCCGTTGGATGTTAAAACCACCCTAGGTATCGTCGTCGCTTTTATCGTACCCAGTTCAGGGATCGTAATTTGAAAATCCGACAGCAACTCCAACAAAAACGCTTCAAAGGCCTCATCTGCACGGTCAATCTCATCAATTAAAAGAACCGGTGCAGTCTGCTGGCGAATCGCCTGTAAAAGCGGGCGTTCTAATAAAAATGATTCGTTAAAAATCCCCGCGTCTTTTTGTTCGTAACTCGTATCACCTTCTTCCATCATCTTAATAGAAAGTAATTGATGCGAATAATTCCATTCATATACCGCCGTACTGGCATCCAAACCTTCATAGCACTGCAAACGAATCAAAGGGCAACCGTTAATCTTCGCCAACACCTTCGCAATCTCGGTTTTACCCACACCTGCATCGCCTTCAATTAATAAGGGGCGTTCCAACGACTTCATTAAAGACAGCGTCGTTACTAAATCAGCATCGGCAATGTAGTGTTGCTGTTCTAATTGTTGGCTGAGGTGTTCGAATTGGTTTGTCATCAGGTATGCCGTTGTGTCAGTTAAATTATCTTAGGAATATTTTGGGTTTAATGCAAACGGTTAGTGCCAGGTTAAGCTATGACAATACGTTATGATTGCTCTCATAGAGCTAATCAAATTGGGGTAAGGCTAGAATTAAAGCTTCTTTAATTCCATTTGGACGAAATAATACTTTCATTTGGACGAAACTTTATTTACACTTGGACGAATATTTTCTCACTACGCTTGGTAGATAAAAACGTCATAATATGAATAACGCACACTACCATCGGTTCACTGAGCACACCTTGTTAGAGGCACTCCAAGATACGCCCGTGGTGCTGATTCATGGCGCACGCCAATGCGGTAAAACAACGCTTGCCCAAGCGGTTGGTGGTGAATTAGGTTACCACTATATTAGTTTCGACGATAACAATCAGCTCCAAGCGGCTAAAGCTGACCCCATTGGTTTTGTTGAAGGGCTGCCCGAGCTTACAATTCTTGATGAAATACAGCGCACTCCAGAGCTCTTCACTGCACTCAAAGCCAGTGTCGATCGACATCGCAAACCAGGCCGGTTTATTCTGACAGGTTCTGCCAACGTATTATTGCTCCCTCAATTGGCAGACTCATTGGCGGGTAGAATGGAAATCATCCATCTTCGACCTCTTGCCCAAAGTGAAATTGCAGGACAAAAACCAGCATTCCTCCAGCAACTTTTCAGCGCCGAGACAGGTTTAAATTCCAGTAAAAACAAATACCCACGTTTAGGTGAAGCAATAGCAGAATTAATATGCGCAGGTGGGTATCCCGCCGCCATTGCGCGTGGCACAGCAAAACGGCGCAACGCTTGGTACCGTGATTACATCACGACTATCATCCAGCGCGACGTACAGGACATTGCCAGTATTCGTAACCTCGATATTCTGCCAAAGCTACTGGCCTTAGCCGCCAGTCAAACGGCACGGTTATTTAACGCAGCTGATTTAGCCTCACCATTTTCTATCAGCCGCCCCACCATTCGCGAATATTTGGCATTGTTAGAGAAAATATTCTTAATAGAACAGTTGCAACCTTGGCATACCAATCGGTTAAGTCGGCTAATTAAAACGCCAAAAATGCATTTGTCAGATACCGGCCTAGCATGTTCTTTGTTAGGCATAAGCAGTCCGTCTCTTTGGAAAAATAAAACGTTACTCGGTCAGTTACTGGAAACGTATATTTATCAAGAATTACGAAAGCACGCAGACTGGGAAGACGAAGACCTAACGTTTTACCACTTCCGCAATAAAGACAAAGTAGAGGTAGACATTATTATCGAAAAAAATCGTCAGTTGGCTGGTATTGAAATTAAAGCTGCGGCAACAGTTACCTTACAAGATTTTAAAGGCCTAACTAAACTAAAAGAAGCCTCTGGCGAAAAATTTGCGGCAGGTGTCGTTTTTTATGATGGCGAGAGGATCTTATCCTTCGGTGAGAAATTATTTGCTGTGCCGATTTCCGCATTAACACCGACCGCTGTGTTTTAAGTTTGAAAACAGCGATGCTTTTAATGTTGAAATAACAGATGTCCACTAGGAGCTTATTATGATTAATAACCCATTCCACCCCGGTGTTTTTTTACAAGAACTACTGGAAGAAATGAATATAACCCCTTATCGCTTGGCGAAAGATACATTTATGCCAGCGACCAGGGTAGGCGACATAATTTAAGAAAGGCGCTCGATTACACCAGATACAGCATTAAGGTTGGCTAAATACTTCAACACCACCGCTGACTACTGGGTAAGTCTACAAAGCAGCTACGATTTAAGTCGGTGCCACCCGAAGCATTTAGATGATATTCGGGCGATAGTTTAAGGTCATGCAAAGAAGCGTAAAATCAGTGATCAAGTTGGCTGACCTCATGAGTTTTAGTTAAATGAAACGAGCTTATTACACAGCGTCGATTTTTGATTTTTGCAATCAGACACCTAATGAAGTTCTCGGTGAAATGATTCGCCAGCATTCGTTTGATTTGACGGCTTTTCAGCGAGATGCATGGGTTGAGCAGACGCTATTATTGAGTGATGCTTTGGCTGGACATAAAGGAAAGATATATTTTGAATTTTCAATCCCAAGAATGGGGAGGCGAATTGATTCCGTAGTTATTATTGGCCCCGTCGTTTTTGTTATTGAGTTTAAAGTAGGTGCGAGCACTTATGAGGCAGCAGATTTAGACCAAGTGGTGGACTATGCATTAGATTTGCATAACTTTCACGAAGGTAGTCATAACGCGATACTAATCCCTATTCTTGTGGCTACTCGTGCGCCGGCAGAAGGTTGTCAAATCAGTATGCTGCCAGATAGTGGTCTTATTAATCCAATTCGTTGTAATAGCGATAATTTGGAAGAGACGATTAATAGCGCATTGAATGTAAAGCTTGAACAGTCGATCGATTGTAGTACGTGGGAAGGAAGTGGTTATAAGCCAACGCCAACTATAATCGAAGCAACACTAGCGCTATATAACGGACACTCGGTAAGTGAAATTTCGCGTAGTGATGCGAGTACTTTGAATTTATCAGAGACGTCGAATATAGTTGCAGAAATTATTGCTCTTTCAAAGGACCAGTCTCAGAAGTCTATTGTTTTTGTGACTGGCGTACCCGGTGCAGGAAAGACGCTAGTCGGGCTAGATATCGCTACAACTCATATTGACCCCGATGATGAGCTTTATAGTGTGTTTCTTTCGGGTAATGGGCCGTTGGTGAGAATTCTGCAAGAGGCGTTGGCTCGTGACAAAGTTGCAAGAGTAAAGGCAAATGCTGAAAAGATAAGAAAAGGCGATGCGCTTAGTGAGGTGAAAGCTTTTATTCAAAACGTACATCACTTTCGTGACGAAGGGTTGCTCGATTTAATAAATCCGCCTGTTGAACATGTAGCGTTATTTGATGAAGCGCAAAGGGCGTGGACTAAAGCCCAAACAATGAAATTCATGCGTGAGAAGAAAAATAGGCCCGACTTTAACCAGTCTGAACCTGAATTCTTAATATCATGTATGGATAGGCATAAGGACTGGGCGGTAGTCGTGTGTTTAGTGGGGGGAGGGCAGGAAATAAACACAGGAGAAGCGGGTATTAGCGAATGGTTTGATGCAATCGAACAATCCTTCGCACATTGGGAAATATACCTTTCTGATAATTTGACTGATAGTGAATACGGCGCTGGAGCGATTGTTCATAAGGCAAAAGAAAATGCAATGGTAACGTTTCGGCCAGAGTTGCACTTACAAACCTCTGTTCGCTCATTTCGTAGTGAAAAGGTTTCATTGTTTGTAAAGCAATTGCTAGACTTGAATGAAGCTGCTGCTCGAGAAAACTTAGCGCTCATTCATGAAAAATACCCAATCGTATTAACCAGAGACCTTGATGTAGCTAAAAATTGGGTGAAGACTCAGGCGCGAGGTTCTGAGCGCTATGGGATGGTTGTGTCTTCTCAAGCCGACCGATTAAAGCCACATGCGATAGATGTACGTGTAAAAGCAAATCCTGTGCATTGGTTTTTGAATGGTAAAGAGGACGTCCGCTCATCGTATTATTTGGAAGATGCCGCGACCGAATTTGACGTGCAAGGGCTTGAGCTAGATTGGGTTTGTATGGCGTGGGATGCTGATTTTCGTTATAACGCAGAAGGTTGGAAAAACTGGTCATTCCGTGGAAGTAAATGGCAGAGAATTAATAAAATAGAGCGCCAGACTTATCAGAAAAATGCATATCGAGTTTTGCTGACTAGAGCTAGACAGGGCATGGTGATATTTGTTCCAAAAGGTAATGCTGAGGACCATACTCGTCCATGCGAATATTATAATGCGACCTATAATTATTTGAAAAGGCTGGGTATGAGTACGCTTTGAATTAAAGAATAAGCTAGTTAGTTTAAATAATCATTCAGTAATCCAGCAGCCCATGCCGGAAGTGGTTCTTTAGCAAATGCCATTTGCCCGCCTTTTATCACCGCAACTTGTTGAAACGGATTATCTAACCGTGAATTATCCAAAACATAACTAACATCAAACAAGGGAAGTGCTTGTTTTATATTCTGCATAACTCGGGGGATTCTGCTGATAACTTTTTCATCGGGTACATGGTGGCCACCTTCGCTAACGCGTTGTGATACACGGGCTTGATTTAGTGATGCTGTTTCTAGGTGGATATATACCAGTACTATTTCGTAACCCAGTGTTTTCGCTTTGGCAACGAAGTCTATTTTTGAGGGGTGTGAAAAAACGGTTTCAAAACAAAAGCTGCGGCCTTCGTTCAGAAGATCTAAACGCATGGTTTCTGCGATTTTTGCGGCTTCGTAACTACGCTCTTCGGCTTCATCGGGAAACAGTTGTTTGGCTAATATATCGGCATTGATAAAGGCCATGCCTAGTGGTTCTAGGCGGGTTCTGTAAAAAGTGCTTTTGCCTGCGCCGTTGCCACCTGCTAGTAACCAGAGTTGTTTTTTATTGCCGGATTTCAATGTTATTTTGGGACGAACTGCCCATTCTCAAACATGCCTACTGTGGTGCCATCGGCATCTATGCGTTCTAGGTACCCTAGGTGTGTTGTTGATGTTTGGTATTTAATGCTACTTTGAGTAACGGCACTGGTTAATGTGCCTTGTTTTCTTTCTTGCTCCAAGGCATCAAAAACATCAGTAGGGTCAACACTTGGGCTGTGTACAGGCTCTGTTTTGATTTTGGTTAAACCTGAGGCGACTGATAATAATACGTCAGGATCAAGGGTCGATGATACAGAGCGGCCTAACTCGGCCCAGTATTCAATTTGTTCCGCTGCACTACGATGAAAGCGCTTGGCTGTTAAGCTGGCGGCTTGCATTAAATCGTCTTGTAGGCGGATAGGGGATGCGGCTTTTGCCATGTGATCACTCCTTATATATGGTGGAAACGTGTTTATATTGTAGCATAATGCTACAACTTACGTTAAAGGCGTTAGTTTACAAGCTTGTAAGGCATCAGGTTTTACTAATAGGAGGGGTTAATTGGCCTTTATAACAGGTTCTAAGTATTCCCAAATTTTCTCCGCAATAATCGGTTGTGCTTTTTCGTTAGGGTGCAGTTTATCTTCTTGGAACATGTCTTTTGCTAGGGCGATATCTTTTAAAATAAACGGTACGAAGGGAATGTCCATTTCATCGGCTAGGTCGGGGTAGTTGTTGTAGAACATATCGGTATAGCGTTTGCCGTAGTTAGACGGGATGCGCATACTCAACAGTAACACTTGTGCACCTGCTTTTTTGCTACGTTTAATCAGTTCACGTAAGTTCTTTTTGATTAAAATGGGTGGGAAACCACGCAATCCATCGTTTGCGCCTAATTCTATTAGAACTAAATCGGGTTTATGTTGCTCTAAGGCTTGATCTATTCGCGCTAAGCCGCCGGCAGTTGTATCGCCGCTGATGCTTTTGTTAATAACGGTGTGCGGGTAGCCATTGTATGTAATGGTTTGTTGAATGAGGTGAACCCAACCTTTTTCTTCAGGCATGTTGTACGCAGCGCTTATACTATCGCCTAATACGACGATGGTATTGGCGGATGAAATCGCTGATACACTGGTTAAAATTGCCAGTAAAACTACACTATAAAACTTAGCCATATTGGACCCTATTGATGTTGAAAAATAACGAAGCTATTATTGAAACTCAAAACCTCGGTAAAACGGTACCGGTTGCCGATGGTGATTTGACCATCTTATCATCCGTTAACTTAACGATTAATGAAGGCGAAAGTATAGCGATTGTGGGCGCGTCTGGCTCGGGTAAATCGACCTTGCTTGGTTTGTTGGCAGGATTGGATTCACCAACGAGTGGTAACGTCACGTTAGACGGTACAGAGTTAACCGCCTTAGACGAAGATGGACGCGCAGAGGTGCGCAATAAGCTGGTGGGGTTTGTGTTCCAGTCGTTCCAATTAATGCCGCGTTTAACCGCGTTGGAAAACGTGATGTTGCCATTAGAACTGCGTGGCGATAAAGGCGCAGAACACACGGCAATTGCGTTATTAAAACGGGTAGGGCTTGAAGAACGTTTGCACCACACGCCCATGAAACTATCAGGTGGCGAACAACAACGTGTTGCTTTGGCACGAGCGTTTGTAACCGAGCCGGCCATTTTATTTGCTGATGAACCCACAGGGAATTTGGACAGTAAAACGGGCGATCAAATTATTGAATTGTTGTTTGAATTGAATAAAGAAAAACACACGACCTTAGTTCTTGTGACGCACGATGCAGCCTTAGCCGCACGTTGCCAGCGTACTGTTCACATTGATGCAGGAAAATTAACGTGAACCGACTTGGTTTAGCCTTACGATTATTAAAACGCGATGCGAGTAGTGGCGAGTTAACGCTGTTGGTATTGGCGTTGATTATTGCCGTGACCAGTTCCACAGCGATTAGCCTTTTTGCTGATCGCATGCACCGAACCATGAGCACCCAAGCGGCTGAGTTTTTAGCAGCAGATTTAGTGATTACCAGTTCGAGTATTATCCCCGAAGAATGGGTGAGAAAAGCAGAAGAGCTTGGTTTGCAACGCGCGAGAACGGCAGAGTTTTCAACCGTATTGATTGAAAATGATGAATTGTTGTTAGCAGGCGTTAAGGCAGTAAGCAATTTGTACCCCTTACGTGGGGAGCTGAAAACAACGCAGACCGATTTTGAGCAAGAAACAGTACAGCAGAGTGGGCCAAATCAAGGTGAAGTTTGGATAGATTCGCGCGTGTTAGCCATGTTGAAACTGGCGGTGGGTGATGAATTAACGGTGGGTGAGACCCCACTAACCGTGAGCCAAATCATCACCTACGAGCCTGATAAGCGCGGCGATTTATACAGCTTATCGCCACGCGTGATGATAAGCGATGCAGATTTGGAAGCGACGAAGGTGTTACAACCGGGTAGTCATGTTCACTTTTTTTACCAGTTTAGTGGTGAAGCGGATGCGTTGGCGGCATTTACTGCGTGGGTGAAGCCGTGGTTAATTCCTGGGCAACGTTTAATGGATGTGCAAGAAGATCGGCCTGAGCTGGGCAGTGCATTATCTCGTGCGGAACGTTACTTAGGTTTATCGAGCATTATTGTGATTTTGATTGCTGGCGTGGCGATTGCTATGTCTACACGGCGCTACAGCGAACGCCATTTTAATTCGACAGCAATTTTGCGTTGTTTGGGTTGTAAGCAAAACGACATATTGGTGCTATTTTTGTATCAGTTTGTCATCTTGGGCATTATTGCGTGTTCCATCGGCTCGATACTGGGTTGGTTTGCCCAAGAGGCGTTGTTTGAATTATTAAGAGACATGTTGCCGGCTAAAGTAGCTGCGCCGAGTTTAATCGCAGTAATGTTAGGTTTTTTAACAGGTTTTGCTATTTTAATTGGCTTTGCGTTGCCGCCATTATTGCGTTTGAAAAAGGTATCGCCATTGCGGGTATTGCGTCGCGAATTAGAACCGTTATCGAGCAGTGCTTGGATAGTATATGGTTTGGCGTTGGTGTTAATTTCCGGCTTAATTTGGCGTTACACACAAGATGCTAAACTCATGTTGGCGATTATTGGCGGCGGTTTGGCGACGGCAGCATTGTCGGGCGTTTTATTACTGGGCTTGTTGAAGCAATTACGAAAACTATTACCGCACGTGAGTTTGAGTTATCGCTTAGGCTTACAGGGCGTTTTACGAAACCCTGTGGCGAGTGTGACGCAGATATTAGCGTTCAGCATTACCTTATTGGCGATGCTATTAAGCTTTACCGTGAGAAACGATTTAATCCAAGACTGGCAACAGCAATTACCAACGGATGCGCCGAATCACTTTGCGATGAATATTTTGCCGGATCAAGTCAGCCAGTTTGAGCAATACCTCGTACAGCAGGCTATTCCAGCAGCGCAAATTTACCCCGTTACACGTGGACGGTTAGTGGGCATTAATGATGTGCCTGTACAGCAGATTGTGAGCAAAGACTCGCAAGGTGAACGCGCCACACACCGAGACTTAAGCTTAACGTGGGGCAATCAGTTGCCGAGCGATAATAAGACGGTAGCGGGGCAGTGGGGCGAAGCTCAGATGGGAGAAGTATCGATTGAAAGTAAATTGGCCGCCAGTTTAAACGTGGGCATGGGCGATAAGCTGACGTTTAGCATTGGTAGCGAACAACTGAATGCCGTGGTGGCACATATTCGTACAGTGCAATGGGACACGATGAAGCCGAATTTTTATATGGTGTTTAGCGATGGGACGCTGGACAACTTCCCAACAACGTACATCACCAGTTTTTATGTACCCAAGGGTAAGAAAAAAGTGCTGAACGGCTTGGCGAAACAATTCCCGAGTATGACCTTATTAGAAGTGGATGCGATATTGGAGCAATTCAAAACCATTTTGACCCAGCTGACAGCGGCAATTAATTATTTGTTGTACTTTGCGTTATTGGCGGGATTTACGGTGTTATTTGCTTCGGTAAATTCCACGTTGGATAACCGGATAAATGAAGGCGCATTAATGCGCACGCTGGGCGCTAATCGAACGTTATTGAATCAGGCGCATTGGGTAGAATTTTCTATTATTGGCGTGGTGTCGGGCTTAATTGCGGTGTTGATGTTTGAACTGGTGTCGTTCGGTTTGTACACCTATGTGCTGCACTTGGACTTCCACTTCAACTGGCTGCTGGTTTTGCTGACACCAATCGTTAGTGCGGGCTGTGTTGTCGCGGCGGGCTTATGGGGCGTAAAAGACGTGGCAAATAAACCGCCGATGTGGGTGTTGCGAGAGGTTACTTAATGAAGAATGGTTTTTTATAGCATTGAATGTTGGTTTGCATTAGTAAGATCAATTTAAGGCATGCTGCCAAATCTTAGAATCACCAAGTAATGCTTCAGACCCAGAAACTGATAAGTGACCATCATCTCTATAGACGTAGGTATCGTTGATTTTAGATTTACATTTGCCTGCATGGCAGAGTAACTTATTTAGCCAAATGGTTTTTATGTTTGTTTTTTCGGCAACATCTTTAAGAGCTGAAATGACCTCCTTTTCGTGTTCAATGTAAGCTTGATAAGGTATGTCGCAGCTTTTTTTAAATACAATCAGTTCGCTGTCCAGTCTTTCGAGACATTCACCAATGTCAAATCCAGATTTAGGAGGTGGCGAAACAAGAATAGGTGTTTTTCCAATATCTTTAATTTTATTAATAGTAAAAGTTAATCCGTTTATTGCCTCAGGAGGAGCTTTTTCTGTAATTTTTTTGTTGATTAGAAATTTACCATCAATATCATTTTTAAAATATTGATGGAATGGCGAGCTGAGAATAACATGTGTTATCGAGTCTGTATTTGTAATGTATTTAAAGACAGCGTAGTTAAACATGGCGCACTGTCGTGCCCAATCTGGCCCGAATTTTCCATAGATTGGTGATACATCTAATATGGGGCCGCAGGCACTTTTGGTTAACTGAACGATTTTTTTATTTGTTTTAGCTATGCCCGGCACTAAATGCATAGCGTAGCTATCGCCCCAAATGGCAATTGTTGGCTTATCAGACGTTTTGCACTCAATATTTATTCCAGTTTCATGTATCCAAGTATCACATTTGTTGGATAAGCCGTAATTTAGTTCTCTAATCTCCGCATAATTATTTTCTGACTCATCAATTTTGCCGAATGCCATCGGTATTGGAATAGTAACAACAGCTACCGTTGATGCAATAAGCCATCGCCATGTTTTTGATGATTTTTTATGCCAGCCAAAACGAAAAGGCGTTTCAACAAATTTATATTGGGCGTAACCCAAGAGTATTGAAATCGCAACGAGCGTAAGTTTTATGATGATTGGTACTTGACCGGCATAGCCAAGGAAAGAGAATGCGAATATAGGCCAGTGTACTAGGTAAATAGAGTAGGACCAGTCCCCTGTCTTTTCAATTAAGCGAGTGAATGGGTTATTAACTAACCAACTACTATCGCCTAAAAGAAGAAGTGATGTGGCTAAAACAACTACCAATGCATTCCCCCTAGGGTGTACCGTATCAATGCTAATACAACTTACAAATAATACGGTAAATAATGCTATGTATTTAAATGTATGTGGGATGTTTATTGGTTTATACACCATGACCCATGCACAAATTGAACCTGCTAATAATTCCCAAGCGCGGGTGGGAAATAAATAAAAGGCCCATTCAGCAATGCTAGCATCAGCCAGTCGCCATAATATAGGTGGAAGCTCTCCTGATAATGGTGCCCATGCTAAACACCATGTCAAGCTACCAATAGCTAAGGCTATTAGGACAAATAAACGCAAGGACTTTGTAGTAAAAAAGAGTACTAACGGTAAGAAGAAGTAATACTGTTCTTCAAGTGATAAAGACCAAATATGTAATAGCGGCTTCCCTTCGGCGCTACTTTCAAAATATCCCACTTGAGTGGGTAGCACTATATTTGACGAAAATGTTAAAGCACCAACTAATTGAGCAATAAAATCATTCCATTGTGATGGAGAGATGAACCAATAAGATAAGAGGGCCGTAATAGCGAGCGTACAATATAGAGCAGGTAATAGTCGCTTGGCTCGTCGTAAATAAAATGCTCCAAATGAAAATGTATTAGTATTTAGATCGTTTAGAATTATGGTAGTGATTAAAAAGCCTGAAATAACAAAAAACACATCAACGCCAAGGTAGCCATGATTAACAATGCCTAGGTTGGCGTGAAAGATAACAACCAATAATACGGCTATTCCTCGTAGCAATTGGATATCTTGTCGCATTATGTGCTATTCCTTGTTTTTTCAATCATATGAGTTTAGTTGATGGCGCGTAAAATATAATATAGCTGACGTAAAAGACGTGGCAAATAAACCGCCGATGTGGGTGTTGCGAGAGGTTAATTAGTACATGCTTTAGCCGGTTAACGCCGCGCTAATCTTTTTAGCTAGCTGGGTAATGGTTACTTGCAACATTTTCACGGAGTGAGGGTAGCCGTCTTCACTAAGTTTTTCGGTGATACGGAATGATTGGTTAACCAATAGTGTTTTATCGCCTTTATAAACCCAATACCGCCCACTAAAGATGGCTTGTGATTGGTCGGTAGAATTAAACTGCTCTACCTCTATAAACAATTGGGTGTTTTTACCTTTCACCGATAATGGTTTTTCCTTATTGAAGGAATAGCCGACAGGCGATGTATTGTTTAATTCTTGAACCAATATGTTGAGTAAAGTCTCTCTAAGAGGCTGTGCCCAGCGGTGATAGGTTGATGTGTACACTTGGTTTTTACCCAGCTGAATGACTAACCCGGGTTGATCTAGAAACGTGGCCAGTTGAAGTTGGTTTACGGTGACTTGTTTAGTTTGTTCGTTGCTATTTTTTTGTGCTGATGAAGAAACGTTGAAGTTATAGTGTTTAGTGCGTTGAGGGCTGCTTGCACAACTGATTAACGCAAACATCATAAGTGCTAAGGAAAACAGTTTAACGAGCCTCATTACTTCGCTCCTTTAGGTTCTAGTTCTTCACGTTGCTGCGTGCCAAACAGCAAGCTATTAGGTTTTTGGTTAAGTTGAATGATGAGCGGGTCTAATTCGTTGAGCGTTCTCTTCATTTTTTTGAGTAGTTCTTGTAGCTCTGAATGTGTCTGCGACCCTTCTGAAAAACTATTGGTTAATTTTTTAAAGTCTTCAAGAGATGCATTAACGTTGCCTAAGGTTTTATCGGCGCCCACCAACACGTTTTCTACTGGAAGTTTATTTACCTTATCTAACACATCGGTTATTTGCTGCAGTATTTGGTCCACTTGGCTTTCGGTAGTAGGTATGACGATTTGTCCATTAATGTTTGGTTGAATGGTTCGAGGTTTGTCGCCAAATTTAAGTTCTACAAATTTACTACCGGTTAACAAGTTTCCAGTAACAAGGCTTGCTTGAAGCCCGTTTTTTATGGACTTGCTAATATCTTCATTTAATTGCTGAATAGCTTCTTTATTGTCCTTAAAGCCTAATCTTGCGGGCTCAATTTTGATGGTTATTGGAATGAGGGCAGAAGGGTCGAGGATGTTTTTAATATCAGTATGGTTAATGTCTGTTTGAAAAACTGAGCCAATTTTAATGCCTCTATATTCAACAGGCGCGTTTGGTTTTAAGCCTCGAATAGAGTCTTTAAACAGCAATGTGAAAGTGGTTGCATGTTTGTAGCGACTGTCGTAAATAGCATTCATATTGGGGTAAATAGTAAAAAACCCTCGTTCGGTAATTGTTTCACCGGGTGTTGTATCGCGTGGTACATCAAAGGCGACACCACCGGTAATTAAACTTTCTAGTGTGCCGGTTTGAATTTGTACGCCTTCGGCGGATAGGTCAATTTCAAAGCCATTTAATGCCCAAAACTTTGTGTTTGCTGTGATGAGTTTATCGAAGGGGGTTTCAATGAAAGCATCGTAATAAACGCGTCGTTCTTGGGCATTAAAATGGACGTGTTCTATGCGGCCTACATCAAGCCCGCGGTACATAATTGGGTCGCCTGTTTGCAACGCTTGGTTACCACTGCTGTCGAGGGTGACATGAATACCATTGGTACCGGCTTGAGTGATGGGTTCGTTTTCTAAGCCTTTAAATTCATATTGGATTGTTTCAGCAAAGCCTGGAGCAAGTTCTATGTAGGCACCAGAGAGGAGCGTGCCAATGCCTGAGATGCCTGTTTTGCCTACCCGAGGCCTAACAACCCAAAATTGTGTATCTTCCATGAGCAGGTGTTCGTATTTATTTGAAATACGAACGGTAACTAATACATTATTGTCTTTGTTATTCAGCTCAAGTTTTTCGACTAGGCCGATATCGACGCTTTTAGTGCGTATTTTTGTTTTTTTGGCTTCAATGCCTTCACCAGTTTCAAATGCAATAACAACCAATGGGCCACGGCTGGTGATGTTGTTGTAGACCATCCAAATGCCAATAAATACGGCAAGTAATGGAATTAGCCAAATGATGGAGATGGACTTCAACGGGGTGACATCTGCGGGTAATGGTTGCTGTTCGTTCATTCAAACTGTCCTTGTGGTACGTGTTTCCAAATTAATTTCGGGTTAAAACTCATGGCGGCTAACATGGTTAATATGACGGTGCCTGTGAAAGCGATAGCTCCAAACCCAGGGTGTATGGCGGTGATGTTACCTAATTGTATTAATGCCACCAAAATCGCAACAACAAAAACGTCAACCATTGACCAACGCCCAGCCAATTCTGTTGCGCGATATAAGAAAGTTTTCGACAGTGGTGAAAGTTGGCTCTTGTAATGGACGTTATAACATAGCCAAAGTAAGGCGATGATTTTCCCAATAGGCACAACGACACTGGCGATGAAGATAATGATGGCAATAGGGTAAGAGCCGTGACTCCAAAGCAAAATAATACCGCCGACTATGGTGCTAGCAGTATCATCACCTAAAACGTAGGTGTGCATAATGGGTAGAAGGTTGGCAGGAATATATAAAATAATGGAGGTTAATAACAAGGCCATTGTTTTTTGAATGCTGTTGGTAAAGTGCCCATGAAGTTGTGTGCCGCAAAATGTACAGTGGGTATCGTTAGCTTTTGATAAGTGTGAGCATTGATGGCAAGTGTGCTGTTGGTGATGTTCGCTTAATTGTTGATCAATCGCACCTTTTTTTTCTTTCAGCCATTGCCAGGTTTGGTGTTTGTCGAAGTTTACGAGGCTCATTGTCATGCTTAAAATAAAAAGGACATAGGTTAAAAACGATAAGCCGAGTTCAATGTCTGCGATTGTGATGATTTTAATGAAGCTGACTAGAATGCTGATTAGGTATATTTCGGCCATATTCCAGTGTCGAATATGATCCATAATAATTAATAATTGCTGCGACCCTGTCCAAGGGCTTGAACGGCCAAGAGATATGTATACGTATAAGGTGATCAATAAAAAGAGCCCTGGCAAGGCGATGGTGAATATAAAAATCAATACAGCCAGAATGGTGAAGTCGCCTTGCATCATGACCGAAACACTTTGAAACAGCGTTACTATTCTGTCGTTACCGTGCGCGCTAAATGTTAAAAATGGGAATGATAAGGATAGAAATAAAAATATTAAAGCGGTCAGTGAGAAAGCTATAACGCGGCTTCGTGCATTTCGGTGATTCGCCGTTAGCGTGAGTTTGCATCGAGGGCAACTCGCTTTATTGCCTTCTGGTGGGGTGATGAGGGTGACCGGAAAGTCGCACTCTACACAAATGATATGTTTGCCGATACTCATACGTTACGAAAACAATCTATTCTTGCTGCTGGTTTATTGCGTGTGCTGTTGCTCAATAATTGATTATTCATTAAACACATAATAGGCTATCGATCGGTAGAGTTAAAGCGAGTTATTTGGCGTTCAACGAACGATAATACGTGTGGATTGTTACTGTAATTGAAACGCGTTATGAAGGGTTTGAATCTTTATACCCAAAGGGCATAAGTCTCATTGTGGTGAGCGATAAGGCATGCTCACTCCAATTTGTCTTTATAGTTTCTACGCATCCAGTCTTTACCGATGGCTGAAAAAGGGAGGTTTAGTTCTAGTTCAGGTACTTCTAGCCCTACCCAAGCGGTAAATGAATTGCTGTTGGGGCCGGGCCACATGGTGTATTCATTTGGGTAAGGGTAGCTATTAACTGCTTGCTCGACTTTTGGAATAAGTTGTTGTGCTGTTTCACCGCGGTAATCAGCCAAAAGTTTAGGCATGGAGCCAAACCAGAAACGATCAGGTATGTCTTCTCTTGCGACTAAAACGGGTCGACCACTGCGTTGGTTCCAACCAAATACTTGATACGTCGTATACGTTTCAGCGTTAAACGGTTTAATGGCAATCCAAGTGTGAACGGCAAAAATACCTCGCCAGCCGTATGTGTCTGCAGCGTACACTTGAAGAACAGCTTCAGCCGTTTCACTGGGAATGGGGGCGATATTTGCTGATTCGCGTTTATTAAAGTCTGATTTTGTAAATGAAATACCCATGCTAATGATGGGTAATATCAGCATAAGCGCTAAAACTGAAGTGATGATCCAGATGCGACGTATGAGCCATTTGTTTTTATTTGTTTGTTGAGGCATGTATTAAATTAAGAACATTGATGGCTACAAAAGTTCCACATATTAAGTAAGGATCTTGAATTCTAGATGCTTGGATTCTAGTATGATGTTTAGTAATTAAATTTATACATACTTTACCTATTTGACATGAAAAAATCATCTTTACAAGATCAACTTTTAAACGCTGGTTTAACGAGTAAGACAAAGGCCAGTAAAGTTCAGTCTCAAAAACATAAACAACTAAAGAAACAGCGAAAAAATAAGGTTGAAGTAGTTGATGAGGTGGCGATATTGGCAAAAAAAACTGCTGATTCACGCCGTGAAAAAGATAAACAGCTTAATGAACAACGAAACTTAGAAGCAGAAAAAAATCAAATCGCGGGTCAAATAAAACAACTTATTACATTGAATAAGTTAGATAAAAGCGATGATGGCGATGCGTATCGGTTTACCCACCAAGGAAAAGTGAAATCTATTTATGTGGCGGATGAATTACGTGACAGAATTGTATTTGGTAGAGCCGTGATTGTTCAATTGGGTCAAGCGTACGAAATTGTGCCAAAGCCGGTGGCAGATAAGATCGCGCAACGTGATAAACAACGGGTTATCTATATTGAGAATACGCCAACATCGCCAATTGGTGATGATTATGCTGCGTTCGAAATACCTGATGATTTAATGTGGTGATGTCATCAGAACGGGCAGTTATTGAAAGCTGTAAGCAATGGGTGACGGATGTTATTATTGGGTTGAATTTTTGCCCTTTTGCTAAACCAGTTATAGAGTCGGGCGTTGTTAATTTTTCGGTCATCAATGTGCAAAGGCTGGAACTGTGCTTGCAGGCTGTTTGTGATGAGCTAAGCCGGTTAGCGGTCGACAATAATATTGAAACGAGTTTGCTTATTTACCCTGTCGGTTTTGAATCGTTCGATGATTATTTAGAGCTAGCAGGCATAGCAGAAAATTTGTTGATAGATGAAGGGTATGAGGGTGTTTTTCAGTTAGCTACATTTCACCCAGATTATTGTTTTGAAGGGCAAGTGTACGACGACGCGGCAAATTATACTAACCGTTCACCTTATCCTATGTTGCATATATTACGTGAAGCCAGTGTGGAGAAGGTGTTAGAAAATATTGCAGACCCCGAGAAAATTCCAAATAGAAATATTGCGTTTGCTAGAGAGAAAGGGATGGGCGCGTTATCTGTAATGCTGGATAACTGTATAACTAAAGATTAATGCACTAAAGCAACCCCGCCAGATCTGACGGGGCGCATAGAAAAAGTAGTGTTAATTCGCTGCTATTTTTAGATTTGAAACGTCTTGGCTTTTTAGGTACTCATCATAGGTGCCATGAAAGTCAATAATGCCATTAGGGGTTATTTCCACAATACGGGTAGCGAGTGAAGAAACGAACTCACGGTCATGACTAACGAACACTAATGTACCGTCGTAGTTTTCTAAGGCTAAGTTAAGTGACTCGATAGATTCCATATCTAAGTGATTGGTCGGCTCATCCATTAGCATAACGTTGGTTTCGCCAAGCGTTAATTTACCAAACAATAAGCGGTTTTTCTCACCACCAGAACAGACAGCGACTTTCTTTTCAAAATCATCGGTTGAAAATAATAAACGTCCGAGTGTCATGCGCACAACTTGATCATCGTGCTTGGGTTTGCGCCATTGGCTCATCCAGTCGAACAAGGTCATGTCTACCTTAAAATCGTCGGTGGCATCCTGTGGACAATAGCCTAATGTGGCGTTTTCAGCCCATTTTATGGTGCCGGAATTTGGTGTTAAATCATTCATTAAACAACGCAAGAAGGTGGTTTTTCCCGCGCCATTTTCACCAATAACAGCAAGCTTTGTACCGGCTTCTATAATCATGGATGAATTTTCGAATAACGGCCCTTCGTCGAAACCATGCCCTAGTCCTTCGAGAGTAACGGCTTCTCTGTGCAGTTTTTTGAACTGCTTAAAAATGATGTATGGGTTAACGCGTGAAGATGGTTTGATATCCGTGAGTTCGATTTTTTCTAAGCGTTTAGCACGAGACGTTGCTTGTTTAGCTTTAGATGCGTTCGCAGAGAAACGGCTCACAAATTGTTGCAGCTCGGCAATTTGTGTCTTCTTCTTGGCGTTTTCTGACTGCATGAGTTCACGCGCTTGTGTTGATGCCATCATGAAATCATCGTAATTACCGGGGTAAAGGCGTAATTCGCCGTAATCAATGTCAGCCATGTGTGTACAAACAGCGTTTAAGAAATGACGGTCATGCGAGATGATAATCATGGTGCTTTTTGATTGATTGATAATATCTTCTAGCCAGCGAATGGTGTTGATGTCCAAGTTGTTGGTTGGCTCATCAAGTAGCAAAATATCAGGTTCTGAGAACAACGCTTGGGCGAGCAATACACGAAGCTTCCATCCAGGCGCAACATTACTCATTAGTCCGTAGTGAAATTCTGTTTCAATACCCGCACTCATTAGTAATTCTTCAGCGCGGCTTTCTGCACTGTAACCATCCATTTCTGCAAATTCGACTTCAAGTTCAGCTACTTTCATACCTTCTTTTTCGGTCATTTCTGGCAAGCCGTAAATGCGTTCGCGTTCTTGTTTAATGGCCCAAAGTTCTGCGTGACCCATAATAACGGTATCCACAACAGTGTATTCTTCAAAAGCGAATTGGTCTTGGCCTAGTTTGCCAATGCGTTCTCCGGCTTCAACTGAAATGTTGCCAGAAGTGGGTTCTAGATCACGCCCCAGTATTTTCATAAAGGTTGATTTGCCACAACCGTTTGCACCGATAAGGCCATAGCGGTTACCGTTGCCAAATTTGGCAGAGACGTTTTCAAAAAGCGGTTTAGCGCCAAATTGCATTGTGACGTTTGAGCTAATTAACATAAGATTTTTCCGTAAGTTTGATTGTTAAAGTGTTCGGTTTAGCGATTACCAAAGTTGTCTGGGCGGCTACCGGCGCTAGCTTGGCGAGCTCTAGGTGTGCCATTGCTAGGCTTTGCTTTTGGTCGTGCCTGTTGCTTGCTGCGGTTTGGTTTATGTCCATTGGGTTTGCGACTGTTGGCTTTATGCCCATTGCTCTTTTTTTGCGGGCGAGGGCCGCCACGGCCATTCCTAATAGGTTCTGCTTTAATTGTTGGGTCAGGCGTATAGCCGTCAATAATGACTTTCTCAATATCGCTTTTAATTAAGCGTTCAATATCTTTAAGCAGTTTTAACTCATCAACACACACTAAAGACATGGCTTCACCTTCGCTGCCTGCGCGACCGGTACGACCAATACGGTGCACATAATCTTCAGGTACATTGGGTAGTTCAAAATTCACCACGTGAGGCAGTTGATCGATATCAATGCCACGAGCAGCTATATCAGTAGCCACTAACACTTGAATGGCGTTTGATTTGAAGTTTGCAAGTGCTTTGGTTCGCGCGGCTTGGCTTTTATTACCATGAATGGCAGCAGCAGTAATACCATCGGTATTGAGCTGTTCAGTTAGCTTGTTCGCGCCGTGTTTTGTACGAGTAAAAATAAGTACTTGGTGCCAGTTGTTCGAGCCAATTAAGAACGAAAGCAATTCGCGTTTGCGTTTTTTGTCCACAGGGTGAACCACTTGCGAAATGCTTTCTGCCGTGGTGTTTTCACGTGCCACTTCAATCAGTGTTGGTGATTTAAGTAAGCCGTTAGCGAGCCTTTTAATATCAGCAGAGAAAGTTGCAGAAAACAGCAGTGTTTGTTTGTTTTTTGGAACGATGGCCAGTACTTTTTTAATATCATGTATGAAACCCATGTCGAGCATACGGTCTGCTTCGTCCAATACTAAGATTTCTATTTGTGATAAATCGATTGTTTTTTGACTAACGTGGTCAAGTAAACGGCCTGGTGTAGCGATAAGAATATCCACACCTTGACGAAGTTTTTGGATTTGTGGATTTATTTTTACGCCACCGAAAATAACGGTAGAACGTAACGGTAAGTGTTTGCCGTAATCAGCAATGCTTTCGGCTACTTGAGCGGCAAGTTCCCGTGTTGGTGTTAATACTAGCGCACGAATAGGACGTTTGCTGGTATTGCTTTTACGGCTTTCCATAAGGCGCTGTAATAACGGCAAGGTAAAGCCTGCGGTTTTGCCGGTGCCGGTTTGTGCGCCACCCATTAGATCTTTACCTTCTAATACTGGGGGGATAGCTTGTAATTGGATTGGAGTAGGTGTGGTGTAGCCTTTTTCGGATACAGCACGAAGTATATCGGCGTTTAAACCGAGGGATTCAAATGACATTGATGTTAGTTCTCTATATGTTTGCCTTTCTACACATGCATTACACATGGTTGATGCGGTCAAGGCTAAACAACGTTGTTTGGGGGGAACCTTGTTGATTACCACCTTTTAACAGTGTAGACCGATGTACACTATGATTGTGCGATGCATTATATCTGAAATATTGACTATTTCCTATGTTTTCTAATATTTAGTTTTAATACAGTAAATACAAATATGGTATATTGTCCAATTACTTATGAAATTTTATGAAGGGGTTTAAATGGCACGTGTAACTGTATCGGATTGTCTCGAACATGTAGATAATCGTTTTGAATTGGTTTTATTGGCGTCGCGTCGTGCTCGTCAGTTGATGGAAGGCGCTGAAACAACGCTGGACGTTGAAAACGATAAGCCGACTGTTCTAGCATTACGTGAAATTGCAGATGGGCAAATTTCTGAAGAGTTTCTAGATTTAGTTGACCAACCACCTGTATCTGACCACTTTATTGACGATGAAGAAGATGTTGTTGGAAGCGTCGCGCAAAAAGCAGAATAAAGTTCGTAAAACTTGATGTGCGCTCTGGTCGCAATATCGGTTTTAGTGATAGACTCAAATGCCAATGACTAGTCATTGGCATTTTTTTTGCGTGTAAACAAGATGACAGCTATTAACATAACAAACCCAGTGCTATTGCAAGATGAACTTATGCAATCACTGATGACAATTATTCGTGGTTACATGAATGAAGAGCAAGTGCGGCTTGTTAATAAAGCGTATGTATTAGGCAGCGAAGCGCATAAAGGACAGCGTCGTTTAAGTGGCGAGGATTATATTTGCCACCCCGTTTCTGTTGCGCTTATTTTGTCGAAAATGAAGATGGATGCAGATTGTATTATCGCTGCTATTTTGCATGATGTAGTTGAAGATACAAATACAACCGTTGAAAAGTTAGAGTCACTCTTTAATGCGGATGTGGCGGCGCTCGTTAATGCCGTAACGAAGCTGACGCAAATTGATTTTAAATCCCGTGAAGAAGCGCAAGCAGAAAACATGCGAAAAATGTTTTTGGCGATGGCCAAAGATTTACGTGTGATAGTCATTAAGTTATCAGACCGTTTGCACAATATGCGCACTATTGGTGCAATGAAGCCTGAAAGTAAGCGTCGAATTGCTAAAGAAACGTTAGATATTTATGCGCCGGTGGCGCACCGCTTAGGTATGCATGAATTTAGACTTGAATTAGAAGATCTGAGTTTTAAAGCGATGTACCCCATGCGTAGAGATGTGCTAGATAAAAGTATAAAAACAGCGCGTGGCAACCGAAAAGAAGTGGTTGAGAAGATCCAGCAGGTTCTTATAGATACATTTAAAAATACGGATTTTGCAGCAGTTATTAAGGGGCGAGAGAAAAACCTTTATAGTCTTTATAATAAAATGAAGAGTCAGCATATTTCGTTTAGTGAAGTTTATGACGTGTATGCGTTCAGGGTGATTGTGGAAAATATCGACCAATGTTATAGGGCGATTGGCCTATTGCACGGCTTGTATAAACCAGTGCCTGGAAAATTTAAAGATTATATTGCGTTACCAAAATCTAATGGTTATCAATCGTTGCATACAGTATTGGCCGGTCCATATGGTGTGCCCGTGGAGCTTCAGGTTCGAACATTGGAAATGGACCGGCTGGCAGAATCAGGCATCGCCGCCCATTGGCTCTACAAAACAGAGGGGATTTCAAATACAACACAAACGCATGCCCATGAGTGGCTGCGTAATTTATTGGAAATGCAAAAAACATCTGACGAATCTTATGGGTTTGTTGATACGCTAAAAGTCGACCTGTTTCCTCAAGAAGTGTATGTGTTTACGCCTAAGGGCAAAATTGTGAAATTACCGAGAGGCGCGACAGCCGTCGATTTTGCTTTTTTTGTGCATACAGATGTGGGTATGGCGTGTGCGGGAGCAAAGATTAATCGGCGTCTTGAGCCGTTGCATTCGGTCCTTAGAAATGGTCAAACAGTTGAAATCATTACCAGTGACTTTGCGGTCTGTAATCCGACATGGTTGAATTTTGTGGTGACAGTAAAAGCCAGAAATGCAATTCGTAACCATTTGAAAGAGTTCCAAGAGAGGGATGCAGTTGAGTTGGGCGGTCAGTTATTAAATGCCGAGTTTAAGGAACGCGGCATGTCTGTAAATGAAATTCCTGAGGAAAACATTGATGCGTTTTTAGAAGAGCACTCTTTGTCTTCGATGAATGCTTTATTACTGGATATTGGTTTTGGTAACCGCATGCCCTTGTTGGTGGTTCATCAATTACTGGGGCAACAAGAAGAAAGCGTAGAGCTAGAAGTTAACGGTGGCAAGCAGTCTGAAGCGACGTTACGTTTGCACGGTGCGGAAGGGATGTCAATTGTATTGGCAACGTGTTGTAGACCGATATTAGGGGATAAAATAATCGGTTTCTTTAGTCCAGGGCGAGGTGTGGTCGTTCATCGAGTACATTGTAAAAATACGCGCGCTTATAAAAAAGACCATAAAAGTTGGCTTAATGTTCAGTGGGATGAAGAAGCAACGGGAAGCTTCAGTACGGATATTAAGTTTGAATCTGAGGATCAGCAGGGTGTTTTTGCGAAAATAGCCTCTATATTTTCATCGTATGGTTGTGATATTGAAAACGTTAATATGGCCCCACGTGATGGTGGAACATCCATTGATTACTTTACGGTTACAGTTGAAAGTAGAAAGCACTTGGCCAGAGTGATGAGGCGCTTACGTGCTGTTCCATCGGTCGTGAAAATCTCGAGAGTACGTAATTAAATTTTAAATTTACAATGGTTTACTATGAATAAAACAGTGATTCACTCCAAACAAGCGCCTGAAGCGATTGGCACTTACTCACAAGCTATTAAAGTGGGTAATACGGTGTACTTATCTGGTCAAATACCGCTGCAGCCGGATACGATGGAGCTCGTAAAGGGGGGTATTAGTGAGCAGATTGATCAAGTCTTTAAGAACTTAACAGCCGTTGCGACAGCCGCGAGTGGTGATTTGTCACATATCGTAAAACTGAATATATTTTTAACGGACTTAACTGACTTCCCTATCGTCAATGAAATCATGGCTAGGTACTTTCAACAACCGTACCCAGCACGTGCGGCGATTGGTGTTTCGGCGCTACCTAAAGGGTCGTCTGTTGAGATGGATGCCATTATGGTTGTTGATGAGCAGTAATAGTCGTTGTTGAAAGTTGATGCTTGAACAAGGCCGCCTCGATGAAATGCCCGTTACGCAACTCAAAGGCGTTGGGCAAAAAGTGGCCGACAATCTGGCAAGTTTAGGTATAAACAACGTTGCAGATATGCTATTCCATTTGCCGTACCGGTATGAAGATAGAAGCAAAGTTATACCCATAGGCGCGTTGCAACCCGGTTCGTCGGCATTGTTTGAAGGCAAAGTAGAATTGGCGGAAACAGTTTTTCGTGGCAGGCGTTCATTGCTTGTGCAATTAAGTGATAACACAGGGCTTATCACGCTGCGTTTTTTTCACTTTTCGGCCAGTCAAAAAGCAGCACTTAAACGAGGGCAATGGATACGTTGTTATGGAGATGTGCGATCATATCGGCGATCTTCATTAGAAGTTGCCCACCCAGAATACCAACATATTGCTGAAAGTGACCGTGGGCAAGTGAGTGAAGGGTTAACGCCGGTTTACTCTATGACTGAAGGGCTTAGACAAGCCTCGTTAAGGAAGTTTGTTAATCAAGCATTGGCACTGTTAAATAATGGCGCTGTGTTAATAGAGAACTTGCCTGACCAGCTTCTAAATAGTATGAATTGGCCATCTCTAAAAGACAGTTTAAATGCCTTACATTGCCCGCTGGCAATGCTTGGATCTGAGCTGGTTGAATTAGAGGAATATAAACGGTTGGCTTTTGAAGAACTATTGGCGCACCACCTGAGTCTAAGTCGTCTTAAAAAAGGCAGTCAGGTACGTTCGGCGACAAAATTAATGTTTGACCAAACGCTACAAAAAGACTTTTTAGGTCAATTAGGTTTCTCTTTAACAGCTGCACAACAGCGGGTTGTGGCTGAAATCACTCATGATTTGCAACAAGGCTTTCCTATGCAGCGCTTGTTGCAAGGTGATGTAGGTTCCGGCAAAACGGTTGTTGCTGCTTGTGCTGCATTGATGGCCTATGGATCTGGTAAACAAGTTGCACTAATGGCGCCCACAGAGCTATTGGCGCAACAACATTACAAAACAATGCGTGCATGGTTAAAACCGTTAGGTATTCATGTCACATGGTTAGTGGGTCGACACAAAGGAAAAGAGTACGAATCAATAACAGGCGATATCCGCGAAGGCCATGCGGATGTTGTTATTGGTACGCAATCATTATTCCAAGAGAAGATGGGGTTTGCTGGTTTAGGCTTGGTAATTATAGATGAGCAGCACCGCTTTGGCGTGCATCAGCGTTTGGCGTTGCGTGATAAAGGTGTTGATGGAGATGTGTCCCCGCACCAATTGGTGATGACGGCGACACCCATTCCGAGAACATTGGCCATGTTAGGGTATGCCGACCTCGATCTTTCCATTATCGATGAGCTGCCGCCTGGCCGTACGGCAGTAACAACCTCTGCTGTCAGTATCACGAAACGCGACCATGTCATTGAGCGAGTAAAAAAAGGCATTGAAGATGGTCGCCAAGTTTATTGGGTGTGTACATTGGTTGAGGAGTCTGAAGTATTGCAATGCCAAGCAGCAGAAGTGGCGGCTGATTTACTGACGGTGTCGTTACCTGATATACGCGTTGGGTTGATTCATGGTCGAATGAAAGCGGATGAAAAACAACTCACCATGCAAGCGTTTAAAGAAAATGAACTCGATATTCTTGTTGCTACAACGGTTATTGAAGTGGGTGTAGATGTGCCAAATGCGAGCTTAATGGTGATAGAAAATGCAGAACGATTGGGACTTGCGCAACTACATCAATTGCGAGGAAGAGTAGGGCGCGGGCAAATTAACAGCCACTGCGTATTAATGTATCAACCGCCTCTGTCTAAAAATGCAAATGAGCGATTAGCCATTTTAAGAGAATCAACAGATGGGTTTAAAATAGCCGAAAAAGATATGCAGTTAAGAGGGCCAGGAGAGCTGTTGGGCAAGCGTCAAGCAGGGTTTATGCAATTTAAAGTAGCCGATTTGCAGCGTGACGCCTTATTAATGGACAAGGTTGCGGTGACGGCAAATGAAATTTTAGAGAAACAACCTGAAATTATTGATGCGTTACTCCACCGTTGGATAAGCAATTCAGTAGAATATGCGCACGTATAAAATGATGTGGTCAGTTGGAAAAAATAAATAATTTCTTATTAGTTGAGCCAAATTGGTTAGGTATTGAGCAGTGCGAAAAACCTTCTATTCCAACCGCTATAAAAGATTGGTTGCTAGAGCAGGGGTCCTTAACGTTGAGGATGAAAGAAACGTTTACTGGCTCATTTACTGTTTCTGTAGAAGGTGAAGGGTGGTCGTTTCCATTTGAGCAAGATGCACAAACGCTTCATGTGCAAGCTGAAGAAGCGTTCATAAGAGAAGTGGTTTTGCATATTGGTCAAGTACCGCATGTGTTTGCTAGAACGACCATTCTTAAACGCTCTTTAGATGCGTTACAACAACTGGCTACATTAGGCGAAAAGCCATTAGGTGAAGTGATATTTAGTTACCCCGAATTAAAGCGTATTAGTATTGATGTCGTGAACATTAAAAGAAATGAGTTGTCTCCAAAAGGGCTTGGTTTATTAGGGGCTGATGAAGGGCTCTGGGCACGTAGAAATACCTATGATATAAAAGACCATCAATTTATTGTGAGCGAATTCTTTTTACCTGATATGTTCAAATAACAAATGTTAAAAACGTCAAATATCAACAACTACTGGGTTTTGATGCGTATGCATCGTCCCATTGGTATCTTATTATTGCTTTGGCCGATGTATTGGGCGTTATGGATTGCTAGCGAAGGGCAACCGGAGCCTGTGGTTCTTATTGTATTTACGTTAGGTGTCATCATCATGCGGGCAGCGGGTTGCGTGATTAACGACTACGCTGACCGTAACATTGACCCACATGTTAAAAGGACAAAAGACCGACCCATTGCTAACGGGTTAGTATCGCCGAATGAGGCATTATTGCTCTGTTGTTTATTAGTGCTAATAGCTTTTTTATTGGTGTTGTTAATGAATGAATTAACGATTGCCTTATCCATAGGCGCACTGGTACTAGCGGCTATCTATCCGTTTATGAAACGCTACACTCACTTACCACAGGTGTTCCTTGGTGCTGCATTTGGTTGGGCGGTGCCCATGGTGTATGCAGCACAAACAGGTGTATTGCCAACGCCGTTAGCATGGTTGATTTTCGTTGCAACAGTGATTTGGGCCGTAATTTACGACACCATGTACGCAATGGTTGATCGTGAAGATGATATAAAGATTGGCGTTAAATCGACCGCTATTTTGTTTGGTGATGCGGATAAAATCATTATCGCTTTATTCCAGGGGATGTTTTTATTCACCTTGCTCATCATTGGGCAAAAAGCGCAATTAGGTCAATATTTTTATACCGGTGTGTTTATTGCTTTGTTGCTATCTATTTTTCAGCAGTTTTTGATAAAAGATAGGGTCCCAAAAAAGTGCATGATGGGTTTTTTAAATAATAATTATTTAGGGCTTGTTGTTTTTCTTGGTATTGCTGCGGACTACTACTTGGTTTGATGCGCTAAGCACGAGCAAAGCCCCATATTTCAACGTGTTTCACGCCCGCTTTTTTTAAGGTTCTTGCTATTTCATTAGCGGTAGAACCAGTTGTTACGACATCATCTATGACAGCAATCGAGTTTATGATTTGTAGGCTGTTGTAACTAAACGCATTTCTCAAATTTTTGCGCCTTTCTTTGGCCTTTAATGTCGTTTGGCTGGCCGTATTAATCGTCCGTGTACAAGCATTGTTAAATAAAGGAATGTCTAGTTGTTGGTGTATATGTTGAGCAATTAATTGTGCTTGGTTAAAACCTCTCTCTCGCCGCCTTTTCTTATGTAAAGGTACGGCCAAGATTGCGTCGGGTAATGTGTCGTTAAGCTGAAAGTGTTCAGACATTAATTTACCCATTGTTCGAGCGCAATTGTATTTACTATTAAATTTCAGTGCTTGTATGAGTTGTTTGCTTGTTTCATCGTATTCGTACAAGGTGGTGATGCTGTCAAAGTGGGGTTTCTTAGCTAAGCATCTTCCGCAGGTGAAGAGTTGTTTTGACTGCATGGCTATTCCACATATTTGGCAAACTGGCCCCATTTTTTTAAGATCTTTGTGGCATTGACCGCATAAATCCAATTCGTTTTCACCTGCCTTGTTACATATAAAGCAGGTATACGGATAAAATATTTGCTGTATTTTATTTAACCAGTTGTTCATTTTAATTTAAATTAAATTGACAACAATTTAGGCTGATGTAACATGCACATAATTCTACATAACAGGGTTTATTCATGAGCATCGTATCTGAATCGGTAGCTAATCAACAGCAGGTTGTTTTTACTAAAACTAAAAGTACGTGGAAAATCGAAGAAGTGCAGGCATTATTTGATTTGCCGTTTAATGACCTTGTTTTTAAAGCTCAAACTGAACATCGAAAAAACTTTGACCCTAATGCGGTTCAGATCAGTACATTATTAAGTATTAAGACAGGTGCGTGTCCTGAAGATTGTGCGTATTGCCCACAAAGTGTTCGTTATGACACGGGGTTGGATAAAGAAGCGCTGATGGAAATTGATGCAGTTGTTGAAGCGGCCAAAAAGGCTAAAGAAACAGGTGCAAGCCGTTTTTGTATGGGCGCTGCATGGCGCAGCCCAAAAGACCGTGATTTAGATAAAGTGACAAAAATGGTGGAAGAGGTTAAAGCGTTGGGCATGGAAACATGCGTAACGCTTGGTATGTTAAAAGAAGGCCAAGCTGAGCAACTTAAAAAGGCGGGTTTAGATTATTACAACCATAACCTAGATACGTCTGAAGATTATTACGGCGATATCATTACCACCCGAACTTATCAGGATAGGCTGGATACGATTGATAACGTTAGAGGCGCTGGAATTAATGTATGTTGCGGTGGTATTGTTGGTATGGGTGAAGAAGAAACAGACCGGGCAAAACTCTTACAGGCGCTCGCGAATATGAGCCCTCAACCGGAAAGTGTGCCTATCAATCAATTAGTTCAAGTAGAAGGCACGCCACTGGAAGGGATCGAAGAATTGGACCCTATTGAATTTGTAAGAACAATTGCCGTAGCAAGAGTATTAATGCCGGAATCTCATGTGCGTTTATCAGCAGGGCGTTCAGATATGTCGGATGAAATGCAAGCACTATGTTTTTTGGCAGGGGCAAACTCAATTTTTTATGGCGACCAGTTATTGACGACTGAAAACCCTAAAGAAAGTGCTGACCATCGCTTGTTTGAACGGCTAGGTCTCCACCCCGAAACACGAGCCTAACTGGCATAGTAGATGAGCGATTGGGGCCTTGACGCCCAATTAACCCATATTAAACAACAGCATTTGTACCGCTCTCGACAAACAGTTGAGGGCCCCCAAGGTGCGGAGATTGTTGTAGCTGGTAAACGATTAGTTAACTTTTCTAGTAATGATTATTTGGGGTTAGCTAACCACCCGAGTGTGGTGAAGGCATTTATTAAAGGCAGTGAAAAATACGGTGTTGGCAGTGGCTCAGCCCATTTGATTTGCGGCCACTCAGCTGAGCATCAGGCGCTAGAAGAAGAGCTGGCTGAATTTACGGGCAGGGAGCGTGCGTTGCTTTTTTCAACCGGTTATATGGCAAACTTGGGCGTTATTGCGGCCTTAGTGGGGAAGGGCGATGATGTTTTTCAAGACAAGTTAAATCATGCATCCCTGCTGGATGCTGGAAAATTATCAGGTGCGCGTTCAAGGCGGTATCTTCATGCGGACACTAATCGTTTAAGCCAGTTACTTTTGCAGTCAACACAGGCGAAACAACTCATCGTGACAGATGGCGTGTTTAGTATGGATGGTGACGAAGCGCCTATTGAGCAGTTAGCTGATGTGGCTAAACAATCTAACGCGATGTTAATGGTTGATGATGCACATGGGTTTGGTGTTTTAGGGCTAACAGGTGGAGGGCTGATTGAAAAATACGGGCTTAACCAAGAGCATGTTCCAATAGTGATGGGCACGTTTGGCAAAGCCTTCGGCACCTTCGGGGCGTTTGTTGCTGGTAGCGATGCCTTAATAGAAATGTTAATTCAAAAAGCCCGCACTTATATATATACAACGGCACCGCCTGCGGCGGTAATGGCGGCTACGCGAGAGAGCTTAAAGCTAATGCAGGTGGACACATGGCGTCGTGAAAAACTGGTTGGATTGAATAAGCAATTTCGTTTAGGTGCTAGCCAGCTAGGTTTTGATGTGCGAGATTCAAGCAGTGCTATACAGCCGATTATTATAGGGGATAGCGCAAAAGCACTGTCGGTCAGCCAACAGTTAGCCGCCCAAGGATTTATGGTGAGTGCTATCAGAGAGCCGACCGTGCCAAGCGGAAGCGCGAGGTTACGTGTAACGCTTACTGCGGCTCATACAGACACTCAGGTTGATGCGCTATTAAGTGCGCTTGACTCGATTATTGAATAATGGATGTATTGATTAAAACAGCAGGCGTTGGACCAGGTTTGTTGCTTTTGCATGGCTGGGGGATGAGTTCCTCTATTTGGAATTTATTGTTGCCTGACTTGCAGAAAAAATATCAAGTGAGCACTGTTGACTTGCCAGGGCATGGGCAGAGCAGCCATCAAGGAGCTTGGAATATTGATGAGTTTGTTGATGCATTGGCAGAACAGTTGCCAGCCCAAATTTTCGTATTAGGTTGGTCGTTAGGTGGCATGGTGGCACTGAGGTTGGCTAGCCGACACCCACATCGTGTTAGTAAGTTAATAATGCTTGCGTCATCAGCTCAATTTGTTCGTTCTCGGGACTGGTTAAATGCACAACCTGCGGCTGTCTTAACTATGTTTGCTGAAAAAATACTAGAAAACCCACGGGCCACGTTAAAGCGTTTTTTACTGCTTCAAACGCAAGGTGTAGAGAATCAAATAGGGCTGAATAAGCTCATAAAGGAGGTAATAGTAGATGATAGTCTGCCGAGCCAAAAAGGCCTTGCCAGTGGTTTGGCAATATTGAAGTTGGTTGATTTGCGAGATGAATTGAAAGCGTTGGTTTGTCCGGTGCTACAAATATTGGGTGATCGTGATCAGTTGGTCCCCGTGGGAGTTGGGCAGGATTCAAAAGAAATTAATCCGGAGATCCAAACAACAGTGATTGAGGGCGCGGCTCATGTGCCATTTTTATCGCACCCAATAGCAACGTTACAATCGATGGATAAGTTTTGTTCATCATGAAGACTCAGCAGATACAAGAACCGGTAATGGATAAGGCGCTGATAAGGCGGTCTTTCGAACGGGCCGCTAGCCACTATAATCAATTCACATCACTTCAAAGGACAATAGGTGACAGGTTGATGAATAATCATGTCAGTTTAAGTAGTGAAGAAGCAAGCGTATTGGATATTGGTGCAGGCACGGGTTATCTGACAAATAAAATACTTAAGGTAATGCCGCCAGCTAATGTCGTCGCGCTAGATCTTTCAGTTGGGATGCTTAATCAAACGCGAGCTAACTTAATACAAGAGCGATTAGGCTTTGTCGCGGCGGATGCGGATAAATTAAGCATTCGCCAAGCTTCAATGGACAAGGTGTTTTCTAATTTAGCCTTCCAATGGTGTTCGGACTTATCCGTGACATTTAAGGAGTCGTATGGTGCTTTGAAACCAAAAGGGCAGTTTGTGTTCGCTACATTTGGGCCTAATACCTTATGTGAATTAAAAGAATCTTGGTTATCCGCAGATACGCACACGCATGTTAATAACTTTATTGACCATAAAACGATAGAGCGTAATTTAAAAACCGCTGGGTTTACGGATGTGATTGTAAAAACTGAAGAAATAGTTTTGTATTATCAGTCACCTAAGCAACTAATGTTGGATTTAAAAGGGATGGGTGCTCACAATATCAATAGTGATCGCCAACATGGATTGACGGGCGTAGGCGCGTATAAAGAAATGATCGGTTCCTATGAGAAATTACGCACAAAAGAAGGAATCCCTGCTACTTTTGAAGCCATTTACGCGTACGCGAATAAGTGAGTGTAATAACCAATGATTAAAGGCTTCTTTATAACAGGTACGGACACCGGGGTGGGTAAAACGCACGTAGCAACACAGCTTATTAAAGGCTTAAGTGGGCGCAATGTGCCAGTGTCTGGTTATAAGCCTGTTGCATCAGGTGCTGAGTTAATAAAGGGACGATGGGTTAATGAAGATGCGTTGAGCCTGATGCGTTATGCATCAGTAAAAATGCCTTATGAAACAGTAAACCCCTATTGTTTTGAGCCTGCAATAGCGCCACATTTGGCAGCTAAAAGAGCAGGTGTCGACATAGAGCTAGATGCAATTAAGTCAAACTTCTTAAAGCATGTTGAGAAGGCTAATGTTGTTATTGTGGAAGGAGCGGGAGGCTGGAAAGTGCCCTTAGGCGACAGTCTTGGATTTGAGGAGGTGCCAAAGGCGTTAAGATTGTCGGTTGTCTTGGTGGTAGGGCTTAAGCTAGGGTGTATAAATCATGCATTGTTGACGGAACAATCTATTTTGAATTCGGGTTGCAGTATGGTTGGATGGGTGGCTAATTGCGTTAGTTCAGACTTCGAAGAAAAAGAAGAAAATATTGTATCGTTAAAAAACAAAATGAAAACGCCCTGTATTGGCATTCTTCAGCATCACGTTGATGATTCAGAGAAACCCCTTATAACTGATTCAAATATAGAAACTACGCTTGATTATTTGATGAATTTTAGTTAAATTGCACTGCAATAATTCCTTAGGCATAACTAGGTCTAAATTTGTGTGTTTAAGATGTGGGGGAACCGGGCGTCTTGGCATGATTTAAAGGCCTAAATTATTAAGGTTGCACGGTAATTCGATTGAGGTTGGTTACTTTTTAGTTAGAAGTGAGCAAAAAAAGTAGATATAACAGCTAAAAACTGCTGAAAGTGTCTACAATTAACGTTTAAGAAAAAAAATAGGGAGACTGTTTCTGTGAATAAACTAAAGCAACTTTTTGCTGGTGGTGCTTTGTTGACTATTATGTCAAGCGTCGCGCATGCTGAATATGGGCTAAACATGCCTGTTGGTGTGACCGAAACAAGCCGTCAAGTATATGATTTACACATGCTCATTCTTTGGGTTTGTGTTGCTATTGGTGTGGTGGTTTTTGGTGCGATGACCTATTCAATGATTTATCACCGTAAATCACGTGGAGCGGTTGCGTCACAGTTTCATGAAAGTATGACGGCTGAATTGGTTTGGACGGTCATTCCGTTCATCATTCTAGTTGTAATGGCAATACCAGCAACATCAGTGCTAATTGACATGCATGATTCATCAGAATCAGATATGACAGTTAAAGTGACAGGTTACCAATGGAAATGGCATTATGAGTATATTGGTGAAGATGTTGCATTCTATAGTTCATTAGATGCAGCGAGTAATGCAGCCCGTCAAGTTGGTTCTGATATTGATCCAGCTACTGTTGAAAACTATTTGTTAGATGTTGATAACCGCATGGTTATTCCCGTAAACAAAAAAGTAAGAATTTTATTAACTGCGGGTGATGTTATTCATGCGTGGTGGGTGCCTGACTTCGGTTGGAAAAAAGACGCGATTCCTGGTTTTATAAATGAAACATGGGTCAAAGTGGATGAGCCGGGTGTTTATCGCGGCCAATGTGCAGAGCTTTGTGGTCGTGATCATGGGTTTATGCCAATTGTTGTAGAAGTGATGTCTGAAGCGGACTATGCAACGTGGTTGGCTGAGCAAAAAGGTGCAGCAGCATCCGCTAAGTTAGCAGCGATTGAAGATTTAGATCCACGTGAACTTAAGCAAAAAGGTAAAAAAGTTTACCGAGCAAACTGTGTAGCGTGTCACCAGAAAAAAGGTGAAGGTATTCCAGGCGTGTTCCCTGCAATCACAGGCAGCTCAGTTGCTACAGGCGATATCAATAATCACATCAATATGGTAATGAACGGCAAAGCAGGCACTGCGATGGCTGGCTATAAAGCCCAGTTAAGCGATGTTGAGTTAGCTGCTGTTATCACATATCAACGCAATTCATTGGGCAATAAAGTAGGTGACGCTGTTCAACCTGCAGAAATTGCTGCATTAAGATAATCAGGAGATTTAGATAATGACGACTGTTACAGATACACACGACGATCATCACGATCACGGTCCAGCTGCTGGCTTAATGCGTTGGGTTACAACGACTAACCATAAAGATATCGGTACGCTTTATTTAGTTTTCTCACTAATCATGTTTATGATTGGTGGTGCGATGGCAATGGTGATTCGTTTAGAATTATTTCAACCCGGCTTACAATTTGTAGATCCTAGTTTCTTTAACCAAATGACGACGGTACATGCGCTCGTTATGATTTTTGGTGCTGTTATGCCAGCATTTGTTGGTTTGGCTAATTGGATGTTACCGATTATGGTGGGTGGCCCAGATATGGCGCTACCAAGAATGAACAACTGGAGCTTCTGGATTCTTCCATTTGCTTTTACTATGTTGTTGTCTACTTTCTTTATGGACGGTGGTGCACCAGCTGGTGGATGGACAATTTACCCGCCACTCGTACTTCAAGGTGGCAATGGATTTCCATACATGATTTTCGCTATCCATATGATGGGTGTTTCATCAGTGATGGGTGCGATTAACGTGATTGTAACGATTCTGAATATGCGTGCCCCAGGCATGACATTGATGAAAATGCCATTATTTGTTTGGACATGGTTTATTACAGCGTACTTGTTAATTGCCGTTATGCCTGTGCTAGCCGGCGCGGTGACGATGTTGTTAACAGATAGATTCTTTGATACAACATTCTTTAATGCAGCCGGTGGTGGTGATCCAGTGTTGTTCCAACACATCTTCTGGTTCTTTGGTCACCCAGAGGTATACATTCTGATTCTTCCTGCATTTGGTGTTGTGTCAGAAATAATCCCAACCTTTGCGCGTAAACCATTGTTTGGGTATAGCTCAATGGTGTATGCAACATCATCAATTGCTTTCTTGTCATTTATCGTATGGGCGCATCACATGTTTACAGTAGGTATGCCGTTACAAGGTGAGCTGTTCTTTATGTATGCAACGATGTTAATTGCGGTTCCGACTGGTGTGAAAGTGTTTAACTGGATTTCCACAATGTGGAAAGGCTCAATGACATTTGAAACCCCCATGTTATTTGCGATTGGCTTTGTGATTATGTTCACGATTGGTGGTTTTTCAGGCCTAATGCTTGCGATTGCACCGGCTGACTTCCAATACCATGATACATATTTTGTTGTAGCGCATTTCCATTACGTACTAGTAACGGGCGCCGTCTATTCTATTATGGCCGCCGCTTATTACTGGTTACCTAAATGGACAGGTAATATGTATAACGAAACACACGGCCAGTGGCACTTCTGGATTTCTACTGTGTCAGTGAATGTTTTGTTCTTCCCTCAACATTTCTTAGGTTTAGCGGGTATGCCTCGCCGTATTCCTGATTACGCAGTGCAATTTGCTGAATTTAATATGTGGTCAAGTATTGGTGGTTTTGTATTTGGTTTATCGCAAGTTTTCTTCTGTTACATTGTTTATAAAACAATTAAAGGCGGAGAAAAAGCAACTGACCAAGTATGGGAGGGCGCAAAAGGATTGGAGTGGACATTATCTTCACCGCCGCCATACCATAGCTTTACAGAAGCACCTGAAATTAAATAGGCAAAGCGCCTGGCTTAAACTAGGCGCGTTTTAAAATGGACGAAAAAAAGAGAAAAAATATAGTTGCGGTAAGCATTCTAGCGGCGGTAGCACTAAGCCTCTACGTTGGCTCATTTATATTTTTAACAAAATAAATTATTAAAATCTAATAGGTAAATTTATGTCTTCAGACAACGCATATTACATTCCTCATGATGCTAAATGGCCAATAGTTGGTTCAGTTGGTATGTCACTGTTTTTGGGTGGATTTGCTGGGCAACTTAATGGTTCTAGCATGGCCACCAACATCATGATCGTAGGCTTCTTAGTATTGGTTTATATGATGTTTGGTTGGTTTGGCGAAGTCATTGACGAAAGTGAATCAGGAAAATACAAAAAAATTGAAGCTGTTTCATTTCGAATGGGAATGGTCTGGTTTATTTTTTCAGAGGTCATGTTTTTCGCCGCATTCTTCGGCGCGTTGTTTTACATTCGTATCTACTCAGTGCCTTGGTTAGCTGGTGATGGCTCTGGTGCAGCCACCAATGAATTCTTATGGGGTGGCTTTGAAGCGATTTGGCCTACGAACGGACCTGGTGATGTCGGTGGCGAATACCAAAAAATGGGTGCATGGGGCTTGCCAGCAATTAATACGTTGTTATTATTAACGAGTGGAGTTACTTGTACTTGGGCGCATTGGGGTTTAGTAGCGAATAAGCGTAAACAGTTAATCATTGGTTTAGCAGCAACCGTTCTTTTAGGCTTTATATTTGTTGGTTTACAGGTGTTGGAGTACAGCCATGGTTACAATGAATTAAACCTAACGATGGGCTCAGGCGTATATGGCTCAACGTTTTATATGTTAACGGGTTTTCACGGTTTTCATGTGACGGTTGGCGCGATAATGCTATTAGTGATGTTGGTTCGTAGTATAAAAGGACACTTCACTCCGGAAAACCACTTTGCCTTTGAAGCAGCTGCATGGTACTGGCATTTTGTTGATGTTGTTTGGCTAGGGCTCTTTATATTTGTTTACTGGCTATAGCCAGTAAACACTGTTTTAAAAGGCGCTACTGTGTAGCGCCTTTTTTATTTTCAATAATGGGCTGTTGGCTATTTGATTGCTCTATGGGTAGCAAACCATGTGGTTTTATAAGCCCGAAGTAAGAAGCTAACAGTAAAGAACCAAACAGTGCGAGAGAAAAGCCAACCCTAATAGCTAAGGACTTTACGACTTGTTTGGGGTTCGACTTCCCATTGGATAAGTGATAAAAAGCTTTGAATAAATTGTAAATTATTACAATTAAAATAAAAACGACAAGATACTTCATGAGTGGTGGCATCTGTTAAATCTCCAATAATTTGAGATATTGTCGTGCAAAGTTACCTTAATAACCAATATATTTTTATATCATGCAGTTTAAAGCCAACTTCTTTCTGACCTTACTTGCATTAGCTGTGTTGGCATTGTTATTAAGTTTAGGTTTTTGGCAGCTTGATAGAGCTAAACAAAAACAACAATTATTGGACCTTCAAGCTGACAGGTTATTGTTAGATCCGGTTGATTTATCAAGCATTGATATTAATGAGATGAATTTACGTTATTTGCCTGTTAAGACAATAGGGACATTAGATGCAGAGCATCAAATCCTTATTGATAACCAAGTAAGGAAAGGTCAGGTTGGTTATTCAGTTCTAACGCCTGTTCGATTAAACGATGGACAGGCTATTTTATTAAATAGAGGTTGGGTAGCAATGGGCAGTGACCGAAACCACTTGCCAGATGTTAAAATACCGAACATAAAAGCAGCTCTTATTGGAAAGTTAGATCGTTTCCCAAGTGTTGGAATTAAATTAGACATGGCAGATGTTTTGTCAAAAGGCTGGCCTGCTGTAACACAAGTGATCGATGTGAATAAGGTTGGGGAACGTTTAGGTTACCAGATCATGCCGTACCAATTATTGTTGGATAAAAGTGAGCCACATGGCTACGACAGAGAATGGGTTGTTATGAAAATGGGGCCACAAAAGCATCATGGGTATGCTTTTCAGTGGTTTGCCTTGTCAGCAGTATGGGTCACACTTTATTTTGTATTAACGTTAAAGAAAGGGTTTAAGAAAGATGACTTCACGAACTAAAAACAGATTTAAACTTATATTTATTACAGTCCTATTTGCACTGCCTGTAATGACCGCTTGGCTGGTCTTTAGTAATCCACAATGGTTAAAAGGGGGAGCAACAAAGAATTATGGTGAATTAATCTCACCTGCTATACCTTCTAATATTGCCGATTTTACAATTGACGCCACTGAAGATAAATTAAAACCATTAAAAGGTCGATGGGTAATATTGCACATTGATTTAGATGCTAAGTGCAGTGCTACGTGTGAAAAGTCTGTACATGTTCTTAAACAGCTTCATACATTGTTAAATAAAGATTCAAAAAGGTTGCGACGGGTTTATTTGCATAAGTCCGATGGAAGCCTTAACTCGTCTCTCACGAATGACGCAAAGTTGAGTGTTTTCTTATGGGGTTCAGAACAAATACAAACATTAACAACACTGGTTCAGGATGCTGTGGATGGTGATGTGTTACTACTGGATCCTTTAGGTAATATTATGATGAAGTACCATGAAGACGCTGACCCGTACGGTATTCAAAAGGACCTCAAGTTATTATTTAAAGCATCGCAAATAGGTTAACTATGTTTAGAAACTTAACTATTTTTGCCTTACTGTTGGCACTGCTGGTGGTTGTGTTGGGCGCTTATGTACGATTATCTGATGCAGGTTTGGGCTGCCCTGATTGGCCTGGTTGTTATGGTAGTTTGATTTTAGATGAATCACATGAAGGCTTGGCGCATGCTGCCGAAAATTATGAAAGACCGGTGGAACCAGCGAAAGCTTGGAAAGAGATGATTCACCGCTATTTTGCAAGTACGTTGGGGCTAGTCATACTGATATTAACGTTTATGGCTTGGAGGCGACCTGAGCTTGGCCAAAAGACATTAGCAACTTCATTGTCCGTGTTGGTCATGTTTCAAGGTGCATTGGGTATGTGGACAGTGACTTTATTGGTAAAACCAGTCATCGTGATGAGTCATTTATTAGGCGGATTAGCAACGCTAAGTCTTTTGCTACTCTTACTGTTAAGAATTAACAAAAAACGCTTACCTGACAGTAAAAGTAAGGGGAGTGTTACAAAACTGGCCACCATCGCATTGGTTGTATTAGTATTGCAAATAGCACTAGGTGGCTGGACCAGTACAAACTATGCGGCATTAGCTTGCCCAGAATTCCCTACATGTTTTGGTGAATCCTGGAACCCAAACGTCGACTATGAAGAAGGCTTTGTATTATGGCGTGGACTAGGGGTGGACTATGAGTTTGGTGTGCTCAGCAATGAAGCGCGAGCAGCTATCCATTGGGTGCACCGCATTGGTGCATTATTAACGACATTAATATTAATGGTACTTGCAGCAAAACTTCTTAACCAGCGCGCTCTAAAAGAGGCCGTGTTGTTGACCAGTTTGTTGTCTACTCAGGTGGTGTTAGGCATTCTAAATGTGATGCTCGATTTGCCACTTCATGTCGCTGTAGCGCATAATGCTATTGCGGCAGTACTCTTATTAAGTCTGGTTTACATTAAATTCCGGCTTAACGAAAATTAGCGACCAATAAAGGCTTTATTTTGACAGAACAAACCATCGACAATACCAATAGCACGTTAAGCTGGAAAAGCTATTACGAGCTGTGTAAGCCCAAAGTCGTTATGCTGATAATTTTTACGGCAGTAGTGGGCATGTTTTTAGCTGTGCCGGGCATGGTGCCTTGGCAACCACTGGTCTTTGGTACGATTGGAATTGGGCTTGCGGCATCATCTGCAGCCGCTATTAACCATTATTTAGACCAAAAGTATGACGCTAAAATGGCCCGTACAAAAGGTCGTCCATTACCTCACGGTGACTTAAATGGGGCTCAAGTATTAGGGTTTGCATTTACTATTGGCACCATAGCGATGGTATTACTAATTTTCTTCGTGAATGAGTTAACGGCCTTTCTAACCTTCTTGTCACTCATTGGTTATGCGGTTATTTACACAGTGTATTTAAAACATGCAACACCTCAAAACATAGTTATTGGTGGAACGGCTGGAGCGGCTCCCCCTGTTTTAGGTTGGTCTGCTGTTACAGGTACGATTGATCCGCATTCTTTGCTATTATTTTTAATCATATTTATTTGGACACCCCCGCATTTTTGGGCACTAGCCGTTGCACGTCGAGACGAATACGCAAAAGCAGATATACCCATGTTGCCAGTCACCCATGGCGCAGAGTTTACTCGTTTACACATTGTTTTTTATACGGTGTTATTAATACTAGTCAGTATTTTGCCGTATTTAACGGGCATGAGTGGTGCGCTTTATTTGGTTGCCGCTATTGGCTTAGGGCTTTGGTTTCTTTACTACGCAGTACTGTTAAAGAAAACGGCAGATGACGTCATAGCCATGAAAACATTTAAGGTTTCAATTATTTATTTAATGGCTATTTTTGCTGTGCTACTCGTTGATCACTACATCTAATATATGCGTGTATTTTTAATTCTACTGCTATTTATTACTGGTCATTTATATGCCAATGAATTCACGGAGGGGCGTGATAAAAATAGTGTTGAAGCGGTACAATCCCTTGAAGCGTACGCTAAGTACAAAATGGGTCAATACGAAGAAGCCCGTGAAATCTGGATAGCGCTTGCGGATAAAAACAATACCACCGCATTTATTAACTTAGCTAATTTATACGAACACGGCCAAGGTGTAGAGCGTAGTTTATCTACGTCGATAATGTGGCTTGAAAAAGCGGCCATGTTAGGTGACTCAAGAGGTCAGTTCCAATTAGGGATGGCTTATGAAAAAGGTTTGGGTGTTAAAAAAGACCTTCATGAAGCGGCTAAGTGGTTAGAAAAAGCAGCCCAGCAGAATGATGGGCGAGCGCAATTTAACCTAGGTGTTATGTTTGCAACAAACTTTGGACAAGGCATAATGACCAGCTCTCAAGAGCAAAGAAAGCAAGCGATTAGCTGGCTAGAAAAAGCTAAGGAAAATAGCACAGAAGACGCGCAAGAATTTTTAAATTTATTATTAACATTGTAATCTAACTAAGCATTTTATCTTCGTATGAAAGAGATTGAACCGAATAAAAAAATCTCAAAAATGATGGTATCACTGGCTTGGATTGGATTCCTAGCCATGTTAGTTATCGGCTTCGACCGTTATTTAGATAATCAAAAGAACCCAAATAATCGCCCTGAAGTGGTTTATGCTGAAGACGGTGCATCTGAGGTCACATTACTCCAAAACCGTCAAGGCCACTACATTGCAGATGGTAAGCTAAATGACCATTGGGCAACGTTTGTGTTAGATACTGGCGCTACGAACATCAGCATTCCTAGACAAGTAGCATCTGAAATGGGCCTAACAGAAGGTAAGCCAGAAAGAACCCGTACCGCTAATGGCGATATTACCGTATACCGTATTATATTGGACTCAGTAAAGTTGGGTGCAATAGAGCTAAAAAATATTCCCGCGCATATAAACCCTAATATGGATGGCAAAGCGGTACTATTGGGAATGAGTTTTCTAAAGCACTTAGAATTAAATCAAAAAGATAAAACCTTAACGCTTCGTATAAAGTGAGTGAAGTGGATAGTTGCAAGTGTTTGATATCTCATTCTTAAAAAATGTTCTATAGTTAATGTTATAACTTTATCAAGCTCGATTTAAATGTGACAAAAGCCAAGACAGCCTCTAAATCAATAATTTCGCCTTTAATAGATTTTTGGTGTGTTGGTGGGCTATCTATTATCTTTATGCTAGCACTTATCATGTTCTATCAATTTAATGGTGGTGCTAGAGGAAGTGTCGACTTACAAACAATATTATTAATGCAGTTTTTAATAAACTGGCCACACTTTATGGCCTCATATCGATTGTTATACGCTCCGCAGGGCAGCCTTAAAAAACACCCTTTCGCTACGCTGATTGTCCCTACGATACTGGTTATATTGATTATATATGCGTGTTCATTCAATCAAGCAAGTGGCTTTAGTGTTTTTAACATCGACCAGACAATGTCGTATTATTTTTGGTTAATTGCAGCCTTTTATTTAGCGTGGCACTATACGGGGCAAGCGTGGGGGATGGTCGCTACATTTACACACTTAGCAGGTATAGTGCTTACTAAACAAGAGAGGTTTTTACTTCGGTTTGGTTTGAGGGTGCTGTTAGTATGGCATGTTGTCTGGGGAGCCCAAGACTTGCCAGAAGCCTGGCTAGGGCCAATATTTCCATACCTTGCTATCATTTTAAATTACGTTTCTTTAATCGCGTTTATTTCCTTTGTAATGGGGATAGTTGGGTTTTTAAAAATATTTAATAGAACTGGTATTTTTCCAACTAAACAAATGTTAGCGCCGTGGTTTGCAATTTATCTTTGGTATCTGGCTTTAAGCATAAACCCAGATGCTTATATTTTTGTGCAAATGTTTCATGCCCTGCAGTATTTGATTTTTCCAGTTAGAGTACATTTAAATGAAAAAATAAATGATAAGGCCAAAAATAATAATAATTTAAATGAGCTGATGTATATAGGTAAGTATTATGTTTTGTTGGTAATACTTGGGGGCGTCATGTTTTATGCTCCCGATATATTAGTGAATGATGGTCAACAGCAATATACGTTTGCCTTGTTAATTGCATCAGCTATTTCTATACACCATTACTTCGTGGATGGTTGTATATGGAAAATAAGTAATCCAGATGTTAGAAAAAAACTATTCGCACACGTAAAAAAGTAGCCCGAAGGGCGTAAAGCTAATCACATAAAGGGAATAATATGGTTAAGTCAATTATAAACAGCAGTTTGATAAAATTAATAACAAGCCTGTTCTTGTTAATGATCTTCTCAGGAACGGCTTTATCCATTCCAATAATGGACAAGGCACAAGAAGAGAGCATTGATACAAGTTTGCTTGAGTTTCCAGGAGTAACACATTCATCAACCGATATTTTACAAGATGTTTTACGTTTGGTTAATGAAAACAAAACCAGAGAAGCAAAAGCCGAATTGGATAAAATCTTATCTGTCGAAGCTGGTAATTTTCAAGCACTCGAGATTAAAGGGGCCCTGTTAGAAGGTGAAGGCAACTATACGCAAGCTGAACAACTGTATATTCGGGCAGCTAAAATCCAACCAAATAATGCTGACAGTCCTGCCAGACTTAGCTCATTATATTTAAAACAAAGCCAACGCGTTAAAAGTGAAAAAATGGCCTTTAAAGCATTAGAGCTCGATAAAGAACACCCGCTTGCATTGGCTACACTTGCAAGGCTGCACGTGGAATATGGCCGAATGGCTAAGGCATTTGAGTTGTATCGTTATGCAGCGGCTAGCGCTCAAGACAGGTGGAATAACCCGTTGCCAATACTTAATGACTTGGCTCGACTTTATAATACACATGGGCATTTTGGTTCAACCATTGAGTTATTTAATGCAATCATTGAGCAACAAGAAAAGATATCTTCTAGAGACCAAGCGACAACTGCTTATCTGTTTACAGAGGCAGCATTACAAGTTAATGACCTAGCAAAGGCGCAACAATCAATTGCTCTACTTGAGTCGTGGTTGCCTGCATCTGATACAGGGCTTTTGATAATAAAAAGCCAACTTCTTTACAAAAAAGGCAACAAAGACACAGCTATTAAGCAATTAACGACGGCGATTCATGAAGTGAAACAGGGGAAGAGTGAGCTCCAATTGACGTTGTTTAAAATATTAAGTGATGAAGGGCAAGTTACGGAGGCTGCAAAAGTAATCGTTGATGCCATCTATAACGAAAAGCGTGATTTTGTACGTTCAAAAATGCTTCAAACGTACGCAAATTATATGATATCAAATAGAAAAGGTGATGATGTTCTAGCGGTTACCAGTGATTTGTATAGCCAATACCCTGGTGATATGCAATTGGGCTATTTACACGCATCTGTACAAAGTAATAGGGATCAACATGAAGCAGCCCTGAAAACCATCGATCAACTGTTGCAAAAAACGCCGAACTTCGCAGGTGCTTATACCTTGAAAGGTAAGGTATTGGACAAGCTCAATAAACATGCTGATGCTGTTGCAAGTATTGAAAAAGCGTTAAGTATAGAGCCAACTCGAGTGAACGATTGGATATCACTGGCATATCTAGTGCACAAGAAGCAGGGTCATGAAGGCTTGCTTAATGTGTTAAACAGGGGATTGCAAAAAAACCCCAATAATGTCGAATTGCAAATAGAAATTGCCAGAATGTACGATGAAGAAGGCTCAGTAAAAAAAGCAAACAGCATTTACGATAATATTCTTACCGTTGATAAAGACAACTTATTTGCATTAACAGCAAAGGCGCGAAATATAGCCATGTCTAGTGAAAATAAAGCAGAAGCTATTGCACTCATTGAAAGGGCAAAGAATATTGCGCCAAATGATCCTTTTATAACATCACAGTATGGATGGACCTATCACCTAACGGGTGATCACAGCAAAGGATTAACCTTTGTCAGTAAAGCCGCTAAAGAGGTGCCAAAAAATGGGCAAGTACATTACAGGCTATCTAAAATATATGCGTCACTGGGCGAAACAGATAAAGCTAAAAAAGAAGCTGAATTATCTATTGAGTTAGGGCTCAATAAATCCGAACGCCAAGCCGCATTAAATTTGCTGGGTCAATTGTAAAACACATGTTCAAAAGGAAAAAATAAGTGGATAGGCGCCGCTTTATATCAACAGTAGCGCAGGCGGGGGTCTTATCTGTACTGCCTACAGAATGGGCGCAAGCTTTTCCGTTAAATAAAGAGTTACAGCCATTTCCTTTATTTATAGATGTATTGCTCCCTGAAACAGACACACCATCAGCTTCGCAACTGATGGTGCATATTGAGTTAATAAAGCATGCAAACAACATAAAAAACTATCCAGAGTTAATTAAACGAGGCTGTTTTTGGTTAAATAAGCAGGCCCAAACTAAATTTCATAAAATGTCATTTATAAATCTAAGTGATGCAGAAAAAATCGTCATTGTTAAGCAGGCTGAAAAATCAAAGAATGGCGATATTGCTAAGCTGTTTTTTGAACGAATAAAGCAAGATGCTTTTTGGTTTTATTATGCACACCCCGAAACGTGGCGCGTATTAGGGTTTGAAGGCCCACCCCAACCAAATGGCTACCTAAATTACACTAAACCACCACGAATCTAATGGACGATAAAGATTTTGATGTGGTTATTATTGGCTCAGGCGCTGGTGGCGGCACGAGTGCTTGGGCACTGAGTAAGGCGGGATTAAAAGTATTAGTGCTTGAAGCAGGGCCACGATATAACCCATTTAAAGACTACAAACTGCACAGAGATGACTGGGAGCACCATATGTTCCCGCATAAAATACCGGTTGAAAAAAGGCAAACCTATGCGCCCATGCAAAAATTGGATGCAAAATGGAAACACTTACGGTCTTGGAATCATTTAAATGGACAATATAACCCCAAAGATGTCCGGGTTTCTTATGGGTATCATCATGTGGTCGGTGTAGGGGGTAGTTCGCTTCATTTTACTGGTGAAGCGCATCGGTTAAACCCCGCGTCAATGCAAATGAAAACACGCTTTAGCCAAGCGGCCGACTGGCCAATGACATACGCTGATTTAGAACCCTATTATCAACAAGCAGAAGAAGTGGTTGGAGTGGCGGGGCCAAATACAGACTCATCAAGACCACGCTCAAAAAATTACCCACAACAACAGCATGCATTGTCATACACCAGCCAAGAGATAAAGCAAGCAACCAAAAAATTGGGTATGACATTTGTGCCCAATGCACTCGCAGTGCTTTCTCAACCCAAAGCTGGGCGTACCAATTGCAATTATTGTGGTGGTTGTTTGCGGGGGTGTCCGCGAACAGACAAAGGCAGTATAGATGTTACCTACCTACGAGATGCAGAAACAACCGGTCTTTGTGAAATACGTTCATCATGCTCAGTAACACAACTTGAGGCAGGGGCTAATGATCAAATAACCGCCGTTCATTACACGGATCAACAGGGTACGCAACGGCTTAAAACCCAAAAGGTAATTCTAGCCTGTGGGGCAATAGAAACGCCACGTTTGTTGTTAAACTCAAAGAACAGCTTCGCACCTGATGGTTTAGCGAATGAATCCGGCCAAGTGGGAAAAAACTTTATGGAAACTATCTTATGGACCAGTTCAGGCTTGCATCCGGAACCGTTGGGTAGTCACCGCGGGTTACCAGTAGACAGTATCTGTTGGGATTATAATAAGCCAGATTCTATACCTGGAGTTATCGGTGGTTGTCGTTTTTCTCCCTCTCAAGCAGAATCCGACTTAGTCGGGCCCATAAGCTACGCTAATCGAATTGTAGGCGGTTGGGGTAAACCGCATAAAGAAGCCATGAAGCAATCCTTTGGCCGCTTGCTGTCCATCTCTGGCATTGGTGAGAGCTTGCCTAACGCCAAGTCCTTTGTTGAGTTAGATGTTCTTAAAAAAGATAAACACGGTTTGCCCCTAGCTAAAATACATAGCCATTTAAATGACAATGAAATTAGGCGCATTGAATTTATGGCAAATAAGTGCCGAGAAATTTTGAAAGCAACTGGGGTAAAAAAACCATTAGAAGAATTTAGTTCTTACGATATTTTCAGCTCTACACATGTTTTCGGTACCTGCCGCATGGGTAATAACGAAGGAGATTCCGTTGTTGACAGTGACTGTAAAAGCCACCGCTGGAAAAACCTTTGGGTGATGGATGCCAGTGTGTTCCCGAGTTCAGGTGGTGGTGAGTCTCCGGGGTTAACCATACAGGCATTAGCGTTAAGGGCATGCGAAAAATTAGTCAATGATGCTTAACGGTTTAACAGTTATCACATAAAAAGCGTCAGTTTATTTTACAATCTTAATTTATTAATATCACTTGATATCTTATAAGCTATTGAAAATAAAGAATATTATTAATATGGCACACTAAATGCTATATTAATTACATGCAACGTAATGCATATTCAAGATTAATAACTATCTATAGGGAGATAGACATGAAAAACATAATGAAATTAGTATTTTGCCTAAGCTTATTAGGTGCAGTAGGTTCAGCAAATGCTGGTCACTTGTTTACGCAATCCAATTCAAACACGCCAGTGGCATTAACAGCAGGCCAAGGTGTATCGATTCCTCAGTTTGCTTTGGAATCTGGTACAGGTGGTGGAGTGTTAATTTATACGGATGGTTGGTCAGCAGGTGATGTACTACGCTTAACAATTGGTGCGTTTATCCAAGACTTTAGTTTTGATTCACCGTTAGCTGGTTTTGTAAATAATGGCTCTGCATTATCTGGTTCTACAGCGGGAATTGGTGGTACCTTAGCATCAGTAGGAGCTCTTGTGGTTGCTGACGATGGTATTTCTAAGTCATCAGATCCTGTAGAAGATTTTACGTTTAGAATTGATGCAATAGCGGGCGCATTTACTCTGGAAGGCTATCGTTTAAGAACAAGTAGCGGTATTATTGATGGTACAAACGCTGGTGTGGTTAACCAAGACCAAGTAACAGTAACACCACCTCCAACAGGTGTTCCAGCACCAGCAGGTTTGGCACTGTTAGCCATTGGTTTATTGGGTATGCGTTTAAGCCAACGTCAAAAAGCGTAAGTTAAGTTTACAAGCGCAATAAAAAACCCTGCTTTGGCAGGGTTTTTTATTGCGTGTCAGTAAAGTTTACAGTAATTGCTCTATAGAGCAGGTTGGTATTCTAGTAATGATTGCTTAACTTTATTCATTGCATTCTTTTCAAGCTGGCGAATACGCTCAGCTGATACGCTATATTTGTCAGCCAATTCATGCAAGGTGGATTTTTTATCGGTTAGCCAGCGCTCTGCCAAAATTTCACGACTACGTTCATCTAACGTTTGTAGTGCGGTATGTAGTTTAGTGGTGCTATCTGTTTTTTCGTTATGCGCTTCAACGACGACAGCAGGGTCAGTCTCTTGTTGGGACAAGAAAGATGCAGGCGTATGGGTTAGTTCTTCTGAGTCGGCTGAATCATCTTGGTGGCCATCGAAAGCCATATCATGACTGCTAAGGCGTTTTTCCATTTCGTACACAGCAGACTTATCTACACCTAGGTCATTAGCAACAGCTTCGGCTTCTGTTTCATTGAGCCATGAGAGGTTCTTTTTGTTTTTTCTGAGATTAAAAAATAGCTTGCGTTGAGCTTTGGTAGTGGCGACTTTAACAATGCGCCAGTTTTTAATCACGTATTCGTGTATTTCGGACTTTATCCAATGCACGGCATAAGAAACTAGGCGTACGCCAACTTCAGGATCGAAACGTTTAACCGCTTTCATTAAGCCAACGCTGCCTTCTTGAATTAAATCGGGCAGAGCAAGTCCGTAACCCATGTAGCTACGGGCAATGTGTACAACATAACGCATATGAGATAACACTAAGGTACGCGCAGCTTCTAGGTCATTTTCATCACGCAAGCGATACGCTAACGCTTTTTCTTGTTCAGCGCTAAGAGCGGGCATTGTTGATAAGGATGATATATAGGCATCCAAAGAGCCGGCTGTTAATGTATTTGGTAGTATCATTGTTTGTGTCATATAACTCTCCTTTGAGAGCTTTTTACGAAAGCTCTTTTGCTGTCATACGGCGTTAAAAAAGTGCTCAATCGGTCATTTACTCCAGTAAACTCCCTCTTTCCGCGCTTTTTTGCCTTGTCTGAAAACAAAATCTTCTTCCGTACAAAACTCTCTTAGTGATTAAGTTGCTATTTAGCAGTCACCCTATAAGAGTGCTAATTATAGCAAAAGTTCCTATTTAAGGTAAGGATGTGACAATTTACTGCTCTAAATCATTCAAATGGCGTGTGACAACGATCCAGGAGCCAACAATACCTAGTGTGACAGACAGTGCCAGCCAAAACATGATGCTGCCGAATGACATGTAGCTAATGCTAAAAGAGCTGCTGTATAAGCTCGAGAGAGCGTTTGTTGGGCCATCGAGTAGCCAAAGGGATAACGTGACTAATAAACAGGCGCCTATGCCGCCTAATAAGCCATACCAAAAGCCACTGTAAATAAACGGGCGTTTAATAAAGGCATGGGTTGCGCCAACTAGGCGTGTGATATCTATTTCGGCACGGCGGTTTTGTAATTCAAGGCGGATGGTGTTGCTAATAATCAGTAACACGGCAATACCTAACAAAATAGTGATTAGCGTGACGCCACGTTGTGCAATATGGAGGAGGGCATTGAGTCGTTCTAGCCATGACATGTCCATTTGTACCAATTTGATTTCTGGGTGCTGCTTAAGCTCGATAACCAATGATTTAAGTGCTGCAGGGTTATTAAAGCTGATGACAGGTGATACTTGGATAACATGGGGTAAGGGGTTCTCGCCCAAGGAACTCAATGCAGAGCCAAAGCCACTATATTGGCGGAACTCTTCCAACGCAGTTTGTTTATCAATAAGGATTGTTTGCGCTACTTTGTTGTTGCTTTCAATGTTTTTTGCTAGTGCTTTTGCTTTATCTAAATTAACAGTGTGGTTAAGGAAAATAGAAAGGTTGTGTGTTAAATCTATTTGACCACTGACGGCTTTAAGGTTTTCGATAGACACTAACATGCCAGCCGGTAAAGACAAGGTGATGGCAATAACACCCACCGTCATCATAAAATTAAAAGGAGCGCGCGCTAACCGGCCCAAGCTTGAGAAAAAGCTATGTAAGTGAATATGGACGTATAGTTTAAGGTTAAACGGTTGCCCTGGACGTTGGATATTTTGACGACGACTAGCCATTGGACGTCACCATTTCACCGTTTGCTAAGGTCAGTTGTCGGTAGCCCATTCTGCTTATAAGCGCCAAATCGTGGCTAGCGATAAGCACGGTTACGCCCACTTGGTTGAATTGTTCGAATAATTGCATAATTTCTGCGGATAGTTCGGGGTCTAAGTTGCCAGTTGGTTCGTCGGCTAGAATCATTGGCGGTTTGTTAACAACAGCACGGGCAATACCAACACGTTGTTGTTCGCCACCAGACAGTGAAATAGGTAAGCGTTGTTCTTTGCCCAGTAGGCCGACTTTGTCTAAGGCGGCGCGCACACGGCGGTGTATTTCTTGATGTCTGTGCCCCGAAATAATTAAAGGCAACGCAACGTTATCAAAGACGCTGCGGTCGTGTAATAGTCGATGATCTTGGAAAATCATACCAATTTTACGGCGTATGTAAGGCACGTGTCGTTTTGCAACGCGGCCAATGTTTTGGTTATCTAGCATCACTTGGCCTTGTGTGCTGCGTTCTAATAATGCGATGAGTTTTAGCAAGGTGCTTTTGCCAGCGCCCGAATGCCCCGTTAAAAAGGCCATTTCGCCTTGGCCCAACTCAAAATTAACGTTTTTTAGGGCATCTGCACCACCGGCGGGGTATCGTTTGCTGACATTAATGAATTGGAGCATAGCCTTTAACTCGTTTTTTCTTCTTGTTCAAATAATGCTTGGGTGAATTGCTGTGCATCGAATTCACGTAGGTCATCGATACCTTCGCCAATGCCTATAAAGCGAATGGGTAAGTTAAATTGGTTGGCAATGGCAAAAATAATGCCGCCTTTCGCTGTGCCATCGAGCTTAGTAAGCGTTAGCCCGGTAAGAGGGGTCGCTTCATTGAAATGTTTTGTTTGTGCCAGGGCGTTTTGGCCAACACCTGCATCTAGAACCAGCATCACCTCGTGAGGTGCCTTATCATCTAGTTTTTTGATAACGCGATTAATTTTACTGAGTTCGTTCATCAAGTTAGTTTGTGTGTGCAAGCGACCAGCGGTATCTGCGATGAGCACGTCGACCTTTCGAGCACGCGCTTTTTCAAAGGCATCATAAATAACAGAGGCTGAATCAGCGCCTGTATGTTGAGCGACGACATCTATATTATTTCTAGTGCCCCAGGTTTGTAGTTGTTCAATAGCGGCTGCTCTAAAGGTGTCTCCGGCGGCCAACATAACGCTTTTGCCCTCTGACTGTAGACGTTTAGCTAATTTGCCAATCGTGGTGGTTTTCCCCATACCATTAACGCCAACCACCAAAATAACGAAGGGTGTTTCACTGTCAGGAATGGTGAGTGTTTGTTGATTCACTTCGAGTATGGCCAGCATTTCATCCTGTAATGCCGCGGTTAACGCCTGAGGGTCAGACAGCTGCTTTCTGGCTACACGTTGTGTCAGGTTTCCTATAATTTGCTGTGTTGCTTCAATACCAACATCGGCACTGAGTAGAATCATTTCTAATTCTTCAAATAGATCATCGTCTATTTGTTTTTTGCCTAGAAATAAATTACCTAGCCCACCGGTTAAATGACTGCGTGTTTTTGATAGTTGGTTTTTTAAGCGACCAAGAAGGCCGTCGCTTTGTTTATCGTCTGTAATGTTTTCTGATTTTTTTTTCTTACCGAATCCAAACATGATACTGTGCCTTTTAAGGGCTTCTATCGTAGAATGCCCATTTTATTATGGTTAAGGTTAACTAGAAACAAAATGAGAAAATTATCAGCAATCGTTTTAATTCTGAGCTTTATTTATTCACTGAGTGGGTTTGCTTCTGAACCGCGTAACGCCAATATGGTACACGAAAAGGTACTTAAAAATGGTTTAAAAGTGCTAGTAAAAGAAGATAACCGTGCCCCCGTGATGGTGTCCCAAGTTTGGTATAAAGTAGGGGCTAGCTATGAGCATGATGGCATCACTGGATTGTCTCATGTGTTGGAGCATATGATGTTTCAAGGCACGGACAATCTTGAGCCGGGTGAGTTTTCTAAAATAATCGCCGCCAACGGTGGGCGTGAAAACGCATTTACTGGCGCGGACTACACGGCTTATTTCCAAACGATGGAAGCCTCTAGGCTTGAAGTGAGTATGCGGCTTGAGTCTGAGCGGATGCAGCACTTGAAGTTACAAGAAAAAGAGTTTGTAAAAGAGTTGCAAGTGGTGATGGAAGAGCGGCGGATGCGAACAGAAGATAAACCACAATCTCAAACGTATGAATACTTTAAGGCATTGGCCTATACCAGTAGCCCCTATCGCAACCCCATTATTGGATGGATGCAAGACCTCGAAGACATGAAACTCGATGATTTGGCTGACTGGTATAAGCAGTGGTATGCGCCAAACAATGCAACGTTGGTAGTTGTTGGTGATGTAAAAGCAGAGAACGTATTTGCCTTGGCTGAAAAATATTTTGGTCCGATACCTAATGTAAAGTTTAAGCCCGTTAAACAACGTGAAGAAGTGCCACAATTAGGTGTTCGTAGGGCGGTTGTTAAACAAGAAGCCAAAGTTCCGTATTTATTAATGGGGTATAAGGTGCCGGTATTAAATTCGGCGGATAAGGAAGATGATGTGTATGCGTTGGAAGTCTTATCCGGTATTTTAAGTGGTGGTAGCAGTGCTCGGCTGCCATCAAACTTGGTAAGAGGGCAACAGGTGGCAAGTTCCGTTAGTGCAGGCTATGACTTAAACGCGCGTCTTGAAACGTTATTCCTATTTGATGGTATGCCTACCAAACAACATACGGTTGATGATCTTGAAAAAGCGATTAAAACTGAAATAGAATCACTTAAAAAAACACTTATTACAGCCAAAGAATTAGAAAAAATTAAAGCACAGGTCATCGCATCATCTGTGTATGAAAAAGACTCAAGTTTCTATCAAGCTATGCAATTGGGCATGTTGGAAACGGTGGGCGTCGGTTGGCAAAAAGAAGCGAGCTATGTAGATAAGGTAAAAGCAGTAACGGCGGTTCAAATACGAGTGGTTGCCCAAAAATACCTGATTGATGATCACTTAACCGTGGTTCATATGCAACCTCAAACAACAGTAACGAATGCGAAGGAGAACCAGCATGCTGAATAAGTTAAAAGGTATGGTGGGTTTATTGGCGATGCTAATGAGTTGCACTGGTTTTGCGTTGCCAAATGTTGAGCACTGGCAGCTAAGTAATGGTGCTAATGTTTATTTTGTACCGACGACGGGGTTACCTATTTTAGATGTGCAATTGATGTTTGATGCGGGTAGCGCACATGATGGCAGTCAGTTGGGCCAAGCGGCTTTAACAAGTGCGTTGTTGGACGAAAGTGCAGGTGGATTAACAGCCCAACAAGTTGCTGAAAATATTGAAAGTGTCGGTGCTCAATTGTCGACATCGGCATCGAGAGATTTTTCATCAATTACCTACCGAAGTTTAACCGATGAGAAGGTGTTGGCAACAGCTTGGCCGGTGTTTATAAATGTAGTGAATTCGCCTGACTTTTCATCGACTGATTTTAATCGTTTAAAGCAACGAATATTGTTAAGTATAAAACAACGGGAAGAATCCCCCGGTACGTTAGCTCAGTTGGCTTTATATGAGCAAATTTATGAAGGACATCCGTATAAGAACCCTATTCAAGGAACGGAAAAAACCGTTACTGAACTTAATGTTGAAGATGTTCGTCGTTATTATCAGCAGTACTACGTTGGCAAAAACTTAACGGTTGTGATGGTCGGTGGGGTTACACGGCAGGCAGCAGAAAAACTGGTAAATGATTTGGTTGGCAAGTTGAAAACGGGTGTTAAAGCGGCTCAAATCCCCGCTGTTTTAGATAGATCTGAAGCGCTTCAGCTTCATAAGGATTACCCATCACAACAAACGCATTTGTTATATGCAACGCCGGTGTTAAAACATAATGATCCCGATTACTTTGCGTTGCACGTAGGTAATCATATTTTGGGTGGAAGTGGCTTTAGTTCTCGCATTGTTAAAGAAATACGTGAGGAAAGGGGGCTGGCTTACAGTGCGTACAGTTATTTTAATGCAATGCGGCAAAAGGGGCCTTTTTTATTAGGTTTACAGACTAAAAACGAACGTGTTGCTGAAGCATCAACGGCGCTTAAGGAAACATTAAAGACATTTATCACGGAAGGACCAACGGAAGAAGAGCTGTTGGCATCAAAGAAAAACATTCGCGGTGGTTTTGCATTAAAGTTAGACAGTAATAAAAAATTAATGAGTGTTATTTCTGGCATTGTGGTGAGTGGCAGGTCATTAGACTATTTGAATAATTACCTACAAAACATCAATGACGTCACCCTTGCCAGTATCAAGGACGCATTTCAGCGCCGCGTTGATATGGAAAAAATGGTGATGGTGACGGTCGGAAACTCAGATATCAAAAAATAATGGCGAATAAAACAAACCGGGTACGAATAATTGCTGGTAACTGGCGCGGTAGAAAAATTGAATTCCCAAGTGTTGAAGGCTTGCGCCCAACTACAGACCCTATTCGTGAAACACTGTTTAATTGGCTTCAGCCGTATTTATCTCAAGCCCATTGTTTGGACTTATATGCGGGAAGTGGAGCGCTAGGGTTTGAAGCGGCATCGCGTGGGGCAAGCCATGTGTTGATGATTGAAAAAGATGTTCGTATTATGAAATGTTTACGGACTAATAAAGACCTGTTAACAGCTGATAACGTACAATTAATGCATCGCAGTGCGTTGGATTTTATGAAAACTAAGCGTAAAGAAGGCGATATGATCTTTGATGTGGTGTTTTTAGATCCGCCGTTTAGACAAGGTGAGCTGGAAGAATGCAGCAAGAATCTTGAAGCGAGTGGATGTTTGTCGGATGATGCCGTTATCTACTTAGAGTGCGAACGCAAATTGGATTTAGATTTTTTGCCAAGCAACTGGGCACAACGCCGCAGTAAAACAGCTGGGCAAGTGTCATATTATTTATACCATAGAGAATAAACATGGCTAGAAAAGCAATTTACCCAGGAACATTTGATCCCATTACCAATGGGCACATCAATATCATTGAACGCGGAGCTACGCTGTTTGATATCGTTGTCGTGGCGGTTGCTGATAGTGCAGGCAAAAACCCGCTGTTTGATTCTAATGAGCGCGTTGAATTGGCAAAGGCGGCATTGGCCAGCGTCGCAAACGTTGAAGTGGTGAGTTTTTCAGGCCTTTTGGTTCATTTGGCTGAGCAACACGGTGCAAATATTGTTATTCGTGGCGTACGGTCTATCGCAGATTTTGAGTACGAAGCTCAAATGGTGGGTATGAATAGGTTAATGATGCCGACACTTGAAACGGTTTTTTTAACACCTCATTCGGAATGGGCCGATTTGTCTTCAACGTTAGTACGCGATATCGCTCGCCATAATGGTGATATCAAACCATTTGTACCGAATAACGTTGAACGCGCTATCCTAAAAAAACTTAAGTAGTTATGTCTTTAATTATTACCGACGAATGCATTAATTGCGATGTTTGTGAACCTGAATGCCCTAATGATGCTATTTATATGGGTGAAGAAATATATGAAATACATTCTCACTTATGTACGGAATGCGTAGGGCATTTCGACACGCCGCAGTGTGTTGAAGTATGTCCTGTTGAATGCATCCCGAAAGACCCTACTCACGCCGAAAATCACGATCAACTAATGCTCAAATATCAACACTTAATGTCAGGTAGCCCATCATGAAACGTTTGTCAGTCTTTTTCATCGTCTTAACGTTTGCGTTATCTGCTTGCGCACATAAACCAGCAGTCAGTTCTTCACAAGCTGTCGCATCGGCTCACCCTGCGGCAACAAAAGCGGGTATTGATATATTAAATAAAGGTGGCAATGCGTTTGATGCGGCAGTTGCTGTAAGCGCCGCTTTAGCTGTTGTCGAACCTTATGGGTCTGGTGTTGGTGGTGGTGGATTTTGGTTGTTACATCGCTCAAGCGATGGAAAACAGGTGATGGTTGATGGGCGAGAAGTTGCGCCATTAAAAGCACACCGAGATATGTATTTAGATGCTGATGGCGAACCGATTAAAAGTGCCTCTGTTGATGGTGCGTTATCTGCGGGTATTCCAGGTATGCCAGCAGCGCTGGTTCATTTATCCACTAATTATGGACGGCTTGCTTTAAAAGATACGCTTCAACCAGCGATTAAGCTTGCTAAAGACGGCTTTACCGTTAATGAACACTATCATCGTTTAGCGCGCTTTAGAAAACCAATTTTAAACGCTACTAAGGCGTCTAGAACGATTTTTTTAGATGAAGGTAATGTACCTGTCATCGGTAAAAAAATCATCCAAGCGGACTTGGCTAAAACGCTTGAATTGCTTTCAAAAAATGGCTTTGATGGGTTTTATAAAGGTGTGGTGGCAGAAAAATTAGTTGATGGCGTTCAACAAGCCGGTGGTATTTGGACGAAGCAAGATCTTGCTAATTACCAAATTAAAGAACGTGAACCGGTTGTTATTGATTACAAGGGGATGAAAATCACCAGTGCTGCTTTGCCATCATCGGGTGGGTTGGTGTTGTCGATTGCGCTAAATATATTAGAACAATACGACATCGCTTCGATGGACCAAACAACGCGTATTCACGTCGTGGTGGAGGCCATGAGACGAGCGTATCGCGACCGCGCTTTGTATATGGGTGATAGCGACTTTGTTGATGTGCCAGTTAATACATTAACCAAAAAATCGTATGCACTAAGCATGTCAAAAAACCTAAAACTGGAAACGGCGACACCCAGTTTAGACTTAACAGGGTTGAATGAAATAGAAGGGCATGACACAACACATTTTTCAATATTAGATAAAGAAGGCAACCGTGTGTCAGCTACGTTATCAGTGAACTACCCCTTTGGATCTGGTTTTGTACCTGAAGGCACGGGCGTTTTGTTAAACGATGAAATGGATGATTTTTCTATGAAGCCAGGCACGCCAAACGTGTATGGGTTAGTAGGTGGTGCCGCAAATGCAATTGAGCCGGGTAAACGCATGTTGTCGAGTATGTCGCCAACCTTTATTGAAAGTAAAGACCACATTGGCATATTAGGAACACCCGGTGGTAGCCGAATTATCAGCATGGTATTGCTAGGCATTTTAGAAGCGGCAGACGGTAAAGGCCCGGCAGAGTGGGTTGCATTACCGCGTTATCATCACCAATATTTAACCGATGTTATTCAGCATGAACCAGGCGCATTGAGTGCGGACATTGTCAGTGCACTGAAGAAAAAAGGGCATGCGTTCAAATCAGTTGGAAGGCAGTACGGTAATATGCAAGCCATTATGCATGATACAAAAAGAAACAAAGTGAGCGCGGCAAGTGACCCGCGTGGCGCAGGTAGCGCTATAGTCGAATAGTTAGTTTTTAGAGCTGTTTTTTTGCTCTACCATTTCATCCATATGACGCATAACGTTTGAACTTGCAGACTCAAAGTTTTTAATACTATCGATTAATTCTTTACGAATACTAGCGTCGCTCACCCAATCTTGTTGGATGAGGTCAATTGATCGTTGAACTTGAGCATGAACATCAGCATGGGGAGTTTCTAAAGCCTTATAGGCTGATGTGTTAGTAAACTCTTGCTTGCCAAGCCCTTCGTAATACCATTTTCCAAGCCGACAATCGTGTGATGAAACTTGAACGGCTTGTTTTTCAGGACACTTTTTGCCATCGCTATCAATAGCGATATAACCATTTTGCTTGAATACAATATGATCAACTTTGGTTAGTAGGCCAAACGTTTTATCTTTTGCGTAAGAAAGGTGGTCAATTGTTTCATTAGCAGATTTAGATAACGCGTTAAACTGCCCTTCAAATTGACTGACCGTTTCATTAACAGAGCTGGCTAAGGTTGAGGCGCGGCCAGACTCGGTCATCATATCTTTAACGCGATGATTAAAGTCTTTAAGTGTGTTTTCAACGTCTTCAGCTGCTTTCTTAGTATGGTGCGAGAGGCTTTTTACTTCATCAGCCACCACGGCGAAACCGCGACCGTGTTCGCCGGCTCTTGCGGCTTCAATAGACGCGTTTAGAGCAAGTAAGTTGGTTTGATCAGCAATATCGGTGATAACAGATAATGACTCAGTGACCATTTCGCTATTTTCATTCAGTGCTTGAATGACCTCAGTCACCGCTTGTATGCTTTTATCAAGATTGAGCAGTGCTTGGGTTATTTCTGATACAGCTAGCACGCTAACTTTTGCATTGTCACCATTAGTGATGGCAATATCAGTGACTATCTGCATTTGTTCGCTAATATTAACTAAATCAGATTGATTGTTTTTTAAGTTTACAATTAAATTACTTGAGTTTAATTTGTACAGCTCAGACGCTAGAGAGTTATGGGCCATTAACACGCTGTTATCCCTCATTGCTTCAACCGACCGGTTGATGGACATTAATGAGCGTTTAAACTGACCGGGTAAGCCTAATGGCAGGGTTTCTCGTTCAAAGTCACCCGTGGCGATAGCATTGAAACAAGTACCAACCTCTTTGAAATAACATTCAACGCGGTCTAAGAACCTATTTAATTCCCACGCGACAATGCCTACTTCGCCCATGCCTTTCGTGTTTGAAATTCGGTGATAAAGTTCGCCGGCGGTATTTTTTTCTAGAACACTGCCGATTTGAGCAATCAGTTTGAGTTGTCTGTTTACCGTAATCCAATGGTATAGAGCGTTAATGCCCATTAAAACAAAGCCAACCCAAACTATAATGCTTACTTGATAGTTCAGGCTAATGAAAACGGCCAGTGCAAAAACCACCAATAGATTAAAAACAGAGAATATTAGTTGCTGTGTTTTAATGAAAGGCACTTTAGCGCTGGTTTTTTTAGTACTACTTGTGTGCTTATTAGACATGCTACTTACCCACCTTTATAAAGCTTGAGCATTAAGTTACGGTAACTAAGGTTTTGTGAGGCGACCCATGATTCGAGATGCTCTAAAGAATTTTCTGTGCTGGAAGCGGTGTTTTGCATTTCTATAGCTAACATTTCTTGGTAAATAGGGACCAATGTATTTATGGCGCTTTCGGGGGCTTTGCGTCTTATGGAATGGTAGCCATGCTGTTGACCGTTGACATCATTGTCTACGGTGATGTTTTCAAAGACCCAGTAAAAATCACCATTTGCAGATAGGTTTTTAATGAAACCAAAAAACTATTTTTTTTGTTGAATTGTATTCCACAAATATTTGAATAAGCCCTTCGGCATATCGGGGTGGCGAACTATATTTTGAGAAGCTCCACACAGCTTAGTAAATGGGTACTGTGAAATACTCATAAATGAACGATTGGCATAAGTAATCAATCCTTGATTATCAGTTTTTGTGATTAGAAAATCATCAATTTCAAGCTTGTGCTCGTTAGTATTTGTCATCGTTTGTATCTCATAAACAATCCAGTTTAGTTATGAGTGGGCAGGGGTATTAGGTTTAAGCCGCACGACTTTAGTATAGTTAATGGATTTTATTTCACAGCAGTAATGTGGTTTTTTTCTAAAAAAAAGGGATTACAGAGCAAGGCGAGTTTAGTTTGATTTTTTTTGCTCTATTTCTAGCAACCAACCATCCGTGCCTTGGCAGGAATTGGTCGTTGTTCCTGAAAAGTCGATCCTTACATATTTTCTTTTTATGGCATCAGGCAACTTTCCACTAACAACGAATCCATCATTTGTTTTTTTGACGTCGATTTCTACGGGTATTTTATTCGCAATAACACGAATGCTATGCGGTAATGTGGCGGCGGATGTATGGAATGAAATGTTAGACTCATGAGGAACAGTTGCCAAATGTTCTGGTGATACATTAGTAAATGTTGGTTTTTTACATTTCTTTTTACTACTAGAAGAACCGCCGTACGCTAACAGTTGGCTGCTAAATATGGCGAGTATTAAAAAAACAAGTATATTAATTGCCTTCATTATTGACCTCTGATCGTTATCTAATTAATTAATAACTTATGTTATTCTTAAAAAACAAGTAAAGCTTACGGTTAATCAGGATATACCTGATAGTTCACATAAACCATCCAAAACAAGCTGTATGGGGCTGACAACACCAATAATTTCACCATTCTCCATTACGGGTGCTCGCATCAAGCCATAGCGTGCAAACAAGCGTGAACAGTAACGAATGTCCATATCAGGTGTGACAGAAATCATTGGCTTTTCATTGATTTCGTAGACATTAACGCGGTCTGCAGCACGGTCTTTCGCCAAAACCAATTTTGCGATAATGCCGGCATTTAAAACCCCGTATTCATCATCGGCATGGAATTTGTTTACAAATAACATGGATGTGCGATGCTGTTTCATGATTCTAATAGCCTCAGTAATAGTTGCCTTTCCATCAATCATATGAAAGTTGGTTTTCATTACATCACGTACTCTAATTATTTTTTTATCTTCGCTCATAATTCTTCCTCAATCACTTGTGTAATTTCTTTAGCTTGGTGCAGAACACCTATCGCATCCTCAACGTCAATTTTTATGGCAATACCACTGCCAGGTTCGTCATCAAATTTTCCGGCTTTTGCAATTTCTTCCAAAATGTTACGACTCATGTGTTCTTCTACAAGGAACAATAAAACATCTCGTTGAGTTTCTAAATTAAGCCCTAGAAATGTTTTCTTTTGATTAATACCTTCACCACGCGCATTATTGATAATGGTTGCACCTGTCGCACCGACGTCCCTAGCCGCTTTGAGTACATCGTCTGTCTTGTTGTCATCAACAAAAACTAAAATAAGTTTAAAATGCATAGTATGCTCCTATCGTTTATTTATTTGGTTTACACGGCGATTAATCCACTCTGCAATTTGAGCGTAACCAAGGACCGACATTATAGGGAAGAGGCTGGCAAAGGCAATCAGCCCAAAACCATCTAACAAAGGGTTTCTGCCAGGAATAGCAGTGGCCAATCCAATGCCCAGAGCAGTGACCAACGGAACAGTGACTGTTGATGTGGTGACGCCACCAGAATCATAGGCAAGCCCAATGATGAGTTTGGGTGAAATAAGCGTTTGGATCATGACAATGACATAGCCGGTGATAATAAATAGGTGCAAGTCAATGCCAGTGACAATGCGGTAAGCGCCTAGCGAAATACCAAAGGCAACGCCAACGGACACAGCTAATCGTAGATACAATGCTTTGATGCTTCCACCAGAGTTTTGTTCAGCTTTAATACCAACAGCAATTAAGGCTGGCTCTGCAAGCGTTGTAGCAAACCCTATGCAGGCTGCAAAAATGTAAACCCATAGGTAGTCTTGCCAAACAACATCCGTTGGTGAGTTGCCGCTGTGGTTTATGAATTGTGGGCTAGTTAACTGTTCAGCCATTAATGAGCCTAAGGGGAACAACGCTTTTTCTAAGCCAAGCAGAAAAAAACTCATACCCAAAATAATATAAATAACACCAATGAGTAAATCATTTGCCTTTTTAAAAGGGCGTCGAATAATCACGAGTTGAAAGAAGATAATGATGCCTGCTATGGGCAGAATATCTCGAGAAGTAGACAGTAAAATAGCAAAAAAATCGTTAATAAGGCCCATTAGATAATCATTCCATAGGCCATGACAAAAATAATAGGTGTTAGCGCAGCAAAGGCAATAAGGCCAAAGCCATCAGTCATTGGGTTGCGCCCTTTAATGGCGGATGCAAGGCCAACACCCAGTGCGGTGATGAGCGGAACGTTAATTGTTGAGGTGGCCACGCCACCAGAATCAAAAGCAATACCTATGATGGTATCGGGTGCTAGAGCAGTCATAATCACCACGCCCATATAGCCAGGAATGATGAGGTATTGTACGGGCCAGCCTCTAATAATTCTTAATACGCCAAACAATATGGCAAACCCAACAGCAAAGGCAACGGTATACCGTAAACCAGTCGCATAAGCCAGTTGAGCTTCTAGGGTATCTGCTACTAAACCACCTTCTGAAGCGATACGAGCAGCTTCGTCCGCAACAGCAATCAAGGCGGGCTCTGCAGCGGTTGTGCCGAAGCCCAGCGAAAAGGCGAAGACTAAAAGCCAGGGTAAGCTGCCTTTTCTAGCAAATGCATTGGCTAAGTTCTCGCCAATAGGAAATAAACTTTTTTCTAAGCCTTGAATAAAGAGCGTGAGCCCTAAAACGACAAAGCAAGTGCCGATGGCTATTTCCCCAATGTTTGGCACGGGCTGCTTTAAGATAAAGACTTGAAAGATAAAGATAACCACAAAAATAGGCATCAAGTCCATTGAGCTGCCAATTAATTGCTTAATAAATTTATTTTTAATATTGAACAATCAAATCCCTTTAAAGTCACAGCGCTATCAATAGAGTTTAGCTGATAGTCATCAATATAGATTCGTTTTTCTTGCTACACCCTATAGGAATTTCTAAGGCATTTCCAGTGACTAATGCTGGCAGCTAGGGCAATAAAACGTTGACCGTTGGCCAATGGTTATTTGTTTGATCGGCGTTGAGCAGACGGTACATGGTTTGTTCTTGCGTCCATAAACATTAAGAGTCTGTTGGAAATAGCCTGGCTTGCCATCGCTGTTTACAAAATCTTTTAATGTAGTGCCGCCTTGTTCGATGGATTTATTTAAGATTGACTTAATGGATTGAATTAATACGCCGAACCGTTTTTTAGAAATGTTATTACTGGCACGTTTGGGGTGTATTTTGCTTAGAAATAATGATTCGCTTGCATAGATGTTTCCTACACCAACGACCATATGCGCATCCATGATGAAGCTTTTTATGGGTAATGAACGTAATCGTGATTTATTGTAAAAGTCGTCAAGATTAAATGCCTCAGTTAAGGGTTCAGGGCCAAGTTTGCTGATTAATTTATGGCCGTTAATCGGCTCATTTGTCCACAGGTAGGCACCAAAGCGTCTTGGGTCGTGATAACGCAAACACGTGCCATCCTTGAACTGGATGTCAATATGGTCGTGTTTTCTTTCGGCTTCATCTGTTTTTATAATACGTAAACTGCCCGACATGCCAAGATGAATCATCAGTGTGCCAACAGCGGTTTCCAGCAGCAAGTATTTGGCTCGGCGTTTAACGTCGATAATCTTTTGACCGGGCAGTAGCTGGCTAATTTCTGGGCTTACCGGCCACCTTAATTGGTTTTTACGTACGATGACGTGCGTGACGATTTTGTTTTTTATATGTGGGGAAATACCACGCTTAGTTGTTTCAACTTCTGGTAATTCAGGCATCTGGCAAGCTTTTGAGTTCAGTCATGCTTTTGTATTTTTCGGCACTAAAGTGGTAGTTTAATTGATTGTCAGTTGGCGTTAAGGTAACGCCATTGGGTGTCTTGGTAAGCGTGAATATATATTGACTCCCATTGTTTAGCGTGACAACAACATTAGGTTTGTTATGGGAGCTTTCTTTTGTATTAACTTTTATGGCGCGGGCAAAACGCCATTCATCCAGTAAGGTTTGAACGGCATCCGCAGATAGTGGTTCTAATGAATTAACAGGGTGTGTTTGCCACGTATTATCTGGTTGGCGACGTAAGTGTAGCGTAGGGGTTTTGAGTTCTGTTATTTGTATGTCGTCGGAAAATAACCGCGTGTCTATGTACTGGCTAATCGGTGCGGATAGGTGGTGGGTGAACGTATCATCAACCAAAAATAGCGACGTGGTGTTGGCGACATAGCGCCGATGTTGAACAGGTTCGGTATTGCCGATAGACAACATCGTGTTGTTGAAACTAACCTTAATATTTGGCCGGATAAGATTAAACTTTTCTAACGATTGGCTTTCAAGCGGGTATTCAGTTGTTACGTTAATCTGCGAAATCTTCAGTAAACGTTCAACTTTACTGGGCAGTGCAGGTGCTTGAATGGGGCTGGTTATTTTCCATTGGTCGCCGTCAAGGGACATGACAATGTTGTTGGCGTTTTTTCGTTGAATGGATATGGTGTGAATGGCTGATGGATCAATGTTAGTGAGCTTAATAGCAGTCTCTTGTTGTTGCCCAGGCTTAAGCCAGACGATTAATGCAAGGCCGCAAAGGAAAGCTATTAGTAGTACGTTGATACCTAACCGCTTATTCATGCTATCTTTTTTTGCGTTTTAACCAAATGATAATACCGGTCGCAATGAACACGAGTGGTAGTACGATTAGGAAGCCGAGACCAAAAATCAATGTCCATAGCTGGCTTACATTAAGTGAGGTATCGACGGCTGTTTTCGCTGGAATATCAATTAGATTGTCGTCTTGATTTAGCCACTGAACGAGGTTTAAGCCTAAGTCTAAATTAGCGCCGTTGCCCAAAAAGGCATTAGATAAAAAGTCTGCATCACCAATAATGGCGATACGTTGATTTGTTTCGCTAAGTTGGCCGTCAACAGTTACTTTACGTGTTAATTCATAGCCTATATTAATGGGCCCTTGAGTTTCATCCGAGTCGTTATCAAATTGAATATCACCACTGATGTCGCCTATTTCGGTCCAGGAACGTTCTAACGTCGAGAGGATGGGAGAGGTAGTGAAGCTTGCGTTATCATTGCTTTTTAGCCCAGCGGCGCCTGGGAACAGGCTCATGGCTTGAAGTTGTTGAGTAACAGGGTGATTAGGGTATTCAGTCACTAAGGCATAGGTTGGGTCGTTTATTCCAAACATTTGTGTCGTCGCATCCACGACAATGCCTTGCAAAGCTGATATGCCAAATAGGTCGTTGAGGATGTTTTTATTATGGGTTGAGCCAGGCTCTGTTAACCAGAGTAGAGGCTTGCCTGATGTTACATATTGTTTAATGATGCTGATTTCACCGGGTAGTAATGCTGATTTAGGGTCAGCTATCACCAGTAACGATGTATTTTTCGGAATAGTAGGCGACTCAATTAAATTAATAGGTTGGTTGTTGATACCTTTGCGTTTTAATTCGTCACTAAACAGGCTTAGATCAAAATTGGCATCATTATTGGCTGAGCGTTCACCATGACCAGTAAGAAAAACGACCCATCGTTGTTCACTCGTGGTGAGTCGTTGTAACGCATTGGTGAATGATTGCTCGTCTAGCGCGGTTAACGACTCGCGGCGATTGTTGTAGTGAATTATTAACTCACCATCGGTTGTAATACCTTCTTCACGCGCAACATCTGGACGGGTATCAGGGTTGATGAACGTTAATGAGGTATCAGCTTTATGGTGTTGATATTTCTTGATTAATTCAGATATCCGTTGCCGAATAACGTCATTTTCGGTGGCATACGCCGTTATCTCAACAGGTGTTGATAGCTTTTTTAGTAATTCAATACTGGGTGAAGATAACGAGTTACGGTTGTTAACAGTCCAATCGGATTGAATAGTATATTGAGTGCTTAACCACGCAAGTACACCCATTACGCTGCAAAAAAGCAGGGTAAAAATGATATTTTGAATGCGAACGGCTTGGTGTGTTTTACGAGTAACTTTCATTTTTGTAGGCGGTCATTGTCTAACCGGCGGACACTCAAAATAAGGAATCCAGCAATAAATAAAACAAAATAGAGTACATCGGTTGAATGAACGAGGCCACGTAACAAACTTTCGAAATGGCGCATCATAGAAATATATTCGAATAAGGGGCTCGCATTTCCACTGTTACTACCGGCCCAATCGATAATCCAAAGTAATAGTAGAGCGCCAAAGCTACACACGGCAGCAACCGTGGCTTGAGAGGCAATGGTAGACATATAAAGGCCTAAAGCATCAAAAGCAGCGAGTAATAACACCATAGCCAACAAGCACGCGGACAGTTTGCCGAAATCTATTGTAGCAATGGGGGTTAATGATAATGGCATTAGCGTGATGGAAAAAAGCATGATGAGTAGAAAAATAAATGTCGCTAAAAACTTACCTAAAATAATGTCCGTCATAGAAATTGGGGCAGAAAACAATAGGCTGATGGTTTTGTTGCGCCGTTCGTCACTGATCAGTCGCATGGTAATGAGTGGCGTAATCAGTAAAAAAATGACGGCGGCATTTCCATACAATGGGGCGATGACCAAGTCGGTAATACCCGGTGCGTTAGCTAACCCAACCAGCTTGGGCTGTATGGTTAAGTAAAAATCAATTTGTGTTAGAAACATATAAGCAAGAATTAATTGGCTAATACCCAACATGGTCCATGCCAATGGAGACAAAAATAAACTGCGCAGCTCGCGCCCAGCAATAGTAAGGCTATTCATCGTGAGGCTCGGCTTGCGTTAGAGATAAGAATATTTGCTCCATATTGTGTGTCTCGGGTGTTAACTCAAGTAGCCCCCAGTTTTCGTTAACCGCTAGGTTGGCGATAGTTTCTGCAGGGTTTTTGTGTTGGCCATGCTGAATGCGAAATTGATTATCACTTGTTTCGGTAATGTCAGTTATGTCTGATAGGGATTTAAGCATTGATATGTCCACAGGGCGCTTGAACTTGACCAATAAACTGGATGAACTCATGCGGTTATTTAAAGAATCTATGCTTTCGTTTAAAACCAACTTCCCATGATGAATGATTTGCACGCGACTACATGACTGCTGAACCTCTGGCAAGATATGTGTCGATAAGATGACGCTGTGTTTCTGACCTAGTTGACGAATTAGTTGACGAATTTCTAATATTTGGATGGGGTCTAGCCCAACAGTTGGCTCATCTAAAATAATCACTGATGGTTTATGCAAAATGGCTTGAGCAATGCCCACGCGTTGTTGATAACCTTTGGATAAATTGGCAATGAGTCGGTGGCCCATATCTGCCAAGCCGCAGTTGTCTTTCCCTTCGGTGACAGATGTCGTAATAGCACCTGCCTTCAAGCCACGTAATTTAGCGCAATATTGTAAGTATTCATCAACGGTTAAATCGGTATAAAGCGGTGGGGTGTCGGCTAAAAACCCTAATTCAGCTTTGGCCAGTTTGGGCTGTTCTAAGATGTCGTAACCGTGGATTTTAATTTCACCAACCGACGGGGCTAAATTCCCACAAATCATTTTCATAGTGGTTGATTTGCCTGCACCATTAGGCCCAAGAAAACCTAATATCTCGCTTTGGTTGAGAGAAAAGCTAACGTCATCAACTGCGCAATGCTCACCGAAATGGCGCGATACATTATTGACTTCAATCAGAGAGCTCATTCTAGAATTGGTTTGTTTCAAAAAAAGCCTACCTTAGCATTCAATTTTTGTACTGTCAGCTAACGAGTCGTGTAAAAATACGATAAAGAAAAATGAGATTTAAAACGATGTTATTAGGTGTTGATACGGGGGGTACATTTACCGACTTTGTTTTTATTGGTAACAACGGTGTGCAAACGCATAAGGTGTTATCGACACCCGATGCGCCAGAAAAAGCTATATTGCAGGGAATTAAGGAACTGGATGTTGATGAATCCAGTTTATTAATCGTGCATGGCTCAACTGTTGCTACGAATGCAGTGCTTGAAGGTAAGGGCGTTCGATGCTGCTTTATAACAAATACTGGCATGGCGGATATTCTAACTATTGGTCGGCAGGCACGAAAAGAGTTATACCATTTAAACCCAGCAGTTAAAGTGCCACCCGTACCAAAAGAGCTTTGTTTGGAAGTATCGGGTCGATTGTCTGCAAAAGGCGAACGAGTAGAAAGTCTCAATGAAGATGACTTGCTGTCTCTTCATAAAACGTTAAAAGAAATTGCACCGCAAGCAGTTGCTATTAATTGTTTGTTTTCTTTTCTAGATGATGAAGATGAGTGCCGTATTGAAGGGGCTGTACCTAACGGCATAATGGTGTCTCGTTCATCACGGGTATTACCAGAATATAAGGAGTATGAACGAGGCATGGCGACGTGGTTGAATGCTTATGTTGGGCCGTTGGTGAAGGGGTATTTGGATAGATTAACGTCATCAGTCAATACAAGGTCGGTGTCAGTTATGCAAAGTTCAGCGGGCACAATTGCAGCTAGTCAGGCGGGTGATCAAGCGGTTCGAATGCTACTGTCTGGCCCTGCTGGCGGGTTGATGGGGGCGTTGCATATTGGTAAGTTGGCTGGTTATGAGCGCCTGTTAACCTTGGATATGGGAGGCACATCTACTGACGTCTCGCTATTAAATGGTGAAATCTCACTGACCAGTGAAGGTGAAATAGCAGGGTATCCTGTTGCTGTCCCGATGGTTGATATGCACACCATCGGTGCGGGTGGTGGATCGATAGCGCGCGTTGATAAGGGTGGTTTGTTGTGCGTGGGGCCTGAATCAGCCGGTGCACATCCTGGGCCTGCATGTTATGGGCAGGGTGGTGTTGCTGTAACGGTAACCGATGCGAATTTGTATTTAGGGCGTATCAGTGCCGACCATTTTTTAGGTGGTGCGATGTCGCTAGATATAAATGCTTGTAATATAGCCGTTGAGCAATTGGCGAACGCGCTTGACTGCTCGCCTAAACAAGCTGCTGAAGGCGTCATTGAATTGGCTAACGAGCATATGGCTAGAGCGTTACGTGTTATTTCAATACAAAGAGGAATAGATCCTGCCCCGTACGCATTAATGACATTTGGTGGTGCTGGCAGTTTACATGTTTGTGCTTTGGCTGATGCGTTGCAGATAAAAACGGCAGTTGTGCCAGTGAACTCTGGCGTCTTGTCAGCCTTTGGGATGTTGGCAGCACCTAAATCACGTGAATTATCTAAAAGTTTAGTGGGCGAACTTGCATCAATCTCTTTAGCGTTAATGCAGAAAAACTTTCTTGAGATGATTGACCGCGGAACAGTAGAGTTGCTAGAAGAAGGCGTTCCGCAACATAAAACAAAGGTTAATCACCTGGTTGATTTAAGGTATGTAGGTCAGTCATATACGCTACGCGTGCCTTGGGTTACAAAGCAGCAAGCAACGGAAGAATTTCATCAGTTACATGAAAAACGCTATGGGCACCAATTAGAATTGCCTGTTGAGTTAGTTAACCTAAGGATGAGTATAACTGCAGAGGTCAATGCGCCTGCGATGGACACATTAACTGAACGAAAACAGGGCGAAATGCATCAGCAGAGCGTCAGTGAGGAGGGTGACAATATACGTGTTATTCAGCGGCAACAATTGCACGCCAATGACGAGATTGTGGGTGAATCATTGATAGTTGAAACAGTTGCGACTACCTACCTTGCACCAGGGTGGCGATGCAAGGTGGATAGTTTAGGCAACTTAATGTTGACGAAAGCTTAAAGCGATTAAGAAATGCCCGCTAATGGGTGGCTGGGTATATCTGTATCGTGAACTTCAGCTTCAGGGTGAAGCTCTTTAACGCTTTTACTGATGGCTTCAACCTTGCTGATGGGTGCATCTACCATCATTAAGTATTGACCGCTTTCAACCGCTTTTTCGAAAGCCTTAAGCCTTGAATTTGGCGCGCTAATACCAATCATTGCAGAGCCCCAAGAGCCAACGCCAGCACCGGCTAGTGCAATACCGAGTACAGCGCCACCGCCCAGTACTAATCCTGCAGGTGGGAATGTCATAGCAGCAATACCGGCTAAAATGCCAGTTACCCCACCAACAGCAGCGCCCGTTTCAACACTGTGAATAAAATCGCTGGACTGGAGTAGATTGGCTTCTGGCAAGTCTTTCATGTCAGAGCCATCTTTCGCTAGAATGTGGATATTAGATTCGGTGATGCGAGCCAACAACATCTCGTTTACAACTTGTTCAGAAGTGTCGTGATCAGGTAATAAAAAATACAAACGTCTTTTCATTATATATACCTCCCATAGGGTTATGGAAATACAAAGCTATCATATATTTAGGTTGTAAGGTTGGGTTTTAGTTCAATTGTTGATGATAAATGCTATGTGGTTGGGATAGGCGTTTCACAAATCAAGTTTGAACACGTAGAATAACGCTAACAATAATAAATGAGGATAAAACATGTTTGATTTTTTAGATTGGGGTAGCAACATGGCTATCACGACGAATGAATTGGCGGGCGTAAACCCATTTATGGGTACGGGGGCGGGTATATCTTTTATAATAGCTGCTCTGTTGGGAATTTATATGTTCATTCGCGTGATTAAGAAAAAAGAAAATGATGTGTTGGTAACATTATTACATTTTGTTGCTGGCGCAGGCGTGTTCGCAATGATGATGATGCAACTAGTAGCGGGTAGTGCCAGTGGTGACCCAATGTATCCAGAAGAGTCGGGTTCGTTGCCACAAGCACTGTTGATGTCAGCTGTTATGTTGGCGCTAGGTGGGTTTATTTGGCGGCAACGTTTACGAAAAAACCGGTCTGTAAGGTTAATTTATGCGCATGTTGTTTTTGGGTTATTGACGGGCGCAGTACTATGGATATCGATATTCCAGATGTATGAAATGCATTAGGCCTATTGATTGCCGATGAGTATATAATGGAACTAAGTTTCTTAGATATTGCTCTAAGGAGAATAATTGAATTTAAAGGATAGATATGTCTGTTACACTCACTGAAAGTGCTGCTGTTCAAGTACAGGACCAATTAGCTAAACGCGGAAAAGGCTTAGGTTTACGCTTGGGCGTGCGTGAGTCGGGCTGTTCTGGTTACGCTTATGTTATTGATTTTGCAGATAAGGTGGATGATTCGGATACGGTTTTTAGTGAACATGGGGTTAAGGTCATTGTTAATGAAGACTCATTAAGTTTTTTAGATGGCTTGGAGCTTGATTTTGCTAGAGAAGGTATAAATTCAGCATTTAAGTTTAATAATCCAAATGTGAAAGACGCGTGTGGTTGTGGTGAAAGTTTTACCGTAGAGCCATAAGTATTCAATAATAAGAGAGCCATTCGGTTTCTTCAGTATCAAATCAATATTACTTGATTGCTAGTAACGCCTGAAATCTGTAAACTACGCACGTTATAACAGTTAGCTGTTAGGTAACCTAATGCCGTGAATTTACACGGTTTTTTAAAAAATTAATTTTATTGTTGGAGTAATACTATGGCGCTTGAGCGTACTTTTTCTATTGTAAAACCTGATGCAGTTGCAAAAAATGTAATTGGACAAATTTATGCACGTTTTGAACAAGCCGGTTTAAAGGTTGTGGCCTCTAAAATGTTGCAACTATCTCGTGAGCAAGCTGAAGGCTTCTATGCGGTTCACAAAGAACGTCCTTTTTACAACGACTTGGTTAGTTTCATGATGTCTGGCCCAGTCATGGTTCAAGTGCTTGAAGGTGAAAATGCAATTCTTAAAAACCGTGAAGTGATGGGCGCAACAAATCCAGCTGAAGCGGATGCAGGCACAATTCGTAAAGATTTTGCTGACAGTATCGATGAAAATGCTGTGCATGGTTCAGATGCACCTGAAACAGCCGCTGAAGAAATTAAGTTCTTCTTTAGTGATGCGGAACTTTGTGAGCGTCTTCGCTAGTTAACTAATGACTGCGAAACAAAACTTGCTGAATTTAGACCGAGAGGGTCTAGAGTCGTTTTTTGCTGATATGGGTGAAAAGCCATTTCGTGCGACGCAAGTTTTAAAGTGGATTCACCAAATGGGTGTGTCTGACTTTGAGAAAATGACAAATCTCAGCAAGGCGTTAAGACTACGCCTTGCTGATATTGCTGAAGTGAAGTTGCCCGAGATAGTGTTAGAGCAAAAATCTGATGATGGAACCTATAAATGGGTTCTAGAACTGGATGGGCAAAATAGAATCGAAACCGTTTTTATTCCAGAAGATAACCGCGGCACGTTGTGTGTGTCATCACAAGTTGGCTGTGCATTGGAATGTACGTTTTGTTCAACGGCCCAACAAGGTTTTAATCGGAACTTATCAGTAGCCGAGATTATAGGCCAAGTTTGGGTAGCTGCTAGAGCATTAGAAGGTAAGGCCAGGCTGACAAATGTAGTGATGATGGGGATGGGCGAGCCATTACTTAACTTCACCAGTACGGTTAAATCGCTTAATTTAATGATGGATGATTACGCATACGGCTTAGCGAAACGCCGTGTCACGGTTAGTACATCTGGTGTGGTGCCAGCAATGTATCGCTTGGCAGATCTTAGTGATGCTAGTTTGGCCGTGTCGCTACATGCGCCAGATGATGAGCTAAGAGATGAGCTTGTGCCAATCAATAAAAAATACCCTATTGCGGAACTGCTCGATGCGTGTAGAAATTACATCAAAGATGATAAGCGCAGAAAAATTACGTTTGAATACGTCATGCTACAGGGTGTTAATGATTCGGTTGAACAGGCACATAAATTAAAGGACTTGCTAGAAGGCATTCCATCGAAGGTGAATTTGATTCCTTTTAATCCGTTTCCAGATACAAAATATAAACGGTCCAGCAATAATGCGATTCACCGTTTTACGGATGTCCTAAAAGAAGGCGGCCTGATTACAACAACGCGAAAAACACGTGGAGATGATATTGATGCCGCTTGTGGTCAATTAGTGGGCAAAGTTAAAGACAAAACCAAACGGCAATTAAAGGCTCAGAGGGTTGCAATATCATGAAAAAATTACTAGTGCTTTTTGTTTCATTAATGGCTGTTCTGATAAATGGGTGCGAAACTCAACAAGTTCGCCCTCAACAAGAAAGCAATATTCATACACAAAAAGACAGCCCCGCAGATGTTTATGTTTCTCTCGGTGTGGAATACATGAACCGTGGCTTGAACGATGTGGCGCTAGAAAAGCTTAAAAGAGCGATTCAGGTGGACCCGCGTTCAAGTGATGCAAATAACGTAATAGCTGTGCTATATGATCGCCTTGGTGAGAGTTCACTAGCCGGTGTCCATTACAAAAGAGCGGTTCAGTTAGAGCCTAATAATTCTAGCGCTCAAAACAACTATGCACGTTATTTATGTGGTGTGAAAGACTATGAAAGTGCTGATAGGCATTTTTTACAAGCATTAAAAAATCCATTATATAAATCGCCACTGTTAGCGCTCACCAATGCAGGTACTTGTGCGACTAAAGCAGGTAAATACGACGATGCTGATAAGTATTTTCGAACGGCGCTGCAAAGAAATAAACGGTTTTCTCCGGCATTATTTCAAATGGCAAAGCTTAAGTACGAGCAAAAAAACTATTTATCCGTAAGAGCTTATTTACAACGTTTTACACTGGCGCAAAAAATTACGCCGGCATCTCTGTGGTTATCTATTCAAACGGAAGATAAGCTGGGTGATAAAAATGCCGTCGCAAGCTCAGTGTTGAAGTTGCAACAACTTTTTCCTGACTCACATGAGACAAGCTTGTTAGAAAAGAGCAAGTTCAGCTACAACATTTCAAGATAATAGTTAAGTCATGAGTAAACGCTTACAAGCCATACGTGGCATGCATGATATTTTGCCTGATCAGACGCCAGTTTGGCAGGGATTGGAAAAAACCGTATCGGATGTTTGTAAACAATATGGCTATGCTGAAATACGTATGCCGTTGGTAGAAAGTACCGATTTGTTCTGCCGTTCAATTGGTGAAGTGACGGATATTGTTGAAAAGGAAATGTATACGTTTGAAGACCGAAATGGGGATTCGCTAAGTCTACGGCCTGAAGGGACAGCCAGTTGTGTGCGTGCCGGTCTTGAGCACAGTTTGTTTTATAACCAAGTTCAGCGCCTCTGGTACCAAGGGCCCATGTTTCGGCATGAGCGCCCACAAAAAGGCCGTTATAGGCAGTTTCAACAAGTCGGCGTTGAGTGTTTTGGTATGTCGGGTGCTGAGATTGAAGCTGAACTCATTATCATGTCCCATCGGATATGGAAGGCATTAGGTATTAGCGATGTGGTGGCGCTTGAAATAAACTCGCTAGGAACAAGTGAAGAAAGGGAAAGCTACAGAAGCGTTTTGGTTGATTACTTCGAGGGTCATATAGATCAGCTTGATGAAGACAGTAAGCGACGTTTACAGTCAAACCCTTTGCGTATTCTCGACAGTAAAAACCCAGATTTGCAAACATTAATAGAACAAGCGCCACAACTGCTCGACTCATTGGGAGGCGCATCAATAGCGCACTTTGAGTCGTTACAAGGTTATCTGCAGAATGCAGGCATTGATTTTAAAGTAAACCAACGCCTTGTTAGAGGGCTGGATTACTATTCACATACGGTGTTTGAGTGGGTGACGAGCGCATTGGGCTCCCAAGGAACAGTATGTGCCGGTGGCCGGTATGACGGCTTGGTTGAACAGTTGGGCGGCAAACCCACTCCAGCTGTGGGCTTTGCGATGGGTGTGGAGCGACTCATCCTTTTATTAGAGCAAGATCACTTTGAACTTAAAAAGCCGATAGCGTACATTGTGCATCAAGGTGATGAGGCGACGAAAGCAGCCATACAATTAGCAGAAACATTACGTGATGAAATGCCGGACCAATGTGTTGTGTTGCATTGCGGAGAAGGTGGCTTAAAAAGTCAGTTTAAAAAAGCAGATAAGTTGGGTGCTAAATTCGCGCTAGTGTTAGGCGATGATGAGGTATCTGCTGGCGAGGTTAGTGTAAAATTTTTGCGTGAACGCCAAGAGCAGCAACGTGTGAAGCAAGTAGAAATAGCAAATTATATCAAATCACAAAACAGTTAACTTTAACTGTTTTAATTTAAATAGTGCCCAGATGGGCATGAATAACTAAATAACGGAAAGTAACGATGGATGTTAATCAGACTGAAGAAGAACAAGTTGAAAGTTTAAAAAAATGGTGGGCTGAAAACTCACGGTCTATTATTTTTGGTGTTGGCATAGGGCTGTTCGCTATATTTGGCTGGCAAAGTTGGAAAAATCACACGAGAACCCAAGCGATTGAAGCATCAGACTTGTATCAACAAATGGTAACGGCGGTTAAAAATAATAACCCTGAAGCGGCTGTTGAGTTTTCGAATGAAATTACTAAAACATATGGTGATACACCCTATGTCGGATTAGCTGGTTTGCAAAAAGCAAAAATACAATTGCAACAAGGGCAGCGAAAAGAAGCTGTTGCCTCTCTTATGCTAACGAGTGAGCAGGCTGACAACAATTCAATCCAACATGTGGCACGTTTGCGCGCATTTAGAATTCGTATAGGTGATGGTGAAATGAAAGAAGTCATCCAAGATATTGATGATGTAATGGCTGAAAAAAATGGCGTTAACCCAGGTGAATTTATTGGCCAATACGAAGCGTTAAGAGGCGATGCATATCGTTTGTTAGGTGATATAACAAAAGCAAGAAATAGTTATATCGCAGCGATGCGTAACGCAACGTTGGATAAAAGAATAATTCAATTAAAACTTGATGATCTGGGCCCCCCACCAAAAAGCGATGCAGTAAAAGCAGGCGCCTTGAAGGTTAAAGAGACAGCAAAATGAAACGGATTGTTGTTTGTGCAGGACTACTAGTGCTGTTGTCAGCTTGTGCAAGCGTTGTTGAAAGTACAAAAACAGCAGGTAAGAGTTTAGAGAAAAGTGTTATCGATATGATGACATACGATGGTGAAGACGAGACGAGGCCGCCTCGGGCGTTAGAAGATATCGTGCCGGAGCTTTTGCTTGACCCTGTATGGCAAGGAGATTTTACCGAAGGCCATGGCAATAACTTCCTGAAATTAGAAATGACGGAAGCGGATGGCTTCTTGTATGTGGCAGACCATGAAGGTGTCATTGTTTCTATTGAACGGGAAACTGGCGAAAAAGTTTGGGAAGTTGAAACAAAATTACCGATATCTGGTGGAATAGGTGTCAGCGATAATGCGTTGTTTGTTGGTACAACTGACGCTGAAATCGTTGCGCTTAAGCTGGAAGATGGCGATACACTCTGGACTCATCATGTATCTAGTGAGGTGTTATCAATTCCACGTTATTCAGATAATACCGTGATTGCACGTACAGTTGATGGTGCTGTGACAGCGCTTGATGCCGAAAATGGCGAAGAAAAATGGTCGTTTGTGCGGGACGTTCCGGCGCTGAGTTTAAGAGGAACAAGCTCACCGGTATTAAAAAGTGGTGGTGTTATCACGGGTTATGCAAATGGTAACTTAGTGGTATTACGGTTAACCGACGGTATGCAAATCTGGGAGTCCAGTATAGCCGTGCCGAGAGGGCGAGGTGCTTTAGACCGTATGGTGGATGTGGATGCAGACCCATATGCAGGTGATCGTTTTGTATTTGCAGCAACGTTTAATGGTGGTTTGGTCGCAACGGATGTTCGTTCAGGCGAAATAAGCTGGAGACGTTCAGAAATATCATCATTTAAGCGGATGGCAGCCGACTGGACTGCTTTGTTTGTTATTGATGTGAATAATCATATCTGGTCAGCAGATCAGACAACGGGGGCGGTCAATTGGCAACAAGACTTGCTTGAAAATCGCCAGCTGACGGATCTTGTATTGGAAGGTGAGTATCTATTCACGGCTGATTATGAAGGTTACTTGCATGTACTATCTTCGGTAGACGGCCGTTTAATTGGGCGTGTTAAAGTGAGTGATAAGCCGATTGTCTCTGCGCCTATTGTTAAAGATGAGTTTGTCTATCTACAAGACAGTGAAGGTGAAATCACAGCATTGCAGTTTACTTCTATAACAGCTGCTGAAACAGACATAGACGAATAGTTATGTTGCCAGTTATTGCCTTAGTCGGCCGGCCAAATGTTGGCAAATCAACCTTGTTTAATTATTTAACGCGTACGCGCGATGCGTTAGTGGCAGATTATCCGGGGCTCACAAGAGACAGGCAGTACGGTTTAGTGCGCCGTGGTGATTTGAAATCACTGGTTGTTGATACGGGCGGAGTGACTGCGACGTCTGAAGGGATAGATGGCGTTGCTATCGAGCAAGTAGAGCGCGCTTTAGAAGAAGCTGACGTCGTTCTTTTCATGGTGGATACACGGCATGGAATGCACCCTATCGATGAAGAAATTGCCTTAAATTTACGTAAACTTGATAAGCAAGTGGTATTGGTCGCCAATAAGGTCGATGGGCTAGATGCGAATTCTTATATTGCCGAGTTTAACAAAATGGGTTTTGAAAAACCTTGGCCGATTGCTGCAACACACGGGCGTGGTGTCGTTGAATTGCTAAAACATGTGTTCACTATACTCCCCACGGTGGATTCATTTTCTGAAGCGCTGCCTGGTGATGGTATTCGGGTGGCAGTAATAGGTAGGCCGAATGTTGGGAAATCAACGTTAATCAATAGGATCTTAGGTGAAGAGCGTGTGGTGGTGTTTGATGAACCCGGCACTACACGCGATAGTGTATTTATACCGTTTGAACGCTCAGGTAAGAAATACACATTGATTGATACGGCCGGTGTGCGTAGGCGTTCTAAGGTCTCAGAAGTAGTAGAAAAGTTCAGTATCGTAAAAACATTAAGGGCGATTGAGGACACGCATGTCGTTATTTATTTGATAGATGCGAGTGAGGGTGTTACCGACCAAGATGCGAGTTTGCTTGGCATGGTGCTGGAAACAGGGCGTGCATTGGTAATTGGTTTTAATAAATGGGACGGCTTATCCGAAGACCAGCGAGATAAAGTAAAGCGTCAAATTGATGTTAAATTAAGTTTTTTAGAATACGCGGAGCAATATTTTATCTCTGCATTACACGGTAGTGGCGTCGGTAAATTGTTTGACTCGATTGGTGCGTTATACCGTTCTGCAATGGTTGAAATGTCAACGCCTCGATTAACAGAGATCTTAGGGTATGCGCTTAAAGCCCATCAACCTCCGTTAGTAGGCGGTAGAAGAATTAAATTAAAATTTGCGCATCAAGGTGGGCAAAATCCACCAGTTGTCGTAATTCATGGAAATCAAACAAAATCTGTACCGGGAAGTTATAAACGCTATCTGATGAATACGTTTAGACAAAAGCTAGACTTAGTTGGAACACCGATTCGTATAGAATTTAAGTCGCCAGATAATCCTTATCAAAAAGAAACTAGAAAATCAGCAACGAATATTAGCAAAGGTAAAGATGGTAAATCGTTAGGTAAAAAGAAATTTAAGCTTAAAAAACACCGCTAAAGATTACTTACAACCGCCTTTTTTTGGCTCATCTGCTCTTTCTACTAATTTAACAAAGTCACCTGCATATTTAAGTTCCTGGAGTTCAGGGTACTTTTTAGTGCGTTTCTTTAGGCTGTGGCGAATTGAACGAATCATAAACCGAGTGTTAGTGTCCCATGGCATTTCAAAGCTGTTCTTGCAATGGGTGCAAGTAAACGTTGCTGCTTTACCATCGTGTTCAATCATTGTGATAGTCCAACAATCACAATTCGTGCATAAATCTTTAATTTGCATATGTGTTCTACTTTTTACTTGTCAGTTGATGTATATGGTCGCTAATAAAATAGGCGGGGTCAACTTTGGTTTTATTTAAATAAACATTCCAGTGTAAATGTGGGCCTGTCACTCGACCTGTTGCACCAATATCTGCGATATGTTGGCCTTGAAGTACAGCATCTCCAATGTTTACCAAGGTTTTATTCAGGTGAAAATAACCACTAATTAAACCTTGTCCGTGATCGAGCAAAACGGTATTTCCATTAAAAAAATAATCTCCAACATCAATGACTGTTGCATTGGCGGGCGCCACAACGGGGGCACCTTTTGGTGCGGCAATATCTAATCCACTATGGGGCCGTCTCGGCTGATTATTGAAGAAACGCTTCAAGCCGAAGGGGCTGCTGAGTCTCCCCGTGGCAGGTAAAATAAAGTCCACATTTGCGGGCGTTTTGGACCACGTTGATAATGCTTTAGACAGTGTGACTTTCTCTTTTCCTATACGATCCATATCCAGTTTGTTTGGATTAATCATGCGTTTGTTTTTAGGTGTTTTCTTTAACGTTATATGCTGGGCAGGGTAGTCTTTATCCGCTACATTAAATGGTATAGATGCGGCTAATGTTGTATTAGTTAACGTATGCTTTCCTGGTTTGGCAGATAATGGAATGCCCACAATGGCATACCAATGGTTATTATGCTGAACCGTAAGAACCTTACGACCGTTGTAGAGTACGTTAGGAGCTGTTTCGTTTGTTAATTTAATAACAGCTACCCCGCCTGGTACAAGATTCTGTTGGGGAAGTGCTATTGCCAAGCTGCAAAAAGCCATCCCAAATAGCAAAGTAAAAACGTTAATTTTCTTCATAAATATTGTCGACCGTTGTGCTTAGTGAGCCATCAGCTAATTGGATGTGCAGTTTATCATTAAGTAAAACGTGTTTAACGCTATTAACAATCGAGTTGTCAGTTTTATTCTTTGTGATGCTGTAGCCTCTGGACAGCGTATTTAACGGACTAAAAGCATGTAGCCCCGTATTGCACTGTTCGAACCGAAGCCGTGACCGTTGCAATTTACGTTGAACATTCGTTGGCAACTGGTGCTTTAAGGTGCTAAGCCTTTGCTGGTAGGCATCAACTTTCTTTAAAGGACTCGTGCTAAGCAATTGTGCTTTTAAACCAGATAAACGTAAAAAATAATGTTGTAAGACAGCTTTTGGCGATTGCGCTAATCGCGCCTGGCAATCATCCAGTCGTTGAGCATGTAATTGCAGCTGGGTCCCTGGGTGAGTGCGTTGTAGGCGATGTTGAATGTGCCCCAGCTGTTGGGTTCTATTTAAAATTTGTCGCGATAATTGCTCAGTCAGTTGTTTGGCTAAATACTGTAAGTGGCTAAACCATTGTTCTTGGTCTGGGCTGATCAGCTCTGCAGCCGCAGAGGGTGTTGGTGCGCGATGGTCGGCAACAAAGTCTGCAATGGTATAGTCAACCTCGTGACCTATGGCGCTAATTATGGGAATAGTGGATTGGTAGATGGCCCTTGCGACGATTTCTTCATTGAATGACCATAAGTCTTCCAGAGAGCCTCCGCCTCGAGCAAGTATTAATACATCACATTCGTTACGCTTGTTGGCGCGTGCAATAGCGTCAGTTATTTCTTGTTTCGCGGTGCCACCTTGCACCGTTACGGGGTAAATTAATACGGGTAACAGCGGGAACCGGTTTCTAAGAACTTTTAAAATATCATGAACGGCAGCACCACTTTTGGAGGTGATGATGCCAATCTTTGTTGCTAATGCTGGTAATGGTTTCTTATGTATTTCATCAAAAAGCTCTTCGCTTGATAGTTTATTCTTGAGAGCTTCAAATTGCTGACGGAGTACGCCTTCTCCCGCAGCTTCCATATGTTCAGCGATGAGCTGAAAATTACCACGTGCTTCATATAGACTTACTCTGGCTTTTAAAAGGACCTGCATGCCACTCTCTGGTTTAAAGCCAATTTTACGAAGTTGGGGGCGAAACATGGCGCATTGAACCTGAGCTTTACTGTCTTTTAATGTGAAATAAATGTGCCCAGAGGCGGGGCGAGCCACGTTAGATAGCTCGCCTTCGATGGTAATCGTTAAAAAGTGACCTTCTAACGTTAACCGCGTTTCACGACAAAGTTGGGAAACGGTATAGGTTTGTTGGTTATCTAGCATAAAGAGTTAGAAAATTATCTATTAGATGATAAAAAGTTGAGCATACCTTATAATAAGGTGCTTTTTCTACGACAAGCACGGAAAATATGCGATTCGAACAAGAAGCTTTAACATTTGATGATGTTTTGCTAGTACCAGCACATTCTACGGTATTACCTAGAGACGTCTCTCTCCAAACACAATTAACACGCGGTATAGCGCTTAATATACCGATTCTTTCAGCGGCAATGGATACGGTCACCGAAGCACGCTTGGCTATTGCCTTAGCGCAAGAGGGTGGAATAGGGATTATCCATAAAAACATGACAGCAAATCAACAAGCTGCTGAAGTGTTAAAAGTAAAGCGCTTTGAAAGTGGGGTTGTTAAGGACCCTATAACAGTGACATCCAACACAACTATCCGCGATGTCATGGCGTTAACTCGCCAACATAATATTTCTGGTGTTCCAGTTGTTAACGGTAGTGATCTTGTGGGTATTGTTACTAGCCGTGATTTACGCTTTGAAACACACTTGGACTCGCTCATTGATACAGCGATGACGCCAAAAGAAAAGCTGGTCACCGTTCGTGAAGGGGCAAGCAAAGAAGAAGTGATTGGTTTGTTGCATACCCACCGCATTGAGAAAGTATTGGTCGTGAATGATAATGGCCTACTTTGCGGCATGATCACCGTCAAAGATATTCAAAAAGCCAAAGATTACCCACAAGCGTGTAAGGATGAGCTGGAACAATTACGTGTTGGTGCAGCAGTAGGCACTGGCGATGGCACAGAAGACCGTGTTGGCGCACTGGTTGATGCAGGTGTGGATGTGGTTATTGTTGATACCGCACATGGGCATTCACAAGGTGTGTTAGATCGAGTGACTTGGGTGAAAAAGAATTACCCAAATCTTCAAGTTATTGGTGGAAACATTGCAACAGCTGATGCTGCGCTGGCTTTGGTTGATGCAGGTGCTGATGGTATTAAGGTGGGTATTGGCCCGGGTTCAATTTGTACTACGCGTATTGTTGCAGGTGTTGGCGTGCCACAAATTACTGCAGTAGATAACGCTGTTCAAGCACTCAAAGGCACTGGCGTTCCTGTTATTTCAGACGGTGGAGTTCGTTATTCTGGTGATGTGGCTAAGGTGATAGCGGCGGGTGCCAGTTCTGTCATGTTAGGGAGTCTTTTAGCGGGCACAGAAGAAGCGCCGGGTGAAGTGGAGCTATACCAAGGACGCTCTTACAAAAGCTATCGTGGCATGGGGTCATTAGGTGCAATGGCGCAACAAGAAGGCTCAAGCGATCGCTATTTCCAAGAAACTAGTGAAACTGAAAAGCTAGTGCCTGAGGGCATAGAAGGCCGCGTGGCATACAAAGGCACAATGGTAAGTATCGTTCATCAGCTAGTGGGTGGTTTACGAGCAAGCATGGGTTATACGGGCTGCGAAAGCATTGACGTGATGCGTCATAAAGCAAAATTTGTCCGTATTACAGGGGCTGGAATGAAAGAAAGCCATGTACATGACGTGATGATTACCAAAGAAGCACCTAATTATCGTACCGAACGATAACAACGAGGTTTAGATTGAAAACACAGCAGCACGAAGATATTCATTCTCATAAGATACTTATTATAGATTTCGGTTCTCAATACACGCAACTGATCGCAAGACGTGTACGTGAAATTGGCGTGTATTGCGAAATTTACCCATATGATGTGGAGCATCAAGCAATAAACGATTTTAAAGCCAGCGGCATCATATTATCTGGTGGGCCTGAAACTGTGACAGAAGGCAACGCACCTAAAGCGCCTCCAATGGTTTTTGAGTTGGGTGTTCCCGTATTAGGTATTTGCTATGGTATGCAAACCATGGCGGCCCAGATGGGGGGTAGAGTTGAAGCGTCAGATCACAAAGAATTTGGTTATGCGAGTATTCGCGCGCGTGGACACACAGAATTGCTCAGAGATATAGAAGATCACACAACGCCAGAAGGTTATGGGATGTTGGACGTATGGATGAGCCATGGCGACAAAGTGGTTGAGTTGCCAACGGGCTTTAAACTGATGGCGAGTACCGACAGTGCGCCTATTGCCGGTATGGCAAATGAAGATAAACATTTTTATGGCTTACAGTTTCACCCAGAAGTAACCCACACTAAACAGGGTGGCCGCATTTTAAGGCGTTTTGTTTTAGATATTTGTGGTTGCGAAGCATTGTGGACATCAAAAAACATCATTGATACCAGTATTGCGGCAGTACAAGAGCAGGTAGGAACGGATCAAGTGATTTTGGGTTTGTCTGGCGGTGTTGACTCCTCTGTTGTGGCGGCTTTATTGCACAAAGCGATTGGCAAACAATTGACCTGTGTTTTTGTTGATACGGGTTTGCTTCGCTTAAACGAAGGTGATCAAGTGATGGCAATGTTCGCTGAACATATGGGTGTTAAAGTGATTAGAGTTAATGCTGAACAGCGCTACTTAGATGCGCTTAAGGGTGTGTCAGATCCTGAAAAAAAACGCAAAGTCATTGGTAATTTGTTTATTGAAATCTTTGATGAAGAGGCGGCGAAGCTATCAGATGCAAAGTGGTTAGCGCAGGGCACGATTTACCCCGATGTTATTGAATCAGCGGGTTCTAAAACTGGGAAGGCGCATTTAATTAAGTCACACCATAATGTTGGTGGTTTACCAAAAGACATGAAGCTGAAGCTCGTTGAGCCACTACGTGAGTTATTTAAAGATGAAGTCCGCAAGATGGGCGTTGAGCTGGGACTGCCTGTTGATATGGTTTATAGACACCCATTTCCTGGCCCTGGGTTAGGTGTTCGAATTTTGGGCGAAGTTAAAAAAGAATATGCCGATTTATTACGTTTGGCGGATGATATTTTTATCAGTGAGTTGTATAAGCATGACCTATATCAAAAAACCAGCCAAGCGTTTGCGGTATTTTTACCGATTAAGTCTGTTGGAGTAACGGGTGATGGCCGCCGTTATGAATATGTTATTGCACTGCGTGCAGTAGAAACAATTGATTTTATGACAGCTCGTTGGGCGCACCTGCCGTATGCATTTTTAGGACATGTGTCTAACCGTATTATTAATGAAATATCCGGTATCTCCCGAGTGACGTACGATATTTCAGGTAAACCGCCGGCCACCATTGAATGGGAATAACACAGCTAAATGGATGATGAAGTTTGGATGCGCGAAGCCATTGCTTTAGCGCGAAAAGCGGAAGAAGTTGGTGAGGTGCCTGTTGGGGCAATTATCGTCAAAAATAACGAATGTATTGCCGAAGGCTATAACCTACCCATAAAAAATAACGACCCAACAGCGCATGCTGAAATCGTTGCCATTCGAGCGGCGAGTAAAAAAATTGAGAATTACCGTTTAGTTGATACTACACTCTACGTTACCCTTGAACCTTGCGTCATGTGCATGGGAGCCATACAACACGCTCGCATTAAGCGCATTGTATTTGCCGCGGTTGATGAGAAAAGAGGGGCTATTTGTAGTGCGCTTTCGTTAACGCAAGCGGGCTACACTAATCATCATGTCGAATGGACGGGTGGTGTGCTAGCAGATGAATGTTCACAGTTATTAACGTCATTTTTTAGAAAAAGGCGATAGTTCTCAGTGATGTCTAATTATTCATGCTAATGTTTGTTTAAATAATTAGAAAAAACATCTCGAGAATGTTGACGCAAAACGAAACACAATGGATTGCCTGTGATGGTACGCCAATGCATGCCGTACGTTGGGTGCCCAATGTTGAGCCTAAAATGGTTGTTTGTATCATCCATGGGTTAGGTGAACATAGCGGCCGCTATGAACATCTAGCTCAATATTTTGTTTCGCATGGCATTGAGGTGGTTTCGTTTGACTTGCGCGGACACGGTAAATCAGATGGCCAACGAGGGCACACGCCTGAGTTGCAACAAATGATTCGAGATATTGACAGATTCTTAAATCATGCGTCAAAAATTGACCTGACAAAACCGCACTTTATTTATGGGCACAGTTTAGGTGCAACCTTAACGCTTAAATACACGTTATCTCACCCAGGTGAATACAACGGCGTGATTTTAAGTGCCCCTATGTTAAAGCCGGCATTTGAACCGCCTAGCTGGAAGGTGTTCTTAGGTGCGAAGTTGCAGCAGGTATGGCCAAGTTTGTCGCTATGCAGTGGGGTTGATATTAAAACGTTATCAAGAGACGCGGCTGTATTGCAGCAGCATAAAAATGATCCGTTAAATCATGATCGAATTTCTGCAAAGTTGGGCACTCAATTATTACAAGCAGGTGAGCAGTTACTGGCAGATGCATCGTTAGTAGATTTTCCTTTATTAATGATGCATGGTGATGCGGATAAATTAACGTGCCATAAAGCGAGCACAATTTTTTCTGAACACGCGGGCGATTTATGTACGTTGAAAATTTGGGAAGACTTTTATCATGAATTACATCACGAGCCTGAAAAAGAAGATGTCTATGACTATTGCATAGAATGGATGAAGCGACAATTAGCGCCTGCGTAGAGAGTTATAAAGCAGGTAGCTGGATATGCTGAGCTTCATGTTTGCGGGCAGGCAGTTCAGGTGCATTATTTAACGCATCAGACTTGTTCAGTAGGTCGTAATATTGACGTACATTCTCAATATAGGTGACAGGCTCTTTTCCTCTGGCATAACCATGCTTGGTTTGTTTATACCATTTCTTTTGAGTTAACAGGGGTAGGTATTGTTTTACATCAATCCACCTATCAGGGTCGCCGCCTTGCTGTTGTGTCAGTATTCTCGCGTCTTCTAAGTGGCCAAACCCAATATTGTATGAAGCTAAAGCCATCCAGGTTTTATCAGGTTCATTTATCCGTTCGGGGATTTTCTTTAGCCGAGTAGCTAAATATTTAGCGCCGCCATCAATGCTTTGTTCGGGGTCAAGGCGGTTCAGGATTTTCATTTGTTTGGCAGTTGCTTTTGTTAGCATCATGATGCCTCTGACCCCAGTGGGGGAAATTGCTTTTGGATTCCAATGAGACTCTTGATACGCTACAGCGGCAAGTAGTTTCCAATCAATGTTGTATTTTTCAGAAGCAGCTAGAAAGTAGTTATGTAATTTAGGTAGCCTGCTTTTAACATGCCGCCTGAAAGTGCAAATATTGATGTAATTAAGATTTTTGGTGTAGCCAAAGTGCTTATCTTGCAATTGCTTTAATACACCGGATAGTTTTATTTCATTAAGAAAACTAACAGCTTCATCATAAAGGGTGCTGTCGTTACTGAGTGGAAATGCCCAGGCAATCTGTTCTGGTTTGGATATGTTAAATGCTGAGCTTAATTGTGGAAACTGACCACGGTATGTTTGGAATTGGTTTGAATCAGCAATGGTGTAATCAAGCAGGCCATTGTTTACCATCTCAATCAATTCAAAAACATTTGTATTACTTGCCTCAACCCAAGACAAATAAGACTGAGACGTTTTCAGCTTTCGTAAGTTTTCAGCATGGCTTGAGCCGGCAAGCACTTCAAAGAAAGAGTCTTTAAGGTATTTTGTAGAACGTGGTCGTCTTGAACGATAATGATAAATTAGTTGTTGGGTAACTTCATAATAGGGTGGTGTAAAACGCAGTAGGTGTTGGCGTTGTGGTGTAATACTTAAGCCGGCAGCTGCAAAGTCAGCTTCGTGCTCGCCAGTAAGTTTTAAAATATCATGGAAATTATTGGGTAAAATAAATCGTGCACGTACGCCAAGCTTTTCGGCGAACAGGTTTGCTAGCTCAAACTCAAAACCACTTTGTTCGCCGGCATTAAGTTGATAAGTAGTGGGGTCTAGCCGTGTTAAAACAACCAGCTCACCTTTATTAAGAACAGCGTTTAGAGCCGTCGTGGGTGTTTTTGAGCAACCAGATAATGCTAACAGAGTAGAAGCTAAGAGAATAAGTGTGAAAACATAATGATTACTCATAAGTATTAGATTAGTTCACATTTTAATTCCGGTGTAAAACATTTTGTTATATTGTGCGATCATTATAGAGCGATATGTTTTGTCAGAATAAAGCACATATGCAATTAAGTTATAAAAGCTTTAAGTGTTATAGAAATTAAAAGTGAATTAAATTGAACTTAAAAGCGATAGAGGGAACTAATAATCAAGCTCAGTGAGCTGTTATGCAAGCGGGGCTTGTTGGATTCAATGAAAAAGAGTAATATCTGGCTCGTTGGAAACAACACTTTTTTGCAAAAAAGTAATTTTAATTAAATAATAAAGAGGAAATATTATGAGTACACCTTCAGAAGCAATGAGTGGCGATATCTCAAAAGGCCTAATTGGCGGAAAGAGAATAGCTATTATATTCTTTGCAGTATTAGCTGTAATGATGGCATGGCGTGTTTACCAGCAGTTATTTGCTTGGGACATGGGTATGGATTCGTTTGAACCAGAATTTCAAACATACTGGATGAATCTTTTATATGGTCAGTGGATCGTAGAATTTGTATTAGCTGCGGTTATTTGGGGCTACCTTCTAAAAACACGTGATAAAGATGTTTTCAATATCACGCCGCAAGAAGAGCTAAAACGTATGTTTACATTACTAGCTTGGTTGTTCTGCTATGTATGGATTGTATATTGGGCTGCTAGCTTCTTCGCAGAGCAAGATGCATCTTGGCACCAAGTAACAGTACGTGATACTGACTTTACACCAAGCCACATTGTATTGTTCTACGGCACAATGCCTGCGTATATTTTAGCTGGTGTTGGCGCATTCTTGTACGCTCGTACACGTTTGCCTCAGTTCGCTGAAAACATCTCAATTCCATTCTTAGTAGCAGTGGTTGGTCCTTTCATGATTCTTCCAAATGTTGGCTTGAACGAATGGGGTCACACTTTCTGGTTTATGGAAGAATTGTTTACAGCACCATTACATTGGGGCTTTGTAGTCTTAGGTTGGACAGCGTTAGGATTAGGTGGTTTATTAATCCAAGTTGTACTTCGTATGATTACACTTACTCAGTTAGACGGTGAAGTGCTTGTAACAGAGCACATGAATGACGAAGATGGTAGTAAATCTGGTTACTAAAAGCTAGATGTTATAGTAATTTATAACGGAAAAAGGGGTGCTTCGGCACCCCTTTTTTTGTGCGTGGAAAAATAGAATAAAACAGCCTTGTAAGGCGCAAAGTTTTATTGATTTTTTATGTAATAAAGAATAGCATGGTTGTATCAGCATTTTAGCGCTAGCTGTTATGGGGAAAAAAGAAGTATTTTAATAATATTTATTGAGGAGGTCAGGATGAGCGCAGTACACACTGCTATTACAACTGCTGAGCAACAGCATAGAATTTATAAAGCATTTGATTGGATTATTATTCCAATCGTAGTATTGGTAATTATTGGTGCAAACCATATTCATGCCATGTTAACTATGGGCGATTGGGATTTTTGGATTGATTGGAAAGACAGACGTTGGTGGGTGACTGTAACGCCTATCGCGCTTATCTTTTTTCCGGCAGCATTGCATTATATTTTATGGAACAATTTTAGGCTTCCATTTGGTGCAACACTAGCCACAGCTGGTTTGTTAATTGGTGAATGGGCAAACAGGATTGCAAACTTTGTTGGTTGGGCTTATTTCCCACTTAATATGGTTGTTCCTGCTGAAATTATTCCAATGGCATTATGTTTAGATGCAATACTTTTAATAAGTAGAAGTCTAACAATGACAGGTGTTCTTGGGGCGATGCTTTGGGGTATTATTTTCTATCCAGCAAACTGGGTAATTATTGCACCTTTCCATGTTCCAATTGAATACAACGGCACTATGATGTCATTAGCTGATTTAATTGGTTATAACTATGTAAGAACTGGTACACCTGAATACATCCGTATTATTGAAGAAGGTACGTTACGTACGTTTGGTGAAGATGTAACGCCTGTATCCGCATTCTTCGCGGGCTTTATATCAGTAGGTGCTTACTTTTTATGGTTAGGTATTGGTAAATGGTTCGGTTTAACAACTTGGATGAAACGAGTTTAATTTATATTTACCCGCTAGTTAGCTAGCGGGTAAACTAAATTCATTACATTTAAAATAATAAAGATTGAGGAAGAATATGTTTAATATTAAAAAAACAGTATTAATGCTAATGGCCATTATGGTTGGTTGTATCGCATTATATGCAGCACCTGCACTAGCGCATGGTGAGAAATCACAAGCTGCTTACTTAAGAATGCGTACATTGCTTTGGTATGATGTTGAAGTGTCAACAACAAAACTTCAAGTTAATGACGAAATGACAATGACGGGTAAATTTTATTGGTTTTATGATTGGCCAAGTAATATTGCGAAACCTGAAGTTGCCTTTTTGAACATTGGTATTCCAGGACCAGTTTTCATAAGAAAAGCGTCATATATTAATGGTGTAAGTGGTACTAACTCAACACGTTTTGAGATTGGTGAAACGTATGAGTTTAAAGTAATTCTAAAAGCACGTCGTGCGGCTAGAGTTCACATGCATGCATTAATGAATGTTAAAGAAGCGGGTCCATTAATTGGTCCAGGTCGTTGGGTTGAAGTAACTGGCGACATGGCTGACTTTACAAACGAAGTAACAACATTAACTGGTGAAACGGTTGATCTTGAAACGTATGGTTTGGCTAATGCGGTTAAATGGCACATTTTCTGGGGCGTAATTGCTGCAGCATGGTTGCTATATTGGATCTTCCAAGGCCCAATCTTAATTCCACGTTACAAGAAAGTTAAGCTATTAAATGAAGATGCTGATGACATAATTACGCCGGCGAACCGTATGGTTGGTCTAGTCTTATTAATTGGTACAATGGCTGTTGTTACATGGAGTTATTACCATGCGCATTCACAATATCCTGTAACAATTCCATTACAAAGTGGACAAATTACGATACCAGCGCTTCCAGATGCTGCTCGTGGTGTTAACGTTGAGATGGTAGATGCTAGATATCGTGTGCCAGGTCGTTCATTAGAATTTACTATTAAAGTAACTAATAATACGAATTCACCGATTAGACCAGGAGAATTTACATCAGCTAATGTTCGTTGGATGAACCCTGATGTTTCTAAAGCAGAACCTGCTGATAGTCATGATCCTGTTGCATCGAATGGTATGACATATGAAGGTGGAGCTGTTATGCCGGGTCAAACTAAACTTCTTAAAGTGGCATGTACTGATGCTGCTTGGGAAACATATAGATTAGCTAAGCTGATTTATGATCCTGATAGCCGTTTTGGTGGATTGTTATTCTTCTTTGATGAAGAAGGTAATCGCTCAGTAGTTGCACTTGGTGGACCTTTATTACCAGTATTTATCTAAATACATACAGGTAAGGTAGTTTAAAAAGCCCCGTTTACGGGGCTTTTTTTTATCTAATTATTAGAGTAAATTAAATTGCGAAAGGTTAAATATGATTGACCTTTAGTGTATTGCCTAGGACAATATGGAATATATAAAACCCACGCCCCATATATGTTGTAAATGAACGAATTAATAGAAGATTCAATACTAATAAAAGTGCGTGATGTACATTTTTCACGTGGCAGCAAGTTAATATTTGATGGTGTGGATATGGATATCCAGAGAGGGAAAGTTACCGCAATTATGGGCCCTAGCGGTACTGGAAAAACGACATTATTGAAAATAATTGGTGGGCAATTACGGCCTAGTCAAGGTTCTGTAGAGGTTGATGGCTCCAATATCCATGCGATTAGACATAAAGAGCTTTATCAATTAAGAAAGAAGATGGGCATGCTGTTCCAGAGTGGTGCGCTGCTTACTGACATAACTGTGTTTGATAATGTGGCTTTCCCGCTGCGGGAACATACTAACTTGCCTGAGTCTATGATTCGAAGTTTGGTATTAATGAAGTTACAAGCCGTCGGATTACGTGGTGCGTTCAACTTAATGCCTTCTGAATTATCGGGTGGTATGGCAAGGCGCGTAGCGCTTGCAAGGGCGATTTCTTTAGACCCGATGATGATTATGTACGATGAACCATTTACAGGCCAGGATCCCATTTCTATGGGTGTTTTGGTACAGCTGATTAGATTGTTAAATGATGCGCTTTCATTAACAAGTATTGTCGTATCACATGATGTACGTGAGACGTGTGCAATAGCTGATTTCGTTTATCTTGTTTCTGATGGTAAAGTTGTTGGGAGCGGTACACCAGAGGAGCTGGCAGAGTCTGACTCAGAATGGGCGCAACAATTTCTGCTTGGTATGCCAGATGGTCCAGTACCATTTCACTATTCTGCTAAACCATACGTTCAAGATTTAATTGAACACTAAATATTAGTAGGATTAATTAATGTTAAATTACTTTCAACGTTTGGGTGCCAGTACGCTAAGTGTTTTAGAACGCTTGGGAAGGGCTAGTATCTTTTTTGCCAATATACTATTAAGCATCCCTAGTGTTTTAATTAGGCCACGTTTGTTGTTTTCTCAGATGTATTCAGTGGGTGTTCTTAGTTTTTCACTAATAGTGATCTCTGGTTTATTCGTTGGCATGGTTCTCGCCTTACAAGGGTTTTATACTTTATCTGATTTTGGTGCTGAGGGTATGTTAGGTGTTATGGTGGCTGCTTCTTTAGTTCGAGAATTAGGCCCAGTTGTTGCAGCGCTATTATTTGCTGGCCGTGCTGGTTCTGCTTTGACGGCAGAAATTGGGTTAATGAAAGCGACTGAGCAACTATCAGGCATGGAAATGATGGCTGTAGATCCTGTTGCAAGAATTGTTGCGCCGCGATTTTTAGCCGGTTTAATATCTATGCCCATTTTAGCCACGATATTTAGTGCCGTTGGTATCATGGGTGGGTATTTTATTGGTGTAGGGCTGCTTGGCATAGATGAAGGTGGTTATTGGTCGCAAATGCAGGCAAAGATTGATTTTAATATAGATATAATTAACGGCTTAATTAAAAGTGTTGTGTTTGGTTGGGTTGTAACATGGATTGCTGTTTTTGAAGGGCATGATGCAATACCGACTTCTGATGGTGTTAGTCGGGCAACAACACGAACGGTTGTTCATTCTGCTTTTGCTATTTTGGCATTAGATTTTATTTTAACTGCGCTGATGTTTGGAGATATCTAGTATGTACGTATCAAGATCGATTGAAATTATTGTTGGGTTATTCGTTGCTATAGGGTTTTTAGCCATGTTTTTCCTTACTATGCAAGTAAGTAATTTAAGCGGTTTTAATAAAGAAACGGGTTATGATATTAAAGCTGGCTTCGAAAATATCGGTAGTTTAAAAGTCATGGCACCTGTGTCTATTGCTGGCGTTAAAATCGGTAGAGTCACTGGGATAGATTTTGATTCAGAATCTTTCGAAGCTATTGTGACAATGAGTATTGATTCAAAATTCAACGAATTGCCTTCGGATAGTAGTGCTAGTATTCTTACGGCAGGTTTGTTGGGTGAACAGTATATCGGCCTTGAAGCAGGGGGTGAAGAAGAATTTCTAGTTGAAGGCAGTAAGCTCGAGTTAACTCAATCTGCACTCGTGTTAGAACAAATTATTGGGCAGTTTTTGTTTAGTAAAGATGGCGCAGATTAATTCACATCAAATTGAAAGTATGATCAATACAGAGATTAAACAAATTGCTCCAGGTGAGTTCGCCGTTTTAGGCGAGCTTGTTTTTAAAGAAGTGGTCGGTCTGTTAAATGACTCCAAGCGGTTGTTTGATGGCAAGTCGAATCTGTTCTTTAGTTTACAAGGTGTTGATAAAACAGACAGTGCTGGCTTGGCCTTGCTTGTTGAATGGACAAGGATGGCTAATAAAAAAAATCAAAATATTTACTTCTCTGATATCCCTAAACAGTTATTAGATATTGCTCGGGTTAGCGGCTTAGATGACTTGTTACCGATTACTTAATTAACTTAATAGAACGTATAAATTTTTCATGGATAAACTAATAATCAAAGGTGGCGGACCGCTCTCGGGTGAGCTGCGCATTTCGGGCGCTAAAAATGCTGCATTGCCTATATTGGCTGGAGCATTATTGTCAGAACACCCTGTTGTTATTGGCAATATGCCGCACCTTCATGACATTACGACAACAATGAGTTTACTTGGCCAAATGGGCGTTCAGCTATCTGTTGATGAAAAAATGCGCATTGAAGTGGATAGTTCTACGATAACAAACTACAACGCACCGTATGACCTTGTTAAGACTATGCGTGCATCGATTATTGTTTTGGGTCCTTTGTTGTCTCGTTTCGGTGAGGCTACGGTGTCGTTACCAGGTGGGTGTGCGATCGGCTCTAGGCCTGTTAATGTTCACCTTGATAACCTAGAGGCAATGGGTGCTACTATCCGTGTTGAAAATGGTTATATCCATGCAACGTGTAAGCGGCTTAAAGGTGCTCGGCTTGTGCTTGATGTGGTGACCGTAACGGGTACTGAAAACTTGATGATGGCAGCAACATTAGCAGAAGGTACGACGATTATTGAAAATGCTGCTCGAGAGCCTGAGGTTAGTGATCTTGCAAACTTTTTAAATGCATTGGGTGCAAAAATATCCGGAATTGGAACAGATACACTAATCATCGAGGGTGTTGAAAGCCTTTCTAATAAAGAGCTGGTTTACAATGTTATGCCAGATAGAGTTGAGGCGGGAACTTACTTGGTTGCTGCGGCTGCGACAGGTGGGAAAATAAAAATTAAAGATGTTGACCCGACAACGCTTGATATCGTGTTGTCGAAACTCCGTGAGTCTGGCGCTGAAATTGAAATGGGCGATGACTGGATCTCGCTTGATATGAAAGGTAAGCAAGCTAAGGCTGTATCGTTTAAAACTGCGCCATACCCAGGTTTTCCAACGGATATGCAAGCTCAGTTTATGGTGCTAAATATATTAGCAAAGGGAACGTCGATTATTACGGAAACTATTTTTGAGAATCGCTTTATGCACGTTCATGAGTTGAAACGGCTTGGGGCTAATATCACGCTTGAAGGTAATACGGCTGTCTGCGAAGGTGTTGATAAACTTCAAGGAGCTACAGTAATGGCCACAGACCTTAGAGCATCGGCTAGTCTAGTTATTGCAGGTCTTATGTCTGAGGGTGAAACTGTCATTGAACGAATTTACCATGTTGATCGTGGTTATGAGTGTATTGAAGAGAAAGTAGCTTTGTTGGGCGGTGATATCCAACGAGTACCTAGTTAGTTATGTTAACGATTGCAATTTCAAAAGGTAGAATCTTAAAAGACACGTTGCCATTACTGGCATCAGTGGGTATTGTGCCGTCAGAAGATCTTTCAGTTACTCGTAAATTGATTATTCCAAGCGTTGATGGACATGTTAATTTGGTTATTATACGTGCTACTGACGTGCCTACCTTCGTTGAATATGGTGCTGCTGATGTAGGTATTGCTGGAAAAGATGTTCTGGTTGAACATAATAGTGATAATTTATATGAACCGCTAGATTTAAATATTGCGCGTTGTAAGCTGATGACTGCAGTTATTAAAGGCCAAGGCATGCCGGCAGGGAAAATCCGCGTCGCTACTAAGTATGTTTCATTGGCTCAACAGTATTTTGCTCAATTGGGTCGACAAGTTGAAATAATTAAGCTGTACGGGTCAATGGAGCTGGCTCCAATTGTTGGGTTGGCTGATTGTATTGTTGATTTGGTTGATACGGGAAATACGCTTAAAGCCAATAATATGGAACCACTTGATGAAATTATGCAAATAAGTTCCAGGTTGGTTGTTAATAAAGCGTCAATGAAAATGAAACACGCTGAAATTAAACGGCTTATTGATCAATTAGAACGTGTGGTTACAGAAAGGCGCTAATAATGAAAATGCGGTTTTTGGACGCGAGTAGTGATGGTTTTAAGAAAGACCTCGAGCATTTGTTAAGCTGGGACGCTGATGATGACGTGTCTATCTTAGACACAGTAGACAACATCATTGGTAATATTCAAAGCCGTGGTGATGAGGCGTTGTTCTCATTTACTCAACAGTTTGATCATTGGGATATTTCAACGGACAATTGCTTGGTTGAAAATGAGGCCCTACATTCCGCATGGCTTTCGTTAGCCACAGAACAAGCGGAAGCGCTTCAATTAGCCGCAGAACGTATTCGTCACTATGCTAAGCATCAGCTGTTAACGCCGTGGAGTTTTACCGATGAGTTAGGTAATACGCTTGGGCAAAAAATTACGCCACTCAGTTCAGTGGGGGTATATGTGCCAGGTGGTAAGGCGGCCTATCCATCGTCAGTATTAATGAATATTATTCCTGCAAAAGTAGCGGGTGTTTCTCAAATAACCATGGTATCACCTACCCCCAATGGCGAAGATAATCCAATGGTATTAGCAGCAGCTTGGCTAGCTGGTGCGGACAAGGTGTTTCGTGTGGGCGGGGCGCAAGCAATAGCTGCACTTGCTTATGGCACAGAAAGTATTGAACCGGTTGATAAGATCGTGGGCCCGGGTAATATTTTTGTTGCTACTGCTAAGAAAAAAGTTTTTGGTAAAGTTGGAATTGATATGGTGGCTGGGCCATCTGAAATACTGATTATTTGCGATGGTGACACTAATCCAGATTGGATTGCAATGGACTTGTTCTCACAGGCTGAACATGATGAGAATGCGCAGTCTGTTTTAATTTCGCCTGATCAGTCGTTTTTAGACAAGGTTGAAGCGAGTATCAATCAATTAATTGATGATATGGAACGCAAAGCAGTTATAACAGCATCATTGCAAAAACGTGGGGCGTTTATTAAGGTTGATTCATTGGATCAAGCTATTGATGTTGTGAATGTTATTGCGCCTGAACACCTTGAATTATCTGTAGCTGACGCGCAAAAGTGGGCCTCTAAAGTAGAACATGCTGGCGCTATTTTTATGGGGCGTTACACGCCTGAGGCGTTAGGTGACTATTGTGCTGGGCCTAATCATGTGCTGCCAACATCTGGAACGGCAAGGTTCTCTTCACCTCTTGGTGTCTATGATTTTCAAAAACGCAGCAGCATTATAGACTGTACGAAAGAAGGTGCTTCTGTACTTGCGGGCTATGCTTCAATACTAGCAGAAGGTGAAGCGCTTACCGCTCATGCACAATCCGCCAATTATCGAAAATTAAATTAGTAACCGTGAGTAATTCAACAGATCAATTTTTATCGTTAATTAGACCCGATATTCAAGCAATGAATGCATATAAAGTGGCTGATGCCACGGGTATGGTTAAATTGGATGCGATGGAGAACCCGTATGGTTGGCCAGAGCAAATGAAGTCTGAATGGCTAGACTTGATGGCGAATGTTGATATTAATCGTTACCCTGATCCCTCTGCTAGTGAGTTGGTGAAAAAACTAAGAGCAACGTCTGATATTGCTGATAAGGCGGGCGTTGTATTAGGTAATGGCTCGGATGAATTAATACAGCTTATTTTAATGAGTTTGAAGCCCGGTTCATCGGTGTTGGTGCCAGACCCAACTTTTGTTATGTACAAGCAGATTTCAACGTCCTTAGGGCTGGTTTGTGAAGGCGTTCCTCTCCATAAAGATTTCAGTTTAAATTTACCTGAGATGCTAAAGGCTATTAAAGATCTTAATCCAGCGGTTATTTTTTTGGCCTATCCAAATAACCCAACAGCTAATTTGTTTGATGAGGCTGATATTATGCAGATAATTGAAGCGTCAGGTGGTTTGGTTGTTATTGATGAGGCATACCAACCGTTCGCAGGAAAGACTTTTCTACAAAAGTTGAGCGTTAATCATCCACAGCTATTGGTGATGCGTACAGTGTCTAAGCTTGGTTTGGCTGGGCTTAGGTTGGGTTATTTGGTTGGTGATAAGACAATTTTAGAACAGTTTGAAAAAGTTCGATTGCCTTACAATATTAACGTTTTCACACAAATTACAGCAGCATTTGCATTTGATCATATTGATGAATTAGATAAGCAAGCTGAATTAATTTGCCAACAGCGTGAATTTTTAAATGATGAGTTGTCTAAATTGGCTGGTCTTTTGGTTTACCCAAGTAACGCAAACTTCATTCTTTTCTCCTTGTTAAATGAAACAGCCGAACATGTTTTTAATGAGCTAAAAAAACGAGCTATTCTTATAAAGTTAATGGGGAGTGCGCGAGGCCTTCCTGAGCAATGCTTACGTGTAACCGTTGGGACTAAAGAACAAAATGTTCAATTTATAAGCGCCTTAAAAGCTATTATTTAAAAATAGTAAACTGTTTATTTTGTCGTGACTCAATATGTTTTATTGAGTCTTGTCACGAAGAATTATTAACTGAATATGCTATAATTCCGCAGATAAGTTTGGGAATGGGGGGAGCGCTTTTGTGTTTCACCTTTAGAATTCAAGAATAATGGAGTGTTTGATGAGCGAAGAAGTTCAGGATAAGCGCAGGCGGCTTTTTTTAACAGCTGCAGCTACAGCGGTAACTGGGGTTGGTGCAGCATATGTGGCAGTACCTTTTTTAGCATCTATGAACCCTAGTGACCGTGCTAAAGCTGCTGGAGCACCAGTTGAAGCGGACATTTCTAAATTAGAAGTTGGACAACTAATCCGTGTTGAATGGCGTGGCAAACCAGTTTGGGTGTTGAAGCGGACAGAAGATACACTAACTGAACTAGCTACTAAAATTGATAAACTTCGTGACCCTGACTCTAATGAGTCTGAACAGCCAGAGTCGTGTAAAAATAGTGCTCGATCTATTAAACCAGATGTGTTTTTAGCGGTAGGGATATGTACCCACCTTGGGTGTTCACCCACCTATAGACCCGAAGTTGCACCTGAAGATTTAGGTCCAGACTGGAAAGGCGGGTTCTTTTGTCCATGTCATGGTTCTTTATTTGACTTGTCTGGGCGAGTTTATGCCGGTGTACCTGCGCCACTTAATTTAGATATCCCACCTCATGAATATATTACAGATACTAGAATATTGATTGGCTCAAGCGGAGGGCAAGCATAATGAGTGGCATGTTAAAAAATGCATTAGGTTGGGTTGATGATAGATTCCCACTAACTAAAGTGTGGAATGAGCATTTAGCTGAATACTATGCGCCTAAAAACTTTAACTGGATGTATTACTTTGGTTCGTTAGCGATTTTAGTATTAGTTAACCAAATTATTACAGGCATATTCTTAACCATTCACTATAAGCCAGATGCAAAATTAGCGTTCGACTCTGTTGAATACATTATGCGTGATGTTGATTGGGGCTGGTTAATCAGATATATGCATTCAACGGGTGCATCAGCATTCTTTATCGTTGTGTACATTCATATGTTCCGTGGCCTAATATATGGCTCATTCAAAAAACCGCGTGAGTTGGTTTGGATATTTGGGATGATTATTTATGTGGCACTTATGGCAGAAGCATTTATGGGTTATTTACTGCCTTGGGGGCAAATGTCCTATTGGGGGGCACAAGTGATTGTGTCACTATTTGGCGCTATTCCGTATGTTGGAGAAGATTTAGCAATTTGGCTTCGTGGTGATTATGTCATTTCAGATGCGACCCTAAATAGATTCTTTGCTTTCCATGTTATTGCTATTCCATTAGTACTGGTTGTATTGGTATTTATGCACATTGTTGCATTACATGCAGTGGGTTCTAACAACCCGGAAGGTATTGAAATTAAAAAACAAAAAGATGAAAAGGGTATTCCATTAGACGGCATACCATTTCACCCATACTATTCTGTAAAAGATTTAGTTGGTGTGGCTGTATTCCTTTTCGTTTTTGCGTTAATTATCTTTTACATGCCGGAGATGGGCGGGTACTTTTTAGAGCACGCGAACTTTATCCCAGCGGATCCTTTGAAAACGCCTGATCACATTGCACCCGTTTGGTACTTTACGCCATTTTATGCGGTGTTAAGAGCTGTCCCTGATAAGTTTGGAGGTGTGCTAGCAATGGCTGGAGCTATTTTTGTATTGTTCTTATTACCTTGGTTAGACAGAGGTGTGAATAAGTCGATTAGATATAGAGGCCCTGTTTTTAAAGCAGCTATCGTGGCATTTGTTATTAGTTTTGTAGCATTAGGCTACTTTGGAATGCAACCAGTAACAACGGCAGGAACTTGGTTCTCAAGGTTCTTTACGTTAGTTTATTTTGCTTTTTTCCTATTAATGCCGTTTTATTCAAACATGGGTCAGGATAAGTATGTCCCTGAGAGGATTGAGGACAAATGAAAACATTATTAGGGCTTATTATTGTACTGTTGTCGTCACAAACAATGGCGGCTTCAAGTCAACATAAATTAGAATCAGCGACTATAGATTTGGGCAATAAACCGTCTTTGCAAAGAGGCGCTAAGTATTTTGTTAACTACTGTCTAAGTTGTCATTCTGCTAAACAGTTACGGTATTCACGAATGGCGAAGGATTTAGAAATTCCATCCGAACTAGTAGAGTTAAACTTAATGTTTACTGGTGAGAAAATCTTTGATGGTATGGATATATCTATGCGTGCTAAGGATGCGGAAAAATGGTTTGGTGTGAACCCGCCGGATTTATCCCTTATAGCAAGGTCGCGAGGAGCGGACTGGCTTTATACGTATTTAAAAAGTTTCTATGTCGATGTTAGTCGTCCATTTGGGGTTAATAATACATTGTTCCCTATGGTTGGCATGCCGCATGTATTATCTGACTTACAAGGCTTGCAAGAACCTGTTTATATTGATGTAAAAAGGGAAGATGGCAGTGTAAAGCAAGTAATCGAAAAACTTGAAATTGTTCAACCGGGTAAAATGACACCTCGTGAATATGATCAAGCAATGAATGACTTGGTTAACTTTATGGTCTATATGGGTGAACCTGCGCAAATGGAGCGTAAGGCAATGGGCTGGAAAGTGTTGGCGTTTATATTGTTAATGATCGTCATTTTTTACTACCTTAAAAAAGAGTACTGGAAAGATATTCACTAAGCAATATTTGTGAAAAATATATAAGAGCCATGTGTTCATTCGCGTGGCTCTTTTTCTAATTTAAAAAAAGGCTAATTATGTTAAATGCATTAAATCGAAAATCAATCATGACGTTATTCGCAGACCCTCTCTGTCATTATAGTCATCGTACTCGTTTTGTTATGAGTGAAAAGAATGCATCTGCCGAAATAGAATTTATAGAAGCTAAAGACTTTCCAGAAGACTTACATGAATTAAACCCATATGGCACATTACCAATTCTTATTGATAGAGACCTGTCTTTATTTAATTCAAGAATTATTATGGAATACTTAGATGAGCGTTTTCCTCATCCTCCGTTGTATCCAATTGACCCTGTTTCTAGAGCCAGATCACGCTTATTAATTCATAGAATCGACCAAGATTGGTACACATTAATGGACGATATAATTAATGCAGGTGAAAAGAAAGCCGCAAAAGCTCGTAAACTATTACGTGAAAACCTAATTGCGGCTATTCCTTTGTTTACAGCAAATAAGTATTTTCTTAGCGATGAATTTTCATTAGTTGATGCAGTCTTAGCCCCATTATTATGGCGTTTACCTATGTACGGTATTGATTTGCCGCCTGAAGCTAAAGCAGTGTTGGATTACACAAAACTAGTAACTTCTCGTGAAATGTTCCAAGAAAGCATGAGTGATGCTGAGCGTGATTTATACGAAAGCCATTCGTTACTAACTGCGTAGGTTAAGTGACACCTCTTAAGCCATATTTGGTTCGCGCACTTCATGAGTGGATTCTAGAAAATGGCTATACGCCTTATATTCTAGTTGATACGACTATAGAGGGTGTAACTGTACCTAAAGACTATATATCAGATAATAAAATCATCCTAAATGCGCACCCAGATGCTATAAAGAATTGGTATTTGGAAAATGACGCGCTGTCGTTTTCAGCCAGGTTTTCTGGAAAAGAAGAAAACATATTTGTTCCAATTAATGCAGTTTTAGCAACGTATGCAAAAGAAAATGGTAAAGGGATGATATTTGATGAACACTTTGAAGATGACCTTCCTCCAGAACCATCAGATGTTATAACGCCAACTAAAAGTAAAAGACCAACATTGAAGGTTGTTAAATAAGCACCTATTTAATGTTCAAAATGAACTTTTAGCGCTTAATAGCATCCTACTTTTAACTATAAATATAAATGTACCTTTTTAAAATAAAATGACAAAAGAAAAAAAATACGTAATAGCCTTTTTCTCACTTTTTTTTATATCATGTTTGTTTTTTTTCGATGTGGTTCGAATTGATATGGAAGACAAATCTAGACTGTTCCCAGTGTATGAATCTGGACAACCAGCCGAGATGGGAACTATTGAAGAAAAATTAGGTACAGTTCAAGTGGCACTTTGCAGTAGCTCTAAATTGGGTACAAAAGCGGTGAAAGCTCATGGGCTAATAATGCTTAGAAAACAAGCAGATAATATGGGTGGTAATGGCATTATTGAAGTTACTACAGATTATGGGCCACACAAAGATATAGATGAAAATTGTGAGTATGGCGTTTTTGTTAGTGGAAATGCGGTTGTTTTTTCTGAATAGTATTCAATAAATTTGTTGCCAATAAGCATAGGGTTAAGTCGGTGTTTATTAGGTGATGCAGTACGGTACGATGGTAAAGGTAAATATTCTGAAACATGCTCTGACTTATTTAATAAAACCTTTTCGTTATACCCCATATGCCCTGAAGTAGAAGCCGGGTTTTCAATTCCAAGACCCGCCATAGAGCTTGTCCAGCATGCCAGTGGAATTAAAATCATTGGTAGAGATGATAAACAGCTTGATGTTACTGAGCAACTAAATAACTATTGCGATAATAAGGTTTTATCACTGGGTTTTTTATCAGGCTATATTTTTACACCGCGCTCACCTAGCTGTGGTTTTGCCTCTACGCCAATAAAATCTATTGATGGTGAAACTGTATTTCACCATTCTGGTGTTTTTGCTCAAGCGCTTCTTAATAAATACCCAACGTTACCTGTGATAGAGGAGCCGAATTTATCTAGTCTTTTGGCTATGTTACGTTTTCAATTACAGGTAATAAGTTATTACGTAATCCATCATTCAAAAGCACCGCAACCTAGCGCAGATTTAGTTGAAGGAAATGTAACGCTAGATTTAATTCTTCAAAATGAGATGTCTATGGAGAATAAAATGTCTGAAGTTAATGAGTTATTCCGTAAGATGAATGCTAAACAATTACACGAACAATTAATGAAATTAAAGACTCAGTTAAATGATAAGTAGCGAATCACTCATTGATGTATTTAATAAGACTGCAAAAACATATGCTGATGATGTTGCAGTAATAAATGAAGGTAGGCGTTATACATTTGCTGATATGAAAATATTATCTGATAATGTAGCTGTTCACTTGGTGTCAAAAGGTATTGATAAAGGCGATAGAATTGCACTGTACTGTATTAATAGTGTTAATTTTGCTATTGCTTACATGGCTATAGTGAAAGCAGGGGCGGTGGTCGTGCCGCTAAATCTATTACAAAAACCATCTGAGATAGCTTATGTTTTAAACAACGCTGCAGTGTCTGGTTTACTTTATCACGAGTTATTTCAAGAAAATGTCGATGAGCTGTCTACTTTAATGACGGCTGATATCTTCGATATTTGTATCGGCAGTCATGCCGGGATGTCTTCCGTATGGAATAGTGTGCTAGAAACGCCGGGATCAACAGTAAATATAGACATTGATGCCGTTAACGATTTGGCAGCCATTTTATATACCTCTGGTACAACTGGTAAACCCAAGGGTGCGATGCTATCCCATCAAAACCTCGTGACCAATACAGCCAGTGTGTTTGAAGCGATGAAGTGGCAAGCGGGTAAAGAAGTTGTTGCACTTGTATTGCCTATGTTTCATGCGTTTGCAGCTACGGTGGGTATGCTGACGCCATTAACACATGGTTGTTGTTTTGTACCGATACCAAAGTTTGAGCCAGACAACTTACTCAATATCATTGAGCAATCACAATCGACTGTTTTTTTGGCCGTTCCAAGCATGTACAACGTTTTGTTGAATACAAAAGATGAAAAGGCGACTAGATTCTCATCCATCAAACTTTGCGTGTCTGGCGGGGCCTCTATGCCTATAGATGTGATGAACCGTTTTGAAGAGAAATTTGGATTGCCTATCTATGAAGGTGATGGGCCAACAGAGTGTTCGCCCGTGACCTGCGTAAACCCAATTGGTGGTGTTAGAAAAGTTGGAACGGTCGGTTTACCAGTGCCCAATGTAGAAATGAAAATATTAGGTGAAGAAGGAACAGAGTTACCACTCGGGGAGATAGGTGAAATCGCTGTGCGTGGCGCGAGCGTGATGAAAGGTTATTGGGGATTAAGTGAAGAAACCAAAACGTCATTTTATAAAGACTGGTTTTTAACAGGTGATTTGGGTAATGAGGATGAAGACGGTTATTTCAGTATTCTGGATCGTAAAAAAGACATGGTTATTGTCAATGGCATGAATGTGTATCCACGAATTATTGAAGAAGTATTATACCGTTATGATGCCGTTTTAGAGGCTGCGGTGATAGGGCATGTTGATAAAACCCATGGTGAAATACCTGTGGCGTATATTGTTTTAAAGGATGGCAGTGAAGCGGATTCTGCTGACATACGTTCTTGGTGTCGCCAGCATTTGGGTAATTATGAAGTGCCACGAAAGGTTATATTCTTAAATGAACTGCCCAAAAATGCAGCAGGTAAAATTGTTAAGCGGGTACTTAATAAACAAGGTGAAGTTGAACGAGGCATCACTTAACCAGTATGTTGCTTGAGCCTATTGATAAAGAATATTGGTGCGATGTTGATGTGCTAACCGTTTGGCAAGCAGCTTTTGCCATGTGCAATATTGAACCGTGGGACGAGCCGATATCAAGTAATGCAAAGCCACCTCAGCAAATAGAAAAAATGCGTGCGAATTTATTGGGGCATATTCCTCATTACAAAACAAATCAGGTGTTTTCACAAAGTGGCTGGTCGTGTAAAACTCAACGGCCCGCACAATTATCAGGGCTTTACTTTAGTCATGCTTCATTATTAAATTGGGCGAAAGTTAGCTTTTCTAAAAATGAAATCCCCATTTTTTTAACCATCTAAACTAGACTGCTTAACCTGGCATTTGCAAGGTAACTTTTTGTTTTCGAGCTTGCTTATTAGCCACCATTACAGGTGCGCATTGGTGCTCATCGTTATAAATAACAAGGCATTCTAAGCACTGAATACATTCGCTGTAATCGACAGCACCTGATTTAGGTATCGCTTTAATTTCACAACGTACCGTACACACCTGACAAGGCTTACCGCAGTCATTACGACGATCTAACCATTTAAATATATGGAAACGCCCGAGTATGGCCAACCCAGCACCTAGTGGGCAGACGTAGCGGCAGTAAAACTTATGAACAAACATGCCTAGTAGCAGCAGGCCAACTGCAAAGGCAACGAAATACCATTCGCGGTCGAACACTAACGTGATGCTCGTTTTAAATGGCTCAATTTCCGACAGGGTTTGCGCTAATCCTAAATCATAGAAACAAAGAATAGATAGGCCTGCAACGACTAGGTATTTTAATTTTTGTAAAACACGATGAGCAGGTTCTTTTATTTTTATTTGTGGGAACCTTAAAAGTTTTCCAAACCATGCCAATATTTCTTGAAGTGCGCCAAATGGGCATAGCCATCCGCAGAACACACCGCGCCCCCAAATAAACAAGGTAACGAAGGTGTACGACCAAATTATAAAGAGCACGGGGTCGAGTAGGAATACATCAAATTTAAAACCATCGCGTAACGATAAAAGAACCGTATAGATGTTTACCACCGATAGCTGACCTTGTGCGTAAAAGCCAATAAAAAATACGGTAAAGAACATAAATACCCAACGGCCATATTTAATGACCTTGGGGTATTTTGATAAAGCACGCTGCTTAACAAAAATTAAAGTTAATAGAGCTAATGAAAGCAAGGTTATAGAAATTTCCATAACACGGGATTTCCACAAACGCTTCCATATGGGAATGCGTTTTTCTTCAATGATTTCAGGTTTGTAAAATAATTCAGCAGGGAATTTGTGCGAACTTTTTTGGTTGATGTTGTCGCCTAACAAATGGTTTTGTCGTAAATCAAAGTTAAGTTGAATGGTCAGCTCTTGGGCTGGGTCGTAGCCAGCATTACCTTTGATTTTTAGCAGTCTCAAATTAGGTAAGTCTGGCACAGTACTTGGTGGGTTTTTATCGAAAAATCTAAAAAATGCCATGTCACGGATTAATAAAGGTAATTCGTTTTGATACAACGACATTCTTGTGGGTATTTTTCCTGGCCTAAAATCATCTTCTAAGAAGCTATAAGGGCCCTCAGACATCACCCCAACAATGTGTTCTCCCGGTTTGAGTGATGCCATGAGGCGGTCATAGTCTTGTTCACCTAGTACGTTTTTGCCGATCATCGGTGCGTTTAAATAGGCGTAATAGATATCTGATATCACTTCAATATTGGTGTCATCAAAACCATAACCTGGATAATCAGTTAGTTCTCTATCTAAGGCTGTTTCGAGTTGTGTACGTGTGATTTTCCAGCGCCCCACCAACTTTTTATCTAATAGTTCATTCCATTCTAAAGGCTCATACAGGTCCATTTTTGGTAAGGAGGACGTTGTTTGAACAAACTTGCCTAACACTTTGCGGGCAACTTCTAAAGAAGCCGTTAATAAAGTGTCATTAGCAGCAATGACAGATACGGTGGCTTTAGTAACACCATCAAAAATAGCACTTCCTTCACCACCTGAGGATGTGGAGCGGGAACGGCTGCTATCCACAATAATGCGATCTGCAACACTGTGCCCTGGGTATTGTTCAAGAAATTTATCAAGGGCTCCAGACCCAAGGCCATGCATAAAAATAGGTTCATGTTGAAATAACACGCGAACACCCATTATTTTACCGTCATTATCAATGCCAATTAATAGGTTGATGATATCGCCAGCGAAACCTTGAATACGAATAAAATCTTTACTTTCAAAAGCATAGCCAACATGGTCTACCGTCGAATATACCGGCCATACATTTGTGTCGAGGTTTTTTTTATCAATACGTGTTGCGGCGGTGAAAATACTTTTAATGGCTTTTTCTGCTACTTCATCCGTAATGAATTCATCAGCAAAGGGGTTAACGCCAGTATCAGCGAGTTGCTTGGCGACAACTAACGAGGGAAAGCTGCTAACAAAGCAAAAGAGGAGAATAATGAAAAAGTTATAATTATTGTTATAAAACATACTGGCATACATTCAATGTTGGTGGGCTAATGTTAGCCAATCTAACGGGTATAATAACAAAGTAGTCAAAATAATACTTTAATGGAATACCGTATGATTAAACAAGATTTTACCCACATAACGACTGTGCCAGTACGTTGGGGCGATGCAGATATTTTTGGACATATTAATAATGTTCAATATATCCGATATTTAGAATCAGCCCGCGTTACATATTGTGAAGATGTATTAGATTTGCCCTTAACAGCAGACATGAAAGTCGGGTGGTTGTTAGCCGATATTCAATGTGCTTTTCTTCAACAAGTGCATTATCCAGAAAACTTAACGGTAATGACTCGGATAAGTAACGTTGGGAATAAGAGTGCAACCGTTCTGGCGGAAATTTATCGTGAAGGTGAAGATAAGCCCGTTATAACAAGCCATGGGGTCATGGTTTGGTTCGACTTCGAACGTCAACAAACTGCGCCAATTCCAGATGTTATAAAATCAAAAGTGGCATCCTATGAAAAATCAGTCGAAGGACTATAAGCACCATGCCTAAAAAACGCGTATTGTTATCTTGGAGTAGCGGAAAAGACAGCGCTTGGACACTTTATCAGCTTCAGCAAGACAATGATGTTGAGCTGGTGGGTCTGGTTACAACGGTTAATGAAACACACCAGCGCGTTGCTATGCATGCAGTGCGTGTGGAGCTATTAAAACAACAAGCACAAACGGCTGGTTTGTCATTACACATTATTCCAATTCCACACCCTTGTAGTAATGAGTTATACAACCAAGCGATGACAAACTTTTTTGTTTCTATTGAAGGACAAGGTATAACACACATGGCATTTGGTGATTTGTACTTGGAAGATATCCGCCAATATCGCGTACAAAATCTAAAAAACACAGGGTTAGAGCCATTATTTCCATTGTGGTTAAAACCGACTGAACAACTTGCGAAAACGATGTTAGACGCTGGTTTAAAAACGCGCATCACTTGCGTAGACCCGAAACAATTACCCGCGAGTTTTTGTGGGCGAGAATTTAATCAACAATTTCTAAATGATTTACCTGACGGTGTTGACCCTTGCGGTGAGAACGGTGAATTTCATAGCTTCGCTTATGCAGGACCGATGTTTAAACATGCTATTGGCATTACTTCTGGTGACGTCGTGGAACGTGATGGCTTTGTATTTACAGATCTACTACCAACAGGTGAAACAACGTGAACACATTCAATTTTGATAATCAATTTGTTCAACAGCTTCCAGCGGATAAGGTTACTGAGAATTACCCTCGCCAAGTACAAGGCGCATGTTACTCTTGGGTAACGCCTAAACCAATGCAATCACCTTTATTAGTGGCGTACTCTGCAGAAGCCGCGGCACTTATTGACTTGTCGGCTGCCGATTGCGAATCAGCAAACTTCACTGCCACCTTTTCGGGAAATAATGCAGTAGAAGGCATGCAGCCATACGCCACCTGTTACGGCGGCCACCAATTTGGCAATTGGGCCGGTCAGTTGGGTGATGGTCGTGCCATCAACTTAGGTGAGGTTATTAATCTACAAGGCGAGCGTTGGGCGTTACAACTTAAAGGTGCAGGACCAACGCCATATTCCAGAACAGCAGACGGGCTAGCTGTATTGCGTTCATCTGTCCGCGAGTTTTTGTGTAGTGAGGCAATGTACCATCTTGGTGTGCCAACAACACGGGCCTTAAGCTTAATGACGACCGGTGAAAACGTTTTGCGAGATGTTATGTACGATGGCAATCCAGCGCCAGAACCAGGCGCTGTGGTGTGTCGCTTAGCGCCGTCATTTACCCGTTTTGGGCACTTTCAATATTATGCGCAACAAGAAGGCGATTTGTTAAAAAAATTCGTCGACTACACCATCACAACAGACTTTCCACACCTTTTTAACGAAGAAACAGGTCTGGGTAAAGAAATATACCTTAAGTGGTTTGAAGAAGTTTGCACATCAACATGTGACATGGTGGTTGAATGGATGCGTGTTGGTTTCGTGCACGGTGTAATGAATACCGATAACATGTCGATTCTTGGTCTAACGATTGATTATGGACCTTACGGCTGGCTGGAATCATACGATACCGATTGGACGCCCAACACGACTGATTCGCAACACCATCGCTACGCGTTTGGGCAGCAAGCGCAAATAGCTCATTGGAACTTATATCAACTAGCCAATGCAATTTACCCGTTAATAGACGAAGTAACGCCGCTTGAAAAAATCCTAAATAACTATGCTGATCGTTATGCCAAGAAATGGTTGATGATGATGACGAAAAAGCTGGGTTTTTCAAGCGTTAAAAAAGAAACAGATACTGACCTTGTAAAACAACTACTCGCGTTCTTTTCGCAGAGCGAAACCGATATGACAATATTCTTTAGGCAACTCGCAAAGATAGAGAGTCTTGAGGAGTCGCTTAATATCGAGCTAGCTATGGGGTTTTTAACACCCTCTTTTTACGTTGATGAGTTATCAGCTGAAGCAAAAAAACTTCTGACTGAATGGTTAACAAGCTATTGGCAACGTCGTCAACAAGACCCCGTAACAGCAGAGCAACGTACAATGCTAATGAATAGGGTTAATCCAAAATACGTGCTTCGTAATTACCTTTCACAACTGGCGATAGATAAGTCTGAACAGGGTGACCATAGCGGCGTTAACGAATTGTTAGAGGTATTAAGAACCCCTTACGATGAACAACCCGAGAAAGAACACTTGAACGAAAAAAGACCAGATTGGGCAAAACATAAAGTGGGATGCTCTATGTTGTCGTGTAGTTCTTAAGTAAGAAGTAATTTTATGGCAATTAGTTCAACAATCAATAAGGTCTCTTTAAATATTTCCAATATGGATACGCATTATTATGCGAACCATGAGCTGACGGTTGCGCAGCACCCGTCGGAAAATAATTTTCGTTTTATGATTCGCCTTATTGCGTTTATGGCCAATGCTGATGAACGTTTGACGTTTACTAAAGGGTTGTCGACAGACGATGAGCCAGAGCTTTGGCAAAAATCACTCACTAATGAAATTGAATTATGGGTTGATTTGGGGCAGCCCGATGAGAAACGCATTCGTAAGGCCTGTGGGCGTGCAAAACAGGTGATTATTTATACATATCATGAAGGCAAGGCAAGTGTTTGGTGGCAACAGCACCGCGAGAAAATGGCACGATTTAAAAACCTAAAAATTGTCCACATTACAGCCATTGGAGTGGAAGCGATGACAAAAAGAACCATGGTGTTACAGTGTAGTATTCAAGACGGTGAGATGTATTTGAGTGATGACGAGTTGAACCAATTGGTTTTACTTCAACCATATGAATAGTCGTTAACAACGCCCATTTATTTTTTTATTAGGTGGGCAGGCCTGAAACAGTCGTTATTTAATCATCATGAATAATAGAGGAACGTCTATATTCATCATCAGGAAAAACCCTGCCTGATATTAAGCAAGAAAAAATGTGCTCGAATACTTTACCTTGAACGTTCTTTTTTGTTCCGGTTAAAAAGTAAGAATGTCCTTTTGGAAAATCGTATTGGTTATTCACATCATCACAATCCACTTGGTATACATTACGAGGGGCTTTATCAATATTTTCTACCCCACTGTGGCCCAATCGGCGTGAGGCAATTTTGTTTTTAAGATTGGAGGCCTTGCTTGCTCTTAACGCTAGATCGTCCGATGCATGGTAGACAATAACGTTGCGGGAAGCATGACAAATTAACTCGCCATCTTCGCCTTCATGAAGTGATTCGTTGACGACGTCAGCTGCTACAAGAAATGTGTTTCTAAATACCATGGGCAAGCCATTGGGTAGGTCATATTTATTCCAAACATTAAATGTTTCACGCAGAACTCTATTGCCCATGGAGTGAGCTAGTATATTAATTCTTTTTAAACAAGGAGCATCCACTGTTTGATGTTGACTTGAACTTCTCCAAGCTAAAAACTTTTCGAGAACGCGGGCAAAAGAATAAGCGCTTTGGTCGGCCGCTTTTTGATCATCCCAGTAATCTTTAACAATGCCTAGGTCATTGTCACAAGGCCAAATCAAGGGGATGACTAATACTTCGTTTTTTTTGGATTTATCGCAAAGCGTTTGTAATGTTTGAGTGGATTTAAAAACACTTTCTGGCAAGTTAGAAAACCCATGAATATAAATCAATATCTGTTTGAATTTACAATCTTTTAATCTATTTAAGAACTCTATACTTCCAATTTCAATATGTTCATTAGTATTCTTATGCTCGCAAAAAAAGACAGAATTACTCGATGCATTATTGTGTAGGTCAAACGTGAATTTTCTACCAATACGAGTGCGAATACTTTGGTCGGGAAAACGGTTAGTTATAAAAATCATCTGTGACTCCTTCACTAATGGTTTAGATTGCATTCAGTAATAAATGTTAGCGTTGTTCTAGGCTTTGTTCCTTTAAAAAACCTCGTGCTGTATAGAACAATAACATAATTGCGATAGCCATTAACAAGTGATATATCACGTTATGGTCAAGCCAAACGGGGTGGATGCTGATACCTAATTGTTGAATTGCCGACGCTATAAATGTTACTAGCATGCCATTAATACCAAAAAATATATACCAACGTCGTTTTTTTAAAAATACCCATACTAGCGCTAATAACATTGACGCTGAAGCGGGTATGTAGAATGCAATTGCTACAAGGAATTGATTGTTTACGAAGATAATGACGAAACAATAAATAACGTAAGCAGCAATAACAAAGAAACCTATACGCTTACTGTTGGCTTCACCTGCCACAAGAATACTTGCAATCATATAAGCGGCGACGCCGACAGCACCCAGCGTAATTAACGTAGCGTTCCATACTAAAGTATATAAGGCACTTGATTCATCATAAAAAAAACCATGGCTTGTTCCACCTACGAAAGAGGCTAAACCAAGCGCACAAAAAAACACCACAAACCAGCGATATAGCCGGTTAACAACGCCTCGTTGTTTCAATAGTAGATAAGTAAAATAAATACACTCAGTGGTTAATCCGTAATCAGTTAGCGTAACGCCCGGTTCGTAGATGGTCATTCATGATGTATCAATTAATTAGATACCGAACATGATAAACCTAACAGCACATCAGGACTAACACTTGTATTTAATAGGAAGACTAGCCTTGTTATAATAAATTCTTAAGGCACTGGATTTACGTTCCAGCGAGCTAACATAAGGAAAAGTATGGAAGATCAAGAATACGTTGTTTGTGCGCTTTATCATTTTGTTCGATTAGATAATCACGGCGATCTAAAACAACCCCTCCTCAAATTAATGAATCACCACGGTGTTAAAGGCACTTTGCTACTGGCTGCTGAGGGCATCAACGGCACGATTGCGGGTAAGCGCAAAGCGGTTGATCATTTATTGCAGTGGTTACGAAACAAAGATGATTTTAAGAGCTTGGTGCATAAAGAATCGTATGTGGACGCGCAGCCGTTTAATCGTACTAAGGTGAAGCTTAAAAAAGAAATTGTGACAATGGGTGTGGAAGATATTGACCCTAATGACATTGTGGGTACCTACGTTAAACCGAAAAATTGGAATGCGCTGATTACCGACCCCGATGTTTTGTTGGTGGATACGAGAAACGATTACGAGGTGGCCATTGGTACGTTTAAAGGGGCGCTAAACCCCAATACTGAAACGTTCCGTGAGTTTCCTGACTACGTTAAAGATAATCTTGATAAGGCAAAACATAAAAAAGTGGCGATGTTTTGTACGGGCGGTATTCGTTGTGAAAAGTCTACAGCGTATTTAAAACAACAAGGCTTTGATGAGGTCTATCACTTAGAGGGCGGTATATTGAAATACCTAGAAGACGTGCCGCAAGATGAGACACAGTGGGAAGGCGAGTGCTTTGTATTTGATAACCGTGTGTCAGTTGACCACGACTTAGATAAAGGTCAATACGATCAATGTTACGGATGCAGAATGCCGATTACTGAAGGTGACAAACAGCACGTTCATTATCAACAGGGTATTAGCTGTCACCATTGCTTTGATAAGACGGACGATGAACAAAAGGCGCGTTATATCGAACGGCAACATCAAATTGAATTAGCGAAAAAACGGGGCGAAGAACATATTGGCGGCGAAATGGTTGATTTAATTGAACAACATAGAAAAGAAAAACTAAAAAAGAAAAAGGCAGACCAAGAACGAGAAGGTAGTTAACATTATGTTAATTGAAAAAGGCAATGACCCTATTGGCTTAGCGCTAAAAAGCTACCTAGAAACTGATGACGATACGCCCATTCAAGTGGATATGGACATCACAGACGTTGATACATTGCCGCCAAGCTATTTTTTTCGTTCTTATGACGATTGCCCAGCGTTAGAGCAGATCGCACTTCAACAGGCCCGAGGTAAGGTGCTAGATGTTGGTGCTGGTGCGGGTTCGCATAGTTTGTATTTGCAAGAGCAAGGCTTAGACATTACTGCAATTGATGTCTCGCCACATTCGGTAGATGTGATGCATAAACGTGGATTAAATAACGTTTTACTCATTAATTTTTATGATTTGCCGGCGAGTTCGTTTGATACATTGTTGTTATTGATGAATGGCATTGGTTTGGTACAAACACTCGATGGTTTTGATGTTTTTTTCTCAAAGGCCAAAACAGTGTTAGCGTCAGAGGGGCAAATCTTGTTAGATAGCTCAGACCTTATCTACATGTTTGAAGAAGATGACGGTTCCTACTTGATAGACTTGAGTGATAAATACCATGGCGAGGTTGAATTCAATTTGTCATATAAAGATGTTCAAGGAGAGGCTTTCAAGTGGTTGTATGTGTCGGAAGAATTATTACAAGATGCCGCTGAAGCAAACGGTTTTGATTGTGAGATTATTAAACAAGGGCCTCATTACGATTATTTGGCAAAATTAACGGTTAAAAAGGAATAGATATGGAGATTAAAGTAGATTCTAAAGAAACAACCAAAGTTAGTATTATTGATGTAAAAATGCCTTTTATCTCCATGGTTATTTTTTTAGTGAAGTTATCTATTGCCGCCATTCCCGCTTTTATTATTATGTCGATAGTGGGTAGTGTTCTTTTTGCTATTTTTGGTACTGCTATGCATACAGGAATGCGGTTTTAAAGGCTAGCCAAATGGGTTTATATGGCTGTAATATAAAGTCATGATGACTGATGAAATTCTAAGATAGATGTTCAAAGAACGTGCAGAGTGCGACAAACTATCAACACTTTTAACCCAACTGAATGAGCATTTGGATGCTTTTCAACAATTTGACCATCCTGATGCGGTGGTTGATGCTGAACTCTGGCGATTAGCACTGGATAAGCCTGTTCCAGAAAAAGGGATAGGTGCTGAAAATGTGATTGCTGAAATGGGTGAGCATGTTATTCCTAATGGGTCACAAATAGCTAAGCCAGGTTGTACCTCATATATAACTACAGCTGCAACGGATATGGGGTCCATTGCTACACTGGCTGGTATAGTTGCCTCGCCCCAACGTATTGGATTGACGGCTTTTAATTATTTAGAAGACTTGGCCCTTCAATGGCTGGTAGAAATGTTTGGGTTGCCGAGTAATATGCAAGGTGTTTTTAGCAGTGGTGGCTCAACGGCTAATTTGATTGGACTAGGCGCTGCAAGGCAATCCGCTTTTGCTCGATTAGGTATGAACCCTGCTGATGATGGGGTACAACGCGTTTGTAAAATTTATGCAACTGATCAGAGTCATTTTACGATACATCGTTCTGCGGCTGTGTTGGGCATGGGCCGGAATTCAGTTGTTCATATTCCAGTTGATAGTCAGTTGCGCCTTTGTCCGAATGCATTGCGTGAACAACTAAAAAAAGATAAAGCGATTGATGCAGTGCCTGTTGCTATTGTTGCTAGTGCGGGGAGTACTAATACAGGTGCAATGGATTCGTTACAAGCAATAGGTGAAATTGCGCGAGAATACGATATTTGGTTTCACATTGATGGTGCTTACGGTTTGCCGGGCACACTTGACCCTCAAGTACATCATCTATACAAAGGTGTTGAATTAGCTGATTCTATAACCGTTGATGCACATAAATGGTTAGGGGCTCCTGTGGGTATCGGTGTCACTTTTGTAAAAGACGTCGTGGCACTACAAGAAAGTTTTAACCAAGGAAATGTGGCTGATTATATTAGAACGACTATCGTAGATAGCGAACATGCAGATAACTCAATGGATAGTCTTGGTATTCCATATCATGACATGGGGGTTGAGCTTTCAGCTCCAACGCGAGGCACAATTGTTTGGGCGCTTATTCGAGAGATAGGTGTAGAAGGAATGAGAGCCCGCATTTGCCGTCACAATGAAATGGCGCGTCGCGTCGCCGAACAGGCTAAACAACACAAAAACCTAGAACTAGCGCTTGAGCCAACATTATCTATTTGTTGTTTCCGTTACATAAACGAAAGTGCTATAGATTTGAATGGGCTAAATAAAAAAATTCATCGACAGTTAATGAAAAACGGCACAAATATTCCTAGTACCACCATGGTGGGAGATAAGTTTGTTATCCGACCGTGTTTCTTAGGTGCTAGAACCGATTGGCATCACGCGGATGACCTGGTAAAAGAAGTTATTGAAATTGGCGATGCAATAATTAAAAACGAGATCAATACTAGAGATAATAAGGAGAACTGAGATGGTCAAACGTTATAAAAACATTTTAGAAACAATTGGTAATACGCCAGTGGTTCGTATTAATAGGTTAGGGCCTAAAGGTGTGAATATTTTTGCAAAAATTGAATCATTTAACCCAATGGGGTCTTTTAAAGATAGGCTTGCGTTGGGCGTGATAGAAGATGCGGAACGTAAAGGTGAATTGTCACCTGGGCAAACAATTGTAGAAGCTACAAGCGGAAACACAGGCATTGGCCTGGCAATGGTGTGTGCGCAAAAAGGGTATCCATTGGTTATTACCATGGCCGAAAGTTTTAGCGTAGAGCGCAGAAAACTGATGCGATTTTTAGGTGCGCGAGTCGTGTTAACACCAGCATCAGAAAAAGGTACCGGCATGGTTAAAAAAGCTGAAGAATTGGCAGAAAAAAATGGTTGGTGGCAATCAAAACAATTCGAAAACCCAGCGAATGCCGATATGCATATGAGAACAACAGCAGAGGAAATACTTGAAGACTTTTTTGATGTAACGCTCGATTACTGGGTGACAGGCTATGGTACAGGCGGTACATTAAATGGTGTATCTAAGGTGCTAAAACAGAAAAGCCCAACAACAAAAATTATTGTTTGCGAGCCTTTGAACGCACAATTATTGGGCAGCGGGATTCCTCAAACAGAAAATGAAAGCCACCCTAATTTCACCCCGCACCCTATGCAAGGTTGGACGCCGGACTTTATTCCTACATTAACAAAAGAAGTGGTAGATGCAGGCTCGCGTATTGATCAACTGTTACCGATTGATGGAAAGTTTGCCATTCAATGTTCAAAAGACTTGGCGCAAAAAGAAGGTATATTTGTGGGCATTTCTGCAGGTGCAACCTTGGCAGGCGCTTTAAAAATAGCCGAAACAGCGCCACAAGGCAGTAATATATTATGTATGTTACCCGACACAGGCGAACGTTATCTAACCACACCTTTGTTTGATGATGTGTCGATAGATATGTCAGACGATGAGGCGGCTTTATCTCAATCTACGCCTGGGTATCAGTTTTAGTAAATCTTATCTAAGAGGGTATGAATATGAACACTGAAGCTATAGAAGAATTAGAAAAAGAAATTCGATCTAGTGAGCAACAACTCGTCATGTTCTCTTTGGAATGGTGTGAGTTTTGTTGGGCAGCTATAAAGGTGTTAGATGAATATGAAATTCCTTATCGCGTCACTAATTTAGATTCGGTAGCGTACGTTGATAACTTACGCGGTAGAAACATTCGTTTAGCACTAAACGAAAAAACAACGTGGAAAACTATGCCTCAAATGTATGTTAATGGCGAATTTATTGGTGGGTGTATGGATTTATTTGAAGGGTGCAAAACCGCTGAATTACAAACCCGTTTAGATGCCGCTAATATTAGCAATAAACGAACGGTTTCAACGGATCCGGCGAGTTTTTTACCAACATGGTTGCATCCGCGATAAATTAAGTAGACGACTAGTTTTCGCGTAGTGTTCAACACAGATGGGTTTAAATTTTCAATCGAACGTCATAAAAACCTCATTTAAAAGAATATGAATCAATTCATTATCTCTCTTGATCAAGGCACCAGCAGTAGTCGAGCTGTTTTGTTTAATGATCAGGCGCAGATTGTCGATATAACGCAGCGTGAATTTGCCCAACACTTCCCTCAACCAGGCTGGGTTGAGCATGACCCACTTGAGATTTGGGAGTGCCAGTTAGGTGTGTTAACGGAATTGTTAGCTAAGAACAACTTAAAGGGTGTTGATATAGCTGCAATTGGTATAACAAATCAGCGTGAAACTACCGTGTTATGGGATAAAAATACCGGCAAGCCAATCTACAACGCCATTGTTTGGCAAGATAAGCGTACTGTAGAGACATGTGAGAAATTGATTGACGAAGATTGGCAACCGATTGTAAAAGCAAAAACAGGCCTCATGATTGATGCTTATTTTTCTGCCACTAAAATTAAATGGATTCTTGATAATGTTGACGGTGCATGTTCATTAGCAGGCTCTGGTGATTTGCTTTTCGGCACTATTGATACTTGGTTAATTTGGAATTTAACCAACGGGCAGGTACACGCAACGGAATGTTCAAATGCATCGCGGACAATGTTGTTCAATATAAATGCAGCCACTTGGGATGATGATTTGCTCCACATGCTAGATATTCCTAATAACATTTTGCCCACTGTTAAAGATTCCGATGCTTACTTTGGTGACTATCTTTTAGACGGAATAAAGATTCCTATTCACGGTGTTCTAGGTGATCAGCAGGCGGCGATATTTGGCCAACTTTCTTGGCAAAAAGGTGAGGCAAAGAACACCTACGGAACGGGCTGCTTTATGTTGCTAAATACAGGGCAAGAACGGGTTATTAGTGATTATGGCTTGTTAACAACCATTGCTTGGCGCACTAACGATAAGATTACTTATGCGTTAGAAGGCAGTGTTTTTATAGCGGGTTCTGCTGTGCAATGGCTGCGAGATGGATTGCAAATTATAGAATGTGCAGAGCAAACAGAGGAGCTGGCAAATGCAGCAGATAATGAAGATCACGTTGTTGTAGTACCTGCATTTTCTGGTTTAGGAACGCCATATTGGGACATGTCGGCACGGGGCGCTGTATTCGGACTAAGTTTGGGGTCGGGGAAAGCAGAGTTGGCTCGGGGTACATTGCAGGCTATTGCCCTTCAAACTTATGATGTATTAACGGCTATGCAAAATGATAGTGGCATTAAGCTTCAAGCGTTAAAGGTAGACGGTGGGGCTATTGCTAATAATTATTTAGCACAGTTCCAAGCCGATATTTTAGAAGTTGCCATCGAGCGCCCCAAAAATTTAGAATCAACTGCAACGGGCGTGGCATATATGGCTGGTTTAGGCGTAGGTTTTTGGACTGAGGCGTTTATTCAACAGCAATACGATATTGATTATCGTTTTAATTCGAATATGGCAGCTGAACAAAGAGAGAAATATTTAGCCCGTTGGAAAAAAGCGATAAAAAGAACGCGAGGTTGGTTAGATTAACTGTTCGTTACTTTACAAGCATGTCCATACCCGCTTTAAGCAAGTCTTCTTTCTTCATGTTGTCAGGTACGCGTAAACCACGTTGAAAAGAGGGGCGACTATCCAATTCAGTTATCCATCGTTCAATATTTGGGAAGGCTTCCGTAGAAAACCCAGCCCAGCCAGCAATTTTTATCCAAGGGTAGGCGGCAATGTCAGCAATACTGAATTCACCAGCAATATACGGCTGTTGCTCAAGTTGTTGATCCCAAACGCCATATAGCCTTAGCGTTTCTATTTGATAGCGGAGTGTGGCTTCGGGTACATTGTTTTCCATGTATCTATAGAAAACATTAGCTTGCCCCTGCATGGGCCCTAGTCCTGACATTTGAAAAAATAGCCACTGCATCACGGCATAGCGTTTTGCTGGGTTTGTTGGTAATAAACGCCCTGTTTTCTCAGCGAGGTAAATTAAAATAGCGCCAGACTCAAAAATGGTTAAATCACCAGCAGTGTGATCAATAATGGCGGGAATTCTACCATTAGGGTTGATGGATAAAAACCAATCCTCTTTTTGTTCATTGTTACCTAAATCAATATTTCTTACGTTGTATTCGAGCCCCAGCTCTTCTAAAGCGATTGAGATTTTTCTGCCGTTCGGCGTTGCAGAGGTATATAACGATATTGGTTTGAGTTCAGACATTTATTTTCTGAATTGTTCATTAACAATTTCTGGAAGAGCGCAGTGTCGGCTCAGCTAAGGTCATTATTCGGGCTTCCTGAATCGAAGCGTCATTCTGTCGCTTTCACCAATGGCTAAATACTTGGCTTTGTTTTGTTCTTTTAAACGAAGCGTGGGTGGCAAACTCCAAACACCTTCAGGATAGATTTTTGTATCTAACGGATTTGCATTTATTTCAGATGTGCCCTCTAAAACGAAGCCCGCTTTTTCGGCGAGCCTAATCACTAAGTCTTGATCTAGGTAGCCAAATTTTTTCATGTACTTCAAGCTTGAATTTGCTGCCGCCCGGTGGTCGGTAAGCCCTAAAACACCCCCCGGTTTTAGAACCTTGTAAAACGCGTTAAACATATCGTCTTCGAACCCACCTTTAAGCCAGTTATGTGCATTTCTAAAGGTTAGAACGGCATCTGCACTATTATTTGGTCCTAAGGTATACGTTTTAGGTGGGCCTAATTCAATTACCCTAACTTGGTCGTATAAAGCAGGCGAGGCAGCTAACATTGCTTCGTAATCAATTTGAATTTTACCTAAGAACTTAGGCACTGTACTAACTTGAAAACCTGCTGCCGTAAGCGAGCCACCACCGTTCTTAAGGTAGGGCGCAAGGATTTCTGTATACCATCCACCGCCGGGCCAAATTTCAACCACAGCCATATTCGATTTAATGCCGAAAAACGTTAGTGTTTGTTGTGGATGGCGATATTGATCGCGAACACTATTTGATGTAGATCGGTGTTCGCCGCTAATAGCTTTATTTAGCTCATCAGTATCAGTGGCAAAAGCGGGAGTAAAAGGACTTAATGCAAAAATTAAAACACTAATAGATTTTAGAATTTGGGTGTTTGTCATTGTGTTTCCCTATAACTGTTGTGTGTTAGGCAATTGATTGTAACCCTTTGAGAAATCATATCAATAGTTGATAAGGGCTTATTAATTGAGGGTCAAACGTTCTTCAAAAGGTATTTTGAACGATAATGTAAGCAAAGTTTAATAAAAAAAGGCCCACTATATTGTGGGCCTGAGTAGGTGTTTAAACCTGAGGAGGTTAGATGTCTTGAGAACTACCTAACTTAATTAAGTGTATAACACTCGTTCTTAAATGTTCAATGTTTGCTACGAAAGAAGTGATTTTAAGCATTTTCTGAATTTATTGATGCGTAGAAATCATTTGGATTAGTAAATCAGATTAACTTGTTTGAGCCCTTTTAGCCCATACAATGCTCATTAAAATAAAGCCAAGTGCTGGAATAACGCCTAGATTTACTACGTCCCAACCAAAATTGAATTGTATATAACCAGCAGATAAAGAAGCAAACGCGGCAGATGAGAAAACGAAGAAATCATTTAAACCTTGAACTTTAGCTTTTTCGTTTGCTTGGTATGTTTCTGTGAGTAGCGTGGTACCGCCTATAAATAAGAAATTCCAACAGATTCCCAATAAGGCGAGTGAGGCCCAATAGTGGTTTAGCTCATGGCCAATAAAGTTTATTACAACACAGGTAAAGCCAACAAAAACACCAGCGATTAAAATAGAATAAATACCAAAGTACCGTATTAAATATCCCGTGAATAAAGACGGAATAAACATTCCAAGCAAATGCCACTGAATGACGAAAGCGGTATCGCTAAATGTATGGTTGTGATGTTGCATGGCGAGTGGGGTTGCGGTCATCATGAATGCCATAACGCCGTACCCAAGCATTGCGCAGGTTACCGCGACAATAAATGTTGGTTGTTTAACAATATTAAATAATGGGCGTGGTTCACTGGTGTCTGATGTTTCATTTTGGCCCTTATTCTCACGCGGTAGGTAAAGAAAACTCAATGCGAGCAGCATTAATAGATATATAAATATTGTTACCGCAAAACTACCAGCAAACTGGCTACCGGTAATCCAGTCTTTTGCATAATTTGCCAAATTAGGGCCTACAAACGCAGCAACAATACCGCCCAATGTTACAAACGATATAGCGCGACTTTTAAACTCATGGGTAACGCAATCAGCTGCGGCAAAACGAAAAAAGTTGCCGATGCTGTTAAAAATACCAAATAAACCTATGCCTATAACAAACGTCCAAAATTCATTATTAATAATAGCGTACGTGGAGATAGCACCACCACTTATGCCAATGAGTGTCGACAGCATAAAGCCTTTCTTACGGCCTATTTTTTCAAGCAATAATGCGGCAGGAAAACTGCTTAACATGGTCGTTATGTACATAACAGCAACAGGTAATGTTGCTAACGATTTATCTGGTGACAGGTTAAACCCCACTAAAGCAGCACACGTTACAACTAACGCCGCAACGGTTACTAGCAAACCTTGAGCAATAGAGAAAATAGGTGTGTTTCTAAGTAGTGGTGTCATCAGGGGCGAATTATCAGGGAGTAGGTTATTTTAAATGAAGTAGTTAAACAGACTAGATGTTGTATGGGTGGTTTTTTATGATGAGGTTTAAAAATTTATTTTGTGATTACTAATGAATTATTGTTTAAACCTGATGTCCCAGATATCAATACATAAATTATAAAAACAAAAATGCTTACAGATAAACAAAAAGGTTTAACACGTGCCGAAATTATTATCGGCGTGTTCGCATTTGTTCTTTTACTTGGTCTTTCTTTACCGTCATTTCTAGAAATTGTTAGGAACACACAATTAAAAGATTTGGGTGACAAAATGATTGTGGATTTCGAATTAGCACAAACAGAATCAGTCATGCGTAATGAATCATTATTTATCTCTGCCTCTGCCTCAGACGCATCATGGTGCTACGGTTTAAGTGTTGGTAAAGCGTGTGATTGTACTCAAGTAAATAGTTGTCAGTTGGACAGTATTAATACAACAGTTCAAAGTGATGACTATAGTGATTTGTCGGTTGTTACATCGTCAACTGTATTGCGTTTACCGTTGGAATTCAAACCGTCAGGTGTTGTTGATGCGTCAGGCTATTTTGAAGTTGTCAATTCAATGGGTAAAAAGCTCGGAGTAAAGCTAAACACTAAGGGTGTTGTAGATAAATGTTCGGACAGTGCGGCTTGGGGCTACTCGTCTTGTTAAAACATTAAGTTTTATAAGGCATTTCACCTAAAAAATCATCTTTGCCCAGTATAACGCCGTTATGGCGCAAAATAGCAAACGCGGTTGAAAGGTGAAAATACATATTGGGAATCGTGCATTGAATCAAAAACTCTTGCCCTGTTAAGTATTTACCTTCCCAGCGTTCTAATGCCACCTTAGCGTCCTCTAAATTAATAAGGTCGTCCGAACTAAACTTGTTGATCTGCGTTATTACGTCGTTAATACGGCTCTGTAACTGCGCGACAGACGTTTCATTGTCTTCATGAACGGGTGTGGAATCGACAGTATCGGTAATTCGTGCGACACCGATTTTGGCTACATCGCATACAATCTGCACTTGTCGCATAAGATCAAATTGATCGGGCGCAAGGCGAGAATGGAGCAATACATCCACGTCAAAATCTTTTGATTCCGCGTAGGCCTCGGCTTTATTTAACATAGCGCTTAAATTAGTAAGCAACGCAGTAAATTGAATAATCGTTAATTCATGTAACATGGTAGAGGCCTTTTATCTTATTGATATGGCTTTCTCAGTGTACCTAAATTAAAGAACGATTAGTATCGTTAGCCAGACAGTTCAATGTCATCACTAAATTCATCTAGATCTTCGTCATCATCAGAGCTGTTATTTGTCGTGTTATTGGCAGTTGCTAATTTATAAGGCTTTTTGTGGATACGCCTATATTCTGCACGCGCCGCTTTCCAGTCGGCTTCGTACTTAATCATGGCGGCTTTAGCGTCGGGATCGCTCAAAGGAAATAATTTAGCAGTAACAATAGACTCATCGTATTCAATGAATGCGTTTTTATTCGTATTGTATAAGTTAAGCCGCCCGGGTGTGTTTGAGGGCAGGCGGTTATCACGTATAAGAATGGTGGTGGATTGTGTGGTGCGCAACTCTAGGTAACTCACAGGGCTTTGACTTTTACCATAACAATTTATCCTCATGCTATTGGTTTCTAATATTGATAAAAAGTGCCAAAAACTAACGTTTGAAATGTAATGTACTCCCATGTTTAATATTTTAAAAGCAAAAAATTTGAGGTGTACTCGAGTTGTCAAAAAATGAATTTTAAAGCGTAAAAAAATGACAGTAGGTGCGTTAAATTCGAGTTGCTTTCCAAAATCGTTGGCGCCAGTAAACGTTATCCAAACTGGAGGTGGTTACCCCCTTGCTAGTTGATGCATGCAAAAACATTCTGTCGCCTAAGTAAATCCCTACGTGGCGAACGTAACGGCTTGTTTTAAAGAACACTAAATCACCTGTAGTTAAAAGAGCAGGTGAAATTTTCGTGCCTAATCTGGCTTGGTCTCTTGTTGTTCGGGGTAAATGTACCCCTAAAATATCTTTGTATGTGAGTTGTACAAAAGCGGAACAATCTATGCCGCGTTTATTAAGTCCTCCATATTGATAGGGTACACCTTTCCATTTGACTAGTTGATGTTTAAGTTGTTCTGTCAGGGAGTCGTTATACGTTGTGTTAGGAACAACAGGGGTACTACTGCAACCAGATAAAGTAGCAATAACAATAATGTTGATGATGAATACCCAATACTTCATTACATCCCATACCATAAAAAGAATAGCTAAAGTGTAGTAGGGGTAAAAAGGTTTACAAGTTTGCGTTGGGTTAGCGTTGTTTTGTCGACCGCATCCGTTGGGGTGTTAATTTAGCGCTTAAATATAGAGGATGGGCCGGTTCGCCAGATTTGTTCATTTTTAAATAATGTAAATTTAATATTATTTTTTTAACATCCATTGAACGATTCAAATAAGTACCGTAATTCCCCCATGCTGCCACGACAATACCTGCGTTTTTAGCGAGTTTCTTAAGCCACATATTGTTATCTTTACCAATAGGGTCGATTGCTCTTTTCATGTCTGTTGGGAGCGTTGCACGAAAAGCAAACAAGTTAGACATGCAAACGCCGCCATAACCCCAGGATTTAGCGAAATTAATGCATCGCGTTAATGTTGCGTCGTCCGTTGTTTCGTCAGCTGTGGACGGGTTAAGCCCCACGAACCATACAAATGGTTGAGAGTCGTCCCATGTTCGCCATAAGGCGTAACGGTAGCGTCTACAAGAAGAAAGCTTAGCGGTATTTATCACTTAAATACCGCTGTCTGACCACACAGCAAATTCATTACCGCTTGGTTCTGTGAAGTGGAAGCGGCGACCGCCCGGAAAAGGAAAAATGGGCTTTACGATAACGCCATTGGCCCGTGTTACCTTACTTAGGGTTGATTCAAGATCATTGCTATAAAATACGATTAGTGCAGCACCACTGTTTGTTGATGAGGATAACGTTGACTGAAAAAAACCGCCATCAATACCTTGGTTTGAAAAGGCGGTATAGTCAGGGCCGAAATCTTGAAATGCCCACCCAAAAACTTGAGTAAAAAACACCTTTGTCGCATTTAAGTCTTTTGCGGGGAGCTCAATGTAATTTACTTTTTCATGTTTATTCATGTTTATTCATGGGTTTTCCCTTAGGTGGTTTAGAAACTGTGGTTATCTTTTTGATGTATTTAATAACAAATCTTTACCTATGGGAACAAAGGTTGATGCCGCATTAATGAGCGACGTAGAAGTGAACTTAGGAACACCGTAAACCTCTACTGTTGTCTTTAAGCCACGTCGAATTTTATCAACCAACAAATCAAAGTCCCCATCGCCCGATGCTAATACCACCACATTTGCATCTGTAGCATAGTCCATAGCGTCAAGTGCTATGCCTACATCCCAGTCGCCTTTTGCGGTTCCATCCACGCGTTGAATAAAGGGTTTTAGCTTCACTTCAAAACCAATGGCTCTGAGTATATTTTGAAACTGTTTTTGTTTCTCGTCACCACGATCTATCGCATAAGCTATCGCTTTAATGACAGTTCTATTTGATGTGGATTTTGCCCAAAATTTATTGTAATCAAAATGACAATGATAAGACGATTTCGTTGTGTAATAAATATTCTGTACATCAACAAGCAGGACTACTTTTTCCATGGATTAGGTGATTCGAGTATTTATGTGTGCTAATACTAACCATAGCAATCAGTAAATGTAAGCTATTCCTATCAATTAGTGACCCATAAGGGCATACTAAATTTGTTACGTATTGGCTATTTCGTTTGAATTAAATTAAAACGTATCTAGGCTTTTTAAAAAGCTAAACCCAGCTTAAGGCATAAACAAATTTCTAGAAGAGGAAAATATTATGAGTAAAGGACAAGACAGTAAAAAAGCCGACAAAAAGAAACCGCTTTTAACACCAAAAGAAAAGAAAGCAGCCAAGGCAGCTAAAAAAGCCGCGAACAAAGGTTTAGGTGGTTAAAATGAATAGGATAGCCGTTTCGCTGAACGGCAACAATCAGCGCAATAATAAAAAAAGCCCCCAGAATTTCTAATGGGGGCTTTCTTGTATTTCGTGCTTAGTAAAAGAGGGTAATGATTTCCCTTATTTATTTTCAGCTTGATATTTTTTTATTGCGTCAACACCTTGCGTAATAAGCTCTTCGGCTTTACTAGCAGCAATACAATTAGGCGTTTCGAGTGTTTCAGGTCTTTGCTGGCACTGAGTATATACTACTGCTTGTTCGTGCGTGTTTTTCAAATAATAATCAGCCGTTTTAGTTGTTTCAGAACAAGCAGCAAGTAGCAGTGTTGCTGTTGCGGCTAATGTTAATTTTTGAATAGCTTTAATCATGTTTTCCCCGTTTTATTTTCTTTAATTTGAATCGGTGGGGATGGTAGCATTTTTTTGTCAAATAATGTATTTAATAAAACATATGAGGCATGATGTTATTTAAAATGTCTATCCACAGTATCACTAAAAAATAAATAGATATTGTAAAAACCCCGCCGCGTATTAAGTAATTGTTCGAGCTAATGTGCACAGCAGAATGCACATAACGAGTTATAACAAAGCCCCACGCATTAAACACCATTGAATCTGTTTCAATGCCGAGTGCTAAGGATAAGATTGCCGCCATATAGAAAATAGGTGGCACTTCAAATAAGTTGTTTAGGTTGTTTGTCACTTTCGCTAAATAATCTGGTGCTTGCGCTCCTTTAAATAGTTGAAAGTACTTAAAGTCGACGGCTTTAGTGTACAAGGCAGTCATTCTTGCCACAAACAGTAGGCTGAATAAAATCAGCACGAGCAGCAACATCATAGATAGTGGGTAAATCATTCTTTAGTCCTCATTAAAGGGCGATGTTCTCGTTCAATATTTTCATCTTGTCTTTTTAGGCACCGGCCTCTTGGTTCATCGCCTTCATACAACACGATGTCGGAATGCAAGAATTGTGCAGCCTTTGCTGAATCTTTCACTTTTATAGCACTGCGCTTTAACATATCTGATTCAAATTCAGTTAATACGCTGTTTCTTATGCCAGCTTCACGCCATTGAGAGGAGGGCTTACATCCTTTTTTGATTCCTCGAGCCAACGCCAGCGCATCTAGCAAAGCTTGGTTTGCTCCTTGTCCTTTGAACGGGCTCATCGGGTGAGCCGCATCGCCAATCAGTGTTACGTTAGTGCCTTTTTCTAGTAATTCTGGCTCAAGTAGTGCCCGGTCATATACAGGGTAACCAGACACTTGATTTTCATGCGTCGCCGCTAAAATCTGGGGAATGGGTTTGTGCCACTGACAACGTCTGATTGCTTCCTCTTTAAGTGTTTGAGGCCCTTGCGCGCTTAATGCCTTCGCTTCTTTTTCAGTCATAGGGAAGCTAAGTTGCCACATGACCGAGTCTGATGAATAAGGCATCATATAAATTCGCTCATTGCCATTGGCAGTTTGAAATACGGTGGCAGAGTCTAGCAAAGAGCTATCAACATCTTTAATATTTTCAAGCGGACAAATGCCCAAAATCACAATACAGTCCAAATAACGTAATGGGGAAGTGGCCTCGTCAATCAACAGTTTTCGTACCGAACTACGAATGCCATCAGCGCCCACAATAAGGTCAGCTTTGGCGTTCTTCATCTCACCATCTACTTGGAAATTTAAATCAACACAGGCATCTTCGCGTTCTTCAAAGCCCACTAATTGATGCCCCCAATGTACCGCGTCATGCCCACCTAGCTGTTCAAGCAAAGCCAAACGTAATGATTGCCTAGCAATATGCACATTTGTGCGTTTTGGTGCGGTTTTAGTATCTGAAGGCAGCCATTTTCTAACACCCCATTCAGCGATTACTTTTCCATCGGTCGTATGAACAAGGTGCCGGGTTGAAACCACGCCGTCTTCTAATGAGATTATTCCCAGTCCGGCGATAGCTCTACTGGCTTGCTGAAGGGTGAGCCCATAGCCTTGAGATCGCTCATCGAAACCACTGTCGCGTTCATAAAGAGTAAAGGGGATGCCACGATGCAAACAAGCCACGGCGAGAGCAACACCACCAATACCAGCACCAATAATGGTAACGTGTGGGTAGTTCTCTTTATCGGGCAATGGTTTAGTAGAGGAAGACACCAACCCTGAGCCTTTGCAGTTAACGCATGATTCGAGGTGACCTTTAGGGCGAACGGGAGGAGTGCCTTCATTGTTCGTTTTTTCAAAAAGTTCCAATTCCCTCTGATAACGTAGCTTTACTTTCTTGCGAAGCCGCCTACTTTTATTACCGCGTCCCTGACAGGTTGGGCAAATATCCCAGTGGTTTTCTTCAGTATTCACGGTTTCCATTTGATATTTATTTAACCCGCTAGCAATATGCGTTTACTTTAACATTTGTTTTAAAGTCTATTAAAATGGTTTGGTAAAACACCAATGGATAGCCTTATTAAATGACAATGTCCGAGCGTCCCTCAAAGCTTAGTTTGCCGCAGGTTAATCCGGGCGTTGCAACCGTGCTGGAATACCTGATTATTAAATTCCCTTACATTGATGGCGAGATTTGGCAGCAGCGAATGACCGAAGGCAAAGTACATTGGCACGATGGCTCATTGATAACCGCGCAATCACCATTTCAGTCACAGCAACGGGTCTATTATTATAGAGAAGTCGACAACGAGCCAAGCATTCCCTTTAAGGAAGCGGTTCTATTCCAGGATGAACATATTTTAGTGGCCTATAAACCCCACTTTTTAGCCGTCACCCCCGGCGGTAGGTATGTGAATGAGTGCCTACAAACCCGCTTACAACACACCACCGGCAATAAAGCCATACAAGCTTTGCACAGGCTGGATAGAGTGACAGCTGGTTTGGTCATGTTCTCAGTCAACCCCGCCACACGCCATCTTTATCATCAATTATTTGAAACACGGCAAATACACAAAACCTATCAGGCCATTGCTAATATTAATGATGGTGAAAACATTGTGGGTGAAGAGTGGGAAATTAAAAACCGTATCGAACAGGGCGAACCCGGCTTTAGAATGCGCGTGACAGAGGGCGAAGCTAATAGCCAGTCTATCATTCGATGCGTACAACAAACGACACTACAGGCGTTGTTTGAATTAAACCCTGTCACGGGTAAAACTCATCAGTTACGTGTGCACATGCAAACACTGGATTGGCCCATATTGAATGATAAATACTACCCGACATTACAGCCGGAATCGGCGGATGACTATTCAGCGCCCTTGCAGTTATTGGCAAAGGAACTTAAGTTTATTGACCCCATCACTCAAGACACTAGGCGCTTTATCTGTGACGATAACGTGTCGCTGGAATAAGGCAAATCAAGCTACTTATTTATAAAAGGCCTCAACCGTTCCTTTTAGCTTTATCAGCAGTGGTTGCCCTCGACGATCTAACGATTTAGGCGAAGCAACTTTCACCCAACCTTCACTGATGCAATATTCCTCAACATCTGTACGCTCTTTGTCGTTCAGCTTAATGCCAATATTGTGCTCAAAAATTTCTGCCACATGGTGTGGGCTACGTGAATCACCTGAAAGACGATCGGGTAAAGTGGGTGGTGATTTTTTATCGTTCATGTAAGTGACCTGAATTAATTAAATTATGGGTTGTTGTAGGCAGTATAAACGCCGTGCTCAAGAACTGCATGCGGCCTTTACGTGGTGGATTATCTTCTCGATTTTATCGCCATTTCGCCCAAGGATCCTCATACTCTTCCGTATGTGAGTTTTCAGAACCCGACGATTCCTGCTCATGCTTTGCGTAATTATTATCCCAGTCGTCTGATTGTTTGGCTTTGTTGTAGGCGGTCGCCTTTTTTACTCGTTTAGAACGCATATCATCAGCATTTTCTATGCTTAAGTCAGCTGGCTCACCTGGCGTTTGGTCATTAGGAACAATTCGATCTCTAGGGGGTATTGAAAACTGTTCGGATGACACTTTAGGCAAGTTTTTGAACTCATATAAATAGAACGCCTCAACTTTTTCACAGGCCCATGTCGTCTTTTTAAGGAACTTAATGCTAGATGCAATACTAGGGTTTTTCTTAAAGCAGTTGATGTTTAAATAAGCATAGAGAATTTCAAAACCATAGTGGTCAACTATCTCATTCAACAAGTTTTTTAAACTAAGGCCATGCAGCGGGTTATTGGTGTAATCAATCTGATCATTCATACTAATATTTAATAAACTGGAGGAATGGCGCACATTATACCTGCCATCACTTATACGATATATAGCAGTACCGGCCTCTAAATGCCGTAAAATGACTGTTTAACGTCCCATATAGCCGTATTAACAAATGAAGAATAGCAAAGTTGAACTGTTGGCCCCGGGTGGTAATGCGGAGGCAATTAAAGCCGCCATTGCTGCGGGTGCTAACGCTGTGTATTGCGGCTTAGATATGTTTAATGCCCGTAATCGTGCTACGAATCTGTCTTTTGATGATTTGTGCGGCGTTGTTCGGTTGGCTCATCAACATAACTGCGAAGTATTTTTAACACTCAACGTGGTGATTCTCGAACAGGAAATGCCGTCGTTAATAAAGTTGCTCAACAAACTAGTTAACATCAATTTAGATGGGATTATCGTTCAAGATTTAGGTGTATTTAATCTGGTTAAAAAACATTTCCCTACACTCGATATTCACGCTTCCACGCAACTCACTACGCATAACGAGGGGCAAATACAGTTCCTTGGGCAAATTGGTGCAACCCGCGTTAATTTATCGCGTGAGTTGAATTTGGGCGAGGTTAAAACGCTAACAAGCTTCGCGCATGACCATAACGTGTTAACAGAAGTGTTTGTACACGGGGCGCTGTGCATTGCTTTTTCTGGTCAGTGTTATTCAAGTTCCGTCAGTGTGGGTAATTCGGGTAACCGTGGTCGTTGTAGCCAAGCCTGTCGTGATGAATACGAAACCACCGCAACAGGTAATAAATTCCCGCTAAATTTAAAAGACAACTCCGCCTATTTTGATTTACCTGAACTGCTAGATGCTGGTGTGGATTCACTGAAAATAGAAGGGCGCATTAAAGGCGCGCATTACGTTTATACCGTGGTGGATAGTTGGCGCAAGCAGATGGATAAATTCGAAGAAACAGGGCAGTTATTGTCGGACGATTCAAATTTACATAAGGTCTTTAACCGTGATTTTACCAATTCATTTTTAAAGGGCAATCTAACGAAAGACATGTTCATAGATAACCCTCGCGACCACAGTGTTGAACACGCGGTAACGAAAAGCCAAGCGGTCTCTATCCCACAAGTTCATAAGGCAAAACAAGGTTTGTATGATGAAAGAAATACGTTGGGTGATGAGCTAGCAAAAAAAATTAAAGGATTAAGTATTGAAAAACAACATCTTAAGCTATCTTTCTCAGGTGAAATCAACAAAAAATTAATGTTAACGCTGCAGGTAACATGCAGCAACGGGTTGGCTGAAACACATATAATTGAATCCAGCGAACCATTAAAAAAAGCAACACAATCAACGCTTGATCCCGCTGCCATACAAAAACGTTTTAAGGGGTTTAACAATGCACGCTACACAATGGAGTCGATTAACGTTGATGGCTTGGCCGATAATCTAAGCCTCCCGTTTAAAGAGCTGGCAGACATAAAAAACAAAGCAGCCTTCATACTCAATGATTCTATTGATGTAGTGACAAATGTAGATGTTCCAGCGCTGGTTAATCATCCAAAAGCGAATGCGGATAATCAGCCGGCCATGTCCATTTTAATAGCTGATGAAAAAGACCTGCATTTGTGTGACGTGACGGATGCTGATGTCTACTTCAAATTACCCGAAAGCTTCAAAAAAGACGATACTAAATACATTGATTTATTGTTGCAAAATCCGCGTTTAATCCCTTGGTTTCCAGCCGTGTTGATTGGTAAAGATTATCTAGAAGCCGTAAAAATTCTTGAGCAAGTAAAGCCGAAACGCATTGTAAGTAATAATACCGGCATCGCTCATAAAGCCTTCCAAATGGATATAGAGTGGATAGCAGGGCCGTTTTTAAATACCACCAATTCGTACGCCTTGCTAACACTTCAAGAAGAACTTAATTGTGCTGGTGCGTTTATTTCTAACGAAATAAATCAAATGCAAATTAAAAAAATAGCACGGCCGAAAAACTTCAAATTGCTCTACAGCATTTACCACCCGATTTTGATGATGACCAGTCGGCAATGTTTCTTCCAACAAACTGTCGGTTGTAAAAAACCGAGTATCGAAGACGGCTGCATGCTCAAGTGCCAGAAGGCCACCACCATTACCAATGTAAAAGGTGTGTCATTCGCCATTGATAAGCAAAAGGGCGGCTACCCAAGCATTTACAACGATGAGCAATTTTTGAATTTAGATGTCATCAATGACTTATCTGAACAGTTTGATGAATTCTTTATAGACCTAACCAATATCGGCGCAGGGTCAAAAACTGAGCAGAACAAAGCGCAGCTTATAGCGCACTTTGAACAAATAATAAGTGGACAAAGTAGCGCAAAAGAGCCGCTTAACCAAATGGTACCGCTGTCTACTATGGCGCAATATAGGCAAGGGTTGTAGCCGCGTTTAGAGCATGACACTACCCATACTCTACTCCTTGCAAAATTGCCCATACGCGATGCGTGCAAGGTTCGTTATTTTATTAGCAGGGCAAGAGGTGAGGCTGCGGCCTATAACGATGGGGAATAAACCAGCGGATATGTTAGCCGTATCACCCAAAGGCACGGTACCTGTTTTAGTATTGGAGAACGGTGTTGATAATGAAAACAAAAGGAAAATACAGGTTATCGATGAAAGCTTAGACATCATGTTGTGGGCACTTAATCGAAATGACCCTAATAACTTACTTTATTCCGAACAGCCTGATTGTTTAGAAGAAATGCTGGCAATCATTGAAGAAAACGACAAACAATTCAAACCTACACTGGAACGATATAAACGTGCCAAACGTTACCGTAAAGATGATGTAGAGCATTGCCGCCTGCTATGTGAACCATTCGTTCAGCAACTAGAGTCGCGATTAACGCAGCATGAGTTCTTAATGGGCGCTACGCCAAGCCTGTTAGATTACGCCTTATTGCCCTTCGTTAGGCAGTTTTCAAAGGTGAATCGACAAGTGTACTTACAAGGTCCCTATACCCATTTGCAAAAATGGCTAAACCGTCATTTACAAAGCAGGCTATACGCAAAAGCCATGTTCAAATACCCGTTTTGGTTAGATACTCATCAAGACGTTATATTGAGCGAGTAAGTTTTAACACCCTGTTTATATAAACCTAATTTGTTATTCCCAGATCGGTTGTATTAACAAAATTCTCGGCTATCTTTACAGTAGGTTATATAAAAAAGATAAACGAAATCAGGGAAAGCAGTTATGACGTTTAATAAAAAGATATCTTCATCATTCAATGAACACGGTTTAGCAAAATATTTGTTAGGATTTTTGTTACTGGCAAGTCCCGTTTTATCTTTTGCCGCGGGTGATAATGTACAAGACTTCACCGGCCATTGGGTTGGCATATTGTGTGTGATTATCTTCGTTTTTGCCTATTCCCTTGTTATCGCAGAAGAAGCGATACACCTACGCAAGTCAAAACCCGTGATGGTTGCTGCAGGTTTAATATGGGCGCTTGTGGCTGTCATGTACACAAGCATTGGAGACAACCATACTGCTGAAGCGGCAGTAAGGCATAATCTATTAGAATTCGCTGAATTGTTTTTATTCTTATTAGCGGCAATGACCTACATCAATACCATGGAAGAACGCGGTGTATTTGATATGTTACGCGTTTGGCTGGTGTCTCGCGGCTTTACGTTGCGTACCATTTTTTGGTTAACGGGCATTTTAGCCTTCTTAATTTCCCCAATAGCAGACAACCTAACAACGGCATTATTAATGGCAACGGTCGCCATGGCAGTGGGTGGTGGCAATACTAAATTTGTTGCAATAGCGTGTATCAATATCGTGGTAGCCGCTAATGCAGGTGGCGCATTCTCACCCTTTGGCGACATTACAACCTTAATGGTTTGGCAAAAAGGCATCATAGCATTCCAAGACTTTTTCGTACTGTTTGCACCATCGTTAGTTAACTGGTTGATCCCCGCCATCATCATGTCATTCGCTGTCAGTAGTGAGCGACCAAAAGCAGTGGATGCCGAATATCACTTGGGGCACGGTGCATGGGTGGTGACTGGCTTGTTTATACTTACGATTACGATGGCTGTTTGTGCACATAACTTCCTGCATTTACCGCCAGTGATGGGCATGATGACCGGTCTAGGCTTCCTTAAATTCTACGGTTATTATCTAAAACGTCGCGACGCTTCGTTAGCGAACTTTGAAGCACAAATGGGTGAACATGGTTTGGAACTTGAAGGTATTGTCAAACACGCAACTGAAGATGACGGTAATCATCATAAAAGCCATTTCAATATATTTAAATCACTAGAACGCGCTGAGTGGGACACCTTAATGTTCTTCTATGGCATTATCTTATGTGTGGGTGGTTTAGGTACATTGGGTTACTTATCGCTCGTATCTGAATTGATGTACATTGACCTGGGAACAACCGAAGCCAATATTCTTGTGGGTGTACTATCAGCGATTATTGATAATATTCCGGTGATGTTTGCAGTATTGTCCATGATGCCTGATATGTCACACGGGCAATGGTTATTAGTTACGCTAACAGCCGGTGTCGGTGGTTCTATGTTATCGATTGGTTCGGCTGCGGGTGTGGCTGTTATGGGCACAGCGCGTGGTGTGTATACGTTCATGGCCCATCTAAAATGGACATGGGCTATTGCGCTAGGATATGCCGCTAGTATATGGGTTCATTTTTTAGTGAATGGCGACGCATTTAATGTGCCAATTAAAACGGCGTTGAAAGCCGCTAGTGGGCATTAACAGTTAAATTAAAGGGAGCTTCAGCTTGCGCCCGTTTATTGGGGTAGTAGTCGTTTCACTACTTATATTTAACCCGCCGAAGTTGATCAGCCCCTTTTTATACGCACGACTTTCATAATATCTAAATCAATGTCGACAACAGTTTCCTGTGCGGGGTAATACGTCATATTTACTCTGGCACCTTTTAAGGTTTGGTGCTCACTTTTACGCTTGAATTTAAAAGGCACGTTGCAACCTTCTACCATTAAGGTATGCAAAACCCAATCACCCTGACTTCGTTGAACATGTGACAACACCTTCATTAACTCTGAATGGGTAAGACTTGCGTGTTTTCCCACTAATTTCTTGGGGTCTGACTGCATATTTTTTAATAATTAATTTAACCAATAGTCATCAATTGAACTCATCAGTTTTTTGTTAAGAATTTAGGTTTGGTGAATAAAACTAATCGAGTCGTGCTGAATTAAGACCGATTTAAATCCCGGTAAAAACGTTCATGCGTGCCATGTTCAATCAACAAACAAAAGGGGTCGGTGACAAGTGAGACTTAATTGCATTAAGTCTACCTCTCAATTTTAGGTCTTCCTCTATTCGCATACCCAATGCGCCTGTTTAACTGCTGCTCAATTAGAGCTTTAAATAAATTATCACCGGTTGGCATAGAAAACTGTACCGCATTACGAATAGTTCGGTTTTTGTTGGTATCTACATCATTCTTAAACAGCAAAGCATAGCTTTGTTGCCTATCAAACCTGTTCAAACCCAGTCGGCAGTAAGTTTCGTGTGGGCTAATTAACTTATTAGCCTCACCTTCTGCATTACACAGATAGCTTGACCATTTATAAAGCGAAGGGTGAGAGACCATATTAGCTTTAACAGGGTTCATTTCAATATACCGACTACAGGCTAACAGATAATGTTCAGCATCAATAAGGCTTGCCTTATGTCTTCCCTCCCAAAGAGTTCCAGTGCGTTTATATTCTTTGTTTACGTATTGAACATAACGCCTACCAATAGACTGCATGACTAAACTAATTGAATCTATTTCCGCAGGAGACATGAGCAGGTGAACATGATTAGTCATCAACACGTAAGCATGAATATTAACGTGGTATTTTTGTGCCGCATCAAAAAGGCACTCAAGGTAAAAAAGGTAATCTTGCTCAGCAAAAAAAGTGGCGTGGCGATTATTGCCACGTTGGATAATGTGGCAAGGAACATCAGGTACATACATCCGTGTTTTTCTTGGCATGACAACTCCTTTGTCATCGTTAAGAAATCATTCTAAATCAATTTAAAGCGGCAGGGGAATGATGCAAGTGATTCTTATTTGTCACCGACCCCTTTAATTTATAACCATATATCGTGCCAAGTGCTGCCGAGCATAATATAAGAAAGATAACGAAAATATACTTCATGCTTTTGGCCTACTAACGCCGTGCTAACGGGTGCGCAGCGAGGCACGAGCGGAGCATGCCAGTGAGCGGAGCGAACGAGTTAAGCACTTTGTTATGTGTTTTATTATTTGATACCAATTGCATTAGTAAATGCCACCCATTTATTAGCAATGTTTTCACCCGCTTGACCTGAGATAAACGACCAACCATGAGCTCTCAATTCAGATTGTGCTAACTCTTGGATAGCCGACACATTTTCTGTTTGATGAAGCAGTGCATACATTTCGGCTGCCACTGCCAAACGACCTGTTAGTAATGGTCGTTCGTTAGCTTGATTAGTGGTTGCCAGACCTTCCTTTAAAGCCAAAGTATAATCTGTTAATTTCTCGAATATCTCTTTCATGACTATTTACACATAACAGTTACATTAACGAGACCCCCTGTCTCGTTATACATTTTTATGCGCTTACACAAATATCTCATAATGTCTCTCAATATTGGCTGATACTTTCCCCCAATATGAGCTTTTTACCCTTTGCTGATGAGACTCAAATGCCACCTTATTGACAAACTCTTCGTGCACACTAAAGCGGTTAGGATTATTTGAATCTTGAATAACTTCAAAAACCAAGCATCCTGGCTCATCATGTGTGAGATTCTTATGATTGATTAATTCTTCCTTTACAGAAGAAAGGTCTTCTGCCGGAACTATGATAAATCCTTTTAATATTATTTTCGACATGTGATCTCTAAAGGCACCTAACGCCTCAAACACCGGCGCAGCTTTGCTGCGTCCGAGTGCTTTGACTTGTTATATTTGCATTCACCATCAGTTCATTAATTCCCACAGGATGCGATAGCAATACTTCACTACATCATGCTCGTCTTTATCTGGATTGAGCTTGCCATGCACGAGCATGTTTCGTACCTGATATATAATTTCAAACAATCCAGCGAAGCAATGTTGTCGATTGCTTGAAATGAAAAGTTGATCAAGCTTGATGACATCAGCTTCGTCATTGGCATGAACGGAGCCATCCTGATTGATTCGTGGTGATTTTATTAGGTCAATCGGATTATCTTTATCCTGATAATCTACGATTGCGCTACGTAGAGAACATGATGAAACTCTCTCAGGCTCAAGGTTTGCACGGTCTAGCGCATAATGAAGCAATTCAAGGTCAGTTCGAAAGGCAATGCCCTCCTTTCCGACCTTATCAATCAACTCTTCAAACTTTTTATAGAAATGATTTCTGCCACTCGTATCGTCTTTGAGCTTATTAATAAAGTCGCGATCTGAAGCCCCATTTGTTCCCGGATGGAGATCATTCAAATCTGAATAATGTGACATGTACCATGAGTTACAAGCCAGCCATAGCGATATGAATGGTGAGAAATAATCTATCGCGGATTTCTCCATCCACTCCTTTTTATAGTCAGCAGGCATCCTTAGACCTCCGCCTGATCTTTTAGCCAGGCATTCGCTGATTTTTCGTCCTTATCAATAGCAATTTCAACAGCACGCTTGGCGCAATCCAGCAAATGTTTGTATTGCTTTCGAAAGCTGAATGATTCGGTGACTTTTTCCTGGATTTTAGTTTGTTTGGACTCAGGGATAAGGGGTATAGGTAAGTTTAAAATGTCGTTGTCAACTATGACTGGATATGATGTCCCTGTGTTTGGCTTTAGTGACCATGCTAAAAGTGGCTTCGAATGAAGGAAAGCAAGGAGTGTTTCTTTGTTAATTCGGTCATTTTCGTGAAGCACAGTGAATGCACCGCTTCCTACATATCCACTTTCCTCAACAATAGTTATTGCACCTCTGTATGTCCTGACTTTCGAAACAATTACGTCGCCCTTCTTCAATGCTCTTTTGGCATTGGCTGGCAATTCTTCACCTAAAACCTCATTTGGAATGATTTCTCCATTTGAAACATTAACGCTGCCAATTTCCACGTACTGATAAACTTTCTTATCATCAATTTTAAAAGTGCTCTTGTTCTGCTTAAACTCTTCGCCAATAGTTGAATAGCCACCAGAATACTCTTTTATTGCTTGTTCAATCTCCTCATACTTTGGCTGGAAGTATTCAGCGTCAACGCGTTCGGACTGTTCAGTATCTGAATAGCTTTTGACAAAGAAGAGTTGATGCTTTGGTTGCCAATGGTCTAAGCCGATCTCAGAAAGCAAAATATCCTGCGACTCGACGAATGATGCAGCTGATTTTCTCAGAATGTCTTTTGCTGTTTTTACTAGATATTCTACCTTCGATTGAAAATCTTCGCTAAAGATAGGAACCGGAACCGTTTTTATATCAAAAAGGTTTATACCGGGTTGTGCCGCACCTCTCTGACCCCTGCGAACTAGACCGTGACCAACATCGCATGATAAATACGTCAACAGGTACCAGACATTTATTTTGGCATTTCGAATCAATGTGCTTTTGCAGCTAAATATTGAAGGAATATCTTCACTGCTGACAATCGCTGCTTTACCGAAATTCATACCAACAACTGTAAGAAGAATGTCATTTTCTTTCAGATGAAACTGTGGCAATTCATCAAACAGTCCTCCTTCAATAAACACAGGATCAGCGTCAACGACAAAAGGTGTTTGTATGTCTTTTCCCCTGATATAACGCTTTCCGCTATTTTCATCATATCGCTCAGCTGTTACCGTAGAGCCGAAAGGCCCAGCAATAAGACCACAAAGGTTTCCAAGGAATTCATGATTATGATTGAGAACTGCATCTTCTTTTCTCAAGTTTTCAGGGCTGTAGTATTCTGAGTCAATTCTGAATTCAGCGTTCAATTCACTTTTTCTAACAGCTGAAATCAGCATTCTTAACCCTCCAACCAAAACGACAAATTCTCGACTTTAGCCCAGTCAATAAATGCTTCCGTAATACCATCAGGTAATTCTCCGCCGTGGTTGTGCAGGTCATGGTCAACAATCAAATGTCCATTTTTATCCAACTTATATTGGCCGTTACCGTTTTTGACATAGATATAATCGCCGGAGTTGTCTTTACCGCCTTTTTGGCTGACAGCGAAAAAGATAGGGTAATCCTCCACTTTCGGGCAAAGCTCGTCATGCCACTTTTGTACAAACAACACACTGGTTTTGGTGCCAGTGTGGGGCTTGAAAGTATTGCCATGCAGTCCTACCACGGCAAGGATACGGCCATGCTGGGCGATAAATTCACGTATATTCTTGTCTGAAGCGTTGTTAAAGCGACCTTGTGGTAGAACAATCGCCATGCGGCCACCCGGCTTGAGAAAGTCCAGGTTTCTTTCAATAAATAGAATATCACGCCCGACTTTGCTTTGTGCCTTGCCGTTACCCTTAAAGCCTAATTCATACTGGTGCAGGATGCGGCTTTCTTTGATGTCTCCTGCAAAGGGAGGATTTGCCATCAAAATATCGAAGTCGAAATTTTTGTTTTCGTCCTTGTCGCTTCTAAGTTTTTTCAGACGGTCAAAACCTTTGCCGTAGGTATTAATCCACTTTGGATCTTTTTCGGTCTTGTCACACCAACGCTCAAAATCCAGCGTATTGAGATGCAGAACATTGGTTTCACCATCACCCGCGATCAGGTTGAGGGTACGAGCAACTCGCACAGTTTTTTCGTCAAAGTCGATTCCAAACACCTTGAGTACATGCTGTTTTTCTTCGTCAGGAATTTCAGCGTTGGTGAACAAATGTCCGGTGAGTTTGAAAATCGTATGCACCGGAAACCCACAGCTACCGGATGCTGTGTCAATCATGTATTCCCCGCGCGTGGGATTGAGCATCTGCACGCACATATCAATGACGTGGCGCGGTGTGAAATATTGGCCTTTTTCCCCTTTGGAGGATTTATTGACCAGATACTCAAAAGCCTCATCGACCACCAGCAAGTTTGAATTGAATAGCTTTACATCCTGCAAGCTGGAAACACATACAGATAAATGGCTGTCGGAAAGTTCAAAAGACGCCCCTTCGGGAAATACGCCATGCCACTGGTTTTTTGCCTCGTTAAACAACTCCTGAATTTTCTTTTTTAATTCAGAATCGGTTTGGCCGGTATTTCTGAACTCCATAACACGAAATTTCTTGTCGTTAAGTGTTTCAAGGCATCCTTTTAGTTTTTCGTAATCGCCCCTTTCTTCCTCATCCAAATTCTGGTCAATATGATATTCAATAATATCCTTATCTTTTTTGCTGCCGAATTCATCATAGAGTTTAGTGAAAATGAGCTTGAATACTTCTTCGAATACATCCACGCCAGCATTGGCGAGAACCTCATCTTCCATTTCCAAAATGATGTCTTTCAATGACTTTCGTTCATTGGCGATTTTGTCTTTGATAATTAGGTCGCGCAGGGTGAAGCGCTCGCTCAGTATGTCTTTGAGCGTTAGATTCTCTTTTGGAATGTCCGTGATGTCTTCAAAATAATTTGGATCTTTGCGGTGGTAGTGAGATATTTTCTCGCCATTTGTCCATACGCCAATGGGCGCACCCGTTGCGTTGCAATAGGAGCGAAGTTGATTTTTTCCATCTTTAAGTTTGGGCTTTTTTAGTTCAACGACGACATAAGGGGTATCAGTACGGTCCTTGTCAAAAATGACAATATCCGCGCTTTTCTTCTCGCGCCCAAAGGTAACTGCATATTCAAAGGCAAGGCGCTTTTTCGGGTAACCGTACTGCTCTATTAACCTTGTTGCGTATAGCTGCCTGACCACCTCTTCAGGCTTAAGTTGAATATCTTTATCTCTAACGACGCATTTTATGAAAGGAGTATCTTTACCTCTGGTTTCCTTGATAATAACTTTTTGCCGTAAATCTTCAATTTCCTCATCCGAGAACAGCGATAAATTGTAGTTGCTATCTTTTAGGATGGATTGAAAAATGTCTGTTTTTATCATTACTTCTTATATCTCCGTTTCATAATTTTTTACGACTTGCACGGTGGTTGGTTTGCAAATATAACGTTCCGTGTTGTCGGGAAAGCTTCCCGTGTAATTGGTGAGTCCGAAGGCT